>Ga0082212_10000091_pt1 | contig 130656 bp, 96 predicted proteins | sample TergutNt197P3_FD_71548 | JGI IMG/M metagenome (GOLD analysis project Ga0082212, IMG submission 71548) | Neocapritermes taracua P3 segment gut microbial communities from Petit-Saut dam, French Guiana - Nt197 P3 | ecosystem: Host-associated > Arthropoda: Insects > Digestive system > Gut ... | reverse complement strand
ACATCAATAGCTGGATACCAAATGTCGCATCTCCTGCGGGGTGAGAATCACTATTCGGTAAGAAATAGCACACAGGCAAGTATTAATTCCATTACCAGGGATGACCTAGTGGCCTTCCATTCCCGAATTATGCACCCCTCAAACTTCATCATTACCCTCACAGGCAAATTTGACAGAAAACCGGTATTGGATGCCTTAAACACTGTTCTCGGCTCCTTAAAACCAAACAAGGAAGCCCAAGTCAGTCCAAAAATCCCGGCACCGGAATATACAAGAAAGCCTGGCATTTATGTTGTCAATAGCGCAAACGCGCCACAAGCGATGGTTCAGTGGGCATTCCCTGGGATGAGGCGTAGCGACCCAGACTGGCATGCCGCCGTTGTAATGAATCACATTTTAGGTGGTAGTTTCACCAGCAGACTGATGGCAAAGATCCGGTCAGACGAAGGCTTGACCTATGGCATCCGCACATCACTTGGAACTGGCGTAAACTGGACGGGTGATCTGACCGGTAGTTCGCAGACCAGCAACAATACAGTTGCTTACCTGTTGCGCTTGGCACTGGCAGAAATGGAAAAACTTAAGAAAGAACCCCTGACAACTACAGCACTCCAGACTGTAAAAAATGGCCTGATTGAATCATTTCCCACCCAATGGAGTAAATCTGGTCGTGTAAGCATGTTTGCTTCGGAAGCCGCCAATGGATGGCCGGAAGATTGGTGGGTCAACTATCGCGAAAAAATCCAAGCTGTCACGCCAGCTGATGTCCAGAAGATGGCAAATCGCTTGCTTAACATGAACAATCTCATCATTCTTGCAGTTGGTCAGGCAGATCAAATGGAAGCCGGCGATCATGATCGTCCAGGGCAGTTAAAAGACGTATTGCCTTTGCCATTACAACGATTGCCGTTAAGAAACCCAATGACAGGACAACCCATGCCTCAGTAGTAATAATTGCTTCTAGCAACAGGGTAAAAAAAAGCTATCGATGACTCGGTAGCTTTTTTTGACTATCTAGTGCAGTGTAACACTTAAATGTTACACTGCACTAGGGTCGGGATTTGCTCGCATAACGAAGGTGACGCTGGAAAAGAACCTGCTAGCGTGCCACCAAGTTTGCCAAATTTATCGAGGTTGGCGTGACTGCCTCGGACATCCTGAACACAGCGAAGGATTCCGAGAGATCACGACCGCTAGATGCTTGCAAGGCGGACTTGCTACGCCGTTAAGCAAGCATCTAAAGCGTTACATGATACTAGTCAATTGCAAAACCCTGTAATACCAAGTTGTACCCGTATGTGTGCACTTGGTATCCCGCTGTAGCACGATAGCCATCAGTACCTTCATCGTTATGTGTGTCTCCATAATAACACATAACGATTAGGTTGACAATAGCCTTTTTTCCCACTCACTACACTATTTATGCCCGCCTTGCTTTGCCTCCGCCACTACCTCGTAATGGGTCTGGCGGGAGTGCAGGATCAACAATTTACACAAACTGTAATATTTTACAAAATTGTTACAGTTGACAGTGATGACTTTTATTAAGCGATTGGTCTCTAACTTGGATAGGGAGTCATTTCAGTGATGGACTATCAATATCAAAATTTGGTACAATAACATTTGGTCGTAGCAATTTCTGTAAATTGTTGCATTCGGACTAAATGGCTGGTTTTCATTCTATGCAAAGGTTTTCTGTCCACCGCTGGAGGCTGTAGTACAGTGAATAACATATTAAACTTGCTGAATGAGATGATTTATGTGACAAATCCGGAAACAGACGAAATAATATTTATTAACGACCACATGAGGCAACATTACGGGATTGAAGGTGAGGTAGTTGGGGCACTTTGTTATAAGGTTTTTCAGGATGGCATTAACGAAAGATGTTCCTTTTGCCCCTGTCGCCAGCTTGACAAGGAACCCCCAGGTAGCACCATCGTCTGGGAGGAACACAGTACCCTAACAAAGCGCGTTTATCGAAATACCGACCGATATACTACCTGGCCAGACAGACCTACCAAGGTTCACTTTCAACATTCAGTAGATATTACAGAACTCGTGCGGGCACAGGATTTACTTATAGCGCGCGAAAAAATGATGAATAGTCTGAATCATGCGGCCGCCACATTTCTAACAAGCAATATGGAATATTCATTTGAAGAAATGATGTCTAAAGGTGTGCTAGTTATTGCTGATACAATAGCTATAGACAGATTATCAATTTGGCGCAATTTTGCAAAACCTGACGGTTTGCATTCAGGACAGATTTACAGATGGGATAGAGTTTCAGGCGGTACTACCATACCCACAGAAGGACTGGAAAATATAGCTTATGCCACACATGCACCCGGGTGGGAAAAACTTTTATCTAACGGCGAAACAATTAACAGCCCAGTGACATTGTTGCCCGAAGCAGAATTACTTCATTCGTTTGGGGTTGTATCTGTCTGTGTCGTTCCGTTATTTAATAACAGAATATTTTGGGGGTTTGCACTATTTGAGGACCGCCAAATAGAAAGATTTTTTGACAAAGACAGCATGGAAACGATGAATGCCGCCGCATTTTTATGCTTCAACGCAATTCTGCGTAACGATATGGAGCGTGTGGCTGTAGAAGAAAAAATTGCTAAAGAATCAGCTGAACGCATAAAAATCATGCTAAACGCAACTCCACTCGCTTCCCGACTTTGGAATAAAGAATATAGAATTTTTGAATGTAACGATAAAGCTCTCAGGCTTTTTGGCCACCCAAACAAGCAGGAGTTTATGGATAAGTATGCTACCATGTCTCCTGAGTACCAGCCTGACGGACAGCTTTCCAGCAAGAAATCTATTGAAAAATTAAAACTTGCTTTTCAGGGTAGTCAGCAAGTTTTTGAGTGGGTACATCTTCTACCAGATGGAACTTTACTACCTGTGGAAATAACGCTTGAGCGTGTCGAATACCAAAACGATTATGCCGTGGCGGGATATACACGCGATCTACGTGAATCGAAAACTCTGCTTGAAAAAATACAGAATGAAAAAGACAAATTTAGGGAAGCCGCCCACTGGTACGAGTCAATTCTTGACGCTATTCCGGTGATCGTTACCGTTCAGGATTTGGACCGAAACTTTTCCTTCATCAACCATACCGCTGAAGTTATTTTTGAAAAGAACAGACAAGAATTGATCGGAAACCAGTGCAAACATTTGGGATTAAGTATATGCGACACCGAAAATTGCTCCATTGAGTGTTCGAACCGAGGGCAATCTCAAACATACTTTGTTCACAACAATGCTACCTATCAATCGGATGTAAAATTATTAACAGATTTGCACGGCACAGTGTATGGCCATATCGAACTGATACAAGACATTACTAAGATGGAAAACATGGGAAGGCGACAGGCGGAATATGAAGCGGCATTAGAAATGCTAGAAATGCAAGAAAAACAAGAGAAGGCCGAAGCCGCATCAGCCGCAAAATCCGAGTTTCTAGCCAATATGAGCCATGAAATTAGAACTCCTATGAACAGCATTATCGGGTTTGCAGACCTTGCTTTCTCAGAAGTGATGTCTCCAAAGGCAAAGGACTATCTAAAAAAGATTATTGATAATTCAAGATTACTGTTGCTAATCATCAACGATATATTGGACATATCAAAGGTAGAATCTGGCAACATGACTTTGGAACACATTCCGTTTGATTTACAGGAATTACTAGCCAACTGTCAGAGCATCATTTATCCAAAGGCACTTGAGAAGGGCATTGAATTACGCTTTTTTTCAGAAGCAATCATCAGAAAACAATTGTACGGTGATCCCCTGAGAATTCGCCAAGTTCTGCTAAATTTGCTTTCAAACGCAGTAAAGTTTACAGATGGCGGACAGGTCAGTTTTTTCGCATATGTATTACTTTTAACTGATGACAAAGCCACAATTTACTTTGAGGTGATTGACTCAGGCATTGGCATGACCCAGGATCAAATTGCAACAATAACCCTGCCTTTTGCACAAGCAGATACCAGTACAACGCGAAAATACGGTGGCACTGGTCTGGGTCTGAGTATATCAAATAGTCTACTGCACCTCATGGGTAGCGAGCTGGAAATAGAAAGTATTCCCGGAAAGGGAAGCAAATTTGGTTTTAGGATAACGCTTGATATTGCTACCGAGAAAACCGAAAAAATCGAAAATGACCCCATATCAGGAGAATTTGCAAGGCCAATGTTTGTGGGTGATATTTTGGTTTGTGAAGACAATAAAATGAACCAGAATGTCATTACTGAGCATCTAAAGAAGATTGGGATAAGCTCGGAAATTGCTGAAAACGGCAGTATAGCCATTAATATGGTAAAGGAACGTATAAAAACTGGGAAAAAACCATTTGATTTAATATTTATGGATGTACAGATGCCCGTGATGGATGGATTCGAAGCGACACCAAAAATTGTTGCACTAGGAACAGGCACACCGATTATAGCACTCACTGCGGATGTTTTGTCCACAGACAGGGATTTGTATCAATCATTCGGCATGGTGGATTGTCTAACTAAACCTTTTACATCTAAGCAACTTTGGACTTGTCTTTTGAGATATATGAAACCTAAAAACTTTGAACAGACGACCGAAAAAGATGACATCTTTCAACAACAATTACAGGCAGATTTTATTAGAAATAACCACGACGTTTTTTATAAAACCACTAAAGCAATCGACTCAGGAGATGTCACCTTGGCATACAGGCTCATGCATTCATTAAAAAGTAATGCTGGGCTACTAGGCAAAACCAAACTGCAAAAAACAGCCGACGCACTTACAAACGCAATAAAGAACAAACAAGATGTTGGAGAAGAGCTGGATGTTCTCCAATACGAACTAAACAAGGTCTTAGATGAATTGAAGCTACTCGTCGGCGAAGTGACCCCTGCTTCCGGAAATGGCCTCAACAGTATCGACATAAAAGTAGCTCAGAAACTTTTCAGTGAACTGGAACCGCTATTGAGAAAGGGTAGCCCTGGGTCATTAAAATTCCTCGCCGACCTCCGCAAAATTCCTGGTAGCGAGGTACTCGTTGCACAGATAGAAGAATTTTATTTTAGCAAGGCCCTAGAAGCACTATCAATATTGAAAAAAAACATGGGTATTGATTAAGAACCAGGTGGATACAATGAAATTTCAACAGGATTTACATTTGATGTGTTTTCAATGCCATGTTGTATCTCTGCATCCTCCACTCCGCCGTTCACTCCAGAGTAGCTCACAGCTTTATTTTGGGTGCAGTCTTCCAACTCGGTTAATTCAAAAACTCATGGGGGCTTGAAAATGGCTCAGACGATCAACTATGAAAAAAATAGTATTTTATTAGTAGATGATGAAAAAGCTAATCTCATGTACTTAAATCATATTTTGGGTACGGACTATACTATCTATATGGCAAGAGGCGCGGTGGAAGCTATTGAAAGAGCTAATGAACTTTCCCCCGATCTCATTTTGCTTGATATTATTATGCCAGACATCGACGGCTATGAAGTGTTAGCCTCACTGAAAGAATCGGAAACAACAAAAGATATTCCAGTCATATATATCACTGGGCTATGTGATTACGAGGACGAGGTAAAAGGGCTGAATTTAGGTGCGGAAGATTACATCACCAAGCCCTTCCATGATGTAATTGTAAAACTAAGGGTTCGCAACCAGATAAAAATTGTAAATCAAATGCGAATCATAGAACGATTTAGCATGATAGATCAGCTTACCGACATTGCTAACCGGCGTAGCTTCGATCAACAAATATATAAGGAGTGGCGGTCTGCAATCAGGATGAAATCTGCACTCAGTCTATTGATGGTTGATGTTGACAATTTTAAGAATTACAACGATACATATGGACATCAGCAAGGTGACATAGCTTTACGAACTATTGCAGACGTACTAAAGCGAAATATCTTTCGCCCCACTGACTTCGTTGCTCGCTGGGGTGGTGAAGAATTTGCAGTATTACTGCCTTCAACAGATCTAAACAATGCTTCAGCTATTGCCGAAAACTTGCGATCTAGTATTGAGAATTCAACGATACCTGAGGCACCTACAACTCTTACAGTAAGCATTGGATTAAATTCTCAAACACCTTCCCAAAACGACTCCCTTGATGTTTTTATTTCAAAAGCAGACTTAGCACTCTATACAGCAAAAAACGGTGGTAGAAATAGGGTTTGCATAGTTCCATAAGCCGATTATCACGGTAAAAAGTTATCGCTACTCCTTGCAATCCGTGGGGATATAAAAGGCGACGAGCCACTTATGGGTCTGACGGGAATGCAGGAGACACCCATCCTTTTTCGTTAAGGAGTCTAACACCAAGTATGCGTGTCAAGCGAAAGCTCATTTCCTCTTGATGAAGATGGCAATAGGCATTCAAGTGTTCCCCGTCAATAGACCGTGGTGTAACACGGCGTGCTTGCGACCGGTGAGCCGCAAGAGGCATATAGGTTATCTCGGCATTTAGGTTTTGCTTGCAGGCATACTCAAGGATGCGTTGCGTTTCTTCGACACCTTGTGAACCGCCCTCAGCATGTAGCATTGGCACACGCCGCTTAATCTCTTGAAAAAGGGTTGGGTCATCTGACTGGATTCTCTGCATGGCATCGTGGATCATTTTCCTGACAGGTTCTAAATAGCTATTCATGCCTTTTTCATCAACCAGTGCCAGACATGCTAATGCCCATGTATAGAGGTTTTCATTGTCATCAATGCTAACCGGCAAAAACCTAGCAGGCCTGGGGATAAAACCCGCCTGTTTGAGTAATGCAAAGGCGTTGCCACTCCCCTTTACCTGCAGGACGGTAGAGCTTATTGGCTGTAGTTCAAGGATTGCTAGTTCTGGCCGAACACATAACTCGTTTGCCAAATTAGAGTCGCGAGTTTTAACCAATCTGACTCCTTGCTCTACCTCTACCTCCCCTAACCGTTCTCCAACATCCTGCAACAGATTTTGGAAAGGTTGCGGGAGTGCAACATCTTCCAAATCCTGAACAAAGTTGCGGGCTTCTTCCAACGAAATACCAGAATCCAAAGCTCTTATCAATGTATTAGTTGCAAAGCGAAAACTGACCATAGTATCTATCACTTCGACATCGGCCAATTGCGCAAGTCTCAATAGCCTGTGTGGATTCTGAAGGACAGGAGTGAGTAACTCCAAGGTAGGCTGAGCTATTAAGAGAGCTACTTGATTCATAGATTCCCAATGGTTTTCTGTTCCATCAGAATCTCTGAGTAAGTACTCTTGCGCCAATGCAACTCCATGCTGAGTAAGGGTGATATATTCTTGCTTCGAATCAGTTGCAACCAATCCCATTCTGAGAAGGAATGGAAAAAACGAGGCCTTAGTGCGGGATTCATCAAAAGGTTGAAGCGTCTGTAAAAAGCTAAGGAATGGATGTAATTCTAATACTTGGTTCTTGCGTTCCAGCAGGTGTTGCATTAGAAAGCGTCTATCTACAGGTGGTGGCAATCTCCACTGTTTAAGATCATCCTCTAACAGTTTTGCAAATGCCCTTTCAGCAACCCATCGTGGAGGGTGAGCCACAACTGCGGGAACCAATGTATCAACACAACCTTCCCTACTCCACAGCAATCCCATTCTGTGCAAAAGTGCAAATACTAAAGTGGCATCCCTTTCATCTGTTATGAAAGCATTAAAATTCAATAACTGGGCTAATTCCTTTTTGGCTGGAAGCCCGCCCTTTAGTACCCTTATTCCATTTACACAACGTAAAAGTACTGATGTTAAGGCTAATGAAAAACCAAACTTAACAACATGATGCAGAGTAATTCCTTCCCCGGCTTGGAAACTAAGTGCTCCATTGTCAAAGTCTGCCAACGAATCACCAACGCGATCAGGCACTACCCAACCATCAGAACAAGGAAAAATAAGGCCTAAATCAAAGAGCTCACGCGTCAAACTATCTTCGGGTAATTTTTTTTCAGCTACCATAGACTTCAGTGCTATCAGGCCACTAGAAGGCAAGTCTGCAATAGCATTAATAAGCCTTTTGTTGTCGTCTAAATGAAACTCCATCGTTTTAACAAGACGATACTTTCCATCATCAGATCCGTTGCAACTATTTGGTACAGGAAGCCTTCGTCGCTCACAAATACGTTTCAGTTGCTCTTCTGAACATTGTGAGAGTAGCTGAAAATAATTCATTCCCATAAAATTGGAGCCTTGATGCAAAATTAATATGACCTTTCAGTTTCTCATACATTCATCAAGACTGCACCTCAAATTTTCTACCAATAACATTCCAAGCTAAAAGAGCCTCTTGCAAAACCTATGGTTTTGCAAGACACCAAAGGTGATAAGCTGTACCCAAAGCGCAACCGAATCCAGCGGAGCATGTCGTCTTTGCAATAATTGTAAACACCAAGCTGGAGACGGTGCGGCGGAGGACGGCAGGTTTACGGCTGGGTTTTGCTTGAGGCTCAAAAAAATGTATCAACAAAACAACTTGCTCATCAGAATTGCTCCAGCGGCAGAGAGATTTAAGCTATCGACCTGATCTGTCATTGGAATTCTTACATGTCGATTACATTTGCGTCGCCATGTATCATCAAGACCATACGACTCCGAACCCAGCACTAGGGCAGACATTGGCTTGGGTTGCCATTGCCATGCTGACTCTGCGTTGTCCGTCACTGCAGTACCAACAATTTCTGCGGTGTTATCTGGGAACCGTTGTAACCACATGTCTAAAATTTGGCCTAGATTTTCAGTTTTATAGATAGGTATCTTCCATATCGCCCCCATAGAAACCCGAACACATTTCCGTGTAAAAGGGCTTGGACCCTTGCCCAATAGAATGGCAGAAACGCCAAGACCAGTCGCAGTACGTATTAGCTGACCAAGGTTGTCTACATTTTCTATCTGAGGCAAAACAAGGAGTCGTTTGGATTGGATTATAGTTGCTTCGGTTGGTTCTCTGGGTATCTCGCAACAACAGAGTACGCCTCTGTGAAATTGGAAGCCTACTAATGTATCCAACTTGCTGGAATCAAGAGAGATTAACCTTGTTTGATGTGGAATTTTGGTTTCCCATTCACCCTGCTGATTTGCATTACACAGTAGCGAAATTATTCGCAAATGGCCTTGCATGGATGCCTTTATTGCATCTTCAACAAGAAACCGTCCCTCACAAATGAAACATGAACCAATGTCAGGATGGTTTGCAACGCCCCCTCCATGAAGGCCTTGATACGGTATCAAGTCGGTTGCCCTTATATCAATGTTCATAACCAATATTTTACGCTTATTGGAATTTTCGCCACGGAAAAACGGTCTGAAAACTATTACACAATCGGAAGCAATCAAACAATTGTGCACTCTTTTGCACAAAACCTGCGTAAATATGGCATAGTCAAATCTATTATGGACAATATTCTATGAAGTGGCCAAAACCTAAGATAAAAAAATTGATGGCTCTGCTGGATTCCGCGCATCCGAACGCCAGTTGTGGACTTGAATACAGAGATCCATTTCAACTAATTGTGGCAACTATTCTAAGCGCGCAGTGTACCGATGAGCGCGTAAACAAGATAACTCCATCATTATTTGAAAAATATCCAAGTGCCACCGCACTAGCAAATGCAGATATTGCAGAACTGGAATTGATAATACGGCCAACAGGCTTTTTTAGAAATAAGGCACGAAATCTAATAGGAATGGCCTCTGCCTTAGTAAAACAACACGATGGCAAAGTGCCTAATGTTTTTGATTCACTGCAAACACTCCCTGGGGTTGGCCAAAAGACGGCCAACGTGGTACTCGCAAATGCTTTTGGAATACCAGCACTGGCTGTAGATACTCACATTTATAGAGTATCCAGACGCTTAGGACTCTCTGAAGCAACTACTCCAGAAAAAGTAGAAACAGACCTATGCAACCACTTTCCAAAAGTAGCATGGATTACAATACACCACCAATTAATTTGGCATGGACGATTGGTCTGTATGGCAAGAAAACCTAATTGTAAAGAATGTAGCCTAGCAAGTGTTTGCACAACTAGTTCCGGAGCAAAAAAAGACCCACATAACAAATAAGTCATTCTCAAGCTCCGGTGGATTTTGGAAACGGCTCTACTGGTTCAGCCACTCCAGCATTTTTGCCGGCCGGTGAAAACCATTTAGTCTGCGTAATTCTCTACCATTTGCATCCATCAGGACAACAGTTGGATAAGCAACGATGCCGAGAGGCTTTGCCAAATCAGGTCTGACTTTTTCTGTGTCAATTCTTACAGCAACGGCGTTTTTCCTGATCCAGTCTACGATCGTAGGGTCTGGCCATGTTTTTTCATCCAACTCTTTGCATTGAGCGCACCAAGACGTAAACGTATCAACCAATACTAGCTTGCCCTGTTTTGCGGCTTTGTCTTTTGCCTCTTCAAAGTCATGCTCGATCCAAAGACTGTGAGGATCGTCTGATAGCAAACCAGAGGCTGAACCACCTTTGGGTAGCAAGGATAAATCCAAGTATAATTCTGTTGCACGGATACCCAGCAAAATAGCCATTGCAAGCGAAAGCAGTGCTATTCCCTTGCGAATATGCCCTATTAGGCCAGTTGCTACTTCAAATGCTCCATACACACCAGAAGCAAATAGCAATACAATCGCCCACATAAAGTGATTCGTCCATTCTGGGACAATTAATCGAATATTCCATGCGGCAAATGCCAAAATAATCAGGCCAAGTGTTTGCTTAAACCGAGTCAGCCAATCGCCACTCTTTGGTAGGGCTGAAACCGATATGCCACCTATGATGAAAAGTACGCCCATGCCTTGGGCAAAAATAAACATTTTTAACGCACCTTCAAAGACTTGGCCATTAAGACCTATGTCCATAATCGCTGATCCAATCAGAGGGCCTACGCAAGGGGCAGAAAGCGGGCCGAGCACCAGGCCAGTTACAAAAGCTCCCAAAAAACCTTTGCGTTGGCCACTACCCTGAAGTTTGTTTGATAGCGAATCCGGGAGTTTTATCTCAAAGGCACCAAAAAGGCTGATCGCGAATAATGCAAAAATAACGCTCACAGGTATAAGAAAAACGGGTTGTTGGGCAAATTGCCCAAATACAGAGCCAGTCCGAGCCGCAATTACACCCAGGATGGTATAAGTCAGTGCCATGCCTTGCGTTAAAACTATCCCTAGTAATGCTCCTCTTGCCTTGCTGGCTCCCTTGGCTCCAATAACGGCCATGGTAATGGGAATCATCGGCAACACACATGGGGTTAAACTCGCACCTATCCCACCCAGGAAAAATAATATCAGGATTATAACCAGCCCATCCTTTGGCTTTGGGGGGGGCACAAGATTGGAGTCATTTTCTACTATCGCGTCTAGACCTGGGGCACTGTTTGGATGATTTTCGTTTGTATCAATTACCTCTTTAGAGTTTTGGAAAGCCGAAGGACTCCCACTAGTGTGAGCGTTGGAAGCAGGTTGTTGGCTTACGGAAGGCACTTGCTGGATAGGAGGTTCTGATTTAGCTTTGGAGTCACTAGGTATATCCTCGGCCTTAGCTGAGAGCTCCAAATCGACAGGTGGAAAACATTGGCCTCCTTCACCCTCCATACAGCTCAGAAACGAAACAATGAGAACAACCGGGGTTTTTAACCCTTCACCCTTAACCGGAATCCTAATGTTTCCACTCCAGTAAGGACTATCTAGAGAATCTACTCCAGAAGGTGACGGAAGATCTCCTACCACCAGCTTACCAGGTTGGCCTGGTTTGAGACTAACGGTAATTCCAGACGCATGAGCCTCAAAAGGCACATTTAATATCACCGCACCATTCCTGTAGGAAGCCGTAATATCTCTTTCGGGGTCAAAGTCCTGACCCAATAGTGGCAAAAAGCCAATCAGAGCCAGAAAGCATATCACTGTTCTATTCACAGACATTTGAACTCCAGAGTTACTAGCAGATCATGAATATTGTAACAGCATTATGTAGCTGAAATTAGTAGGCATTGCGAAACGATAACAGATAAACTAGGAAATTATGAATAATGTTTTGGTGACAGAATCCATACAATTTGTCGCAGACCACTACCACTCCCTGCCGAATTTTTCCGAACCCCGCCATGGTCATAACTGGCAAGCAGAAGTAACTATTCGAGATACTAGTTCGTCTACATTGAACTTAATACTTGAAGCTTGGTTAAAAAAAATTGATTATTCTCTTTTGAATGACCTACTTGACCTCAAAGGACGAAACCCCACAGCAGAAGTATTGGCAGAATATCTGTTCCACTTTTTGGAAAATTACGGTCTTTTCCCAATCAAAGTAAGAATACGAGAAAAGCCAAACTTTTGGGCATCCTGCTCTCTACAAAGTGGCAGATGATATTCTGCATTTGTAATCTAGTATCATTTCTGTTAGAAATCAGAAAGGGAGAATTGCTCTCTTTGCCTTTGGAGACACTGTCATTATGAAACCCGCAGATAACATGCTTGAACAAAAGCCTGCTGTGCTGTCGACGATGGGAGAGCGCATTAAAGCTGTGCGGCTGGCGTGGAAGTGGGCGCAGGAAGATATGGCCGATATTTTAAGGGTAGACCAAGCGTCCATTTCTTTTTGGGAAAGGGACAAGATCAAGCCGTCTGGTTCAGCCCTGCTTTCCTTGGCGGCTTTATTTAGGACTACAGTTTCAGCACTAGAAAATGGTGAAAATTTCGCAATACCTACATCACCGAATAGGGGCGAGGATAGTCGAAAGTCAAAGATAATACCCCGCGGTGTTTGTCTGCCAATTTGTGAGCAAGCTGGGAAAATTACTATCGTGGATTTTGCAGATGGCGGAGTAATCACTCAGCCACTAAGTGAAGCTATGATAAACCTTGGTCAATACTCAAAAGACAATCGAAAGATTTGGATAGTTGTAGAGTAGTGCTTCTGCGCAGTAGTCGTTATTCAGAAACCAAGGGAGCATATTCCTGCGCTTTTTCCTTGCCTGATAAAACTCTCATTGCACCCTTGGCCAAAGCCAGCATTTCATTTTCTCCGGGATATACAGATATCTTGCAACCGAAACTTCTTAATAGTCTCCGAATTTCAGTCACGAGGAATGAAGCCCTAGCCATCCCACCGGTCAACAACACTTGATCAACGCATTCTCCATCAAAAGCTGGAAGCATTGAACAAATCCATTTTGCTATCTGATATGCTTGGGCATCCAATACCGACCTGACTTGCTCATCGCCCTGGTTATAACGTTTTTCCAATTCCATAAGGTTAGATGTGCCTAGCAAATCAATAAGGCCCCCTTTTCCCTTGATTAATTGCTTTAGCTCATCAGTAGAATATGCGCCACTTATAGCCAGCTTCAAAAAAGCACCCACTGGCAAGCTACCGCTTCGCTGGGGAGTAAAAGGACCTTCACCGTCGAGAGCATCATTTGCATCTATATACCTACCCTTTTTATGTGCCCCAATAGAGATTCCACCTCCCATGTGACAAACGATAAGATTCAAACGTTCATAAAAGGTTTCGTTGTCGTCAGCATACCTGCGTGCTGTGGCAATTTGATTCAAAGCATGGCTTATTACTTTTCGCCGAATTGCTTTTACGCCAGTAATTTTTACCCTCTCCGCCGCTTCATCTACAACCACAGGATCAACAATAAAGGCTGGAATACCTGAATCACCAACCAAATCACGAGCAATTAATCCTCCCAAATTTGAAGCATGTTCCCCCGAAACACCCGTTTTTAGGTCTGCAACCATCCTGTCATTTACAAAAAAAGTTCCATGTTGCATTGGGTGCAGAAGCCCTCCACGACCAGAAACAGCGTCAAGGCTATTTATTGAAAACCCATGCGAGGCCATGAACTGTTCTATTGCATCTTTTCGGAATTGAAATTGTGCCGTGATTGATTTGCCTTCAAATGGAGCCAGTTCTTCTTGAGTATGCTGTATTTCCTTTGAAAACAGTTCAAGGTCGCCTTCATATATAGCGATTTTCGTGGATGTCGAGCCTGGATTGATTGCAAGGATTTTATAATGTTTGAAGAATACATCAGTATGTTTTCGGTGCAAGGCGGCATGTTTATGAATTCGCAATGTGTTGGCCTTTACGGTCAATCGAATATCCTCAGCAGTACAATCTTTTGCCAAACTCATTCCTTTGAAACCTACGCCAAAAATTGCGGCGAATTTTTTTGCGCGTGGGTATTGAGTAGCAAAAAGATAGAAAAGCAAGTTGCCAGTATCCAGATTCGGGCAAACTAACACGTTGGGGCTAGTATCAAAACCATGATTCTGAAAATACATTGCTGAGCGTTTGTTTAGAGCGGCACTAACTTTGACTCCACCTTGTATATTGATTGTCGAGTACCGTTCTTCAGATTCGACACGTTTTGCAAGAATTTCGGGAAGAATCTGCGTTGCCTGATACACACGGTCGGCTCCCCTTCCCTCATCTGAACCATGGTGAGAATAGCTGAGCATTGTCCCTCTGATGGTTGGCAACAGAGTCTCTGGCAAAATATCTCGCGCAATGACACATGTGCCAACCGCCACTTCCGCGAGGGTTTTGGCATCCATCGTAGTATTTACGCCAGCATCCCCTAGCACAAGGATATTATGCGGAAAGAGGGGCTGAGGATCATCATCTGGAAAAACAATTATTCCAGCCTCCACGGCAACTTCACTATCTTTCAAAACCATTATCATTGGTCGGAAATAATCTTTTGGATCGAGCTGGGCACCACCTATCACTGAATCCGCATGACCAGCCTGTATTGCCATAAGAGCAAACCAAGTTGGGTGTAACACCCGTTTTCGAGCCTCCTCGTTTTCAAATACTTCTCCTTTTTCAGCAAAGCACTTAACGAGTAGGTCGGCATATTCTTCAACTAGGTCATTTCTCTCACTAATATCAACAAAGGCGCATTCTGAAAATGCAAAGTCAGCGCGATCTATATCAAAATTATTCTTTTGATCAGCCAGCACTGCCCTTACATCTTTCTCAGATGCCAGCAATACAGGGTGGACAAATCTAGTAAGGTGACAGACCGCCTCAATTACTCGTATATCCAGTGCTTCCGGAAATATGACCGTGGGCCTTTCCCTATTCGTTTCAAGAATCTGCTGGTCGAAACATGCTTCGATATTAAACATAGTAATGCCCCACAAATTATTGTAAATATATCTATTATTTTTACTTAAACATCGGGTCGGGCTGTATTGTTATTTTGTGAGTCGTAATTTCCTTATCATCGACAGAAAGAGTAACTTTATAAACACCAGGGTCTAGCATTGGGGCTCGCCCAAAGCGTGCTCCACCACCACCTGCTCCCCTGCTGACTGTTGTGGCTCCTTGGCCTGCGTCACGCGTAAATCCCCAAAATGTTTTTTGGAGGCCAGCTTTTGCGGTGCCGGTCAGTGTTTGTAAAACATTTCCCTCAAAATCCTTGATAACCAGGTTTACTTTACTGGCTTCAGATTTGATGTAGTAATACAAATTTACACCAACCGGTGGGTTGACAGCCCTGTTGGGCACCCCAGCGGTATCACCTCTGCGTTCAAACCTGTTCCACTTAATGCCAGGCTCTGGCTCAAAGAAGTGTACTGCTTTCTCAAATATCTCTGGCTTAAACTCCTTGATTGGATAAATGTCGGCAACGTAAATACCACGCCCATACGTCCCAATAGCTAAATCACGATCACGCTCTTGAACAGCAATTTCTTTGACTAAGGTATCAGGGGCGGTTGTAGAAAATGGAATCCAATTTTTTCCGCGGTCGATAGTAAGGTAAACCCCACATTCTGTACCAATATAGAGAGCATCCTGATTTGCTGGGTCTTCTTTGAGATCGAAAACGGGTACGTTCATCCCTCCCGAAATATCTTCCCATGTTTTGCCAAGGTCTTTTGTGACATATATGTAGGTGTTGTCTTCGCTATGCGTCCTATACCCGCTAAAAGCGACATAGCATGTATTTGCGTCAAACTTACTCGGCACAACCCTTTTCACCCATCTATCGTATGGAATCACAGTTCCTCTAACATCCTTTTTAAGATTCCCTTTCGAATCGTAGAACTGGTCTGTAATATTTGTCCATGTGTTTCCAAAATTTGTGGATAGCTGAACGTTGCCATCGTCTGTGCCAGCCCAAAATATTCCGGGTTTCTTCGGCGATTCGGCAAAGGTATAAATGGCTCCGTACTGCAGATTGGTTTTTTTGGAAAGTTCGATTCTGTCTGTCATGTTTTTCGACAAGTCCGGGCTTATTGTCTCAAAAGTTCCTGTCGTGCCACGACTAAATGATCTATGGACGAATTGTGAACAAATATATACAATCCCTGGGTTATGAGGTGAAAGAACGATCGGCGCATCCCACTGATAGCGTTGTGCAGGGACTCCTTTTGCAGTTTCTTCAGGGGTGGTGCGCCTAACCAATGACTGAACTTCGCCATTGCTCATATTGATTCGACTAGAGGCTCCAAATTGGCTTTCATAGTAGACAAAGTCTGGATTCCACCAGTCACGTACTACATAGAATCCATCTCCAGTTTGGAAGTACTTCCAGTCCGATGGATATATTCCGTACTGGTTCCTGGTTTGGGAGGGTCCAAGCCAAGCACCATTGTCCTGAGTTCCACCCATGACGTTGTACGGCAATTCGTTATCAACAGAGATGTTATAGAACTGTTGCACGTTGAGAGAATATTTTTCTGTCCAAGTTTTTCCACCATCCCAGCTTTCGCTGGCAGAACCATCATTGGCACTTAGGATATGATCAGAATCAAGAGGATCAATCCAAATTGATCGGTGATCTACGTGCGGCCCACGCCAACCAGTAAGCTGGAATGTCTTTCCGCCGTCCTTTGAAATGGTAGTATTGGTGTCGCCACAATACAGTATTTGGTCATTGTTCGGATCAAAAATAATGCGACCATAGTATCCGCCTTCTGTCTGGTTGACTTGGGTACTGCCACCGGAATGCTTGTACTCTGTCATTCGCTTCCATGTTTCTCCTTGGTCCTCCGACCTATATACAACACCATTTCTAATCACCGGAGCCATATTCCTGAGGACATCGGCATAGAGAATTTCAAGTGCATTTCGATTTATCACCTGATACCTGCCTTTTGTGGCATCTGATTCAGGCTCTTTTTGCATTTTTTCAACTTCTGTTATTGATGTTTGCAGTGCTTCATCCTTTGGATACAGCTTCTTGGCCACTTGTTGCAACTTTTGTATATCAATCCCATTTTTGGTCAAAAATTCTTTATCCTTGATTTGGTTGTTTAGTTCGTTGACTAAATCGGCTTCCCTTTCTACTTTCGGTGGCACATATTTTACTAGTTTGGCCAATTCAGGGTTAATAGAATGTTTTTTGAAAGAATCCAAGTTATTGGTACCTTTATATATTTGTCCGGCTCTGAAAATGTTTCCATCTTCTGTTTGTAGTAGGCCGAGATTGACCCCTTCATCGATACGGGCACTAATTATCCGTGGATTCTTTTCGTAAATTGTAAGCCCGGTACGACCAATTTCACTACCAACAGGAAGCCCTGATGTTAGTTTTTTCCATGTTTTACCACCATCAGTAGACTTGTACATATCATTATCAACATGTCTATCCAGATAAGTCCAAGTTCTTCTAAATGTCTTATAGGCCGCCGCAATAACTATATCTGAATTCTTTGGGTCAATCACGAAATCGCCTACCCCACGGTCCTTCATCGGAAAGACATTTACCCATGTTTTTCCGCCGTCCGTGGTCTTAAACAGGCCACGCTCAGTATCGCTATTGTTGTCATACAAAGCACCTTCAGTTGCAACATAAACGATGTCAGGGTTCTTTGAATCAATTTCTATTCTTGGTATATAGTGGCTCTTTGCAAGCCCAACATGAGTCCATGTTTTACCGGCATCTGTGGATTTCCAAACTCCATTGCCATGAGCACTTGACCTTGCGTGCATTGGCTCACCTGTTCCTAAATACAGAATATTGCTATCGGAGGGAGCAATGGCCAACCATCCCATGCTCTGGTTGCCATATTTTTCGAAAATTGGTTCAAAAGTTGCCCCGGCGTTTTCTGTTTTCCATAGCCCCCCGCTTGCAGATAGAGCGTAATACACTTTGTTTTGTCCAGCTGGGACAGAAAAGGCAGTGAGGCGACCCTGAAAAGTTGTTGGCCCAACCCATCGCCAAGAAAATTGATTGAGATCCTCAGGCTTTAAGGCACTCTGCCCAGTAGCGGGCAACGCTCCAATAACTAAAGCTAGGGGGGTCAGAACCCCAGATAAAACTCTACCGAATGACCTGGACATAGCTACTCCAAAATAAATGATTGAGAAAAAGACAAACCAATCCTTATTATAGGAGGTTTGATTCATAGTTCGGCAAAGATTTTCGCTTCAAGTGAGGCATTTGTAAATCATGTTATTGTGAATGGTTATGGCATCGAAAACCAAAAAATTTACTGAATTATCCTCAAGAATATCCGTTGGGATGATTTTTTCTCCAAATCCATGCACTATTAATAATTTCTTCCAACCCAGGATATATTGGAAACCACCCTAAATCGGCCTTTACCTTTTCACTGGAAGCAACAAGCACAGCCGGATCGCCAGGTCGCCTGGCTTCTTCCTCCACAGGGATAGTGTGGCCTGTAATCCTGCGTGCCTCGTCAATAACTTGTCGCACACTGTATCCTAGACCATTGCCTAAATTGTAGGCCAGCAATTGCGACGGCTTTTCTGTTATTAGCTTTTTATATGCCAGCAAGTGAGCATAGGCCAAATCCTCAACATGAATATAATCTCGGATACAGGTGCCATCAAAAGTAGGATAATCTGTTCCATAAATTTTGATATGAGGCAATTTACCAAGTGCTACATCCAATGCAATGGGAATCAAATGGCTTTCTGGATTGTGACATTCTCCTAAGTGAGCCGAACTCCCAGCGGCATTAAAATACCTCAGTGAAATACAAGACATACCACGCAATTGGCACATCCACTTAAGTGCCCCTTCGACTAATAGCTTGGAATATCCATAGGCATTTGTAGGCTTTTGTGGGTGGTTTTCATCAATGGGAGTGTACTCTGGGTCTCCATAAGTAGCGGCTGTACTCGAAAAAATAAAATATTTCACCGAATGTGCCGCCATCTTATCTAGTAATGCTAAAGCTTTAGAAGTATTGTTGACGAAAAAACGGCCTGGATTTACCATACTTTCGCCTGCCTCAATGAGTGCGGCAAAGTGAAAGACTCCATCTATTTTTTCGGAGGTAAATAATTGGTCTAACAGCTTTTGATCACCGCTGTCACCTTGGATAAAATTTGCATCTTTGTGCACTGCTTCTCTATAGCCCTTTACCAAATTATCAAGGACTGTAACTTTGTAGCCCCCATTTATCAACAGGTCAACGGTGTGGCTTCCAATGAAACCCGCGCCCCCTGTAACAAGAATGTGCATGCAGTACCTCATCAATATCATCTGACCCGCGCAAAGCCATAAATCAGTGTCCTGCGTTCTCAACTTTAAGCGATGTCAATTTATAGTTTATTCTACTAGTCAATACATCGTAAACTTTATTGTTATGAAACGATACGCCCCCATTTTTGCCGGCCTTGGATATTCGACCATTTTTGGTTTTTCTTTCTTGGCAACCAAGAGTGCCTTGGAGAATGTAAATCCTTTTGAGCTACTGTTTTTAAGGTTCTCTTTTGCCACTCTCATTTTTGTCGTACTTGTCTCTTGCGGAGCCATTAAACTTTCTTACCATGGAAAGCCATTGGTTCAGTTATTACCTGTCTGCCTTTTCCAACCAGTGCTATATTTCACCTGTGAAACATTTGGCATCACCGAATGCTCAACGGTTGCGGCTGGTCTGATGTTGGGTGCAGTTCCTGTCACTGTGGCCTTTTTAGCCTGGTTCATTCTAGATGAAAAGCCAACGATAATGCGGATGGTAAGTCTATTGATTTCTTTGGGGGGTGTCGGATTCATTGCAATAACTCTTCAAGGTGGCGACAATACAGTGTTTGGCTTGCTACTACTATTCGGTGCTATGGCCTCTGCAAGCCTTTACAATGTGTTTTCGAGAAGATCCAGTAAAAACTTTACTCCCTTGGAAACAACGTTTGCCATGATGATTTCTGGGACTCTGGTTTTCGGCTTTCTCGCACTGATAAAAGGAGAGCCAGCAATAATCCATAGGGCTGTTTCGGTTTTCCCCTCAATTGTTTATCTGGGCGGACTGTCATCTGTAGTGGCATTCTTACTAGTTAATTTCAATTTGAGCAGATTGAAGGCCAGTCAATCTTCAGTTTTTTCAAATATCTCTACCGCAGTATCCGTTGCGGCGGGCGTTATTATCCGGGGAGAGTTTTTTGGACCATTGCAAGCCACCGGAGCAGTACTGATCCTCCTTGGAGTATGGGGAGCGAATAAAAAATAATGCCAAATATAGCCTGAAATATTTAGCGAAATTCCCCTGCTTTTATTTTAGCTATTTCTATCGCATGAGTTTTTAGTGCCAAGTCTCTTATAGGGTCTGCAGAATTTCCTAGCAAGTTTAGCCAAAAATCAGCATGATATCTCCACCATGCATGACCGCCCATCGGAGGATGACCACCGTTCAAATATAGAAAATAATCTGCAGATATCTCCATCGAAAATTTAGATGCCGATATTTTATCTGGTATCGAGAAATCATTTGATAACTGACCAAACACGCTGAAAAACAAATCCTCGTGAATACCAGCATTTGACATGTTGGTGACAGCCTCCGGAAATTCGTTTAGCAACTTAATACACTTTTTTACCCGTCTTAGGCTCAGCCCACCATTACCAACCGAACTGTAAACCTTTTTTTCTTGTCCTTTATAAATATCTGTATTTACAACGATGCTTAGCGATGTAGGCCATGGAGCACCTATGTAATCATAATCTTGGCTTACCCAATAATCCAATTCATCTCTTAAAAGAATCGCATCAGTTTGTGATATGAGAGCAAATTCAAAATTATCAAATTTTTGGTAGAAAAATTCGCTCAGCAATAGCCGACTATAATTTTCTACAGATAGAAAATAGTTGTCATCGAAGGTAATAAATTCGACATTGGGAAATAAATTTGAATAGTAGCTGGTATCAAGAGATTGCTGGCAGATAAATGCAATTTTGCGTTCTGGATTTAATACATCCACCGAATGTTTTAGCGAAAATAAATCCAAATCCGGAAGCTGGGGCAAGTAAACCGGAACAACAAAAATGACAGAGCTAGAATCGGTAGTGCCCATATATATCCTTTTCTCAAATTGGCTCATTCAATACAAACATTAGCTTAACTCCGTCGTCCAAAACTTCTCTCTAGCTCTACCAGTGTCATTTTTTTCATCACGGGTCTGCCGTGTGGACACGTTAGAGGATTATCACAATTGACAAGAGAATCTAGTAGTGCCTGAGCCTGAACAGAATCTAGGGCATGATTTTTCTTAATTGCCGAGCGACAAGCGAGCTCTGCATTCAAATCTTTTCGGAAATATTCTAAATCATTTCCTTTGTTTGATTCGATTCTTTTCACCAGGTCCTCTAGCAACAAATCTGGCGAACGATCCACCAAAAAATCAGGGAGTGCCCTTACAGCAATAGCATCTTCACCCATAGGTTCGACTTCCACGCCAATGCTACAAAGTTCCCCAATGTATGGGCTTAGTTTTGCCATCATCGCATGACCAATGTGGATGACTTTTGGCGGCAAAAATGGTTGGATCGCAGGTTGGGTTTTTCGTATGAACAATTGCTCATATAGCACACGTTCATGGGCTACGTGTTGATCCACAATCCATAACTCCGGCTGATTATTCATCCGAACTTCAGCCAAGAGATAGGTATTAGAGAATGACCCCAAATATCGGATAGTCATTGCAGAAAAATAATTTGACAAAGATGCCTCAGCGGCCCTAGTCTCCGTGCTAATGGCAGAATAGGGGCTATCCAAGCTAGAGGAAAATGCCTGTTGTAACGATTTTAGTACTTCTTTACTGTTCGCCCATAGCTGAGGATGCTCTGGAGCCGCAAATGGACTCTGCTTCGGTCGGTCAAAGCCCTTGTTGGTTTGTCTGGGTGGCAAACCAGACACGCTTGGCAGTTCTGTTTTTATTGCACCCCAAGCCTCTCGTGTCGCGCTACTAATCCATGGAAAAATGCGTTGGGGTTGATGAAATCTGACTTCTGCTTTTGTAGGATGCACATTTACGTCAACTGCCTCTGGAGGTACTTCCAAAAACAGCACTACCACAGGATATGCACCCTTTGGGAAAAAGCCTTCCCAACCAGTCGCCAGAGCCGAAAGAATCAGCCTATCTCTCACTGGCCTGCCGTTGACAAACAGGTATAAATGGTTGCGATTTCGGTAGCTCAAATCTGGCGGACTAATAAATCCATGTAGCTTCCAAGGGGGCGCACCGTCACTAAATGTAGCCAGTTTTGACGTCTTTTCACCCAGCAACGGCGCGATCCGATGTCTGAGGTCTGTAACGACTGGCAAGATAAGCTCACCAGACCTATCTGATCGTATCCTCCACTGAGTGCTTGGAGTTGCCAAGGCCATGCGCGTGATGGTGCTCCAGAGATGGGCATGTTCTGTTTCTGCTGACTTAAGAAATCGCCTACGGGCTGGCAGTTGTAAAAAAATATCCCTGATGGATACTGTTGTCCCCTTTGCTCTTGGAGCCGGTGTAACACCTTTTATCACTCCAAAATCAGACCGGAGAATATAGCCAAGGCCATCGCTCTGCGCACTATTTATTTCAAAACGCGTCACGCTTGCAATGCTTGGCAACGCCTCACCCCGAAAGCCAAAACTGCCTAATGCTTGTAAATCCTGTGATGAAATTATCTTGCTGGTAGCATGTCGCTCCAGAGCCATATAGAGGTCATCTCTTGCCATTCCACAGCCGTTGTCGGCTACTTCTAAAAACTTTCTTCCACCCTCTTCCCAAGCAATATCCAAAGAAGTAGCACCGGCATCCAAAGAATTTTCTACGAGTTCTTTGAGAATTGATGCAGGACGCTCGACAACCTCGCCAGCGGCAATTTGGTTTACAACTTGGTCTGAAAGAACACGAATGCGAGGGGAATTACTCATTTCTAATCTCTGGTGTATCGCTTTTTGATAGTTCCCTCAAATACTTACTGTAATTCCTTAAATCTCTTAATCAACGTATTGGTGCTACTGTCATGGTTCAGAGGCGCACCACTCTCTTGGTCTAATTCTGGCAAAATTTTATTGGCTAAAGCCTTGCCCAATTCAACTCCCCACTGGTCAAAGGCGTTGATGCCCCAGATTACTGCCTGTGTATAAGTGATGTGCTCGTATAAGGCAATCAGGCTACCAAGTATTTCCGGTGTAAGCTTTTGAGCCATTAATACGCTGGATGGTCTATTGCCCTCAAATACTTTATGAGGAACTAGGGACTCCTCAACGCCCTCTGCTCGTACCTCTGCCTCTGTCTTGCCAAATGCCAACGCCTCTGCTTGTGCAAAAACATTAGACATAAGCAGTTGGTGATGCTGTCCAATTGGATTATGGGATTTTGCAAAGCAAATAAAGTCAACCGGAATCAACCTTGTTCCTTGGTGGATCAACTGATAAAAACTGTGCTGACCATTTGTACCAGGCTCACCCCAAATAACTGCACTGGTTGGGACATCAACGGGGTTGCCCTCCAACGTCACTTGCTTTCCGTTGCTCTCCATTATCAACTGTTGCAAATAGGCAGGAAAACGGTGTAAGTATTGGTCATAGGGTAAGACTGCATGGGTTTCTGCACCAAAGAAATCTGTATACCAGATATTCAACAACGCCATGAGGACGGGCATGTTTTTGTCGAAAGGTGCAGAGCGAAAATGGACATCCATTGCGTGGAAACCACTTAATAGTTGGCGGAATACCTCTGACCCAACGGCTATCATGGTTGATAACCCGATGGCACTATCCATGCTGTATCTCCCACCAACCCAATCCCAAAAACCAAACATGTTGGCCTTATCAATACCAAATTGGGTAACTTTTTCAGCGTTGGTAGAAACTGCCACAAAGTGTTTGGCAATAGAAGCATCATCCTTCAGCGATTCTAACAGCCAACTCCGAGCCGACATAGCATTAGCCATGGTTTCTTGAGTAGTAAAGGTCTTGCTGGATACTATGAACAAAGTTGTCTCGGGGTTTAGATCGCGTAAGGATTCGGCAATGTCTGTGCCGTCCACATTGGAAACATAAACCACATCTATGTCCCGCTTGGAGTATGGCTTCAACGCTTCGTATGCCATAACAGGCCCTAGGTCGCTACCGCCTATACCGATATTGACAACCGCCTTGATTGGTTTGCCAGTATAGCCCTTCCATTCGCCACTTCGCACTTTATTTGCAAACACATCCATCTCTTCAAGTACAGCATGAACATCCGGTATCACATTGCGACCATCCACAGTTACCACCTCGTCCTTTGGGGATCGAAGCGCAGTATGAAGTACCGCCCTGCCCTCAGTGATATTGATTTTTCTGCCAGAAAACATGGCCTCAATCGCATCTTTTAATCCACGCTCCTCTGCCAGAGCTACCAATAGCCGTAGAGTCTCATCAGTGATTCTATGCTTTGAAAAATCAAAATAAATGCCACAGGCCACAAAGGGTAGACGCTCGCCTCGTGTTGGGTCAGAACTGAATAAATCGCGTAAGTGCTTTGGCTTAACACTTTCAGCATGTGCTACAAGTGCCTTCCATGAAGTGGTTTGCGAAAGGGAAGTCATTTTCAGTCTCCTAGAAATTAACCTAAGTTTAAGTATGCCCTCTACAGGGACAAATTATAGCAAGTCAAAATTACTTTCTTGGCATCCGCTCAGATTACAACTGTATTGCCCTCTGACAGGCTGGAAAAGATATGGTCGCCATTAATCAATTAGCCAAAACGAACAAAGCTATATACAATTGCGTTGGAGGCATCCCATGTTCGACCTGAAACGAAGCTATATGACCATTCTGTTATGTTTTTCAGGAATATTATTTCTTGCCCCAACTAGTGGTGACACAGATGCGAATTCTCCCGTTATAAGCAACAGAACAGTCCCTACCCTTTGGATTAACGGCAAACCCCAACGATTAAGTGATTGTAAGGGTAATTGGAGTGAAAAAAACTCTTATCGGGCAGACGCATTGTCTGTTTTTGTGTCAGGCAAGGACGTTTATGTAGCCGGTTATGAAGAGGATTCTGCCATGCTATGGAAAAATGGCAAACCTCAACACCTAAAACAAGAAAGGAAGTATGGTTATTCGTATAAAGCCACTTCTGTTTTCTTGTCTGGCAAAGACGTGTACGTGGCTGGAAGTGTAGGGAGATATGGCGATAACGGAGATGCAATACTCTGGAAAAACGGTGAACCCCAAGATCTTCAACAATCCAGTGTAAAAAACATAGCTTCTGGCAAAAGTTTTTATGTGGAAGCGAACTCTGTCTACGTTTCTGGCAAAGATGTATACGTAGCGGGAACCGCAACTATCATAGACACAAAAAATGGATATGATGACTTCGGTATACTCTGGAAAAATGGCAAACCACAATTTCTATATGATGAAGATAGCCTAAAAAGACAACATGCAAGTTCCGTTTTTCAGCTAGACGGCAACGTATATGTGGCTGGCAATCAGATAAAAAAACGCTCACCTGGTTCTCAAGCGGCCACACTGTGGAAGAATGGCACACAACATTTTTACCTAACTGATGGAAAAAGGGAGGCTAGTATAAGTGAGGTTATTGCAACAAAAAACATTGTGTATGCAGTTGGCTATGAGTATAACGAGGGTGGTGGTCTTGGTGACACTGCCGCGATGCTCTGGAAAATACCTTCACAAGAATTGAAAAAAGCAGGACAAAATACTCAGCAAATATCTTTTGAAACTCAACGTCTAAGTGCAGAAAAATATAGCGGGTTGGCTAATTCCATCTTCGTGATAGGTGAAGATGTATACGTGGCTGGGCGTGATAGAAACGCAAGTGGAAGATGGGCTACTACCGTTTGGAAAAATGGCAAAGTCATCCATCAACATAATATTGAAGCAGTTGTCATCTCAGAAGCAAAATCGATTTTCGTATCGAGCGGTGATATATATGTGGCAGGGCATGAAATAATTGATAACAATAAGGGGTAATAGTAGCTCTTACCCATCCCATCCAACATTCACCGGACACCTTATCCCGCCTGTACGCATGGTTTTGAAACAATTTAGACATTTTTTACATGGGTTAATATCTGAGTAACGGCCTTCCAGCATTTTTTTTGGAGTTTGAGGATCGGCGATGATTTGCCTAGCAATTGCTATCAGGTCTATACCGCTATCCATTGCTACATCTGCTACACCAGGTTCAGCCAGCCGTCCAACGGCAATTACAGGGATATTACAGGCACTCTTTAGTTTTGCTGTATAGGGAATATATATCCCAGGTTTTCCAGTTGGAGGCGGTACAGAGGTGGTTTGGAGTTGTTGCTTCCCATCTACAATTTCCCAAGAACCTGAGCCTATGGCAGAGGCATTTATTATATCTGCCCCAGCAGTCTCAAGGAGTTTTACTATCTGGGCTGAATCATCTGTGGACATACCTCCATCAAATAGCTCCACAGCGTGCATTCTGCATGAAATAATGAAGTCTTTGCCAACGACATTACGAATTGCCTTAATAGTTTCAACAACAATGCGTGCCCTACCTTCAATGTCTTTTCCCCATTTATCCTGGCGACGATTTGTCAAGGGTGAAAGAAATTGAGAATAAAGATAATAATGGGCGGCATGAATTTCTATTCCATCAAATCCAGTCTGTTTTGCCCTTATTGCAGATGCAGTATAGCTGTCGATCACTGCTTGAATCTCTGCCTCGTTCATTTCCTTTGAATCTGGGCCTGACATGAGGCATACGCCTGATGGCGACAATCTCAGAGTATTATCACCCTCTGCCCTCCACGCCCTGCCTCCGCTGTGGACTAGCTGGATAATAACTTTTGCACCATTGCGATGTATCGAATCTACTAACTGCTTTAGTCCAGCAATAAAGCTATCATCCCAAATTCCAAACTGGTTTGGCACTATCAATCCCATCGAATCCACAGCGGATGCTTCTAATACAACCAACGCAACTCCTGCGCGCACCGGAGCTTCGTACCATCTGATACAGGCTTCCGTAACTCGATTATCAATTGCCAAGCCTGTGACGATTGGTGCCATGACGATGCGATTTTTTAGCTGTAATGACTTTATTTGAATCGGCTCAGAAATTTTTGTCATATCTTGTTCCATAGCTATAAGGAGTGAATTAATCATGCAATTCAATAGTAACAATAGCTTGGGCGGCCAACCCTTCGCAACGGCCTATAAATCCCAATTTTTCAGTTGTAGTAGCTTTAACATTCAACACATCTTTAGAAATTCCTAATATCGGTGCTATGCGTTCCCTCATAGCATCTCTGTATTTCCCTATCTTAGGTTGCTCACCGATTAGCCCCACATCAGCGTGAACCACCCGCCAGCCTTTTGAATGAAGGCTTTGAACTGTTTGTTGAAGCAATTTTGTCGAGGCAATGTTTTTATATGCAGGGTCGCTGTCAGGGAATAATTGTCCAATATCTCCAAGACATGCCGCTCCCAACATGGCATCAATAAGAGCATGGATCATTACATCCGCATCGCTATGCCCCAACAAACCACTACCGAAAGGAATAGTAATGCCCATAAGAACCAGCGGGCGATTGTCAGACAGGTCGGAAAATCGATGAACATCAAATCCAATGCCAGACCTAGATTGCACCCTATTCATGTTGGCACCACCGAGCGGTGGCCATGTAGCGTTTCATTTTCGGTATCGGAAATTGAGGCAGTCTGAATAATTGACATCAACTCAGAAGCTATATTTTCTGTATCCTTCACACCCCCCAAACCAATAATCTTTGAACTCAATTCAGAGAGATGTCCAACGGCAGTTTTTATTTGCCCCACGTGGTACTGCATTTCAGGGTCTGCGCCTAGTCTTGATATAAGTTCTGCATGGCCTTCTATTTCAGAAACAATGCTATTGAACTCGTGTGCAAGCGTAGGTTCCATTGCTCCAACCGAAGCCTGGATATAAATACGTTGGTCTTCTTCAAAGAGCCTTGTCCGTTGAATTGCAAGCGCACACAACTCCACAATAGCCTCAAAAGCAGAGCGATCGATAGACTCCTCCATCGTGTGGTTGCTATCTAAATAAACAACACCAATATTCTTTCCCCTTACAGACAGAGGCATACATATTATTGTTTTTATTTGCATGTCAACAATTGATTGATGGGTTTTCAGTGCTTCATTTGTAGAAATATCTGAAATCCATATCGCCTCGCCTGTATAAAAAACATTATTGGCACTTGACATAGAAAAGTTGCGGTCTTCGCCTGAATCAGGGATGACGTTACGTTGGACAAATACATCTAACTTTCCATTATCCTCAATCAATATCATGCCCCTATCTTGACCAGACAAGCGGAGTAAGTGGTCAATTGATACCTGTAGCAAGGGTTTTAGGTCAAACTCACCTGCAAGTTGCTGGGCAGTGGATAGAATGGCATACATATTAGATTCTGAAGCCCCTACACGTTCAGGCACCAGTGACAATCGATAAGCCCCATCCGCTATTACAAGAACTGCTGTTGGCTCCCACTTTATTCTGCCTATCTTTACTCCATCTTTAAATGTACCGTGGGAAGAACCCATGTCTTCTGCCCAATACTGGCCACCATTGCACTCCACTCTTAAATGCACACGGCTAACCATTTCATCAGATAGAACCACATCGCATTGTTGTTGTCGGCCTAAGACTGCAACATTCCCCAGAGGTGCTTTCCTCTCAAATCCATTCCTGTCTTGAATGCGGAGTGCATATCTCTGTGCCATAACTTGCCTGAACTAAATTGTTTGTCTCAAATACAATATCACCTTGCAAGTTGAATTGTTAAGCCTGAATCAGCCGGCGGAACTACAGGCGCAGTTGGCTGTGCAGTTTGTGCTACCCCAGATGAACCATCAGACTCTCTACCACTTCCTGCGGTAATATTCATTCTCTGATCCATTTTACTCCTAGCAGTATCCGCTGTAGACATGATTCCCTCTAGCTTCAGCTTAAATTCGCCCACGTTGGTTGCGCGCTTGAGGGCTTCTTCTTCTGTAATCAACCCGCGCGTAAGCAAAAAATACAGACTCTGATCAAATGTCTGCATACCATATTGGCTAGTCCCTGCGGCAATTACGTCTCTCAAGGACTTGGTTTTATCTTTATCTTCTATACAGCTCCTCACGGTTTCAGTTGAAATTAATATTTCTACCGCCGGCACGCGCCCTACGCCTGTAGCTGTCGGAACTAGCCTTTGGCTAACCACTGCCTTCAGTACAGATGCCAATTGGAGACGTATTTGTTTTTGGTGGTGGGGCGGAAAAGTGCCAATGATGCGGTTAATGGTCTCAGTGGCATCAAGGGTATGAAGGGTTGAAAGCACTAAATGCCCTGTTTCTGCGGCATTAATAGCAGTCTCAATTGTTTCATGATCCCTCATTTCACCTACCAGAATCACGTCTGGGTCTTGGCGGAGGGCCGCTCTTAGGGCACTGGCAAAAGTTTTACAGTCCCCTTCTACCTCCCTTTGATTAACAACGGACAAGTTGTCACGATGGAGATACTCAACTGGGTCCTCAATTGTTAATATGTGCTCTACGCGAGTGGAGTTAATGTGGTCAACCATCGCCGCCAGTGTTGTGGACTTACCAGAACCAGTAGTCCCCGTCACCAATATCAACCCTCTTTGTTCTTCGCATATTGTCTTGATGATATTTGGCAACATCAAATCTTCAACGCTATAAATCTTCATTGGAATTACACGCATGACTATCCCAATGGTGCCACGTTGCTTGAATACGTTGCAACGGAACCTTCCTTTACCTGGAAGAGAATATGCTAAGTCAGTATCGTAGTTATCTTTAAATTTTTGTCGATGCTTTTCTGTGGTGATGAGACTATTTGCCATCGCAATAGTATCTTCTTGCGTCAATTTGCTAAATTGAGTGAGGGGTGTTAGCTTGCCTTTAATTCTCGCTACGGGGTAGTTGCCGACCTTTATGTGGAGGTCAGAGCCACCTAGTTCCACTATGGTAGTAAGCAAGTCATTGATGTGCATACCAACTCCATACATTAAGCAAATAGTTACCCCTTAGTTTAGCCTTATCTGGAGCAGAATACTAATGGCAAGTTAAGATTTATTGCAATCTGAAAGTTTTCGCTGTTATTGCTTGTAGAAAACTACTTGGTGAAATGGACTTTTGAACCCTATCATCTCATAATCACTTCTTTCAAATTTTACATCCACATGATAGAATAGTCGGTTTGCCCATTGATGACACTCATTTCTTGATGTTATTCGTCCCAGAGGGCAGTGGGAGCCCCATGACACCTATCGAAAAGATACGAAACATTGCCATTATTGCTCACGTTGATCATGGTAAGACTACTTTGGTTGACGCTCTGTTTAAGACAGCTCATGTTTTTCGTGATAATCAACGGGTCGCAGAAAGGGCTATGGATTCTAACGACCAGGAAAGAGAGCGTGGAATTACCATTTTGGCAAAATGCACATCAATACATTGGGGGGGCTTTCGCTTTCATATCGTTGATACGCCGGGACATGCCGATTTTGGGGGAGAAGTCGAGCGTGTATTGAGCATGGTTGATTCTGTGCTATTGGTGGTAGACGCTTTTGATGGACCGATGCCTCAAACCAAATTTGTAACCCGCAAGGCTCTTGCCCTTGGCTTGCGTCCAATTGTTGTTATTAACAAAGTTGACCGCCCTGGGGCACGGCCTCTCTGGACGCAGGATCAAATTTTTGAATTATTAATTGAACTGGGTGCTACGGACGAACAGTTAGATTTCCCAAGCGTCTACGCATCTGCAAAGCTAGGATATGCAACCCTAGACGTGAATGACGGTTCTGAAACACTCGACCCCCTCTTTGATGCCATTATTCGCCATTGCCCTCACCCCAAGGGGAGCATAGACCAGCCAGCCCAAATGCTTGTAACACTTATGGATTTTAACGATTATGTTGGTCAGATAGGTATTGGGCGCATATTTAACGGCAAAATCTCTATTGGCGACCAAGTTGCCCTTGTCAAGCGAGATGGCACAATCGAAAACCACAAAATTACTTCACTGTATGGTTTTGACGGCCTACAACGCATCGCTAAAGAGACAGCAGGGGCAGGCGAAATAGTTGCAATCTCTGGTATCCAAGACATTCGCGTAGGAGAAACAATTGCAAGCCCCCAATTTCCAGTGGCAATTCCATATATAGACATCGACCAACCAACTATTTCGATGATTTTTCAAGTAAACGATGGACCATTTGTCGGCCAGGATGGAAAATATACACAAAGCAGACGTATTCGCGAACGCTTGAACAAAGAGCTACAGCACAATGTTGCCCTTCGTGTAGAGGATACCGACTCACCAGAACGCTGGAAAGTTTCTGGTCGAGGCGAGTTGCATTTATCAGTGCTTATTGAAACGATGCGACGGGAAGGGTTTGAAATATGTGTTAGTCGACCAGAGGTAATTACCAGAATAAACCCCGCCACTGGCGAAAAAGAGGAGCCAATTGAAGATGTAACCGTTGATGTACCAGATATTTACATGGGTGTGGTCATGGAAAAACTGGGTTCCCGCAAGGCTGAAATGCAGGATATGTCCCAGGAGCTAGGACGCGTTAGACTGCATTTCAAGATACCCAGTAGAGGGCTAATTGGCTACCGGAGCGAATTTCTTACAGACACAAGGGGTGAAGGAATACTCAATAGCATTTTTAGCCATTATGGCCCCTATAAGGGGGAGTTACCCGGACGCAAAAACGGAGTGTTAATTTCAATGGATCAATGTGAAGCAGTTGGATTTGCCATAATGAATTTAGAAGATAGGGGCATTTTCTTTATCGAGCCCGGTACAAAATGCTATGAGGGGATGGTGGTTGGACAACATGCGAGGGACAATGACCTGGTTGTTAATGTTGCAAAAAGCAAAAAACTGACAAACATGCGCGCAAGCGGAAGCGATGAAGCAACACGTTTGACCCCGCCGCGTGTTTTGAGCCTTGAGCAGGCTATTGAATTTATTGACGATGATGAGCTAGTAGAAATCACGCCAAGTTTTATCAGACTACGGAAAAGAATATTAGATGTGCATGAACGCAAGAAGAGCGAAAAACGACTGGATGGACAGAACTAGAATATCCGCTAAATATAACAACTCATGGTTCGTTTTACTTGTGACAAGCAACGCTTGGAGCAAGTCAAACCAACGGAGTTGTAGACTGCGTTGCAAGCGTAACGAGCGTCTGGTGGGAAATCCCTTAGTAATTGTGGACGACTGAGGCTGTAAAGACAGCCTTGAACTAGGTTGCGTTTAATTGGGATTAAATGCAACTTGGTATGAAGCGATATTTTTGCTCAGTCCCTGGGCAATTCTGGGACGAGTGAAGTCATAAAGTGAGCTTCTACGCGGAATACTTGGCGGATTAGGGGAGCTGTCAGAACTTCATGGGGTGAGCCATCAATGGCGATGTTACCCCGATCCATTACCAATATACGGTCGAAGCGATAGGCGGCGCGAATGTCATGGAGGCTTACTAATATAGATGACCCATTGGTAGCCAGGCGGCGGGCTAGGGCGTAGACCTCTAGAGCATGGCGGACATCTAAGCTAGAGGCTGGTTCGTCCCAAAGTTGCAGTGGTGCGCCTGTGGCCAGTGCGCGAGCCAAAAAAACACGGCGACGTTCACCTCCTGATAGCTCTGTGACTGGCCTCTTTGCTAAGTGTACTATGTCCAAAGCGTCCATTGCCTCGTCTACAAGCTGGCCATCGTCGTTATGGGCAAAGCGTCCTTGGGCTACAACATCTCTTACGGGGAACGCAAATTCCACTGCGCTCTCCTGCCCCAGCCATGCGAGTATGCGCCCACGCTCTATAAAGGGTATGTGGTCGAGTATTCTCCCCTGCCAAATTACATTTCCAGTTGCTTTCAGTAGTCCTGACATGGCTTTTAATAGTGTTGACTTGCCAGCACCATTTGGGCCTAAGATGCCTACGCACTCCCCAGGAAGTATTTCTAGGCTCACGTTGCTGAGGCGACTCTCTACAGACAACCCGGTGACTGCTAACATGACCTCCTCCGCAACAGCCAGAGCAGGAACGGGCCACCAACCAAGGATGTGAGTACGCCCAGACGCATTCCTGACCCTAAAAACCGAGTTGGTAAATCACACAATAATACCAATGACGCTCCTCCAATCATGGAAAGTGGCAGTAAGCGTCTATGGTTAGGCCCATCCAACAAGCGGAAGATGTGTGGGACTACCAGACCGACAAAGCCAATTACACCCCCTACAGCTGTCGCCAATGCAGTCAAGGTTGTAGAAAGGGCAATCAGTTGCCAACGTAGCCGACGGACGTTTACGCCAAGACTCTGTGCTCCAGAATCACCAAGAGCCAGCAAGTTCATTGGTCGCCCAAGGGGCAAGAGCAATACGGAGGCTACAAGGATTCCTGGAGCGGCCATCCAAACATGTTCCCATGTCCTGTTTTCTATACCACCCATGAGCCAAAATAATATCTGGGCACCCAGATGGGTATGAGTTGCTGAAGCTGATAACAAAAAACTGGTGGCCGCTCCAAATAGGGCATTCAGTGCTACTCCAGCGAGAAGAAGATGCTCTGGAGATGCGCCCTTTCGGGCAAGCATCATCACAGCACCGGTGGCCATAAAGGCTCCAAGCACAGATGCAAAAGGTATAGTGAATAATCCAAGGCTAGTAGCAAAAACTATCGCAATTACTGCACCAAGGGCACCACCACTACTGACTCCCAACAGCCCAGGGCTTGCAAGCGGATTGCGAAAAAATGCCTGCATTACAACGCCAGAAGCACCCAACCCTGCACCTACGAATATGCCGACAATAGTGCGGGGTAGCCGTATATCAAAAAAAATTATTCTACTGGAATCATCCCCTGCTCCACAAATTGCGCCCCATAATTCCGATGGAGACAACATTGCCTCCCCAAGTGCTAGGGAGGCAACTATGGTAAACAGCAATATCAGGATAGAGCCGACAAAGAGGGGAGAGGATTTTTTCAACGCTTTGCCCCATGTAGGCAGACGGTACAAGCGAAACAGCTGTATGACTATTTCTGCAAACTCGCCTGCGCCGCGGCAACTATGGCGATGGGAACCCTAAATGGGCTACAGCTTACATAGTTAAGGCCACATTTATAGAAGAACATTACAGAACGTGGGTCGCCGCCATGTTCGCCACATACGCCTAGTTTTAGTTCTTTCTTTGTTGCTCGTCCTTTTTCGCAGGCGATTCGCACTAATTCGCCGATGCCTTGCTGGTCGAGTGTTTGAAATGGATCATCCTCAAGTATCTTCTTGTCAACGTAATCATGGAGGAAGCTACCTGCGTCGTCACGACTAAAGCCAAAGCCCATCTGGGTTAGGTCATTTGTGCCGAAGCTAAAGTAGTCTGCTTCGGCGGCCACTTGGTCGGCGGTGAGGGCGGCGCGAGGTATCTCAATCATTGTGCCAATCGGGCAACTGAAATTAGTCCCCTTCTTTTTGTTGATTTCTTCAATTTCAGCCAGCATCTCTGCCTTTGTAAAGGCAAGCTCTTTGACTGTGCCGATGAGCGGAACCATAACTTCAGGGATCGCCTTGATGCCCTTCTTTTCAACATTGATGGCGGCTTCGGCGATAGCGCGCATCTGCATACGGATAATTTCAGGATAGGTAATGCCAAGGCGACAACCACGATGCCCCATCATTGGGTTGAATTCATGTAGCTTCTCAACTCGTTGCTGGACTTCCTTTAGAGGTAGACCAAGCACCTTGGCCATTTCTTCTTGCCCTTTTTTGTCGTGTGGGACAAATTCGTGAAGAGGAGGGTCGATGAGTCGAATGTTTACCGGCAGACCATCCATAGCCTTAAATATGCCTTCAAAATCTTTTCGTTGCATTGGCAGGAGCTTTGCGAGGGCTACTTTGCGACCTTTTACGTCATTTGCCAATATCATTTCTCGGACAGCTATGATGCGTTCCCCTTCGAAGAACATGTGTTCGGTGCGACAGAGGCCGATACCTTCAGCACCAAAGGCTCTGGCGGCGTTGGACTCTTTGGGGGTGTCTGCATTGGTGCGGACTTTCATTGTGCGGTACCTGTTGGCCCAAGACATAATAGTGGCAAACCGCTTATATGTTTCGCTCTTTTCGGCCTTGATCGTCTTGTCAATCAGTACTTGGTTTACTTCTGATGGGAAGGCACTGAGTTTGCCAGCATAGATTTCTCCAACGCTACCATCTATCGAGATGTAGTCCTTACCAGCCTTTAATGTGATGCCTTTCACAGAGACCGTACGCTTGGAAGTATCAATAATCAGATCAGAAGCTCCGCATACGCAAGGCTTGCCCATTCCACGAGCTACAACCGCCGCATGGGAGGTCATTCCTCCCCTGCCTGTCAATATGCCCTTGGCGGCAACCATTCCAGCTAGGTCTTCTGGAGATGTTTCTAGGCGGACCAATACCGCATCCTGATCTTTAGCTTTTAATTCTTGAGCTTCTTCAGCGGTCAGGGCTATGATGCCAGTTGCCGCACCTGGCCCTGCAGGGAGACCCTTGGCCATAAGTTTGCCGGCTTTTTTGAATGTTTCTTTTTCCTTAACGTCAAAAATAGGAGCCAGCAACTGAGTGAGGTCGTCTGGGTTTATCCTATTCAGAGCCGTCTTTTCGTCTATCATGCCTTCCTTAACCATGTCTATGGCGATACGTATGCCTGCAAGGGCAGTGCGTTTGCCATTACGGGTCTGGAGCATGTAGAGCTTTCCCTGTTGGATAGTAAACTCGAGGTCTTGCATGTTTGTGAAATGTTTTTCCAGCTTTTGGCAGGTGTCGTACAGCTCTTTATATACACCGGGCATGGCTTCTTCTAGGCTCTTTAGGCCACTCTTGCCGGCTTGGTATTTAGTGATTGGTTGGGGTGTGCGGATACCAGCCACCACATCCTCACCTTGTGCATCAATTAGGTACTCACCATAGAAATATGGTTCGCCGGTACCAGGATCGCGGGTAAATGCCACGCCTGTGCCACAGTCGTCGCCCATATTGCCGAACACCATTGTTTGCACATTTACAGCAGTTCCCCATTCGTCAGGTATGCGGTTCATGCGGCGATAAATAATTGCGCGCTCGGTATCCCATGAATTGAAAACTGCGCGGATACCTCCTAAAAGCTGTTCCCAAGGGTCTTGGGGAAATTCGTGACCCAGCTTAGCTTTTACGATAGCCTTAAACTGAGAGCATAGCTTTTTCCACTCTTCGGCGGTGATTTCGGTGTCGAGTTTCTTGCCGGTTTTATGCTTTAGTTCTTCAATTTTTTCTTCAAAGTGGTCTTTGTGAACATCTAAAACTACATCCGAATACATCATAATGAATCGGCGATAGCTATCATAGGCAAAGCGAGGATTTTTGCTTGCCTTGGCCAGACCTTCTACTGTTTGGTCGTTGAGACCCAGATTTAGCACTGTATCCATCATTCCAGGCATGGAATCCCTAGCACCCGACCTGACGGAGAGTAGCAGTGGCTTTTCGACATCACCAAGTTTGCGCCCCTGATTCTTTTCAAGCCAGTGGAGCGCTTCTTTTACCTGCTCAACAACCTGTGCGGGTAGTTTTTTACCTGCTTGGTTATACATTGAGCAGACATCGGTAATAACCGTAAATCCAGGAGGCACCGGAACTCCCAAGCCGGCCATTTCTGCCAAGTTGCAACCCTTTCCGCCGAGGGTATTTCTCATTGTTGCGTTGCCCTCGTTACGATTGGCGCCGAAGGAGTATACGTACTTTGTCATGTTGAACCTCATGTGAGATGGTAATTATAACCAAAATAAGTTGGCTATGGATTAATAATACTAAGTTATGTGGTTTCAGTTGACAATTCTATTCTTTTCCCTTGCCAATCTGTCTGCTTTGGGTTGCAATAGTTACTAGTGCTTTGGAGTCTTTATGAAAAATATCATACCTGCAATCCTGCTATCCCTGTTTCCTGTGGCCCTGGTAGCCCAGACAGTCCATGAAGAAAACATTGATCCTTGCACCAGTATTATGGTTGGCAAAAACGCCTCCACGGATGGATCTGTTATTACTTCTCATACCTGCGATGGTAACTATCGAGCCTGGCTAAATATCGTGCCTAGGACAAAGCATGAACCCAACTCAAAGCGGGAAGTATGGTGGGGTAAGATGCACACTGAAACACCAGACGATTTAAGGGGCATGACCAAGAAGGGCGAAATTCCCCAGGTAGCAGAGACCTTTGCATTTTTTAATACAAGTTATCCATTTATGAATGAAAAGAAGTTAGCAATGGGTGAAACCACCTTCAATGGTCGCCGAGATTTAATTAACAGGGAAGGGCTATTCGTCATTGAAGAGCTACAAGCAATTGCCCTAGAGCGTTGCACTACAGCGAGAGAGGCAATCGAGTTGATGGGTAGTTTGGCAGAGCAGTATGGGTATGGCGATAGCGGAGAGTGTCTTACACTTGCTGACCCCAAGGAAGTATGGCACTTCGAGATAATGGGTGTGGGTGCAGGTAAAACTGGAGCAGTATGGGCCGCAGTGCGCATTCCTGATGACCACGTAGGTGTTTCAGCCAATATCCCACGCATCAGCGAGATTGATCTCTCACAGCCAGATCGCTACATGGCCTCTTCAAATATTTTCTCCCTTGGCCAAGAAAAGGGCTGGTATGACCCTGCAAAGGAAAAATTCAAATTTTGGAAAGTGTATGGCGGTGTTCAGAAACCTTATGCAATAAGGGAGTTCTTTATACTGAGCAATTTGGCTCCATCCCTTAAGTTGACTATGGATATGGAAGAATTGCCATTTACAGTAAAACCTGAAAAGAAGGTAAGTCCAGAAATGCTCTTTGCTTTTTTCCGTGAAACCTATGAGGGTACAGAATATGACCGCTTTCAAAACCTAATGGTACCTCCGCCCAGAAGGCCAGGTTCTCAAGCGCAGTCCGAAGGCCAACAACCAGAGCCGATTCGTAGCCCTGCGGTAAATCCTTGGATGAATAGTGATATGATCACATTGATCAACACACTTAAGCCGGGCACGATTCAAAACCAACGTACCATTGCAGTCCCCCAGTGTTCCCACAGCCACGTGACCCAACTGAGGGGTTGGTTGCCAGATGAAATTGGTGGCCTAGCATGGTTCAGTTTTGATAACCCTGGACAAAGCCCTCGCATCCCTCTCTTTTCTGGAATGTCTAGCCTTCCCAAGCCATTTGAAGTTGACCCTCAGAGGATATTCCGCATGGACAGTGCCGCTTGGGCATTTAGGCGCGCCAACAAGCTTGCTCAAGTGAGATGGGGTCAAACAAAGGACTTGCTCAATAGTTCGATTATGGAGTTTGAAAATAAAGGACTACTGGAAGTGCCAGGAGTAGAAAAACATGTCCAAGATATGCTGAAGGCAGACAGCTCACCTGAAGGTCGCAAAAAGGTTCAGGAATATCTAAATCAGTATTCCGGCAATTTCTCTCGAGCCGCCATGCAGAAGTGGATCGAACTCGGCGATGCTTTTTGGGCACTGTTTGCCAGAGGGTTTTAGTTTTTTCAATTGCAATTTATGGGAACTGCATTCTTAACTACCACTACTTTCCGGTTAGGTGAGTTGTTCTGTGGCCACGGTGGCCTTGCATTAGGCGCGATTTCATCAAAAATCAAAATACAAAATTCCACTTGGGATATTCAACTATTTCCAGAAGATTGGGTTGCGATGGAATAGGCTTATTGTAGGAATTGATATGGGAAAATCAAACAAACATGAAAATTATGAAATATTAAATTTAATTGGATATGGATTATCAAAATTTGATAAAGAATTTGTTTCTGTATTTGGTCATAAAACAAAAGTATCGCTATATCAATTTTTTGTTGATATAGGTATAGCTCAGACGATAGATACTATAAAGAATAGACAGGACATCTTTGATGGACTCAATCCATATACCACTCGCAAAGGGTGGTGGCAGAAGGGCGATGCTTATAAGCATCGAAAAGAATATGTAGATTCTATGTTTGGAGAATTAAATGTTTTTGAATATGCAGATGTTGTGAAAATGTTTATTAACGAATTGTTCAAAGATAAACCTTTGCCAGAAACAATAAAAATAAAGACCAGTCCTGTTATTCGTTCAATATTTAAGCAAATGCAGCATACCGGAATCGAAGCAGAGCATTTTTTTCTAAATAATTATAAAAATATAGAAATTTTTAAGATGGCAATTATTACTGATGCTCGTCTATTTGGTGATGGTTATGATTTTCAACTGTCAATAAATGAAGATTACTATTTGGCAGAAGTAAAAGGGATTCGAGAAAAGGGTGGGAGCATTCGATTCACTAAAAATGAATATGAAAAAGCAAGAGAATATTCCAATAATTACGCACTTGTTATTGTAAGCAATTTAGCTCAAGCACCACGAATGACACATGTTTTGAACCCATTGGACGAAATATCTTTTACGCCACAAAAAATTATAACTGAGCAAATTTATTATCAGTCAGCTAAGTGTGAGTGGTAATAACCAATCATTACCAAGTTGCGTTCAAATTCCTTTTGAACGCAATTCAGCATTAGGCTCCCCTGTCCTCACATTTCCCACCCAAGCATAAAAGCTTGGCAGGGCGAGCAGAGTGAAGAGGGTACTGGTAATAAGTCCGCCTATCATCACTACTGCTAGAGGTCGTTCCAGTTCTGATCCTGCAAAGCCTAAGAGAATAGGTATCAATCCCAAAATAGTTGCTCCTGCTGTCATGAGCTTTGGCCTGACCCTCCCCAGACTTGCCTCTTCGAGTGCCTTATGGAAAACATAGCCTTGGGCAATCAGTCCTTTAGCCTGGCTAATTAACACTAGGCTATTTTGCACGGCTACTCCAAAGAGACCTATCATTCCTACAATAGAACTAATATTCCAAGTTTCTCCAAAGAGCCACAAGGCAAGGATGCCGCCAGCAAATGCGTCTGGCAGGGTTGCAAGCACTATTAATACTTCCCTCCAACGCTGTAGTGCAAAAAATAGTAGTCCTGTCACCAGCAGAGCAGAGGCACATATAGCAAGTGTAAGTCGCTTGTTTGCTTCGCGAGCCTCTTCGATTTTGCCCCCAAATTTTATGTGTGCACCTTCCGGTAGCTTTATGTCTTTGAGCAGGTTATTGATGCCCTTTACAGTCCCACCTAAATCTCCATCAGTTCTGATATTTAGGCCAATGTAGGGTTGACTAAACTCACGACGGATTAGAGTTGGAGTAGTGGTTTCTTCAAACTCAATTAATTGTCCAAGGTTGATTGTGCGACCATCTTCTAAAATAATCGGCACCATCTTCAGCGTCTCTGGGCTTGATGTATCCGGCTCTGCAAAGCGAACTATTCTTTCAATTGGCTGTGTCCCATCAAAGCGCAAGCCTGCTTCTATTCCTTGGAGGGAGGCTTCCAAGTGTTTTGCAACAAAGGTTCGTGGAACCCCAAGGCGGCGTATAGACTCTTCATTTATTACTGCCCGCCACCTAGGTAGCGGGTCAGGAGTATCTAGGTTGATGCTCTGCACTCCTGTCACTTCTGCTATGTGGAGGCGCAAGTCTTCAACTAATGGTCTGATTTTTTCGAGGTTGCGACTAAAAATTTTTACTTGAATGTCCGCCGGTGTTCCTCCAATACCCTCAGCGATGCGTTCCTGCATTGGTGTGTTTACCTCTACAGGAAATGGCATGGACTCAGCGACTTCAAATATCGCCTCCCTCAAAACGCGCTCATTGGCGTTTGGCTTAAGAATAACCATGATTTCACTGTCAGTAATGGGGCATGGGTCTTCGGTTACATCAGCCCTGCCGGTCCTCCTGTAAACCGTTTCCACTCCAGATATTCCCTTTAGTTTTTTATCTAAAAATATATTGGCCTGATCTACCGCATCTAAACTGCTTTCGGATGGCACCTTGGAGAGTAGCATAAATGCGCGTTCATCCAAGGTTGGCAAAAAATTTGTCCCCAAGTGCATAGCCAACCAAATACATGGAATCGTAAGAGCCAATGCGAATGTCCTTACCAAGGCACCATGGCGCAATGCCCATACAAGTGCAGGTTTATAAACTCGCTTAATTAGGCCAACTATCTTGGGTTCAACTATAGTTGCCCCAGACGGAATAAATTTATCTACCAATACTGGCACCAAGGTAAATGAAAGTACAAGGCTGATGCTCATAGCTGAAGCCACTGCAAGGGCCAGCGGAGAATAAAGATTTCCGGCAAGCCCCCCCATAGAAATGAGGGGCAGGAAAACAGCCAGTATTACAAGGATTGCAGTAAATATGGGCAGAGCCACTTCAGTAGCGGCTTTGACCATCACTTGATAGCGAGAGTGAGAATTGGGATTTTCTTGCAGTCGGTGGACTAGGTTTTCTACCATAATTACAGCGGCATCAACCAACAGACCAATGGCAATTGCCAGCCCTCCTAGTGTCATTGCATCCAGACCCAGATTGGCAAAATAGAGCGGTATCGCCGCCCCAAAAGTGGCCACTGGCAATACTGCCAAAACCACTATAGACCCCCTCAGATTTCCCAATAGCATGATGAGCACAAATGCCACAAAAACGCTTCCAACGAGCAGGGCTAGACTGACTCCGTTAATGGCTCTGTCAACTAGGCTACCTTGGTCATAGATCAATTGTAGAGATATGCCATCTGGTAGTTCTTCTCGAAGCTCATCCAAAATCATCCTGACATTTTTTGCCACGTTCAGGCTTGATGCCGTTGGCTGTTTGACGATACTGATACCTACATCTTCATGGCCATCGTGCCGCACTAATCCTCTGCGAAAACAGGGGGCCTCTCGTATATCTGCAATTTCTCCAAGTGTTATCCAGCCATTTGATACCTGAAGTGGCAGGCGACTCACTTCTTCAGGCGTGGCGGCAAGGCTACCAGTAGAAACATACCAAGCCTTGTCATGTATTTCTAATACTCCAGCACCAAAATCTTGATGTGTATCTTCCAGCGATGCCAAAACATTGTCAAGCGTTGCCCCAAGAAGTCTCATCTTTTCTGGAGACAAAGATATTTGCAATGACTTTTCTTGGCCTCCCTGCCTGTCCACCCTTGCAACCCCTGGAACCGCCTGTAGCCTTGGTGCTACCACCTGCTCAACGTAATCTCTCAATCGCATGGGATCAATGCTATTGCCTTCGGCCACAATTTCAATTAGCTGGTGGAGCCTCCCCGAAGCACTGGTCAGCAGAGGAGGGCGTGTCCCCTTGGGAAAATTTCCTGCAACGCTAGACAGTCGCTCTGCCATGATTTGCCTTGATTGCCACAAGTCGGCATTGCCTTCAAAAGTCACTACAACCTGTACTAATTCTGGGATAATAAGTGTGTTTACACGTTTTACGCCAGGTATTCCTCCCATAGACTGTTCCACTGGTTGAGCAACTGATAATTCTAGTTCAGGCGCGGCCAGTCCAGGTGCTTGTACAAAAATACTCATTATTGGCAAATTAATATTTGGAAATAAATCGCGCTTCAAATTGAAGAATGTCAGCACTCCTGCCAATCCCCAGGCCAGGCTCAAAACGATAATCCAACCGCTTTTGGAAAATAAATTTCCGAACCAACGAGAGGCTAAACTCCTTGAGTTTTTTTGGGAGTCAATGAACATGGCCATCCTCCTCGTCAGGATGGGCAAGTTTTCTTTGATATGCCTTTAGTAAGTATGCTCCTTCTGCAACTATCGTTTGCCCTGGTCGTAGTCCATCTAGGATAACGACTTCTCCCTTAATATCCTGTCCGCGCACTACTGGGCGAAATTCGGCATGTCCATGAAGAGATACAAAAACACCCCAACGCCCCTCAACTTGCTGGAGAGCCGCTTGGGGGATGGTAATTGAAGGTGGAAACTGTATTTCAACTTCCACGGGGGTTCCTGGTAAAGGCAGAGATTTACCAGTAAGCCGCAACCTGTATGACTGTCGCATTGTGTCTGATGAAAGTGCTGGAACAATGCCTTCTAGTTTTCCACTCCACTGTTGACCATTGGAGTGCTTTACCGAAAAGGAATCCCCTAGCTTCCAGTCTCTAGAGCTAGTCTGAGCCATTTCCATCCTGACCACAACAGAACCTGTCGCAAGGAAAAAACCCAATTCCTGACCTGCACTGACCCCTTGGCCAGACATTACCTTGTAATCGACTACAGTGCCAGCACGAGGAGCCTTCAATATCCATGTTGCTCCTCCCTGTTCTGCCCTAATGCCAAAGGATTCTAGGGCAAGCCTTGCAGATTCTTCTTCAGCCTTGGCTATGGAAGCCTCGCTGATGGCCTCCTCTAAGTCCCTTTGGCTAGTTGCCTTTTTTGCGTCCAGCCTCTTCTCTCTCTCCAAGGCAGATTCCGCCCTAGACAACTTAGCCTTTGCGCCAAGCCAGTCAGCATACATGCGCGCCAACTCAGGACTTTTAACCTCTGCGAGAGCTGTTCCAGCCACGACCTGTTTTCCTGGAGGTACCAGCAATGTATCTATAATTCCATTAATAGGGCTAGAAAGGATAAATTGAGAAGCCTCATCTGCGATAACTACTGCAGGTAGCCAAATGCTTAACTCTTTTGCAGGGGCTACAACAATGGTACGGGTACCGGGAACATCGCTTAAGGGAGTCAGTAGGGAGTGATCATGGTCATGGGCATCGTTACTGGCTGTCGAAGCCACGCGCTCATGGTTATGACCCTCATGCCCATGAGCATCTCTTTTTTGACATGCCAGCAAAAGAGGCAGTGTCATGGCTGTTAATAGTGGTAGAGTTTGAAGTTTTTTCATCATATATTTCCTGCGGTCAAGGTTTGTAATTCAGCATAAGCTAAATACAGGGAATACTGGCGGAGCAATTCGGCAATGCGGATTTCAAGGAATTGGCGACGCATGGGAATAACATCTGAAGGTTGGTCTTTACCCTCTTTTAGGCGCATAGTCAGTGCATCAATAGAAGTAGTTGTATCCGGGATGTCTGGATAATGCGCGCTAGATTCGATTGTCTGCAAGGCTGACGCAAAGCGCAGGTCAAGTTCAGAAAGTTCTAATTCTGTATTTCGCTTTGTTACCTCTGTCCTTGAGCGTTGTTCGGCTTTGATGGCAGACATCTCACCGGAGCGAGGAAATTTATATGCAATGCCAATTTTTGTAATGCGGTCATCACTCTCCTTTGTATGGCTACCAGAAATGCTCCAACGACTATTGGATATAGCCGCCTGAAGGTTTATTTGGTTCAACTCGATGCTTTGCCTTGCAATAGCAGAACGGCGCAAAACCCCATTTTGATAGCTACTCTCAAGCTCTAATGCCCTTAATTCGCCTTTCTGCACTATGTTTTTTCCCTGATTATAAACAAGCGACTGAGGAGAAGTTGGAAGATCTGCAAGGGATTTTAGTATATTCCATGCTTGGAGATGGGCACGCTTTGCCTCCTCCCAATCCAGATGAGACTTGACAAATTCACCCTTGACTAGCTCGAGCTGAAAGGCTGGGTCGGCTCCCGATTCACTCCTAATACGAGCTATCTCAAGCCAGTTGTTGACTTGGGTTTTATCCTCTGACCTGATGGCTTCAATTTGTTCAGCCAACCAAGTATCCAAAAACGCCTTTTGAATTGACAATCTATTTTCTAAATCAGTAGCGGTATAGACCAGTGGAGTTGCAGAGTCTAGTGACGAAGCCAGTTGTCGCGCTGGTCGCCTATTGAGCAGTAGCGGGGCATCAATCTCCACCGTTTGGTCAGTTGTTGTTGGAGTCACTGAGTTTGTGCGAGGCCCAGCACTGACAGACACTGATGGTGACTCTCGCAACAATCCGGAGGCATCTTTGATCTGTCTACTGACTTCTGCTAGGGAAGCGTATACATTTAGTCGTTCAATGGGAACTCTGGATTTAGATAGCACATCCTCCAAGGTAAGCGGTGGGTCAGCACCTAGAAAGCATGGTAAGGCAATCCATATCAGGGTTTTCATGTTTAGCACCATCAAAAAAGTTGGTCATACCGTTGTGCAGTAAAGTAGTTTTATCAGTTGCCAGCACACGCTGATAAACACAAAGAATTAATAAACTTACCACAACCCAATAGAACGAAAAAAGTGTCGTATCTATGGTCGAAAAAAATTCTTAAGTTTTGCAAACAGCAATACCGATAAAGTATGCTATACGCATTTATTCTGATAACTCTTCAACTATGTTCTTGGTGGGTTTGGCCTAGGTTCGATAGTCCTGCTTAAAAATTTCTCGTTCTTTGCATAGTCAAAGTATGCAGACTTTTCCCTGATACTATTATTGCCAATTACAGATTCTGTTCCCAAAATTATTCCGGAAAAACCACTACAAAGCCATTGATCACAAGATATTCCATGTTCATGGTGGTGCCCACCCAAGTCTGTGTCTTCATGCTGGCTAACAATAATGAGTAACTGGCTGGCAGAGCCGGGATCATGGTGAGCCAACCCTTCTGCAAGCAAATGACCGAAATGTGCACAAACTACCGAGAGTAGCAGGGTGGCGACATGCTTAAGGCATACTTTAGTCATCACTGTTGAGTATAGCGCGAAACGCGCAAGACGATAAGCAAAATGTCAAAATCATAGGACCATTATTCTAAATATTTCTGGGTTTTGAAGTTGCGAAGTAAGTAAGCTACTTCCCTTTCTAGATATAAACTTTTTTCCGTTGAAAAAAAGAGAGGGGGGTAGAATTCATTAAGCCACAAAGGTGACTTATGCCATCATCCAAAATCTTCTGCCGAGTTGCGCTGGTAGTGCTGTTACTAACTCTGACCTTGGGTCTAGAGGCTAGGGGCGGGTTGCCCCAGCAGGCTACCGATCGCTCACGCTTTGCCCAAGAGGAGGAAAGGGTGAGTCTAAAAAGGCCAAAAAATCCCTTACAGGCTTCTTTTGAGCTGTCACTTGGCTATACAGGTAATTTGCTGTGGGGCAATTCAGGGAATTTGACGGACAGAAAGCCAAGTCATGGTGTATTCGCAGATTTAAGGAGTTATCCTTCCCAGTCTGATAAGCCATCCTCATACTTTGCCAGACTCAGGGCTACATTTGAAGATTGGAGAAAACAGACAATAGAGGGGATTGTCCACGACGAAAAGGCCCGAGCGAAGCGGTCGATGGCAACCATAGGTCTTGGGATATATGATTTTGGTGACAACCTTTCTAACATTGGATCGTACGTTTCCATAGAAGTCGGAGCTTGTCGATTCGAGGCAACGACAACATATCAGCCAATGACAAGCATCAAATTTACAACTGGGGTATTGCGGATTTGCCTAGGCCTGGAATTTTGGAGGTTTGTTTTTGAATGTGGCATGGACTTGAGCTTGCAGGGCAAGAAGTTTAGACCTAACAATGCCGATTTGCTAGATCCAGTGTACACGCAAACCAAGTGGGGCGAAAAAGTGTTTGCATCTGGTTTTGGCTATAGCCTTGGCTACAGGTTCTAGCACGCCTTTGACAACAGGAACTCTGCCAGGCTTGCTACCGACAGTCCATCTTTATTGCATTTCGGGTGCCAAACTGCTAGATTATTCTGGAGGAGTTGAGAAGTTGCTTACACATTTCTTGTAACGAGCTAAGTCGCCAAAGGAATAATGTTTAGGATATTTGGATTGGGCTAATGAATCAAAGTTTCTTAGGGATATTTTTAGTTATAGCCAGCCTTGCCCTACCCATGCTTGGACAATCAAAGTGGGCAGAAAATAGTTTGAAGCAGGGTTTACAAGGTGCCGAAGCTCCATATTCATTACTGTTAGTTTACTTTGGTGAGCAGGACAGAATTGGAGAATTGCAGGTTCTCGTTCGGACTCCTGAGATTGTAGAATTTCAACTTAAGTTTAGGATACTTGGGTCTGCCTCGGAGTCTGCAAGAACTGTTCAGCGACAATTGTCGCTCAATCCAAGCTCAATATGGGCAATAGCAAATTCTCAAGGATACATGCTTTTGCAAGGCGACAAATTTCCAAACGCAGAGACAATAATACATGGGCTAGAGTCCAAAAAAATATCCAGCCCTGTCGAGACATTGAGAAATTTTATCAAAGCCAATCCAAATCACTTGAGTGCTAAAATTCTGCTATTGAGACAACTACGAAAGCAGGCAGAAATTAAAACCGCCGAATTATTGAAGCTGGAAGTAAAAACGAGCGAAGAGCTATTTCAGAATCAAGAAGAGGAATATGCATACCGCAGATTATCTAATAAATACAACATTGACACATCTGCTTTTGGGAATAAAAAACTGGAGGAGAGTAAGGACCTTGCAATATGGGGTGCCTACGCCCAGGAATTAGACAATCTGTTTAATTCTGGGGAATGGAGACAGGTTCAGATTATGGAACCAGTAAATCAAATTCCGGTTGAAGTATGTAGCCCACTGATGAAATTGGTCTATAAGCGTTTATTACCCCAGGTATTATTGGCATTGCAAGAGTGGCCGAATAGTGGATCATTATGGAAGCTATATTCATGGATGCGTGGAGTAACTGGAAGTCAGCAATCTATGCCACAAGTGATTGCTATGCTTAATCCAACCCCCGGAAATGAGATAAATTGGCCACCCAAGGCCGCCTATAGTCTTTTTATTGAGGAGTGCATTAAGCAAAATAACTGGAAACAATTGGCAGATTCGCTATGGAACAAACGCCACGGAATAATTTATAGTCTATATCCGTTTTGGAAACTTCCCCCTGATAACGCAGTTCTCAGCCCGCAGATGAAGGATTTTATTCAGCCACTGCTGGAAGCCCTGATCAGGACAAATCGTATTGAAGATGCAGAATACCTAATTGCAAATGTGGCCAAGTTTAAGTTTTTCTCAGATTTTGTTATACAGGCCACCGAATTAGCCATTAAATGTGACAGGGTGATTTGGCAACAAGATGGTCAAAACTCGAAATAAAAATAAAAACAGGCATAGAAGGGGACGATGACTTAGAAGCCAAATTATGGACATCAAGATCAACATGGGCTTTTGAATGGCTACCCTCTCCGCAGATAATATTTGTTAACACATATTCTTCTCTGGATTATGAGCAATGGCAAAGTTTACATTTAGTGCTTGACGATATTGAGCTACTAAGGCCTGAATTTCTAGATAGAGACCTTTCTGAATTGATGATGAAACGGGAGAGATGGTATGGAGATGAACCCAAGTGGGCGGTATTCAATACTGAGCTAAAAATGGTTTCCTCTGGCACAGGTCTGCCTTCCAAAGCTGAATTACAGGAATTGGTTTCTGAAATGAAGAATGAAGAACTAAGGTCATTGCAACGCTTTGTTAGGGAATATCCCAACCAATATGATGCCAAAGTAACCTTAATACATCACCTACGGGATATAGCCCTTGAAAAAACAAAGGAGAAATTGCTCGATTGTCGGGCTAGAGGTGTGGAGATGGCACTCTCTTCCGAAGATGATCTTTTGATTTGGGGAGAGTTTGCAAGGTTGTTCAGAGAGCTTGTCCACTACTATTCCAGGAATAATTTTTACTACTACCTACCCTATGGTATGCCATTGATAATGGAGCCAGGGAATGAAGTTGAGTATCTTTTGGATGGGCTAAAATACAAGCTATTTGACTACAGCCCCACAATGAACGCCTTGGCAAACGAACTGTTGCCAGTTATTTCAGATGGCATCAACAGCCAACCAGAAAACAAAGATTACTGGAAATTATGGGCATTCTTAGCCGCCATTTCTTCTAAGGGTCAACAAGTATGGGACTTATTGGATGGCCTGGTTGTTTCGCCCTATGGTGATAAATCCAATTTGCCTCCATATGGCATCCTGGAATACTTGGTAGCAAATCATAGATATGAAAATAATTGGCAGGGCATAGAAGACCTGCTTGAAAAATGGTGGGAGAGTATGATTGCCAACGGAAAACTCTATGAAACCAATGTCAGCAACGCCGGAAACGTAAAATTCATACCGCTTCTGGAGGCACACTTGTTTTTGAACCATGAAAGCAAGGTGAAAAATCTTCTTGATTCTTGGAAGCTAACTAGGAATTGGGAGCAGGGCAAACCACAGGTAAAAAAACTATTTGAGCGGTTTGGTAGAGAATATAAAGACTGATGCTTGTTAAAATTGCAGGACTGAATAATTACACTAGTGCCATTATCCCTACCAGGAAAAAGGCTGGTTCCACGCCGGGGTCGAAGCGCGGGCGTTCTGCGGAAAAGCGAATTCGATAAACCCAGTGGTACACAATTGGGTATATAGTGCAAATGGTCAACACCACCAAGAGTTTGATGTTCATTGTCTGGTAGGCCATCACTGCATTGAAACATAGTGCAAACGCTAGCATGGCATACATCATAAATTGAGATTTATTTCTTCCTAAGAGGATAGGCAGGGTTTCATGCCCCATTATCTGATCCTTTTGCATATCGGAAAGGCTCACGATGATGCTCCGGGCAAATACTAGAGCTCCAGCAAAAAGCAACGAGCCAATACTCTGCCAGCCCCAGGAATGGTCTTGTTGCCAAGCTGGTAACACTATTCCGATTATCGCCAAGGCAAGTGTTATTAATATATCTTTAGAGCCTGGAATTGCCCTCAGGCTGTATGACTTGTGAAAAATTTGGACTCGCAGTTTATAGCTTAGTCCAAGGACAGATGCACCTACCACTGCAAATGTATAGCCCCTTCCCTGAGCCATCCCCAGAGCAACGGCTACCAGCAAGGCTATTCCAGCCAGAGAAATCAGCAATCGCCTGTGACGCTCTAAATATCTTCCTCTAGCTGGTCCTTTTGAACCAAGGCCAAAGGGGTCGAGATATGGTTGGGCCAGATACATGGCAAGCGAGTAAGCGAATAGGATAAAAACACTAGTCCAGTCTCTAACAAGCCCCATACAGGTATGTATACCTATGGCCATGACAGAAATGCCCAAGCAGAGTAAAATTGGTGAAAGAAGCGGTTCCTCAAACAACTCTCTAAGTTTTGCAGGTCTACTTCCATGTTGTTGCAAGACATCTACCACATCATCTACGAGCCACGTAGGAGTGGATGCTCCGGCAAGTACTCCAACAATTTCATCCCCCCTAAAAGCACCAAGGTCAATTTCGGATGCTATCTCAACAAACTGGACAGGTTTATTATTTTTCTGAGCCAAAAATGCGAGATGCTTGGTATTGCTACTGTTTTTCCCACCTACAACAACCACATAATCAACATTTGTTGCAATTCGTTCTGCCTCTTCCTGTCGTCTCCTTGTGTCTTCACAGATGGTATTTTCAACTACGATTTCTTCTGCGGAACTCTTTAGCTCATCCACAATCAAGTTAAAGTCTTTGTTAGTAAATGTTGTCTGAGCAACCACGAAGACTTTTTTTAATTGTTCGGGGGGTATCGCCCTTGCTTCTAATAGGTTTGCGACAATCGCACTCCCTGCTTGTGCAAAACTGCGGTGAGCCAGGCTTTCGGCATGACCGTGAGTGCCTAAGATTATTGTGAAATAGCCCCTCGCGCTCCATTTTTTTATACGGCTATGTACCTTTGCAACTTCAGGACAGGTTGCGTTAATAACAAATATTTCCCCTTCTGATTGCCTCGCCTTTAATTTTTTCAAGTCCTGAATAGGAATCCCATGCGCCCTCACGAGAACAGTTCCACTGCTCACTTCATCAGGAGTATCAACAATGCTCACCCCGCGTTGGTTGAGTAGAGTGAGTGCCTGCGGGTTATGAATTAGAGGCCCAAGGGTTTGTACGCGCCCTCGCTTTTTGCCAGAGGCATCTAGCACGGCATCCATAGCCCTTCTTACGCCCCAGCAAAAACCAGCCGTCCTCGCAACAACCACTTCCATGCAGACCTCATTTTGAGATTAGCTCACAATTAGCCATTTTCAATACCTGTTGTGGTTTTGAAACAACGGAGTTAGTAGGAAGGGGGCTCAGTCCGGTGCAACTTTGTGCCATACGGCTCAATGGGGGGGTAATTCGTATAAGTACCTTGAGGTGTATTTATCGAAGCCGTTTGCAAAATTCCCCGGACTGTTTTTTCATAGCTACTACGTGCTCACTCGCCATCGCATAAGTGGCCTTTCGGACAAATCCCAAATACAGAAACCGTGAGGTAGCCTTTTTATACCCAAGTTTTTTCTGATTATCTTCTTGGCTACCTCTATGTTTTGGGCAACTATCGGGCCGTATTCTAAGAAGAAATCCGGGAGCTTGAAGCCATAAGAGTGCATAATACCTCCGAACAATAAATTTTATTTTCGCTTATTTTTTGCTTTTTCGCAAGTATTTCGTAAAAAATTACAATTTTTTTACAATTTGAACTCTTCTGTGACTTTGAGGGGTTACTAATAGTGAAACTGCTATATTCAAATATTGGGGATGTATATGTGGTACGGTCGATGAACCTAGTCATATTATTTCAAGATGACTTCATTTCAGACTGTCAAGTGCGACTGACTGGGCGCAGGTTAGAACACATAAGGAATATTTATCGCGCAAAGGTTGGCGATACCCTGAGGGTTGGGCTTCTTAACGAAATGATGGGGCATGGAATTATTACTGATTCGGACGAACATGAAATTGAAATGGAGGTGGTCCTCGACCAACCGCCACCCCATAAATTGCCCTTAACCTTGATAGTCGCACTTCCTAGGCCAAAAGTGCTTAATCGAGTTATAGCCTCTGCTACCAGCCTTGGTGTGGCTAGGATAGTGCTATTCAATGCTTGGAAGGTAGAAAAGTCATACTGGAAAAGCCCACGCCTAGATGAGGCGAACTTACTGCACCAGCGTATCTTGGGCTTAGAGCAGGCGAGTGATACAGTATTGCCAGACTTGCAATTGGCTAGATTTTTTACTCCATTTTTGCAGAATCAATTACCAAGACTTGTCTCCCAGAGCATTTGCCTTGTCGCACACCCAAATGCTATCAAGCCATGCCCTACCGATCTGCAAGAGCCTTGCACACTTGTGCTTGGACCAGAAGGCGGTTTTATTCCTGATGAGATAAGCGCATTAGAAAAAATAGGCTTTCTGACTGTTAGCCTTGGCTCTAGAATTCTCCGCACCGAAACAGCACTGCCAGCACTGGTGGGAAGGCTATATAGTGGATAATGTGGCAAATTTAAGAGTGGAATTCAACAAGAATGATGACTTAAAGACCAGCCGCCTTTCAGGAGTGCCGAAACCGCAACCTGCTACTAGCGGCTGATCCTTTCCTCCCACTCCCTTGCAAGCCACTCATAGTCTTTTTCTCGTGCCAATGCAACTATTTTTGAAATATCCTTAAATGTCCCCCCGGAATCCATCCAAGTGTTAAAAATTTTATTAGCTTCGTCAGGCTTTTCGCCATTGAGATAGGCATCAATCAAAAGGATACCCGTTCTGTCTCCAACGGTAGGGAGGTACCTCTTCCTCAATGTATCAAGGTCTTCAGGGTAGAGGAATTCATGGAAATCCCTTTCCCATGCCCTCTTTAGCATTTCGATCACTCGGTGCCAGTTGCCAGTTTTTTTGCAATAATTATAGTAGCGGGACGTGGCGTTAGGTGGCGGTATGGTTTCATACCCAGAGAGTGGGCTTAATTTTATCTGATCCAAAAGGGGTTCCATTGAGGGACTTTCATCTTCAATTTCTGCCCAAAAAAGCCATTGATACCAGAGGTTCAGGGAGGATGGCTTTCTTGCCAGCAATGATTCGATAGCCATCAGATATGATTTGGATAAGGCCTGCAAAGAGGAGTGCTTTAATGTTCCCCAGGCAGTTGGCGCAGAATGAGGGGTTGCCAAAGTGTCTTGATTATCCCGCATTATTCTTCTAAACAGCCTGGCAGTATCTTCAAGGAGATCTTCAACCACCTCCTTAGATGATGATTGTCTCGACAATTGACGCAGGTTGTTGCCAATCAAATAAAAGTCGATTCCGGGAGTGTTGCCATGTTTAGCAATATACGAACTGCCAAAGTTATAGGGGGCTTCGACCTTGTGGTGTGCCAGGATGCTTCTCATGGTGCTTACATCGGGTATTACTTTATCCTGATGCAAAAGCCTGCCGTCCGCTCCAATGAGTGCCCATAGCTCCACATCATCTCTTTTCCATCCAAGCGTGGCGAGGTTCTTTTCTGAAGGCCCAGCGTAAACCACTATATTTGCTTCTAGCAATGCAACCAATTCCTCGAATTCTTTATGGTAATTGCCGTTGTAATTCCCCATTAATACAAAGATAGGCTCACCAGAATAAAAACCGGTACTAATATAGGGAACCTTATTAACCTGCATGCCCTTCTCCCAAATTTTTGCTATTTCTTCCATACCTGCTATTCGAGCCGCACTGACTGCATGTTTCACGTTGGTGGAATTTGATATGAATTCGCCTAAATCGAAATCATCCTGCAGACGAATCATTTCATCAAAAAGATCATTGGCATCATCAATTCTGCCGAGCATCAACAGAGCCTCCAGGTGTGGAGCGTAGGCAGAGCTACCGGGATAGCCTTCTATTGGAACATAATTGACGCTGGTTGCTGTACCGCCGCCGGGACTCCAATGCACAAAACGTTCGTTGTTATGGCGCACTACAAATCTTTTTGCCTGGCTAGCAAATTTTATTACAGATTCCCAATCTTTCTTAAGGCGTGCCTCAGAAGCAAGCCAAACGCATACTTCCTCAGAAGGACAGTAAGCACTCCTAAAGGGAGTAAATACTCCAACTGAATCAATAAAAGCATCCCATTTATGGTCAGGTATACTTCTAGCCATCCATGCCCAGATATTCCACAGAGTTGTGTTTGTGGGCTGTTGTCTAATGGCAGATTCAACCTTGCCAATATTCCTTCGGAAAACTTCGCGCATTAAAGGGCTGTATCGCTCAGGTTGATCTTCTTCTGGTTTGAAAAATTGAATCTCAATACCCAGCCATGAGCCTTGAAAAACGTTATTGGTTTCTGTAGCAAGGACTCCCCATTTTCTAAGGTCTTGCCCTACGTCTAGGTCTTCATCAAAGGTTAGCGGTTCATTCAACATGGCTCTGCGACGGACTTCCTTTAGCAAATCTGTCTTGGCATCAATGTGGTCTGGGTTTTCTCTCAGGAACGCTCTGACTGTTTGTAACGGGGTTCGATAACCCATTTTCTTCAATAGTTGTTCAAATTCTTTGGAGCCAGGAATTTGAATACCAGAGGTAATCAGTTGGCCATCCATACCTAGCGCAAGCCATTTAGTTTTTGCATCCAGGTTGTACAAGCCGTGTACCCATTTCTCAAAGGGTTCTATACTTTTTTCGCTGAGAGCAAATACAGCGGTTGTCCCATACGTTTTATATTGGAAGCTTGCACGATTGAGCAAAACAAATCCGTAGTCATTTATTTCTTCTGAGTCCACGACTTGTTTCCATTTGCTTCTGGCCTGCGAAGCCCATTCTCCCAATAAAATTATCCTGTTGGCATGTACCCTATTGAGGTTGAATTCAAAAGCAGATTGGCAAAACATGGGCTGGAAGATAGTCAGTACCAAAATCACTGGAATAAATATACTTAGCTTCATAAACCCTCCCTAAAGAATTTTTGCTCTATGGGCTACTCCCATAACGATTGCAATACCTAGGAAATAACTGATTACGCTACTGCCCCCATAACTAAAGAATGGCAGAACTATCCCCTTGTTTGGCAGACTTCCTATGGCCATGGCGATATTGACAAAAATGTTTAGTCCGAGCAGAGCCGCCGCACCTGTGCAAAAATAGCTCTCTGTAAGTGTTTTTGCATTTCGGGACACCGCTAATATCCTGCTTAAAAAAAGACCGAATAATCCCAAAGCCAGCAATACACCAAAGAATCCACGCTCCTCAGACCATACGGCGAAAATGAAATCGGTAGTTTTTATGGGCAAATAATTCAATTGGGTCTGTGTACCTCCAGTTAATCCCTGCCCAAATACATTTCCAGCCCCGATTGCTATTTTTGCCTGATTTGTCTGATAGTTTTTGCCCTTTAGGTCAGAAGTTGGATTTAGCCAATTAATAATGCGTTGCTTTTGGTGGTAGGCGATCAAGTTTGTTTTCCATGCAACTGTCCCCACCATGCCAATTGCTAGGATTGATGCCAATACCCACTTCCAGTTAAGACCTTTAATAATGGGTATTAATATTAGGATGGGCATAAATGATATTGCCATTCCTAGGTCTGGCTGTTTGGCGACAATAGCCGCAGGCAAAATTACTGCGGAAATAACAACCAAGATTTCTGGCAATCCTATCTGGTCTGAGGTGCGCCGGCCTAAAAAATCGGCAACGAAAAGCAATGTGATCCATTTAACAAGTTCGCTTGGCTGGAAACTATAGCTACCAACGCCTAGCCACCTCCTTGCGCCTTCCCCGGCTCCAAGTTTTAAGCCCAGTGGAGTAAAGGCAACTAGTAGTAACAGGAAAATGCCAATTGAATATAGAGACAGGCTTTTTTGAAAAAACTGCATCGGAGAGCGACTCGCAATAATTGTCATCAGGCTAAGGCTCATGCAAAAGAACACAAACTGTTTAATCCAAAAATTAGAGTTTAAATTTTTACCTGCTGAGTATAAAGTGAGTAGACCAAGTCCCATGAGCAAAAGCATTGGGAAAAGTAAGGAATAGTCCAATCGCTGGATGCGCTCTTTCACTTTCGTAGCCCTGAAACAAATTATGTGTAATGATGGGTTTCTCAAGGAACAATCCAATAGCGTGCAAGTTTTTTGGCGAATGCACCAAAGCCTTACAGGTTCTTGGGAGCTTCCCTGTCCCCATAGATTACAGCAAAATGGTTGATGACTGCGCCCTAATTTTTGAAAGGCATAGTCTACTTCTTGGAAATGCTCGGATACACGAGGCAGTCACGCCAACCATCTCCGCTATGACCAGCATTTTTATCGCTTTGGGGTTTATTGATGCAGTCACCCTCATAATCAAAAACCTCTCTGTATCACTCACGGGACTTGCAAAATCATAGATTTTGCAAGTGGCTGTACAGTATCAATGGTAGATTTTGACTTTGAGTTCAATTATATATACAGTTATTACAGTCAGATTGTTGACTGGTACTACAATGTAATTTAAGGAGAAGGAAATGAGTTGGTTCTACAACCTCAAAATCAGGACTAAGCTGGCGATTGCCTTTGTAACTGTAATCTGCTTAGCACTAATTATCGGACTGGAGGGAATGAGTTCTCTTCGGAAACTGGGTGGTGCCGCTCAAGTGTTGTATGACGAAGGCGTTATGTTACAGACACTGGCTGGTGGCGTTGAGATTAAACTTAATGAGGTTAGACTGTCACTTAGAACTGCCCTCACCGAGTCCAACCCTGAACGTCGCCGAGCCTTAAAAGCGACTCTTAACGAACAGAAGGCCGCTGGTCTGAAGGCATCAGGTGGCATGTTAGAGATTGCCAAAATCACAAAATCACATCCAAAAGAAAAGATGCAACTCACGGAAGCTCTCATAGCCGCCCAGGTGAACTATTTTAAGAATGTGGATGTAGTAATTGACAACATTGTTGCTGACAGAATTCCTGAAGCCATGGCTGATTTGAGAAACCCCGACCTGATAGCAACCGCCACCGAAGTCAGCAAACAGGTAGGTATAATCGCTGAGGCCGTTAGGGATGAATGCTTATATGACATTGACAATGCAAAGGCCATCGTCAGAACCTCTACGATGAAGATGATTATTAGCCTCTTGGCGATTGTTGTCCTTTCTATAGTTGTGGCTACAATCGTATCCAATTACTTTGTAAGTAATATAGGGAAGTTGGCGATGATCATAGGTTCCATTACCCAGCACGACCTGACGGTATCGTCCACGGCAGAGTACAACGACGAGTTGGGAAAGATATCCGACTCTGTGGGGCTCATGCTTAACGAACTGAGGGGTCTGGTAAGTGATGTTAGCCAGGGCATTGATGGCGTGGCAAGTGGTTCTACCCAACTATCAGCTTCTGCCGAAGAGATGTCTACCACTACAGGTCAGATAGCTAGTAGTGCAGATACGCAACGGGGAGGTGCGGAGAGGATGGCCGCGGCTATGAGCGAACTGTCCGCATCTATAGACGAAGTTAGCAAAGGTGCCCAGAGCTCACTATCCCAGTTGGAAACTGCTTTGAATGCCACGAAGCAAGGCAATGAGGCAGGCGAGGCAACCAAGGGTGCTATGGATGACATCACCCAGACAACGGGTAGGATAGCCCAGGCAATAGGCGTTATCCAGGAAATAGCCAACCAGACCAATTTGCTGTCTCTGAACGCCGCGATTGAGGCCGCCAAGGCAGGTGAGCAAGGCAAGGGATTTGCCGTTGTGGCCGAAGAAGTAAGAAAACTTGCAGAACGTAGTGCCACATCAGCTAAAGAGATTGCCCAACACAATATAGAGGCCAGAAATTCCGTCCAAAAGGGCGGCGATATGGTGGCCACTACGGTGGAATTGCTCCACAAGATAAGGGCAAGCCTAGATCAGTTCGCACTTCAGACAAGAGAATCTGTGGCATCCACTCAGGAGCAATCCACCGCAGGCATTGAAGTGGCCAAGCAGGTGGAGGCAAGCGTAAGTGAATCTGCCGCCGTAGCCTCTGCGGCAAACGAGATGGCCTCAACCACTTCGGAAGTAGCCCGCACTGCGGCTGAACTGGCTAACCTGGCCAGCAACCTACAAGATCGGATTCGCAAGTTCAAAGTTTGAGGAGCTATGGTCGTTCATTATCGTTTAGCTTGTGACAAGCAGTGCTTGGAGTAGGCTAAACGACTGTATCTCCTACCTACCATACTTGTGTTTGGCGGAAGGGATAAATAGGACATTGAGTTCCGGGTCTGGCATATCGGGATCGAGTGGATAAATTGGCCTGACGACTCGTTTGTAGGGCAGGTTTACTAGGTCTTGATCTACTCCGCCTCTGGTATGAGCCATTAGCCAATCGGCCTGTATATTATACCAATCGGGCACAAGATAGCCTTGCTTAACCATTACAATGTCTGCCTCGCGAGGCGCAAGCCCAATGGCGGTCATTCCCCGCTCGTAATGGTAAGCCCCTCTGCCTTGGGTCACGATGACTAAAATACTACCAACCTTGATAACGGCTTCGCGGTCGCTGGAATACATTACCATGCCGGACAATTTAACTGGTCCCTCAAAACGGCTGTCTTCCATAGCACCCACCATTGCTTCGGCATGACCGCCAACGCCAACCTTTTTTGCCTCGGCTATCATCTCTGGCCCAGGTATCGAAGCATAGATCATAGTCTTTCCGTTAGGCGATTGCAGTTCGGGGCGCTTTAAAATTCTGGCCAGCGTCCAAGTAACATCTCCTGCCCCGCCCCCGGTTGGGTTATCGCCCATATCACTGATAAAAAATGGCTTTTTGTTGCTTGAGATAGCAATATCCATGCACTCATCAAGTGATTTTGTGGGAGCCTCAAAATCAAATTTGTGTCGGACTTCCCAAAATTTTTGGGCAAGTTTTTTTGCCGAATTGCCCACCTGCTCACGATCATCGCCAACCACCATCACAACGCCCTGATTGCGAGGCTCGTCTGCCCATGCATAAGCAATCCAAATACCTGCATCTAATACGCCGGGAAGTGCTTCTATGCCAGGAATCATTTCATATAGAGACTTGCCAGGCTCTACTCTGGTACTGGTTCTCTCACCAGGTAGCAATATCGGCACTGCAACCCAGGCCTTATATGCTGGTCGCCCCTTACCTGTAACAACCCTGTTGTAAAGATTTGTTATTGCTCGGCGGGTAGTCTCCGCCGCATCCTCGTGTGGTGCAGTGCGGAAAGTTGTAATCAGGTCTGTATATTCTGCAAGGCGCAAGGATACATTACCATGCAAGTCCATTGACGTAGAAACAAGGGCATCATTGCCTATTATCCCGCGTATTCTTTCCAAAAAATCACCCTCTGGATCATCCAAACCCACAACGCTCATTGCCCCGTGTATATGGTAAAAGAATGCATCGTAGGGCATGTTGGCTTTAATCAAGCCCAAGGTTTTAGCGACCAGTGTTTCATAAGTTTCCCGAGTGACGATACCCCCAGGAGTGGCGGTTGAGAGCATTGCGGGGAGCCATATAGCACCCTTTCCCATCTCTGTATCAGCACCCAGGTAAGGATAGCTCCGGAGGAGAGCCTCGCCTTCCCGCTGGCGAAAAGCTGACAACGGTGTCACCGCAGGGGAAAACGTACTGCACTCAATGGAAATACCTGCAATCCCAATGCGCGGAAGAGGCTTGGACTGATGTTGCGATTTTAGCTGACCGCAGGCACCGCTACTCAGAAAGGCCACAAAAAAGTACGTGTATAATAGCTTTGCAAATTTTTTCATAATCAATCCTGAAAGTGTTGCTAGAAGTTAGTTTACATCTGCATCCAAACGGTTCCGAACTCCCTCGTCTCTGTTTCGCCAGGCCCCTGCAAGGAAGTAGTTTCTCCAAATACCGCTCTCTACGGAGTAGGCCATCTGCTCAAAAGCATCAGCCTGTAATGCTAGTGCTTCAGTGTATTCGGCTTCTCCCCAGGCAGTGGGGGCCAAACGAACGTGGTCAAGCACTTCAACCACCCAACGATAATTTCCTTCTCCGTATGCCTCCTTGGCCGCCTTCACTAGGCTACCTCCTGACTGGGGCAGGTACTTTGCATAATATCCTGCCGAAACTTTGCCAGGTTGCCTCCACAAGTTAGCCGGGTTGTTGTCGAACCATCCGATGTATTTTTGGTAAACGGCCTTTACGTTATGAACTGTCGCACCATAGTAGCCCCTATTAAACCACTTGTTGGCCACTTCGGCAGGAAATTCAAATAATTCGGCGCACTCCAACATATCATATCCGGCGTTCATCAATGCAACTGTTCCGTCGTGAAGACTGCGATATAGTTTGCTCTGCATGTCGATGATTTCTGCTACGTCCTCCTTGCCCCAACGTGGCCAGTGATGTGACCCAAATGCCGAATCGGCCAGCCCTGTGTTGACCCACTGTTGCGCCATTTTGTCGAGGGCATTACTCCATGCCAGTGTGTCACGCACTTGCGCACCTCGCGGGGTAAGGATGTTGTGTTGCGTTTGGTTGACCAGCTCGCCCAGACATATTGATTTGTAGTCCGGAAAAAACATTACAAGGCTGGCAGGTGCCTCGGTGTGGGGCGCAAGTATGAAATCTACATTTGTGCCGTCGAAGGGTAGTCGACCATCTTTCGTTACGATAACGTTGGGCGGCTCCAGATAAGTAGTTCCGTTGCCAGAGCCTATTGCAAGCCCGTTATTTACCTGACCTCGCCCCTCAGGGATGCTGATCGCCCAGAGTTGCATTCCGTACATCCATCCGGCGCGCCTTAGCATCGCTGGGCCTACGGTCACGTTTTCTGAAACAGCCTCTTCAAAAAAGTTTTCCGGAGCTACTATCGACACAGTTCCTGTAGTTTTACCACTTTTCAGCACCCCCTGAATGCCACCGAAGTGGTCTATGTGACTGTGGGTAAAAATAACTGTGTGGATGGCCTTGCCCTGCTTATGCTCCGGCAAGTAGTCATAAAACAGCTCTACGGCCATTGCGGCGGACTCTTCGTTAGTTGTCACGTCCACTACAATAAATCCGTTTTGGGTTTCGATAAAGCTCATGTTAGCAATGTCGTACCCACGCACCTGATAGATAGAACGCATTTCCCCGTCTATCTCGCTGGTGACTGCCTCAAAAAGTCCATATTCATTATTTAGTATGGCCTGTCTCCACAGACTGGGATTTACCGTATCAGGAAAATTATCTGTGTCGGAAATGTCACCATTGATATATGAATATCTACTCATATCCCAAATAACTGAGCCGTCTGCCTTTTCGATACGCAATGGTTCTGTAGCTCCTTTTGGAACTCTGGCTATGAATCCCTTTTTTACTCTCAGTGCGTCTGCGGTGTCGGTTTTGAATGGCAGTAAATTTTTATATTTGGCGTTTTCTGATTTTGTAAATGCAGTAGGCTCTTTAGTAGCTACAGTGCCTACTTCGAGTCGGTTTCGCCATGCTCCTGTAAGGTAATAGTTTCTCCAAATACCGCTCTCTGCGGAGTAGGCCATCTGCTCGAAGGCATCAGCCTGTAGAATCAACGCAGACCTGTAGTCTGTGGCTCCCCAGCCATCGGGTGCCAAGCGTATATAATCCAATGCCTCGACCGCCCAGCGGTAGTCGCCGTCATCGTATGCGGCTTGGGCGGCTTTCAGGAGGTTGCCCCCAGCTTTAGGGAGATACTTGGCGTAGCGATCTGCCGATGCCTTCCCAGGGTGCCTCCATAGGTTTACTGGGTTGTTATCAAACCAGCCCAAATACTTTTGGTATACCGCCTTGACGTTATGGACTGTCGCTCCATAATAGCCCCTATTAAACCACTCGCTGGCTACTTCTGGTGGAAATTGAAATAGCTCAGCGCACTCCAGCATGTCGTTGCCCTCGTTCATCAATGCAACAGTTCCATCATGGAGGCTACGGTACATTTTGCTATGCTTGCCGACATATTCAGCAATTTCTGCATTACCCCAACGTGGCCAGAGGTGCATTCCCCAGGCCGACTCAGCTACTTTCGTATCTACCCACTGTTGCTGAATCTTGGTGAGTGCGTTGCTCCAGGCCATTGCATCCCGCACCTGGGCTCCGCGCGGAGTCAGGATGTTGTGTTGGGACTGGCTACAAAGCTCTCCCAGACATATTGATTTGTACTCCGGGAAAAACATTGCCAGGCTGGCGGGTGCCTCGGTGTGTGGTGCCAGCAAAAACTCTACAATGGTGCCATCAATGGGTATTTGGCCATCTTTATCAATGGTTGCAGTTGGTGGCAACAAGTCCATAGTACCGTTGCCGGAGCCTATTGCTAGCCCATTATTTACCTGGCCTCTCCCCTCAGGAATATCTATCGTCCAGAGCTGGAACCCATACATCCATCTTGCGCGTCTAAGCATTGCAGGGCCTACCGTAACATTTTCAGAGATGGCTTCTTCAAAAAACCTATCCGGAGCTATTATTGATACAGTGCCTGTAGTTTTTCCACTTTCCAATATACCCTGTATGCCACCGTAATGGTCGCCATGGCTGTGGGTGTAGATGACTGTATGGATATATTTGCCCTGCTTGGCTTGGGGAAGGTAGTCATAAAAGAGCTTTACCGCGGCAGTTGCAGATTCTTTGTAGCTCAGCGCATCTACTGCAATGAAGCCATTATTGGTTTCGACAAAGGCCATGTTTGCTATGTCGTAACCTCTCACTTGGTAGATAGTACGCGTTTCTCCGTCTATCTCAGATGAAGCTACCTCGTAGAGGCCATATTCGGTATTCAGAATGGCCTGCCTCCATAGGCTTGGATTTACAGTACTTGGGAACTTGTCGGTGTCAGAAATGTTGCCGCCGATGTACGAGTATTTACCCATATCCCATACGACAGAGCCATCTACCTTTAGTATTCGCAGTGGCTCAGTTGCTCCCTTGGCAACTCTAGCAATGAGGCCCCTTTCTGCTCTCGCTAGATCAGCTACATCTGTTTTGAATGGCAGGGTGGTTTTATATTCGGTATTTATCGCATGGGTGAAAGTTGTCGGTTCCTTCGATGTCAAAGAGTCGTTTGTTTTTGTAGTCTCATGGCACCCCAGCAAAAAAGTCAAAATCGTGGCAACTATTGCTACAGTGTTGAAGCACTTTGTTTTTCTATCGAGCATCAAAAACTCCCTTTCCATTTAGGCATCCACGCCCACAAAAATTTAATTATAGCAGTTCTAAAAGAGGACATCGCTCATTGGGGCCTACATTATGCTAAAATCAGACGGAAGTTTTGAATTTGGCTATATATGAAAAAATATTTGATTTTTGCTTTAGTGGCTATTTTGGGCTGGGGCGGAGATGAAAAACTCCCCTATCAAAACCCGCTTCTGTCGGCTACTGCGCGGACTGTGGATTTAATTTCTCGCATGACGCTGGAAGAAAAGGTGGGGCAGTTGCTCTGCCAGATGGGCTGGGAAATGTACGAAAAAAGTGACGATGGGATAAAGCAGTCGTCAAAGTTTGAGGTATTGGTAAACGAACAACATATTGGCATGTTGTGGGCCACTTTTCGCGCCGATCCTTGGACTAAAAAAACGATTGCCAATGGATTAAATCCGGCAATGGCGGCTATGGCTGGTAACGCTTTGCAAAAATACGCCATAGAAAATTCACGTCTGGGTATTCCTATTTTTCTTGCCGAAGAGTCCCCTCATGGTCACATGGCTATCGGGGCAACAGTATTCCCCACTGCAATTGGTCAGGCTTCTACATGGAACCCATTGTTGATAGAGCAAATGGCGACTGCCATTGCCAAAGAGGTGAGAGCGCAGGGCGCACATATAGGCTATGGTCCGATACTAGACCTTGCACGTGATCCGAGGTGGTCGCGGGTGGAAGAGACGTATGGTGAAGACCATGTATTGATAGCACAGATGGGGCGAGCCTTTGTCAAAGGTTCGGGCGGCGGTGTTTTTACAAGCGGATGGGGTATGTTATCCACCCTCAAGCACTTTGCTGGTTATGGCGTTCCCGAGGGTGGACATAATGGTAGCCAGTCTCTGCTGGGCGAACGGGAACTACTCGAAAACTTCCTTCCGCCCTTCCGTGTAGCAATAGATGCCGGAGCACTATCGGTGATGACGGCTTATAATTCTATTGATGGTATTCCTTGTACTTCGAACCGCAATTTGCTGACAGATATATTACGCAAGGACTGGGGATTTCGTGGGTTTGTTGTCTCTGATTTGGGCAGTATTGAGGGGTTGCGCTCACAGCACTTTGTTGCACAAACAAATACAGACGCGGCGATGCTTTCGCTCAGCGCAGGGGTGGACGTGGATTTGGGGGGCAGGGCTTTTATTAACCTGGTAGATGCTGTAAGAAAAGGAAAAATAGACGAGACGCTTATAGACGCGGCTGTGTCTCGCGTGTTGTACTACAAGTTCGCGATGGGACTTTTTGAGCGTCCATATGTTGAACCCTCTACCGCCGTCAATTACGTACGTAGCGATTACCACGTCATGTTAGCGCGTCGATTGGCACAGGAATCTATAGTACTGCTAAAAAATACTAACAATATCCTGCCTTTGAGAAAGGATGTCAATAAAATTGCCGTCGTCGGACCAAACGCCCATAACGTGTACAACATGCTTGGTGACTACACTGCGCCTCAGGACGATGGTACCGTGTCAACTGTCCTGGAGGGTATTAAGAAAAAAGTAGGCACTGCTAACGTTGAATACGTAAAGGGATGCGCCATCAGGGATATGACTTCAGATGAGATTTCCAGTGCGGTTGATGCCGCGCTTCGTGCAGACGTAGTGATAGCTGTGGTTGGAGGTTCGAGCGCGAGAGATTTTAGGACGGAGTACATCGAGACAGGGGCGGCGGTGGCATCACAAAAAGGTGTTAGCGACATGGAGAGCGGTGAAGGCTTCGACCGAATGTCGTTAAATTTACTAGGGAAACAGGAAACACTAATCAAGGCTCTATTGGACACGGGAAAACCGTTGGTAGTAATATATATTCAGGGTCGCCCGCTGAATATGAACCTCGCCAGCGAGTGTGCAGATGCACTGCTGACGGCGTGGTATCCTGGCCAGGAAGGTGGCAACGCAATTGCCGATGTACTATTCGGCGACTATAACCCCGCCGGTCGCCTACCCATTTCAGTCCCCCGCCACGAAGGTCAAATACCTGTGTATTACAACAAAAGAAATCCGAAGGCGCATGATTACGTGGAAATGAGCTCTACTGCATTATTTCCTTTTGGGTATGGGCGTAGCTACACTACGTTTGAATACAGTCGACTAAAAGTAATAGAAACAGGAAAGCATACCTATCGCATATCGTTTAATATCAAAAACACCGGTCCTTGCGATGGTGACGAAGTGGCTCAATTATACATAAGCAATAGGTACGTATCGGTAGTCCAGCCTATGCAACAACTTAGACATTTTTCAAGGGTGCATTTGAAAAAAGGTGAGGAGAGGGAAATCGTCTTCTTTATCGAACCAAACGATTTGTCCTTTATAGACCAGCATATGAAGCTAACGGTTGAAGACAGCATTTTTACTGTCATGGTTGGTGCATCTTCAGAGGATATTCGCATGAGAGAGCAAATTTCAAAACTCGAATGATTGATTCCTGCTTCGTCACCAAAAATTTTGTCGGACGCAACTTTATTCTCTCGGCATTCTCTGCCACCGGCAGGGAATGCCGATACTAAATTGCAATCAAAACACTTCATAATGAATTTTCTTCCACCTATGATCTCTGCGTGTGACTGGCAAGCAATTGAGGTGAAGCCTCCAAGTGACGTAGCCCCTCAACGGCTCTTGAAAACCCTATTGCCAAAGAACTTTTCTCTCAGCTCACCCCACACCTGCCCCTCTGGATTTAACTCCGGCGAGCGAGGAGGCAATAAGCCAAGCTCTATGTTCGGTGGTAATTTTAGCTTCTTTGTTGTTTTCAATAGCTTGGTTTAAGCCAAACGAAAAAAGCCCAGCAGTGCTGGGCTAAAAGAGGGCAAGAAAATATTACATTTTGTCTTTAATGCCTTTTGCGGCCTTGAACACTACCTTACGACCGGCTGGTATTTTGATTTGTTCGCCAGTTTTGGGGTTGCGACCCATCTTTTCTTTGGTAGGCCTCACTTCAAATGTACCAAGACCAAACAGGCCAACGCGCTTGCCATCCAGTATGGAAGAAACGATTTGGTCGCGGAGGTCATCAAGTATGTTTTTGGCATTTGCTTTTGTAAGATCATGTCGATCTGCCAGCAATGTAGCCAATTCTGGAATACCGATAGCTTCAGGCTTTTGAGTTGTTGTCATTATTGTTTCCTTATACGATTAGTGAGACACCATGCTCTGCACTCTGCCATAACGAAAGTATCTCAGGTTTGGGGTAAAAATTATTCCGCCGACTGAGCAGATACAGTCAGCTGTATTTTTGAGTGAACATCTGTATAAAGCCGTATCAGCACTTCGTATGTGCCAGTAGCTTTTACATGAGGCAGTGAAATGGAGTGGCGTTCAATTTCAAAACCTTTGGCTTTTAGCAACTCTGCAACGTCTGCATTAGTTACAGAACCAAATAGTTGCCCATTTTCCCCAGATTTTTTTGAAATACTGAGAGAAATTGCGTCTAGGCGAGTTTTCAGTTCTTGGGCAGTTGCAAGTTCCTTGGCTCGGAGCTTAATATTGCGCTCTTTTTCTAGCTCAATCTGGCGCTTGTTACCTGATGTGACAGGAAGTGCCTTTTTGCGGGGAAGCAAAAAATTGCGAGCGTAGCCATCTTTGACGTTTACAACATCTCCCCTGATGCCTAGGTTTGTGACATTTTCAATCAACAAGATTTCCATTTGTGGAAACTCCGATAACGTATGGCCAGCGCGCTTGCGTTGTCCCCTTTTGGTTAGGCCGAAAACCTGTCTCGGCCAGGGTGCTTGTAATGCCAAGCCCCGTTCCCCATTTGGGTTTAGGTCATGCAGAATATGTATTCTAGCACCAAAAAAAAATAATTCCAGATAATTTTTCTATTAGAGGCGTCTTCAATGCCAACCTAGACTTTCTGCGATCATAGAACTGTGTGATAAAACTTTTTTGAGCAAACATATTGGTCGGGGCGAGAGGATTTGAACCTCCGACCTCTCGGTCCCGAACCGAGCGCTCTACCAGGCTGAGCCACGCCCCGAAGTGCTTGATTTTATATTATTATTAATCGCTGTGTCTACTATTTATTGAATTTGCTCTTCTGTAATATTCCAATACTGCTACAAGGGAATCGGGGTATACCTCTATTTTTCAGTTTGTTTGGTTTGTAACCTCTGGCTCGGGATCACATGGAACTATTTCAAGGCTATCCAGATGTAGTTTGAGAATGGAATTGATCCTGTCACATAGATCAGGCCATGTTTTTATTGCACTTTTTCTTAAATCTTCAAGTACAGACATGTTGTGGCACCCAATAACCAACAATCCATTCCTAATTGAAATTGGATAAGTTATTTTGCTGTTTCCATGCCCAACAAAATATGACCAAGCATTCTTTAGTTGCTCCAATTTTATTAATTCGGCAGAATTTTTACTGATTATGTGACCTATTGGCGACAGTCTTTCTTTTTCATGCCTTCCCTTTTTTTCCCTCATTTCTCACAACTTTCTGAAAACTCTTTCAAGGCGGATAGTCTTTCGGCCTTGTGTTTCTATCAATATTCCATGTAGTTGCAAGTCGCTTTCCGCAACCTTCCATCTTTCGCCCTTCACATTAAGAAATCGGCTGAGGCTACAGTTTTTGTCCATTCCTATAACGCCACCATAGGGTCCAACCATCCCAATATCTGTAACAAAAGCAGTGCCATTTGGCAAAATTTTCTCATCCATTGTAGGGACATGTGTATGGGTGCCCAGGACTGCTGATGCCCTTCCATCCAAATACCAGCCAAGGGCTTGCCTCTCACTGGTGGCTTCGGCGTGAATATCAATTACAACTATATCTGCCCGTTCTTTAGCCAGTACTGCATCAATAGTGCGAAAAGGACAGTCGGCAACTGCCTGCATACCTACCCTGCCGATTAGATTTACGATTAGCAATTCCTCATTGGTTGCTGTATGGACCTTCAGATATCCTTTGCCTGGAGTACCAGGAGGCCAGTTCGCTGGACGAAGTATCCTCGGTTCGTGTTGAAAATATGCAGAGATACCCTTGACATCAAAAGCATGATTGCCTGTTGTTATTGCATCAACACCCAAACTACCAAAAAAGTGTCTGGCGATGTTTTCATTTATTCCATTTCCGTGGGCGGCGTTTTCACCATTAGTGATCACAAAATCAGCACTTAATTTGTGTCGTAGCTCTGGAAGAAATCTTTCGAGCAATCTCCTCCCTGGTTCGCCTACGATATCTCCTAACATCAAAATTCGCATTATTTAACACTAACAAGACAGCATGAGTAAAAAAAGAATCCTCTTTAGAAATTTCAAACTCTGTTGACATATGAGGTAGTTTCAAAACCTTATTGGTCGTCAACGCCTTCATAACCACCGTTTCCAGCTAAACGACTGTAAAGTATGAAATAATACAGTGTTACGCAGGATTCGGCTACATTTCGGGCACAGCCTACCAACTCCGTTGTTTCAAAACCCTAACGGGCTTTGAAAAGGGCTCATACATTTCAGCACAACTTGCTTTTGTGGGAACCTGAATACTCGCTATGGCATTATATGTTGGGGCTTACTGTGTCATTACCGCCAATATCCTGATAGTCTGATAATACTGGATGGTCATATCATGAGTGTTCTAACACATACATTTTTGGCATTGCTATTGGCAGTTCCTGTTTTTTGTCAATCTTCATCACAGATTATGCCTGTTTCTGAGATAAGAATTGGTATGCAGGGACATGGACTGACAGTGTTTAAGGGGAGCAAGATTGAACGGTTTGAATTTGAAGTGCTTGGAGTAGAAAAAAATAGTATGCCCGGAAGGGATCGAATACTTGTTATGGCTAGTGGTGGCCCCCTAGCAAATAGTGGGATTTTGGCGGGGATGAGTGGCTCACCATGCTACATAAATGGAAAACTTATCGGAGCACTCTCAACAGGATTTAGTTGGGGGAAAGACCCGATAGCCGGAATTACTCCCATTCAGGAAATGCTAGATCAGCTAATGGATGTACCAGACACTATTTCTGCTCGAACTCCATTAATTCCTCCTCGACTCGACCCAGCAAGAGTTGTCAGGTCTGCCCAATTGGGGGAGATGATTCCGCTTTCGGATCTAATCAGCACCCCAGAAACAACTAAGGATGAGCAAGTTATACCCTTGGTGCTACATGGAATCGCTCCGAGCAGGGAAACCAAGGGCTGGTGGGACGGCATTCCTGTTGTCTTTGCTGGCCATATTGTCGGAGACGATGGTCAGGCGATACCCAGCCCTATCGAACCAGGAGGCATGGTAGCAATTCCACTGATTACTGGTGATTTGAATGCCGCCGCTTCCGGCACCATTACTTATGTATCAGGTAAGCGGGTGTTACTTTTAGGTCATCAATTGGGAAACCTAGGAGTCGTGGACTTTCCTTTGTGGTCTGCTTCGGTTTCTACCCATGTTGCTAGGTACGACAGCAGTATGAAATTGGCTCAACCTATAGCTCCCATTGGGGCAGTTCGCCTTGATCGGCCAACAGGGGTTACCGGAGTAATTGGTGCAGAGCCAAAGACAATACCCTTTCGAGTTGGGTTAAACCTCGGAGGCAAAAGAAACATAAACTTCAGCTTTGATGTTTTGGATCATCCTCTGCTCACTCCCGGATTGGTGTCTGAGGCTTTGGCTCAGACAATTATATCTAATGTGCGTGAGTCTGGTATGCAGAGCCTCAGCCTCCAAGGCAACATCAAACTTGCAAATCAACAGCCACTTGTTGTTGAAAATATGTCTGCGGATATTAACTCAATGCGCCTACCTATGTATTTGGGGGCAATGCTACAGGCAATTTGCCTTAATCCCTTTGAACGCCCTATTATCGAAGGGATTTCAATAAACATAAAAGGTGAGGAAAGACTTGACCTTACCGCAATTGTAGGTGTAAGGCCACTGGTAGCAAGAGTTAAGCGTGGACAAACAATGCAAATTCAAATCACAATGCAGAATTTTCAGGGTGTCAGGGAGACTACAGCTTTGAATGTCCCTGTCCCATTATCAGCAAAACCAGGTAAGGCTATGTTGCAGGTTGGTGACGGGTTATCCATATTGCGAAACGATCCAGACAGCCAGAAAATTCGCACTACATCCTTGGCAGAAATGGTTCTACTACTTAATGGAACTCTAAAAAATAACTATGCCTATGCCTTTTTGTCCCAAGAACAGGAAGGTGCCGGTTTGAGAGGAAATCGGATAGAAGGTATCCCGCCCTCCATCAGTAGCCTTCTATTATTAGATGGAGATACTTCAGATAACAGGCTTCAGCGACATGTGATTGGACGGGCGGCATTGGCTCTGGAGAGAGAAGTGACAGGGCTGATAACACTGGAAATTGAAATTGAATAATCGAAAAATATACCAAGGTAAAATCAACTTTATTATTTCTCACAGGCAAAACCACATGACTATCAAACGCTTATTCCTTTCTGTTGCAATGGTTCTTGGCATGTACTCTATTGAGTATGCTCAACAAGCCACGGTCAGCTTTTCATCTTTTAATGACTGGCTGGGGGCAGACGTTAAAGGTGTGCGAATCAGCGCAGATGGAAGTTTGCGATTGGCTCCAAACGCTAGGAGAACCGCCCAACTCCCCGAGGGTGTCGTATGGTGTGCTGTGCCTGATGGCCAGGGAGGAGCTTTTTTGTCAGCCGGGACTGATGGACGTATTTTTCGTTATTCAGGTGGGCAAGTAAGGCCATTTACCCAGCTAAAGGGCGGGATGATCTTTGCCATGACTCGCTTGGGGAATGACATTATCGTGGCAACAAGCGCAGATGGTAAATTGCACAGGATTAATTCTAATGGAGAATCAAAAGCATTTGGAGAAGTTGACGCAAGGGTAATTTGGTCGCTCGGTTCAAACGGTACTGATGTCCTGATAGCAGGTGGGAGTGATAGGGGAGCAACCCTATACCTGGCAAGAGAAAACAATACCGCTAGAAGGCTTGCCTCCATACCAGAAGAAACTGCATTTACAACCATTGTCCCGGAAAGCCCTGGCGTTTGGCTTTTAGGCACTCATGGTCATGGATTGGTCACTAGATTTACTCAGGCAGGTGAACAGATTGAAGTTTTGGCCGCCACTGGGTATGAGGAGGTCAGGACATTGCTATTGCAAGATGGTCAGCTATTTATCGGTGCAAATCAGGGGCTTACAGAAAAAATTAGCGGTGGGCTATTAGAAAACCGCGAAAGCTACCTAATAACTAGCAGTGATTCGGTCCGTTCAAGTGTTATTAAGCTAGACCGAGACCGAATACCTCAGGTTCTGTGGTCAAGCAACCAAAGCCAGGTTTTTTGCATGACTGCATGGAAAGACCAACTACTGCTAGGCACAGGTAATCGTAGCCGAATTTTTGCAATTCCTCTTTCTGAAAAGGCCAGACAAATAGAGCCTTTCTCTGTAGTTCAAGACCTTGGTACAGCCCAAGTAACCTCCCTTCTACAATCCGGCTCAGACATCATGGCGGTGGCATCAAACCCAGCAGAAATACATATACTGTCCGAGATACAGGCCACAGAGGGTACTATGGACAGTCCTCCACTGAGAGCCAACCCCTTAGCAGATTGGGGAAGGATGTATCTAGACTCGGATACACCGCAGGGCACTAGCGCAGAAATCCAATTTCGGGTTGGGTCGACAGAAACCCCAGACAGTACATGGGGGGCTTGGAGTCCTCCCCTTCGTTCCGGTGAGCGTCCCCAGATGAAGCCAACACGGTTTGCACAATTCCGCATTAAATTAACTTCCACCCGTGGAGGAGGAACTCCCATAGTAGAAGGGATAAGGGTTCATTATTCAAACCGCAACCTACCACCTGTTTGGGAAGGAATTGATGTAATGCCCTCTGGGCTTGTAATATCCCGCCAAGGTTCACAAATGGAGCTTGGTATTGAAAGAATCCCATTAAAAATACAGACTCTAGTTCCTACTCTTGGGTGGGTAGGCTCAGAAGACCGTAGTTACAGAAAGGGTGCACAGGCATTCGTTTTCAGAGTAAATGACCCAAACGATGATCAACTCAGCTTTAGTATCCGACTAGTACCCGAAAAAGGCACCCCCATAGAGATAGAAAAAGCGTGGCATGAGCGATTTTTCACATTTGATACATTGCCAGTCCCTGATGGTCGTTACAGGCTGGAAGTAACAGCTACCGACTCACCATCACAGCCTTTTAACGCCGCATTGTCAAGCTCTTGGCGTTCTATTCCATTCATCATTGACCATACTCCACCCAATATTCCTGAAATAACTGCAACTAAGGAAGGTGATGGGGTTCGAGTTCGCTTTGTTGCTAGAGACGAAAGCTCCATAATTAAAGACGCAAAAATCAGTGCTGATGGCGAAAATTGGCTTCTTATACTTCCAGAAGATGGAATTTATGATCAGAAAGAAGAACACTTTAACGTCTTAGTTCCAATGGAAAATGTTCGTGGTGATAGGATTACCGTCAAAGTTACAGATTTCTGTGGGAATGAGCAGTCCACCTCAGTTTTGATAGGAGAGGCTAGAAGACGATAATCATTTGGTATTGGCGATAGTATGGCTATAATGGTAACTTCCGCCATGTGCTACCCTGAGAAAGATGGATTTTAGCGGGCGCAGTAGTGGTGGAAAAATGGTAAAGTGATTAACTTAGCTATTGCCTTCAGAAAGTAACAACAAGGAATCATGGGTGGAGATGGTCTGGAATGGTTTGGAGCAAAGATCTTGCAAAGCTAAAACTTAACTTAAAGGCTCAGGAAGGTAATAGTCCACCTGCCCCTCCAGTACAAGCTAAACCTGCCCCAAGACCAGAAATGCCAAAGTCCTTGGAGGAAGAAGATGCACTTTTTTTGACTGCACTAGGAAAGCCAAAAGCTAAAAACGCCCTGTTTCAACTGGATTCGGGAGAATCAGATGAATTTGAAGAAGCCATTTCACAGCTAAAAGGTGTCAAGCCAAAGTCTATAAAAATACCCATTCAAACCGCAGTAAAGGAGATTCCGTCAGGAACGTTGGAAGACCATATAGCCTTCCCAGAAAGTGTCTTTACAAAAAAATCCAATACAGCCCAAGTAGTTTGGGAAGATTCTTTGGAAGGCAAGTACGAAATAGAGTTTCAAAAAGACCCTCCAGAAAAAATACAATTGGCCGCCGGTATGACCATTGAAGTTGATGGCCAGCTAGACCTCAGAAATCACAATAATGAGGATGCCCTAGAACGTTTGAGAGAGAGAGTTTTAGATGGTTTTTGTCGCGGCTGGCGTTCACTGCATGTGGTTTTAGGAGAATCAGAACAATTGAACCAAGTACTAGCTGATTTCATCAACTCACCGCAATCTGCGCCTCTGGCAAAATATGCCCAAGCACCAATCCCAATGGGGGGAGCCAAGGCATGGATTTTTTATTACGAACCCCAAACAAAGTAACTATGAGGACTTCATGACTCTATTAGCAGTGGGAAGTATAGCATTTGACGACCTAGAAACGCCAGCTGGTAGGCATGAACACCTTTTAGGAGGTTCTGCAACCTACTTTTCTCTCAGCGCCAGTAATTTTTGCCCAATCCAGCTCGTGGCTGTAGTTGGAGAAGATTTTAGTTCCGAAGAAGAGTCCATTTTGCAAGGTCGGTCTATTAATTTAGATGGCGTCATTCACAAGCCTGGCAAATGTTTTCACTGGAAGGGAAGCTATGGAACAGACTTAAACGAGGCTCAGACAATACAGACAAATTTGAATGTTTTTGCCGATTTCGTGCCGGTTTTGCCAGAACATTATAAGAACTCCCAATATCTATTTCTGGGAAATATCGATCCGCGGTTACAACTTGAAGTTGTAAAGCAAATGTCGGCTCGCCCCAAATGGATTGCCCTCGACACCATGAACTACTGGATTGAGGGATCGCTCACTGCTCTAAAAAAGGTGCTACTGGAAATTGACATCTTGCTAATAAATGAAACCGAGGCAAAAAGCCTTACCGGGGAAAAAAATATCGTTAGAGCGGCAAAAACAATAACCTCTATGGGGCCAAAAACTGTCGTGGTTAAGAGAGGGGAATACGGAGCTTTGCTGGTTACACCAAATATTTGCATCCCCTTTCCGGCAATTCCAATGGAAACTGTCATCGATCCGACAGGGGCAGGTGATACTTTTGCAGGTGGTTTCTTAGGATTTTTGGCTTCTCAAGGCAATTTGGAAGAGGCATCACTGAGAAAGGCAATGATCATAGGTACTGTTATGGCTAGTTTTACAATTGAAAATTTTGGCACAGAAAAAATTGCAAACGCAACAAACCAAGACATAAACGAAAGAATGAAACAATTTTCTCATTTATTGGGAATCAATGGAATATAATTTGCAACAATTGTTCTTTTGGGGGTAACTTATGGCTCAAAAAAGATGGCTGGGAGTACTAGGCCTATTTAGTGTATTACCTTGTCTAGCTATAACAATGGGCGATCAAGATCCAAGGGTTTCAGAAACTGTAGTAATCCAAAGGCATTCTTCAAGGTGGGATTACCCAAAGGAAGTCACTGTATTGCCCGGTCAAATTCTTCACATAGTGGCAAAAGGGGACACGCTTTGGGACCTAGGTCGAAAGTATCTGGGTAGCCCCTATGCCTGGCCACAAATATGGGAACGCAATAAGTGGATTGCAGACCCCCACTGGATTTATCCTGGGGACCCATTAATTGTTCAAACTGGGGCTGTAGTAATAACTGAAGATGATGAACCTGACTCCGAAATATCTGATTTGCCTCCCGGTGGTGGGCAAAAAGCTGATGCTATCTCGGTTGGGTGGGTCAGATACGCTTATAGCTTCCAGGATTACTTGCAACTTCCCTATCTGGCTACAAATGGTGCAGACGCATATTTCAGACAGGTTGGAGCACAGAAAGTAACGGGTGTCCAGAAAGAACAACGACACAATTTGTCAAGAGGCGACGTTGTATACGTGGACGGTGGGCTTTCAAAGGGTCACCAGCCTGGCGACCGGATGATGGTACATAAAGTTGTCAAAAATCGGCTCATGCACCCTGATGACAGGTTTGGGTTACAACCAATTGGAGATGTGATTCAGCATGCCGCCATTTTGAGGATAATATCGGTTCATTCAAAAAATTCAGAAGCCGTTGTAGAAGATACTCAAGACGGCGTTGAGGTTGGCGACTTTGTTACACCTTTTCTTGAACCAGCCCTGATTCTCAAGGAGGATGTTTATCAAATAGAAGATGTTCTTGAGCCAATCTCTACAAAAACAACAGCGAAGATTGTTTATGGCAGAAATGGCGCATCGTTCCTAAGCAATGGTTCGCTTGTAATAATCGACAGAGGCACCAAGGGGGGATATAACGTAGGTGATGTTCTTGTCTGTCTCCGTCCTAATTCACTGATCAATCAAGACAACAATGGTCCACAAACCAATAGATATTTAGGACAATTACTAGTTGTTCGAGCCGATGCAGACTCCTCAACATGCCTGATTATCATCACAAAATCTGAAATGACGCTTGGAGACGTAGTCACCAATTGATGATGAACAAATAAATCAGGGATTGATGTTTTATAGGCACAACTCCTAGCAAAAAAATGTGGTTTGCTTGATACAATTGTTCTTTTGACTTCACATTGTCGCTATTTTTCTTGGCAAGCAAAACAGACGATATTCCTTTGATGCGCAATGCTTGACTTTCTTTTATTGGACGGATTCGATCCAGATGTAGGCGAGTTGGCCATGCGAGTGGCCATCAAACAGAATTCGGCAGACGATCCAAGGTTTCTCAGGATAAAACTTCGTCTGGGTCATTCAGGGGACGCCTTGCAACCATTGAAAAGAGAGCTTTCATCTCACTTAAGACTTCCACTGCCTCCACTATGGGATAATGGAATAAAGTTAATTATCCATGCTATTGAAGAAGATCTTGCAAAACCAGACGGCAGAAATCCTGCCGTGCATACTTGGGTACCAACACAAATATTACATCCTACTGATGCACGCCGATGCACTCTTAATCATCCAGTCGAGGCACAAGCGAGAATCATTTATGAATGGGCACAAAGACTGGAATTGAATGGCGAGATTGGCAGAGCAACAGAATTATTGGAACGTATGTTAATACTGAGTCCAGGAAATATCCATGCACTCAGACGGCTTGCAATTCTGTTGAGGGAATTGGGTCTTATTGACGAATATCTGGACATTACAGAACAGTGGACACGATCTGAACCAAACGAACCAGAGGCATTTATCAGACATGCGGAGGCACTAATCTACCTGGAAAGGCCAAAGGAAGCCCTAGAAATTTGCATACAATTATTACATACCAATCCAATACATCCTCTGGCACATATCGGAGCCGCTCAAGCAAAGAGTCTATTAGGTGGTAACCCCTACCCTAATCTAGACGCGGCAGTTGAGCTGGATCGTTCCAATACTCTTTTGGTTCTTAAAGAATCCTACGATTACCGCTCAATCACTCGTAAGGAGTATGATGTCACATACACTCAGGAAATGCTTACAAGGCTTCTAAATGTCACACCTGCGGAGGTAAAAACATTTGTATACAAGCATCACTTGCCCCTTGCACCCTCAAATGGATCGATTTCAGAATCTGAATTATCTCTTTGGGTAGGCATACAAAACCGCTATAATCTGTTGCCCTATGGGCTTCATTGGTCGGCACCCACTCCTCGGAGCCTACCAGACATCTAATACCATTTTCTATTTCTAATGTGATAAATAGTTGCAGGCGCACAAGCTCTTGAGGATGCCTGCGGTGGCTTCCCTCAACTGCTCTTCTACAGCATCCATGACCTCTTCGAGCGTCTCAAAAAAGCGGTTGCGTATGGTGTTCCGCTTCAGCCAGTCCCACAGCCGCTCCACGGGATTCAGTTCCGGCGAGTATGCCGGCAGGTATACTATCTCTATGTTTGGCGGCACTTTCAGCTCCTTTGACGTGTGCCATCCTGCCTGGTCCATTATCAGGATGCAACGGCGGCCTTCCAGCCATACCCCAAGCCCCTCCAGGAACATGTTCATCATGGCGGTGTTTACATACGGCAGGAAGAGCGTGAAGTTCTTGCCAGTAGAGGGACACACCGCACTATAGGCGTAGAAGTTCTCGTAGCCTATCTTTACTTTGACCGTGGGCCGCACGCCCTTCGTTGCCCAGAATTTGCCTAAATATGGCTGGTTGCCGAAGCGTCCTTCGTCGAAGAAACAAACTATGGCATCCGGGTTGTTTTTCGCGATCTCGGCAGTTTTTTTTTGAACTCCTCCTGCGCCACTACGTCCGCTTTGTAGTGCTTGGGCCTTGGAACTTTCAGCTTCCTGCCCTCTTTGCGTAACCAAGTCCAGATTGTTGTCGTGCCTAGCTCGACATTGAACTCGTCAATAAATGCCTGGCGTAGCTTCTCTAGCGTCCAATGGGCATGCCTGCCGTCAGGCGTCTTCGCTTCGTCCAGCCACTTCAATGCCTGCCCCTTCTGCTCTTTTGTGAGCTTTGAAGGCTTTGGCCTTTTTGGCTTGGGCTGAAGGCCGCCCAAGCCTTCCTCTTTGTATGCCTTGGCCCAACGCCAGATGGTCTGCGGAGCCACTCTTATTATGTCCGCCACTTTCTCTGCCGTGTGCCTCGTGACTGCCACTATGGCATTCAGCTTGAAGGCCACGCGGTGGCGGTCCACTGTCTTTAGGTCAGCCTCCGCACGCTCTGCAAGCTCGTCCAAAAATTCAGGTTTGCCCCTTGCCATCTGATGCCCTCCAATATCATCAGAGGATAACAAATATTTAGCATATTATCAATAGAAAATGGTATTATATCTGATAACTGAAAACTAGTATCACTTCTGCCTCTTCAAATGTGCTTCGGCAATTTCTGTTACTGCTCTCACAGCTGTCTGTATTTGTTCTTCGTTATTAAATGCCCCAATGCCAAATCTTGCGGCACCTTGGATTTTGTCTGTCCCTAAGTGTTCATGCACCATTGGGGTGCAATGCAGTCCAGTTCGACAGGCAATGTCATAGTCCACGTCCAGCATGGTGCCTGTATTTGCCGCTTCCAAACCTTCTATATTGAATGAAAGTACACTAATACGCTCTTTACCAGGCGCGTCTTTAGCGCAGTACAAGGTTACACCTTCAAGATTTTCTATGCCATTCCGCAATATTTTCCAAAGTGCCATCTCATGTTGGTGTATAGCCTTGACACCATATTTGTTGACCCATTTTATCCCTGCATTCAGGCCAGCGATCCCTGGCAAGTTAGGTGTGCCATATTCCATGCGGTAGGGATATTCATCTAAGTGATTGCGCTGTATGCTCTTCACGCCTGTTCCACCAGCGCGGGTATGCCTTATTTCAACGCCCTCTCTCGAATACATTCCACCAATGCCCATTGGCCCCATCAGGCTCTTATGGCCAGTAAAGCAAATAATATCAGCGTAGATGTCATCCATTTTTACTGGTACCATACCTGCGCTCTGGCTAACGTCTAGGATGGAGGTAATGCCCCTATCTCTACATTCGCGGCATACAGTAGCAACATCCTGCACTGTGCCGATTACATTCGAGGCATGATTCATAACCACAGCCTTTGTGTCCTTGCGGAGTCGCTTGATTATCTCTTGTGGGTCAACATAGCCTGATCTATCGAAGTCGACCCAATCAACTGGACAGCCCATTTGTTCTAATTTCCAAATGGGGCGTAGCGTGGCGTTGTGTTCAAGGTGGGTGGTGACAACGTGATCTCCTGGATTGACAGTTCCCCAAATTGCCAAATTAAGCGAGTCGGTACTGTTGTAACTGAAGGTTAGCCTGTTTGGATCTGTTCCACCAAAGAAATCGCAGAGTAGCTTGCGTGTCTCATCTACAAGCCCACCAGCTTCAAGACAGAGGTCAAAGCCACTTCTGCCAGGGTTTACACCTGCACTTCGATAAAAACGATCCATTTTTTCATAGACTTCCTGCGGTTTGGGAAAAGATGTTGCCCCATTGTCTAGGTATATCATCTTGACTTCAGGTGGGATGGGAAGATTTAGGTATGTCATGTCTTATCCTTTCGGGATGTTAATACAAGTGCGTTTGCAACAAGCTCTGCGACGGTCTTGATTTGGATTTTGAGTGAATATTCTTTATTAAGTTCCATAAGCTGGTCAACGCAGTTGTGACATGGTGTGGCGACTATTTTGGCCATAGTATCGGCAATTTGACGAGCTTTAACCCCACCAGCATTCATTCTGCGGGCTGTATACTTGCTCATTGACAATTGTCCGCCTCCGCCTCCACAACAGAAATTTTCATGGCCATAGGGTGACATTTCTACAAAATGTTCTACTGATTGCCGTAACACTCTCCTTTGTGGTTCCACAATTCCACCATGCCGAACCAAATTACAAGGGTCATGCAAAGTTACTATTTGTTGGTTTTTTGTTTTATCTACTTTGATTTTGTCCTGTTCCAAATATTCGTCCATCACCTCTAAAAAACTTACAACAGGGTATGGAAAGTGTGCCTTGAGCCATTCTGGCCCCATCCATCGGGCACTCTGGTAGCCATGTCCGCATTCACCAATTACTAATGTTTCACACTTCAACCGATCCATTGCAGTGGCCATATTCTTAAAAATAGTTCCTGCCTGATCATCGTTGCAATTAAAGAGGCCGTAGTTTGTGAGGTCCCAGCCTACATCTTTTGCCATAGTCCAATTTTCTTTTGCCGCCCAAAACACCTTGGCACTCGCTTGGAGGGATAGTGGAAAAAACTTTGCCTCGCGAGGGTTTACGGTGAAGAGATATTTAGCCCCGATTTTATCCAAGGGAAGTTTTGCATTTTGGTCTTCTACCTCAGCCTGTAGCTCCTCCTCAATCCATTCAACTGTCTCTATCCATTCCTCCTGCTCTATTGCCATGTTATTGCCGTACTTTAGGCTGTTGTTTACTGTTGCTTGTAGGTCGAGAGGCACCAAGTCCATTGAAGCTAGAGTGGCTCTGGCCGCCCGAAATAAACTTGGCAACGGAATACCGATAGTGCAATTAATTGAGCATCTACCACAAAGCGAACACCGTCCAAAGACTGAATCTATCCAACATCGTATTATTTCACGGGTAAAGGGCTTTGCGTTGACTAGGCCAGGGGCAATGCGTCCAAGGGATGTAAAACTGGCCTTAAAGGTAGCCACAATGTAGCCCAGCTTGCGGACAGGCACGTTTTCCAATTCTGGGGTAGCGCGATAGTAGTGGCAACTATTAGCGCAAAGCCCACAGCGCACACATGAGTTGAGGTAGCTAGCTTCTGCTTCCTTTAACTTTGACCTAAAGAAGGCCAGGCCAGATTCAATGTCTGCCTCAGTCAGGGCGTTGATTCTATTTTCCAACTCATCTATTTCAGGCATCTTACACCTTTGTTTTAGAAGGTGGCATACATCCCCGGCGACCAAAGAACGCGCCAAAGTGGTACCTTGTAATAAAAAAGAAAAGGCAGTGCCGTATTTTGCTAAATGGAATATAGATAAAAAGAACTATGGCGGAAATAAACCATAATCGTGTTATCCAAATTCGAGACAACAGAAGCGTTGCGAGAGCAAGCCCCACAAAAAGCGTTGCAGAGGTGTTTGAAAAATAATCGTCTGGGCTTGAAATGGCTCGTAGTATGGGGTTTAGCATACGTTTAATTAATAGCGAAATGCCACCAATAACGCCGAAGGCGAGAGCAAATGGAATGATGTAGTAAAGAAATATTGCTGTCAGATCGTGAAGGGCGGGGAAAATGTATATTACCAAGAGGGCAATAGCGGTAAAAATGCCGACATGGTATGCAATGCCCATTGCATAGCTTATCAAATTGCCTCGGATGCTCTCCTTTGCCCAAGGTAGCATCGCCCAAGTAAAGGCATAAATGGCACCACCAACCTGACTACCTGCAGGAGCGGAAAAAAGTTCTCGCTTGCCAAAATTCCGAGTGCGAAACCAAATATACACAAGTGCGTAGCCAGCCCACATGATTGCCACCAATAGGGCACCATACAAGAAACCATCAAAAAAAGTCATTCGTTCCCCTAAACACATCCGTCTGGTTTGGGCAGACCAGCTAATTTACATGCACCTTTTGCAGGCCCGCTGGGAAACAAATCATACACCTGTTGTAGACGAATCCCAGACCCCTTGCAAACGGCGCGGACCATAGGAGCCGACTGTTTTTCTTCATAATAAGATCGGATAAACTTAATAACAGCCCAGTGTTCCTCTGTTAGCTCATCTAGCCCCTCCTCATGCTTTGCCAGTACTTTTGCCAACTCTTCATTCCAGATATTGGGGTCGACAAGAAAACCTTCCTCGTTGAGTTCTACCGTAGCACCGTTAAAATCTATTGTTGCCATCACTTTCTCCTAAAAAATTACTTTTTGCATCTTCGCACAAACTCGTACGCCTAATACTATGTTTTCCCAAGCAAGGAGATATGTCAAAATTTTATGTCTGCCTAACAATCTTTATGGGCATAAAATGGATTGATCGCGCTAAATATTTTTTTCATTTCCCGTGATTTTAGCTTTGCAAGCGATGGAGTACAAAATGAAAGTTACCTTGGTTGACCAAACAGAAAGCGTTGAATTAGAAGCCGGTCTGCCATTGGTCGCCGGCACGTCAATCCCATCATCACAGGACAAGCATTCATGCAGAGGGCATGGACGCTGTGGGAGATGCTTGGTTGAGATTGTAGCCGGTATTGAAAACCTCTCCCTTCCAAGCGAGGCAGAATCAAGGATTCTGCGCATCCTCAGAGCCAACCCCAAACAAAGGTTAGCGTGCCAAGCAATGATAAGTGGCGATGTAGTCTATCGCTTATAGCCGATCACATCCTGATACTAGGTTGCGTTTAATCGGGATTAAACGCGAAACGCCTTATGGACGCGACGTAGCAACCAAACAAACAGCGATTTGAAAGGAAAAAATGGAGGAAAAGTCAGCGTGGAAGCCTCGTGTATCCACTTGCAGGCAAGTGGATACCGAGAGAATTTTTTGCAAACACGAGCAAAGCCCGTATTTTCAAAAACTTGCGAGCACCGCATTCGCGTTGCTGTCATACCAAGTTGCTCCCGGTTGGGTGCAACTTGGTATGAGATGTCTTTATGTCAGTTCGAGTATCAACGCACATTGACGAAGCCACTAAACAGCAGTTCGACAAGGTCTGCAATAACTATAACGGTATTCCATTCAGCACAGTAACGCCCACAGCAGACTCGCAAAAAATGTCAAGAGAAGAAATGTTTGGCTGTATGCGCGTCCAAATTTGGATGGCTGATGATTTTGATGCCCACTGGAAGATTTCAAGGAATACATGGAATGAGATTATTGCTTGATACGCACGCGGCTCTTTGGCTAATAAATGATCCAAAACATTTGTCATCTAAAACAGAAGCACTACTATTGGACAAAACCCACTTGTTACATCTCAGCATCGCAAGTATTTTTTTGGAGAAGGCAATCCATGAGCGACCAGCCGCCACAGCTCTTTGAGACATTTGCAGACGATAATCAAGGAAAGCAGATAACCAACCAATCAATGATATGGAGCCTAGCCGCGCTTGCATTCTTTTTTCTTGCATACCGCGTGTTTCGCTCAGAGGCTCGCCACAATTACGTTAGTCTTGGCTTTTTCTGGTTTTTCCCCTTTTCTTGGGGTGGGACTGTTTTCTCTATTATCGGCATGTCGCGAGGCAACACGGGTAGAGGAAAACTTCCAATGAATGGAAGCTGGAGAGCCAGTTTAAGCAAGTTTGTCAATGTAATCACCCTTGTTTTAGGTGTCTTGGCAACAGCATTCAGTCTGTTGTTAATTTTGTTTTTCTTTGCTTTGCCTAGATAGAAACTATTAATAATTACACCATTACTTATAGCAATTCCCAACAGCACAGAGTGCTAGGCAGTTGTCTTATACCAAGTTGCACCCTATAGGTAGCAACTTGATATAACCACTGACCACTAAAATGTCACCTGCCTAATATCTCCTCAACTAAATGCTTGCCACCCATAACAGTATTGAGGGCTTCAACGATGCTACGGCAATCCACGGCAATAGTGCGGTTCATCTTAGGATCAAAGTAATAAGTTCCAGCCAGGCTGTGTATGTTGCCATCAAACGCCAAACCAACCAGCTCAGCATTTTTATCCACCAATGGGCTACCGCTGTTACCACCCGTTATGTCGTTATTGGTGATGAAGTTATATGGTGTCTTTAGATTGATAGTGTTTCTAGCCTTATCCCAACGCTCAGGAAGGCTCCATGATGCCCATCTAGCCTCAGGGCCCCAGGATTCAGCCCGGTCATACATACCATAAAAGGTCGTATATGGCTGAGCCAGAGTTCCTTCCATGGGGAAAGTCTCAACGGTGCCATAAGAGAGGCGAAGAGTAAAAGTAGCGTCCGGATATACGTCATGGCCATATACTTCAAACCTAGCCTTTGCGATTCGGGCTTGGTGGTCAGTTACTACCGACCTAAAGCTATCTCCCATCCGGCGGAAGTCTGTCATATATGGCTCGATCTTATAAGCCAATGCCACCAACGGGTCTTTTGTGGCCGCTATGGCTTTGAGGCCGCCTTCAATGAGTTTTTTTCTAAAGTTGCCATCATTGAATGTAGTGTTACTCAGTGCATTTTTGGCGGCATCTTCCGGCGAGTTGCCATTCAATATGGGGGAGAGATATGGATGATCATCGCCTAACGCCTTTTGGGCGGCGTTTAGATAGTTTGTAAAAGTCGGAATATCATTTGATGGGTCGTTGGTTGGGCCGTTTTCAAAGGACTCACTAATTCGCGTCAACTCACTTTCTGTCTTATAGCCTTGTAATCTATCGTCTTCAGGTCTATCTGCCTCTTTGAGGGAGCGAATATAGTTTACAGCCAAAAATAGTGATGGGCTTGAACCCAGATTGATGAGTTGATTTTCTTTAGTATATCTGGCGTAGTCTTTCATAGCGTTTGCAATCTTATCCCAGCTATCGCCTGCCAGAGCATTCAGGTTTGGGTTAGCCTTTACTTTGGCGATGAGTTCTTCTTCTGTGGCCCTAACCCTCGCCATCTGCTCAACGTCAAGCAAACCCTTGTGATAGCCTGTCAGAGCCTTCAAGCTATTTTCCATCCCCATCAACTGTGCAGAAACCTGTCGTTCGCCTTCTTCTCCGCTACGGGCTACTTCACGCAGACGCTCTACATTGGTCTGCAGATTTCTCAAAATCGGAGGATAAATAACATCCCTGTCGTTTTCCATCTGAGCCACAGTGTAAAGGCGCGAAGTCGACCCCGGATGCCCCGTAACAAAGGTTAGGTCGCCATTTTTGGTACCAACCTTGCTCCAAGTCAGATAGTGTTGTGGATTATAAGGCTTGTCATCTTCATATACCCTGAATAAAGAAAAGTCCAGGTCATGTCGTGGCCACGTAAAATTGTCGTCATCTTTGCCAAAGGCCGCCACTTGATATTCAGGGCAGGCCACCAAGCGAACATCCTTGAAGGTCTTGTAGCAATAAATCCAAAACTCGCCACCCTGAAACAGGGATACCGTTTCGCATTGAAGGCCAGTTTTTTCTGACATGGCTTTCTGGGCACGCGAAATAGCGGCTACACGTGCCTCAGTTGCCACCTTTTCATTTGCCCCCTGAGGTACAGCCTTTTCAACCTCCTCAGTGACATTCACAGTTTCCTGTAACATCATCAGAGTGAGGCCAGGAACCTTGACTTCCTGCTCCCTTGTATTAGCGACAAAGCCATCCTTGACAAAGTCGGCATCCTTGCTTACTGCCTGAATAAAATTGTGGCCTACATGGTGGTTTGTCAACACCAAACCATCCTTGCTCACAAAAGAGCCAGAACCTCCGGGGAAACGCAGGGAAGACATCCTGACGTGATCCAGCCATGCCTGGTCTGGTGCCCAGCCATATTTTTCCATCAGTTTTGCTACGGGGATGCTACTAAAAGTCCACATGCCCTCGTCGGATCGCAGGGCAGGGGTAGCAAGGGAGGCAAGTAGCAGTGCGGTTAAGGGTAGACGCATAGGTTCTCCAAATGATTTGTAGTTTGTTATTTGAGCCTTTTTCAAAACCTGTCAGAATATTGAAAAAAATGAATATTTACCTACTATTTTCATTGTAGTCCCTCCTGTTGTCCGAGCCATAACGCTGGGATCTGGGATACCTTTTCACGTCCCGTTGGTTGATGGACGGGCTTGCCCAAAGGACGGTAAGGCAGGCTACCTGAAAACAGCAACCCCATACGTTTTTTAGCTTCTGCGATGTATTCGTCTTCCCTTTCGCACCCCAATGCCCGGCGACCCAGCTTAACGGCCGCAAGCATGGCAGAGCCGACCCCGCTGAAAGGGTCTATTACCCAGTCGCCTGGCTCGGTAAAGGCCAGAATACAGCGTTCTACAAGTTCGATAGGAAATTGGCAAGGATGCAAAGTTTTTTCTGGATGGTTGGCCTTTACGTTGGGGATGTTCCATAGCCCTGTTTCCCACTCGTTTAACATCAGCTTCCAAATGTCGCCGGGGTTTTTCCGAGAGGATTGCCAGACGGCAACCCATACTTGGGTCCGGGCTTAAAATGGGTCTTGCCGGGATATTTTGAGGGTACTCGGACGGGATCAAGGTTGAAAACGTAGCTATCTCCCTTTGTAAACCACAGCAGGGTTTCATAGCGTCCCGAAAAACGTGTTGAACAATGTAGGCCGTGCTCAAATGTCCAGATAATGCGATTGCGGAGCTTTAGGCCGCGCTCTTTGAAAAGCGGGTAAAAGTAGAAGTCCAGGGGGAATACTTCTTTGTTTTCTACATAGTTTCCAACTTGCCAGCAAAGCGAGCCGTCAGGAGCTAATACCCGGACGAGCTCGTCTAGCATTGGCTCAAGGGCTTTTAAGTAATTTTTCAGGTTGGTTTGGGTTTCATATTCTTTACCCACGTTGTAGGGTGGCGAAGTAATAATCAGTTTTGCAAAATTGGGTGGGCACTCTCCCAAACTATCAATAGAATCGCCATGTAAAAAAACTATTTCTGAATCTTGAGCAAATTCTTCATGGATGGACTTTCCACTGTACTGCTCAAGGCGACAATCTTCATCAAACAGTGTTTGCGCTGTCTGCACTAATGGCTCCCTAACTTCAGTTGCTGGTTTTTGTGCCAAGCCACGCTCTTTTTCGGTAGCTTGGCACAAACCCAAAATGCCCGTTGTCGACGATAGCTTTAGTTCCCCATCTGCCTGATGAGGTGGGCGGCATCATAGACAGACCAGAGGGATTCCAGCACTGCCCTCATATCAACGCTTACGGAGCGATTGTATTTTACGTCATAGAAATAGTTATTTGGCAGACTCTCGTATGTGCCATCGAAGAGCAGGCCAACTATTTCGCCCTTGACGTTTAGCACTGGGCTACCGCTGTTACCGCCAATGGTATCAACATCGTGGACAAAGTTGAGCGGAGTAGTGAGGTTAATTTTATCTTTGGCATCCAGCCACCTCTGAGGTAGCGTCCAAGAGCCATTTTCGGCCTTGGCCTCGTTGCCGCCCCAGCCGATGTGCCTGTCGTAGAGGCCATAGAATGTGGTGAAGGGTTGCATCTTCGTGCCATTGCCCTCATAGGTTTGCACCGCGCCATAAGTGAGGCGCAGGGTGCCGGTTGCGTCTGGATACATTTCCTTGCCATATACCGCAAAGCGAGCTTTTGCAATGCGTAGCGAATGATCGCTAATGATCGCCTGAGCTTGGCCATTTACTTTTGTTACGTTTGCCTGTAGCTCAATTACTTGCTTTAGCAGGGCGAGCAACGAATCTTTAGAGGCATCCACAGCTACCTTGCCACCATCCAACAGTGCCTTTCTGGCATCTGCAGACGCAAGCTGAGTGCCGTCAACGGCGGCCTTGGCTACAGCCTCAGCAGATCTATTGCCCAAAACAGACTTGACAAATTTATGGTTAGGCCCTAATTCCTTAACTGATTTTTCCAAAGCTACAGTGAGGTTGCGCGTTTCTATGGCCTTGTCGAAGGCAAAATTGCCAACTGCAAGTTCTCTATCACGGGCTACTTGGTTTCCGCCACGTCCACCAGCAGGGGTGGCCTGAGCAGTAGCAGGGCGATTGACAATATTCATTATCGACATCAACCGGACAGACAAGTCACCGGCGGCAGTAAAAAAGCCCGGTACTTGTTGTTCCTTAAACACAGAAATCTGCAGTTTAACAGCATCTTCTATCCTTGCATGGCTGTTTCCTGCGTCAGCCTTTAACTGCGGATCTGCGGCTATCTTGGCTCTGAGTTCATCCTCGGCGGCCTTGATGCGGCCCATGGCGGCAACGTCAATGAGTCCGCGGTAGTAGCCGGATTGTGCCTTTAGGCTATTCTCTACTCCAAAAATAGGAGCCATGGCTGTGCGACGTTCGTCTTCAGTTTTTGCGGCGGCCACGTTTGCAAGGATGCCTTCTCTGCGTTCTTTAAGGTTTGCGATGGATGTTGGGGCCGAATAGTCGCGGTTAAACATCATCTGGGCATAGGTTAATTGCCTCTGAGTTCGCCCAGGGTTGCCTATGACAAAGGTCAAATCTCCATTTTTTAGGGGGGTTGAGGGCATTCTTAGGAAGTGTGATGGCTGATATGGTTTGTCATTTTCATAGACCCTAAACATGCAGAAATCTAGGTCATGGCGCGGATAGGTAAAATTATCTGGATCGCCACCAAATCCGCCAACTTCGGTTTCAGGTGCCGCCACCAGGCGTACATCTGTATGCACTTTGTTGAGGTATACCCAATATTCACCACCGCTATAAAGCGTTACTTGGCGTGGCTCTAGGCGCGTTTTGTCGCCCAATTCCTGGGCAATGCTAGCGAGGGCCTGGCTTCTGGCCTGGGCCGCCTCTTCAGGCTTCATACCGGGCTTTACGGCGGCATTTACCTTTTCGGTAACGTTTTCCATTTGCACAACCGTGCGGATGGTCAGGTTAGGCACCTTAATTTCATCAGCCATAGTGCGGGCAATGAAGCCGTCCCTGATGTAATTATTTTCACTAGTAGAGAGACGTTGTAGCGAACCACGTCCAACGTGGTGGTTGGTGATAACGAGGCCATTGCTACTAATAAAAGAAGCCGAACCACCGCCAAAATTTACAGCCGCAAGCTGGGCGTGTTCGAGCCACTGCTTATCAGGCGCAAAGCCATATTTTTCCATCATCTTCTTGAGGGGTAGGTTGTCAAACGTCCACATCCCTTCATCAGAAAACAAAGCACCCGATACAAGAGCCATGCTGGTGGCCGTAAGGAGAGAGCGAAGTCTCAAAGTCATAATAATACCTCCAAATACATTATATAGCAGTTACAAGATACAAGTTACTATGAAAACGCCCCCAAACTAGCCTTTCAAAAACCCATAATCGTAGACCAAGGGTTCAATTTCTTCAGACAAGGTTTTTAGTGCAGAGCGAAGATTTGCATCTAACTGGTTGAAATTTTCGTCCTCGCTATTAGTATTCATCCTGCCTTGCTCATTCCTTTTATTAAAATATAGCCGAATGTCGTATAGGCTGGCATTGACATTTACTCTTGGTTTGGAATGATAATATTGCCATATCTTGAGGCCAGCATTAAAGACAGCTTTGGCGACTGAGGAAAATTCAAGGCGTTGGTTTTTATGGCAAAGAGCATTGTCTAAAAGGGTGTCATTATCTTCAGTGAGAAGTGTGTCTGGAAATAGCGAAATGGTATGGCCTTGAAAGATTGTTTTAATATATTCAGACATAAAATTACTTTCAAACTTCTTTCTAGCATCAACTTCCTGATGGGTAAATGGAATCCAGTGATTTGTTCCATCAGAAGTGCTTACAGCGTTGGTGAATAGGGCGTATACAAAGCAATTTAGTTGGAAATTACTGTCCTGATAGTAACGTTCATTAGGCGCAAGAAAGTGGTCGCAGTCATTTATCCAATTGGCAGTAATAGATTTCCATATCGAAAAAAAAGTACATACTTGCATCAAGTTAGATCTATTTATCCAGGAGCCTCTGGCATGAGGAATTGATGATTTTTTTTTGTTGGAAATATAAATGAGATTGTACTGTTGAACACAGGTTCTCCCAGTTCCAAGGAGAAATCCTATAATGTTGTTTTGTTGCATAAACTCTTCTTCAAGTTCCACTTTTGTTTTTTCTTTATCTTTGAATGTTCTTTTCTCTGGAATCTTATATTTAGAAATCCATGATGTAATGTTTTGTTGACGGGCATATGCAACAAATTCTCTTCTGCTATGCAAGTCTCCCTGATGGTCGTAAACTGTAGCCTCGACTGATGAGAATACATCTCTAGCACCAGTGTCCCAGATTTTGAATCCGATTGGAAATTCGCCCGTTACATTATCAAATGTGTTTGCTGGCACTACAAACATATTTAATAATTTTGAATTAAAAATATTTCTAAACCGCTCAAACACTGGTGCTTGTATGGTTTTTAGCGTTGAAAACTCTGCTAGCACACAGCCACGAACCTTAGTGATAACCTTCATCAGAAAATGGATGTATAGCTCCCTCGCTTCATTTTCCAGAGTCCCTGTTTCACTATCGCTATCCTTTGCTATCGCTTTTAGTTTTGATGGGGCTACTCCATCTTTATGTTTGCCGGTTTTAGAAATTGTGGTTCTGCTCCCTGCCTGTGCGTACGGTGGATTGATGTATATAACCAACTTTTTTCGCTTTTCGGGGTCGTCGATTATTTCCCTTAATTCTTTAGGCAGGTCAGAAAAATCGTCATTCAGGAAATCAAACTGAAACACCTGATCTTTAAGTAGATTTGCTGTGTTTTTGTCTATTAGCTCGTGGATGATATTTACGTCTGCCTTATCAAGAGTTGATGCCCATATATTGTATTTATTGACGAGGCCAAAAAGTAAGTTTCCTGTGCCTGCGGCGCAGTCCCAGATGTAGTATTCATCCTGCCAATCAGCTCCGAGAGTATTTGCCAGATATTCTTGAGATCGCTCAACCCAAATTCTTGGTGTAAAAAATGAGCCTCTGCGCTCCCTAATATCTTGTGGAACAAGCAGGTCTATGCGCTCCAGGATGTAATCCCAATATTCCACTGCTGGCGGGCGTTCATATTTTTGCCAGAACTGAGTATGGGCTACTTGATTTGGGCTAAACACTACTTCTGTATACGAAGTTCCGAGATCGGTAATTTTTCTGCCAACTTCATATTTATCAGATTTGAGTAGAACAATCAGTTTTTGTGTCAATGTGCTATTTTCTTGAGACAGCAAGTCAGCCAAGTAAAAATGACAGTCAAAAATACCAATTTTCTTAGCCGCCTCCCATGACGGGAGATCAATAGTTGGCTTAACTGTTTCCAGCCATTTGATGTATACAATCATAAAGTTGTTTTTGTCGATTTGAATTTTTGATGTTCCGATTTTACCTTGGATAAAGTTGATCCTGATAAAGTCCTTAAGTTCTTTCTCGTCTTGGACAAAATCAAAAATATATGTGGGCAAGGAATTGTCTTCCTCTGTAATTTGCCTGATTCTTTCGTAGACTTCGGCAAATTCTTTTGTTGATTTGTTCGAGGGTGCAATATTCCAGTTGAAGTCTGATTTATAGAAAATATCTGAAATCTTGTAATAGGGGATGAATGCTATTTGAACACCATCGAAACACCCCAAGTAGGGCGGTGGAATCAATCCCTTATCAAAGGGTCGTTCTTTTCCGATGGTAAGTACAAGCTGGGTTAGCATAGCAATTACATCAGCTTTTATCTCCTTTTTTGCCTCTGCCCATAGGAGATGACCTGATGTTGCATCCTTCATGCTTTGCTTTGTCTTTACTACAAAATCTATGTTACCCGCAACTGTGCAAAAATATTTTCTGAAAAACAATTCACGGACATAGTTTTTGATTTCTTCTTCGCTTGGATTGGTAGTTTTTTTCGCCATGTTTGTCGTACTGTTCAGTCAGGGAAATCCGGTCACGGAAGTACTTTATCATTGCACTTTATCTCTTTTATGATAGCACTCTTTATAGCGAAAGTAATAATAATACCAAGTTGCCACCTATGTTAATAAAGAGGCGATATTGAAACCAGTTTAATTGTGACCGCACCGTGGTTACAATTGGGTAAGAGCGTAAAATTTTCTTCCACTGGCAAACTGATAACTGATAACTGAAAACTGGTAACTGAAAACTGGTATTATATGAAAGGGGTACTTATGGATGTTCAAATAATTTTTAACATAATTATCGTTTCATTGCTCTTCGTCTTGATTGCGATGTCGTTTTTTCGCAAGGTCAAGTCGGATACTGGGATGATTTATGGCCTCTTAAAGCAAAGTGGCGAGGAATTGCGGGATGGGGTGGCCAAGCAAATCAGCAATGGTGCTACAGAGCAATTTGCGCGATTTGATGTGATTCAGGCAAGCATCCAGTCTACACTCCAGGGGATTCGTGAAGAAACCAATAGGCAACTACAAGAGTTTCAATCCCGAATTACCGAAAAACTTATGGCCATCCAACAGAGTGGTGCCGAGAGCAACAATAACATTAATGTAAACGTCAATAAAACATTGCAGGAGACCCGCACCGAAACTAACGATCAGTTGGGCAAGTTTTCTTCCCAGCTAGACATGCGCCTGTCGTCCATACAAGAGCAAGTTCAAAAAACCCTCCAATCCAATAGGGAAGAAACAAATAAACAACTAAATGAAATTCAGGCACGAGTTGACTCCAAGCTAACGTCCATGCAGAAGGGTAGTACCGAGGGTGTCGAAAAAATCAACGCTACACTCGAAAACAAAATGAAATCACTACAAGAGAGCAACGAAAAGCGGTTGGAGCAAATGCAGGGGGTGGTGGATGAAAAATTACAAAAGACACTAGAGACTAGGCTAACTCAGTCATTTGAAGTGGTTAGCAAGCATCTGGAAAATGTCCAACTTGGTTTAGGGGAGATGAAAAACCTAGCCGCAGATGCTAAGAGCCTAAAGAATGCCCTCATCAACGTCAAAGAGCGTGGCACCTACGGCGAAGTGCGGCTAGAGAAATTACTGTCGGATATACTCGCCCCCACTCAATACGAGATGAATATAGAAATAAGCAATAGCAAGCGCGTGGAATTTGCCATCAAGTTGCCCGGTAGTGGAGACGCGCCACTGTTGTTGCCTATCGACTCTAAGTTTCCTGTCGAGGACTACAATCGGCTACTGGATGCCGAGGACAAACAGGCCATCGACGAGGCTCGCAAGGCACTGGCACAGAAGGTTAAGTCTTTCGCCAAGGACATTTTCGATAAATATATTGCACCACCTAAAACTACCGACTTTGCCCTGATGTTTTTGCCCACCGAGGGGCTATTTGCCGAGGTAATCAGAAACGCCGCCCTCTTTGAAGAACTCAGGGAAAAATACAAGATACATATCGTAGGCCCAACAACACTTTCTGCATATCTAGGATCGCTTCAGGTGGGATTTAAAACTCTTGCAATCGAACAGAGGTCTCAGGAAGTATGGAATACACTACGCGCCGTAAAACATGAGTTTGGCAAGTTTGGCGATACCCTTAGCCAGGCACAAAAACAGATACGGACTGCTGACATGACATTAGAAAAAATTGTCGGCACCCGCACGAGGGCTATCGAAAAACGATTGCAAAATGTAGAGGAACTCACACTCCAAACCAACATTCCCCAGCTCGACTTTAACGAGCTAGATGAAGAACTCTAAAGGCACGAAGTTTTTTCTAGCCACTAACTGACAATTGAAGAGCCAATCTTCATAATAAAAACAAGCCAAATTTCATAACCCAAACAAGCCAAATTTGATATTTTTTCTGTCTTGCGCTATCATTTCCTTGATCGCTGATGAAAGGCAATTCTGATGAAATATATCACCAGGGCAACCGATCATATATAGCGGTTCAACTACAGTAAGTCAGCCACAAAATCGGTCAAGCCAATGTTTGATAAAAGCTGATACTACTATAGTTATTGTTGATTTTCGTGACATAATTTATTAATAAATACGCTTCGTGTCAAACAGATGTCAAAAAGACGGGCGTGGGCTATATTGTCCCTATTTGGCGAAATATACACTTTTTCTGGCTCATTCAAATAGCTGTCCAATCCGATAAACCAAATGCGAGTTGCCTAAAAATCCTGCCCACAACTCGTTAAGGAAGACCTGGACTTCGCAATTAACGCATTTGCCAAAGTCGGCAGGGAGCTGGAAGTGGTTAAGTAGAGATTCTAGGCCACCTTAGTATTCGGTCAATACGAGATATTTGATCGATTCCATTAGTGGTTAATGAGCACTTTGCGCCGTTTGCGCGTTAGGTGCCAGTATTCGACACTATTTTTTAAATACGAACAAGTATTCATGAGCCAACAGCAGAAAGTTGTGCTTTACGCTATTGGTCTTCCAGAACCCTGTTGCTTTGCAATTGTGCTGTTCTTTGATGATTATTTCTTTTTTGGTGAACCCCGAATTTTCAAAGATTTTCATCACGTCAAAGCTCAATGCAACGACACAGCCCTTCTTCCGAGTGTCCCCCATCAGGATGGCGCAGAATTTTCCGGGTCTTAGAACGCGATGGCACTCTGCCGCAACTAGTCCCATTTGTGTTAAGAAATCCTTTACTCTGTAGCAAGACAAATCGCCTTCGATGCCATCACTGTAACAAATGATGTCTGCATACGGGGGGGGTGTGTGCATATAAAATCAATTCCTTCATCAGGAACAAAGGCAAGGTTCCTTGCGTCGCCCTTCCTGATGTAGACTTGTCCAGTATTAGGCATATCGAACGCTGTTTTTTCTGCACACCGCTGTAGAGCCACAGGGTTAATGTCCACGCCTATTATGTTTCGGTTCAGTAGCTTTGCCTCAACTAAGGTAGTTCCACCACCAGCAAATTGATCAAGCACCATGTCCCCAGCATTTGAATAGCGGAGCAGGAGATTGCGAGGGATATATGGCGACCAGTTTCCACGGTATTTGGCATCATGTGTGGCCCAGTTGCCACGATTGGGGAACGACCAGACAGTATTCATCTCAAGTTCAAAATTATCCGGCTCCCATTTTTTGGCTATGCGATTCATCTTGCTAAATCAATAAACTGAGCCAAAAACAGTTTGCGAGCATAAAACGCGCGGGATTTGCTACCGTGTCCCCGACCTTTCGTGCGTGGTTGCACATAAACTCCCATTTTTCCAGTTAAGCAATCAAAACCACGCGTGTGATCCTTCAGGCATTCCTGAACTAGTTGGTAATCAGCACGGACAGCTTCGAATAGTTCACTTGATTGGTCAATAGATGTTACAGAGTGGACGTGTGTAGGTTGATCGTATGAAGTGCCAACGATTCTTGCTACAATAATTGCTTTCTTTAATTTTGAAAGCAGATGACTTTTTTCGAAAGGAGTCCGCATCACATCATACGGATCTATCATCGTTATTGCCATTGTTTCCTTGAAATTTAGTTCTCCATTTTTGACTAACAACGGAATACATTTCAACTCCCAGGAACCAAAATTTGGGCTTTGTGCGGAGTTCAAAGGCAATCCCAAATATCTTTCACATACATGACCTGCCCATCCTTTATTTACACCTCCCTTAGCAGACTTTATTGTTAATCCATATTTATCGGCAAGAACGTGTAGGTCGCGTCCAATCAACTTTGTTAATTTTTGTAGTGCTTCGTCTCTTTCCATCTGCTTCTCCTGTTATTTTGGTATCTGTATTTCTGTTACTGCTATTCAACCACTAGCAATCAATAATTCTCTAATCCGCCCCCGCCCATTCCCCACAGAATTAATCGCCCGCAACGCATCTATCCTTGATATATCATGTTTGGCATAAAGCCTATCGAAAAAATCGTCTGTCTCATCAGTGTTCTTTGGATCTGAGTTGCTTGCCAGAACAAAGGCCCCGCGTTCGCTCATTTCATCGATAAAACCTGCTAACTCTGACTGTGCTGTGTCATCAAAGCCATCCTGTGCATAAGACGTAAAACTGGCTGTCACACTCAAAGGTCGGTAAGGCGGGTCGAAGTAGGCGAATGTTTTATCATCGATAAAGGCTTGGGATGACTTGTAATCCCCGTGGACAATCGTTACCTTTTGTAGCTTAGATGACACCATGCGTAAGTTCTCTTCATCGCAGACACAAGGGTTGTGATATTTGCCTTGTGGTACGTTGTAGCCCCCCTTGGCATTCACTCGATAAAGTCCGTTGAAGCATGTTTTGTTCAGAAAGATGAACAGTGCCGCCAATTCCAAGGAGCAGTCCTGTGCCAACTTTAGGGCATTGAATCTCTCTCTCTTTTCGTAGTAGATGCTCTTTCGTTTTTCTGCCCCAGCACTCAAGTACTCCTGCTGAAAATCTGTCAAAGCGCGCACCAGCCCACCCACGTTCTCTCGGATAGTAATGTAAGCGTGGACTAACTCTCGATTGATGTCGCTTATATAAACCTTGTCTAGCGGGTAGAGATTTAGCACGTCAAACAGTACTGCGCCGCCGCCAACGAAAGGCTCGGCGTATTTATTAATTCCATTACCTAACCCAGCCGGGTACTTTGCTCTGATTTTGTCCAATATTTGCGATTTGCCGCCCGCCCATTTGACAAAAGGCTTGGCTAGGGGGCTACGTGCCGATGCATTCATATGATTGTCCCATATAGCGAAATTGCTCTCATGCTTCTGACCACCATCCTTAGGCAAAGCCATCGTGCGCCAAGTAGTCGGCGGCTGTAGCTTAGACGGTTGCATTCGGTTTTTTGTCTCTTGTTCTTCATTTGTAACAACACCAGGATCGATTATGGCATGGAATAAAGGCTTTTCACAAAGATGGTGGCCTTGCCATGCGGGAATCGGGTTCTGTGCGTGAAGACAAAGTGCTTTTTGTGACCACACTGCGTTAAACTGCCATACTCTACTGACGCAGGAGTCGAACATGACCAAGACCATGCGTGCCCTCGTAAAAGCAGAACGTGCCCCTGGGCTGACGATGCAGGATGGTTGACTGGGGCAAGTAGTAAAGCATCGCGTGAGGCTATGCCTCGGCGGATACCAGGACATACCCAAAAAACCCCCGCTTTGGCAGAGCTGATTGCGGATGCAAAACGTGGCAATTTTTTCGGCAAGCCAAAAAAACAACCTGCTACACGCCGATCAAAGGCAGTATCCGCAAACGGTATTTCTTCAGGTCAACAGTAATCAAAGCACCTCGTTCAATTTCATCTTCGGCTACCCTCAGCACATTTATGACAAGGGGCGCGGCAACTGCGGGGCTAATGTCGCCGGTGCGAATCTGAATGACGCTGGGCTTTTCGTTATGAGTGATGGCGAGTATGGTGCTGAAGTCCAAGTCGTGGGTAAAGACCACAAAATCATTGACTTTCGCATAGGCCATAATTTCTGTGTCTGGAGCATCTGCGGCTCCAATGCTTGACCAGTGCAGGGCCTCAATATTGTGCTTTGAGAAAACATCTGCCCATCGGGGGGACAGGTTCATGTCAATGAGTATTCTCATCAGGCATCAGCAAAAGCGATTTCCCTCTGCTCGGTCTGCAATGCGGCGTAACGGAGAGATTGAAGTATGTCCTCTTTTTCCAGGTGTGGGTAGTCGGCAAGTATTTCTTCAATGGTATGGCCTTCGCCCACTTGGTTGACTATCATCCCAACAGTAATCCGCATGTTGCGGATACAGGCTTTGCCTCCCATTACGCTACTTTGGCGGGTTATTCTGTCCAAGTGTTCCATGTTGTAAGCATATAGAGAGATTTATTCATTTGTCAATGTCTGGGCACGCCCCCCAGAGGTTCAGCCTCGTCTGTTGTTCATAGGCGGGCTTGGCTCGCCGTTAAGTGAACAACAAAAACGTAAATAGCTATTGTCGTTTACCTGTGACATGCAACGCTTTCTGCAAGTAAACCAACGCAGTCGTATCTTATACCACTACAAGCCGCGTGCACTATTTACCAATTGGAGATACAACCACGTGTACCAAATCCCCTGGCTGTTTGCCTATTTTTGTGCGGATGCCCTTTAGGATGCCAAGTATGTAGCAAATAGAACCATCTGGGTTTTTTACGCCCATGTTGACGATGCTACCCTGGTATGGCTCGCCATCGAATGTAGCAGATACCTTTAATCGTCCCACTCCAAACTCGGCTCGGATATCAAAGGGACACCGCACGTATGCACCACCCTTGCCGATTTTAGACTCCTCGATTCGGGCAGAAAAATCAAAAACATTTTTGGCAGATTTCTTTTTGTCCATAGTCACAGTACAAGGCTTTCCATCTGAAAACTGATAACCGATATTATATATCCGCTACTTGGGCGCGGTCGAATTCTTCTTGAATTTCCTGCGAAACTTTTGTCTTCATGCTAACAATGATTATTGCTAGGCAGGAGATAATGAATGCGGGTACTATCTCATATACTTCAAATATGCCACCCTTTAGATTGTGCCAGACGATAGATACCACGCCACCTGACAGGATGCCAGCAAATGCACCCCAAAGGGTCATGCGCTTCCAATATAACGAAAAAAGTATGCAGGGGCCAAAGGCCGCGCCGAAGCCTCCCCATGCAAATGCAACTAGCCTAAATACCGAACTTTCAGGATTTAGCGCAAGTAATACTGCTATGAGGGAAACTACTATCACAGTTCCGCGGCTTACTAATACTAAGGCTTTGTCAGATATTTGTTTTTTGTTGAATGCCATGAACAAGTCTTCAGTGACGGACGAGGCTGTTACTAATAATTGGGAATCGGCGGTACTCGATATTGCCGCGAGAACTGCCGCCATAAGTAGCCCACCAATGACAGGCCCCATTAGGTTTTGGACTAGAGCAAGAAATATTTTTTCGTTGTCAACAGTCACCGAGGCTGTGGCTTCTGGTGACATGAATCCTCCTGACAGATATGCGCTACCAAGCACGCCTATTATCACCGCTGTTGCAAGTGTGGTTATTACCCAGACCATAGCAATAATGCGCGCTGGTTTAATTTCTTTTGAACTCTTGACTGCCATGAATCTGGCAAGAATATGGGGTTGCCCAAAATAGCCGAACCCCCATCCAAATGCCGAAACGAGCAGTATCAATGATATGCCTCCCTCTGGCGTTTTGGGGAACCATGAAAATACTTCGGTTGTAACTCCCGCGAGGGTGGTGGTTACTTCCCCAATGCCTCCCATGCTATTGAGGATTGTGATTGGGACTAGAAGCATTGCCAGAAACAAAAAGATGCCTTGGATTGTATCCATCGTGCATACTGCGCTAAAACCGCCCAAAAAGGTATAACCCACGATAGTAAAGCAACCAATAAAGAGTCCTGTTGTGTAGTTTGCAGTAAAGAGTGTGGCAAATAGTTTTGCCGCGGCGACGAATTGGGCAGATGTATATACAAGGAAAAAAACCAGAATAAAAATTGCTGAGATGCTCCTCAAGAGTTTAGTAGTATCTCTGAAACGATTTTCAAAATATACAGGGAGAGTGATTGCGTTGCCGGCAATCTGGGTATGCTTCCTCAAACGTTTTGCAACCAGTAGCCAGTTTAGGTATGTGCCTATCGCCAAACCCAAAGCTGTCCAAATCGCTTCTGTAGTACCCATGTAGAGGGCGAAAGCCAACCCAGGCAAACCCAGCAGTAGCCAACCGCTCATGTCAGATGCCTGGGCACTCATCGCAGACTGCCATGGGCCTAGATTGCGTCCTCCTAAAAAGTAGTCGGATAGGTTTTTGTTTTTTCTATAATTGTAAAAACCTAATGCCAACATTCCAACCATGTAGAAAACCAAAACTATGGCCTGAACACTCATGGCATTCCTTTCTACCAACTCCATCGTTTCAAAAAGTCTGGCGGATTTTGAAAATTGCTAAGTTAATATTCCGTCTTCAAACTTCGAGTCATCAGGTTGTTTACAGCTTCTCTGGGGTCATGGCCGTCAAGCAGACGAACTACTTCGGCTGTGATTGGTAGCTCGACACCCACTTCTTGTGCCAGTTTGATGGCGGCGCGTGCGGTGTGGACACCTTCAACTACCTGCTCGCCCATTTTTGCCGTTGCTTCATCTGGGGATGCGCCTTTGCCTAGCATTTCCCCATATATGCGATTTCGGCTCTGTTGGCCAGTGGCGGTTAGTACGAGGTCGCCCATTCCGGCTAAACCCATGACTGTATGGGTCTGGCCTCCCAGCCTCTCCACTAGGCGGGCTATTTCGGCCAAGCCCCTTGTAAGTAAGGCGGCTTTTGCATTTTTGCCAAGGTCAAGGGCATCCATCAAGCCAGAAGCAATGGCGAGAATGTTTTTGAGAGCACCACAAAGCTCTACTCCAGAGACATCCCTTGTGAAATATACCCTGATGCGGTTGGTAGCCAATTGATTCTGTAACTGCTTGGCATCTGCGTTAGATACTCGATTTGGCATGGCCAGTACTATTGCAGTAGGGCATTCGCGGAATACTTCATCGGCAAATGTAGGGCCTGATAGCACACCCACTGACATCCCAAGGATGGGCTCCAATGCTTGAGAAAGGAGGCCACAGGTAGAATTAAGCACGCCTTTTGAAACATGTATAAAGTGGGCTGGGCGGGTACTTACAGACTTTGCTATGTTTTGCCAAACCTCAGGGCTTTTCTGGGTGGGCAAGGCGCTTACCCAAAGTGGAGCCGTAAAATCCTCGTCCAGTGATGTGACAACTTTCAGCGATTCCGGGAGATCGCCACCTGGGAGCCGTGGATGCTTTCTACTGCGTCCCAGTTCGATTCCAGCGTCCACAGGGTATGCCCACAGAGTGACGTTTAGACCCTTCCGCGCCCAAGTTGATGCAAGGGCAGTTCCCCATGCCCCACTGCCGAAAACAACGATGTCTGTCATTTTGCCTCCATTTTTTTCACCATTTGTTGTTACCGTCTACTACAACAGGTATTTACCCCTTTTTGCCTAATTTATGCTCTTTTCCGTTGATGAGACCCACTATGTTTTTGCGATGTCTCAAAATTATAATTGCGGACAAAAGTGTCCATATCAATAGCACATAAACCGAGTCTACCCTAGGGAAAACTATCATCCGATATAGCCAGTACATCGGCAGAGCCAGTGCCCCCAGTATACTCCCAAGACTTACGTATCGAGTAGTGGCAATGGCAAAGACAAAGAGGGTGATGGAGGGCAGTATCGAAAAGGGCAGTATCGAAAAAGGACTAAACCCGATAGCCGCTCCCAGGGCAGTGGCGACCCCTTTGCCTCCCTTAAAGCGTAACCAAGGGGTATATACATGCCCTAGCACAACTGCAAGTGCTACAAGTGAAGGGGCTACGTTGTCATTGATCATTAGCCCAAGCATTCTGTTGCCAAGAAAAATTACAAAAACTACAGGCAAAATACCTTTGAAAACATCTAGCCCTAGGGTGAGGCAACCCATCCTTTTTCCAAAGGCTCTCAATACGTTTGTTGCACCGATATTGCCCGATCCAACCTTTCTCACATCCCCCCTGCCAGTCAGTAAACCAAGGATAAGGCCAGAAGGTATGCTTCCAATCAAAAAGGCAATGGCCAGGAAGATGAAGAAGGCTATGGTCATAGTATTTATTTTAGCAAGTAATACCGGGTACTGTTCAACAGGTTGAACGCAAAAGATTACAAAAGTTTTTTCAATTACGAGCAAAGCCCGCATTTTCAAAATTTACGACGCCAAAAATGTGATAAGGATTAGAAAAAACCTTAACACTAACTAACTTTATCCTTCACTTTTCTTTCAATATTAGTATCATATTACAGGGTAACGTGGAGTTAGTTTCATGAAGGTAGGGGTTGGCCATAGCGAGTTGCCTAATAGTGCGATTGCCGGTCGACATGCCGCTGAGATGGCTGTGCAGTCTTCGGGGCGCACAGATAGTCCTGACCTTGCCCTATTGTTCTGTACGGTTACTGTAAACCAAGTACAACTTAGGGACGCGGTTTGGGACGTAATAGGTAGCAACGTGCCAGTATATGGCGGTGGCGCGGCTGGTGTCATCACAAATGATTACTATGGTTACGGTGGCGACCAGGTTGGATTGGCACTGATATGGCTGGATGGCTACAGTTTCGATTTGTTGATTAATGACAGTCTGCTGGAAAGTGAGGCTAAATCAGGGGCTGAGTTGGGGCATGGGCTGGCAAAACTTGGGGTTAAGCAGGATTCCGCCGTGCTACTTTTCTATGACTCAGTGCGCCGTAGCGGTAATGTTGGGCTTGTCATGGCAACATGGCTACTTGAGGGCATTGAAAAAGCGATGGGTTTTCTGCCAGCTTTGGCGGGTGTGGGGATGATAGGCGACCACGGATGTAGCCCGAATAGCCAGTTTACAGGCAATGGAATTAGCGACCACAATGCGTTTGCTATGGTGTTTGGCAAGGGAGTTCGCATTGATACAACCATCATGCACGGTTGTCGCCCTGCATCGCAGTACTATACGGTTACAAAATCGGACGGTCCGGCAATACTCGAAATCAACCATCGACCCGCCTTGGCTTTTATTGATGAGGTTCTTTGTTCTTCTATCAGTCCACAACAATATCCCTTCTTTCTTTTGTTTGGCATTAATGGGGGAGGGCGTTGGGCAGAATATGATGAGGATAAATTTGCAAGTCGCCTCTGCCTTGGCGTTGACCTTGATCGGCAGGCCATTATTATGTTTGAACCCGATATGGTTGCTGGCACCGACTTCCAGTTGATGTTCCGATCTATGGATTTGGAATATATGAAGCCCAAGATTAATGCCCTTTTTGAAAATCTGGGTAGGCGAGAACCAGTTTTTGCACTATATTTTGACTGCGCGGGACGTGCCGCTGGACACTGTGGAACCGACGTTGAGGATGCCCTAATTGTCCAACAGACGGTCGCCAAACGAGTTCCTGTGTTGGGGCTATATTCCGGAGTTGAAATTGCCTCTGTGGCAGGGAGGCCCAGAGGATTAGATTGGACAGGCGTTTTTTGTCTGTTTTCCATAAGTTCGGGAGGCAATGATTGCAACGAAAGGCAGACAGAATTTGAGATCAAGCCACCAAGATTGATGTCTCAGGTAGAAGCAATTAGGACTTACTGCGAACAGAACCTTGCCAAGGTTTTGGAGTTGGACACTCAGGCAACAGCTTTAAGGTTGGAGCTGGAAACAAAGCGTCGAGGGTTTCAGTTGATTTCCTCTCTTGCTATATCGCTACGACACAGAGAAAACTATGAGGATATTTTTGTTAATGTAGCGCGACGAATTAATTCGACCCTTAGTATGCACAAAACCATAGTTTTGTTGGCGGATGGGACTGGGCTTTTTAGACCCGAAGTTCTGCATGGATTTACAAATATTGAGATCAAGAGACTACCAAAAGATGAATCTTTCAACATTCCGCCAGAACTACTGGAAAACCACTCGACAATTGTAAATTCAAGAAATCCTGAAGCATTTTTGCACCTACGGAAAAAATTTAATTTACCTCACTTTATTGCGGCTCCTATAGTACTTCACGGCCAAACTCTGGCTTTGCTAATAACTGGACGGATGCTTGAACGCCCCCCATACTTCTTGCCACTTGGCACGAATGAAGCCGAGACGGTTCATGCTATTGCCGAGCTACTGGGTTCGGTGTTAGTGCGCCTTCGGTTGCAATATATAACCAACAAAGCTGAGACAGACGGATTGACAGGTTTATATAATAGGAGTGCGATGCAGAGGCAGGTTGAAGAGTTTTTGGCCAACGATGGCGATAAAACTGGTGCCTTTGTGATGATCGACCTCGACCATTTTAAGAGCATTAATGACACACTCGGCCATATAGCCGGAGACAATGTGCTAATAAACTGTGCCAGGGCCATGAAAGATGCGTTGAGGGAATCTGACATTCTCTGTAGGCACGGTGGAGACGAGTTTGTTTTGTTTTGCCGTGGCTTGGGTGATAGCGAGCAGGCGAAGAAAAAAATTGGTCAAATACAAAAGGCATGGGAAACAATCATACCCGACGGCAGGGACAAACCAATTACAGGTAGCATAGGTATTGCCTTGTCACCTGTACATGGAAACACCTTTACGGAGCTTTATAACAACGCAGATGCGGCCCTCTATAAAGCTAAAGCCGCAGGTCGCAACTGCTGTGTCATATTTAGCGATAGGGTTGGCAGTTAACCAACATTCCATTTGATACTTTTGGAGGTCAAAATGTTGATCCGTGACTGGCTGTTACCGGAACTAGAGCAGGAAATCAAGATAACAAGGTCTCTCGTGGCAAGTGCCCCTGATCCAAAACTGGACTGGAGGCCCCACCAAAAGAGCTTCAGCCTCCGTGAGCTTACCAGCCACCTCGTCAACATACCCGCCTGGGTGCCCATGACGCTGGATACGCCTGTGTTGGATTTTGCCGCGCAGAGTGAATGGAAAACTCCCCAGGCCAATTCCACTGAGGAGGCTCTGGGCATTCTGGACGCTAATGCAAGCGCAACTTTTTCCAAATTGTCCGTGGCCACAGACGAGGCTTTTTTGGAACCCTGGACCATGAAGAATGGGACGCAGGTGTTTTTTACAATCCCTAAGCTCGCCGTCATCAAAGAGTACGTTATCAAACACTCTGTCCATCACCGGGGTCAACTATCTGTCTATCTGCGTCTGCTGGATGTGCCACTGCCGCAAGTTTATGGACCAACGGCTGATCAGGCGATGATGTCGCCCCCAAATTAGCACCGCAGGTTTGGAAAGTGTGGCAAAACGAGCTAAAATTGCTGAGATTGGGAGGACATCATGAAGCTAATAGCCGTAAACGGTAGCCCACGGAAGAACTGGAACACCGCGCAACTGCTGGAGAAGGTCGTGGAAGGTGCCAAGTCCGCTGGTATGGACGCAAAGCTGGTACATATCTACGACTTGAACTTCAAAGGTTGCATTAGTTGCTTTTCATGCAAGCTCAGGGGCGGCAATGGGCTTGGTATGTGCGGTTTCAAGGATGGCCTGACACCCCTCCTTGAGGAAATAAGGGATACCGATGCCTTGGTATTAGGCTCACCGATCTATTTCATGGCCGAGACCGGGGAATTGCGCTCTTTCATGGAACGGGCTACTTTCCCATACATCAGCTATGTCGACTTCTCAAAGAGCCTTTTCCCCAAGCCCATAAAGACTGCCCTTGTGTATACGCTAAACATGCCGGAAGCCAATGCAGGCCAGGCGGGAGCGGCAAACAATATGAACTGCTCCAAGTTCTTTATGGAGATGGCATTCGGCTCCTGTGAGATACACACCAGCTATGACACAGTTCAGTTTAGCGATTACCAGAAATACGATGTCGCCGTGTTCGATGGCGAGGCAAAGAAAAAACGCCATGACGAAGTGTTTCCAAAAGAACTTGAAAAGTGCTTTGAACTTGGAAAGCGGATGGCCATACCTTGACGAGGGCTAATGGCATTGGTTGCTATCGTGTAACCAGCATGTCTTTCGCTCTTATCTCGCTTCTCAGGCATCAAACATTCACGGGCTATATAGGTTGCGTTTATCCCGATTAAACACAACCAAGTCTCAGGGCTTGGCGAAATGAAATCACTTGACCCAGCTTCCTCCACTTGCTTGATAAACATGGGCATTGACAGGGCGGCCTACCAAAGCAGAGGCACATCGTATTTACGGAAGTTTTCATCGGCGGTAATCAACATCATACCTTCGACTGCCGCCGTTGCAATAATTAGCCTGTCGAAAGGGTCTCTGTGGAAATCTGCCAGAGCCGATAGCTGGTGCAGATAGGCTCTTTCAATGGACAGCATTGTAAAGCCGTTTTCGTCTACCATTCTGAAAAATTCAGCCAGACCCCCATCAAGGCTGAGTTTTTTTGTGCCTAGCTTGATTGCTACTTCCCATGCGGAAGCGATGCTTACAAACTTGCCGTATGTTTTGTTCAGCACTGCTGTTTTGGCTTTGTTTGAAAGCATGGCCGAATTTTCTGCAATCCACAAAACAACGTGGGTATCCAGTAACAGCTTTTTCATCACACATAGTCCTTAAACTCTTCCATTGGCTCGTTGAAGTCAGGCGACATAAAGATTTTGCCCTCCCAACCCCCAAGTTTGGGTTGCTTTGCTTTCTGTTTGGTAATATCAAATGGGATGCTTTGGGTGTAGACAACCTGGTTAATGAACACATTGATGGCAGTCGTCATGTCCAGCCCTAGGTCTGCCAGCACATTCTGGGCTTTTGCTTTGAGATCGCTGTCTATGCGTACGTTGATATTTGTGGAGGGCATGGTTTCTCCTGTGTCTAAGCAATGTATGTTATTACTATGTGCGCATGATGTCAATACACATTCAAGCCCACAGGATAGATAGCCAGCAGACGCATTACCTGTTCAGAAGCGCGTGGTTGCTAGGTGTTTCTGACTGTATTAGACAAGACTAGACAGTATTTGACAATGTATTGGCGGAGAGAGAGGGATTTGAACCCCCGTATGAGTCACCCCATAACCTGATTTCGAGTCAGGCGCATTCGACCACTCTGCCATCTCTCCGAATATGTGTATTATACCAGCGTTTGATACACAATACCAAGCTAATTCTAGCTACTATACCCGAAGACCAGCCAGGCCGAGGGACGCAGGTTGCTACCCTAAACAAAAATTATGGCCTTTCAGAAACCGACCTGATACAATTCCATAGGTATTTTGAATTTGACTCTATGGAACGACCAGATGTGAGAATGCTATCAAACATGGGCAAGCGCAAAGATACGTCTATACCAAGTTGCTCCCGTTTGGGTGCAACTTGGTATGAGTTTGGCGAAGGGTTTGATGGCGAAAGCAGTTTGCTTGGTATGCGTCAATTCTTCAAGACATTTCCAAATACTGCCTCACTGTGGCATGAATTGAGCACGGTCAAAATATGAAAAGTGTAAAAAAAACGCTTAAAAACAAAATATTAATATCAACAATAACCGTTTTTGTCATATCTGTTTTTTTTATTTCTATCAATAATTACAGGTTGCTTAATACATCAGTAATCACTAAAACAAACTCGATATTGAGTATTTTTATCAATGATATTTCAATAGCGATGGATCATCTGGATATAATTTTTAATACGGCAGAAAAGGTGTTAAACGAAAAGCATCTGGCTATTTCCAGAATGGTTGCACAGATGTTGGATAGGCCAGGGGCAGATTTGTCAAAAAGGGCCTTGGAAAGTCTTTGCACGGCCTATGGAATAGAGGAGTTATGCGTTGCCAATGCCAAGGGAACTATAACTCACAGTAATATTACTGATTACCTGGGTTTTAATTACGGGTCAACAGAACCTACCCGGAAATATCTGGCACTGGCGGGTGGCACCGTAAGCGAGCTACAGGAAGGTTTACGCAAGTCTGAAGTCGCCGTTCCATTGATCGGTGATTTGAGCCACTATACAGGTATTGCGCGAAAAGGTGGCGGATTCTACCAAATTGGTTTCCATGCAGGGGTAGTACTTGGTTTGCGGGATGATATCAATATTAAAAAAATAATCAGTGATACAAAACTAGGTAGGAATGGCTTCGGTATGGTTTTGCACGACGGAATTATAAGTGCCCATCCAGACGAATTACTGTTGGGTCGCGATGTGTCTACAGAAGAATGGTGTAGGAATATAAACAGGGGCGATGGCTATGCATGGATAAATATTGACGGTATCAAATATTATGCGGGATATAAAAATAAAAATAGCTACACCATTATTGCTTTAATTCCTGGAACTGATTATAATAAAGAATTAAAATGGACATTTATTGTTACAATATTGCTTGCTCTGGCCTCGTTAATAATGATGATTGTTATTATATATATCATTATGAACAAACTATTTAAGAGGGTCAAAAAGGTTATAGATGCTTTGGAAGCAATTGCTAAAGGTAACTTTGATACGAGAGTAGAAGGTGATTATGATGATGAATTGGGTTTAATAAAAAATGCTGTAAATGATATGGCGGAAAACATTGTTTATCGCATAAAAGCCGAAATTCAGACAGAGCGAAGAGTGCGGGAAGTAGAATTTACAATGATTGATTTATTGGACAAAGTAAACTTTGATGCATTGACAAACATCTATAATCGTAGATATTTAGATGAAACTCTTGAGCGTGTTGTAAAATTGTTATCCGTTGAGGAAAAACTACTCAGCGTATTAGTGATAGACATAGATTTTTTCAAACTATATAACGACACCTATGGACACACTGAAGGCGACAAATGTTTGAAAGCTATCGCAAAAATATTGAGTAGCAACATAAGAAAAACAGATGATTTTGTGGCACGTTATGGCGGTGAAGAATTTGTAGTTGTATTACCGTTTACTGAAGAAAGAAGTGCTCAAGCTGTTGCAGACAAAATGCTGAAAAATGTCAATGCACTAAACATTAAACACGAAACAAGTAAAATAGCAGATCATGTAACTATTTCAATAGGGATTACTACTGGAAAGGTTATGGGTACGCAAAGCAGTGAAGATTATATTAAAAGGGCTGACGAAGCGTTATATTTATCAAAAGAAAATGGACGTAACCGGTACACTTTTTTGCCGAAAGATCCTAGCGTATAGTCTCTGTAATGCTCTATAAGTTAATCCACCATAAAAACCAGGTCTATTATTGCAACCTCTGAACGACCCGCTGTGCGGATGGGAGGCCCCCATGTTCCAGCACCACATGAAATATAGAAAAATGTTTTGCCCTTTTGCAGTAGTCCCCAATCACATTCAAATAATCTGCTCGTTACAAAATTAAAGGGGAACAACTGCCCGTGGTGTGTATGCCCGGATAATTGCAGATCAATCCCCGCCAGTTCTGCTTCTCCGAGGTCAAAAGGCTGGTGGTCGAGGAGGATTATTGGCAAGCTATTGTCCAGATTGGTCAATAATTCTTGAAGAGCCTTGCGTTCACGGGACGAGCGATCCAGCCTTCCAACCACATAAAAGCTGTTTTCGATCAAAGTGACAGAATCAAATAGTGGCTCAACTCCTATTGAGACTAAGTAGTCATAAGCCATTGCCTGACTTCCGCCACTGCGCTCATGGTTTCCGTTTACAACATAAGCTCCATATTTTGCCTTTAGGTTTCTAAACTCTGCCCCCAAGTCGCCTTGTATTGCTGATTCTGTATACCTGTCGAAAATGTCCCCTGCCAGCAGAACTATGTCTGGGCTTTGCTCGTTGATTGTTCTGACAATTTTTGCAAGGGAACGATGCCCATGAAAATTTCCCAGGTGTATGTCGCTTACCAGTGCTATTCGTAGTTTTGCCACAGAGCCTGCATTTTTTTCGATGCGGATAGTGGTATGTGTAGCCCTTGGGTGGTGGGCGTTGATATATCCTCCAGTAATGATTGTCGAAATCAACAGACAAATTGCCCCAAATGTTATGACTTTAGTTAATTTGTAATGTCTGTAGATCAGGGCAGGGCGTATGTTTCCTATCCAAGCGACGAGTCGCAGGAAATCTATGAGCGGTAAAAAGAGAAATCCGTACAGCGAAGCCGCCAATACTGTAAATCCAATGTATTGGCAAATGTTATAGAGCAAGCCGGAAATTGTTCCCATCCGCATAAATGCAAATGGCAGTATGGCCATCCAAAATATTGCCGCAAACCAATACCGCTTGCGCCCAAAAAACTCCAGGGCTTGCCAACTGCGAATGAATAGGTAGATATTGGCTAATAGATAGGCGAAGATCAGGTATCTGAAGAACATTTTGTTGCCATTTAAGCAGATGGTTTCACTTACCTCAATTTACGTCTATTGTCATTTTTCTTGAATCTGTGCCAAGAGCATTTTTAGCCACTAGAGTAAATCCAAAAGCACCTTTGGCACTTGGTTTGCCTGAAATCACTCCGGTGGAAGAGTTTAGTAATAACCCCTTTGGAAGGCTACCCCTGGAGATACTCCATACAAATCCTGTTGTTCCATTTGCTGTCACTGTGGTGCTGTAATCTGTGCCAATGTATGCAGGCTGAAGTGACGAATTGACTATTTCCGGTGCCATTGCACTATAGACAACCTCGCCACCGATGACCGTCATTAGCGCATTTATATCTTTTATGTCGAAGTCAGGACAAGAATTGGTATCAAAAAAGTCGCGATCGATAACAACAAAGTCTGCTAAATAGCCCACTGCCAGTTTTCCTTTGTAAGCTTCTTCAAATTGCGCATACGCCCCCCATTCAGTGCTTGCTACCAGGGCTTCGGCTCTGGTAAGTTTTTGTTGAGGGTGCCAGCCAGAATCAACCGTAAAATTTTTGGTTCCCCCGATAAATTCTGCCTTGAAGCCTTGTGGCACATTTTGGTTTCTGCCAACCCTCGTTACAGCGGCGTACAGGCTATGGTATGGATTGAGTAGCTCTACATTTGCATCTGTGCCATTGGCTATGATGCCCCCCTTATCGAGGATCGTTCGCCAGGCATAAGCACCTTTGATTCTCTCCTCACCAACCCTATCTTTGGCAACATTCATGTCAGAAGTTGCATGGACAGTCTGCATGGATGGAATCATACCTAAGTCGATGGCTCTTTGAATATCGTCCTGTTCTAGTTGGTCTACAATTTGAAAATGTTCCAACCTTGGTCTGTAGTCGAAAGTATCATTTAATCGACCCCAAGTAGGAGATGGAATCAATTGTTTGTTTTTTATCCTGTTTAATACTTTTTCATAGGCATCGAGATACATTTTATTGCCTGCGTCACCGATGCAATGAGCACTGTTTTGAAAACCATACTTAATGCACTCTGCGATTAATAGCTCTGCAGTTCTTGCACTGGTGCGCGGACTGCCAGTATTTCCGTGATCGTCAGAATATTCCTTTAATAAATTTGCCGTTCTGGAGCCTAATGACCCATCAATAAAAAACTTCACATTTCTAATGGTATATCTCATGTCATAGTCATTTATCCTTGGCCCATGTATTGTTGTAATACCAGCAGGACGGTTTATGTGTAAGTGCTCAGGGGCTCCTGTAATTGCTGTTGGGATATGTCCCCTGACTGGAAATGCCTTGAATCCATTTCCATTATTAAACTTGCCATCGGCTTCTACTGACAATTCCTGATAAATCCGGAGCTTGAGTGTATCAGCCAAATTTTCATAGGCTTCTTCAATAAATTGAACTGTCCTTAGCGATGCTCCTGCATCCATGATGGAAGTGAGACCATATGATAGGGCTTCAGATTCTGCGGCCTTAATGGAGAATCGCAATTGCACATCAGTGAGTTCAGGCATTACTGGGTCAAGTAGTTCCTGTCTAACGTTTCCGCCCGCCAATATTCCTATCGGAGTGCCTTCTGCATTTAGAATTATGTCGTTGCCTCCATTTGAGTTTTGAAACACAGGTTTAGCCCAATAGTCTTTTTTATTAGCATATCTTTGATGGGCGAAGGCCAGCTCCAGCGTAGCGGTATTTACCCATGCAGAATGGCCATCTGCCCGCCTTAAAAATACTGGAATATGTCCCACACCCGCTTTAGACATCGGTTCGTCAAGTTCCCACCGTGTTGGCCAGTCGAGATATGTATCAGGATGATGACTATCCCAATCGCCCCCTAAAGTATGGAGCCAGCCACGAGACAAAACCCAGGGGATAGGGTCTGTTTTTCCGCCTGATACCCATTCCCTGTTCAATCTTTGGGCTTCTTCAACAACCATTGCGATTATTGTTTGTTTGGGCTTCCAAAAGCAGTCGATCCGTAAAGATAGTTCACCTTGGCCAACGAAGTGCATGTGGTTTTCAATTAGGCCAGGTAGCACAGTTGCACCCTTTAGGTTAATAAATACCGTATTGCTGGCAGAAAGGTTCTCCCCTTCAAATGCCGACCTTATTTGAGCTTCTGTATTTGCAGTGCCGACCCATCTGACCCATTGGCCTTGGGTAATCATCCCACTTACCAGGGAGTAGCTACCCCCACCAGTTTTGTTTTCGAGAGGGACGTATTCATTATAAATTTTTCCATTGTAGTAGACATAGAACTTTGACGCATCATAGACTTGGTTTGAAGGCACAAAATGTTTGTCTGATGAGGCGAGCCTACAAGCTGAAATTAACCCTATCACCGAAAGGAGACAGGCTAGGGTAAACCAGCTAATATTCTGCGTTTTATATTTGATTGAATGGTTTGGCATGGATTCTCCGGCTAACATTCCCAATTATACCAAGTTCCAACCAAATGGGATCAACTTGGTATAATGAGCCTCTTACAAAACCATAGGTTTTGCAGGAGACTCAGCCGTAATCGACTAAAAATGGAGACGAAGATAGCCAACGGGGTTTTCGGAATTACCGAAACTTAGTATTTCTACCCAAATTGTAAAAATTCTGTTACTATTTATCTGGCCTTGATGTTTATCGTTTTTGTTGATGGTGGAAACATGCAAAAAACTATTTTCGTTGTAGACGATAACGACACAAATTTGTCAGTCGCAAAAGAGGCCCTGAAAGATCAGCACAGGGTAATGACATTGCCGTCTGCGGCGAAAATGTTTGCCATGATTGAAAAAATTAAGCCTGACTTGATCTTGCTAGATATTGAGATGCCTGAGATGGATGGGTTTGAAGCTCTGCAAAAGCTCAAAGAAACCGAAACATTGGCCGATATTCCGGTAATTTTTCTTACAAGTATGGCCGATGCTTCTGTTGAGGCTAGGGGCTTTCAGCTAGGAGTGATAGATTTTGTCATCAAACCATTTTCTGCCCCAGTGCTGATAAACAGAATAAAAACACACTTAGACATAGATGAACTCATACGCGAGCGCACCGCCCAACTTCAACAAAAGTCAGAAGAACTCCAGCACCTGCAAAATGCAATCATATTTGGCTTTGCCGATTTAGTGGAGAGTCGAGATGAGGGTACTGGGGGGCATGTTGACCGCACCGCCGCTTATATCCAGATATTGTTAGACGCTCTGGCAGATACTGGTCTGTATACCGATGAGATTTGCGAGCTCGACCATGATTTATTTGTTTCATCAGCGCGTCTGCATGATGTAGGCAAGATAGCCATATCAGATGTAATCCTCAATAAGCCCGGCAAACTAAACGATGAAGAATATGCAATAATGAAAACCCATACAACAGAGGGCGAAAAGGCCATAGACAACATAGCCTCTCGAACCGATGATGTAGAGTTTCTGCGAAATGCAAAACTGTTTGCAGGTTGCCATCACGAGCGTTGGGACGGCAGGGGGTACCCAAGGATGTTGAAGGGTACGGACATACCTATCCAAGGGCGACTCATGGCCATTGTCGATGTCTATGATGCACTTGTATCAGAGCGTCCGTACAAAAAACCGTTCACAGTTGAAGAAGCAGTAAAAATAATAATGGAAAATTCCGGTACGCAGTTTGATCCAAAAATTGCCGAGGTGTTTTATAACGTGCAAAAACTTTTCGAATCAGTAGATAGAAACAGTAGGACAATTGGCAATGATCGCCAAAACTAAGCTGTTTGCGCTTCTGCAAATGAATGGCTGGGGGCGACTGCTATGAAGGAAGTCGTCAAAGTAAAACTGGATTTTTGTACTGGTTGCAACAGGTGCGTCAGAGAATGCCCCATAGAATCTGCTAATATCACTTACCAAGACACAGACGGAAACGTAAAGGTAAAAATTAATTACGAAAAATGTATCGCCTGTGGTCGTTGTATTACAGCCTGCAAGCACGATGCAAGAAACCACGCTGATGACACTGACCAGTTCTTTACAGACCTAAAGAATGGAATACCTATTTCCCTAATAGCCGCCCCAGCTATTCGTACTAATATTCCAGAATATAAGAGGTTGTTTACATACCTAAAGCAACTGGGAATAAACAAAATTTATGATGTATCTCTCGGAGCTGATATTTGTATTTGGGGATATGTCAGGCACTTCGAGAAAACAAATGGAAAGCCAGCCATTACTCAGCCCTGTCCAGTGATTGTAAGCTACATAGAAATACACCGCCCCGAATTATTGGAGTATCTGTCTCCTGTGCAGAGTCCCATGGCCAGCCTTGCCATTTACATGAAGGAATATGAAGGCATTACAGACCGTCTTGCGGCGCTATCCCCTTGTGTTGCCAAGTCAAGCGAGTTTGAGGAGACAGGGCTATCACACTACAACGTTACATTTGATATGTTAATAGAGTATTTGGACAACAATAATATTGTTTTGCCTAAAGAAGAGACGGGCTTTGACCACTATGAGTGCGGTCTGGGGTCGCTATTCCCCATGCCCGGTGGCCTCAGAGAAAATATCGAATTTTTTCTCGGAAAAGATATAAGCATAGACAGAGCAGAAGGATTTCATGTATTCGAAAAATTAGATTCTTATGCCGAATCTCCCACAGAAATATTGCCCCAAATATTTGATGTGCTTAATTGTTCAGAGGGTTGCAATATGGGTACTGCCTGCTCCCATGCAACAAATGTTTTTAAAATCAATCGGGAGATGGACAACAACAGGAGGTTGGCGACGGTCAACCGTAAGAGAGAATATTATGATGAATTATATAAAAAATATGACGACACATTTAACCTCTCCCATTTTTTAAGAACATATAAACCACCGTCTGCTGTAATTGTGCAAATATCTGATGAGGATATTGAAAGGGCTTTCAGGCTACTAAACAAAGATAGTATAGAAAAACAAAGCATTGATTGCGGTTCATGCGGTAGCGAAACGTGCCGCAAGATGGCTATTAAAATTGCACTTGACGTAAATATACCAGCCAACTGCATCTATAAGGCAATGGAAGACGCAAAAACTGCACACGAGGAAAACCTGGCCGCTCTTGAGCGTATTTCAGATATGGAAAAAATGCGTGAAGCAGATGACCGTATGCGGATCATGCTGGATGCCACGCCTTTTTGCGCCCATTTTTGGGACAAAAACAACAAAATGGTCTATTGTAACCAGGAAGCAGTGCGCCTCTTTAATTTGACAAGCAAACAAGAATATATAGATAATTTTTTCCACCTGATGCCCGAATACCAGCCCGATGGGAGCTCATCGAGGGACAAAGCCACCCAAAATTACAACGAAGTAATAGAGAAGGGTTTTCTAAGAATCGAATGGTTGCATCAAACTCTTGATGGAGAGCCAATCCCTGCAGAAGTCACCTTAGTCCGAATTGACTTTAAGGGAGACAACCTCGTTGCAGTATATACGCGCGATTTGAGGGAGCAGAAGCGAATAATCGAGGAAATCAAGACAACGACCAGTGCCCTCGAAGCCGCGCAATCAACTGCTTCAGCAATGTTTAGAGCCAATCCCCACATGAATATATTGCTTGATTCAAGTTTCAAAGTGGTTGACTGCAACCCTGCGGCAGTAAGTTTTATGAGCTTTGAATCAAAAGAACAAATGATTGCCAACTTCCATGAACGTCTCGCGGCGGCCATACCACCATTCCAGGAGGATGGTAGCCCATCTATACCATTATCCGAAAGATTTGCTACAGCGGTTAAAGTTGGATTTATTCAATTTGAAACAAACATAGTTTTAGATGGCGACACTCGAAATTTGAGCGTTGAATTCAGAAAAATTCCTTACGAGGATAGTTTTGCAATAGTGATCTATGTTTTCGACATGACTCAAATCCATGAGCGTGAACTAGAGCTTATAACTACGCGCAAACTAAACGAACTACAATTAGCAAAATTAAATTTGGTTGTTAAAGCATCTAAAATCGGCCTCTGGGATATGGAAGTAGTTCAGGAAGATCCTGTAAATCCTGCTAATGTGTTTAATTGGTCTAACGAATTTAGGCAGATGCTTGGCTTTGTAGACGAAAAAGATTTTCCAAATGTGCTAAGTAGCTGGTCTGATCGGATACACGAGGATGATAAAGAACGAGTTGTTACAGCCTTTGCAACTCATTTACTCGACAAAAGTGGCATGACGCCTTTCGACGTGGAATACTGGCTACAAAAGAGAGACGGCGATTACGCATATTTTCATGCCTCCGGGGCAACTATAAGGGATAGTGATGGCAACGCCATACATGTTGCTGGTGCCCTAATGGATATTACAGACACAAAAAATATACTACTGGATTCAGAAAGACAAAAAGTGGAGGCAGAGGCGGCGAATCGGGCAAAGAGTGCATTTTTGAGTACAGTAAGCCATGAGATTCGTACTCCATTGAATGCGATATTGGGTATTACCGAGATTCAGATGGAGAACGAGGAATTGGGTGGAGAAGTTCGTGAAGCCTTGGGCAAGATATACACATCAGGCGATTTATTATTAGGCATAATAAACGACATATTAGACTTATCAAAGATAGAAGCCGGTAAATTAGAATTAGTGGTAGCCAAGTATGAGACAGCGAGTTTGATAAGCGACACAGCCCAATTAAACATAATGAGGATAGGCAGTAAGCCGATCATATTTGACGTACAGGTAGACGAGAAATTGCCATTATTTTTATCAGGTGACGAATTAAGAGTAAAGCAGATATTAAACAACCTATTATCAAACGCCTTCAAATATACAAAAGAAGGCACAGTCAAGTTGGCAATATTCCCAGAGGTAGCATTAAAAGACGGCGAAGTAATATTAGCAGTGAGCGTAAGCGACACCGGTCAGGGCATGTCCCGCGAGCAGATAGACAAATTATTTGACGAGTATTCAAGATTCAACCTAGAAGCCAATCGCACCACAGAAGGCACAGGATTGGGAATGAGTATAACCCGTAACCTAATTCAGATGATGGACGGAGACATATCAGTAGAGAGCGAGCCTGGAGTAGGGTCAACATTTACAGTGAGATTACCTCAGGTAGTAGTAGGGTCAGAGGTATTAGGGAGTGCGGCGGCAGAAAACCTGCATAGATTTAGGACAGACGGTAACGCCCAGATGAAAGGGATTCAGATTACCAGAGAGCCAATGCCGTATGGGAGCGTATTAATAGTAGACGACGTAGAAACAAACATATATGTAGCCAAAGGATTGATGTCGCCGTATGGATTAAAGATCGACTCAGCGCCGAGCGGATTCATAGCCTTAGATAAAGTAAAGAGCGGAAAAGAGTATGACATAATATTTATGGATCACATGATGCCACAGATGGATGGCATAGAGACAGTTCAGAAGATAAGGTCATTCGGGTACAAGCATCCAATAGTAGCCTTAACAGCCAACGCAGTGGCAGGTCAGGCAGAGATATTCTTAGACAAAGGGTTCGACGGATTTATATCCAAGCCGATAGACATGCGCCAGTTAAATTCAATATTGAACAAACTGATAAGAGACAAACAGACCCCCGAAGTAATAAAAGAGGCAAAAGCGCAGGCAGAGGCGAAGAAAGAGCATACATCAGGTAGTCATCCAAGTCAGGCAATCGACCCAGAATTTGCCAAGATATTTGTGAGGGATGCGTCAAAATCGTTAGCAGTAATAGAGTCAATAGTAGCCAAAGAGGGTAAATATAGTGAAGACGACGTGCGTACATATATAATCAACGTTCATGGTATGAAGAGTGCTTTAGCAAACATAGGGCAGAAGGCTCTATCAGACATAGCAAGTAAATTAGAGCAATTAGGCAGGAGCGGTGATGTAAACGCAATAGAGTCAGACACGCCATCATTTTTAGTCAAGCTACATGAGGTAATAGACGGGTTAGTGCCAAAAGAGGATGTATGTGACGATGGAGTGGAAGATGATACAGAGTTATTGCAAACAAAATTGCAATTGATAAAAGTAGCCTGTGGTGAGTATGACGAGAGTGGTATAGAGTCGGCGTTGTCAGAGTTAAAGGGCAAGGCGTGGTCTCATTCGACCAGGGAGTTGTTGGGTGTGATAGCCGAACATCTGCTACATAGCGACTTTGATGAAATCATTGAAGTCACTTGTAAATACATGGAGAATAAATAATGATATTACAAGTGAGGCAATTACAAAACTCGTTGTTACGTCTGTGTCTCCGTTTCGCCGTCCACGTCAAAGCCATGTCTGGCTTTATTTTGGCACAGCCTGGCCAACTCCGTTGGATTTCAAAACTGGAAAAAATTCCAGTTATAAAATTAGCTCAAGTAACTAGTGGTAATTGATATGAAAATGGGCTTTTTCTCCATCCAGTCAAAAATATTAGCCATCGTGCTGATTTTTTTCACAGCTATCCAGACAGCCTTTTTTGTCTATTCGATGGTGACAACAAAAAATTTCAAAGAATTCCGCATTGCGGAAGTGTCAAAAACTGTTGCCTATGAGATTGAGCATGTAGGGAAAACCATTGCCGAAATGGAGCGCAACGCTGTAGACCTGGCTCTGGCCGGGGGAGAATATCATCGGTCGGGCAGATATTCTGCCAAACTAGGTGCCGCCGTTTCTATAGAGAATTTTGATTCCTTTAGAGCCGCTGTTGGTGGGGGAATCTGGTTTGAACCGTACGCTCTGGAACCCGCCAGGAAAAGGGCCTGCTATTATGCCTTCTATGATTCATCGGTTGGCAAAGTGCGATACGACCCTGAATTTGAAACAGAGGAATATGATTACCATACTCAGATTTGGTATACCCAAATCAAGGCCCGCATCAAAAGCAAATACCACGCTGTATGGACAGTTCCCTACATTGATGATGCAGGAACCAATGCCCTGATGACGACTGTTGGGGCAGGTATATATAACCAAGACGGAAAGTTTATTGGTATGTCAACTGTGGACTGGGAGATACAGACTATGGTTGACACCCTTTCTGCCATCAAGCCCACAGCAAGTAGTTTTGTATTACTAGGCTCACCCCAGGACGACTACGTGATTTCAGACACATCAGATGTCAATAGCAATCATGCAGGCTCATCACTTAAAGGTCTACCGTGGTACGACAGTTTGGAGTTTTTAGACGATGGTAGCGTTTCCCAGGGCAATATTGTCGATGGTGGAAAAAAGTACATAACTTTCAGTCGACGCTTCGATAATGGATGGTCGTTTTCTGTTCAGATTCCATCCAGCGAACTTTTCTTAGATATTGAAAAACGCAATAACCGCTTCACGCTCATCATGGCAATCTCGTCTCTTGTATTGTTGGCTATTACTTCATATCTTTTGTCGCGGCTCATCTCCCGCCCCTTAAAAAGGCTAACAACCGGTGTAGTAGAGCTCGGCGGCGGCAATCTGGACAAGCAGATAGAAATTCATTCGAGGGACGAAATTGGTACGCTGGCTACTGCATTCAATAAAATGACAGTCGACCTAAAAGCATCCATCGAGAGGGGTACTCTGGAGAGTGCAAAAAAAGTGGAGGCAGAGGCGGCGAATCGGGCAAAGAGTGCATTTTTGAGTACAGTAAGCCATGAGATTCGTACTCCATTGAATGCGATATTGGGTATTACCGAGATTCAGATGGAGAACGAGGAATTGGGTGGAGAAGTTCGTGAAGCCTTGGGCAAGATATACACATCAGGCGATTTATTATTAGGCATAATAAACGACATATTAGACTTATCAAAGATAGAAGCCGGTAAATTAGAATTAGTGGTAGCCAAGTATGAGACAGCGAGTTTGATAAGCGACACAGCCCAATTAAACATAATGAGGATAGGCAGTAAGCCGATCATATTTGACGTACAGGTAGACGAGAAATTGCCATTATTTTTATCAGGTGACGAATTAAGAGTAAAGCAGATATTAAACAACCTATTATCAAACGCCTTCAAATATACAAAAGAAGGCACAGTCAAGTTGGCAATATTCCCAGAGGTAGCATTAAAAGACGGCGAAGTAATATTAGCAGTGAGCGTAAGCGACACCGGTCAGGGCATGTCCCGCGAGCAGATAGACAAATTATTTGACGAGTATTCAAGATTCAACCTAGAAGCCAATCGCACCACAGAAGGCACAGGATTGGGAATGAGTATAACCCGTAACCTAATTCAGATGATGGACGGAGACATATCAGTAGAGAGCGAGCCTGGAGTAGGGTCAACATTTACAGTGAGATTACCTCAGGTAGTAGTAGGGTCAGAGGTATTAGGGAGTGCGGCGGCAGAAAACCTGCATAGATTTAGGACAGACGGTAACGCCCAGATGAAAGGGATTCAGATTACCAGAGAGCCAATGCCGTATGGGAGCGTATTAATAGTAGACGACGTAGAAACAAACATATATGTAGCCAAAGGATTGATGTCGCCGTATGGATTAAAGATCGACTCAGCGCCGAGCGGATTCATAGCCTTAGATAAAGTAAAGAGCGGAAAAGAGTATGACATAATATTTATGGATCACATGATGCCACAGATGGATGGCATAGAGACAGTTCAGAAGATAAGGTCATTCGGGTACAAGCATCCAATAGTAGCCTTAACAGCCAACGCAGTGGCAGGTCAGGCAGAGATATTCTTAGACAAAGGGTTCGACGGATTTATATCCAAGCCGATAGACATGCGCCAGTTAAATTCAATATTGAACAAACTGATAAGAGACAAACAGACCCCCGAAGTAATAAAAGAGGCAAAAGCGCAGGCAGAGGCGAAGAAAGAGCATACATCAGGTAGTCATCCAAGTCAGGCAATCGACCCAGAATTTGCCAAGATATTTGTGAGGGATGCGTCAAAATCGTTAGCAGTAATAGAGTCAATAGTAGCCAAAGAGGGTAAATATAGTGAAGACGACGTGCGTACATATATAATCAACGTTCATGGTATGAAGAGTGCTTTAGCAAACATAGGGCAGAAGGCTCTATCAGACATAGCAAGTAAATTAGAGCAATTAGGCAGGAGCGGTGATGTAAACGCAATAGAGTCAGACACGCCATCATTTTTAGTCAAGCTACATGAGGTAATAGACGGGTTAGTGCCAAAAGAGGATGTATGTGACGATGGAGTGGAAGATGATACAGAGTTATTGCAAACAAAATTGCAATTGATAAAAGTAGCCTGTGGTGAGTATGACGAGAGTGGTATAGAGTCGGCGTTGTCAGAGTTAAAGGGCAAGGCGTGGTCTCATTCGACCAGGGAGTTGTTGGGTGTGATAGCCGAACATCTGCTACATAGCGACTTTGATGAAATCATTGAAGTCACTTGTAAATACATGGAGAATAAATAATTGCGACTGACTGTGCAAGGCACAGCAAACTAAACGGAGTTCCTATGCAGAAGAGTCTTATTTCACCATTTCTGACTTTTAATGGGCAGGCAGAGGAAGCTATTAATTACTACGTTTCTTGCTTTCCCGGAGCCAAAATAGCTCAATTGCTCCGGTACGGAGATAAAGTTCCTCATGCCACAAAAGGAAACGAAAACAGAATCTTAATGGGTATATTGTCCTTCAAGGAGCAAGAGATAATGTTTTTAGACATGGATTCGGATCACTCTGCACCCATGTTCAACTGGGCTAATTCGATTCATATATATTGCAACGATGAAGCCGAATTTGATGTTATCTTCGATGGACTATCAAAAGATGGCATGGTAATGATGGGGCCGGAGCCTGTTGCACACTTCCGCAAATGCGCCTGGGTGACCGATAAATTTGGTGTAACCTGGCAAACAACATGGGAATAAGGCCATTCCCACCGAGTCGCGTCTGAATATTGCTGACTATATATAGCGGTTCAACTTTTTGTAGTTGAACTGCTATACAAGAGGCTATCTTCGTTACCAAATGGTCTCTACTTGGTATTCATGGATTTTCTGGTCTGATGTCAGAATTGGCATATTTTCTGTCTGGGCGGTAGTGATAATGATCCTGTCAAATGGGTCTTTGTGGATTTTTGGCAATTTTTCAAGTGCTTTTATATAGCTTAGATTGATTGGAATTACTGACACAGGGATGTGTTGAATCCGATATAAAAATTCCGTTATACCGCCATGTAATTCGGATAGTTTTCCATTACTTGTTTTTATTGCAATTTCCCAAAAAGATGCAAGGCTTAAATACAATATGATTTCTTCATCTTCTAGCGTTATTTTCGCCAGGTCAGATAACTTTTCGTATTTGTTAATCCAGTAAAGTACTGTATGTGTGTCTAGTAAAATGTTCTTCACATGTATTCCTTGAATTCTTCCATAGGTGCGTCAAAATCGTCAGCCATTTCAAAATGGCCTCGCATGAACCCGAATACTTCCTTTCGAGACATTTTTTGGCCGATTCCAGCAGAGTCCCCGATGGTGGGTATTGTGTGTTGAACTGGTAATCCGTTTGAAGTGACAAAGAATTTCATTAGATCGCCAACTGCGTTTGAGGGGTGTATCCCAATATTTGTACAGATTGTGTCGAACTGGTTTTTAGTTGCTTCGTCTATAACTGCTGGGATTTGTGTGGTCATTTCGGATTCCTTTTCATCATCTTTCAAGGTTTCTGACTGGTAGATTAGCACTGTTTTGGTTGAATTGTTATACCAAACTGACCATTGACCACTTGTGTCATGGGACACATACGGTAAACACAAAAAACCGTGGCAATTATGGGCTACCAAAAGTAGTGTTGCTATATACTTGTACTGGAAAGTTGAAACGCAATAAATACCGCTACTACCTCAAAAATGTGATGCTATATGACCACCGAATCCTACCAACTCAAAATATTCTCCGAAGACCCATTTATCAACACTGGGCTATTTTCAGACCACTATCTTCTTGAGCGAATAACCTCCACACCAGCCTTCCAATACTGGGATGAAGAAAAATGCCGTGAAATCCATCAAAAGCTCAAAGCCCTATATATATCCTACTCAAAGGCGAGGATAGAAAAAAACGAAGAAGATACAAGAAGCGAATGGATAAGCAAGGTAGCAGAAATGCTTGGCTTCACATTCAAAAGGGAAACCACCGTCAAATCCGGCACACCCGATTATGCCCTGTTCTATGACGAGCAAACTCGCATAGACGCAGTAACAGCATACAACCAAAAAGACATGGGGGCTTTTTATACCAGAGCCATTACCATCATGGAAGCAAAGTATTGGAATTGCCCCCTAAAAAAATCAGCCTTAGAAGAAACTGGCCAAAACCCAGTATTGCAAATCAACACCTACTTAGACAAAGCACATGTTTTATCAAATAACCAAATCAAATGGGCAATCCTGACAAATGGTAAACAATGGCGGCTCTACTGCCAATACTCTGCCAACAGAAGTTATTACTATCTGGAAATAGACTTAGAAGACCTAATAGCCTACACAGGCACAAAAGAAGACCCTTATGCAAGATTTAGATATTTCCTCATGCTTTTCTCAGCAAAAGCCTTTCATCGCCAACCCGACAACAAATGCCAGTTAGACATAATCAAAGAAGAATCCCACAAATATGCAATTGAAATAGGCAATTCGCTTGAAAGCGTTATTTATGGAAGAGAAGGCGTATTTGTCCAACTAGCTAATGGCCTATGGAGGGGGACAGGGCAAACCAGCAAAGCAATTGCCGACACACCAATAAAAACAATAGAAACACTAGAAGCCAATACCATAGTGCTATTATTCCGTTTGCTATTTCTTTTTTATGCCGAAGATAAAGGCTTGCTCCCCGTAAACCAGCAATATTATCGCGAAGTTAGCCTCACCGAGTTAAGAAGAGAACTACAAGAAACCCACACAGCACCAAAAGGGCGAGTGCCACACAAATGGAACTACCTCAACACACTTTTCGAGTTAATCAACAGTGGCGACCCCGTATTAGAACTACCCTACTACAACGGCGGCCTATTTGACCCCAAAAACTATCCCCTGCTTAGCCAGCTAAAGATATATGATTCAGACCTGATACCAGCAATAAATAGCCTCAGTCTGGCCCTCGGAAGAGAAGGCGAATATTCAATGATCGACTTCAAAGACCTGGGCGTAAGGCAACTAGGATCACTTTATGAAGGTTTGCTAGACTACAAACTAGTGCAGACAGGCGAATCATTTGAAATCACCCATGATAGTTACGCTCGCAGAAATACAGCCTCGTACTACACACATGAAGACCTTGTATCATTTTTAGTAAAAAATACATTAGAGCCAATCTTAGAAGAGCGTAAAACAAAAGCAGACGCAATCCTGGCTCAATGGCTAAAGTGCAAAGATAAAAAGCAACAAGAGCTACTATCAGCCGAAATTCTTGACCAACTGCTCGAAATAAATGTACTCGACCCATCAATGGGTTCCGGTCATTTTCTTGTGTCAGCATTAGACTTCATAACAGAAAAAATAATTGCAATACTTGCCTCACATCAGGATGAACTAATACAAAAAAAGAGTTCAAAAGAACATCCTGTTATGAAATTACTGCGCCAACAGAGAACAGACATAATAGGCTCACTCAAAGACCAAGGCATGTCATCAGACTCCTGCAAACGAATCCAACCCGAATTAGACGACCTCAACCTCCTAAAACGCCTACTAATGAAGAGATGCCTTTTTGGAGTAGACATCAACCCCTTGGCAGTAGAGCTTGCAAAACTCAGCCTCTGGCTAGATAGCTTTACCCTTGGCGCACCATTAAGTTTTCTTGACCACCACCTAAAGTGCGGCAACAGCCTAATCGGGGCAAACATAGCAGACTACGAAGATGTAACCAGTAGCGGTATAGAAACCAACATGATGTCTACAGACGAATTAAAATTCCGGCCACAATCGATCATCAAAGAATTGTCAAACCTAATGGGGCTATCAGATGCAACCAAAGAACAAGTAGAGCAGTCAAAACAAATATATGCAGACGTAGAACAGACACTTAAGACCATCCGCATCATGTTAGATAGTGTGACCAGTCGCGGTTTTTCTAACAAACCCCAAATTGTTGGGACAGGAAAAAATCGAAAAACAATTGATATAGTCAAAACACTTTTGGCTGACAACACCGCATTTGAAAACCTTTTATCTCGCATTACCTCGCCCGAAACTAAGGTGGAACCGGCCATCGAGCATCTAGACGCATGTATAAAAAATATCATCGAAGACCGCACAAACCATGCGTTTTTTCATTGGGAACTTGCCTTTCCAACTGTTCTGTATCCCGGAGTGAGAAATAAAAAAAACATGGGCTTCGATGCAGTAATAACTAATCCCCCGTGGGAGAGGATAAAATTACAAGAAAATGAATATTTTGAGAAAGTAATGCCGCACATTGCTCTGATGCAAAGTCAGGCGATGCGGAAAAAGGCCATTGAGATGTTGCCAACAGATGAGCCACAGATATGGGACGATTATCAACGTGCCGGTCATCTCAGACAGCAATTTCTTGATTATTGCCATGCCAAGGATTCGCCATATCCCCTGCTTGGAGGCGGCGACACAAACCTATATGGTCTGATAGTTGAAAGAGCTTTAGGTTTAATTAATAAAACTGGCAAAGCTGGATTTATAGTGCCATCTGGCATTTGCACAGATGCAAGTAGCGCACTATTTTTTCGACAAATGGTGTCGGAAAAAAGGCTTTCATTCATATATGATTTTGAAAACAAAAAGTATTGGTTCCCAGACATCCACGCCCAATTCAAGTTTTCTCTAATTGGGCTGTCAGGAAATGACAACGATGCCCAATACATCCCAACGGCCAGCTTTCTGCAACGGATAGAAGAAATTGATGAGCGCACCCTGCACCTCAAACCCACAGATTTTGACCTATTAAATCCGAACACCAAGACATGCCCCGTATTCAGGACGAATACGGATTTAGAAATTACAAGACGAATATATGAAAAAGTGCCAATACTGATAAAGCATACACCTCTAGAATATGGTCAACCAAAAGACAATCCTTGGGGAGTGGTATACAAAACACTATTCCATATGACTAATGACAGCGGGCTTTTCAAGACGAAGTCCCAACTGGAACAGATTGGTGCTTGGCCAGAAAAAAAAGATGGCTTGCCTACCTACAATTCCCCAAAAGGGCGGTATGTACCATTGCTTGAAGGGAAAATGGTAAACCTTTGGAATCCCCGTTATGCAAGCATTAGGATCAACCTAGACAACATTCATAACAAATCGTCAGCAAATGCCACCCTTGGCGAATCACTTACTGATCCAAGATTTTTCACCGCACCACAGTACTACATACTTGAAGATGAGCTAATGCAGAAGCACCCAAAGCGTCAACCATGGTTATTTGTTTTCCGTGATATTACAAATGTGACTAACTTTAGGACTATTGTCTCTGCGCCAGTGCCTTATAGTGCTTTGGGAAACACCCTGCCATTTTTTGTATTCCCCGAAACTATTGGTCATAATCTCAGATTATGCTTTCTGGCAGATCATTCCTCTATTGTAAAAGACTTTGTGGCAAGGCAAAAAGTCCAAACATCCCATTTGTCGCTATATATCATTGAACAACTCCCAGCCCTGCCCCCAGACTTCTATTCCCAAACAATACACGGCCATAGTTGGGAATCGCTAATAGCTCCACGCGCCTTTGAGTTGAGCTATACCTGCGACGCACTCAAGCCAATGGCCACTGCTTATGGATACAAAGGCAAGCCATATAAATGGGACGAAAAACGCCGCCTCACGCTACAAGCCCAACTCGATGCCCTGTTTTTCCTTGCCTATGGCTTTGACTCAAAAGAAGATGAAAACACAATCCAATACATACTCGACACTTTCCCAATTTGGAATAGGGAAAGGCCACAATACGCCAGCCTTGTTATGAACTATTTACGCGCCTACAGAGCAGGCACTTTTGATGCTGACATTACCTGCATATAAAGTGAGCCTTTTTTTATAACCATGTGGGGTTTGCAATTATTTCCCTGCGTCTAATAGTTCTTTGGCTATCCAGGCACCGCCCATGACTTTGTTGAGGGATTCGGTGATGGCTCTTGCGTCTACTGCAATGCTACGCTTTGTTCTGCCGTCGTAGACGTAGTAGCCAGCCTGACCTTCGATGTTGGAATCAAAGTTGAGGCCAACAACCTCGCCTTTGGCGTTGAGCACTGGGCTACCTGAGTTGCCTCCCACGGTGTCGCAGGCATAGGTGAAGTTGTAGGGGGTTGTTAGTTCTACATCCCTCAGCTTGTCTAGCCACCTCTGCGGTAGTGTCCAGAGGCCGCCTTCAGCATTTGCAGAGTTGCCTCCCCAGCCAGTGTGTCGATCCAGTAGGCCATGAAATGTGGTGAAGGGTTGCATGAGTGTGCCGTTGGCTGGATAGGTTGCCACTGGCCCGTAAGTTAGGCGTAGTGTGCCTGTTGCGTCTGGATAGTTGGCCTTGCCGTGTATGGCAAACCTTGCTGTGGCTATGCGTTGTGCATGTTCGCTAATGACGGCGTTCACTTGTTCGTCTAATTGTTTGCGGTATGGTCTGGATTTTGTATCTATGTTTCGTGCAAGCACTATCAGGGGGTCGGTAGAGGATTCGAGAGCCTTGATTCCGCCGTCTAGTAAGTTCTTGCGAAATTCGGGGTTGTTAAATTGGGTTTCTGTCAGCAATTTTTTTGCAACTTCGACTGCGGGTCTGCCGTTGGTCAAAATCTTTACTATCTCATGTTGCTGGCCAAGAGCAGTGATGGCTTCCTGGATTCCGGCTTGGAGCCTTACAATGTCTAGCTCAATGTTGATGTTTTGCTGAACGCGCTCCAGTGCGGCCTTCCTTGTCCTCAGGGACTCATCTGAAATATCAGGTCGTTGGGAGGCTGGTAAGGAGGATTCATACATCCAACGCGCCACGTTGATGGCAGTTCCCAAAATGGTGGAACCTCTTCCGTCCAACAATTGGATATAGTCCAGTATTTCTTTGTTTAGCTTGACTGCTTTTTCAATTTCATCCCAACTGCCGCCCACTCTTGCCCTAAGGGCAGGGTCTGCATTAACTTTTTCTCGCAATTCCTTTTCTTCACGAGCAACTTTTTCTATGTTGGCAGAAACTTTGAGTCCCATTAATTGCCCTGCGATGCGCTTGTAGCCGTTGTCTATGCCCCAGATAGCTTCTCGTGCAGTCCTGGCCGCATCAGGGCCTGTTTTGCCATATTCAAGTATGGCGGCCTTTTGACATTCTTGAGAGCGCATTCTTACAGGAATATTAAAGTCTCTGGCAAACACCATTTGGGCGAGGGTCTGTTGGCGAAATGTAGAACCTGGATGGCCTGATACTATTACCAGGTCGTTGGCCTTGAGGCCACCCTTAGTCCAGGGGAGGTAATTGGTGGGTTTGTAGGGTTTGTCGTTTTCATAAACCCTGACGAGGGCAAAGTCAAGCCCCCACCTTGGGAAGGTGTAGTTGTCATGTGCTCCCCCAAAGTCAGCCACCTGCATTTCCGGGGCGGCAACAAGCCTTACATCTGAAAAATTTTTGTATCCATATATCCAGTATTCTCCCCCTTGATATAGAGTGACTGAATCGTAGGATAAGCTGGTGTCTTTGGCTATTTCTGCTCTGATTTCAGCCAGCTTATCTCGCCTGGCCTTGTTTGCCTGAGCGGGGGTCATGTTTGGCAAAACGACGGCCTTTACCTGAGCTGAAACATCTTTGCTCGTCATCAATACGCGCAACTGGTAGTTGGGGATTTTGATTTCTTGTTCCATTGAGGCGGCGACAAAGCCATCTCTTACGTAGTCATTTTCCCGTGTGCTTACCCTGGATATGGCTCCACGGGCGACATGGTGGTTTGTAAGTGCCAAACCATCCGGGCTTACGAAGGCACCGGAACCTCCGGGAAATTTAACGGAGGCCATGCGTACGTGATCCAGCCATGCTTGATCAGGTGCCCAGCCATACTTTGCCTTTATTTGGGCGATGGGCAGGTTGTCAAATGTCCACATGCCTTCATCAGCGGAGGCTATCCCCGTAAAGCCGGCGCAGATTAACAGTGATAAAAGTTGTCTTAGTTTCATGGTGTAATCCCCTGTTGAGAATTTAGTATTTGTGGCTATAAGTGCTGGAACCTGGCTATTGGCCGCTGGGCTTTTCTGACTTGACAAGAATTACAGGGGCTACTTGTTGTGGCTGGGTTGTAGTGATGCCTTTGAGAACATACCTGGTGCCTCGTTTTTGGCCTTGTTTTTCTATGATGCCCTCTGCTTCCAGATCAGCAAATACTTTGCGGAGCAATGCAGATGCACCCTCAAAGCCCTTCAAGGCAAGGCCACTCTGTGCCTGAAAACTGGAAATACCACCACTATCTACCAGCATCTTTCTGATCTTTTCTTTTACCACTGCATAATCAGGAATGCTCCTTTGCAGAGGAGGGGGAGGGGTAGGTCGAGGTGTTGGGGTCTGCTCTCTGGACATTACCTGAGGAGCAGGCTTAGATACGGTTGTAATTGTATGGCTTGGAGTTGACGCTACCTGTTGTGGCTTGGCTTCTATCAATAAGCCTCCATCCAGGTAGATGTCAGAATCTTCCGAGCGAAAAAGCACAACAACCGTTGGTGCTGGCACACCTTCACTATGGAGTGAATCAAGCAACTTCTCGCCGATGCGCTTCTTTTGTATATTATTTAATGGCGGTGTCTGAATAGTGACTATGGCCATAGATGAGTCTCCTTTGTAAAATGTATTCTTCAAGCGTAAAATACTTTACAGTGAAAGTAGTCTACCACGACCGGAGGGAAAAGCAATGTCAAAGCATAAACTTTCATTGAAAGACATACAGCGACTTCCAAAGTCAGACATCCACGTCCACCTGGACGGTAGCCTTCGCATAGAGACAATACTGGAATTGGCAGAAAAAGACAAGGTTAGATTGCCTGCCCATACCCCAGAAAAATTGCGTCCCATCGTTCAAGTGGGTAGTGACTGCAAAAATTTAGTTGAATACCTCAAGGCCTTTGACGTAACGCTGGCCGTTATGCAAACCTACGAAAGTTTGGTTAGGGTAGCATTTGAGCTGGCAGAGGATTCTGCAAACGAAAACATAAGGTATATGGAGGTGCGCTACAGCCCGATACTGCACCTACGAAAGGGAATGCACCTAACTGGAGTTGTTTCGGCAGTTTTGGAGGGGCTAGAACTAGCCGAGCGTAAATACGGCATTAAGACTGGAGTGATTATCTGTGGCATCCGTCACATCAGCCCTGAAGAGGCAAACCGCCTTGCCGCCCTCACCGTGGCCTATAAAAATCATGGTGTGGTGGGATTTGACCTGGCAGGAGCCGAGGAGAGCTTTCCAGACAAAAAGTATAAGGATGCCTTTGAAAGAGTATCGTCAAATAATATCAATTGCACTCTCCACGCGGGCGAGACATACGGCCCCAAAAGCGTTCATCAGGCGATACATATCTGCGGGGCGCACCGCATAGGTCATGGTGTGCGCCTGATAGAGGACGGAGAATTGGTTAATTATGTCAATGACCACAGAATCCCATTAGAGATGTGCATTAGTTCTAATTTGCAATCTAAGGTGGTCAAGCGGATCGAAGATCATCCCATCCGCCTATTCTATGACTTGGGGATGAGGGTGACTGTAAACACAGATAACAGGCTTATCACCAACACAACCCTGAGCGACGAGTATTGGAGATTGCATCAGGAGCTTGATTTTAGCATAGAAGAAATTAAAGAGATTATTATCAATGGCTTTAAGAGTGCATTCATCCCGTATGCCCAAAAGTGCCACCTGGTGTCCGGAATAGTTGCTGAGCTAAAGAGCCTTGAGCATGGTAGTGCAGAGACAAAGAAAGAACATTAGTAACAGAGACCATGTAACGAATTTTATGTAAACACCAAGGCTTAAAAAGACGGTATCCGATAATACCTCCTGCAAAGATGCGCAGGTTCAGGCTTTCCATCTGATAACTGATAACTGAAAACTATGAACTGGTATAAGCTAGAGATGGTGGAACGGAGGGAGCAGGTGTATGGGTGCAACTTGGTATAAAACTCATACCAAAGCTTTTTCTTTCTGCCGGGCTCTGAACTCAGCAACCACTTCTCGAAACGGACGCATACGGGCAAGTTGTTCTTCAGTTGCTTCCGGGATGTCAGAGCAATCAATTTCATCGTCTGGCATTGCCGCCAAAGCATCCAGCCTTGCCTGTTGTTCTTCCGTCAGTGGCGGCAGGTTGTCCAAGTCATAACTTACGATTCCCATAGCGTCTCCTTTCGTGTGGTCCAGCAATGGCTCAAGGGAAAATATTCGAGGTTGTGACATTGGTTGGTGGTTCTAAGTTAAGGGCAAGTTGAAGAGCTAGTTTCATACAGTGTGTCGGGACAAATGTCAATTCCGTTAGGCCACTCAATGAATGTTCTGTCATCGCTAATTCTGGCTAATTCAAAGTACTTTGGGTTTTTGAGTTCTTTGCCCCATTCGCCTCTTGTGCATGCGGTAGCATCAAAGTACTTCGTTTCGTTGGTGCTGAATCGTAGTTTTAGGATATAGTTTGGTAGAAAACCAAGTTCTAGTATTGTGGGTTCCTGCATAAGGGCCTCGCTATCTCAAGGGATCAATTTTGAAAGGAGGTTCATTGTTGTCAAGTAGGAGCCAGTTAGCCTCTAATTCTTCTTTGTGTATTGCTATCCATGCTAGGACGAGTTGCATTTGTTTTGAGGGCAGTGGTTTTCCTTTGATAATATTGCCACTGAAATCAATTGTTGCCTTATGGTTTCCATATAGGGCATGAAGATGAGGCGTGTTGTGCCCTTGCTCATTTGCGAACATCCGAATTATGATGCCGTAAAACATTGAGATGGTTGGCATACGCTTACCTTTCTGTATCTATGGTAACAGGTCTTGGGTTTATACCAAGTTGCACCCATACGGGAGTAACTTGGTATAACGGCAATGCGAAAGCAGTGCCCGCAAGTTTTTGAAAATACGGGCTTTGCTCGTGTTTGCAAA
>Ga0082212_10000090_pt1 | contig 130833 bp, 119 predicted proteins | sample TergutNt197P3_FD_71548 | JGI IMG/M metagenome (GOLD analysis project Ga0082212, IMG submission 71548) | Neocapritermes taracua P3 segment gut microbial communities from Petit-Saut dam, French Guiana - Nt197 P3 | ecosystem: Host-associated > Arthropoda: Insects > Digestive system > Gut ... | reverse complement strand
TAATATTTGTACATTGCACACTGTGACTTTCCTTTTCCTTGCTTGAATAGCTCAGTTGGCAGAGCATGCGGCTGTTAACCGCAGGGTCGTAGGTTCGAGCCCTACTTCAAGCGTTTCATCCTTGATTTAGCCGTGGTTGACTGTGTTCGATATATTCGGGCCTTTAGCTCAGTTGGTCCAGAGCTCTCGGCTCATAACCGATAGGTCCGGGGTTCGAGTCCCTGAAGGCCCACCAATAAAAACCCCCATGATTCCATTAGGTTTCATGGGGGTTTGCTTTTTGCTCGTGGTATTAAAAATGCCGAATTGGGTGCAGGGACTGTAAAAAGCTATGATAAATTTCAATAATTTAAAATGATTTATGGTTTTAATTTTTCTTTTTACTCAATAAATTTTGCAGTTTTTCAGTCGCTTTCCTGTCCTGCTGTTTTATGACGTGAGTCTATGATATATATTCGATGTTACGCAACGGAAAGTTGCATTATGTGCATCCTATGTGGGATACAGCTTTTTCATATACAGACAGAAATTATGACGGAGCCGACGTAAATTATTATATACGGGCAGTTCAGTCAGACATGGAAAGCGCATGGTCTTCGCCTTTCTTTTTCAAAAAACTGTAAAATGAAAATTGGGAAAATAAGTTGCCAAAATTTGAACTGCCTTTCTTATCATTTTCTGATCTTTATTTTCATTTTTTTGCCTTTCTGCGTTTTTTTCCCGCCATCAAATAGCCTATACTTCCCACTGCTGTTACACTCGATATTAAAAATAAAACAGTGTATAATTTAATTTGAGATTCGTCTCCGGTTTTAGGTACTTCTTTTCCGGTATATCCGGTTGGCCTGTTGACCGATTCAGAGGGATTGACAAATTTGTCCGCCGGGTTTTGAGTCTGCATTATTTCCGGGTGTGATATGGTCGGTTCGTTTGGAGTGGGATTTTCTGTTTCTGGATTTATTGTAAAGTTCGGAGCGGTAGATTCCGTATAATTTGGCGGCTGTATCCCTTCCGGAATTGTTGTTTCGGTAATATCCGGGTTTTTTTCAACTGGTTTTACCGTTGATTTCTCAGTAGATCTTTCCGCAGTCGGCACATATCCGCCGTTTGTCAATGTATATACATTGATAAACGACATGGAAGTGACTTGCCTGTTTGCGTTGTTCGTGACGATTCGCGTCACTGTGAGCCGCCCGTCAATATTTTTCACCGAGTCTGTGATTGTATAAACCGCCGTATCATAATCATAACCTGATACGCCGGTATTCACTTCCGATACATAATAATAATACGTCCCTGCCGACGTGTAGCTCCATGTACCGAATTCCGCACGGCCCGAACCCGTAATCTGCACGGTTTTTACGCCGTTTACGCTGCCTGCGGGCATTGGCTGGGAAGGGTACTGCGCTTTCAGCAGGAAAGTAAAAACTTCGGAGGTCGCGGGGTTGCCGGAAACGGTTTTTACCACAGGGGGATCCGTCATAAGTTCAGGATCGCTCGGAATAAATGCCTGCGCGTAGAATTGATTATATTTTATTTCCATCGCTTTATTTCCGTTTTCTTTATAGACCACGACAATAGCTGTCATGTTATTGTCAATATATATTTCCAGAGTATATACTTCCTGGTCATAAACATATTTAGGCTGAGGAGCCGTGATGTGTTTTAATTCATATATATATATGCCCGTTTGAGTAAAAATAATCGGCCCGATATTTATATCCTGCGTGCCTTCAATGCTGAAATTATAACCGTTTTCGTTTCCGCACGCCGGCATTGGATTGGCCGCAGCTTTCGGGGTGAGTATGTAATTAAAATTATTGTCTGGCGGTGCGGACGTTTCGGTGGTTGTAAATATCTGACTTATTTTTAAATTTAATTCCGCCGAATCTGCGGCGTGCGCCGCCGGCATATATAGGCCCGTCATAAAAATCAGGCACAGGACGCCTAAAAAAAAATTCTTGAATTTTCCTCCGGGGCTTGTTATTTTTCTCCCTGCATTCATATTTTTCATCTCCTTCGCCGGGTGTTTATTTTATTGCGTTTCTTGTTGTTTATAACCAAAATCAATATTAACAGTAAGAAACCAGTAAGCATAATCAATGCTGTGATTCGGATCCAAAGCGGAGTCTGAACCCATAATTTCGGTATTTTGTCCACCGCCGTCAATATATTGTTTTTCTTGTCCGATTCTTTTATAATAAACGGATCGTCCTGTATTTCATCCGTGATTTTCCCCACGAGGATATCGCGCCCGTTTGTGGAATTTGACGAACAGGTAGAGAGAAGCACGATCCGGTCGTTTGCGGTTATTTGTATTTCTCTTGTATGCGCGGCTCTTTCAATAAGCATGTTTAAATAGTCTTTCTGGTTTTCCTGTCCTGAAATCTTTGTCCTGAATATGGTGCTATCATAAGCGTCAGCGTGAACAAAAGCGAAAAATTCCAATCCGTGTTCCTGCCCGTCATAATACAGCGTGCCGTATTTTCGGACGTCAAAATAATCATTGTCCGAAAAATTTCCGATTTCGCCAAACATAGTTTGTTTTTCCATGTGGTGGCCGTAAATGATACTGTTGAAATCCGAAAAGTCCATGCTTGAATTACTGTCCAGGAATATCGCGCCGGAAAGGGAATATTGCCCTTCTGCGTTGGTGTTTACGTATTTCATCAAGTTTGGGCTCTGCACTACAGGGTAATCTATATGCGTCCCATATATCGTGATCCAGCCGAACACTTCCGGATTTATTGCCTGCAATTCTAAAAACGACTTGCTTTCGTTTTGCGCGGTAGGTTTATATATTTCATAGCGGGCGGCGTCAGCCGCTTTATATACCTGTTTGGAATCCCATACGGCGTAGCAACCTGTTATGACGAATAATAAGATAATAATCAGAACTGCAATATCAATAATGCCGTTTATAAGCCATATCGTTTTTTTGCCGATTCCAGTTGCTACGCTCATGCGATTCCCTCTTTTCTCAATAAAATTTAATTAAATCTGATTTATATTTTTATATATTATTGCGATTATTGCATTGAATTTTTTTTACGCGTTTTAAATATTATATAAATTGAAATTCCGATTATCGCGATAACTATCATGCCAATGAAAGGCAGATCGTTGAGGTCGAGTCCCGTGGGCGTAGTGGTATCGTTTTCATTTGTGAAATCCGCGCTGTTTGTATCTTCGCCGACTAATTCGTCTGTAACGCCCAAATCTTTGCCGGTTAAATCAGTTTCTAAAGAAATACTATCCGTAACTACGGCAGTTCCGCTGTCATATATAACAGCTACAGAGGGTTTATAATTTTTCGAGCCGGTTTCGTTTACATCATAAGTTGTGCCGACCGGGGTATCTACGAATACAAGTTTTTGTCCGTGCTTGAGCTGGAATGTATTCGGTGTTTCGTTTTCGAATTCTATGGTTACAGGATCTCCCGATTCGGTATAGACAATTAAAGCATAATCGCCGTTTTCGTCTTCTTCTACTATATAAGCTATATAAGCTTCTTTAGGTTCGGTAACGAGCTCAGGTACTGTTATTGTAAGGGTAAAATCGAAATGCAGGCTTTTGTTACCAAAGTCGCCGGTAACTGTTTTGCTGATGGATAATGTCGCGTCGCTCGTATCTTCTGGTTCTTCATCTCCATCGCCGGTGCCGTTGGTTCTTACATAAGTATTCGTGAATATCATATCCGAATGTCCTTTGCCGTCAGGGGCGTTGGGGGTCGGGTCAACTTTTTCGTCTACTTTTTGTTCTTCGTTGTCCGGTATGATTACGACTGCGCTGACAAATTTAATAAAAAGCAAGCCAGTGTCATCGTCTTTCATTACATAAGCCGTAACAAGATATTTTGCGCCGGAATAAGTGACGGTTTCATGATTAGCGTCAGCGATTGTATATGTCTTTTCTTTTTCCGTTATTTCGAATTCGTAAAGGCCTTCGTGCGGGAACGTAACCCCTGCGAAAATATCGGATGATTCGTTAATAAAAGTGTAAGTGTTTCCATCCGCGATATAGTCTTTATAAGTTTTTTTGAGGCCGTCAAAATCACTTGCCGAATAAGTTATGTCGATTGTGTAAGCGACAATAGGATTGCTGTTTTTTATAGGTTTATCACCGGCTGTAATTTGCTCGACGTCTATTTCGTCAACCGCAGTCAGTTTAATGTCAAATGTAAATGTCATGCCGCCATCCGGAATTTTTGTGCCTACGGGGACTTTAAGGTGTTTTGAAATTGCCGCTCCCGCAGGGTCGTCCGAACCTGTCCCTTGTGAAACAGGGTTAGCCGCGAATACAGGTATAATTGCGCTGAGACAAATGATAATCGCCAAGAGAGATGCTGTTAATATTTTTACTACGCTTGATTTTTTCATGGTTTTTTGCTCCTTTAAATTAATTTTATTTGTTTTTTTGTTTTCTGTGGCATAATTTTGCATAGAGTGTTTTTCCTCCTGAATCATTTTATTGATTTTTTATTTATAAAATTTTTATATAAACATGAGATAAGGATGTATATTCCGGGACGGGGGCCCGTTCCGGCCCGGCATCCTTATTCATCATGATTATTTTAAAAGTTTCTGCGTCTTACTATAGTGATAACTTTTCCAAAAATGTCGTCAGCGTTTACAGAACCGTAAATGCGGCTGTCTGTTGCGGTTTCCCTCGCATCGCCCAGCACGAAAATCTGTCCTTCTCCCAGTGTCAGGGGAAATTCCGTTCCCTCTACATATCTCTGGGTTTGCTGGTAGATACTCAATTCCTGCTGGAGCGCGCCGTTTATCATCAGCCCTTCTTCCAGAATGTCTACCGTGTCGCCTGCCGTGGCAATCACCCTGCGCACTTGTTTCTGTCCCTGATAAGTTAATATGACAAGGTCTCCTGCGCGGTAATTTTTGTCCAAGCGGTAAAAAAGTATCAGGTCGCCGTCTTTGACTGAGGGATTCATACCGGGTTCGATATTATAATGAAATCCGTACATGAAAGTGAATATCAGCATTGCTATGCTTATTATCGCCGTTATTTTGATTGCCAGCGATCCGAATTCTTTCCAAACCGAAACTTTTGAGTTTGAACCAGAAATGTTTGAAGAATTCTTACGCGGTATTTTTTTATTTTTATGTAAAGACTTATAAAATTCTTCCGGCGGAAAATTCAACGTTATGATGCCCGGCACTTCTTCAAAAATCAAATTCGGGTTTTCAGATATTCCGGTTTGGTTATTTTCGTTCATATTAACTATCCGTAGTCACCTCTTTCATCAATATTTTGGTCATTTATTTCTACATTTATAAGTTTAAATGATGAAGTTGCTTGAATGTCAATAGATTTTTCAAAAATTTTATAATTTTTTTATTTTTTATTTTTTTATACAAAAACTGCCGTTTTATCAATGGTTTTGCATTATCAAGCTTTTGAATTTTTTTGAAGTCGCTTTATTTTTTTTATTTTTCTTATGTTTTTCTTTAAAGCGGCTTTCAACTTTTGTCGATTTTAATCATGTTTAGATGTTTTATTTTATATATAATGTGCATAAGTTTAATTTTGATATTTAAAACGCCGCCGTTTATAAACTATTTTAACTGTCAGATATATCAGCCCTGACATGGCCGCGAATACTGAAAGCGTGAATATGTTCATATCGCCGGCATTCGCGCCGGTTTCCGGTACTTCTATGCGTGTATTCGTAAAATGAAGAACGCGTTTTGCTTGCGTCATAGCCCATGTGCCGGTATCGCCGGTAATAATTTCGGGTCTGGGGCCGATTACGTTGTCTGTCACTGAGACGTTATATCTGGAAGCTCCTGTTCCGACTACGCATAACGTGCCGTCAAGTACGAGTTCTTTTTCGACTATGTTTATATTACAATTCACAGGGATTCCTTCTATGGTGATGCTTTGCCCGTGGGTGAGCCTGAATTCAGTTTTGCCTTCATTGTCCAGTATCAGCATTCCGCTTGCGGAAGAATTTCCGTCGAACCCTTCGAGCGCGCCTCCCTTGTATTCAAATTTGGTATTTGCCGGCAATGCCAACGTACCGGAACTGTCTTTAAAATATATTGTAAAAATAAATTCTTTGCTTCGGTTACCGTATGCGCCCGCTACGGTTTTGGATACCGACAAAGTGGTAACGGCATGATAAATAAAATAAACATCTCTGCCGGACGATACCGCGGTTTCGGGGAGATTCCCCGGCGTATAATTCGCTGGGGTTGACGCATTGTCCCATATATATCCCAAAGCGTTGTAGCCTTCCATTGCCGGGAGGGTTTTGGAATACATTTGACCGCCATCTATTTCCACATGGACAGGCTCTCCGATTTCATGTCCGTCAATATCTATATATCTTTCGGTTATAATATATCCCGGCGCATAAACTAAAAATAGCGTTTTATTTTCGTTTATATTAGTTATCTCTGGGGGATCGCCCGGCGTGTAGTCTGTTCCGGTGCTGTCAGGTTTGGTTTCGCTAAGTTTATATCCTTTATATATATAGCCGGGAATGACCGGGATATTAGCTGTGTAAGTTCCCCCGTTGCTGATAGTGACTATATTATCGACTTTACCGGGGATAGAATTGCCGTATTTATCCGTATATTTTTCCGTGACCCGGTAGAAAACAGGAGCTCCATCGCCGTTATCCATTGCAACGACCAGAGTATCCCAGTAAGCGTTATGAAAATTATGGGGATAATTGCGCATGTGTCCCACCGAAGGGATTATAGGGTTTTTCACATTAAGAAACGCTCCTGAAGATACATGGTCATAATAGTGGACGATCTGCCTCAATCCATGATAAGCTGAGACGGGAGGGTCTCCGTAAAAATCAACGAAAAGCTTAAAATCTTCTGTGTGATTGGTTCCGGTGCTGAAAAGGACAGTCATATAAATATCATTAGTTTCGATTGGGAGTACCCTTAAAAGCTCGGACGTTGTTGCGTCATACACATAAATATCTCCCCTGATTCTCTCCAAGAAGAACAGGCTGACAAAATATCCGTCGCCGTGGTCGTCGTCGCCCTTACCGTCGCAATGACCGAATACGCCGGCGCGTTCGTCGCTGTACCCTCTGCTGTACATTAATATATCGGCTTCCTTATTAATAAAATAATTGGGGTTATATCCTTCGACAAAGTTTACGCCAAAGCCCCTGCCGATATTTGCGGCGTTTAGGGAATATCCTCTTATACTACCCCCGATGATGGCTATACTGCCTTTATTTGTGCCGGCACTGATGATTCCAGCCCCGTTGCCTATGCCCGCGCCGTGTCCGGAATTAGCGGTCACATGACCGTCTGCAATCGTTATTTCGGCAAATCCGTCTTTGCCGCCGCCTATGCCCGCGCCGTTATAGCTGCTGTTTCCGAGAAATAATTTGTTTTTTTCGCAAGCCGTAGCTTCCACCGTGCCGCCGGTAATCAAAATAACCGACCCTTTTAAGTGTGTGAAGCCGCCGGTAGAACCGTTCCCGCCGCCTATTGCCGCACCATTAAAACCTGCCTCAGCAATTACCGTGCCTCCGGTGACTGTGACGAAGCCGACGCCGTTTGTGCCGGCTCCGCCGCCAATCGCCGCCCCGTTAGCGTTGGCTTTTGCGATTACTTTGCCGCCGTTGACAGTAACATAACCGGCATGAGCCGCGCCGCCGCCGATTGCGGCAGGCTGATTTGCAAGTATATATGTCTGCGTAGCTTCGACCGTTCCGCCGTTTATAATAATCTGGCCGCTGTCGCCGGTATTATTGGTGCCTATGCACGCATTTTCGCTATTTGTCGTTATTTTGAGTTCGCCTGACTCGCGCCCTGTGGCTTCCGCGCTGTCGATAGTCAGTTTTGCGCCCTGCGGAACTGTGATATATCCGTGAATATTGGAGTTGCCCTCTAAAAATATTTTAAAATCAGTATCCGTGGAGCTTAACCTTATTTCCAGTTTGGCGTTAGTATCTGTTGTAGCGTCGTTTAACGTAATAGCTGAAATATTGTTAGGCAAATATATGCCGTTTTCATTAGGGGCAATACTGGCGCCCGATCTGCATATAATATCCGTTGAGGTAAATAAACCGCCGCCAATCGTGATCGGCCCGGTATAACCCGCCGGAAACTGGCTGCCGTTTACTCTGAATGACCCCGCAATCATAATAGGCTCGTTATATCCGAACGGATAATTGAGAGCATTCAATACAGTCAGCCCATTGAACACAAGGGGCACGTGATAATCCTGCGGAAACGTGAGAGTGCCCACGCTCAATCCGTTGATTCCAAGTTGTCCGGTATAACCCGCCGGAATCAAAAGCGTTGTAGACCCTAAACTGACGTAATCGTTTGAGCTGTTTCGCTGGAAATTCAAATCCGAGTTGAATCCTGCCGGAAAAACGATACCTTTAATTAAATTGTTAAGGCCGATCATCGTGACGGAAGAGGGCGAACAATCCGGCGTGAATACAATTCCCATTACCGAACCCATTCCGAGAGCGGTTCTCAGAATCGTGTAATCATTGCCGTTTGCGTCCGTGTTAAAAGTAAGTATTCCCGATCCCAAGTCGAAACTATAACCTCTCCCGGTCACCAACAAAGAATTATAATAATCAGTGACGTCGATTATATATTCGTTATTCGGAGCCTTCGACGGACCTGCCGCTATAAGTCCGGCGTTTATGCCTTCCGCGTTCTGTCCTTCTTCAATAGTAATTATTTCCGAATATGCCGTCTGGTAATCTTCAGACAATATAATTGCCATTTTGTTATCGTCCGTTATTTCCAGCGGCAGCAGATATTCTGTCTCATTTATAGTTTCAAATTCAAGCCCTGTTACATAATCGCCTTGCAAGAGTTCTTCAAAAATATACGCGCCGTTCTTATCTGTTAAAACATCGCTTATAGGCTCGCTGAGATCTTCTGCCGAATAAAGATAAACCGGATAATCTGATAAAGGGTTTTTAGTTTCATCATATAATAAACTCTTGAAATAACGAAAAGACTGGGAATCGCTGTCTATCCATAAAAATCCGGATATACTTCCGGTATCATGGATTTCTTCTTCTATAAGATCTTCCGTAGGTTCTTCATCTTCATCAATTTCACTGTTTTCGTCTTCTTCCGTTTCTTCGGAGTTCTCTGTTTCTTCCGTTTCCTCCACTTCTTCTATATCTGTTATATTTGTTATATCTTCTGTATCTTCCGTGGTTTCTTCCGGACCTTCATTCATATCAGTTTCAGTCTCAGTTTCGGCTCCGGTTTCGCCGTCGGAAGTCGGTTCTGTTAATTCTTCGGTTTCGCCGGGAACAGAAAAATCGTCTTCTTCCGTTTCCAAAAGTTCTGTTTCTCCGATTGATCCCGTAATTTCCATGAATTCACCCAGTTCTTTCATTGCGAAAGTACCGGGAATAATGACCAGCAAGAAAACAAAAAGCAACAAGAGACATAGTATTCTCCTGTTTCGTTCCTTTTTTGTTTCACCCATATTACAAACCTCGTTTCAATTATCTCAATTATTTCAATACGTTTTATTTTTTAATATATTTTTATATTACAAGTTTAAATGATGAAGTTACTTGAAAGTCAATAAGTTTTTCGAAAATTTTTACTTTTTTATTGCCATTATATAAAAATTGCCGTAATATCAATGATTTACGGTTTATTTTTTTATTTTATTTTATATATATCGGCTTAATTTTTATTATAATATTCACTTTTATCCTTGATTTACTTTAAAGCAACTTACACCTTTCATCATTATTATAGACATTTGTCGAAAACTATTATGAAAATCCGGAGCAATTCTTATCACGGCAATATAAAGATTATCCTGATGAACCTTTTGGTTTTGGTGTATTCCGTTCATAATAATATAGATTAATTCTATATCAGGTAAATAAAGAGCCGCTTTAGCAGCGGCTCGTAAATATTTGCGGTGGTCAGACCGTCATATGCTTTCAAGCGCTGCCAGTATCGTAGGGCTTTGCCCGTTATATGAAATACCCCCAGCTTCGCTGGGGGCTTGCTTGAATTATAAAGTGCATTTCAAAGATTTTTTATAAATGGTTTTTGTTTTATCTGGTTTATCTCATCATATTTATTAAACAGGGCTAATTTGCACACATTATCTATAAAAAGATTTTTTCCAAATGATTTGTTGTTTTTCATATCAGCCGGTTTTGTGATTATTTTTATTTGTGTTTTTTTTCTTATATTGTTTAGAAAAATCTTACCTTTTTCGTTCAGTCCCAGAACAACCGTGAAATCCGTCGGATTATTCTGCATTTTTTTTGTTATGCCAAAAAAGATATTTAATATCATACGTTTTACAGAGGACGAAGTATTATGCTTCGCCTCTAAATTTTTAATAATAGAATCATAATCAAAACAACCGTCAAGTAATTTTTTTATCCTGTGTTCTTCCCCTCCAAAAACTTCGGCGCACTTTGCGATTTCATGAACGTCAATCCTGTTTAAATGCGATATAATCGCAGGGCTTAGATTATTAATATCCGTAAATTTCCAACTTTTTATCAATTTAAGAGATATTTCATAAGCTTGCTCAGGCATAAAATTTTTAATTTCAGATATATTATTTTCTCTGATTAATTTACGCAGATAACCTGCGCTTACATAAGTTTCGTCAACTGTTTCTTTTTGCGAATTGAAATCCGCGCCGATTCTTTTTATTGTAAATGGCATTATATTCGAGTTTAACTTTTTTAATGCTTTGAGATATTCGACCGCCAGAATATTATTCGAGCCATTTAAAACTTCGGCCTTTTCTTCACCGTAGATTTCGCGAAACAAATCATAAACATTCTGTGGGTAACTTTTATTTTTGTTTGCTTTTATATTCTCTCGCAGTTTTAAATCAAATTCTTCGCTCATGATTTTTTCAGCGGCAAAATCGAGAAGTTCCAAATCCCCGCATTCGCTGCCAAAACATATATAATCAATCCCCGAAAGCTTTTGCATTATATAAACCGCTGAAAACGCGAAAATATTAGCCGGGCTGTTAGAATAAACAGACGACAGTTCAAAAACCGCGTCAACGCCGTTTCTAACTGCGATTTCAGCCCTGTTATATTTAGAGAACAGCGCAGGTTCGCCGCGCTGAACCAGACTGCCGCTCATAATCGAGATAATAACAGAATCCGGGAATATTTCTTTTATTTTTTGTATCTGATAGAGATGTCCGTTGTGAAACGGATTATATTCTGAAACGATCGCTATTACGGGCATAAATTAATATGATTCTCTTTCCTGAATTTAAAAATATAAAAATATTTAATAGATTATGTAAATAAAATTTTATATATCTTACGAATAGTATGCTTATAATCAACAGCCTAACGATTCCAGACTATCAAATACCAAAAAACACCAAACTTATCTATTACATCGCAAGAAAGTTTGCTCCAAGGTTCAACTTTTAATCCTGCGCATGGATTTCCGTTTTTTGATAAAAGGTCGAAAGCCCTTTTTAAGTCATCTTCATTTTCAAATTCCACTTCAAACAACATAACGGGTCGGGTTTCTGCGGGATATTCTTTTATCAATGCGTCGGGCAAATACTTATCTTCGCAAATAGTGATATATTCTTCATTGTTTTTTTGAAGAATACAATACCAAATATTACCGTCAGAATCCAATGTAGGTTCGCCTTTCATTTCAAGCCCAAACGCTTCTTTGTATAGTTCGGTTGCTTCGATACTGTTTTTCACATAAACATGTGAGCCTATTCTGCTAATTTTATGCCACATTTGCATTTTTCCTCCACGCAAAATATAAATACCCTGCACTACTATAATTTTTTCATATCAAAACCCATCTTGTCCCCACATGACAATCCCGCCGTTGTTGTTCAGATATTCCACAGCTTCGGCAGTATCAGCCAAAACTATTTCTTTTCCGTCAATTTCAAAACTAATCGGCTTATATACGCATATCATATTATGGTTATGCGTTTCTTCACCCAAGACTTCCCTTGAAGTTTTGACAAACTTAGGCACACTTATTTTTCCGTCGTCCGGTTTTACAGCCGACAATAAAATATCGTGGTCGTTTTCGTCCGCGACGATTTCGCTTACCCAGCCGCCGCCAAAACAAATATATCCCGCGAGTTTACCGTTTTTGAATAGCCCGTGCGGATTTTTTATTTCCCCGGCGCACCACGACTGCCAGTATTCTTTTGTCCTGACTATGCAGCAGTTTAAATTCACGCAGTATTTATTATATAACATCGCCATATCGTGGAAGTTTTCGGGATTTAACGGGCGAATATCGGATAAATTCGACGGCACGCCGGGGTCGTCGTGCCCTACAACAGTTTTATTGTAAAATTTGACCTGCATAAATCCGTGTTTTGCGTAGTGAGAGAAATATCCCGTGCCGAGCATAGACAAATCAAAATTGTTTTCTATCATGTAATCAGTCGCCGCGTCAAGTAATTTTGATGATAATCCCAAACGCCTGTAATTTGTATTTGTCGAGACTTCGCCGATCCCGCCCATTTTAAATATTTTCCCGCCGATATAAACCTGACGGTGAAAAACCCTGACAGTCGAGATAATTTTATTTTCTTCGCTTTTTATGATAAAAACAGCATTATAATCTTTGTGAGGGTCGGCGACAAAATGCCGCCTGAAATACGCCGCGCCGGTTTCGACGAAAACTGACCCGCAGTGTTCAACCCATTCGTCGAAATCATTCGGAGAAAGAAGTTCTACTTTATAATCAAAATCAAAATTTTTTTCACTCATAAAATTTTTACCCCTTTAATAAAATTTATTTAACGTATATTATGTTTATTATCTGCTATGTTCAATAATAAAATCAAGCAGCGTTTTTTCGTCTATCAAGTTATCGGCAAGCTCAAGACCGATTTTTATCAATTCATCATCTGTGCAAATGAGTTTGATACCGTTAAGTTCTAAAAAAGAAATCATGGCAAGCATGCCTATCCGCTTGTTACCGTCAACAAACGGATGATTTCTAACCAATCCGTAAGCAAGCCTCGCCGCTTTGCTTTGCAGCGTGGGATAATTTGTAATGCCGTCAAAAGTAATAAATGGAGCTTCAATAGCTGATTCAAGCAGTCCCATATCTCTGATGCCTTCCGTTCCGCCGCTGTATTTAACAAGTATTTCATGTAAAATAATTATCTGTTGTTTAGTCAGCTTTTTCATTTGGCAAGCTCCCTAAATGCTGCCAAATGACGTTTTACAATGCTTTCCCCGATTTCCAGCACAGTTGCGTCATCGGTAAATTCTTCGCTCTGGAATTGGCTGTATTCTAAAATAACATACCGCGGCGTATTATTTTTAAGAATGATAGCTGCGCCATTTTCATCAACGAGTCTCGCGACTCGCGAAAAATTCTGATTGGCTTCTGTGATAGACACCAAATTGTTAGTATTTATCTGCATAAATAATTCTCCTTTACACTTTATTATAATTATTATACACCATCAATAGGAGAAATACAACCTATTTTATAAAATATATTTCAAAAAATTTTCCTATTAAAAATTCTTCTAAATAGCTTGTCACAAAATATTTGATTCTTTCCGTATCTTTTAAGATTTGCCCCGAAGCATTATAACTGTCGTCAAATTCGTATTCTTGATGTTTATGATTCGCTAATCTTTCACATTCTTTATAGATATATGTCAAATTTATTTTTGCGGACTTTTCGCATATTTCAATTAATTTCGACATGTTTTTAGTTACAGGGGGAATCTTACACTTAAAAACTATAAGAGCTTTCAGATATTTCACAACAGCTTCACGGCAGTGCTGCCATAATGTACTGAACAAATCACTATACATTGACTCTATATATTCCGCTTCTAACAAATCATTTTCGGCTGAGTCAACCCATTTTTGAGCCTTATTAAGCCGATTCATCAATTCTATTAACTGTTCGGGAGTTTCTTTTGTTTCCTTGCGGTATTTTTCACCGTTCGAGTCTATATGAATGTCTTTAAGCTCTTTAAACAGTTCTGTGTATTCTCTGTTTATTAATTTCATAATTTCATCAGAGCCGCCGACATCCGGGTGATGTTCACGGCTTAATTTCCTGTAAAGCTTTTTCAGTCCTTCGAGTGTCTCAGGCATCGGATTAAAATAAATCATTTTTATCCTCTTCACATGACGCATATAATATAAATTCCCTACCCTTTATAAAATCTGATTTCGCCTACAGCGTCGCAAAGCGCCTCTATATTTTCAAGCGGGTCGTCGGGGCCTATCTCTATGTTTAACCCTAATCCGCCCTCCGGCAGATATAATCTCTTTACGCACTCTTCAACGTGTTTGCGCATGTCTGACGGCGTGCCGAACGGGAATAGCTGCCTGTCTAAATCTAAGTTTATAGGGATTTTGCCCTTGCAGATTTTCTCAAGATTGTCAAGCCCGTTTGCCCTGATCTGCGGGTTTATTATATCAACCCCGCACTCCTGCAAATCTGGCATGATTTCGTGAATATCGCCGTCAGTGTGCATATAAACAAGCCTGCCGTCGTCTTTGCATAATTTATATATAGCCGAAAAGCACGGCTTCATATATTTGCGCCACTTCTCAGCCCCAATCGCCAATCCTTTTTGCATACCCAAATCATCGCCGAAATACACCATTTTTTCTTTATTATTTTCAAGCATATATTTTGTCTGTTTTAAATTATAATTCAAAACTTTATCTATTAGCATCTGTAATTCAGGCGGCTCTTCAAAAAAATCAACCATAGCTTCTTCAAATCCGCGCAAATCTAATAGTATCAGATACATAAACCCGTGCGGCAGCCAGTGATCGCCCTCAGGGACTTTCATAGTATGTACGTCCTCTCTGGTTTTCACGGGATGACCTGTGACGATTGCCGCCATTCCGTCCACTTCGTTGCTCCAGACGCAATCCCATATATCAGTATATCCCCCTTTTCTGTAACTCTCCGATAAATTTGCGTAAGGGTCGTAATTCTGCCACCAGTTGCCGAGTAAATCTTCGTATTTAGATAATATTTTTTTTATTTCGTCGCCGTATTTGATAAAAACCGCGGGTAAAAATCCAAATGATACGGGTATCTGCTCAGGATATTGATATGTTGCCGCTTTAATTAACAATTCGTTTGCCATATTTATATATCTCCTTAAATTTATTTCGCGTATTTTTTTATTTTTATATTATCTATTTTATCTACTCAAAAGTTGCCAGAAGTTTATCCAGCGCTTTATTATATGATTTTTCGGCTTTTTCAAACGTAGACACAAATTCATGCTTTTTGTTTGACATTAAATCTCTCAGGATATTCATAGAATAAGCCAGCTCAGTCACATATATTTTCCCGAAATCAAACGTAAGTCCGCTTCTGATTATATCTATCATTTCAGCGGATTCATCGTCCCTTGAATATTTTGATTTTAATGCCACTTCATAAAACGCCGGGATTACTTTTTTATAGCTTTCAGCGCAGAGGGCTTCTGTTATTATTCCGGCCATTTCAATGTTTTGCACCGTTGTCGGGACACAGAACATAGAGAAATACGCAACGGAAGTAGTGAGATAATTCTCCTGCTGCTCGTTCCATTTCGGATACGGAACTATGCCGAAATCAGTGTCCATGCCTCTTAAAGCCTGCGCATTTCCCAAAAGTTCAGGTAAAAACATAGCCCTGTCCTCTTCAAAAATATACCTGTATAAATTCACCGGACCGGGAGAAGATTCAGGATTTGCGTAAACTCCGGGGTTTTCCCATAAAAATTCATATACTTTATCGACGATTTCAACCATTTTTTCTGTGTTCTGCGCATGATACGGCACTCCGTTCTCGTCTTTTTTTATTACGGGAGAGTCAAATGCGCCGAATAATCCGTCAACAAAATTTGTCGTATCAGTGGCATAACCGAAAATATCTGCTTTTTCAGACGGCTTCCCGTCTCCGTCAACATCTATATATACATTTTTGCATATTTCATTGAGTTTATCCAAAGTCCACTTCCCCGAACGCACCAGCTCATACGGGGTTTCTATCTGATAATCGGCTATCATCTGTTTGTTAAAATATACCGCGAGTATGTCTTCCCATAGAGACAGCGAAATATCTCCTGTGGCGAAATACATTTTGCCGTTTATAGTAAAATTGTCTTTTAAGTCCGTGCTCCACCATGCCTTGTCAAAATCAACATGTGGCAGTTCATGCAAATTTATCAAATAACCGCCGGTCTGCAATTTCGGCATATATGCCGCGTAGCCGGCGAGAAGCTGAAACTCGTCGTCTCCGGCAGAAACGCTGTTTCTCACTTTTTTCAGATAAATATCCTGCTCGTTCCAGCCTCCCATAACGTCTATAGGATTTAATTTAACGTTAAATCTTTCTTCTACTGTTAAATTGCGTTTATACACTGCGTCATTCACAACATCGCCGCTCTCAGATTCCGCTAAAAATTCATAATTCCATTCGGTGCGCTGTAAAATAGTAAAAACTTCGCCGCCGAAATTAATTTCGGGAAGGCCGTCTTTTGTGTTTTCTCTCATTTTCATGTTAAATATATCATTTTCCGTCGTTTCTTCTCCCAACTCGTCGCCGGGTTCACTGCCTTCATCCGGGTTCAAATCCTGATTGCTTTTATTTTCAGTCGGTTTATCGGCATTTTGCTCTCCTCCGCAGGATACAAGCGATAACATCGTCAAAATAAAAACAAAAATTAAAAAAACAGATATAATTTTTTTCATAATATTTTTTTCCTCCCGAATATAAAAATAAAAAATAAATTTATTTACCGCCCTGACCGTAATAAGCGTTTTCGCCGTGTTTTCTGTCAAAGTGTTTTCGTAAAAGTTCATTTTGCATGTTGCCCCCGGAATATCCGACAATAGTCAAAATTTTCGTGTTAAACGCCAGATGCGCGATATTTTCAAGAATTATAGAATGCTCGACTGATTCTTCGGCGTTTTTGCCAAACGTAAACGGCCCGTGCGACCTGACGAGAACGGCTGGCATTTGCGACGGGGATTTTTTAATTTTTTTCAGAGTTTCGATTATTACAAGCCCCGTATTTTTTTCGTAATCGTTTTTGATTTCTTTTGGTTTCATAATTCTTGTAACCGGAATAGCACCGTCGAAATAATCCGCGTGTGTAGTTCCGAGCGGATTTATATTCTTATATATATATGATTGGGCAAACGATGTCGCGTAAAGCGAATGAGTATGGCAAACGCCGCTGATTTCTTTATAAGCCTTATATAATTCCAAATGCGTAAAAGTATCGGACGACGGCTTTAAATCACCCTCGATGACTTCGCCGCGCATATTCACGACAGCCATATTTTCAGGTTTTAATTTGTCATAATCCACGCCCGACGGTTTAATCACGACATATTCGCGGTTTTTGTCGATTCCGCTGACGTTGCCCCATGTCAGAACAACAAGATTATATTCTTTTAGCATCATATTTGCCCAGTAAATTTCAGTTTTTAATTCTTCAAGCATTTTATTATTTATCTCCTTTTTAAATTAATATATTAATTTTTCGTCTTAAATCGCTCCCACAGAATTTTAAACGCCGTGAATTTTTCAGGACAATCTAATAATTCTATGATTTTACCGGCGCATTCTTCTGTTGAGGTTTCAAAAGTATCTACGGTTGTATCGTATATATTGTCCTGCGGATTTAATTCCGCAAGCTGGCTCTCGCCCTGCCCAATACCGCGGTCGCCGCGTTCTTTTTCACGCCGGCGCAATTCGTCCAAATCCGAGCAAATCACATGAACAAACAATACAGGATGATCGTGAAGAATCGCGGCGCATTGTTGCAGTCTGTCATCTTCTTTTAAAAGAACATCATCTACAATAACATTAATTCCAATATCTGAAAATGTTTTTATAGTATGATACATTCCGGTCAAAACTCTATAAGACGTTTCACGCCAATCAATATCCCAAAACTTTTCCGGCGACATATCGCAGAACATATCGTTGCCGAGCAAATAAAACGGTTTTTCTAACTTTGCCTGTAACGCTTTTGCCAATGTAGTTTTGCCCGAACTTGAAACTCCGTTCAGAAATATAATTTTGCCTTTTTGCATAAATATCTATTCCCTCTCTAAAATTCAACACACCTCATCAGTTTAAGCAGCGTCAGCCTGTTTCTTACATAAGGCGCAAGCTTTAACGCAAGCGGCTCAATTTCGTCCGCCGCGCATTTTAAATTATACGCTTTAATTCCGTTTATATCATTTACGCCGTTCAAAACGCCCAAAAGCTCCGCAAATTCTTCTTTTGACGGGATTTCAGAAATAATATTTTTTATTTCCCTCAAATTTTTGTAAAAATTTTCAGGCGTGACGTTTTTTACGCTGTTCAGCGCGTTTTCTTTTACTATTTCGTCATACATGCTTTTATAATATTTCTCGATTAAATCACTGTCAATATAATAATTTTCGATAAATTTTATATTATTCGCCTCGGCGAATTTATAATACGCGCCCGAACTCAAAATACTGCCGACCCCGACGTTTTCGCCGTGCAGACAGTCAGTCGATAATATAATCCCCATTTCAAAAAAATGCGCGATATGATGCTCAGACCCCGACGCGGGTCTGGAATTGCCTGTATATTGCATGCATATTCCCGAAATTATAAGCGTTTCAAGCAAATCCGCGCAGAATTTTTCATATAATTCCCGGTCATTTATGCCTTTTTTTAATTCAAACACTAAACTTTTTAATTTATTTACGGCGTTATATTCCATTTTTATTATCGGGTTACAGATATATTCACCGGTCAACAAATTCGCGATACACCAGTCCGCAAGGGCGATATATTTGCCGAGTATGTCGCCTGCTCCTGATGCCGTAAGCCTTTTCGGAGCGTCTGCAATCACGTCAATATCCGCGAAAAGCGCGACCGGGGCGACTGCCGGAAGCGTGATTTTCATGCCGTCTTTAGTCGTAAGCGGCGCAATATCAGATACAAATCCGTCAACGCTCGCCGCAGTCGGATATGATATAAACGGCACGTCTCTTTTATGCGCGGCGATTCTTGTTATATCATGTATTGTCCCCGCTCCTGCCGCTATAAAATAATCATAGTTTTTATTTTTTAAAACTTTTTCGCAGTCCTCGGCCATAAACTCGTCTGCATGATACGATTTTATATCAAGTTTTACAGTTTCGCAAAAATTATTTAAGCTTTTTATCATATTTTCCGCGGCTTTATATGTGTTGCCGTCGCAGATTATACAGCCTTTCGCATGATTGCCGAAATAATCTTTTATAAATTCAACAAGATTATGCGTTATATTTTTTTGTATTGTTATATTTTTAGTTAAACATGCATGATTTTTCCCGCAAATACACGGATTTTTTATATTTATATCTATATCTGAAAAATTCATAAAAAAACGCCTTCCCCTCCCCCGATTGACAATTTTTAAATATCATTATATAATTTAAATTATAAATTATAGATTATTTAATATTTAAATAAACGCAGGGAGAATATATTTTTATGATAAACAGGATAAAATGGAGCAAAAGGGTTCCGCAGGAGTTGATTTCACGGCTTTATAATAATAGCGTGTCTGGCATTTGCGACGACGAACTCGCAGATGAAGTCGGCTGGGCTTTATATGCGCGGTGCGAAAGTATTATTTCGGCGACTGGCGGGTTTGAAAATAAAATTCTGTTATGCCCTGAATGCGGCAATAATATTCCGCTCATCGAAAATATTTTTAATTGCCCCTGCGGTTTTCACGCGACATGGGAAGAATTCAAAAAATCATATAAAGGCAAACAACTTCATGCTTCCAACGCCCTGCCGATTTTTTTGACGTATCAGAAAGATTTTCCGAGAGCAAAAACATACGGCGAAAAGTTAATCTGCATTGATATTTTAATACACTCTTTTCATATTAAAAATTCGTATTATAAATTATTGGATAATTATGACATTGAAGACGAAAGTGTTGAACTAAACCGCCCTACCGGCGCAAATCTAATCGAAGGCTCGCTAAAAGAAGTTATATTGTTTCTCGATAAACTCTCGGATATACCCGAATATTCACAGGAAAAAAAGCGGTGGAGAAATATTATAGAAAGAGCTAACGGAGGGGAAGCGATCAAACAAAATAAATAAATCAGTAATATTATTTTTATTTTCTGCAAACTGCGATTTTAAACGCGAGCGTGATTTCAAAACTGGTTCTGGAAGTTAATTCGTCTTTGATTTTTTCCCTTTCGTTTATATTTAAAGTCAGGGGAGTCATGTCAAATAGTGCGGGAATATACTCTGCTGAAATTTTGTGAGTATATTTAATATCTATTATGTCGCTTATCGTGATATTATCCGCGAGATTTGCCAGAACATCTTTGTTTGAATATTCGTTTTTGTCGTTTTCTTTATAGATAAAATGCCGCAGTTCTTTTAGGTAATCAGCGTTCGGCAGAACTTTTAGTAAATATCCGCCGGGCTTTAAAACCCTAAGAAATTCGGCGTAATTCGCCGGGGACATGATATTTAATATAACGTCGATTTTATTGTCTGCGACAGGTAAATTATTTAAGTTCCCGACAATCCACAATAGATTATCTTCGCAAAAATCAGTCGCCGCGTAATCTATGCCGTCTTTGGATAAATCGACTGCGATTGTAGGGGACGGCGCCCTCGGCGTTCCGAAGCCGGTATTTTTAAATATATCGACCGTGAGATTTCCACAGCCGCACCCTGCGTCAAGAATTGATTCAGGGTTTATATTATTTATAATTTCACATAATTTTTCGCATAATTTACTATATAATCCGGAATCCGATATTTTTTTTCGCGCTGTAAATAATTTTTTATCATAAGTCCGGGTTATTTTCGTGTATCCGTTAAATAAATTAACATAGCCTTTTCGTGATATATCATAAGAGTGATTATTTTGGCATTTGACCGAATAATTATCAAATCCAAATCGCGTTTCACACAATGGGCAACGTAAAAAATCTATATATTTTTGTATAGTATTTTTTGCAATATCTATTTTCTTGTCAGCCAAAACTTTTTATCATCTCCCGGTATTATTGTCGCCAAAAAGGTTAAGAGCGGACACTAAAACCCGCCCTCAATTCTATTTATCGTTATAATGGTTTTCAACTTGGATTATTTTCATATTATCATTTGATATTTCATAAACGATTCTGTGTTTTTCTGTAATCTGTCTGCTCCAATAACCTGACAGATTTTCTTTTAGAGGCTCAGGTTTACCCAATCCCTCAAACGGTGACCGCTGAATATCCTTTATTAAAAGATTAATTCTGTTTGCGATTTTTTTATCTCGTTTTTGCCATTCCATATATTCATGCCATGCAGTGGGCGTAAATATTACATTTCTACTCATTAGCTGTTATTTCCTCTAATTCTTCGATAGTTTTTACTATATATTCTCCGCGTTCCAATTCCGCAATGGATTTTTGTAAATATATTTGATTTTTTTCATTGTAAAAACCATAATCATCATTAGAGGTTATTTCAAAAGGTATTTTTCTTTCAGTAACTACTTTTTTCGCGAATATAGTAATTGCTGTGCTGATATTCATACCGAAATTATTACACATTATATCAAAATCTTTTTTTAAATTTTCATCTATACGTATGCTGAGTGTTGATTGTGCCATATATTAATCTCTCCTTTATCTGTTCTGACCACAGTGTAACACAATTTTGTATATTTGTCAACACAATTTGAATTTATTTTTGACTTATTTAATCATTACTAAAAACCAAACCAAATATGGTAGTTAATTTTATCCCAGTCAGGCGTAACAGACAGCCGTTCAAAAAACAAATCTAAATATGTATGCTTTTCACCGACATTTTTCGAATGGTAGCCGATAGACCGGACACACACGGCAATATCATGCCATTTGTAATTAATGCCTCCTCCGCCCATATCAATAAATCCTGTTACTTTGTTATTATCAATAAAAGTATTGGTCAATCCATAATCGCCGTGAGTAAAACAGCGTTCTTCCTGTGGCGATGGCTTGTTTTTAATCAACCAATTATACATTTCCGTTGGCGTTTCAAAAGGGCGGTCGGTTTGCTTGCCGAACCGGAATTGCCCGATTCGCTCCATTTCTGCGTATTTATGAGTAATTTCGTTAACAAATTTTTTTACGAATTTAATTTCAATATTATCGAGGACATTTTGAAATTTAACATCATAATCTTCTTGATTGAATACAAATGGACAATCGGTGATGTCAACTCTTTGAACCATTAATAATCCGTCCGCTAATAATTTTATAGTGTTTTCATACGGCTCGCAAACTTCGTCATGAATACCCGCTTTTTGACCTTTCATAGCAGTCGTCAGCATAAAAGACAATCCGTTATATTCATCAAAATACTTTACTTCCGGTACGGATAATTTGCCATTTAACCATTTCAAGACACTATATTCGCGGTTAATGTCGCTATCTGATTGCTCAATCTTTAAATAAAATTCTTCTTCGTCTTTTTTACATTGAAATACAACTGCTTGAGAACAACCCTCATAATTTTGCACACATGAATAACCTTTCAGCATCCGCGAGAGTTCGTGCGGCATTTCAATAGTTGTGTCTGGTAATAAAAACATTATTTTACTTCCTCTTTCACCCAATATTCTCTATTGTCGCTGGTTCTTTCCATGAAACCGTAATCTATTAAACTGCGCCGTATCGTCACGTAATCCTGATAAATTTCTTTTAATATAGCGTCAACTTCTTTATTTGTGTATTTTTTACCTTTTTCAAATTGCTGCGTGATAGTTTTTAGTATCAAAAGCCTTTTCTCTTCCTTTTTCTTTTTGAAATCAAAAGTTTTCAGGACAAGCGGCGACATAGACTCAAAAAGAGTCTCGAGCATTTTTTCATTTTCATCGACAAATTTAGCAGATTTTCCCGCTTTTTCTTTCCATACTTTGTGTTTTGCTTCCATTTCTTCCAGTAATTCAGCCAGCGCAAGTATTATTTTCGCCTGTTTTGCTTTTTCCCGGAAGCTGTAACGCTGAAAACGTACTGTTGAAGGGGATATATTCATTTTTTCCGCGATTTCTTTATCAGTCACTTCTTCATCATAATTCATCCCGTTATAATAATTTGACAGAAATTCTTTCTGTGTATCAGTCAGTCCCGTCTGATTTTTGTCCAGAGCGAGCAGATTATTAAAGACTCCGCCGTGTTCATGATATATGTGCAGTTTCATAGCTCTTTTTCCGTTTACCAAAAGTTTCTTGAACGGGTATATATCATCTTCGCCGAATCCGGTATGACAGAATAGACAAGTATATCCTTTGGTTTTATCAATAAATGTTTCCGTGTGGATAAATCCTTCTATTAATTCATCTATTGTTGCGTTTTGAATTTTATTTTTCATAAACAAATCTCCTTGATTGACAGTTATTTTATAAATATAATATCATATTGTTTATATTTTGTCAAGTGAAAATCATAAAATAATATATACTTTTTTAATTTCGCAATTTATATTTGCAAAAAATAATAAGATATGTTATACTGTATATAAAATTAAAAATATTATTAAATGAGGTTATATATGTTAAAATTTAAAAATATTATATGCGTTATTTTAATTACATGCGCGTTGATTTTTATGTTTTCGTGCGCGAAAGAAGAAAGCAATCCGGCAAATGTAAATAACGGCGAAAATAACACGGAATCCGGCGGTAACGCCGCCGAAGCTAATAATCCCGATACTGCAATTTCAGAGCAGCAGGATAAATTAAGCAAATGGGTGAGGGAGCCGATAAATCTTCCGGAGATTGATTTTAATGGCAGGGACTTTAACGTCATCACAGTCGAAGTGACCGAAGCAATAAGATTTTACGAGCATTTTGACGCAGACGAACAGAACGGCGAGCCTATCAACGATGCGTTATATACGCGTAAGCTGCATGTCGAGGAAAAATTTAATATAAACATGAAAACGGTAAAATCAGCCAATCCGGCAGAGACTGCAAGAAAGAGCATACTTGCGGGAGATAATAATTTTGATTTGATCGTAGATACATTGTTTAATATAAGAAATCTGGCAAGCCAGAGTATTCTTGCGGATTTATATAACGTGCCGTACATAAAAGACGATTTAGATAAGCCGTGGTGGGATCAGGCCCTCAAAAGAGACTTGTCTATAAAAGGCAAATTATTTTTTCAGGCCGGCGATATAGTTTTAAAAGATAAGCTCAGGCTTGCCGTAATGTATTTCAACAAAGATATGTTCAAAACTGTAGGCTTGGAATATCCGTATCAATACGTATATGACGGAGTTTGGACAATAGACAAATTAGTCGAAATCACAAAAGGTGTGAACGCGGATTTAAACGGCGACGGTATAATGGATCAAAACGATCAGTGGGGGCTTATGTCCGAATGGGAAAACGGCCTGCACATGTTTATAGCCGCAGGTGAGAGAACCGTAAAACTCGATGGCAACGGATTCCCCGAAATCACTATGAATACTCCCCGCGGAATAGAAGTAATCCAGAAAGTTTTGGATTTATGCACGGACGGGGTGACTATGTTTCATGCTGATACTATAAAAGATTCCGGCAATATATGGTATAAGGCGAGTGAGTTTTTTCAGGAAAACAGGTTTCTGATGCGCACGAGCGTATTTGAGCCGATTGTCCGGGATTTGCGCGCCATGCCTACGGACTTCGGCATTCTTCCTTATGCCAAATACGACGAGCAACAGGAAAATTACTATTCTAATGTCAAGGGCGATGGGCTTTTTATAGCAATTCCCGATAACGCCGATCATGATTTTTCGGGGCTTATAACCGAAGCTCTCGCGTATGAATCAAGCACGACTTTAATGCCTGCATTTTATGATTTATGCCTTACGTCAAAAATTTTAAGGGACGATGAATCCGAAGGCATGCTTGATATTATTTTCGACAGCAAAGTTTATGATATTGGCAATATATATAATATCGGCACATTCCCGACTATATTATATAATCTGATAAGCTCGAAAAAATCAGATTTTATATCACAGTTTGAAAAAAATCTGGGCGCGAATGAAAAAGCATTGGATAAATTTATAACAAATTACGATATTGAATAAAAATAAAAATAAAAAATATAAAAGTCTGAGATAAATTTTATCTCAGACTTCTTATGGTTTTATCAAATTATAGTCAAACAAATCAAGAATAGTGAAAATAAAATCCCCCTGCGGCTATCGCCGCTGTCCCCCTTTTCAAAAGGGGGCTGAAATTAGCTCCAAAGGCTCCTTTTGAAAGGAGCTGTCAGCGAAGCTGACTGAGGATTGCATTTCACAATTTTCAAGTTGTTTCACTATATCGTTATGATTTTATTCTGCTCATCGGATTTTGCCTGTGACATTCTTCCATTACCGCGATTTGCTGCCGTACCTGCTGAGGAGTGACTTCTAACGGGGCATTGTTTACTATATGATTATATAGCATTTCATAAAACGCTATGGCAGGCTCCTGAGGAGGCGCGCCGGGAACATACGACGCTTCGGAACGCGGCGCGACATCGCTTATATCCCATGATTTTTCAACCCATTCGAGTTTTTCATTGCAGTATGCGGGTGTCCCGTCGGGGTTTTCAATCGGTGTTCTCGTCAAATGCTGTTCGGGAGCGGTTTCGCGCACATAATATTTATAGTCCAAGTGCGAGTTATCGCCGCACAGGCCGCCATATTCAGCCTGAACAGAATACTGGAATTTCGGATAGGGATTACAAGATGAAATTTCAAGGTCAATAACAGGCTTATCCGGAGCGGTCATGATAAGCTTGACATAATCTTCAGCGTCGCCGAAAGTATTTACCCTGTTCATATAGCATTTTACTTCGGGCATTCCGTCATAATCAAGCAACTGCAATAGCTGGTCAACCGGGTGCGGACCGGTATTATATAAACTCCCGGCATTGTATTCCTGCAAAGTCTGCCAGTCCCATCTTCTCGCAAATCCGTTATAACACATGCTTATTTGTATGATACGCCCCAATATGCCGGAATTTATTATACGTTTGATTTCCCTGTAAGCTTCGCCGAACCGTGATTGCTGAAAAACCGCGAGCAATTTATTATTTTTTTTCGCCGCGGCTATCATCACATCGATTTCTTCTGCCGTTTTCGCAAAAGGCTTTTCGCATAAAACATTAAATCCGTTTTTTAACAGATCAAGCGTGACCGGGGCATGAAGATGGCTGGGAGTCGCGTTTATTATCAGGTCGATTTCATTTGATTGACCGAAAAGTTCCCGATAATATGTATAAACAGCGCAGTCATGTTCTTTTTTCGCGCGTTCGCGTCTCTTTTCAAGCGGCTCCACAATAGCTGTGATCTGATATTTATCTTTTAAATGCTGTAAATTTACGCCATGAATATCCCTGCCGCTGCGCCCCTGCCCTAAAATCGCTACTTTTAATTTTTTCATTATATTAACCTCCAAAATTTATTAAATATTAAAAATCAAGCTTTAATTATATTTTCAACTTCGTTTATTAACCCTGTAATTGCATTATACTGCCTTTCAAATTTGTCATAGTTACCGGCGGGCTCCGGATATAAAATAAATTCGATTCTCTCTTCTAAACCGTCCGGTTTCAGAAAAAAATATTTTGAAATGCTCAGATTATGCCCGTCGCCCGGAAAATATATATTATTTGCGGCGCAAAGCACCTGCATTATATCATGTACGATGTTTGCGCTGAGCGAAGCGAGAAACACTATATCTTTTCTGGCGGCTTTATTTCTATAGTGATAATCAGTTTTCCAGTATTTCAGCCTGTTAATATGTTTATTTATCACGGCGGTTTTCATAGCTTCCGGATACGGTTCCATACGTTTTTTCCAGTCTGCGGCTATATTATACGGATCTTCTATTATTTCCTGGTTATATATATCAGTCGGAAGATAATATCCCCATATTGTCCACTCCAACATTTCCGGCTCGGGGCTTCCCGAAAGCCATTTATTTAATTTTTCGTCTATTTCAGATATGCGCCGCATCCATACGCCATCTATTTTCAGGCCGCGATTTTCCCAATATTGCAAATCTTTTGTATATGTTATATAATTCCTGTCCCACCGTTCGCCTTTTATAAAATCTTCGGCATACAGACGAAAATCCACGTCTGAATTGCCGTCGCTCAATTTTTTCCCCCTTGAACCGCCTATAGTTATCGAATATTTCCCCTCCGCGAATTCTCTTATCATAGGCACGCAATAGTCTATCAGCTCTCCTAACATAACTGGTTTCTCCTTGATTTTTATAGTGAAACAACCTAAAAATGGTGAATAATGTGTAGGGAATGCCCATCGGGCATTCCGAGGACGCGCAATGCGCGCCCCTACGGTTTTTCACTATTTTCAATTTTCTTATTTTATGTTTTATATATTATCATATTTTCGAAAAAATACAAGCATATTTTATAAATTTTTTGTTTTGCCAAATTTTAATTTTTAAGAAAAATATCATATAAAATTAATAAACAATATTTGACTTATATTGATTTGTATTTTATAATATAAATAATTTATACGGCAGTAATTAGCTGATTAAATAATTCAGGAGGGAGATAAATATAATATATATGGAAAGAAAAAAATACGCGCTTGTGACCGGCGGGGGACGCGGCATAGGACGGGGAATCGCGCTGAGACTGGGCAAAGAAGGCTATAACGTCGCCATAACATACCGCAATTCGGCAGAAGGGGCTCTGGAAGTTCAAAAAAATCTTAAAGCCATGGGTTCAGAAACCGAGATTTTTCGCGCAGATATGTCCGATCTTGCTCAGGTAAACGCGGCTTTTGACGAATATGAGAAGCGTTATCAATATTTGGATTTGCTCGTTAATAACGCGGGGGTCACTATGGGCAGCTCTTTTTTGAAAGCAACGCCGGAATTATTCGACACAGTAGTAAATACAGACCTGCGGGGAGTATTTTTCATGGGGCAGAGGGCGGCGAAATATATGATTAAACAAAACTGCGAGGGGTGTATTATTAATATAGCTTCAAATCAGGGTACGGCAAATTTTAACCACCACTCGGTTTACGGCAGTATCAAAGCCGCCGTAATTAAACTTACAAAACACATGGCTATGGAACTGAGCGCGCATAATATCCGTGTAAACTGCCTTTCGCCGGGACTGGTAGATGTTCACGGATTAAAAAATAATCCTAAAAGCAAATACGCAAAAAAATACGAGACTGTCATACCGTTGGGAAGCTATGCCGTACCCGAACAGGTTGCGGGGATTATTGTCTTTCTGGCTTCAGACGACGCGGTATATATCACAGGCGAGGAAATAATAGCCGACGGCGGGGCAAAACTGCCGGTAATGATGGATCTGCCGCCGGACTGGATACCTGATTCTTTACCGGACAGAATTAAATCTATTTTAATAAAAAAAAGGGAGGATATTGAAAAATGAAAATCACACAAGTCAGGCGTATTTTTTCGGGGCATAATATATATGCCAAAATCGAAACCGACGAGAATATACACGGCGTAGGCGAGGGGACTTTAAATTCGCGCGAAGCGGCGGTTGCCGCCGTAATCGAAGCGATCGAGCCGGTTATAGTTGGACAGGACCCGTTTAATATCGAGCATATATGGCAGGATATATTCAGGGGAACTTTCTGGAGGGGAGGCCCGGTGCTTATGTCGGCTCTCTCGGCTGTTGACGCGGCTTTATGGGATATTAAAGGCAAAGCGTTGAATACGCCCGTATATAATTTACTTGGCGGAAAGTGCAGGGATAAAATACGCGTTTACAGTCACTGTGGCGGGAATACTCCGGATGATTTATGCAGGAACGCCGAAAAAGCGATAAACCGCGGATTGACCGTTCTTCGAATTTGCCCGCACGACGTAAGAGAAGATAATTTTTATGAGCCGGGAAAACAAATAAATAAAAGCGTAAAATTCATGAAAGCATTACGTGAATCAGTCGGCGACGATATTGATATTATATTTGAGTGCCACACCCGGTTTACTCCCGTTCGCGCCATAGAATTAGCCAATGCGATAGCAGAATATAAGCCTGTGTTTGTGGAGGACCCGATTCGCTCTGACAGCTCCGAAAGTTTCAGGGTGCTGCGCTCGCACACAAACGTGCCGCTTGCCACAGGGGAAAAATTCGGCGGTGTATGGGATTACAAAACGCTTATCGAAGAAGATTTGATAGATTATCTGCGTACTGATATATGCAACTGCGGCGGAATAACGTCGATGCGTAAAATCGCCGCATACGGCGAGACGCACTATATCGAAATGGTACCTCACGGATTGCCCAGCGCAGTCGGAATGATGGCGGCTTTTCATTTGGATATCGCGACGCCCAATTTTTTCATGCAGGAAAGCGGCTTATACGGCGATGTAGGCCCGCATTTGACTATTGACGCAGAATATAAAGACGGATTTTTTACGCTCGGTAATTCACCGGGTCTCGGAATAACGCTTGACGAGAGCAAGTGCATGCCCTACTCTACTTACGAACATCCTCACTGGCGGCGCGAAGACGGGACTGTGCAAGATTGGTAAAACAAATATAAAACAAAAAATATAACATAGCATTTGAAGTCAAGAAAATTACTCCGGTTTAATATAAAATTATTACAGGAGGTGAGAAAACGATGTATTATGAAAACCATAAGATTTCGGTTGCAGTATCACAAATGCGAAAATATATAAAAGAGCATTTGCAGGAACCCATAACGTCAAGCGATATAGCCAAATCAGCCGGGTATTCACAATTTCACGCGGCAAGATTATTCAAAGAGGAAACAGGCCTGTCCCCTTTTGAATATATACGCCGCAAAAGGCTGATTGAATCCGCGCACGCTTTGCGAAACGGAAAATCAAAACCTAAAGTGCTTGATATTGCGCTTGATTTTGTCTTTGACAGCCACGAAGGTTTTACAAGAGCGTTTGTGAACGCATTTGGAATAACGCCGAAAAAATACGCGGATTATCCCAATTCCAACGGGTGGATTGTCCCGTGTCGTTATCTCGACCGCCAAAAATTAAAATTAAATTTAAAATCGGAGGAATGTATCAATATGGGAAAAGAAACAAAAACAGCGGTTATTTTTACGCAAATCATGGAGAGACCGAAAAGAAAACTTATTTTAAGAAGAAGTAAAAATGCAAATGATTACTTTGAGTATATGGGAGAAATCGGATGCGGAACTCCGGAAGATACCCGAATATGGGAATTTCTCGGCAGCGTTAAAGAGGCTCTCTATGAACCTGTCTGCGTATGGCTGCCGGACAATATGCGACCGGAAGGCACGGGCGTTTATGCGTTCGCCATCGAAGTCCCCGCCGACTATTCCGGGGAAATCCCGGAAAGGTTTGACGTAATTAATCTCGAACCATGCAAAATGCTTGTGTTTCAGGGCGAGCCGTATGCCGATGAAAATTGGCAGAAAGCCATCGGTGAGGGTATTGAACAGTTTGGGAAATTCAATCCGGAAGTTTACGGTTATGAATACGCCGACGAACTTGCGCCGAGAATACAGCTTGTGCCTAAGAGCTGGCGCGGTTATATCGAAATGCGCCCGGTCAGGGAAATGCAAAAATAAATATTTTAAGCTCGATAATTTTAACAAATAAATCATAGCTTTATCATAATATTTTTGATATAATATAATTAAAATTTTATATAAAAATTTTAAGGAGGATTATATCATGCGTCTTGATTGCCATATTCATTCAAAAATTTCAGACTGCGACCGTACAGATATTATATCAAATATGAAAGCCGGAGGTTTCGACGGCGGGATTATATTTTCGCACAGCCCGTCGAGGGGCTTGCATGACGCCCCATCTCCGGAAGAGCGCATTGACGCCGTGTTGAAAATCTGCGAAAATCAAAAATATCTTTTCCCGTTCTTGTTCATCGATCCGACAGAACCCGACGCAGTAGCACAGGTTGAACTCGCGGATAAAAAAGGCATAATGGGCTTTAAAGTTATCTGCTCGCAGCATTTCCCGTGCGACGAACGCGCACTGCCGGTTTACCGTAAGATTGCGGAATTAAATAAGCCGCTTATGTTTCATTCGGGCATATTATATGATGGCAGGAACGCGTCCGGCAACTACAATCGCCCGTGTAATTTTGAGGGGCTGCTGTCAATAGACAATTTACGCTTTTCGCTCGCGCACGTTTCATGGCCATGGACTGACGAATGTATCGCAGTTTACGGCAAATTTAATTCTTCGCGCTCAAGAGAAAACAGCGGCTCAGGTGAAATGTTTATAGATTTAACCCCCGGAACGCCGAGGCCTTACCGAAAGCCAATGTATGACATGCTCCTGTTTGCGGGATATAATATAAAATCAAATCTTTTATACGGCATAGACAATTCGCTCAGCCCATACAGTTCAGGCTACGCGAAAGATATTCTGGATTATGACGAGAGCGTATTTGACAATTATTATAAAAACGGCGGAATATTCGGGCGAAAATTAGACGACGATTTCAAAGAGCATTTATATTATCTTAATATGCTCAGATTTATTGGGTTCCCGCAGAATTATTGATTAGACTAAAATAAAACATAAAAATCAAATTGCGTAGGGGCAGATTCAATATCTGCCCCTATAATAAATAATTTTATTTTTTTATAATTTTACCCCTAAATCTCAATAAACAATTTTAGAACTTCATAAAGTGCGTTTGACGAAGCCGCGTATCTTATCATTTCACGCTCGTCTTTGTGCATTCGCCGCGCGAGATTTAATTTTACTGCCTTGTGAATTATCTCTCCGGTTTTTTTATTTTTATAATATACGCCGACATAAACAAGCCCGACCGGTTTTTCGTCAGAACCGCCGTCAGGCCCGGCGATTCCCGTTGTTGATACGCCTATATCAGCGTTTAAATTTTCCGCCGCCCCTTTGCACATTTCCAGAGCTGTCTGCTCGCTGACTGCTCCGTATTGCTTTAAAGTTTCTTGCCGGACATTTAATTTATTTATTTTTACACTGTTGTCATAAGAGATTATCCCGCCTAAATAAACGCTCGAACAGCCTGATATTTCAGTGATTCTTTTGCCGATAAGCCCGCCTGTGCAGGATTCGGCCGTCGCTAATTTCAGGTTTTTTTCGCGTAATTTTAAAACTACGGCGTTTTGCAGGGATTTTACGTCTATTCCATAGATAAATTCTCCGATTTCACTTTTTATTTTATTAATTACAGGATCAATTAAACTTACGCATTCATTTTCGTCCGAGCCTGACGCAGTTACGCGAAGTTCGACTTCGCCCTCTTTGGCATACGGCGCAACAGTAGGATTAATTGCATTTTGCATAAATTCATGAAGTTTATACTCGACCTGAGATTCTCCTATGCCGAATATATGCACAGTTTTTGATACGAGAATTTTAATTTTATCGCTTTGTTTTTTTAACAGAAACGGCTTGATTTCTTCTACATACATTGGCTCCATTTCGCGTGGAGGCCCGGGAAGCATTATAACTGTTTTATTTTTCCCTTCGACCGCAAGTCCGGGAGCTGTTCCGTAATTATTCGGGAAAACAACGCAATCCTCGGGCATCATCGCCTGTTTTTCGTTGTTAGGCGTCATCTGACGGTTAGACGGCGCAAAAATTTTCTTTAATCTTTCAAGGGATTCTTCGTGCATTTTCATGTCCAGACCGAAATATTTTGCGACGGTTTCTTTGGTCAAATCGTCATAAGTCGGACCTAATCCCCCTGTGATTATAACAATATCCGAACGGGAGAGAGAAAGCGCGAGGCTTTCTTTTAAGCGTCCGGCATTATCGCCGACAACTGACTGATAATAAGTAAATATGCCGATTGCGGCGAGTTCGCGGCTTAAAAAAGCCGCGTTTGTGTTTACGATATTGCCGAGAAGAAGCTCTGTCCCGACGCATAAAATTTCAGCAGTCATATAAAATTTAACCTTTCAAATATTTATTTACTTTTTGTAGTTTCACAAAAAGTAACAAAAAAGAAATTAAGAGAGAGGAACGCATTCCCCTCTCTTAAAACTCTCCTCTTCTTATATAGAGATTATTCTGTGCGAGGGATTATATTGGGGATTTTCACAGAATAATTTGATTCCAACGTGATGGGTTTGCTAACTGGGATATGTTATATTCATGGGCATGTGACTGCCTTACAAATTAACGTTATCTTTATCAATATTAGAATTAGAAATCGCTCTTTCAATCAAATCTGCCGCGTCAGCAATCCTGTTTTCTTCGGTTAAAACACTTTCAAGTTTAGGTTTTGTCACGGGATGGCGCGGGGTGAATATAGAGCAGCAGTCTTCATAAGGCTCGACCGATGTTTCATAAGTTCCGATTTTTTCGGCGGTTTCGATTATTTGAGATTTATCAAGCCCTATGCACGGACGAAAAACCGGTATGTTTATATTATCATATATGACTTTTATCGCTTGTATTGTCTGTGAAGCGACTTGTCCGAGAGATTCTCCCGTGATTACGCAGTCAAGATAATTTGATTTCGCGATTTCTCCAGCTATTTTTATCATAAATCGCCGCAATAAAACCGTTGTGTAATCTTCAGCGCAGTATTGCCTGATGCTCTCCTGTATTTCTGTAAGACTGACTGCGTAAAATTTTATATCCCCGCAATATTGCGATAAAATTTTAGAGAGCCGCAAGACTTTTTCTTTAGCTCTTTCTGATGTGTACGGCTCGGACGTGAAGTGCAAAACCGAAATTTTCATGCCCCTTCTCGCCATCATGTATCCCGCGACGGGCGAATCAATACCGCCGGATAATAACAGCAATCCCGCGCCGTTTGACCCTGTCGGCATACCTCCAGCGCCTTTATATTTCACGTTCGACGCGTGAATAAACGCGCCGTTATTTCTGATTTCGACTGCGACCCATACTTCTGGATTTTTTAGATCGACTTTTATATTTTTATTATTTTCAAATAAAACGTCGCCGACCTGCAAAGCAATTTCGGGGCTTTTTATCGCAAAAGATTTATCCGAGCGTTTTGCCAGAACCCCGAAGCTTTTTTTGTTTTCGAGAACCGGCGCGATATATTTCAACGCGATTTCTTTTATTTTTTCTATATTTTTTTCAGTTTTGACGGCTGAGTTTATCGTGACAATCCCGAAAACTTTTGATAAAACCGGGATTAAATTATCTATGTCAAAATTTATATCTTCGCACGAAACCGTCATAATCGACTGTTCGCGCTCGATATTAAAATATAAATTTTTTTTATTGCCTAAATTTTTATAATTTCTGATTGCGTTAATAATATTTTGTTCAAGCAATTTTTCAAAATTAGACCGGTTCAGGCCTTTCAACGCTATTTCACCATATTTCAAAAGCAGGACTTTTGTCTCTTGCATTATTTTCTCCCTTTTAGATTTTATTATCTTTAAATCCGCACACATCTCTCAAAAAACATTCCCCGCATCTTGGATTTTGCGCCTTGCAGCACTCCCTGCCGAAGAAAACCAGCCTGTGACAGAAATCATTTGATTCTTCGGGGGAAATGATTTTAACAAGCTCTTTTTCGACTATGTACGGGTTATCGCTGTTGCATAAATTCAATCTGTTTGAAATTCTTATGCAGTGCGTATCTGTGACGATCGCAGGCTTGTTAAATATATCGCCCCTGATTAAATTCGCGATTTTGCGCCCGATTCCCGGCAGTTTCAATAAATCGTCCATTTCTTCCGGAACTTGCGAATCAAACTCGTCGATTATCATTTGGCACATGTTTTTTATATTTTTTGCTTTCATTTTATATAATCCGCAAGTAAATATAGCCTTTTCGAGTTTTTCCAAATCGCAGTCTGCGAAATCTTCGAGTGATTTAAATTGCTCAAACAAATCTTTCGAGACGATATTCACCCTCGCGTCGGTGCATTGCGCGGACAAACGCGCCATGATTAATAACTTATAAGGCTCTGTTTCATATTCGAGCATACATTCTGCCATAGGGTAGTATTCTTTGAGTTTTTGTATTATTGTGTTGATTCTGGTTTTTTCTTTTTTATTCATGGTTGTTTTTTACCTTTTTTATTTATATCGCATTCCTTTACGTAGTGCCTGTATTCAATGGGAGTTGCCTCTTTTTTTGTGGCTATCATTTCAACAACGCCGACTAATTCTTTTAACTTATCCTCAATTATTGGTTGCAGACACACGGGAACATGGTTATTATGAAATCTATGCAGAGCTACGCATTCTTTGCATTTTCCATGCCAGTCACAAAGCGTATTTTGACAAGTACATTTTGTAATTTCGGGGTCAGACACCAATTTTCTGTTTTTTAATACTTGCTCGTAGTATTCATTTTTTGTCCTCATAATTGCTCCCTTACAACCTTATTCCTATACTCCAACGCAGCCTGCTCCGTTTTGTTTTCGCCGAACTTATAATAAACTTTACTTTTCAAGCTATCTGGCAAGTATTGTTGCTTTACATAGCCATTTTTAAAATTATGCGGGTACAGATAATCCTGCGAACCGCCGATACTCTCAAGATAATTTTCGTCTTTTAAATCCTTGAGGTTTTTCAACTGAATGGGAATATTATCTGATTTACCTGCATTATTTCTCACGTCGTTCAACGCTCCGTCTATCGCAATCAAAACAGAGTTTGACTTCGGGCAGGTACATAAAAATATTACGGCTTGCGCGAGCATAAGCCTTGCTTCGGGCATTCCGATTTGCACAGCCGAATCGCACAAAGATTTGACTATAACCGCAGCGTTCGGATAAGCGAGTCCTATATCTTCCGAAGCGGCGCATAATATCCGTCGTATCGGCGATAAAATATCCCCGCCCTCGATGAGTTTCGCAAGATAATACACCGCCGCGTTTTCGTCGCTTCCCCGAATAGATTTGTGCAATGCCGACAATAAATCAAAATGCTCGTCGCCGTCCCTGTCGTAATACATAGAAGATTTAGGGATTATTTTCTCAATATCGCTTATTGTTATGCTATTTTTTACGCACGATAAAAACGCGAGTTCAAGAGTGTTCAGGGACTTTCGCACGTCGCCTCCGGCAAATTCCGCGATTTTGCGTTTCGCGCCAGAATCAACAGAAATATTTTCGAATCCCTCTGAGCTAAATAATTCGCGCATTTTTTCTATGCCCCTGTCAAGGGCTTTTTCTATATCTTCGCAAGTTACGGGCTTGAACTCGAATATATTGCAGCGTGAAATTATTGCTCCGTAAATATAAAAATACGGGTTTTCAGTAGTCGAGGCAATCAAAACAATGCGCCCGTCTTCTATATATTCGAGAAGCGACTGCTGCTGTTTTCTGTTAAAATACTGTATCTCGTCAAGATATAAAACTATTCCCGCGCCGTGTTCACCCTCGAAAGTCTTTGTTTTTTCGGCGATTTCTTTAATATCAGAGAGAGACGCAGTTGTACCGTTTAATTTATAAAAAGTCTTGCCGCATGTTTTCGCTATTATTTCGGCGGCGGTAGTCTTGCCGACTCCGGGAGGTCCGAAAAAAATCATGTTCCTGACAAACTTATTTTTTGCCATATTATTAATCGGGCTGCCGTCGCCGAACAGATGATTTTGCCCGACAATCTCGTCAAGAGCTGCCGGACGCATCAAATCCGCAAGAGTTTTTGATTTTATATTATTATTCATAAATTTATCTTTTCATCTTTTTATCTTTTTATCTTTTTATCTTTATGTTCAAGAAATCAATCAGTAAAATTCTGAGACCAGTAAAGCCTTCCGTTTGAATCCATTTCGACTCCGACACCCAAACGGCCAAATTCCGAACTCAGAATATTCGCTCTGTGCCCGGGTGAATTCATCCAGTCGTTTATTACTTCTTCCGGAGTTGATTGCCATGCGGCGATATTTTCCCCGGCTGTCCAGTATGTGACGCTATTTTCATCATACGCCGTAAAACAATCGCTTCCGTCGGGGCGGCTGTGAGAGAAAAGCGTTATAAGCTCTTTCGCGCGGGTTAAAGCCGTCTTTTTTAACCCATCAGTAGAAACTAAATCCGGTAACCCGGCTTTCTGCCGCTCGATATTTGTAAGCCTCAGCACTTCCGCGGCATATTCGTTTAAGTCAATTATCTCTATATTTCTTTTTCCCGAAACGCCGTTTGAAGCCGTTGCGGTTATCGTTGTTACGCCGCTTGAATTGCATAATACTGAATTTGAATTATTTCCCGCGAGTTCCCCGCCTGATCCTGTTATGCTTATATTATAGCTCTTGTCCGTCGCGTCTTCGGGATAAATCGTAACTTTAAATTCCGCCGTTTCGCCGGTTTTATATTTATATCTGCCAATTTCGACATATATAGCTTCAACAGGCACTGTTACAGTTATTTGGCAAGAAGCCTGAATACCGTTTGACGAAATGCATGTTATATTGGCAGTTCCCGCTCCGGCGGCATAAATCGTTCCGTTATTTAAAACAGTCAGGACGTTTTGATTGTCTGATTTATAAGTTAAAGTTTTATTTGTCGCGTCAGCAGGCAAAACCGTAGGATTAAGTGTGAAGGTATCATAACGTTTTACGGTTTTTTGCGCCGTTTCAAATTTAACTGATTCGACCGGAACAACTACTGCAACTTCAAAACTTCCAGTGATTCCGTTGGACGAACTCGCAGTAATTTTCGCAGTCCCCGCACCGTAAGCAAGCCATTTGCTTCCGGATTTTCTTAAAATATTTTCGTTGCTTGAAGAAACAGTAAACGATTTATCGGTCGCATCTGATGGAAATATTTCAATAACAGCTTCAAATTCTGTGCCTTTGTTTACTTCTTTTTGATTTACTTTAACTGTTATCGACTGGACGGGGACTGTTACGGTCACGTTGCACTGAGCGGTTTTCCCGTTGTTACTTTTAACTGTGATTACAGCCGAACCTGCCGACAATGCAGTCAACTTGCCATTTTTTACGGATACCACCGACGAATTGCTTGATTCCCATGCCAAAGTTTGATTTGTGGCGTTTGACGGGCTCACAGATGCTGTCAAAAAGTATGTGCCGTTTTTATTCATAGAGAGCGCGTTTTCGGATATATTTACCGAAGAAACTTCGACTACTGTTACTGGCGGAGGAGCGGTAGGCGTAGGTGTAGGCGTTGTAGTTGCCGGTTTTGTGGGTTCCTGAGTTTGAATTGGACGGGTTGGCGTTTCGGTAATTCTTACAGTCGTTTCCGTGATATTTTTAATTTCAGTTGTAGCTTCTGTGTTTGCCTGAGTTTCCGTTGGCTTTTTCGATTCCTGAATTGGCTCAGGCGTTGTTTCATAATTCTTAGTATTCTTAGTATTCTTAGTATCTTCAGTATTTTCAGTATTTTTTGAACTTTTTGAATTATCAGTCGAATCCGGTTCCGGATTTTCAGTTTCGTCAATTTCATTATTAATATCAGTATGAGTATCAGTATTTAAATCAATATCTGATATTGTATCTTTTGTTTCTGCGTTTGCGTTTACAGTTGCATCTGAATCCGAATCTAAATCTAAATTATTTGGTCTCTGTAATTGCCCGACATGAATATCTCCGATATTGCTTAAATCATTAGTTTTTGCGCATCCCGAAAGAATTGTTAATATTATTAAAATAATTAATAGCAATCTTCTCCGCATTTAATATCCTCCCGCAATTTAATTAAATATCGGGCGACCGCAAAATCCGCCCCTACATAAATAAATTCAAGCGTTAAATTACTTATTCATATAATGGATATTTTTCGCATAATTTGCCCACTTCGTCCCTGATATAATCGGCTTTTGCGTCAAATTCCGTTGCCGTAAGCCTAAATAAATTCGCGATGACCGGCATGTCTTCTTCAACAAAACCTCTTGACGTCGCCGCCGGAGTTCCCACTCTTATACCGCTTGTGAAAGCGGGCTTCTGAGGGTCGTTCGGTATCGCGTTTTTATTTACGGTTATATATACTTCGTCAAGTTTCTTTTCCATTTCTTTGCCCGTAATATTAAAATCCCTCAAGTCCACAAGCATTAAATGCGTGTCCGTCCCGCCGGATATTAATTTAAAGCCTTCGGCTGTCAGGCTTTCGGCTAAAGCCTTTGCGTTTTTTATTATCTGCCTCTGATAAACTTTAAACTCAGGTTTTAACGCTTCGCCGAAACATACTGCTTTTGCCGTGATTATATGCATCAGCGGGCCGCCCTGTATTCCGGGGAATACGGCTTTGTTTATCTTTTTCGCGATCTCTTCGTCGTTCATGAGAATCATGCCGCCTCTGGGACCCCTTAAAGTTTTATGCGTAGTAGTAGTTACAACGTCGGCATATAAAACAGGGTTCTGGTGAAGTCCCGCCGCGATAAGCCCGGCGATATGCGCCATATCGACCATCAAATACGCGCCGCATTTTTTTGCTATCCGCCCGAATTTTTCAAAATCAATCGCCCTCGGATAAGCCGACGCCCCCGCGACTATTAATTTCGGCTTATGCTGCATTGCCAGCTCCTCGACTTTTTCATAATTTATAACATGCGTGTCGTCCTCGACTCCGTAAGAGATAAAATTATAATACATACCCGATATATTTACCGGGCTGCCGTGCGTCAGATGCCCGCCGTTGGCAAGGCTCATGCCCAAAACAGTATCTCCCGGCTGCAAAAGCGCGAAATAAACGGCTGTATTGGCCTGAGCTCCGCTGTGGGGCTGAACATTGGCAAAATTAGATCCGAATAATTTATTTGCCCTGTTTATCGCCAGAGTTTCGGCTTCGTCCACGCATTCGCATCCGCCGTAATATCTTTTGCCGGGATAACCCTCGGCATATTTATTCGTCAGGACAGTCGCGGCGGCGGCTAAAACTGCGGGCGAGACAAAATTTTCAGACGCTATAAGCTCGATATTGCGTTTCTGGCGTTTGATTTCTTTTTCGACAGTGCCTGCAAGCTCCGGGTCGTATGATTTTAAAAAGTCAAGATTATCTTCTACAAAATTCATAGTTATATTCTCCTTTAATTAAACAAATAATATAAAATATTATACCCTTAATTTATGAAAATTTCAACAATTTTTTCGCATAATATAAAAAATTTAATTACGTAGGGGCGATTATTAATCGCCCCTGTAGTATATAATTTTACATTTAATATTAAATTTTTATTTTTTATGTTTTATAACTTTAAGCACCGTAAACGATTCACGCTCTTTTTCTTCCAGATAGCCGGTAATAAAATATACTGTCTGCTCAAGTCTTGGGATAACTATATTTCTTAAAGCGTTCGCCCTTTTCTGCGCCTGTTTTATCGCGAACGCAAGCCTGTAAACGCTGTTTTCGATTGCGGCGAGCATTGCTGTCAGATGTTTTACTTTAAGAAATTTTATATACGCGTCGTCAAGATCAGAATTAGTGAACGCGAACCCGTAATTTAATTTTGGGGGCTTCTCGTCATAATATACAACAGGTATCTCAACTCCCATAACTGACTTAAACTGGATATTTATATCGTCGGGGAAAATATTATAATTAGTGATATTCAAAATTTCGCTCTGCCCGACAGTAAAATTCGCTTTCTGCAAAGACGCGTAAGCATCGGCAAAAGTTATATCGATTTGTTCCTGAACGCCTTCTATATCGTGCATGAGCGACATCATTTCGCGCAGCATGATAACTCTTTTTTTATCCAGAAGTTCAAAGCCCACTCTCGCAAGATCAAGTGAGCGTTTGGTTTGCAATAAATTGCTTTTTGTCGGGAATATATTTGTTTCCATAAATTTATAATACCTGTAATAAATTTTGGTTGAACGAAGAAAATGCTTATTTTGAACATAAATAAATCTAATATTTTAATATATCTTTTTCTATATCAATATTTTTCCAGCCTTTTGCATATAATAGCCAATTAAAATATTCTCTTGAGTCTTTTCCTAAAACTTTTTCGCATATATCTAAAAATTTATCAGTAGTCGCATTACATTCTGTTTTATTCTGATTGTAAAATTCTTTTAAAAATTCAAAAAGATTTTTTCTGCCGAAACGAATTTCCGCGCCAATATACATAATTGCGGTTTTTTCATATCTGTTTACATATCTTGCGTCCCATTCGTCTGTTTTAGTTTCGCAAATGGCAGCTTCTGATTCAAGTTCATTTATATGTTTAATATATCCGTTTTTTTCTATTAAAGTTTTATAATCATCCAGTTTAATCATATCTTTCAAAACAGCAAGCATTGTAAATTCCGCACCGCTTTCGTTTATCCAATCTTCCGGCTCAATTCCCGAAGCAATGCCCCACCAAAAATGAGAAAGTTCGTGTAAATCTCCGCCGATACTAAGTATCATGGATTTTTCTGACAAATCTTTTAAGTTTTCGTCATTCTCGTCTGTTATTCCGGGCATTGAAACAAATGCAGTTCGTGCATACCCCCAGCCGCCGCGTGGACGATTAATAAAACAAGTTGGTTGCTTTTTGATTGGCTCGCCTAATAACTCTGTTATTATTTTTTGCCCCTCAATTAAATTATCTAATTTAAGCGTGTTTTTCTTTTCCATAATAAATGGGCATATCGAAGAAAAATAAATTCCGTTTAAGCTTTTTTCAATCTTTACTACTTTATTCGAGGCAAAAAGAGCAATATCAAAATCGTCACCGTATGAAGAAATATTATATATTGTAATATTTGATGATTTTTCAATATTTTTTATTTCCGCGTTAGCCGCAAAAATATACTCGTTTGGCAATTCGATATTCAATTCAAACGCAAAATCTCCGTTTTTAATGTGAGGTTCAAGCGTTTCGGTATTTTCTGTATATATAATATCTTTCGGATACCAGCCTGAATAACCTGAAAGCTCTACAATATCTTCGTCAATTTGGTTTATATCGTTTGTTATTTCAGGAATATACCCGTCATATTCAAACTCTAATTCTTTTACAGCAGTTTGCAAAATTACAGGGCGCGAGGTCAAGTCATATAAAGGGTGAGGTTTATTTTTATCATGTATATATTTAATATCGTTTTGCCCGTTTGTTAATTTATTAAGCGTAAAATTTTCGTTGAGATAAAATAAATTTATATCGTTTTCTATATTTTTTATATTTCCGCTAACTTTTATATAATGTTCTTTCGGCACTATTTTAATTTCAAGATTGTACTTCATTTGTTCTCCTTTTTTTACGAAGAAAATATAAATTTCCTAAGTTTAATCTTTACATCAATTCATACTATCCGTATTATCCTCGATAACATTGACTTTGCCGTATTTTTGCTCCAAAAGCTTCGGGTCTAACCTGTCTAATTCTTCTTTTGGCAAAAGCGATAAAAGCTGCCAGCCTAAATCAAGCGTAGTATCAATCGTCCTGTTGTCGGATTTGGACTGGTTTAAAAATATACTGTCGAATTTGCGCCCGAATTCTATATATAATTTATCAATCGGGGACAAATCTTCTTCGCCGATAACTGATGCTAAAGAGCGCGCGTCCTCGACTTTGGCATAAGAAGAATATAGCTGGTTTGAGACTGCCGAATGGTCCTCCCGCGTATATTTTGTCCCTATGCCGTCTTTCATCAGCCTTGACAAAGATAATAATACCGAAACCGACGGATAAATCCCTTTTTGTTCAAGCGAACGCGACAAAACTATCTGACCCTCGGTTATATATCCCGTCAAGTCCGGTACAGGGTGCGTAATATCGTCGTTTGGCATAGTTAAAATTGGGATTTGCGTGACAGAGCCATTTATATTTTTTATTTTCCCCGCTCTTTCATAAAGCGAAGCCAGATCCGAATACAAATATCCCGGATAGCCTTTTCTTCCCGGGATTTCGCCTTTCGCCGATGAAAATTCGCGCAGTGCCTCGGCGTAAGAAGTCATGTCGGTCATAATCACAAGAACGTCCATGCCGTATTGCGCGGCGAGAAATTCAGCGGCAGTCAGCGCGCAGCGGGGGGCTGTGATTCTCTCGATTATAGGGTCGTTGGCAAGATTCATAAACATCACGACTCTTGATAAAACCCCCGTTTCTTCAAAAGAACGCCTGAAATACTGCGCCACGTCGTTTTTTACGCCCATAGCGGCGAAAATTATCGCGTAGTCCGAGCCTTCGACATTAGCTTGGCTTACTATCTGAGCCGCAAGCTCGTTATGGCTCATGCCCGACCCTGAAAATATCGGCAGTTTCTGCCCTTTTATCAATGTCGCCAAGCCGTCAATCGAAGATATTCCCGTTCTTATATAATCTCTCGGGTAATCTCTTGACACAGGATTTATCGAGCTGCCGTTTATATCGAGCTTAGCTTCGGCGAATATTTCCCCGTAGCCGTCGATAGGCCGCCCGACCCCGTCGAAAATCCTGCCCAATATATCCCTGCTTACCGCAAATTTCATAGGCTCGCCGAGCAATCTCGTTCTTGTATTGTTGAGGGAGAGGCCGTTCGTCCCTTCAAAAACCTGAATAACGGCTCTGTTTCCCTCTATTTGTATTATTCTTCCCAGACGTTTTTCGTCTTTGCTTATGATTTCCACGAGTTCTTCATAACAGTCGTTTTCTATCCCGTCGATAACAATCAGCGGCCCGTTTATCTGTGATAATCCTATATATTCTATGTTGTTCATAATCAATTATATCTATCCTCGATTTCTTTTATCTTCTTCTCTATACTATCCAACAATTCGCCGAACATCTCCAATTTATCGTTGGGTATCTCGTACTTCGCGCGTATTATCATGTCAAACACACCGCTCTCTTTTAATTGCGAAACAGGAACTGAGCGCGATATTAATTCTTTTGCCCTGTCGTATAATTTTATTATAACTTCAAGTATGAGATACTGTTTTTCGATAGGTGAATATGAATCGTTCTGATGCGTGGCGTTCTGCTGTAAAAATCCCGATCTTATAACCCGCGCAGTCTCCAAAATCAATTTCTGGTCGTCGGCAAGCAAATCGCTGCCGATTAATTTTACGATTTCCATTAATTGATTTTCATCGTTCAGTATATTTTTTATTATCGCGCGGCATTTGTTAAACTCAGGATTTACGTTTTCAGTGAACCAGCCGTCTAATTCAACAAGATATTCGCTGTAACTTGTAGTCCAGTTTATCGCGGGGTAATGCCGCGAATAAGCCAAAGATTTTTCTAATGCCCAAAAACATCTGATAAATCTTTTTGTATTCTGGGTGACAGGCTCCGAAAAATCGTTGCCCTGAGGGGACACAGCCCCGATTATTGTCAGAGAACCGATACTGCCGTTCAGATTTTCGACTATCCCGCTTCTCTCATAAAACGCCGATAATCTCGACGGCAGATAAGCCGGGAATCCTTCTTCGGCGGGCATTTCTTCAAGCCGTCCCGATATTTCCCTCAACGCCTCAGCCCATCTTGACGTAGAATCCGCCATTATCGCAACATGATAACCCATATCCCTGTAATATTCGGCTATCGTTATCCCCGTATAAATCGATGCCTCGCGTGCCGCGACAGGCATATTTGAAGTGTTTGCAATCAAAACAGTCCGCTCAAGCATACTTTTGCCGGTTTTCGGGTCAACAAGCTCAGAAAATTCTTCTAATACCTGCGTCATCTCGTTGCCCCGCTCACCGCAGCCGACATATACTATTATATCCGCGTCGCTCCATTTCGCCAGTTGATGCTGGAGCATAGTTTTGCCCGTGCCGAATCCGCCGGGGATTGCGGCGGCTCCGCCTTTAGCTATCGGGAAAAGAGTATCTATTACCCTTTGCCCGGTAATCAACGGAGTTTTAGGCTCCAGACGTTCTTTAACCGGCCGGGGCTTTCTTATCGCCCATTTTTCGGTTAAATTAATACTCGCAATTTCGCCGGATTCTGTTTTTATTTTTAAAATCTCGTCGTTTACGCAATATTTGCCGTTTAAAACAACCGATTCTATAATACCGGAAATATTGCCGGGTATCATAAATTTATGTTTTATCACAGACGTTTCGTCGCATTCGGCGTATATATCTCCGGGATTTACTTTTTGCCCCTCGTTTGCTAAAATTTTTATATCCCATTTTTTTTCATAATCTATGCTGGAGACATCTATCCCTGTTTTAATATAATATCCCGATATATTTTCTATAGCTTTTAAAGGCCTTTGGATTCCGTCATAAATATTCGACAGCATACCGGGGCCCAGAGTAGCGCGTATCGGATAACCTGTCGATTCCACAGGCTCGCCCGAATAAAGCCCCGTCGTATTTTCGTAAACCTGTATAGTAGTTTTATCGTCTGATATATTTATAACTTCCCCTATCAGTTTTTTCCCCCCGACAAACACCATTTCCTGCATACTCAGATCCGTATGCCCGGATATAGTCACGACAGGGCCGTTTATCCCATATATTCGCAGGGGAGACCCTTGCGGCCGCCCGCCGTTGCTTTCACTTTCATTGTTCAAGTTATTGCACCTCTTATGTTTGTTAATAAGGCGACCGCAAGGGTCACCCCTATATTAATTTCTATTATTTATTTTCTATCTCACAGCCGTAAAGTGCGGGCCGATTATAGAATTCAATAATTCTTTTGCACGCTCTGTCTTTTCGTCGAATACATCGTTTATCAATATATTTTTTACATGGTCAAAAAAGCGCAGCCCGCCGGTTTTTATAGTTTCGTCTTTTATAAATTCAACCTGCGAAATATCAAATAATCCGTCAAGTTTATTTTTGATTTTCACAGTCATAATCTCTTCGTCTCCGGGCATATAAAATATGCCTAAGGTCACCCCGTTTTTTTCTATGACATTTTTGCAGGACTGAAAAAGATAATCTTCGTAATCATTTGATTCTGTGAAATTTTTGAGTTTTGTGTTCACAGATTCAAACACGCGGGACGATATAGAGTCTGCGTATTTAAAATAATCCTGTCTTGTTTTTATATTAGCCTGCGATGTCTCCATACTTTTTTCTTTTTTTATCTTTTCTGTCTCTTTTTGAATATAGTCCTGTGTCTGGGCAAAGATTTTTTTCCTGCCGTCTTTAGTTTTTTCCTGAAATTCAAATTTTGTCTGCCGGTCTATTTCTTGGCTTATATGCTTTGCGTCGGTTATGGCTTCTTTCGCGAAGTTATCAAGTTTTTCTTCAGCGCTCAAAGGCATTTAAATATCACCGCCGTTTCTGTTATTTTACAATTTCAAACCTATAGATTTTTTTATATAATCCGTAATCGACGTTTTTGAGCGTCCGAAACCGTGCCTGTCCGGTATTTCCAGAAACAGGGGCTTTTTATACTTGAGCATTATATTATCTATATAATCCTGACATAAAATTCTCAGTTTCTCAGTTATTAAAATAATACCTGTATCATCGGATTTTATAAGTTCTTTTATTTTCGCTTCGATTTCTTCTTTCTGATGGGAATGAAGTATAACCCCGTCAACTCCGGCAAGCCTCATGCCCTCCCATGTGTCGCTGTTGTCGCTCAGCAAGAACATTTTCATTTTATCGAGAACCCTCTCTTTCATAAAAAAGCTTGGCACACCTTATAATTTCGCTAAAATCTGCAACGATATAATAAGCCCGTAAAGCGCGACTCCCTCGGCAAGCGCGACAAATATCAATGCCTGACCGAAAACTTTCGGGTTTTCAGATATTGCGCCTACTGCCGCCGAAGCCGACGACGCGACCGCAATGCCCCCGCCTAAACCGCTTAATCCGGTCGCAAGCGCAGCCGCCAGCATTCCTATCCCTGCTCCCATGCTTACCCCCGCTCCGGTTTCAACAGATCCGACAGCTTCAGCAGAATCTTCTTGGACTGTGTTTTCGCCGGGTTCATCGGCGGCAAAAACGACGTTTAACGCCGATGCTGCGAAAATCAAAACGCACAGCGAAAAAACCGAAACTATGTTTATAATAAGCGCGGTTTTTTTAGACGATTTTTTTTTGATAATATTTTTCCCGGCTAAAATCAACGGCGAAAACGCCGCCACAAATAAAATAATTATAAATACAACAGAAAATATGCTATTCATAAAACATCTAAATCCCCTTTGTTTTTTTGTTATTTATTTTTAATTTATTATTTATTTTGAAAATTCACTCGGCTCAAAACTTCGTCCGTCGCCCTCAAAAAACCTGCCGAATATTTCGTAATACTGCAATCTTAAACACTGTATCCCCACAATCAACCCCTCAAGCGCGATTACTATTATATTGCCCAAAATTAAAACCGCAGGATTTTTCCCGCCGGACGCGTTCTCCGCAAGAAGCATGACTACGCTCATCATTCCCACATGATTTAATGCGAAAGCCCCGACCCTGATAAACGAAACCGTATTTGTGAGAAACGATAAAATAATCTCGAATATCTCAAATAAATTAGCTACAAAAAATTCCACCGGACTATGAGGTATTATCTTAGGTTTACGAACTATTATATTTGCCAGCGGCTCTCTTAAATATATTAAAACAACGCATATTAAAACAAGTGAAACAATAGTTGAAACCGGTATATTCAAAGCCACGAATTTCATCATCACAAGACCCGCGGTAATCACGCCCCAGTAAAATATAAGCCCCGCAAACCCGTTTTGGGAAAAGAAAATCTTTTCGATATTTTTTTGTTTTATGCCGTTTAATATATTTAATATAATCGCGCAGGACACAGTCGCAATTCCCAAGCCGACGGCGGCAATCAGAACTGTATTGATATGCTCTAACGGATTATATCCCCCAATTATATTTTCCATCCCGAAGACCGAGCCGAATATAAATCCAAATATAACTGATGAAAGTCCTAAAACTCCCGCAATCCTGCCAAGATTTATCTTTTTTAGCCGCCATACCAGAAATCCCGCAAGAGATATAACCAAACCCTGACCGACGTCCCCGAACATAATTCCGAAAAATAATATATAAGTCAGGGCTAAAAACGGCGTCGGGTCTATTTCGTTATGGGACGGCAGCCCGTACATTTTCACAAACTGCTCAAACGGCCTGAATAAAATAAAATTTTTAAGCAGCGTCGGCGGTTTTATCGACGGTATATCCGAGGGGGAATTCACAGATGAGACAACAGTCGGCAGGCACGAAAGTTTTTCCGAAAATTTACCAACGTGATTTTCCGGAAGCCAAACAAGCATCTGAAATTCCGAATTTGCCTGAACAGTCTTTTTTCTCAGTTCGTATATATTAAAAAGCAGATATATTTTTTTATAATTCCTGTCTATCAGTTCGTTGGTCTCAGTTATAATATCAAAAAGCCCGGCATTTAATTCATTTATTTTATTTTTTATAGATTCTATTTCTTTTATGAGTTCGCGTTTTGCGTTTTCGGGAGTCCCGTGAGCTTTTTCAGATATTCTTACCCTCTCGAAATGCAGGACCGAAAACATCGAATCTACTTTTACACTTTTTGTCCTCGGGGTAAAATATATTCCCCATACTTCGTTTCTCTCGAGAGACGACGGAATAAAAAACACATCATCTGTATCAGCCATCCCGTACATTGTTATAGAATCATACGCTTCGCGCGGCATGTGCCCGAACCTGAACTTGAAAAACTCAAAATTAAAAAGAGCGTCTAAATTAGCTGATATGTCGCCGATATGCTCAAGCTGCGCCAAAATTTTCTGGTTTTCTTTGACGAGATTATTAGCCTTGCTTATCTCGTCATTCTGGATGTTTATTTTTTCTGTTTGGGTTTTTATCCAGTTCTGAGCTTTTTCTATATTTACATCAAAATTATTCATAAAATCAGGCATATCAGATTTTTCACGCATATCAGGCTTATCAAACTTTTCAGACCTGACAGCGGTTTTCAGTTTTTCATGAAGGTCGATATTAGCGGCGGCGGCGAGGCTTTCGATTCCTGACGATAAATCTTTATACGGATTGTTCCCGTTTGAGCGCGTAATCTCTTTTAGTCCGTGTATCACAGACGAAGCGTCCTCGACATGAAGATACGGGTCAGTCACGCAATAATATAAAACAGAATCGAAATCGCTCATACTGCCGGATATGCTCATCAATTTTAATTTTATTACAGACATATTATACCGCCCCCCTTGATGATTTGTTAGGGTCATAATCAAGCCCGTATATATTTTTTCTTATATAATCCGGAGTCATTTTATATCTTATCCCCTCTGTCAGATAAAACAGATTCATAACTTCAAATTCCTTGACGTGAAAATAACGGACTATAACTTCAAATCCCGACGACGATACTTTTATCTTTGATTTATAATATTTATACAAAAAAGAATTCATATACGACGACATAGAATCATAAGCATAAAAAGACTGCTTTTCGCCGTATGATAAATTAGACTGGCAGTATAATAAAAATTTTTCCCTGTCATTTGATTTGAGAAGTGCGTTTATATTATCCGGTTTAAGCCTGTTGCGAAGCGGAACAAGCAGCGGCATGATTTCTTCCGGACCGGCTTTGAAATTAAAAAGCATTCTTGATATTCTGCACAAATTCAGCAAATCCGCGTGCGTGCTTATAGAATCCTGAATTTTTTTTCTTGTCTCTTTTTCAAATATTTCCGCGCTGTCGTATAAAATTTTATAATAATCGTCGTAAACCGCAGTTTCTATTTCAGTATAATTTTTTGATATATCGTCTTTTATATGCTTTTCAAAAATATAAAAAAAGTCGCTGTTTTTTATCGCGTTTATAAACTGCTCGGCATTTGTGATATTTTTCAGCGCCTCTATGTCAATTCGGGGATTATTCTGATAAATCATCTGTATTTCAAGAATCCCCTTGCCCAAAAAATAATCTTCTTCTGATTCGTTCGGTTTTGATACAGAATTATTATTATTTTCGATATTTTTAAGGACATATTCACGCCATGCCCTTAAAATATATTCAAGCTCATATTTAGCCATAAGCAAATTTATAAAATATCTCTCGTTTCCGAAAGTGAATTTATACATTTTTAAATAATCGTTGAGCATACTCTTTTTGATATAATACTCAAGTTTATTTCTGTTGATCCTTCTCAGATCAGACCCATTGAGAAATTCATGATAAGCAGTATTGTCCTGAAGATAAACCGCTATATCTGAGACGTCCGGGCATTTCAGCAGATTCTCGTAGTCTTTCGGCCCGAGAAGTTTACCGTAAAGGCATCTGCATTTTGCCGTGACCGCCTCATATTTAAAAAGCGGCATAAATATAAGACCTTCTTTCTGTATTTATTTTATAATTGATTGGGTATTTTCTAAATTTCAGTAGGTTTTATTATAAAACAATATATTTTTTCGACCCATGAATCTATATTTTCGTCCACTATTCTTTTTAATTTGCCCAGTTTTTCTTCGTGTTCTTTGCGGATCCGCTCTATTTTTTCTTCAGCGGATTTTTCTTCGGCAATCCGGATGTTTTTTATTTTGTCAAGCGCTTTTTCATGCTGCTGGGTTTTATACGCGTCAAGTATTTCAGATATTTTCAGCGGGAGTTCAGATTGTTCGCGCCCCGCGTTTTTTATCAGTTCCTGCGCGCTGGCTTCTATTTCGATAATCCTGTTGATTATCTCTACGTTTTTCATGGAGTTCACAGTGTTATACTGCATTATAAATCCCCGCCTTTCCAACAAACATGATTGTTTATTATACACCCATACCAAAAAAAAATCAATAGTAAAACATGTAAAATTTTTGTTAGTAATATAAATTATTTTTTCTTGATTTTTGGGTTGACAAATTGCTTAAAATATAATATAATAATAAATATAGGGCTACTATTTGCACTGCATATAAATTACAGTACAAAATAAACTGATCAGGCGATAAACTTTTAATTTTAATGTTTATGGGGCTGGGTCGCGATAATGCGGCAGCAGGTGATTTACACGCACATCTGTGGGACAGTAATATTGTTCCATTATTGGTGTGCTTTTTTTATTTTTGTACGCTGAAATCCGGGACATAACATATTAATATTAATTACTGGGTTATTAAAGTGCCATAGAGCTATCTTAAAAACACGCTGAAAAGCGTTTAACGGAGGTAGTATTATGACAAACGATATAAACGATACAAAAAATACAAACGAAAAAAATAAAAGCAGTAAAAGCAATGAACAAATTGCCGTACAGGTGAGTTTTGTCGGCATTTTGTTCAATATAATTTTAACAGCTTTTAAATTATCAGCCGGAATTATTGCCGGCTCGATGGCGATGGTATCAGACGCGGTCCATTCTATGTCAGATATTTTAGGCGGGGCGATTGTCTTGGTCGGCATAAAACTGTCAAATAAAAAATCAGACAAAGAGCATCCTTATGGTCATGAACGGTTTGAATGCGTTGTGGCGATTATTCTCGCGGCAATTCTTGCCGCTACCGGATTTGTTATCGGATACGGCGGAGCAAAAAATATTTTTTCAGGCGATTATCAAAGTTTGGCTATACCCGGTCTGCTTGCACTGATTGCGGCTGTGGTTTCGATTGCGGTCAAAGAAGGCTTGTTCTGGTATACGAAAATTTTCGCGAAAAAAATAAATTCGACTGCGTTGATGGCTGGGGCATGGCACCACCGTTCCGACGCTTTATCATCAGTGGGCAGCTTTGTGGGGATACTCGGCGCGCGATTGGGGTTTCCTATACTGGATTCGGCGGCATGTATTATTATCTGTGTATTTATAGTAAAAGCGGCGTATAATATTTTTATGGACGCTATAGGCAAAATGACTGATAGAACTGCAAGCGACGAAACAATCGAAGAAATACGCGAGGCAATACAAAATCAGGGAGATTTTAAGATCGACCAGTTAAAGACGAGGCTTTTTGGCGATAAAATATACGTTGACATAGAAATCAGCGCAGACGGTAATCTGAGTTTAAATCAAACTCATGATATAGCCGAAAATATTCATGACGCAGTGGAAAAAGTAAATCCCAGAGTAAAGCACTGCATGGTTCATGTGAACCCACAGGAGCATTAAATATTAGTTATTTGATTTTTCAATCCGTTATTATATTATTTATATTTTTTGTCCGTTGATAATCCGTTCCGTCAGGATTTTTTTCAACGGGCATTCTGTTTTTTTCGAGTAGATTTACTATATTATAAACGTCGACCCATATCTGGTTTATCCCGTCTTTCTGAACTTCGTCAAATATTACCTGCAACCCGAAATGCAGGTGCGGGATTTTTATATTGTTCGTATTTTCTTTTGAACTATAACCCGTCATGCCAAGATAGCCGATAACATCGCCGGCGCATATATTATCGCCTTCTTTTAATCCGGAAACAAACGGGTGGTCTTTTCTCAGGTGCGCGTAATAATAATATCTTCTCGTGTCATGGCTTCTTATCCCGATTCTCCACCCGCCGTACTGATTCCAGCCTATCGCCTCGATATACCCGTCCTCAACCGCGATAACCGGCGTGCCGACGCTGCCCAGTAAATCATTGCCCAAATGCTTGCGCCTGTAACCGTAAGACCGCGAATTTCCGAAATCGTCGTAGTGCGAATATCCGTAATTTTTAGCAATCGGCGAAAAGGCCTTCAAACCGTATTTTTTTGTCACGGCTTCTTTTTCAGGATTTTCCGGGTCAGGCTCGATAATTTCATATTCGCCGACAAATCCGTTTAATACCGAATAAAACGTCTCGTAATAATAATTATATAATTTCATGTTTTTATTATTTTCCGTGAGTTCTTCCATCGTTTTTCCGTTTCTAAGCTCTTTCACCAAATCGTCGATATATTTATTTACTTTTTTTTCTTCTTTTACGTTGCCCCAGTTTTTTGCCGCCGCATAAGATAAAAGCTCTATCCAGTTCAGCGGGGTTTCGGTTCCGTAAGAATCTATATCATATTTCAGGGATTTCTGCAAAGTCGAGAGCCTGACGTCAAATTCCATCCATTTTACATAATCGGCTTTCGATTCAGAATTTATGGCTTTCGCCGCGCCGTAGTTTATAAAAAGAATACCGGATATTATCACCGATACGCATATAAACGCAAATAATATTATATTATTTTTTATTTTATCCATACTATATAGTCCCGCCTTATTTTCTGTATTTGAATTTATAATCTAAATATATGCAAAATATCCAAAAAACAGTATAAATACCAAAAATATAGATAAAATAATAATATTGTTTTTATATATTATATGTTCCGGAGGTAAATCTTAAATGAAAACGAAAACGAACATGAAAATCAAATCAATTTTTAAAATATTCAAGTCTCCAAAAGTCATAGCTGTTTTTAAAATAATTATTTTAGCCGCATACTGCGCGCTTATATGTGCTGCGATACTTTTTTCTTTTAAGTCTGTTTTTAACGCAGTCACCGGAGTAAACCCAACTTTTTCTGATAATATTAACAGGTCATGTTTTGTTCTTATGAGTTCCTGACAATAAAATAAGCCCGAAAATCAATAATGCCGGAAATATAATACCGGCTAAAATTCCCGTTTTTATGCCTCCGCCCGATATAGCCGAAGCAATGCCGACAAGCGTCGGTCCTCCCGAACATCCTAAATCACCGCCCAGAGCCAGTAAAGCAAACAAAGCCGTTCCCCCTTTCGGGCACTTCTCAGCCGCAAGGCTAAACGTTCCGGGCCACATAATGCCTACTGACAATCCGCACAGGCTGCACCCGATAAGAGATAATACCGGATTATTCGAAAGCGATGCAAGCAAATAACTTATCACGCACAGGCAGCCGCTGACTGTCATAAAAATTTTTAAATTTATCCTGCCGCTGAATTTTGAATATCCCAGTCTCGATATGCCCATAAGCACGGCAAACAGGCATGGGCCTGTCAAATCGCCCACAGTTTTCGATACTTTAAGCCCCGCTTCGGCAAAAACCGACGCCCACTGTATCATAGCCTGCTCAGAAGCTCCCGAACATATCATCAAAATCATCAGGAGCCAGAACAGTTTTGACGTTACAAGATTTTTGACAGGCATGCTTTCACCGCCGTTTGTCAACGTAGCGATAGGCACGCGGGAAAAATAAAAAGCGTTAATTAACGGGATAACCGCCCATATAAAAGCGAGTATCCGCCAGTTATCTATGCCGAAAACAATAAAAAACAAAGTAGACCCGATAATTACAAATACATGGCCCCAGCAATAAAACGAATGTAAAAGGCTCATATTCGCGGATTTTTTTGACTGATCCGTAGGGCATGCCTCAACAATCGGGCTTATCAAGACTTCTATCAGGCCGCCGCCTACGGCATATAGAACAACAGCGAGAAAAATCCCGGTATAAGGCGGCAATAACACGGGAAATATCCCAAGCCCCGCAAGCCCTGCGGCGGCGCATATATGAGAAGCCACAGCCAGAGGCTTATAGCCGATTTTATCGGCAAATTTCGCCGACAGAAAATCTATAATTAATTGAATGGCAAAATTAACTGTGACAAGCAGGGTTATTTGCTCTATGGGTATATCATAAGATTTCTGGAATGTCAAAAAGAGCAGGGGAGCGAAATTATTTATGATCGCCTGAGTGATATATCCTATATAGCTTGCGTAAATTGTATGGCTGTAATTGTTTTTTATCGACATGCTTTTATGCCTTTCGGGTTTTATTTATTTAATAAATTATATCACAAAAATAATGTTCCGGTCAACACCGGAACATTATTTTTAATTATGCAAGAGATATATCACTCAGTCACCAGCGCATAAGCCGAAATTTTACGGATTCGCCACGTGACAGCCAAAGATAACAAATAAGCGAATACAAACGTTCCCGCTCCGAATATAATAACCCATACAGGATTTATGATAAATCCTGCTTTCATTACGCCCATGCCCTGCATAGCCACGGACATTAACGGATTGGTATAAACCGCGCCGAGAAAACTTCCCGCTATAACCCCTAAACTCACCGGAATTGCAAAACCCGCGGCAATCTGATTCATCAACTGAACAGTAGTATAGCCGACTGCTTTTTGAATACCCAGCTCGCGTTTGCGGCGTATTACTGAAGACCCGATGACAAAATATAAAACAAGAGCTATAACTGTTAATGTAATTATAAGCATAGTAATTCCCATAATTGCGACAATATTCTGATAAGAAGCCATTCCCTCGGCGAGCCCCTTGTCAAAATCCATCACGCTTCTGAGAAGTTCTTTGTCATATTTATTCTCAAGAATTTTCACAAATTCTGCGGCGTCAGTCCCTTTGTCTAAATAAATATCCAGAATCTGAGGTTTGAAATCCGGGTTAAGCCTGATAAAATCTTCTGCCAGTATGCATGTGTTCATGCCGCCCATAGACGACCCGTTGGATAATCCCGAAACTGTAAATATTTCTTCTTTATTGCCGTTAAACGCAACAGTGACTGTATCGCCTGTTTTTTTATCCAGCCGCCCGGCTAAAATTCCCGCAAGCACAATTTCGCCGCTCTTTTCGGGATAATGGCCGTCATAAACCAATTTTGATTCTTTGCCCGCGTAATCGTCCATCACATAACCTGACACATCATTGCCGTCCACTTTTAGCTTTACTTCGTCCAAATACTGCGCTTTGCGCACATTTGCCATGTTTTTTATCTCGCCGATAATTTCTTCATGGTCCATTTGCGGATTTAAAACAGCCATAACGTTGCAGATTTCCATACCCGGAACTTCCGCGAACGCTTTAGTATCGACAGATGTGTTATAATACATGATTATGCCGTAAGAACCGGCAAAAGCCACAGCCGCGACAATAATTAATATCATAACGCTCTGCCTGAAATTTTGCAGGGTTGATTTAAACGCTAATCTTAACGAAAGATTTGTTGAAGTTTTTTCGAGCGGCAGGTAATTATTCTTATATTTTCGGGAAGAAGATTCCCCGCGCAGCGCGTGAATCGGGGTCAGTTTTTTTACTTTGCGCGCTGCTAACAAAGCCACTGCCGCAACTATAACCAAAATAACCGCAAATGTCACAGAACTTATGATTGCGTCAAAACCCTGTTCCCATTTTAACCCGGACTGCTGCTCAAAAACTCTCGAAACTGCGGGCAATACAGGATAAGACAGCGCAATGCCGATTAGACTTCCCAAAGCCGCAACCAAGCCAAACTGCATCAGCAGAGAAATAATAATCTGACGGCTTGTGTATCCCGCCGATTTCATCGATCCGATTTTTATCATATCTTCTTCTATGCTATTCACAATCCTGAAACGCACGACCAGTAAACATACAATTACGATAATAAACGCGAAAACGACCATCATGACAGCAATCATAGAAGCCATCATCACCCGTGACATTTCGACAAGCTCGACGTCTATCATAACTAAAAGTTCTGAAACATCTGCCGCCATTAAAGACGCGGAGCTTAACCCCAAAAGCTCGCGCAGGCTGTTCTCGACTTTTGCCGCGCTTGCAATCTCGTCCAAATCAGTAAAAACCAGATGTATTTTATATACAGGGTCATTCAGGATTTCAGATACTTGATTATATATATCCTCCGGCAAATAAAAACTTAAAAGCCCCGTATCTGTCGAACTGAAAAATATATCTTCGGTATATCCTTTGACAGTGAATTCAAGCGTTTTTTCTTCGCCCTGCTCGTCTTTATAATTAAGTTTTATTTTATCGTTTAAGTCATAACCGCTCACAGCCTTGAAAACGTCGGGCAGATACACCGCCATATCTTCAGCGGGCAGATGAGAGCCTATAAATTTCCATTTTGTCATTTCTAACTGTTCGTCCATATTCCTGAATATAACAGTATAGCCTTTGTCTTTGCCCTGCGATAAAATATCGCAGTTTATCAATAAAGCGTCGTTATGCTGCGCTTTTTTGACATGCTCGTTTTCGTTAAAATAACGTTCTGTTTTTTCGCTGTAAATAGCGTCGGGAAGTAAAAAATAAGCATCCGACGGATTTAATTCTTCTTTCAGGTTTTCAAAAAAACTGCCGTAATTCAAAACGACAAGCAATCCGGCATTTAACAACAACGCCGCAACTACAAACATTATAACCAGCGTTATCGACACAGATTTGTGTTTTTTAATATTAGCCGACGCAATCATCCAAAGTTTTTTCACGTTACCACCCCATTTCAGATAAGAACGCCTGTAATTTTTCATGACGTTCTTCATCGCCGCTCACATATTTGCCCAGCAGGCATTCGCCGCATATAACCCCGTCGCGTATGTATAATATTCTATTGCCCCTTCTTGCCGAGTTTAAATCATGAGTTACCATTATAATGCTTTGACCGCCGTTATTTATTTCTGTCAGAACATCAAGGACTGATTTACCTGACGCAGAATTCAGTGAACCTGTAGGCTCGTCTGCAAATACTACTCTTGGTTTGTTGATTAACGCGCGCACGATTGCGGCGCGCTGGTTTTCGCCGCCTGAAAGCTGCGTGGGGAATTTTCTCCAGATAGTTTCGGTCAGCCCTACTTTTTCGAGCATTTCTTTCGCGTATGAAACAATTGTTTTTTTGTCCCTGCTTGCCAAAAGTCCGCAAGCCAGAATATTGTCAAGTACGCTCATATTGTCGAGCAAAAACATCTGCTGAAATACAAAACCGCAATTTTTTCTGCGAAAGACCGCCAGTTTGTCCGCGCTTAAATTTTCTATTGGCGTATCAAAAAAGCTGACCGAGCCGCCGGTTATTTTATCCATACCCGAAAGCGCATACAACAGTGTAGATTTTCCCGCGCCCGACGCTCCCATAATGACTGTGAAATCTTCTTCATATACGTTGATGTTCAGGTTTTTCAGTACCTGCTGTTCCTGAGTTCCCGCACGAAAATTTTTGCATAAATCTTTTGTGGTTAAAATAATATTTTTAGTGTTCAAATTTATATGCCCTGCCTTTCTTAATTTTGTTTTTATAATTATTATTCTTTTTGCAATAATATTATATATCATATAATATTATTTGTCAAGGGGTATTTGAAAATTTTTTTATATAATTTTTATATTTTTAATTTTTTAATGTTGAATATTAATTTATTATATGCTAAAATAATCGCAATATAATAAAATTAAGGGGACAAACGCGTGATTTATTTTATCGTAAATCCCAAAGCCGGCAACGGCAAAGCCAAGGTAGCGATCCCGGTTATAGAAAGAATCATGAACGGGCATAACGCAGAATATTCGTTTATTTATACGGAATCTCCGGGAGATTTGGAGCGGGTCTCCGGGCTTATTGATTTTGATATTGCGAAAACTGTAATTTGCGTCGGCGGTGACGGGACTATTCAGGAATATGTCAGTTTGGTTATAAATAAAAATATAAATTTCGGCGTTATTCCCGCAGGCAGCGGAAACGACCTGATACTTTCAATCCCTATGACAATGCCGGAAAACGCAAAAAAGTTTTCTGATTTTGAAAAAAAAATAATTTTTTACACGGAAAAAATTATTAAACAAGAAATTATTCATGTTGACGCTGTAAGCGTAAACGGCGAAAATTATTTTTTTAATATAGGAGGCACAGGCATAGACATTCAGGTTTTAAAAGACGCGCTCCCCCTGAAAAAATTTATGGGCGGAGGGGCGTATTTTATTTCGCTGATTAAAAATGTTTTTACTTATAAGCCAATGGAAATGACAATGACTGTGGACGGCGAATCTGAAACGGGCAAATATGTATTGCTTGCTATTTGCAACGGAGCGTATTACGGGGGAAATATGCGTATCTGTCCTCCCGCAATTATAAACGACGGCTATATGACTTTATGCAAAATAAAAAAGATGCCGAAATTTAAAGTTATTGCGATGTTCCCAAAAGTCAAGTCAGGGAAGCACTCAAAACTAAAAGAAGTTTCGTTTGTCAACTGCTCGTCTTTAAAACTGGAATTCGACGGCAAAAAAATAATAAATCTTGACGGCAATCTTGTTGAGTTTGAAAGCCCGATGACATTTGAGATAATTAAAGACGCCGTGAGATTTATTATATGATATAAATATTTTATTTATATATTAATTTTAGGAGGGATTATATTATGGCGGAAAATAATTCGGGTATTGAATTAATTAAATTAAGAGAAAAATTTTACGGGTGTATATGCGGGGCGCATATCGGCTCGTCTATGGGCGCGGTTGTTGAGGGCTGGCCTTATGAATCTGTGGAGAAAAAATACGGAACTCTCGAAGAGTTATTGCCTTATGAACATTATAACAACGGCTGGGTGCGCGACGCTGGTACGACAGAGGATGGCATAGAACGCCAGAAACTGATGATTACGGCAATTATTAAAAAAGGCGGCAGGGTGAATGCCGAAGACGTAAGGGCAGTATGGCGCACAGAGATAAATCCCAAAGCTCCGGGAAATGTTTCCGAGCCTTTTGAGGGTGAGCTTCTCGCCATAGCAAAATCAAAAATCCCCGCAAGGGACATAGGCAAATACTGCGATTACGCCGGGCTTAACAGTTTTGCCCGCGCATGTCACCCTATCGGGTTAATAAACGCCGGCGATCCCGCGTCTGCGGCTGAGGATATATTTGAAGTCGGGCAGTTATATCAGACGTCAAACAGCAGAGGGCTGAAATGGGCGTGCGTCACGGCTGTGGGAATTGCCGCCGCAACTAAATCAAACGCTACGGTTGACAGCGTAATTGCTGATATTTTTAAATATTGCGATTCCCGTGCAGTCGTAGAGGGGCGCGAAAACTGGTATGCGGATTATGCGGGTATAAATATAATCGATGAAATAGAAGCGGGGCTTAGAATAACTGAAAAATGCAAAGATTTCAAGGATTTACGCAAGGCTTTTGATTCTGTATATAACGGTACGGGAATGCCGTATTGCATGAGTTACGCAAACGAAGTCGTGACAAAAGCTGTGTGTATATTTAAGTTAGTCAACGGAAATTTAAAACAGGCAATAATCGCGGGTGTAAATCTTGGGCGCGACACGGATTGCGTCACGGCGATAGCGGCGGGGATTTCGGGCGCGCTGACCGGAACTTTGTCTATTCCGGCAAAATGGATAGAACAAGTGGACTCTGCGACAAAAGTAAACCCATTCACGAACACCCAAAGAACAATGCGCGAAAATTCTGATGGATTATATAACGCGTTTAAAAACCGTCTGGATAAAATCAAAGAATATTATGATAAAATGTATAATATATAAAATATAAAAATATATAAAATTAATTTAAGGGAGGATAAACTCATGTTTGATATAAAAACTTTTGCAAAAGGCGACGGAATATCCGATGATACTACTGCGTTTCAAAAAGCCGTTGACAAAGCCCACGAGACAGGCGAGACTCTTTATATAAGCGAGGGAAAATATTTGTGCGGCGAAATATTTATCAAGCCCGAAGTTTACATAAAATCAGATTATTCATGGGGATACAGGCTTGACAGGCCGGGCAATGCCGTTATTATTCAAAAAGACGAAAATCAGAGATGCATATTTGATATAACAGAGGCAAACGGCGCAACGATTGACGGATTGTCGATGAAAGGTCTCGGAAAGGGCAACTGCGCCGGGATACTTTCGCGTAAAAAAGACTACGGCAAAGAAGAAGACGCATACAGAATAGAAAACTGCCGCATCGCGCATTTTGATTCTCATGCCGTATTTCTTGATTTTGTATGGTGTTTTAGTGTAAGGCACTGTATGTTTGCGTATAGCGGCGGCGACGGACTTGCAATAAATGGCTGGGACGGTTTTGTCATAGATAACTGGTTTTCAGGCAACAGCGGGGCAGGATTCGGCTCTCAGGGTCCAAACGCGGCAGTCACGATGACAGGCAACAGGATAGAATGGAACAAACGCGGCGGAATTGTTCTTGACGGCGGGAACCACTATAATATAACCGGGAATTATATTGACAGGTCGGGTTCGGCGGCTATAAATCTAAAAGGCACTTCGGTTGTTTCATGCACGGGCAACGTGATTTACAGGAGCGGCAAATTCGAGGGCGGCATCGCCGATTCTGCGCAGTGCATTCTCGACGGGTGCAAAGGCCTGACTTTTACGGGGAACACTATGAACGTCGGCCGCGACGACGGGGGCAAAGGCGAATGGACTCCGAATTACGCTCTGAGGCTTGCGAATTTAGAAAACAGCGCCGTAACGTCAAACGTGTTTCACAGCGGCGGCATGACGGGGCTTATCGACGACTGGGGCGGGCATATAAATTCTGTGATTAAAGACAATGTCGGAAGCGTATATAATTTATAATTTTATTTATTAGAATATTAAAAATTTTTTGATGATTTTAAAAAAGATGATTATAAATGTAATAGTATGTTTATTCGAAACGTGATATAATAGTATCATGAAAAAATATGAAAAGGTAGTCGCGGACTGCCTTTTTTTGTTTTGAATTATTTTTTATTATATTTGAAAGGAGGGGAAAACATATATGTTAAAAGGCTGGAGAAAATATTTATTTGCCGCCGCGCTCGCGGTGCTTGCCGCATTCTGCGGCTATTTTTATTTTGCGATAGAACACGTCAACGATATGCTTATGCAGGAAAAAATTATAGATAAAAGATTCGACGTTGATTTGATCTGCGATGAAATCGACAGGTTTGTCGAACTGGAAAATAACTGGGAAGTGCATAACTACGGAAAAATTCTGTCGGGCGTTATAATGCAAATGGATTCGACAGATGGTATTTATGCAGAGTTGTTCGACGAAAATTTAGAAAGTATATCCAAATATGAGCAACAGACGTCGGTATCTGACGATAATTCGTTTAATTTTAATATAGAAAGCTACCCGGAATTTATCCGTGAAGTCAAAACAAACGAGAGCGGGGAAATATGGGTATGCTTTGACAAAGACGGCACGGACGCGCATGATTTTTATATATATTACCGGTGGGTCCCGACGGATAAAAATCTGAGCGGCAGGTTTCTTGCCGTAATCGGCGTGTCAAAATATTCGGTAAATACCGGAATAAGCTCATGGATAACTTATGGCGCGGTTTCGCTTATAATTATATCCGCGGTATTTATTGTCAGTACTGTGACGTTATTATGCAGACGAAAATATTAATAACAGACCCTGTAAAAAAGGAGGGGAGGGTTTTTAGAATAATGGAACAACAGGATATATTTATAGCGGTCGGGCTCGCTTTGTTTGCGATGTTTGGCTCATGCGTCAAATGGCTGAATACGAAAACAGGCGAATCGCTGAATCTTTCCGCGCTGGTTATCGAAGCGGTAAGCGCGGCATTTTCGGGAGCGTTGATATTTTGCATTTACGAATGGCAGGGATTAAATGCTTACGTGGCGTTTTGTTTTGCCGGGATTGCGGGTAATTTCGGGGCGAAAGGAATTGATATAATAAGCAGGATTTTTGTGAAAATGACAGGATTAAAAAATGATATTAATGAAATTGATAAAAACGGAGGTAATAATCAAAATGGCGCAGATAACACAGATAAAAGGGATTGACGTAAGCAAATGGCAGGGCGAAATCGACTGGAAAAAAGTAAAGTCCGACGGGGTTGAATTTGCTTTTATACGCACGGGATACTGGACGAATTATACAGACCCGTATTTTGAGAAAAATTATAATAACGCAAAAGCGGCTGGGATAAAAGTCGGCGCGTATCATTACAGTTATGCTTTAAACGCCCAGCAGGCAAAACAGGAAGCCGATTTTATGCTGAATTTATTAAAAAACAAAAAATTGGATTATCCGGCGGCTTTTGACGTTGAAGATAACAGCCAGACTGCACTCGGCAAAAAAATCATAACGGATATGATAATAAATTTTTGCGAGGCTATAAAATCAGCAGGGCATACGCCGATGTTATATATAAACACCAACTGGCGAAATAATTATGTCGATATGGCAAGGGTGCCGTATTTATTATGGCAGGCGCATTATACTTCGGCAAAGCCCTCTGCGATAGACAGCCGCGTCGCCGTGTGGCAGCATTCGTGCACAGGCAAAATAAACGGGATATCCGGCAATGTCGATATGAACTGGGGCTATATAGATTTAGCTAAACCGGTTGTTGTGAATAATAACGCGAATAATACTGTTAATATTGCAACGAATATAATCGGCAATAAAATAATAAATCATGTAATTTCGACAGATAGCGAAATACTGTCAGGCGCGGGGAACGCTTTCAGAACGCCTCAGCGTCCGGCGCACGACGGTGTTGATTTAATTGACAGGGACGGGAAACAAAAAACTCAGGATGTATATATAAAGGCTGCCGCAGACGGCACTGTAACAAGCACGTTAGTCGGGTCTCTTATCGGCTATAGCGTGTCAATATCCCATGCAAATAAAATACTGACGCGGTATTTTCACATGAAAGCGGGCAGCGTAAGGGTCAAAGAAGGGCAAAAAATAAAAAAAGGCGATATACTCGGCGTAATGGGTACGACAGGTGACAGCACCGGCATACACCTGCATTTTGCCGTGAAAGAAAACAGCATGGCATGGGATAACGGATATTATGTTGACCCTATGCCGTATTTAGAGGGTAAAAAAATTATAAATTCAGAACAGAACGGGGTGGATTTGGTGAGTAAAGAATATGACGAGCTGAAAAAAGAAATAAGTAGCATAAAGACAAATTTAGACAAATGGACGAATAACTCAAAAGTCAAATACGGCTGGGTCGACGGCAATATGCCGGAATGGGCGAGAGCGACTATAAATAAAATGACAAAAAAAGGCTATTTAAAAGGCAACGAAAGCGGCAATCTGCAATTAAGCGACGACATGCTCAGGATATTTGTAACGCTTGACAGGGCGGAAGCCTTTGGTAAATAAATAATATTATATGGCGGGCTATAAATAAATATGGCTCGCCTTTTTTTGTTGTGCTTGTAAAAATTCAAATAAATTTTAATTTTATATATATTTATTAATATTTTTATATGATAAAATAAATTTAGTTTTTATAAACGGGAAAGGCGGCTGAAAATATTTGGGGTATTTAAAAAAATACTGGAAAAAATATAAATTATTGTTTTTCCTGTCGGTATTCTGTGTTTCGTGCGAAGCGGTATGCGATTTGCTGCAGCCGCGGTTTATGTCGCGGTTAATTGACAACGGAGCGGTAAAACAGGACTTGAATTATGTTATAACCACAGGGCTTATAATGCTCGCAATAACAGGAGCCGGGGCAATTTTCGCGCTTACCAGAAATATATCTGCGTCTGTCGCCTCGCAGAATTTCGGCGCGGATTTAAGACACGATATGTTTGCCAAGATTCAGTCTCTATCAGTCGAAGAAATGGATAAATTCGAGGGCGGCTCTCTTGTGACGCGTATGACAAACGATATAACCCAAATGCAGAATTTCACAAACGGAATGATGCGCGTTTTCTTTAAATCCCCGATTATGTGCGTCGGCGCGGTTATCATGGCGGCGACTTTAAATTACAGGACAATGCCTGTTATAGCCCCGGTTATCGTGCTTGTCGGATTTGTGATTGCGCTGAGCATGAAAATGACATATCCCAGATTTGCCAAAGTACAGCGGGCGTTAGACAAACTCAATACTACAATGCGCGAATATCTCGCGGGCATAAGATTAGTCAAAGCGTTCCGGCGTTTTGACGAAGAAGAAAAACGCTTCTCGGATTCCAATGATAAACTTGCGGATAATACTATAAAAGCAGGAAAAGTTCTCGCGATATTATCGCCCTGCATGGCATTATTCGTAAATTTCGGCATTGCCGCGATTATATTTCTTGGGGCTAACTGGATTGACATGAATAATATGCACGTTGGTGAAATTATGGCGTTTGTTACATATATGACGCAAATACTTAACAGTCTGGGAATGATTTCAAATGTGCTCAATATGTTTGTAAGGGTAAAAACTTCGCACGAACGCATACGCGAAGTTTTTGACGTTGACATTTCGGACCACCCCGTCAACGCTGGCGCGTTGCCACCCCTCCCCGGAGGGGAATTTTACAAAACGTCAGACTCGCATATAATTTTTGACAACGTCGGATTTGAATATAGAGGCTCAACGGGACAGGCGGCTCTTTCTGGATTGAATTTTTCTGTCAAAAGAGGCGAAACTCTTGGTATTATAGGTCCGACAGGTTCGGGAAAAAGCACTCTCGCCGCTTTGCTTATGAGGTTTTATAACGCGTCGCACGGGGAAATCCGCATATCAGATACGCCTGTTGATAAAATGCCCGAGGCAATCCTGCGCAGTAAAATCGCAATCGTTCCGCAGACTGCGTCTCTTTTTACCGGCGCGATCAAAGAAAATATATTGTGGGGTCAAGCAGACGCAACGGACGCTCAAATAGAAGAAGCCGCCAAAGCCGCCGAAGCTCACGAATTTATCTTGGCAACTACGGACGGTTACGGGACAATTATCGGCCAGAGCGGCGTGAATTTATCCGGAGGGCAAAAACAGCGTTTATCTATTGCGCGGGCGTTGATACGCGAACCTGAGATTTTGGTTCTTGACGACTGCACAAGCGCGCTTGACGTAATGACCGAGGCAAAAGTCAGGCGCGCTATAAGACAGTTTTCAAATAATATGACCTGTGTTTTAATCACGCAGCGCGTAAATACTGCTATGACCTGTGATAAAATTCTTGTATTGGACAGCGGCAGTCAGGCAGGATTCGGCCCGCATGACGAATTAATAAAATCATGCCCTGTTTATTATGATATTTATATATCGCAGATTGGGAAAAGGGGTGATATTTATGAATAATCAGCCAATAACACCAATAACACCCAGAGGAAAAACCGAAGTCATTCCGCCGTCTATAGGAAGACCGGGTGGAATGGGCGGCGGGCCGGGAGGAAGATTTGCGCCGGGCGAAAAAGCCAGGGACGCTAAAGGAACATTCAGAAAACTCCTGCAATTTTATTTCAAAGAAGCGAAATCGCTTTTTGTGGTGATTATTTTATTACTTGCCGAAACTGTTATAAACGTATTTATACCGTATATAATAGGAAAAGCGATAGACGCGCTGAGTAACGGGGTTAATTTCGATTTAGTTTACACGCTTGTTATTATTCATGTTGCGCTGCTTATCGGAATTTCGGCGTTGACTATTGTAAATGGAATTATAATGAACGTCGTCTCACAGAGAATTGTGCGGACTATGCGTAAATCTCTGTTTGACAAACTGCAAAAACTGCCGCTGACTTATCACGATACCCATACTCACGGTGAACTGATGAGCCGTCTGACTAACGATATTGATAATATAAGCGTGACAATCGCGCAGTCAACGACACAGCTTGTAAGCGCAGTGATTACAATTATAGGTTCTTTTATCATGATGCTGATACTAAGCGTTTATATGACGCTTGCCGCTCTTATTACTGTGCCTTTAGTGTTTCTGCTCACTAAATTTATTTCAGGCAAATCGAGAAAAATGTTCAAAGGGCAACAAAAAGAACTTGGCATATTAAACGGCGAAATTGAAGAGGCAATAGGCGGGCAAAAAATAATCAAGGCGTTTAACATGGAACAAAAAATTATAGATAAATTCGACGGGACAAATAAAAAATTATTAAATTATTCTATAAGCGCAAATATCTGGTCGGGGATTTTAATGCCGTTTATGAATGTGATCACAAATCTCGGATATGTATGCGTTGCTTTTGTAGGCGGGATTTTGGCGGCGCAGACCCCGCCGTTAATTACTGTCGGCGTAATCGGCAGCTTTGTGGCATATTCAAGACAGTTCACGTTCCCGTTGAATAATATCGCGGGTATGTTTAATACTTTGCAGTCGGCTTTAGCGGGCGCTGAACGCGTATTTGAAATACTTGCCGAAGCCGAAGAACCTGACGATGTCGATAATGCCGTTGACATCGGCATACCGAAAGGCGACGTCAAATTCGACAACGTGACGTTTGCTTACGTTCCGGGGATAAACGTATTAAAAAACGTAAGTTTTGAAGTAAAAGCGGGACAAAAAATAGCGCTGGTCGGGGCTACCGGAGCGGGGAAAACTACTATTGTAAATCTACTCACGCGTTTTTACGATGCGACTTCGGGTATTGTTTATATAGATGGCGTTGACATAAAAGATTATAAACGCGAAAGCCTGCGCCGTGCTTTTTCGGTGGTTTTACAGGATACCTGCCTGTTTACAGGGACAATCGCCGATAATATACGTTACGGCCGCCCTGAAGCGACCGACGGCGAAATCGCCGAAGCTGCGAAAGCCGCTAATGCCGATATGTTTATCAGGCGGCTCAAAAACGGCTATAATACTACTGTAAAAGGCGATACTGATTCGCTTTCTCAGGGTCAAAGGCAGCTTCTGGCTATATCAAGGGCGGCGTTATGCCGCGCCCCGATATTGATTCTGGACGAAGCTACTTCGAGCGTCGATACGCGGACTGAATTAAATATACAGGAAGCGTTATTACGGCTTACCTCTGGGTGTACTTCTTTTGTCATAGCACATCGCCTTTCAACTATACGCGACGCAGATATTATAATGGTCGTCAAAGACGGCGGAATAGAAGAAAGTGGTTCTCATGACGAATTAATTGCGAAAAATGGTCTGTATGCGCAAATGTATTACAGCCAGTTTAACCAGTTTGAGACAAACGAAAATTTGTGAGGCGGCCGCATACCCATAAATATAACGTAAATCAGTTTGCAAATTCATCACGCCGGAATAATTTCGTATGTAAAAACTCTCAATAAAATTTAAAACACAGAACAATCTCTATATAAGAAGAGGTGAGTTCTTAGAGAGGGGAAAGCGTTCCCATCTCTAAGCCGGTTTTTTTGTTACTTTTTTGTCCGGTTACAAAAAAGTAAATCCGTAGTTTTATCTAATTCCTCAAAAAATTATATAAATTTTTATTGAAAAACACAAAATATGTGATATAATAAAATCAAATTTGTTTAAAGGTTGTAATCCATGATTTATATAGAACTTAATTCACCCGATGTCATGTTTAATCTTGCCGCTGAAGAATATGTTATGCGGAATTTCCCGCTGGAAAATCCGGTTTTTATGCTTTGGCGCACGGAAAAATGCGTCGTTATCGGACGAAATCAAATCGCCGCCGCCGAAATCGATTTGCAGGCTGCTCACTCGCTTGGAATTAAAATAGTCAGAAGATCAAGCGGTGGCGGGGCGGTTTTTTCTGATCCCGGAAATATTATGCAGAGTTTTATTTCTTCGTTTAATAAATCTGATAATTCTAATGATTCTAAAAAAATCGAGTACGCGCAATTAATTGAACCTATGGCTAAGGCCCTGCGAAGAATGGGAATCCCGGCGATAGCCGAAGGCAGAAACGATATTACTGTAAACGGCAGAAAAATTTCGGGTTTGGCTCAGTACGCGATAAAAGACAGATTATGCACCCACGGGTCTTTATTGTATAATACTAATCTGGATCTATTAACGCAGGTTCTGAAAACAGACCCTGAAAAAATCAGTTCTAAAGCACTGAAGTCAGTCAGGGCGAGGGTAGTTAATTTATGTGATTATTTTAATCCTAAAATATCTGCGGCTGAATTTTTTGACTGGCTTAAATCTAATTTATTTGACGAAATAAACACAGAAAATTATAATTTTACAAAGCAGGACATAGAAAAAATTAATATTATCAAAACAGAAAAATACGCCAATCCCGAATGGATAAACGGCGCAACGCCGCGTTTTTCTTTTCATAATGCCAAACGGTTTCACGCCGGAAAAATCGAGATATTTTTAAACGTCGAGTATGGTATTATAAATTCGTGTAAAATATTCGGGGATTTTCTGGGGGTTTTTCCCGTTGAAGGACTTGAAGAAAAATTAATAAATCAAATTTATGATTTTAATTTATTGTCAGATATTTTATCTAAAATTGATATAAAGTTTTATTTGGGCGGCGTAACGCGCGATGAATTACTGGAATGTCTGTTTTAATATCAGGAGGCATATAAATGTATAAAAAATTAGGCATACTCGGGGGAATGGGGCCTCTTGCCACATCCCGGCTTTATTCTGAAATAATAAAAAGCTCCCGTGTGAAAAGAGATCAGGATCACATAGATATGGTTATTTTAAACGCGTCTTATATCCCCGACAGAACTGAGGCAATACTGCACAAAGGGGAATCCGCGTTGCCTTATCTTTTGAACGCGCTTAAAACGCTTGAAAATTGCGGCTGCGATTTAATCGCGATACCGTGCAACACCTCGCATTATTATTTTGACGAATTGCAGAATAATTGTAAAATAAAAATATTAAACATGATTGATCTGACTGCCGAAATCTTAAAAAATTTGGGCGTTACCCAAACTTATCTTATGGCTACTGAAGGAACTGTCAAAACCGGAGTATATCAAAAATATCTCGGCAAAAAAAATATTAAGATAATTTCGCCGACTGATGAAGAAACAAAAGAAATGATGCGCGTAATCTATAAAATAAAAGCCGGCGTAAATCCTGATTTAAGCAAACTTGAAGAAATCGCCCGGCATTATGATAAATTAAATATTCTCGGCTGTACTGAATTATCTACAGTGAAATTTAGAAATATAAAATATATCGACTCTATGGAAATTTTAAAAGATAAAATCTTAGAATTATTCGGAATAAAAAAGTCAATTTAAAATTTAATATATATAATATAAAACAAAATAGCGGGATTTTGCACGAATCCCGCTATTTGTATTAAAAATAAAAATTTTAAAGAGGAAGAATCAGCGATTTAAGCTTTTTAAGATTTAATGCTGTTGACAAACATATAATAAATAGGTATTGTCAGAAATAACATCCACGCCGGATGCCACCAGTTGTAATCAAATCCTAAAGCAAGATAGACTATTACGCATATAATCGGGTAAGGGAAAATATTTGCCTTGGCTCTTAAACTTTTGGCGCGGCTCATGGCTATCATTTCGTAATATATGGGAACTGTCATAAACATAAGCCATGTCGGGTGCCATGTATTAAGCCAGAATCCCACCGCAAGATATACAAAAACTACTAAAATCGGATATGGAAACGCATACCAGTTAAATGATTTAAAAACCGGTTTGTTTTCCGTGTTTTTTTCACTGCCCATTTTATAATTCAACTCCTTGAGAATTTTAATTTTGTTTTATTATTATACGTTGTATATTATTATATCACACAAAATAATTTTCTGCAAGGGGTTTTTAGTAAATTATATAAATTTTTTAAAGAAAATCCAAAAAATTTTTGTGAGTTTATATTATTGAAAAATTTTATTGATTGTGATATAATAAAAAAATCAGAAAAAACCATGATATTTATATTTTTATATTAAAGAAAGGCAATTAAAAATTATGGAATTGGCGATATTGGCCGAGAATTTAAAAAACGGCGTATATAACGAAAAATTGAGAAAATTATACGGGGATAATAAAATTGAATCTGCAAAAGCACGCTATCTTAAAGCAGTTGAAAATTTTGAAAGCCTCTACGGAAACAGGGATATAGAAATTATATCTGTCCCCGGAAGGAGCGAAATTTTAGGAAATCATACGGATCACAATCACGGCTGCGTTTTAGCTGCGGCTATAAATTTAGATGTTATTGCCGTTGTCTCAAAAAGTCTTATACCCGGCGGAAGAAAATCGCATATAAGAATCCAAAGCGAGGGATTTGACCCCGACGACGTGGATATAAGCAATACTGAAAATCTTGCGTCTGCCGAGAGAGAAAAATTTACTTCTTCTGCTATAATACGCGGGACTTGTAATAGATTTGTGGAACTTGGGCATGAAATAGGCGGATTTGACGCTTATACTGTGTCTGATGTTTTAAAAGGCTCAGGGCTTTCTTCGTCTGCGGCATTTGAAATATTAGTCGGGTTTATTTTAAATTATTTATATAACGAAGATAAAATTACGCCTCTCGAAATCGCGCAAATCGGGCAGTACGCCGAAAATAATTATTTCGGAAAACCGTGCGGTCTTATGGACCAGACTGCGTGTTCGGTCGGAGGGTTTGTCGCGATAGATTTTAAAAATCCCGCTGAGCCTGCGGTCGAAAAACTCGATTTTGATTTGACTAAATCAGGATATAGTTTATGCATTGTATCACCCGGAGGTTCTCATGATAATTTAAATCAGGAGTATGCCGATATAAGAAAGGAAATGGAACAGGTCGCCGCTTATTTCGGAAAAGAAGTTCTGAGAGACGTTGACAAAGCTGAGTTTAACAATAATATAGATAAACTCAGGCAATTATACGGCGACAGGGCGATATTAAGATCGATGCACTATTTTGCCGAAAACATAAGAGTACGCGCAGGCGCAGACGCTCTTAAAGACGGCAATTTTGAGGGTTTTTTACAATTAATAACTTCATCGGGCAATTCTTCGTTTAAGTATCTGCAAAATTTGTATGTCCCAAAAGAACCTCAAAGTCAGGGATTGCCGCTTGCGCTTGCGTTATCCGAAGAAATTTTAGTAAATAAACAGGCGGCTGCAAGAGTTCACGGAGGGGGATTTGCGGGGACTATACAGGCATTTATCCCGAAAAGATTTGTCGGGGAATATTTCGAGAAAATCAGGCCGATATTCGGCGAAGATTCGTGTTTGGAGTTGTTCGTGCGAAATGACGGCGCTGTTGTTGTGATGTAGGGATTCAAATAGTTTATATATTGTAGGAAATTTATATAATGCGAGGTATTAATGTGGAAATAAAAATTGAACCTATCTTGATTGAACAAAAATCTGTTTTTATTCAGTTGATGAATTTATACAATTATGACTTTACAGAATTTGAAAATGAAGATATTAATGAATATGGTTATTTCAATTATTCATACACAGACTATTTATGGACTGATAGTAACCGACACCCTTTCTTTATCCGTGTAGATGGAAAATTGGCCGGATTTGTATTGGTAAAAGAAAATAGCGGTCACTATGTAAATGCTCACACCATCAATGAATTTTTCATTATGAAAAAGTACCGTCGAAAAGGAGTAGGCAGTTTTGCGGCAAAAGCTACTTTTGATATGTTCAGGGGGAAATGGGAAGTGTGTCAATTACCAAATAATTTTCCTGCCAGAAAATTTTGGAAGTCTATAATTTCTGAATATACAGAAGATGATTTTCAAGAGTGCGGAACAGAAAATGATGAATGGGTTGGTTTTATTTTTGACAACACCCACTAATAAGCATTTTCTTCATTTGATACAATAAATAACAAAAACAAATAAAAAATTATGAGAGTTGCGATAGTCGGGTCAAGAGATATACAAAACAAAGAAGAGTACTGGTATGATAAAATATGCGGGAGTATCCCCAAAAACTGCACCGAAATAGTCAGCGGCGGCGCAGAGGGGATAGATACTCTCGCGCACCGTTACGCAAAAGAACACGGATTATTATTTAAAGAATTTTTGCCCGAATATAAAAGATACGGCAAATCCGCCGCGTTTATCAGAAACTCTGAAATCGTCAGGTATGCCCACATGGTTCTGGCTTTCTGGGACGGTAAATCAAAGGGGACGGCCGATACGGTTATAAAATGCTATCAGTTAAATAAACCTGTGGAAATATTTTTGTAGGGGACGGCGTCCCCTACAAATAATTTATATATAGTAATTCTACTTGAAAACCACCCCGCCCTTCGGGCACCCCTCCGTGGAGGGGTGGCAGGCTTTAGCCTGACGGGGTGGTTTTTTTGATTTACTATATATCTATATATCCAGTCTAAGTTTCCCGTTGTCCATAATTGCGGTTATATCCGCAGTTCCGCGCATAACGTCCATGTCGTGGGTTACTATTATAATTGTCTGCTCGCCTTTTAACTGGTTTATTATATTCACGATTTCTTCTGTCAGTTTTGGGTCCAAAGCCGAAGTCGGCTCGTCAAAACACAATATATCAGGTTTGAGCATAAGCGCGCGGGCTATAGCCGTGCGCTGTTTCTGTCCGCCGCTTAACTGCGACGGATAATTATTTTTTTTATCAGTCAATCCCACTTTTTCGAGTATTTCTATGGCCTGAGAATAATTTTTTTTAAGAAGTTTTGGCGCAAGAGTCAAATTTCCCAGAACAGTATATTGCGGAAATAAATTATATTCCTGAAACACAAGACCGAACGTGCCGTTTTCTATGTATCCCTGAGAATTTATAAAATATATACTGCCGCTGTCGGGAGTTTCAAGCCCGTTAAGCAATCTCAGAACAGTGGATTTACCGCCGCCGGACGGTCCGATTATCGCCAGTATTTTGCCTTTTTCCAATTCAAAGCACACGTTGTCAACAGCTTTGACCGGCCCGTAAGACTTGCATAAATTACTCACCCGTAGCATGATTCAGCCCCCTTTCCAAGCGTCCGAAAACAAAAGTGACGACAGCCGTCGCCGACAGAAAAAATACTCCCGTATAAAACAGAGGCCATATAAGAGCGTACCCGATATATCTTCCGGCTACCATCAGTATTTCCTGTACCGCTATGACCCTTGCCAGAGACGTGTCTTTTACAAGCGTTATGACCTCGTTGCCGATAGGCGCTGTTATGCGTTTTATCACCTGAAATAAAATAACGTGAAAAAAAATCTGCGTTTTTGACAATCCGAGAACTTTTCCGGCTTCAAACTGTCCTTTAGGGATGTTTTCAAGCGCGCCCCGATAGATTTCCGCGAAATACATTGAATAATTTATAACGAACGCAATCAGGGTCGCCAGCATTCTGTTGCGCATTGGCATACCGAAAAGCATTCCCGGAATATAAAATACTATATAAAGCTGAAGCAAAAGGGGAGTTCCGCGTATTATCCATACTAAAAATTTGCACAGCCATTTCACCGGGTAGATTTTTGACGTCAGCCCGAATGTGACAATCATGCCAAGAGGCAGAGAAATAGTCAACGTGACAAAAAATATCACAGCGTTCAGTTTAAACCCGTCAAGTAAATTCAGCGTTACATCCCATAATGTTGTATTTGACGACATTGGTAAAATACCTCGTAAATTATAAACTTAGGGCGGGAAAACCCCGCCCCTAAAATAAATAGCGACTTAATTTTTATTTGATGAGCCAGTCGGCCAGTCCGTATTTTTTTGCGATTTCTTCAAGCTTGCCGTTATCCTGCAATTTTTTGATAGCGTCGTTCAAATCTTTCAGCAAACCGTCGTCTCTGTCTTTTTTAACGCCTATACCGTATTTTGCGTCTTTGGGTAATTCTTCTCTGTCGAAGAAAACAAGACCTGAAAAATCCCCTCCGACATTTATAAGTTCCGCCGCCATAATCATATCCACGACCGTCATATCGGCGTTGCCCGCGTTAACTTCCATAATACCTTTAAGTTGCGAATCAACCGCTGTGTAGTCCGCGTTATTGAATAGCGCGATTGTTTTTATAGTCTCTTCTAAAGTAGAGCCTGTCTCCGCGACAAGGGCCACACCTGTTAAATCGGCTGACGCAAGATATTTATCCTTGTCTGCGGCGCGGACTACGATAGCCTGAGCGTCGTACATATACGGCGTTGAAATAGCCATGTTTTCCGAACGTTCCGCGTTTATCGTCATGCCGTTCCAAATCAGGTCCACATTGCCCGAATTAAGTTCCATTACAATATTGCCCCAGTCTGTTACGACCTGAAATTCCACATTCATGCCCAATATTTTGCCGACTTCTTCAGCAAATTCCGATTCAAAGCCTATCCATTTGCCGTTGTCGTCCTGATAGTTCATCGGAGGATAATCCGTAATGCCGATTATCAGCGTTTCTTTCTCACCGCAGGCCGACAAAATTGCCAAAAACATCACGCAGAGCAAAGCGACCGCCAGAATCTTTTTTAAATTTTGCATTTTCATTTTATGTATTTCTCCTTAATTATATATTATTTTAACGCGGAATTTATTCTTTTGCCGCATTAACGCTTTACTGTAATATATCATGTATGCGCTTATTTGTCAAGCGTTTGTTTTTAAAATTTTTTAATTTTTTTGCGTTTATTTTACATAAAAAATTTAACTGTGGATTTAATATTATAAATATGATATAATAAATTTTATCTAATAATTTCGCAATAATACAAAAAAAAGCGTTTTTTTACAATTAAATGCGCGTTTTTTTTGTTATAATTTTGTTATTCGGATAATTTTTTGATAGGGTAAAAAAAATGCGTAAGAAAACTGTGAGCGGTAAAAGCGATAAATTGGATAAATTACAGGATTCTAAAAATGCCGATGTCAAAATCGTCGAACAGATGCATATTGAAACCACCAAGACAGATGCAGATAATAAAAACGATGATATAAATATAACGGATATAGACGATATGAGCGAAAAAAAACTCATGGAGTCTTTTTCAAAGAGCATAAAATGCGGGGTTATGTGTATCGATAAGAAAAACTCTGCGATATGCGACGTAAATTCATGCGGATGCGCCTGTAAAATAATAAAAAATTCTAAATTTATGACGGCTAATAACCCTGATTTATCCGGTTTGTCTGATAAAATCGAATCAATTAAAACTAAAACAATCGAAGATAATTATTGCTTCGGTGTTCACGTATACGCGGGTGAACAGAGCGAACGCTTCGGGGGAAAATATATTTATTTCTGTCCTGCCGGATTTGTTTTTATAGTATGCCCCGTCACTCTTAACGGAGGCGAAGACGTTCGGTATCTTGCGGCGGGCCCGATTTCCCCGGTTTATGCCGAAGATTTCGACGTTGACGAATTGATCGGCGCGTTAAATCTTAATATAAATTTTAGCCAAACTCTGGAAACCGTAAAAGAAGTCCCGGTTATCGCGTCTGACTTGATAACGCATATCGCGAATTTATTATATGTCTGCTCAAGGCAATTATCTGAAGAAGCCGATATGCCGAGATTTATAAAAAACAATGAGATATACGAGCAGCAGAAGCAAATCGGCGAGTATATTCAAAACGTCAAAGCCGCGCTTATTAAAGAAAGCCAGAGTTATATATCATATCCGTATGATAAAGAAAAACAGCTTGCTTACGCTATAATAAGCAACGATTTGGCAAACACGAGAAAATATCTTAACGAGATACTGGGGCATATATTTTTCTCGTCGGCGAATAATCCCGATGTTATAAAAGTCAGGGCAATGGAACTTTCGGTGATGATTTCAAGGGCCGCGCTCGACGGAGGAGCTGACCAGTCAAAGATTTTTGATATAAACATAAAATTTTTAAGCGAATTTTTTAATTATAAAACAATCGAGGAAGTCTGCTGGGCTTTGACTGATATATTAAGAAAATTCACAAAAGAGACTTTTGAGTTTTCACACGTAAAACATGTGGATTTGATCTCAAAGGCAGTCTCTTACGTTAAAACAAATTATATGCGCAAACTGACTTTAAACGAAGTCGCTGAATATGTGTTTTTGTCCCCGTCGTATTTTTCAAAAATCTTCAAAGAAGAAATGAATTATTATTTTAACGATTATTTGAATTTTGTCAGGGTAGAAAAAAGCAAGGTTTTATTACTGACAGAACGGATAAGCCTTGTCGATATAGCGGCAAACGTGGGATTTTACGACCAGAGTTATTTTAATAAAGTTTTCAAAAAAATAACCGGAGTCACGCCAAAAAAATTCAAAGAGTGCAACGGGCAGATCCCCCCTAAAGAAAAACCGGCGTTCAAAAAAAATTTATATAATTAAAAATTTTAAATTTACAGGAGGAACTATTATCATGTCAGCAATCTTAAACGAAATATCAGAACAGTTACAGAAAGGCAAAGCAAAAGAAGTAAAAGCTCTTATAGAGCAGGCTCTGGCAGACGGACTGGGAGCAAAGGCGATACTCGAAGAAGGACTTCTCCCGGGTATGAGCATAATAGGCGACAAGTTTAAGAACAACGAAGTATATGTCCCCGAAGTATTGATTTCGGCGAGGGCTATGAAAGCCGGAACTGATTTGCTTAAACCGTATCTCGCGGACGCAAACGTACAGCCTTTGGGCAAAATCTGTATCGGGACAGTCAAGGGCGACCTGCACGACATAGGCAAAAATCTTGTCAAAATGATGATGGAAGGCAAAGGCATCGAAGTAGTTGATTTAGGCGTTGACGTTTCGCCTGAACAATTTCTTGCGGCTGTCAAAGAACAGGGCTGCCAGATAGTATGCTGCTCTGCCCTGCTCACGACTACTATGGGCGTAATGAAAGACGTCGTAGATATATTTGTAAAAGAAGGCATAAGAGACAAAGTTAAAATCATGATAGGCGGCGCGCCGATAACCGACGCTTACTGCGAATCAATCGGAGCTGACGGATATACAGCTGACGCTGCGTCGGCTGCTGATTTGGCTGTTGAGTTTCTTAAATAAAACATAAAGCGTAATACAAAAAGGGCGGGGGTAACCCGCCCTTGAATTTGATTGCATAATATATATTTTAAAATCAAAACGTGAATGTTTCAGGGTCTGCGCCGACTCTTTTGCCGATATTTAACTTAAATATCTCAGCCATATCTTCGTCTGTTACTGTAAAATCAAAAATCTCGGAATTTTGTATGATCCTGTCTTTGTGGACTGATTTCGGGATATTTATAAATCCCCTCTGCAATCCCCATTTCAAAATCAGCTGCGCCGTTGATTTGTTATATTTCTGCGCGATTGATTTTAAAGTTTCGTTTTCGATAAGCGCGCCTGCTCCAAGAGGACTCCACGGCTCGAATATTATGCCTTTTTTCTGGCAGAAATCCACAAGTTCGACTTGCGTCAGCCACGGGTGGCACTCGACCTGATTTACAGCGGGGATTAAATCAACCTCTGCGAAAATATCTTCTAAATGATGTATATGAAAATTACTCACGCCGACTGCTTTTGCCCGGCCTTCTTTGTATATCTTTTCGAGGATTTTCCATGATTCTACGTATTTGCCTTTAACCGGCCAGTGAATAAGATATAAATCGACATAGTCAATTCCGAGACGCTCGAGGCTTTCTTCGAATGCCTGATATTGATTGCCCTGACGCTGGTTTTCGTTCCAGAGTTTAGTCGTGATGAAAATATCTTCGCGTTTTACGCCGCTGTTTTTGATTGCTTTTCCCACGCTTTTTTCATTGCCGTAAATCGCCGCCGTGTCGATATGCTTGTAACCTGCCTCGATTGCATATTTTACGGCGTTATAAGTTTCGTCCCCTTCGTTGGATTTAAAAACTCCGAGGCCGAGAACCGGGATGTCAACTCCGTTGTTTAATTTTAATGTTGACGATAAATTCATGATATTTTTCTCCTTTGTTTATAATTTTATTTTATATTTTTTATATAATTTTTTATGTTATACGATTTTCAAGATACTCGCATATTTTTTCATAAGCTTTTATCATCATATCGTCGGGATTTGATATATCGCTATATATATCCCCGATATATTTGCTTTCGCGTATTATTTCGATACTTTTGGGAATTTTTATCTCATAGCACCATGACATTTTAAAAAATTTAAAATCTATAATCGTCTCCCTGTCTTTTGAATCCGACACGCTTTCGCTCATTATATTGTCATAAATTTTTTGCGACAGCCTGTGTTCTCCGGAAAACGGCAGGATATTTTTTAAAGACTTATCGCTGTTATTATAATTTTCAACTTCGATATATAAATTATCTATTTTGTCCGCGTCTCTTATTATATCGACAAACATTTGCGTAAATTTGTCGTATTTCCCCGAATATTTTTTGTTATGTTCGCGTATTGCGGTCAGGACTATCTGTTTATATTTTGTCTCAATGCCGTTCAGCATATCGTTCCGGGATATTATAGCCGCGCCGGTTTCGCCGTGGTCGCCCTGTATATCCGTGAATCCGCCGTAAGTTTTCATTTGGTCCCAACGCGCAATATCGTGCAAAACGGCTATGATTTTAGAAAGAATAATATAATCTTCTTGAGTATTAAAAACCGATTCAGCCAATATTTCGGACAAATTTACAACCCTGTTCGTATGCTCAAGTTTCAGGATATTTAAAATATTGTCCTGTTCTTTCGTGAATGAAATAGAGCTAATATAATCCAGAAATCTTTTTTCGATTACAGAAAATATACCAATCATTTAGTTTCTCCGTTTATTTTCCATCGTCATGTTAAATATAAATACATTATATATCATAATTTTTAAAAATTCAAGTGTCAGGTTAATTATATTATGAACAAACGGGAAATCCTGAGCCTTATGCGGCAAAAAAAAATAAAATTAGATTATGAAGTCATTTATAAAAAATCTACGGAGTCAACTAACGGCGACGCAAAAAAATATATCAGTAAAAACAATCTTTTAATTATCGCCGAAAAGCAAACCGCCGGAAAAGGCAGGTACGGCAGGAATTTCTATTCTGAGAATAAAAACGGGATATATTTTACTGTAAAACTTAATCGGGAGAATATAAAATTAAATATCGGCGATATAAATTTTTTCCCGCTTATTGCGGCGTTGGCTGTAAGCCGGACAGTATCTGATTTATGCGGGATAGAATTAATTATAAAATGGCCAAACGATTTGCTTTATAAATCCGATACCGGCTATAAATATAAAAAAGTATGCGGGATACTGACCGAAGCGTCAGTCAAAGCTGACGAAAGTGAAAATTGCGGTGTATCTTATATTATTGTCGGCATAGGGTTAAACGTCAATCAAAATATAACGGATTTCCCGGACGATATAAAAAATACGGCGTCATCTCTAAAAATTATCTCGAACCAAAATAAAAAATACGGCCGCGCAGATATTATCTGCGAAACCGTAAATAACTTTACGCAGTTTTTATTCATGCCGCGCAGATTACTGCTTGATGAATACAGAAAAAAGCTTTTGACCGGAATAGATATATCGTTTTCGCAGGGCGGCGGGATATTCAAAGGCAAAATTCTTGATATAAACGAAACCGGAAATCTTATCGTCAAACAGGATAACGGCGAAGAGACAATAATTCAAAGCGGTGAGATAAATTTTATATAAAATCAACAAACCTCATTCGGTTGATTACGGCGTAAAGCTCGCATTTTCGCGGCATATCAAGCCAGCGTTCACAATTAAAAAACGTCGAATGAATAGACTCTACCCCTTTTTTTTCGATTATGTCATATAAATCATCGACGATTTTTTGTATGTCGCTGACTGCTTCTCTACTCGACAGTTCCAAATATCTCAGCATATATCCGACGGCGTTAATCTGCGCGAACGAGATAAAATTGTGCAGATTTCTTACGTCTATTTTTTCGTCGCCGATTATTATAAATCCCATGTCTGAAATCTCAAGGCGTTCCGTGCCGCTGTAAGCGTCTTCGCTCTCTTTGGGATATGAAGTAAATTTTTCTGTGATTAATCTGCGCTCAGAGAACCATTCGCATTTATTTGATTGTAGGGGCGACCATTGGTCGTCCGTTTCCGGAATATTTTGCGGTCGCGCAATGCGCGCCCCTACAGAACCGTTGATATTTTTCACGTTTTTATAAATTTCTTTCGCCTGCTCCGTTGCGTTTAACGCGTGAAATTCGTCCATCATGATAACATTGTCCGCAACTGATAAATATTCGCCGCTGCCCCCGACAACAAGTATCGTCGATATTCCGGCTTCGCCGTATAACTGCCGGACCCTGTCTGTAAACGGCGTAATCGGCTCGCGTTTTATCAACTCTTTCATCATGTCGTCGCGTATCATAAAATTCGTCGCGCTTTTATCTTCGTCTATCAGAAACAGTTTCGCACCGAAATTCACGGCTTCGATTATGTTCGCTGCCTGAGACGTTGAACCCGACGCGTGTTCTGTATAAAAATGTGAAACGTCACCGTTGTTTGGCAGCCATTTTATAAACTGGGAAAGATTTATGTTTTTTACGCTCCGACCGTCCTCAGCCGAAATTTTTATCGCGGTATCATCAGTTATGACAAATTCCCTGCCATCGCCTTTTATATGATTATAAATTCCGGCTGAGATTGCGTCGAGTAAAGTGCTTTTGCCGGAATAACCCCCTCCCGTGACAACCGTCACGCCTTTTTTTATTCCCATGCCCAAAAGTCCGCAGACTGTAATTTCGTCACATTCGGGAGACTTAAACGGGACTGCGTTTTCGGCAGGCAGGGGAGAGTTGCCTTTTCTGGGCAATATCGCGCCGTTAGCGATAAACGCGCAGTAATCGCTTTGTCTGAGCCATTCGCGTATTTCTTCCTGTTTTTTGTTTAACGCGACTGCTGCGCGAAGTTTCTGTACGTTAAATTCTAAAATAAATCTGTCAACAGCGTCCGGCAAATCACGCGTGAGCATTTTTATCGTTTTTTTGAACTGCTTATTGGGTAATTGCACCTGTATCATAATATTCACGCAGAATTCGGGCAGTCTTTGCAGTTCAGGAACGTCGTCCCACATCGACGGGATTGATATTAAATAATGATTGTTTACTTTTGATTTATCTTTTCTATATCCGAGAAGCCTGTAATATTTTCTCTCAACGTCCTGAAAATATACGCAGTTTCGTTTTAAAACTTCGCCGCCGGGCGAATAAATATAATATCTTCCGGTTTCTTTCGCGGGACGTTTTCGGTTTATGATTTCTTCGTTTAACTCGTCGAAATATTTTTTTGCAGACCGTAAAATATAATCGCTTGCCGCTACATGACTGCAATCTTTCGGAGTTAAATCTAACATTTTTATAGGTATGCTTATCGTGATAGTAGGTTTATCGAGTGCAAGTTTATGTGTCCTGTCAATTTTAAACGCTATTTGTTCATGCTCTAATGTTTCATAAAGATATGTGCTGTCGTTTACCGGTGTCGGGGGTTGACCCGGAATAGCCATCAGCCCTTCATATATCTCGTCATAAGTCGTTGAATTTGGATTCATGTTCAATAAATAATCTTTTAATCTTTTCATAGAATTCTCCTTGTGTAAAATAACCTGTTCAGATACTGTATACCAATATGTGCTGTCGTATATATATTCGGGGTCAGAATCAAGCGGAACGGGCCAGACTAACATTTTACCCTCATATAATTCTTCGTAAGTCGTTGAATTTGGATTCATGTTCAATAGATAATCTTTTAATCTTTTCATAAATTAATAAATACTCCTGAATAATTTTAAATAAAAAATAAAATAAAAAAACGCGCCTTATTCAGACGCGTTAAAATAATAACTGTTTAATTAAAATAAATTAATATAAAACAGCAGTGCGCTTTAGATATCTGAATAATAATATACTTATAATATTTTTCATGATAGCACACCTCTGCTTTCTTTTTTCTTTATATTTTTTATATTATAAATAAAAATAAAATTTAACAAAAATTATTGTAACATATAATTCATATTTTGTCAACGGAATTTTTAACTATAAATTAACTTTTCCCGTTTTATCTTTTTTATCATAGCCCGCATATTATATTAATAACTGAATTAAATCCAGTATTCAGTTAAAATTAACATAAAATTAACATAAAATAAATATAAAGTGAGAGATATAAAAATGAATAAAGGATATAACCAAAATAACATGAATATGCCGCATGAAACCGAAGAACACATGTATCCCGAAGTGTATAAAACGTTTGCCCCGATATGCGATCAGATGATAAAAGAAATGGAGCACAAATACGGGAATATATATTTATCCGAAGAATTGCTGAATCAAATGACAGACGAGGCAATCCGCCGTTCGGGAATGGACGATAATTATAAAAATAATATGGATCCGGACCCGTATTCAAAAAAGGACGGAGACGCAGTCCAGACAATATATGAGTTCGGCAGACACGGCGGTTACGGCAGGGATCACTGGAGACGTTATGACCGCGGGGCTCTTTCGGATATTGCCGGTATTTTATTCTTGAATAGGATTTTCGGCAGACGCCGCCCTTTCTGGAGATGGAGATAAAATAAACATAATAATTGCTATAATATTAAAAACATGCGAGGGCGGGGGTTTCCCGTCCTCAGGTTTTTTGTATATTGCAATATACGCAATTATGTTATATAATAATAAGCAATATTATTAATATTTATTCTGAAAGAAAATAAAAGGAAATGATGAATAAAAAAAGGATTGCCGTATTATTTGTTTTATCGGGAATATTAATTTTTCAGTTATGTATTTTTATAATTATAAAATTTTCTTCCGAATCTTCAATGGCGTCAACTCCTGAACCGGTTTTAAATATAAATACGACACAAAAGGAAAGCGAAATATTAAACGCCGGGATACCTGATACAACAGAAATAATTTTAAATACGGAACAAAAAATCGAGGCGTTAATTGAAAATATGACTTTGGAACAAAAAGTGGGGCAGATGTTTTTTTGCGCGTTCAGACAGGATAATGCGGGAAATGATATTGTTGAAATTGACGAAAATATTAAAAATATAATAAAAGATTGCGGTATCGGCGGGGTTGTTTTATTTTCGGAGAATATAAAAGATATTAATCAGGTAACGGAGTATATACGCGACTTACAAAACGAGGCAGGTATAACTTTATTTATCGGAATCGACGAAGAAGGCGGCCGGGTGCTGAGAACGGACTCCCTCAATGTGCCGCGAATAGCGTCTGCTCTTAGTACCGGCAGTTCAGGAGACGCTCAAAAGGCTTATGATTCCGCGAAAACAGTCGCCGGTTATTTAAAGCCGCTTGGGTTTAATCTTGATTTTGCGCCGGTTGCGGACGTATTTACTAATCCGTCAAATACAGTTATCGGCGATAGGGCGTTTTCGACTGAACCTGATACTGCGGCTGAAATGGTGAAATATTTTTCGCAGGGCTTACTTGATAACGGGATTTTGCCTGTGTTAAAACATTTTCCCGGTCACGGTGACACAAGCGAAGATTCGCATTACGGTACGGCAATAACCAAAAAATCTCTTGACGAATTATATGAGTGCGAATTTATACCGTTTAAAACAGGGATAGAAACTAATGTGCCTTTTGTTATGGCAGGGCATATCGCAACGCCAAATATTAATATTGAAAATAATAATTTGCCCGCTATATTTTCAGATTTTTTGCTGCGGGATATTTTACGCGATAAATTGGGGTTTAACGGGATAATTATAACTGATTCGCTTTCTATGGGCGCGATAATAAATTATTATACGTCAGAAGAAACAGCGGTCAAATCAATTTTATCCGGAGTAGATATGCTGTTGATGCCCGAAGATTTCAACAGCGCGTATCATGGCGTGATAAACGCCGTTAAATCGGGGGAAATACCGGAAGAACAAATTAACGGATCAGTTAAAAGAATATTGGCGGTAAAATATGAGTCTGGATTAATAGATTTAGATTAATAAATAAAAAAGTGTGATGTATGATAAAATCTGATATAAGAAATAAATATAGCTGATATAAGAAAAAATTATTTGACTTTTTAAAATCAACAGTGTATAATTATGAAAATTTACTTATTAATATTCAATAATTATTCAACGCGGCGAGAAAGGGGCGTTATTATGCCAGAAATCAACAAAAAAAGTAATTTACTGGAACAGGAGATATATAACTATACTCTGCAAAATGTAGAGGAGCCGAATTTATACAGAGATCTTTTCCCGTACATTGAAATCCCTAAAGTTTCGTTTAATCACAGGCGCGTGCCAATGGACATGCCCGACGAAATATGGATAACCGACACTACTTTCAGAGATGGACAGCAATCAAGGGAGCCTTACACTCCAGATCAGATTCTCGATATATTTGATATGCTCCACAGGCTTGGGGGAGACAACGGGATTATAAAACAGACAGAGTTTTTTATATACTCAGATAAAGACAGAAAAGGCTTGGAGTTTTGTCAGGATAGAGGATATAAATTCCCGGAGATAACGACATGGATAAGGGCGACGCAAAATGATTTTAAACTTGTGAAAGACATAGGGATACAGGAAACCGGTATATTGACGTCATGCTCTGATTATCATATATTCAATAAACTCAAAATAAACAGGAAACAAGCTATAGACCAGTATATTTCTATAGTTAAGCAGGCTCTTGAGATGGGGCTGAAGCCGAGGTGTCATCTTGAGGACGTGACAAGAGCGGATATTTATGGGTTTGTACTGCCGTTTGTGACCGAGCTTATGAAACTGTCAAAAGAGGCCAAAATCCCGATAAAAATACGCGCATGCGACACTATGGGTTACGGCGTTGGATATACAGGCGCGTCTCTGCCCAGAAGTATTCCCGGAATAATTTACGGACTGAAAAAATACTGCGGAGTGCCGAGTTCACTTATAGAATGGCACGGCCACAATGATTTTTACAAAGGCGTTGTAAACGCGGCGACCGCATGGCTGTTCGGTTGTTCGGGGGTCAACTGTTCACTGCTTGGAATCGGCGAGAGGACGGGAAACGTGCCGCTTGAGGCAATGGTTATAGAATACGCGTCGCTGAGAGGGACTTTAGACGGCATGAACGCCTCGGTCATAACTGAAATAGCAGAATATTATTCAAAAGAGCTAAATTACAAAATACCCCAGCAAACCCCGTTTATCGGAAAAAATTTCAATGTGACAAGGGCCGGGATACATGCAGACGGGCTTTTAAAAGACGAAGAGATATATAATATTTTTGACACCGAGACAATTTTAAAAAGGCCCGCGAGCGTTACTGTAAGCGATATGTCAGGGCTTGCAGGTATTGCTTATTGGCTGAACGGATATTATAATTTAACCGGAGAAAGTAAAATAGACAAGCGCGACGGGATATGCGTGTATATAAAAGAATGGGTCGACGAAGAATACAAAAACGGACGCACCACCGTTATAAGCGACGACGAACTTGTTAAATTAGTTGACGAATATGAGGCGAAAAAATAAAAAATAAAAACAAAAAGAGGGTGAACTCCCTCTTTTTTGATATTTAGTCCCCATCTATATATTTATTTACCAATATTTTATTGTTGCGTTTGGCACTTTATAAATATTCGGCGATTTTTGGCAAAAATATATTTTCTTCGGGAAAAACTATTGACATTCGTTTCCGTTTGTGATATTATAATAAATAATAAATGTAAATGTAATTTACATTTAGAAATTCAAATTTATTTATTAATTTATTTAACAAAGGAGGGTTAGTCATGAACAACAAAAATAATATCAGTTTTAACGGTTCTTTTATCACTGCGGGGATTTTATTTATTATATCGTTTTTATTTTGTATTATAGTATTTAATACTGTCGGAGGAATGTCTTTTTTTCCATTAGTGCTTACGGCTTCGTTTATTATGGCTTTAATGTGCGTATTTTTGGTCTGTATCCGATACGCAAAGGCAAACAAGATCAAAAACCCCGACGCTTTTAATCCTCCGAGAGATACGTTTTATTATCTCAAACGCATGGGTTTTGCAGTCCTGATGACTTTTCTCATGAGTATGGGCGTTTCTTTTATAGGCACGTTCGCAAGCGCGATTTTTACAGGGATGCTGAACAATAATACAGACAGTTTATTTCTCAGGGGATTTTTATTAAAACTGCCTATGTTTATTATATATCTTTCGTTTATTTACAAAATGTATGTGCGTTACGGATTTATTGATTGCGAAAAGAAAATATATAATTTTAATTTTAAATTTCTGACAGTTATTGCTTCGTTGATATTTATGATTCCCAACGCCGTTTATGACAGCATGTTCTATACTGCCGCGTTAGATACGTTTATTGTAAACGTCCAGACAGTTTTAAGCCCGAACGTTGACAAATATATTATGGAGTTCGGCGTGCCAAAAGAAATAAACAAAGATTTTAATATTATACTAGTTGCCGTCACAATTCTTTTGACATTTGCGGCACAGACGGCGGTCTCCTGTTTTGCGTATAAGAGAGGCAAGCAGATTTTTATAAAAGAACATATACGCAAACTCGACGAATATGAAATGGACGAAAATATCTGAAATTTTATAATAATACGGGGAGGGTGAAGACTATGCCTAAATTCATAAAAAATATTATCAAAGATTTTCTTAATATTTACGTGCATGTCGAAGGCGACCAAAGGGACAGGAGATACAAAAGATCGGGAATCTTTGGAATTGAATCCCACGGGGACGAATTTGTTACGGACCCTGTTACCGGAAAGAAAAAAATTTCATTCCACAAAGTTCTTGTGAGAGCGGTCATAGTGCTTATTATTTTGATTATCCTGATTATTTTATTCAGGGTAATAACGCATAGCGGTTCGTGGAGATAAAAAAATAAAGGCGGGGGGTGGGGGGGTTACCCCGCCTTTATTTTTTATTTTATAGCCTTACCTGCGAATTATTTTCAGATGTTTTGGCGGCGTTCTCGATTTCTTTGTCCCAAGTTAAGTGACTGTATTCTTTCGCCTGCGGGTCTGTTTTAAACCAGTTAATAAAATCGTCCATCATTTCTTTTGTCCATGCGGTGTCGATCTGAGCTGTCGTATATATTTTTTCATTGAGCCGGATAAACCCGAAAATATCCCTGATATGGCTTTTTTCAGCGTTTGTTGCAACTTCTTCGGCATGCTGGGGCGGAATAAATATAACCCCTGAAATCGTGCCGAGCACTACGTCCCCGGGCATACAGATAGCGCCGCCTATCCTGCACGGCACGTTATATCCAGTCATAGTAACGTCGCCTATACCGGTCGGGTCAACGCCTTTATAAAATGTCTGGATATTATCTATATTTACGACCTGTTCAAGGTCGCGTATCCCGCCCCAGATAACGCTCCCGCCGTTTTTGGTGCGCGTCGCGATAGCTGTCGATAAATTGCCGCCGACATAAGTTCCCTGATATATTTTTTCGAATAAATCTACGACAACCACGTCGTTTTCGACTAAATTATCTATTACCCACTGATTAAAAAATCCTTTGCGATTTTCTTCTTCATGCCCGTATTTTAACAGATAATTATGCAGATCCGGGCGCATCGGGACCATAACCGAAGTTACAGCCCTGCCCACGAGTTTTCTTGTCGGGTGGGTCATTTTAAACGAGCATTCCCACTGATATTTATAGCCTTTGCCCCAAAGAGGCCCCCATGCCTCCTCAAAAGTGATATTTCTTATTCTTCGCAGTATATCGTCAGATACTTTGGGCCTGCCGTCCTCAAAGCGTTCGCCCTGCCATTCTCCCGTAAGCTGAATAATATCTTCTTTACAGTTAAATTTCATAAATTTTATTCCTTTCTTTTTAATTTTATTAAATTTATTATATTATATCACAATAACACGCTTCCGCCGTCTATTCTTATGCCTGTTCCCGTGATTATCTCGCTTTCTTTGCCTGACAGATATACTATTAAATCGCCGACGTCTTTCGGCACGGCTATACGTCCCAATGGAAACGATGTTTTCGTTCTTGCTTTCTCCGGCATACGAAGATTAAACATGCCGGAATTTGGCAAATTTGTTTTTCTTTCTATATGGCACGCGCCTAATATTATATAATTTACAGTAATTTTATATTTCGCAAGCTCGATTGCGGCTTCCCTCGTAAACATTTTGATCGCGTTTTTCGTCATCGAATATCCCGCGTCAAATACAGAAGGGCGTTTTGCGTGAATCGACGTAATATTTATTACCCTCGCACAATCAGATTGCTTTAAATACGGCAGGCATTCCTGCAAGCATAAAAAATACCCCCCGATATTTACGTCCCATATTTTCTTAAACATTTCTGTATCATAAAATCCGACAGGCAGGTTTGGCTGCAACGCGGCATTGTTGACGAGTATATCTATTTTGCCGAAACGCCTGAAAGTTTCTTCAGCCATAGCTTTTACGTTATCCCGGGCAGAAACATCGCATTTATACAAAAACGCGTGATTATCAAATATTTCGTTTGCTTTTTTGAGAGTTTCAAGCGCGAAATCCTCAGAACTGTTATAACAGATACATACTTTTATCCCGGCCTTTACAAGACTGTAAACAATTCCCCTGCCTACGCCTTTGTTGCCTCCGGTAACTATCGCAACTTTGTTGTTATCTTTTAAATCCATATTTATAAAATATCCCTGACTTATGTATTTTTAAATTAATTTTTATAATATCCCGATTTGCCGTAAAACAGCGTGAATCCCTCGTCGGCGCGCAAATCCGACCCGTTTAATATATACGCTCCGCCGCCGAGTAAAAAAGCGCATAATTCGTTTAAACTGTTTGCTTCCGGCAATTTTTCTTTCGGGAATCTGATTTCGCTGTTATGATGTATCGGGGAATAATCGCTTGTAAAATATTTTTCTTCGCCTTCGACAATCCCTCTCATAATATTATAACAGCCGATATTATATCTTCCGTATATCAAAGCGGCTTCACGGCACAACGCCTGCACTGCGGCGCAGGCTGTAGTATATAAAAATCCGTTGCCGATTGGTTTTTCGGCGTGAACCGAATTTAAATATATAATACTGCCTTTTTTATTTTCCATAAATATCTTCCCGACGGCCTGCGTTATATTTAACATAGGCACAACAAAAATATCTCGTGCGTTATTCCACATTTCATCGGTTGTATCTTCTATCCCGCCGCGCATCCCAGCCACGGGAGGGTTTGACAATACCGCCCCGACAAGATTATCTTTATACGGCTCAAGAAAATTATTTACGCATTCTGCCGACGTTAAATCAATATTATTATCACTAAAAACAGGCGTATAACCAATAGTTTTTATATGCTCCGCAACATTTGACGAAACAATATCCGGAGTATTATTAAAATATACAAATTTTTCGGGCATACCATTAATTCCTTTCACGGCGCGCCAGTGGCGTTAAAATACAATGAACTGAAGAAAATGCTTATACTGCGTGGTTTATCTATATTCGGCAAGCGTTGCAGAACCTGACGGTATAGTGAAAGCTATCTTGAATCCCGCTTCAGTAGTAATCCGTTCGGACGTCTTATGGGCGGGCCATTGATACGCTATCGGCAAATTATGGTTACGCACAAAATCCGCCGCATATCTGTTCATTTCACGGGCATAACCTTTATTTTTATGTTTTTCAGCCGTTCCCATTTCATCAAATCTTGTAACGCCATGTTTTGATACATGAAAGGCTAACAAAGAGGCGGCTTCATTTTCAATATAACCAATGAATAAATAGTTGTTCTCACCCATGCTGTTTTTTATTACGGTTGTAAAATGTTCTTTATTGGCTACACACGTTAATACGTCATTATTGATGCTTTCATCCCAATTTGCGATATGACGTATATCAAGACGTTTTGGGAGGTCTATTTTATTTTTTTCTGTCAATAGCATAACGGGAGTATCGGGACTGATAGTAAATTCATAACCGCACTCCTTCAATATTTTCGCATTGTCAATGAAATAATCCGCAACAAAAGGGTGATAAATACATAAATAAGAGCTACCTTTGCTTTCATAAAAATTTGCTATATCATTCAGCACATAACGCAAATCCGTTATTCTTTCGGGATATATCACAGAATGGTTACTGTCGCCCGAATTTGGATTTTCAATATTATGATACAATATACCGTAATCGCGTTCCTCATAAAACGTGAACGATTTAGGAAATTCCATTTCTTCTTTTATAATTTGTCTGCGTATTTTATTAATATCCATTTAAATTTTCTCTCCTGTTCATAATATAAATTTCCTACGTTAATGAAATCACTTTTAGCTCCAGAGCCTGTCATGGCTCCACTCGTCGTTCCAAATATCAGTCGAAGCCCATAATTCGGGAAATCTCGGGTGCAGATGTTCTTTTATAATTTCATCGTTATAATCATCGATTCCGAGACCCGGCTTATCCGGTACTTCGATATATCCGTTTTGCACGAGTTTTTGATTATTATTCTCGCTTTTTATCACAATATCGTCCCACCAGTCAACGTCGACAGAGTGATTTTCGAGGACTAAAAAGTTTTCGGTAGCCGCGACTGAGTGAACCGCCGCCATACATGTCACAGGGGACTCAGCCATGTGCACAGCCATCGCAACGCCGTAATCCTGCGCCATATCGCCGATTTTTTTGTTTTCGAATATCCCGCCGCTTGACAGCAAATCCGGGTGAATCACAGCAACGCCGCCTTTTTCAAACAACGGCTTGAAATTTTCTTTTAAATATATATCTTCCCCCGTGCAAATCGGCACAGTCGTAGAATTCCTCAGGCGGACATACTGGTCCGTATATTGCCACGGTATCAAATCCTCAGCCCACGCTATATTATATTTTTCTATGCGGCGGCAGAGTTTTATACAGTCTTCAACGCAGATATGCCCGAAATGGTCTATCGCCAGCGGAATTTCATAGCCGATAATTGACCTTACGTCCGAGACATACTGTTCAAGAATATCAAATCCGTGTTCTGTTATATGTATTCCCGTGAATGGGTGCGCTATATTATAATAATCATAATTTCTGTTGCGGGCGTATCTTTTAATTGACGGATCGTCGCCTTTGTTTTTTTCCCAGTTTTCCTGCGGTTCCTGCAAAAATCCCAGAGGCGCATTCAACGCTCCTTTTTCGTGATATAAAATCCCGATTCCCAAGTCCATTTTTAAAAACGTAAATCCCATATTCATGCGTTTTTTAAGAGCTTCGCCCATGTCTTTTCCGGTATGTTTACCCGAAACGTCAGTATCGCAGTATATCCTGATTTTATCCCTGAATTTACCGCCGAGCATCTGATATACAGGCACTCCGTAGGCTTTGCCCGCTAAATCCCACAGGGCGATTTCAACGCCGCAGACGCCTCCGGCTTGACGCGCCTGCCCGCCGAATTGTTTTATCCTCCTGAAAATTTTATCTATCTCGCACGGATTTTCGCCGAGTATGCGGCTTTTGAGAATTTCGGCATAAGTTCTCGAAGCTCCGTCGCGAACTTCGCCTAAACCAACAAGCCCCTGATTTGTATAAATTTTCATCAATGTGCATGGCATAGGCGCGCCGACAATATCCGTGAATCTTACATCGGTGATTTTGAGCTGCGACGGTTTTGAGTTAGTATTGACCGAGGACGGTATTTCTATATTTGACATAAATATTTTTTCCTTTCTTGTGTTTTAATCTAAAAATTTATGATATAATAATTGCAACTTAAAAATTTTTGCCAAAGCCCTCTTTTTTAAAGAGGGTCTTGCATAAGAGTGCGATATTTTTTGCATATATCTGAACAATTAAAATTCAAAAGGAGAATAATAATATGCTCAACAAATCAGAATTTCAAAATCATCTGACAAATGATTTGCTGCCGTTCTGGAATAATTTATACGATACTCAATACGGCGGGTTTTACGGCAGCGTTGACAGCGATAATAAAATCAGCAAAAAAGCTCCGAAGGCGGCAGTTTTACAGACAAGAATACTATGGTATTACAGTTCATGCTATAAAATTTTAAAAGATGAAAAATTATTTGATTTTGCCAGACTGCAATTTGAATTTATAAAAAAATATATGCTCGATCCAGCCGACGGCGGGATCTACTGGTCGGTCGAATACGACGGCAAAATCGACGATAATCAAAAACACACTTATGCTTTGGCGTTTGCGTTATATTCGATCAGCGCGTATTATTCAATAAGCAAACACGAACCGGCTTTGAATGCCGCCAATAAAATATTTGATTTAATCGAAAATAAATTCAGAGACGAATACGGTTATCTTGAATTATATAACTTCGACAGGCGCGATTTTAAATACACCCGAACGATGAATACTTTATTGCACATAATCGAGGCATATACGGAATATTATCAGGCTGTAAAATCAGAAGAAGCGCGAAACGCGCTGGAATATTCGATTAATCTTGTTATAGATAAAGCGTATAACGATAAATTATGCCGTCTTGAATGCTATTTTGACAAATTTATGAACCCGGTTGGGGATATGCTCTCTTATGGGCATGACATAGAAATATCATGGCTGATTTACAGGGCCTGCGAAGTTTTGGGCAATGCTTATATAACAAATAATTTATCGCCGAAACTTGAAAAAGTCGCGCAAAACGTAATATCAAAAGGATTTGTGGACGAGGGCAGAAACGGCGTTTATTATGACTGCACAGACGGCATCGAAAATAAAGCGCGTTCGTGGTGGGTAATGGCTGAAGCGATAGTCGCTCTCGTTCATCAGTATAATTTATACGGCAATAATAAATCTATGATTCTCGCTGAAAATCTATGGAATTACGTCAAAAATTATTTTATCTCGCCTTACGGCGAATGGTATGTTTACGTAAACGAAAACGGCGAGGCAGTTAAAAATTCAGGCGGTTTATGCGGCGCGTGGAAATGCCCGTATCATAACGGCCGCTTATGTCTGGAAATGATAAATATGCTGCCGTAGAAAATATATATTTGTTACGGTTAATTTGATTTTATAGGAGCTGAAGAAAATGCTTATACTATAACTCTTTGAATAATGTAATATTTAATAAATGAATGGGATTAATTTCCTTAATATCGGGGATATACTTAATTTATTCCATAGCTTCGACCTGTGCGACCATTTTATCTATTGCCTGCTGTACTTTTAATTCGTATTTTTCGCACCACGAAGCAAAATTCCTGTCTTCTTTACCGCATAAACCAGACATTTGAATCCATGTGTCCGCGAAATTGTACGCTCCGCCAGAATCGTATACTGTAGTGCTGAATAATATATCAAGCATTGCCCCGGATTCTTCGTCGCGGGTAAATTTCCTCTGCAAAGTAATGTCATAATACGCCGGGAGCAGGGTATATCTGCTTTCAGCCGCGAGCGCTTCGAGTATTACGCTTGTCCTTTCGGGGTTTGACGCGCTTTTGGGAATCCCTATCATGTATCCTGAATAAGAATTTACATCGCTGTAATATTTTTCCTGAGATTCGCTGTATTTCGGCAGCGGCAGTATCCCGAAATCGTCGTCCATATTTCTAAGAGAATCAAGGACGTACAGACGCCCCCACATCGTAAGCATTCTGCCTTCGTTGAACGATGCGTACATATCCCATTCCGTACCCCACTGGTTTGTATGAAAATTCGTGACATATTCTTTTCCGAATAGAACGTCGGCTATTTTATCCATGACCAAAATGCTCTGCTCCGAACCAAACGTCGGCTGAGGTATGCCGTTCCTGTCGTTCTCCGCGAGAAGCCCGCCTCCGCTGACATAAAACGCATGAAACGCGTCGCTCATAATATAAAGCCCCAGCATATCGCCTTTGCCTATTACTCCGTCGCCGTTTAAATCTTTCGAAAAATCCTTGATATAGCTGTCTAATTTGTCAAACGTCCATTTCCCGTCCAAAACCGATTGATACGGAAGTTCCATGTTGTTGTCCGCCATCAGTTTTTTATTGAAAAACAGAACGTTAATGGCTTCTTTGTCCAATATCATTATATCTCCGGCGAGAAAAAAGTTTTTGCCGGCTATTGATATTGCTTTTATTGCGGAATCCCACCATGGTTTGTCCCAGTCTACATATGTCAGCTTGCTTGTGTCGAGAAGCAGGTCGGCTGACATAACGCCCGGCGCATTATTGTTGAAAATCATCGCCGCGTCATAAATATCGTCACCCGCTTTGACCGCTTTATTAAGAGTGGTTTTTTCGTTAGTCGTTGTAATCATTTCAAATTCCACGCCGTATTTTTCGGATATAGTCAGATTTCTTCTGTATGTAGCGTCGATTATAATATCGCCGTCTCCTTCTTCTGCCACAAGTTCACGCGGGAATTGACTGACAGAGCCGGGATGACTGACTCCGTAATCAAATGCCAGCCATGTGAATTTATATCCGCCGTAGTTTTGCTCCGGCAAATCGGGCAGTACGCGCGCTTCGGCAATCTCCCCTGTTTCTTCGTTTTTTTCTTCAGGATTCGTATTATCAGTTTTAGATATTGAATCGCCATTGACATTTTGATTATTCGAATCGCCGCATGATACTGTGAAAATTATACAAGCAACTATAATCGCAAAAATAAGTTTTTTAATTAACATAAATTTCCCTCACTATTAAATTTTTATTTTAGCCGATTGCGAAACTATATATAATCCGGTTTCGTCGGCATTTTTAATGATATATTCCACTCTTTTTACGCAAAAATTTTTCGATAACGAAAAATCCTGCTAATATAACATAGGCTGTAATATAAAAGAGAACCGTAAAAACACCCCAAAAATTGTCAAAACTATACCGTTCATTATATAAATTCGTTTCGCACTATGCCTTAAATCAAACTGCGTACATAATAATTCTTTTCGTAGATATTATAGCATAAAAAATAAAATAAAAAACAACGCCTGCAAAAATATTTGTAAACTTTTGCGGGCGTTGGCAATATATTCAAAAACATATAACTTATAGTTGACTTTTATTATAACTTCTGGTATAATTTAACTAAGTACACGGGGCGGTGGACAAAGGCTGAACTCTAAAGGCTGAAAGCCGGAAGGGGGTTGGTCGATGTTGGAAGTATTGACACTCTGTTTGACTATTGTTTCAATAGTCGTTACCGGAATATCAATTTACGTAACGATAAAAAACAAGAAAAAATAGACCGCCCGAGCTAAAGGTGCTGTCTATTTTTTCGCATTAGACTATTTTAGTTTAATCGAGTTTAGCCGTACCGCCAGTGTACGCGAGAGGGTGTTGCATACCCTCTCAATTATTTGTGACCCTATTATATCATATTTATTCATAGATGTCAAGCGGATATGAAATATTTTTATTTCACGCTACTCATATCTTTATTGCGTATCTCAACCCTGCGGATTTTGCCATTTATAGTCTTGGGCAATTCGTCGATAAAATCGATAACCCGCGGATATTTATAAGGCGCGGTGGTCTTTTTCACAAAATCTTGCAATTCTTTTATTAGTTCTTTCGACGGCGTGTAATTTTTCGCAAGAACTATCGTAGCTTTTACGCTGAATCCGCGTATCTCGTCGGGCACACCTGTTACAGCGACTTCGGCGACCGCCGGATGTTTTAATAATACGCTCTCGACTTCAAAAGGCCCTATACGATAACCTGAGGATTTTATAATATCGTCGTTGCGCCCGACATACCATAGATATCCCTGCTCGTCGCGATATGCCGTGTCTCCGGTATGAAACAGTCCGTCGTGCCATGAATTTTGCGTGGCTTCTTCGTTTTTGTGATAGCCCATATATAACCCGACCGGACGGTTTTCGTGCGACTCAGCCCTGATACAGATTTCTCCCGTTACGCCTGCGGCGACGCTGTTGCCTTCGGCATCTGCTATTATCATGTCATATCCCGGAACAGTCATGCCCATCGCGCTTGGGCGAGGCTCGGTGAACGGGTATAAAGTCGCGCAGCACAAAGTCGTTTCGGTCTGCCCGAACCCCTCGTATATATTAAGCCCTGTAAGCGCCTGCCATTTGCTGAACAGATCATGGCTCAACGCCTCCCCAGCCGCGCAGCAGTGTTTAAGCCCTGATAAATCATAATAAGCCACGTCTTCGTTTAATATAAGCCTGTACATAGTTGGCGGCGCGCAAAAAGTAGTGACTTTATATTTTTCCATAACGCCAAGTATATCTTTTGCGTTAAACTTTTCAAAATCATAAGTCAGGACAGCGGACTCGCCGAGCCACTGGCCGTACATCTTGCCCCAGAGCGATTTAAGCCAGCCTGTATCTGAAATAGTGAAATGCAGGCCGCCTTTTATAACTCTGTGCCAGAATATTCCCGTTCCTATATGTCCTAACGGATAAGTATAATCATGCGCTACCATTTTGGGATAACCCGTCGTGCCGGACGAAAACGACATAATCATCATATCCGTCGCTTTGGTGTTATTTTCTCCCGCCGGACGTTTCCATATTTCTGACGCGGCTTCAAGCCCCGCTTCAAAATCCAGCCAGCCGCTTCCGGCTTTTTTATGTTTTGTCACGGCTTTTATTTCGACTGTTTCATATTCTGATTCTCCTCCGTCGAAAGCCTCTGTGCAGTTATTATCTCCGGTAATCACCGCCATTTTTATATTGCCCGCGTTGCACCTGTATATATAATCGTCTTTTGTCAGCAAGTGCGCCGCCTGAACCGCGACCGCTCCGATTTTATGCAGACCCATCATGCAGTACCAGAAAAGATAGCTTCTTTTTAGTACGAGCATTACAAAATCGCCTTTGCGAATCCCGAGAGACTTAAAATAATTCGCGGCTTTATCTGAATATTTCGCCATTTCGGCAAACGATATAGCTTTTTCTTCGCCCTCGTTTGAGATCCACATCATGCATAAATTATCCGGTTGTGTTCGCGCCAGTTCGTCAAGTACGTCATACGCGAAATTAAAATCGTCGTTATATTTGATTTTAAAGTTTTGCATAACATCGTCGTATGACGTGAAATCATCCCTGTTTTTCCCTATATATTTTTCATACATAAGCATAATATTAAATTAACCTCTTTTCGTATTTTTGTAGGGGCGATTACCAATCGCCCGCAAATCTGATGAAATCAAAACTATTTGTTTTATTTATTCGAAAAACATTTTATATTTTTCACGGGCGATTACTAATCTCTCCTACATATTATTTTATCACAACGGCGATAAATTTTGCCGGCTGTCCCCCGACAGCTTTCATTGCGTGGGGAATACCCGAATCAAAATATACGCTGTCGCCTGCATCGAGTTCGTAAATATTATTGTCAAGATAAAATTCCATTTTGCCTGATACCATATAGTTAAACTCCTGCCCCTCATGCGAATGGAGCGTAGGTTTAAGCTCTTCTTCTTTCGGTTCCACCGTCACCATAAACGGCTCGGATTTTTTATCCCTGAACGTAAAAGCCAGATGTTTATAATCATACGCTTCGCGGCGCATTATATCATAGCCTTTGCCTTTTCTCACAAGCGTGCATTTTGTCAGTTTCGGCGATTCGCCGCTGATAATATCCACAATATCCACGCCGAGGATATTCGCCGCGTTCTGCAAAAAACTAAACGAAAAATCACGTTCGCCGCGTTCGTACGCAATATATTCCCCGACGTCAGTTTTCATATCCGCCGCCATCTTTTCAGCCGGAATATCCATAATATCCCTGAGAGCCGCAAGCCTGCCGCCGATTTCTGATAATTGCTCTGTCATAATTATTCCTCCTAAACTTTTAATTTTGTTGTTGTTGTTTTATAATATTATAAATCTATATAAACTAAAAAATCCCCTGCGGCGTTTGCCGCAAGGGTTCCTGAAGTTTCACACACACCCTTATTCAGCACAACGCAAAACGGCACTATTGCTAATCTCAATAATGCTGATTATTATAATAACAGAATTAACTTTAACAAAATCAGTCAACATTCTGCGCCTCCCGAATAATTATTGTAGGATATATTAACACAAAAATTTCAGCTTGTCAAGAGGGGCGGGCAAAAAAACTTTTGATTAATATAATTTAACAAACAGTTCATATTTTATGCGTTTTAAAAAGCGTATAATTATTATCTGGAATAAATTGATAAGCGCAAGTTTGGAGATGTTATATGAAAATCAAAAAAATCAAATTTATTATGTCACTGATACTTTTAGCCGTAATCACAGTAACGGCGGCGGCTAAATGCGATATTAACGGCGAAATTGAAAAATCTGAAACGGAGGAAACTGATAATATGGAAAAAGAAAAACCAAAAGAAACCGGGAATATAATTGAAGCTGAAATTGAAAAAGCCGGCGGAGAAGATGTCGGAAGTCTCACTTCGCTTGAACTTGTTCATAAAATATCTGCCGGCTGGAATCTCGGCAATACTTTTGACGCGCACTGGAACGGCCGCCCGTGGGGAACAATAAATTCCCCTCAGGAGCAGGAAACAATGTGGGGTAATCCCGTTACGACCAAAGAAATGATTGACAAGATAAAAGAATCGGGATTCAATACAGTAAGAATCCCCGTCACATGGTATATATTCACAGGGCCCGGACCGGATTATAAAATCGGCGGTGAATTGCTTGATAGAGTGCAGGAAGTTGTGGATTATGTGATACAAAACGGCATGTTCTGTATTTTAAATATTCATCATGACGATTACAAAAGCGGCGATAATTGGGAATGTGGCTGGCTCACGCTTTATCATATAGAAGAAGATGGCGGCAGCAGGCCGTTTACGGATTCTGAAAAGCAGGAATTCAAAAACCGTATGGGAAAGCTCTGGGAGCAGATCGCCAAACGGTTTGAAGATTATGACGAGCATTTGATTTTTGAGGCTCTAAACGAACCGAGAACAGAGGGACTAAATAATATAACCAAAGAAATCTGGGCTGAACAGTGCAATTTTTTAAATGCTATACAGCAGACATTTGTTGATACAATAAGGGCGGGCAGAGGCAAAAATCCCGACAGGCACTTAATGGTAACGCCGTATTTTGCGAGCGTTGGAATGGATACAAACGACGGAGAGGGCAGGATAGGATTGTTTGTAGATAAAGAAACGGGAAAATTAAAAATCAACGACCCGAGAGACAGATTAATCGCATCTGTGCATTATTACGAGCCGTGGGGATTTGTGACCGCGCCCGACGATTCCGAATGGTTCAGTTGGTATTTTGATTTAAAAGTCGGGAGCGTTTCTTCTAATCTCAATAATGTCCTGAAAATTTTAGATAAATATTTTGTATCAAATAATATTCCAACTATTATGGGTGAAACAGGAGCGATATTCAGGACTATGCCCGACGGTAATTCAAACGAAGCCGAAATAATAAAATGGGCGGATTATTATATAGTCAAATTAAAAGAACTGGGAATACCGTCTATTATATGGGACGACGGCGGCAGCTTTAAATTGCTTGACAGAAATAATTTAGAATGGCTGTATCCGGATTATACTAACTCTCTTGTCAAAGCCGGGCAAACGCCGGTAAAATAAAAACATAGGGGCGACCTTTGCGGCCGCCCGTTTTATTATTCTTGCTAAAAAACGCTTATTTCGCTTTATTCATAATACTTTCCGCAAATTTTGATTTTTCAACGTCATAACCCGAATGCCATCTGACCCAGGAGCATTGATCTGAGACGACGGTGATATAAGCGCATTGCCTTATGATTTTATTCGGGATATTCAAACTTTTTTCTAAATAATTTATGACTGTTTCTGTTTTTTCGGGGTCTCTGCCATGCCACAAACATTCATGATACATAAGCGCGCCCGTTTCAAATACAGGGTCGCCGATAATTCCGGCAGGGTTTACTATTTTATAGTTTCCGTTTTCGCACGATAAGATATTTCCGAAATGCAAACCTCCGTGAAGCAACAGCTTTTTATTATAAACGGACGCTATTTCTAAACATATCTCTTTTGCTTTCAATGCGTGAAAATACAATTCTTTGTTATCTTCTCGTCTGTCTATCGTGTAATCTAAACTATCAATAATCCCGTCTGCGTAAGAACCGTATATTTCAGGATTTTTTGGCTCAATATGCAATTTATTAAAAATTTCCGAATATACCGCCAGTTTTTTTTCAAGCGACGGGTCTTCTCCCAATTTTTCCCCCGGAAAAATACGCTCGGTAAGCATGGCTCCGTTTGTATGGTCGTTTGGTTCATACCCTAAAGCCTTAACACAGTACCCGCCGTTATTTTCATATTCAAGCAGGGCGTTATATTCGCGCACGATTTCATCGTCGTCGTATATTTTTAAAACGCAGTCCCCGTACAGTTCGGACTTGCAGTAAAACGTAACGAACCAATGATAATTTTCGTCAAACTCAAAATCGATCAATTTCCATTTTTCTGAGTATAATTCATAATCCTGTAAGACTTTTAAATAAAAACCGTCTCCCTTGCTCTCTATTATTGCATTTTTTTGTGTTTCTGTTAAATTATATTCCATGAGTATATCCTCCAACTCTTTTGGCGTTAAATTTTTGTATATAGTTAAATATTTCATCGGAGAACAGCCATGCATTTTTACGAACGCTTTATAAAATCCCGCGTAAGTATCAAAACCGTATTCCAAAACCGCATCAATCGCTTTTCGTCCGGCTAATATTTCAAACAGCGCATGATTTATACGTTTTTTAGAAATGTAGTTGGCAACCGACAACCCTGTCGCTTTATTAAATAAACGATAATAATGCGTGACGGAATAACCCGTCATATTCGCGAGTTCTGCTGTTTTTATATCAGTTTTTAAGTTTTGCTCAATATAATCAAGCGACGGTTTTATATAGTCGTTCTGCATGGTTGTTTCTCCTTCCGCACGGTAATATTATTATACACCATAGAATAATCAAAAACATTTCCTGCCTTACCATTATTAAAAAAGAGAACGCTATGTTCTCTTTTTTTGTGCTTCTGCACATTATATAAAATTTTTACGCTATTCTATACCACAATTCAATTCTAATATTTCCCAAGTTCAAACCCTTTTTCTATAAAATATTTATATGTTTCATATTCGACGGTTTTGGGAATCGAATGATCCGAGTGCAGAAAATACGCGAAGCCTTCTTTAACTACTGGGATTTTGCTTTCAAGTTCGGCGTCGATTATTTTTTTGTCGTTTGAGTATAACGTTCTCACGTCGATACCGCCCATCAAAGCTATCTTATCGCCGAAGTTTTTGAAAATCCTGAGCAGATCCATGCCCGCTTTAACTTCTATGACCTGCAAGCCGTCAATCCCTGCCTCTACTATATGCGGCAATAACGGCTCGATAAATCCGCATGAATGCATCATAACTTTCAGATTTTTGCTGTGAGCGTAGTCAAGCGTGGCTTTATGGCTGGGCATGATAAACTGCCTGTACATTGCCGGAGACATAAACGGCGCGCCTTTAAATCCCATGTCTTCATAAATAAACATGCCGTCTGGCAAGCCTTCCTGATCAAATAACATTTCCCACATGCCTATCATTGCTTTTGTGTATGTCTCGCACATATCAGTCACCCAGTCAGGGTCCTCGATCATAGCCATGAGCATATTTTCGTGACCGCAGACAGGGTGCATTAATTCAAATACATGCGCTCCGGACCACATGAAATATTTATTGTTTTCGGCAGCGTATTTTTTTGTGTTCCTGTAACCCTCAAAGCCAATTCTTTTAGGGTCCGCGAATATATTGGGTTTGATTAATTCTTCCCATTTTTCACGGCAGTTTACCGTAAAATCCACATGCTCCGGAGTAGTGTCATGCTTTTTGTGACGGCGCAAAATAGCGTAGTTCTGGTCTTTCATTGTAATTGTGTCCTCGTCCTCGGCGACGACTTCGGGCTGATAATCCATGTTTCCGGCATAATTAAACCAGCCTGACATAGCTATGTCAAAATTAAAATGCGTTGTAAAATCTGTGCCCTCCTGAATTTTGCCTTTTTCGTGCCAGTCTTTGTAAGTGTCGCCCCAGAAATGCTCGTATAAGCCGATTCTGTCAGGTTTTTTATGCTCAAAAAGAAGTTTTGTGCGTTCCAATCCGGTAAGTTCAGCCATAATATATGTACCCCCGATAAATTTTTTGTTTTTTTATTTTATATTCACTTGACTTTGAATTTTATTATATCACCAAAATTTATTAGCGTCAATATTAAATATTACTTTTTTATTGTATATTTTGTCATAATTATAGCGTATATTTTAAATATGCGCTTTTTTATTTAGTATTATTTTAAATTTTGAGATTATAAAATCACAGTAACGGAGAATAATTTTATTATGAAAAAAATTTTTATGCTGTTTTTATGGTTTATTAAATTCGGGTTTGTAAAACCGCGGGACGAATATAACATTCATGATTATATAAGAGATAATTTTTGCCCCGAATATATAAACCCGGACGAATTTGACGAAAAAGAACAACTTTTAAGAGATACTCCGGGACCTGCCGGAATAAAATACGCGTATTATGTGGGAAATAAAACTTGCGGGATTTTCGGGGCAATTATAGCGATATTCGCGCTGCTTATTCCGGTTATAATTATTGCGGTAATAATTATTTTCGCTTATGAGCCTTTTATGAATGTGCAGATGCTGAGCATGTTTATCGGGGAAAAAATTTTAAACGGAATGCATGCCGCAGTTTTGGGGCTTATTATTGCGCATGTATATAAAATAATGTATTTTAATCATGTGGGAAGAAAATCAATGATATTTATACTCCCGTCGGCGCTTGTGTTTATTTTTTTTGCTGATATTATTCATATAGACAACGCTGTGCTTATGCCGTTTTATATTATCGCGATAATTTTACTGGGCGTGCTTTTCGGAATTATACACGTCGCTTTTCTCAAATATAGAAAAAGTCATCCGAAAAAAGTAGATCCGTACAGCAAAAAAGCCATAAGAATGCGTGACCGCCAGATTCGCGAGGACGAAGAAAATATGAAAAGATATATAGACGACGACAGCATAAAACGCCGCAGGAAACAAATCGAGGAAGAACAAAATCAGGGCTTAACAGATAAAATAAGCAAAGGCGAGGAGTAATTTATAAATGGAATTTAATTTTTTAAGTTATATACTGACAATGCTTTTCGCGGGGGCGGGAAGTTTCGGCGGCGGAATCGGCGGAATAAATATCATGAAAGAATTTGCCCTGAACTGGGTTATTGACCCGGATATGACTATGGATGTGACGAATGAGATATTAAATATAACTTCTGTGTCACAGTACGGCGGATATACTCAGGGGATTACGCTTGCGGTTTATCTTGGCTCGAAAACAGAGCTGGGTATTTTCGGCGGGATTCTTGGAGCTATTGCTTTTATTCTGCCGTCGGTTTTGTTTGTGATAATTATTTTAAAAATAGGCGAGAGATTATATAAAAATAATATATTTAAGTATTCTGTAAATTATATAAATTTACTGGCGGCAGGGTTGATATGCATGATTGTATGGAATTATACCGTGACAGTATTCGGGCTTGATTTGTTATACCCGCTCGTAGCCGGGTTCGCGTGTTTTTTGAATATATATTTTAAAGTAAATCCAGTTTTTATAGTTATCGGCGGAGCAGTGATAGGAGCGGTATGGAGGGCGTAAGCTTGTTTTTTCATGTATAGCAAAACAAGAGAAAAACCCCTCCGGCACTGCGGGGCCACCTCCCCTTTCAAGGGAGGCAGGGGATATTGCGCCCAAAGCATCCCCTAACAGGGGAGGTGCCGCGAATGCGGCGGTGGGGTTGGTTGCAGATATGCTTTTTTTCTTGTTTTAATTATATAAAATTTATAATATATTTTAAAGAAAGCGAGGTTTAAGCGATGAAAAAAATATATATCCACACGGATTTAGAAGGTATAAGCGGTATTGACAGAGGTGAAATGGTTGAAAATTCCGAGCGTTATTGCATAGAGCGGTTGATGGCTGACACAAATGCCGCAATAGACGGCGCGTTTTTGGGCGGCGCGGATCATGTCACGGTTTTGGACAGCCATGGCGGCGGCGGAAACTTTGACCTTAGTTTACTTGACAAACGCGCGGAAGTTGACACAAAACCGAACAAAAAATGGTGGGGGATAATAGACGAAAGCTATTTCGGCACATTTTTTATCGGCGCGCACGGCATGGCAGGGACTCTTAACGGATTTTTAGACCATACTCAGAGCAGCGCGACTATTTATAATTATTATATAAACGGGCGTAGACTGGGAGAACTCGGGCAATGGGCAATGGTCTGTGCGCATTATGACGTGCCGCTTATTATGATGAGCGGGGATACGGCGGCAGTAAATGAAGCGGCGCAGTTTTTCGCCGGTATTGAAACTGCGGCTGTAAAAACGGGAATATCAAGGTCACGCGCAAAATTGATTGATATAAACAAAGCAGAAGAATTGATAAGACAGGCGGCAAAAACAGCGACTGAAAAATCTGACAGGATTAAGCCGTTCAAGCCGCTGATTCCAATGGAAATAAAAATAGAATTTACGCGCGCGGATTATTGCGATAATGCCAGCGATAATCCGGCTCTTGAGCGGCTTGATGCCCGTACGGCGAGAAAAATTTCACAAAGTTATCAGGATTTTTGGTTTTGATTTAATTACGCACAGCGGGAAAAATAAAATTATGAATATAAAAAATAAAAAATACAAATATAAAATATTAAATATCGACCCGTTTTTAAGTCCCTATGAATCTGATATTGAGCTTAGAATGAATAATTATTTTAGTTTCAAAAACAAACTGCTGAGCAAAAATGAAAGCCTGTCGTCTTTTGCAAACGGACATTTGTATTTCGGATTTCACAAATCTGCTGAGCCAAACGGCTGGTATTATCGCGAATGGGCTCCGAACGCCGAAGAAATTTCGCTTGTCGGGGAGTTTAACAACTGGGATTCAAACTCGCATAAATTAAATAAAATAAATCAAGCTGGGGTGTGGGAAATTTTTATACCCGGAATAAATACGCTTAATCACGGCTCAAAAATTAAAATCCGGATAAAAGCAAAAAATAAAACTTTTGACAGAATACCGTCATATTGCAAAAGAGTGGCGCAAAATCCCGAAACTTATGAGTTTTACGGGCAGATATGGGATTGTGAATATAAATGGCGCGTGAAAAAATTTAATGCGAAAAAAATAAAAACCCCTATAATTTACGAGAGCCATATCGGCATGTGCGGCGAAGAGGAAAAAGTCGCGGGATTTAAAGATTATATAGAGATCGTTTTGCCGAGGGTGAAAAATTTAGGTTATAATACTGTTCAGTTAATGGCAGTAATGGAACACCCGTATTACGGGTCTTTCGGTTATCAGGTTTCGAGTTTTTTTGCCGTTTCGTCAAGGTTCGGAACTCCGGAAGAATTAAAAGAACTGATAGATACGGCTCATGAAATGGGTATAGCCGTTTTACTGGATCTGGTTCACTCGCACGCCGCGCCGAATGTCGCTGAAGGTCTCGCCGAATTTGACGGCACGGATTATCAGTTTTTTCACGCAGGGGAAAAAGGCTCGCACCCGGCATGGGGGACTAAATTATTTAATTACGGCAAACCGGAAGTCGCGCATTTTTTGTTGTCTAATTTAAAATTCTGGCTCGAAGAATATAAATTCGACGGGTTTCGGTTCGACGGTGTGACTTCGATGTTATATCATGACCATGGATTAGGCGAATCGTTTGATAATTATAAAAAATATTTTTCGCCAAACACAGATACCCAGTCTGTGACTTATTTGCAGCTTGCGTCTGAATTATGCAAAGAAGTAAAACCGGATTGTATTTTAATCGCCGAAGATATGAGCGGTATGCCGGGAATGTGCCTGCCGATAAAAGACGGCGGCATAGGATTTGATTACAGGCTTGGCATGGGAACTCCGGATTTCTGGATAAAAAATCTTAAAACTAAAAAAGACGAAGAATGGAATATGGGGCAAATGTTCTGGGAACTGACTCAGCGCAGGCCGAAAGAAAAAGTAATAGGATATTGTGAATCGCACGATCAGGCGTTAGTCGGGGACAAAACTATCATGTTCTGGCTTGCCGACAAAGAAATGTACTGGCACATGAATAAAGATTCGCAAAATTTGATTATAGATAGGGCAATAGCCCTGCATAAAATGATAAGGCTTATAACTTGCATGTGCGCGGGAGAGGGATATTTGAATTTCATGGGCAACGAATTCGGGCATCCTGAGTGGATTGATTTCCCGAGACCGGAAAACGGGTATAGCTATCATCACGCGCGAAGGCTCTGGAGTCTTGCCGACGACGAAAATCTGAGATATATATATTTGCAGGATTTCGATAAAGCTATGATTAATCTTGCAAAAAAAGATAATCTGCTGAAATATCCGGCAAAATCTTTATATACAGACGAAAAAAAGAAATTTATTGCTTTTATTAAAAACAATTATTTATTTCTGTTTAATTTTCATGTATCGGAAAGCTATGATTTCTGGGAATTTATGAAAAAGCAGCCGGGAGAATACACAAAAATTTTAGATACGGCATGGAAACAGTTCGGCGGCTGGAAAAACTCTCGGGATAAAATAAATAAAAAGGAAAATCAACAGTTTTTAATCGAGAGAAGAACGGCGGCGGTCTATTTAAAAAATGAGGACGATGAAAGTTTTATCATAAACTTGATTTTAATGGGATAAACAAGTTAAATATAAAAAATTATTTTTCAGTGTCGTTGACAAAATCATTAATATCATGTTATAATATATTAAAGTTTAAAAGTTTTTTAACAAAATAATAAAACACAAGTTTTTTTAGGAGGAATATATAATGTTTTGTACGAAATGCGGAAAAGAAATACCGGACGGAACTGAATGTGACTGCACCCAACAGCAGCCACAACAGCAACCTGAACAACAACAACCACAGCAACCGCAGCAACCGCCTCAGCAGCCGCCGCAACAACAATTCCAGCAACAGCCCCCTCCGCAACAGCAGTATCAACAACCACAGCAACCGCCCCCACAACAGTTTCAACAGCCGCCGCCTCAACAACAGCCTTATGTTCAGGCTCCTCCGGCGGACAACAGAAAATTATTTTCGATTCTTGCGTATATTCCATTATTATTTCTTGTCGGAATGTTCTCACCGTATAATAACGAACAGCGCGTACGTTTCCATGTAGGACAGGGAATTATACTGACTATATATTGGGGTGCGTGTCAGATTGTCACAATAATACTTTCAACTGTATTCGGAATGATTTTCAGATCGGAAATTAGGTATTTCGGAATTGGAACCGGAGTTTACCAATCATCTTGGGTAGCGGGGCTTCTCAGTACTGTATTATGGCTCGCGACTTACGGGAGCGTAGCATTCTTAGCAATTACGACTATATTGAACGTAAACAAAAATTATGGCAATGACGTTGAAATGAAACCTCTCCCGATTATAGGCAATTTCGCGTTTTATAAATAATAATAGCATATTATGTCAATCAACTAATACTACCGTAGGGGCGGATTCTATATCCGCCTTTTTTGTATAAATATAATATAAAACTATGAAAAACAAAAATAATTTTATATACTCAAATAATCATAAGCATTATCATACTTATGATTATTATCTGAATAAAAAATACGGAGTTAAAACTGCGAAAATCGCGATTAACGCCGGATTTTCCTGCCCGCATATAAATCAAAATCAAAACGGCATGGGCTGTATTTATTGCGGCGAAAAATATCATAATAAAAACAATAATTTATTGTCCCCGGCTGAAATAATAAGTCAGTTTAATAATAAAAAAACGGCTCTCGCGAAAAAATGGAAAAACACGAAATATATAGCGTATTTTCAGGCGGGGTCAAATACTTTTGCGCCGGTTTCGGAACTCAGAAAAATTTACGAAAGCGTTCTGGACACTGACAAAATCGAAAATCTCGCGGGGATTGACATTGCGACGCGTCCCGACTGTATAAACCGTGAAATCGCCGGATATCTGAGCGAATTGAATAAAAAAATAGATATAACTGTCGAACTCGGTTTGCAGACCTGCCATGACAAAACGGCTGAGTTTATAAACAGGGGTTATAAACTTGAAGTTTTTGAAAACGCGTATAAACTTTTAGCCGAATATAAAATCCCGGTGACTGTGCATATAATAAACAGCCTGCCCGGTGAAACGCCTGAAATGATGACTGAAACTGCGAAATATATAGCAAATCTTAATCCTGTTCCGTTGGGCGTGAAGATTCACATGCTATATATCGAACCTGAAACCGAACTTTATAATTTATATCAGGCAGGGAAAATAAAACTCCTGTCAAAAGAGGAATATATAGATATTGTAATATCACAGCTTGAAATTTTGCCGCCGCAAATTATAATAATGCGGCTTACGGGAGATCCGGAAATACCGGAAATAAATGATATTTCGGAAAATCCGACGCCTTTGTGGGTTAGAAAAAAATTCGCGGTTATAAACGATATAGACAAGCAATTAATAAAACGCGGAACATATCAGGGAAAATTATCGGGATTTGAATATCTCAAAAAAAATCATGAGGATAATATTTTGAATATGGAATCCGAAAACGAATATCACAACAGATTGTCTCTCACAAATATTTTAAGCATGGCAAAACGCCTGTTTGACATATCTATAAAAGAAAACGGGATTTACGCCGATTTTACTATGGGCAAAGGCAATGACACGCTATATATTAAAAAAGCCTGCCCTTCATGTAAAATTTATGCGTTTGACATACAGAAAGAAGCTGTGGAAATCACAAAAAAACGCATGGAACACGAGAATTGCCTTGACGGAAATGTTTATTTAATTCACGATTCCCACGCTAATTTTAAAAAATATATGCCCGAAGATACAGAATTAGACGGCGCGATATTTAACTTAGGGTATCTTCCGGGCGGAGATAAATCAATAACGACGAAAATAGATTCAACGTTGTTTTGTTTAAAAGAGGCGTTAAATATATTAAAAGCCGGCGGAGTTACCGTAATCTCCGTTTATCCCGGACACGACGAAGGCACAAAAGAAGGCGAAAAAATTCTTGAATTTGCCGCAAATCTCGACAAAAAGCAGTTTGACTGCCTGTATCACCGGCTGATAAACATACCCGATGCGCCGTTTATTATAGCGTTTCAGAAGAAGACGCCTAAATAAAAAATAATTTATAATATAAACCCGGAAAAAATTTTTTATAATTAAAAATTATCTTGCAATATATAAAAAAATATAGTATAATAAAAATATCAAGTGGGGGAATGTAAATTTTTTTGCTTGAAATATCGTGTGAAAGGAGCTGGTTATTTTGAAGAAAAACGTAGGAAAGGTGATTGAAAGCTAATAATTTTGAGTTATTTATAATTAATTTATAGATTTTCTCGGATTATTCCTTTCAATAATCACGTTTGAATGCGTACCTGTAAAGCGGAAGGCTTGACTTCTCCGCTTTATAGGTGTGTATGAACAGTTTAATTTATGTGTGTTTGAAAGGAGCGTCAGATTGAGTTACAGAAACGCGAAAGAAATTCTGCCAGCGTATTTGCTTGAGGAAATTCAACGGTATGTAAAAGGTGAAATAGTTTATATCCCAAAACAAAACGAAGAAAAAATAAAATGGGGTATCAAAAACGGCAGCAGGAAAAAATACGATAAGAGAAATAACGACATAAGGGCATTAAAGAGCGGCGGCATGACTATCGATGAAATTGCGAGGGCTTATTATTTATCCTCTGACAGCATAAGAAAGATTGTGAGCAGTTGAATAGGGCGCGCCGGGGCGTTGATCAAAAAATATACTTGCGCCGCCAATAAAAATTATGAAAAAACATATAAAAAATAAAAACGCGGGAAATTCAAACAGAATCTCCCGTGTTTTATTATATTTATAATTTATTCCGAACCCTCAAATATTGCTATTGTTTTTTCCATAGCCGCAAGTGCTTTGGGTTCTACTGATTCATATTTCGCAATAAAACTCTCGCCTTTATCCATACTTGAATAAAAACTGCTGAAAATCCCGCCCCAGTCGTACATCATGGCCAAATCGTAGCATGACCCGGCAACGATTATATCGAGCATATTTTCGCTCTCGTCATCTCGCATATATTTACGTTTAAGCGTGACGTCATAAGCAGCGGGAGTTGATGTATATTTGCCCACCGCCGCAAGCGATTCTATAATCATTCCGGTGCGCTCTATATTTTCGTTGGTTTGCGGCACGCATACCGCCGTGCTTCCCCATGCTTGGCAGAACGAATAATGATCGTCCTGTGCCTCGTTGAATTTAGGCAGCGGCACTATGCCGAAATCGGATTCCATATCCCTGTAAAGCGACGCGTTTGTACCTGTCTGAAGTATAAACATCACGCGGTTTTCTTTAAACATAGGCACTTCGTCGTAGCTTGCAAATCCGGATTCATAATACATATAATCAATATTGCCCATAAACGAAGTTAGCGAATCCATGATAGCAATCGATTTTTCAGTATTAAGATTCAGCGAAGGGTTTCCGTCGGTAACTTTTACAACCCCTTCGCCGCAGCTTCTGAAAAGATTATATCCGCTGCCGTTGCCGATAAATCCGTAAGCGTCTGACCTGTCGAATTTTCCGTCACCGTTTACATCGCGCGTCTGGCCTTTTATCATATTCTGAAATGCGTCAAGCGTCCATTTGCCGTCGGTAACCAACTGGTAAGGATAATCGATTCCCAGATCGGCAAAGACTTGCTTGTTAAAAAACATCATAACCTGCGAACCCGGATAACGCGCGCTTATATCTCCCGCCGGAAAATAAAACTTGCCGTTTATCGTAAGGTCGCGGATTGCGTATTTACTCCACCATTCTTTTGTCAGGTCAATATTGGGTATCTGGTTAAAATCATATATAGCTCCCGTCTGAGCCAGCCCTTTTGTTACGTTCATCATATCTCCCATAGCGAAATCAAACGAGTCGTCGCCTGCTTTGACGGCTTTTGTCGCTTTTGCGGCAAAAGCGCCCGGGTCGGGGTCATGTATAGTATATATGATTTGAATATTATATTTTTCTTCAACAAGCTTGTCGCGTATGTAAAGCGCGTCGTTGATTAAATCGCCTGTTTGCTCTTCTTCAGGAGCCTGACGGCCTTCAAGGGTCGTATTGAACCAGTTTGAAGTCCAGATTCTGAATCCGTATCCGCCATAATCAGCTTCCGGCAAACCCGCTATTATCGAAACAGAATCGACTTCCGGTTCTTTTTTATCATCAGATTCGTCGCTGCCTATATTATTGTTATTATCGTCGTTATTGTCATTGACCGGGCTATTTTGATTTTGGTTTTGATTTTCGGAATCGTTATTATTTCCGGGGCTGCTGCATGAAAACATTGCCATAGCAGTTATCAGGCACGCAAATAAAATACATAAAATACGCATGATTTTTTTCATTGTTTTTTCTCCTCTGGAATTATACAAATTGCGCAAATAATTTATAACCGGCAAATTAAATATTAATCAAGATAATTTTCTCTTATTTTGTCATATACTTTTTGCATTTGTTTGTGAAAGCTGTTCTCGTTTTTTTCCATGAAAGAAACATAATCCGGGAGCTTTTTCGTGTTAAGTATATTATCGACTGCAAAAGTTATCGCGTTCCAGTCGCCGAAATTCAAAGCAAAATCATAAACCGCACCTTTATATATTATATCTATCATTTCTGTGGATTCAACGTCCCTTGCGACTTTTGAAGTCAAAAGAACGTCGTAATACGCCGGAACCGTCAGCCTGTAACTTTCAGCTGCCAATGCTTCGCTGATTGCTCCCGCAAGTTCGGGATCGGCCGTTTTGGGAATCATTATAAAGCCGTTCCATGAAAGGCTCAGGTATTCTTCCTGCGCTTCGTCATATTTCGGAAACGGGAGTATGCCGAATTCTACGTCATATACCCTGTATCTTTTGCCTGCGCTCAGCGGGTCAATGTGAAATAATACCCGGTCGCTGCTCATCGGAATCTGGGATTCATAAGTGTCGGCCAGATTATTCGGGTCCCATGTGCCGATAAAAGTCTGATTTCCCACATAGACAAGTTCATATAAAGTATTTATAAGATTGCCGAAACGCTCGCTGTTTAAATTATTTACGGGATAGCCTTCGTCCCCGATTTTAGAGATATACATATTGCATGACTGCACTGCGCTGTTCATCATCCACGCAAGATTCGTGACAAGCCCGTACTGGTCGTCTTTGTCAAATATTCCGTCGCCGTTTAAATCTTTTGACGCAAGTTTGGCAAGCTCTGTTAATTTGGGCCATGTCCATTTTCCTTCCCTGACTATTTGATACACGTCGCCTATATCCAAATCTTTAGCCATGCCTTTGTTAAAATATACTACGTTCGGGTCAAATATTATAAAATCGCTCACAGCGGTCAGTAAAATCCCATCGACTGACATTGTCTGATTCATTCTCTGGTTCCACCACGGTTTTGTAAAATCGACTATCGGGATTTTGTTCCAGTCATAAACAAAACCCCCGGTTGACATTTCGGGAACTCCCCTCATGCAGTGAGTGAGCGCCATCTGATAATCGTCTGACCCTGCGTTCACAGATTTAGAAACCGCCGGTGAAACTGTTTCTATATAGCCCCTCGTTATTGGGTTTATAATAATATTAAAACGCTCTTCAACGTTTTTTGTCCTTCTGTAAATTGCGTCGTTCATGTTTTCGCCGATTTCGGATTCGGCAAAATAATAATATTCATACATGCTCCATGTCGGATATATTATATTAAATTCTTTTCCTTTAAAATCCAGTTCCGGAATATCTTCTTTTATTAAAAGCCGCAAATCCTGAGGTTCTTCTTCAGGAGCCGGGCTGCCGTCGTTATTTTCTATATTTTCGTCAGGAGGGGAATCCGGATTATTGGTATTTGCTAAATTATTGTCTCCGCATGAAATTATATTAGTGATAATAATAAAAACCAGAGCGAGCCAAAATAATACTGAAATAATTTTTTTCATAAAAACCTCCTGTATTTATTTATATGAATTATCTAAAAAATCTAAAAATAATTCCCGTTTGCCGCCCAGTTCTCAAATTCAATAAAGTTCATATACACGCAGCCCCCGTCTGTTTTGAGAATTTCTTTTAACGCCGAATATATTTTCTCCGAAAATTCTTTTTTACTGTCCTCCGGTGATTTTTTGTAAACCTGAACGCTCACAAAAATTCCGTCGTTAGGTTTTCCGTTCATGAACATAGACACCCCGTCGTTTATACACAAAAGAGTATTGTCTGTATTTTTGCCCGGTAAAACCGGCATGATTTCGCCGATTTTTGAATAGAGTTTAAATTTTGTCTCGTCGTCGAGTTTTTTTGCTGTAGTTATATTTACAAACGGCATGATTTATTTCCCCCTTTTAATTAATAAAACAAAAATTAAATATTATAATTTATCTTCGCTGTCCCTGTATTTTTGCATGAGTTCGCTGAAAATTTCACCGTTTGTCGGCGGAGTGTAAGTTATCGCGTTGGCTCCGGCTTCGATAGTCGCTTTTATCGTTTCTTCAGTCGGGCCGCCCGTCGCAATTATCGGGACATGCGGGAAGTCCGCGCGGATTTTTCGCACGATTTTAGCCGTGTTCGCCGCGCCTGAGACGTTTAGTATAGTCGCTCCCGCTTCTATCCGGCTTTTTATATCGGTATTTTCGCTCACTACCGTCAATATAACGGGAATATCTATGCTTTCGCTTATTTCTCTTATTACTGCGTTTTGAGTGGGAGAATTTAAAACTACTCCCATAGCCCCCTGATATTCGGCGTGTTTTGCAAGATTCACGACCCGCGGACCCTGAGTAGTGCCCCCGCCGACCCCGCAAAATACCGGAACGTCGGCGGCAAGCATTATCGCCTGAGTGATAACCGGCTGCGGCGTAAACGGATAAACCGCGATAACGGCGTTGCCGTTCATGTTTCGTATTATCGCAATATCAGTCGTAAAAACAAGGGATTTTATAAGCTTTTCGTTTATTTTTATCCCTGTGGCCAACTCGTGTATTATTTCGGGCACATAAATTATATGTTTTTTTAATTGTCCCCTTATACTGGGGATATATATTTCCTGTTCTTGTTTCATAAATATCTAATATCCACTATATCTATATATATTATATATTCTTACCAAATAATTATTAATTTTTTGCGTCCTCAAAATTCTGTATTAATTTATCTATCTCTTTGTCTATTTTACCTACTTGTTTTTCATAAATAGACGTAAGGTTAATCTGGCCTTTTTGTATATTATCGCAAAGCGCGTCGACAAATCCGCCGATTGTGTAAACTGTCGCTATATCATAAACAGTAGAGCTGAAAATTATATCGAGCATCGCCGCAGAGTCTTCGTCCCTTGTGTATTTTCTCTGCAGACATACGTCATAATATGCCGGCCTTATTATTTTTCTGCCGTGATATGCCATAGCGTCAAGTATAATAGAATTTCTTTCAACGTCGCCAACTGTCACAGGCAGCATATAAGTATACGAATGCCAGTTGTTTACTGTCGCGTAATATCTCGACTGGTTTGAATCCCATTTGGGTATAGGGACTATTCCGAAATCGTCTTCCATGTCTCTTAATCCAAGATCCATATAACGCGGGAACGCCCAGTAAAACAACGACCTGCCCTCAGGGAATACCCAGAACTGGACTAATTGTCCCGAACCGTTTTCTTTGCCGTAAGCGTCCCTGTGCATATCGTATGTATCGGGTACATAAGCGTCAAGCATTTTATCGAGTATATTTGAGATTTTCTCGCTGTTTCCTGTAAATACCGGCAAATCGTCTTTATCTTTCGTGATAAATAATTCCCCGCTGCCGTTTACAAAACTCGGGAGATAATCTACCTGCGTCACAAATCCGTAACGGTCATATCTGTTATGTTTGCCGTCCTGGTCAAGGTCAAGATAAACGCCTTTGACCATCTCGTTGAATTTATCCATCGTCCATTTATTTTCGTTGACTAAAATATACGGGCTTTCAAGACCCAAATCGGTCAGCAGTTTTTTGTTGAACATAAGCAGGGCTATCCCGTCGTAATGCTTGATAAATATATCGCCTGATATAAAATAGGCCGCGCCGCCGATAGATGTATCTTTTAAAATATTCTGATCCCACCAAGGAGCGTCGAGGGACAAATATGTATCATACATGTTAATCCCGTAGCCTTTGGCGGCAAATACAGCGGCTTTCATAAGCCTCGGGGCAACGGCGTCATATTCGTCCATGCCGGCTTTTATAGTTTTGTTCATTGCTGCTTCTACAGAATCGTCGGCGTGAATCCCCTCGAATTTTAAATTATATGTTTCTTCTATTATCAGATTTCTTTGATAAATGGCGTCGTTCAAAACTTCGCCGTTCATTTCTTCAATGTCGTAGTCTTCTATGTCAAGGCTGTTTCCGGACCATTGCTTGTCAATCAGGATTTTAAAAATAGCCCCGCCTAAATTAATGGTTTCATGCGGAAACGGGATTTCAATTTCTGCCGCAGGCTCGTCATCCTGAGTACCGTCGCCGGAACTAACATCCCCTGAGTTTGCGATGTCGGATGTAGGATTCCCGCCGTTTGAATCAGAAGAATTGCTGCCGCACGATAAAGTAATAAAAACCATAGAGAGTATCAAAATAACAGAAATAATCTTTATTGCTTTTTTCAAAACTATCACTCCTTAAAATTTTACGGTTTGTTTAACGATAATATATATTTACTATATATTAATTATATGTTATTACTGTAATCATATACTAAAATCAAAATTTTGTCAAGATAAAGATAAATTTTTTATTAATTTTTAAAAATAAGTGTTGCATTTATGTTTTTTATGGTGTATAATAAAAATCAACAAAAAAAACGCTGAAAATTTTATAATTTTTGGTAATTTTTATATTTTTGGAGGTATAAAATAAATGAAAAAACTATCAATTGGCATTGCATTGATTCTTATTCTCACTTTGTTATTGTCTGTTTTCCCACTGGCAGTTTTAGCTGAAGACGATGTGGACGATGCGGAAGAAACCACTACTGTTGCAGAAGCAGAAGCAGAAGAAAGCGAAGATGAAGAAGAGCCTGACGACGCAGAAGAAGCCGGCGACCCCGAAGATGAAGAAGAAGGCGAAGACGCCGAGGAAGCTGAAGAAGAAGATGAAGATGCAGAAGAACCTGAAGAAGATGAAGTCGCTCCGGTTGACGTAGAAGAAACCGACGACGAGATCATGGCAGTTACGGCTGAAGTTGAAGAACCGGCCCCCGCAACAACCCCGTATAAAGATTTTTATGTCGGCAAAGGCTCAACCGTTATTAACGCAGTTGATTTCGACATTGACGGTTTTTATGAATATACTATGGAAGTAAATGAATGGGCTCAGCAGGGAAACGCTACATATAATTTCAGGCCCGAATTTGCAGAAGAAGGCGACGGCCCTCAGACAGAAGACGCTTTTGTCGGAGGCGAAAATATCGGCTCGGTATGTTATACTGAACCCGACGAATGGCTTGAGTACACAATTAATGTGACAAATGCAGGCAAATATTTGGTGAGCGGCTGGGCTTCTTCCGGAAGCGCCGGCGCGGTTGCTGAAATTTACTGCAACGAAGAATTGATTGGCTCGTTTGACGTAGCTAACGAAGGCTGGGGAAATTATTCTTTGTATAATGCGGGAATAATTGATCTGGAAGAGGGAATATACGTAATAAAAACCGTATGGCCTAACGGCGGCTTGAATTTTGCCGCATTAGTATTCACAGAGCTTTACGGCGAAACGGCGGCTCCTGTAATAGACGGCATTATCGACCCAATCTGGAATAACACCGAAGCATTTGATGTTGATATAGTAAAAGTAGGCGAATACTCCGGAGTTGACGGATATTTCAAAGTTTTATGGGACGAAGAAAAACTCTATGTTCTGGTAGTCGTACCCGATACTACGCCAAATCATGAACATAACGACAATTATCAAAAAGACGGCATCGAAGTTCCGATTGACTTCTTTAATACAAAATCCAAAACTTATGAAAACGAAGGCCAGATTAATATTACGTTCTTCGCAGAAGGCGTAAGCAGCGAAGGCAACCGTATGCACTTTGGAAACGACGGACAGGGATTATGGACCGGAGATATGATAGACTGGGCCGTTACTGTAACAGAAGAAGGCTATATATATGAAATCGCGTTTAACTATGCCGCTGCAGGAATAGTTCCCGCCGCTACAATAGGCATGGATATGCAGATCAACGACAACGCCGAAGGCACCGGAAGAACTGCTTGTTACGCATGGAATGACGACGCGGATCAGGTATGGGGGAATCCGACATATATGGGAAATATTAAACTTCTCGCAAACGGAACTACGACGATAGGGCAAGCTCCCAAAGTAGAAGAGCCTCCCGCACCTCCCGCTCAAAACCTCGAAGATGACGAGTTGCCGCTTCTGATGATTGATGACGGGGCAGGCAGTGGTGACGAACCGGAAAAAGTTAATCCGGCTTCAGGCGATTCGATTATATTCCCGATAATATTGATCGCTTTGCTCGGAATAGCAGTTGTGACTGTAAAAAAAGTAAAAGTAAAATAACAGTTTAGTTTTTACGCAAAAATTACAGGGGCGGAATTGAATCCGCCCCTTAATTATATAGATATATAATTTATAATTTTGGAGGATTTGATAAAAATGGACAGTGCGGAAAATATAATCAAAAAAAGAAAACAAAGATGGATTGATTTGTATTCTAATAATCAAAAACCCGGAGCGGTTATTTTCATGGGTCAGGATTACGGCAGCCGTCCTTTGCCGTATCCCGAAAATAAAAACAGACGCATAGAATATATTTTAAACATGTATAAAATCCAAATGGATTCGCTCGAATATATGGACGACGACAAAATCCCGTTTGTATGCCCCTACACAGGAACAGAGATTTTTGCCAACGCCTTTGGTTGCAAAGTTTCATATCCGGTAAACGATATGCCATTTGCGCTGCCGCTCGTGCATAATTCATCAGATGCGGCAAAAATAAAATATCCTGATTTGAAAAATTCTCCCCCGATTGCGGAAATATTTGATATTGCCGATAAACTGAGAAACTCTGCGCCCGACGCGCTAATGCAGCTGCCTGATATTCAAAGCCCGCTTGATATTGCCGCGTTGATCTGGAACAAAGAAGATTTTTTTGCGGCTATGTACGAAGACCCCGAAGCAGTAAAAGAATTAATCTCAATGACCGAAAATTTTCTGACTGAATTTCTGGATTTCTGGTTTGAGCGTTACGGGAAAGAATTTATCGCCCATCATCCTGATTATTATATGCCTTGCGGCGTAACTTTTTCAGAAGATGAAGTAGGGGCGATAAGCCCGGATATGTTTGAGGAATTTTCGCTCGGTTCTTTAAACAGGCTCTCTGACAGATACGGCGCGGCAGGAATGCACTGCTGCGCGGATTCACGGCACCAGTGGGAAAATTTCAAAAAAATAAAAAACCTGAAATTAATTAATTTAAACCTGACTCATACCCCAAATGATTTTCAGAAAGCGTATAAATATTTTGAAGATACATGCGTCCAGATGCACAGCGGCCCGAATGTAGACGACGAATTATATTTTAACAGCAAAAATATGCGCGTCGTAATACAGGACTGGGCAAACAGTAAACAAGACGCGGCAGAAAAATGCAAAAGGCTGAGAGAAAAATATTGTTTACAATAATAATTTATAACGTAGGAAATTTATATAATATACGCTCTAATCTTTTATTTGAACGAAAATTCTATTGTCAGTTGAAAAAAACTCTAATACGAATATATGGACTTGAATTATTTGATTTGATATAATGATACCAGAATCGATTCAAAAATAATTTCAAATAAATAATTTAAGGAGCATATAATTATGGAATTTAACTTTGGTGAAAAAATGAAATCATTGCGTAAAAAGCGCAATTTAACCCAAGAACAACTTGCGGAAATTTTAAATGTGTCTTTTCAAGCGGTAAGCAAATGGGAAACGAATGCCGCGACTCCCGATATATCAATGTTTCCTATAATCTCCAATTTTTACGGCGTGACCACAGATGAACTGCTCGGAGTTGACGTAAGCAGAACCAATGAAATTGTAAATGAAATATGCGTGAAAGCCGACAATTTATTCAATGAACGCAAATATCTTGAAGCTCTCCCTATCCTGCGTAAAGCTGTTACTGATTATCCTGCAAAAGAAGAATTACAATACCGGCTTGCATGGGCATTGAGAGGATATGTAAGAGAAAACAAAGAAAAAGATGATGACCGTGACGAAGCAATCGGCATTTATATGAAAATTCTTGATACTTCTGCAAATATGGAAATGCGTTCAAAAGTCCTCCGCGACCTTGTGTATGTTCATTATCCGCATGATATTACAACCGCAAAGACTTTTGTTAAACAGCTTGCGTCATTCGATGTATGTTACGAATATATATTGGGATGTTCAAATCTTCTTGAAGGTCAGGAACTTGCGGACTTTTTAAAAAGCAATATTGCTCTTTTCGGAAACGCAATATTAGGCTGTCTTGAATACTTTACAAATTATAATCCTCTTATCATTACCGAAGAGCAAATGGCACCGGAAACGATTGAAAGTGCGAAGCAAAAAGTCGAATTCATGAAAAAAATCCTTGAATAAAACTTTTTATGAAAATGACTGATAATAAGCATTTTCTACGTTGATCTCAATATATCCCCCGGCTTGATTTCGCGTTCCCGCCAGATACTGTTCGCGTTTTTGATATTCTCGTCGATTTTTATTTTATAAATCATAAACGGACGCGGAGCGGATTCTATCGGCTGGTTATCTTCGTCGAGCAGATTGCTTATAATAATATCATCGCCGAAACACGACGGCGATAATATCTGCGCTTTTTGGTTTAATATAACTTTGTTTTTCTGCTCAAAAACCGCCAGAGAATTTTCCCTGTCGTAATAAACGCAAGTGCCAAGATATGTTTTTTCCCGTATATATTCGGGATTTTTGCAGATTTTAGCGTCGGTTTCAGGACGATCGTAAAAAAATCCCGTGTCGTATTCCCTGCGGCTGACGGATTCTGTCTCTTCTTTTAATTTCTGTATCAAATCATCGCCGTAGGGGTCGCACACTGGGCGACCCGTGTTTTGATATATTTCGGGACGCCCGGGTGTGCGTCCCCTACGATAATAAAAATCGTCAAGAGCGATTCTATATGCGTTTGTTATACACGCGGTATAATACGCGCTTTTCATTCTGCCCTCTATTTTAAACGCGTTTATCCCGCTCATAACCAAATCTTCGATATGCTCGATCATACATAAATCTTTTGAGGAAAACAAAAACGTCCCCGTATTATCTTCATAATCTTCGGTTATCTCTAAATATTCATCCGGGCGTTTTTCTTCTGAGACATAATGCGTATGATATTTCCAGCGGCACGGCTGGGCGCACGCGCCTTTATTTGCGTCCCTTGAAGTATAATAATTAGACAAAAGACATCTGCCCGAATAAGAAACGCACATAGACCCGTGAACAAAACACTCCAACTCAACTTGAATTTTGTCGCCGATATTATCTTTTATCGTTTTTATATCGTCAAAACTAAGTTCTCTCGATAAAATTATTCTTTTGACTCCAAATTCAGCCCACGCGAGGCACGACAAATGATTCTGGACGTTTGCCTGAGTAGATATATGAATATCAGTCTCAGGCAATATTTTTTTCACAAGAGATACAACGCCTATATCAGCGCAGATAAAAGCGTCCGGTTTATCTTTGAGATTTTTTATTTCGCTTAAATAGCTTTTTAATTCGTTTATATCCGCGTCACGCGGGACTGTATTTACTGTCAGATATAATTTTTTTCCCCAACTGTGAGTATAAACGCACGCTTTTTCTATTTCTTCAAGCGTGAAATTATCGGCTGAGGCTCTCATGCCGAAGTTTTTCCCCGAAAAATAAACCGCGTCCGCCCCGAAATTCAGGGCGGATTTTAGCTTTTCAAAATTTCCGGCGGGAGATAAAATTTCGGGTTTTTGCGGCAGGTTATCATAAATCATTTTAATCATGTCAATATATTATTAACCTCCCGACTTGGCTAAAATTTTGTTTGCCTCGTGCTGGGCGTTTGTCTGCGCGTAATAGACCTGCCCGGTATTTATATTGGCGACAAAGAAATAATACGGGTATGGGCCGCCGTTATCTCCTTCTGCGGGCCATAACGCGGCGGTTATTGCCTCGTATCCCGGATTGCATATCGCGCTGGGGGTCAAGCCGCTGCGCGTATATGTGTTGTACGGCAGGTCTTCTTTTAAATCCGCATCGGTCAAATCAGCTTTATGCTGCCCGTATGAATATAATATCGTAGCGTCGGATTCCAGACGCGGGAAAGACGCGCTGTGGAGCAGCCTGTTATGGAAAACCGCCGAAATCGGCTCGAAATCATAAGGGAATTTAGCTTCCCTTTCAACTATTGAGGCTAAAATTATCGCGTCGTCGATAGTAAAATGCCTCCCGGTCGCCGCTAAATATGCCGTATCGAGTATTTCGCATTTTTTATAGCATTCTTCGGTGAATTTACTGTTAAAGTTATCAAGAAATCTTATTATTATATTTAATTCTGTCTCGTCTTTGTAAAAATCGTAGGTATCCGGAAACAGATAGCCCTCAAGCTTATATTTTCTGTCGGGGGAAAGCTCGGTCTCATAAAGCGTCTTTAAAAATCTGTAATTATATGCTGAGAAATCTGTTTTATTTATAACTTCTATAAATTTATCCCGCGTCCCCATATTATTATTAATTACAAACTCATCTATTATCTGGTCAATTGTGAAACCCTCCGGGATAACAACGCGCACCGCTTCCCTCGCGGCGGCCTTTTTCCTGAATGTATAGACAAATTCGTCATAGTTCATATCAGAGGAAACAGGATAAGTGCCGGATTCAAACTCCCATTCGGCGTCTTTTTTTCTGTAATTTATATAAAAATTAAAAATTTTAGGGTATTTTATAAGTTTATTTTCATATAAAATCTGTGAAATCTGCTCTATGCTGACTTCTTCGGGAATAGTGACATTTGCCGCGACCGGTTCTTTTAAAAAGGCGAAAACATCGTTTGCTATCATTATCATATTATACGCCAGAATACCGGATATAATAATTACTCCCAGTATATAAAGCACAACTTTTAAAATACCGGACATAATAGAGCCGCTTCTTTTTGATTCGGCTTCGGCGTTTTTATTTCTGGCTTTGATTTTTTCTTTGTTTTCAGAGACTTTCATGTTGTTGTCATCATCTGACGGCGTTTTTTTTCTTCTGCTTGTGTTCTCCGGCTCAGAAAACCGCTGCCTGCTTGATTTTATGTCGCGTCCCGTATAATGATATGTCCCGTCGCTGTTTCTTGTCTGGGCAGATTTACCTGAGTTTTGATTATTAGAATTTCGCGTTTTCGCGTTTTTATCGCTTTTATTACTTTTATCAAATGTTCTTGTGTGACCGCTCTGAAATGCGTCGGTCATATTGGCTTCTCTTGCCGCTTGCGGGTTCTGGCCTGTTTGCCTTGGCGGTGTTGTTTCCGATTGATTAGATTGATTAAATTGATTGGAATGCTGAGAACGTTGGGAATTAGGCGGAGCGGGCCTTCTTGGAGCGACTATCGGATTTGCTCTTTGCTGCTGTTGCTGTTGTGGGGAACGAACAGGCCTGTTTTGGTTTATATTTTGCCTGTATCTGTCTGTCTGTTCTGAGGGCACAACGTTATTTCCCGGATTCGGCCGGGCCTGACGGGGCGGATTTTGCCCCGGTGGTATTTGACCCGCGTCACTGCTTTTATTATCCCGGTTATTTTTATTTTGTCTGTCCTGATTATTCAGAATATTCATAATATCCTGAATATCTTGAATATCATCGTTCTCGGTATTCTCGATATTTTTATTTTGTTTTTGATTTTGTCCTTGGTTTTCGTTTATATCTCTGTTCATTGAGATTTCACCTTTTTTTATTTTTATAAATAAATATTATCTTAACATGATTATTATATAAAAATATATATAATAAATATTATTATCGCGGCGAGAAAAGTCGGGGAGAAAAAAGATTTGGACAGTTTGACTATTATTGTGCCTCTGCGTTTATTCTCTGGGAGAACTACCGGGGAAGGCTCGTTGCCGTACGCTTTTTTATAATATATTCCCTCAAGATTATTTAAAACAAGATTGATAAAAATTATTAAAATAATAGAAATCAGAAATATAAAAATAACCCTGTTCTGCTCAAATTTTAGTACTCCCAGAAGTTTATCCAGTAAATATATGCTGCAAAAATTATATCCCGCGTGAAGTATCATTGCGTACAAAACAGAATTTGTGATTTTCGCCAGAATATAAAAAATTATTGCGGCGAAAAAATACGACGGGAAAAACTTCAGGGAAAAGTGAGACATAGCAAAAGCGGCAGAAGTAATAATAACCGCGCAGAAAGCTCCGTATTTTTCATATTCAGCCGAAAGCACCGCCCTGAAAAAAAGTTCTTCGCAGAATGCCGGCAGGATAACAAAAGAAATCAAAATTCCCATGTCATATACGGGATTTCCTCCGGTAAAAAACATAAACGGCAAAACGCTTTCGATATTTGCCGCCGGTCCGCCAAAATAAAACATCAGCGAATTAATCAAAACAGTCCCCGATATGAGAACAAGAAACATATATATAACCAACGCTATATATTTCGGCTTAGGCAAATCTAATTTAAGATTTTTTGAATATCCCGCGCCTTTGAGCTTGATATAAAAAACTGCGGGAAGCAAAAACGCGCATATATTTGATATTACGGCAAGTATGAAAAATTTATCGGGCTTGTATTTTATATTGTTTAAAGCGATAAAATCTATGTTTTCGTCTATTATTTGGTCAGATTGCAAGGATTGCCCGCCAACGGGTTCAGTATAAACAACATCGCTGTTAGTAAAAAATACGCTCTGGAATAAAATCAAAATAATCATTGCCGCAATCAACAGGCACGGAGCCGCTATATTATTCGATATATTCATAAAATATCAGCTCCTTTCTTTACAATTATGATTATATCACAACCACGCCTTTTTCTGTTATAACCACGTCAAGCTTAATATCATATTTCCCTTTCGGGAGCTTGTTTGCTTTAAACTCAGAATAGCATAATCCGATTTTAGTTCCCTCGAAAGTAGGCAGAAACCTGTCGTAATATCCTTTGCCGTACCCCATTCTGTAACCGTCCGGGTCATAAGACAGGCATGGGATAACGCAAACTGCGAGAGGGGGTCTTTTGCCGCCGGTAATATTTGAATTAAAAAAATCCCTGAAATCCGGATTGATATTGGGAGGCTCAAGTATATTATAGCTCCCGGAATATAATTCATCGGTTGAGTTTATCGTTTTAAACGACATAGTATTATCTGCCGGATTTGATACCGGGCAGGCGACAATTTTTTTATTTGTAAGGGAATGCTCAATTATTGACGAAGTAGAAATTTCGTCTTTTGTCGAAGCGTATATTAATATTATATCACAAAATCTGTACGATATCGAGCCCAGAAAAATATTCGATATTTTTCTGTCCCATTCTTCGCGTATTTCAGGGAGGATACTTCTCCGGTTTTCTAAAAGCTCAGCTCTTAAATCATTTTTTTGTTTGCGCAGTTCACACATATTAACCCTCATAAATTCAATAAAACTAAATAAAATCTAATAAAATAAAATCTGCTCCCCGATTTTTTTCGCTTCGTCCTCGCTTTTTAAAATCCTGACAAGCTCAAGCCCGAATTCAATCGAAACCCCGGCAGCCGCGGCAGTCGTAAAAATACCGTCCGTAATAACTTTCGCGTTTTCTTCAAGAACCGCGCCGCCCTCTGTAAGATAATGCCTAAACGACGGATAAGCCGTCGCTCTTATATTTTTCAAATAAGGACCAACCCTCGCCAAAATCGACGGAGCCGCGCAGATTGCCCCAATCGGGATCTGATGCATAAAACAGTGGCCAATAAACCATTTCACGCTTCCGGATTCATATAAATTCTCAACCCCGGTTCCGCCTCCGGGAAGAACGATCATATCCAATCCGTCTGACCCGGCTATACTTTCATGTATATCCGCAATAACTTCTATTCCGTGAGAACCGGTAACTTTTTTATCGTCTGTATTTTTGTCTCCGCCGACTTTGACTGTTATAACTTCAAGCCTCGCGCGTCTTAATATATCAATGGGCGCGACTGCTTCGCATTCTTCAAAGCCGTCCGCAAGAAAAACATATATCATAAAATTATCTCTCTCCTTAATTAATTTTATTTTTTATATATTCATAAACATATTAATATAAACAGGGATTTTAATACTATTAATTATATTTTTTATATCGTCAGTCAACGGCAAAATCATCGCCAGCGAAATATTTTGGCTGTCTGAACACGATATTGGAGGGATATTTATCTCGCAATTTATGTTGTCCCCCAAAGCTATAATAAAATCCGTGAGGAGTTTAATTGTTTCTTCATATTTTTTTTGCGTATTTTCTTTTATTTTACTGTACTCTGGGATTATTATATCATCAATATAATAAGTATTTTTATATTTTTTGTAAAAAACATAACAAAATTTTTCGACATTATTTTCAAAAACGGCAAAATGCGCCTCAATTTCGGGATTTTCATGAACATCTAAATAAGATTTTGCGCATTTGAAATAAAACAGCCTGTCTTTTAACGGAGCTAATTCCTGATTCAGAGTAAATTCAGCGTAAGAATTATATAACCAGTCAAAAATATCTATATCTGTTATATCTTTGTCTGTCAATCTAAATTCAGCCCCCTTTTGAAAGGAGGAGGCGGCAAAGCCGACGGGGGTTTGCACAATTATCTTTTTTGCCCCGTATATACTCTCAAACCCAAACTTTGAATAAAAATCAAATAGCTTTTGATTTTGACCCTGCGGGAATAAAAAAACCGCTTTAAGCCCCCTGTTTTTGCACAATTCGGCTGAATATTCTATAAGTTTTGACATATAGCCTTTATTTTGATATTCTTTTTTTGTAGCTGCCGCAAAAAGATATGCGCAATATCCCAAAATTTTTGTATTTGAATAAAATTCAAATTCTATAAGATACAGCACAGACGCTATTTTCCCGTTCTCTTCCAGAACAACAGGGACGTTATATTCGGGAATCATATAAGCGTCCAAAAAAGACGATATAAATTTTTCGTCGTCGCCAAACGCTTCGCCCCAAAGATTAATCAATTCTGTTCTGTGCGAAAAATCCGCAAGTGATATTTTACACATAATTTTATATCACCAACTCAAATAAATTCCTGCTTATTTCCTCTTCACTTTTCGGGACTAAATTTCCGTGTTCGTTCCTCCTGTAACAGACGATTCTTTCCCAGCCCAGATATTTTGCCGCATATAAACCGGCTTCATAGCTGTTTCTCAAATGCTCAGGGTCATTTTCGTGTATATCTTTTGTTGCCTGCGTCTTTTTTGCCCTTTCTTCTAACAGCGGCAGCGCGACGTCCGGGTGCATGTCAAATAAAACCGTCAGGTCAGGTTTGGGTATTTTTAATTTATTGAATTCATAATCGTAAAGCCAGTCTAAAAATTTATCCCATTCGGTTTTGGGAAGTTTGGATAACTGATGCACGGCGTTTGCCGTCGTATAACGGTTAGCGATAATAATAGCGTTTTCTTTGCCGTAAAATTCTCTCCATTTTGTCATATAAGATACATAACGGTCAGCGGCGTAAAACGACGATGCGGCGTAAGCGTTTACGCTGTTGGGGTTATTCCCCAACCCGCCGTACAAATATAATTTTACAAGAGACGAGCTCTCGCTCTCATAATCGGGAAATGTGAGATATAAAACTTCCTTTCCCGTTTCTCTGAGCTTTTGCTCGAGAATTTTTGCCTGAGTCGTTTTACCCGACGCGTCTATTCCGTCAAATGCGATAAGATAACCCATTTTTTTAATCCTTTTGATTTTATTTATTTAATTTTTGATTAAATTTTTATTTCCAAATAAAAAATAATTAATTTTGTAGATTTTATTTATATATTTGTTATAATTATACTATATTATATTATATAATAATGTCTGAACGCAAATATTAAGAAAATATTAAAAATTCAAAGAAATAAAGGAGAATATAATATGAACGGCAAGTTGCCAAAAAAATTTAATCCGGACAGGGTCGGCAAAGTGGATGATTTAAAGCAAATGTGGGAATGGAACAAAAAAACATACGGACCTCAAATTCATTTTTCATATAAAAAAGATAAATCAGTAGTCGATATTACATTCAATGAAATATATGATATTATCCAGAAAGCAGGGACGGCATTCTATAAAATAGGGGTTATGGGAGAAACTATAGCGATTCTTACCGAAACGCGCTACGAGTGGCTGGTTTCTTATATGGCGACGGTAAACGGCAACGGAATAGTAGTGCCGATGGACAGGGAACTTTCAGAAGAACAGATCCTGAATTTTCTGGAAAGGTCAAAAACTAAATGCGTGGTTTATTCGGGAGCGTTTGCCAAACTGATAGAAAACTACGCGAAGACTTCGGACAGACCGGAAAAAACGGCTGAAATCTTTGTGAATTTTGATCTGGAGCCGGAAAAAGAAGAATTACCAGAATATAAAGACTATAAAATATATTCTTTTGAAAATCTACTGAAAATCGGTGAAGATGCGCTAAAAGACGGCTGCGCGGATTTCACGGACGTTGTTATAGACAATGAAAAACCCTGCGCGTATCTGTTCACTTCGGGCACGACCGGGACAAGCAAAGCCGTTATGCTGTCGCATAAAAATATCGCGTCAAACGCTTATAACGCCGCGTGCTGCGCCTCTTTCGGTTTTAATGATGTTATGGTTGCGGTGCTTCCCATTCATCACTCTTACGAAACGACATGCACGTTTTTTGCTTCTTCAATGCTTGGGTCGCATATCTGCCAAAACGAGTCAATTAAAATGGTAATGCGCAATTTTCAGTTTTATAAACCGGACAAGCTCGCTCTCGTGCCTCTTTTCGTCGATAACATGGTCAAAAAAGTCTGGGACGAAATAGAGAAGAAAGGCAAAACCAAAACAGTTAAAACAGCTATAAAATTAAGCAACGCCCTGAGAAAAGTCGGGATCGATTTAAGAAAAAAGCTGTTTAAAGATATATTGGCAGCATTCGGCGGCAATTTAAACGCCATTATAGCCGGGGGCGCGCCGCTTAACCCGGAACACATAAAAACCATGGACGCATTCGGGATAAGCGTCTGGCAGGGCTACGGAATAACTGAATGCTCGCCGCTTGTGGCTGTAATGCCCGGAGATATGCATCTGAAAAAGAGCGAATCGGTGGGATACCCCGTTTTCCAGAATGAAGTTAAAATCGGCGAAAAAGACGAAAACGGCAACGGCGAGATTCTTGTAAAAGGCGATAACGTCATGCTCGGATATTTAGACAACGAAGAAGCCACTAAAGAAGTGTTCACAGAGGACGGGTTTTTCAAAACCGGAGATATAGGATATATCGACAAAGACGGATATGTATATATAACAGGCCGCAAGAAAAATATAATTATTTTAAGCAACGGCAAAAATATCTATCCGGAAGAAATAGAAGAATATTTAATGAAAATCGAAGGCTTAAAAGAGTGCGCCGTAATCGGCCGTAAAAAAGAAACCGGTGAAGATAATATCACGGCTCTTATTTTCCCGGATCTGGAACTCGAAAAATTCGCAGGCAAAGAATTTAAAGAAATCGAAGCATATATGAAAGAAGAAGTTAATAACGTCAACAAAGAACTGCCTGTATTTAAACAGATAACAGAAGTCGAAGTCCGCGAGGTTGAGTTTGAAAAGACTACGACTAAAAAGATTATGAGATATAAATTAAAATAAAATTATAAATATTTTTTAAAACAAAACGAAAAAATATAAAAGGAGCGGAAATCATGTTTGAAAAGATAAAAAAGCTTCTCGTCGAGCAAATGGGAATAGACGAAAAACTTATAATCCCCGAGGCAAAACTTATAGCTGATCTTGAACTGAATTCTATTGAACTCGCGGAATTTATCCTGACATGCGAAGAAGAATTTGAAATCTCGATAAAAGACGAAGATTTAAAAAAACTTGTGTGCGTCAGCGATATTGTCGAATATATAGAAAATTTATAGAATTAATTTATTAGATATAAATATATAAATGCGTAATTTTATCAAGCGCGGAGCGTAAATCTCCGCGCCTATAAATAGTCTACGAAATTAGATTTAGTTTATATCAAAGGAAGAAAATTTATGATTTCAATTTTAATGCTGTTATTAATAATTATATATATTTTTATTTTTGTGGCTATAGCTATAGAAATTTTGTTAATTTATTTATTTAAAATATTAATCGGCAAATATATAGATATTTCTTCAATAAAAATTACTGATATAATAAAGTTAAAATATTATTCGATTTTAATAGGAACGAGTACAGGATTTATAATCGCGATTTTAATAGCAATTTTTTTGCCTAATATGTTCAATTTTAGTAGTGGAAAATTATTTGGGTATATTGTAAGTATAAGTACTATAGCTTTTTGCTGTGTTGATACTATTTTTACAATTAAATTTATTTTTGAAAAAAATTCGTTTCGTATAATTTTAACAGCTTTTTTTATTGCTACATACAGCATAATACTTTATTTATTACAGCCTTCAATAATGTAATCAAATTTTTATTTAAACAAGTCTGCCAAAAGCTCAAGGATTTTAAATCTTATCACATATTTACTGCCTTTGTCTTTTTTCAGAATATTTATCTGATCGTTTGAATATCCCGCGACTGCAAGCTCGTCCTCTATTTTTGAGCCTGAAAGGCAAAGCGGGGGAAATAATACGCACCACCAGTTTTTGCCGTCGCCTTCGCCTATGATTATTCTCAGCGAATTGTATTTCCCCGACGGGAAAATATAATCTTCGCCGCTTGAATCCGTATATATTTTTTCGGGATATACTTCTCTTGAAAGCGTCGTTTTAACGCTATAATCATAATCTTTTTGTTTTTGATTTATAAAATCTTTTATTTTAAGTTCTATATATTCTAAATTATCCTGTATTTTTTCGCCGGCTTCTTCTGCGTTTTTGCAGTCTTGCGTGAGTTCGTCTATATCACTGAGTATGTAGTCTCTCACTTCAAGTTTTAAATTCTGGTCGTCTTTACTGTCTGAATTGGCGAGCACATGCAAACGGATTAAACTATCATAGATTTTATGCTCGCCGTTTACCGGCATAAACGCGCAAAAACAGGAAGTAATCAAAATACATGCGCAAAAGACAGCGGCTATATTTACTATTTTCCCTGAATTGTTTAAATCTTTTATTTTGCCAATAATATTTTTCATAAAATTCAATTCCCAATTCCCGATTCCCAAATCGCAATAAGCAATAATTTATTTTTATTTATTGGAATTATTGGCCGTTTTTGGATTTTTTATACAAACATGCGAACAAAATAAAATTTTATAAGTATAACTATATAATAACATAATATTAAATTATTTAAATCGAGGTTATTTTATGAAAAACGTAAAAAAATATAAAAATCTATATGCTTTAATTGTTCTTGTTTTATAGTTAAATAAGTTTAAAAGAGTCTGAAATAGCAAGGTCGAGAGAATCGAATTGAGAAATGACTTTTTTGAGCCTGCGTTTAAGCCAAGACCAAAAATTCTCAATGAGATTGAGTTCAGG
>Ga0082212_10000089_pt1 | contig 131164 bp, 128 predicted proteins | sample TergutNt197P3_FD_71548 | JGI IMG/M metagenome (GOLD analysis project Ga0082212, IMG submission 71548) | Neocapritermes taracua P3 segment gut microbial communities from Petit-Saut dam, French Guiana - Nt197 P3 | ecosystem: Host-associated > Arthropoda: Insects > Digestive system > Gut ... | reverse complement strand
CTTTTCGCGGGTGTGTTCCTGCGGCTTGGGCTCCAAGCTATCAACTTCCTCTCCAATGATGGACGAAACGAGCAGTTTCGCTACCGTGTTGTCCTCCATCATGTATTTGAACACTGTGTCGTAGATGGGATTCGCTATAATCATGACGCTGTTTTTTTTGCAAAGTAAAGCATTTTTACGGAAATGGAGAAATAATAGTAAAAAAACTTACCGACGATATGCAAAATAAATTTCATTACTTGTTCCGTCTTTCCGAATTACTGGAAACGGAACTATACAAAAGCGCTGGAATATTATTTATCGGCTTTGCAATATCAGGAACAGAACGGGAGCAGGGCAGGTATGGTACGATCTCGTCCCAAAGCCATGTGGAACTCATCCTGCACCTGCTTGACTGGGCGAGGATGCAGTCGGGGCGGACGGTCTGCAAGCCCGAAAAGTTCTTCATGGCCGCCCGGCTGAGCTACGACATCCAGCAGGTTCTGGTTTGAATTGTAAACTGTCAGACCACCCCGTCGAACAGCGTGTTTTTTTCATTACCACCTGACGGTCATCGTAACAGCAATGTTGGAGGTTGTCCATGCAGGCGAGGTTGAAAGTAGCTTTTCAACTTCTTTTCTGGCGTCGTCGCATGTGTATTTTCTATATTTGATGTTTGTGGGTTTACCTGTCCCGTCAATGAAAAACGATACTTTTACGGAGGCTTTTCTGCTGCCACAGACGCTGTTGTCTGCCTTCTGCCGACAATATGCCTGAAATTCCTTTTCACCAAACGGTTTTTGACTTTCATCTTCGTCGGCGATGGGCGCTGAACGGCTTCGGCCGACTTGGCGTACGTCTTTTCTTTGTGCAGTAACCCCATTCGCCTGTTCGACCAATTCGGCGTTTGCAGCTGCTAACACCTCGTTTTGAGCCGCTTCGGCTGCGATCGTGCCATCTTCTTTTTCTGAAAAGTCTTCCGCCTGATGTTCCGTTATGGGCCCTGCTTTTACCTTCAGATTGCTTTCGTTTGTATCCGGAGCGGGGGCTTTTGCCTGCATGGCAGGTTTCGGGGGTGTTACGGCAGCAGGCTCTTCGGCTTTTGCCAACATCTCCCGCGTTGATTCCGTTGCTTCATCCATCACGGACGACTGCGGAATATCCGGCATCTCCCTGTTTGTTTCATGGGATTGGTACATCACGATGTCGTTTCTTTCAAACAGGAAATAAGCAGTGCCAATCCCTGTCAGTAGCAGGATGGATGCGGCAACCGACCCATAGAAAAACAGTCTTTTTCTATTTTTTTGAACAGCAGCCGGTTGGGCCGCATGTTGGGATTCATGCAGCACGGACGAAGGGCTGTCAAGTGGAAACGATGGCAAGACGGCAGGATTGGCGAACCGTTTTTCAAGCCGTTCAATAACTTCTGCATGGTTGCCCTGCACGGCATCAAAGCCTTCCAGCGCATCCTGCAGGAACGGATCACGCATCGCTTCGCGCTCTAACCGGTTGGCTTCCTTGCCGTGCCTGCTGCCTTGTATGTATTCCTTGAGTTGCATAATCAACTTTTTACTATTTTCAAAATACAATTCTTGAGGTTTCGCTTACCGTTTTGTATGTAACTCTTCACCTTGCTCAATGCAATTCCGGTCGTTTCAACAATTTCGGCATACGAACACTCATCAAAAAAGAACTGAACAACACATTGCCGCTGCGCTTCCGGAAGCGTTTCAAGGCAATAATTGAGCGCCTCTTCCTTTTCTTTGTCATCGGCAACATCTATAAGATGCTCAAACTCGCCGGAATCCATAACCGTCAGGTCAATTTCTTCAAAGTCCCTGTTCTTTTCTTTCCGCAGAACTTGCAGACAGTGATTTTTAGCAAGACTGTAAAGCCATGTTTTGAAGTTCGATACCTGATAGTTTCGCGTTTTATGAAACAACTCTTCATAGATATTCATAACGGCGTCTTCCGCATCTTCCGTTTGTTGCAGGTATTTCAAACAGATTCCATAGACCATTGGAATGTAACGGGAATACAATTGTCCTAAAAATTCCTGATTGGCCGTTTGAACGAATTGTATTAGCAACTCATTATCACTACTTTGCGTGTATGGTACTCTTGTTTTCAATCGCAGCATTTTAAAAAAATTATTGCAAAAATAAAAAACTTTTATGGAATTTCTTCTTTTCGGGCATCCATTGGGAAAAGATTTTTATTTACAACTTAATTTTTTTGACTTATGAAAACGATAATTTTTAATGCAATCTTTGGATTTGCCGTATTATTTGCCTTCGGGATGACGAACAAACAGTCTGAAATTTTGACTGTTACCGGAACAGTGACTGACGCTGACACGAAAATGCCGCTCATCGGCGTGTCGGTCGTGGAAAAAAGAACGAACAACGGGACTGTGACCGATGTGAACGGGAACTTTTCAATTCGGGTTGAAAAGGGTAAAACACTTGTGTTTTCATATACCGGCTATGCCACGCAGGAGAAAAAAATCACAAAAAACGCAATTCAGGTAGCGCTAATGCCTGATGCCACGACCTTAGAAGAAGCAGAGGCAACAGGAAAGGACGTGCAAAAGCGAGTACCTTCCAGGGGTTTGGCCATGAAGCCAAGCGCCATGTCCGACATGTCGTACGCCCCTGCCGCTCCTTCCTATTCGTATGATTCCGAGCATAGTGAAACATACAGCTCGTTTGCCGAAAACCGCTTCAAGGAGGCCCAATCCGACCCGCTCTCTACTTTCTCGCTTGATGTGGATGTAGCCTCCTATAGTAATGTACGCAGGATGATCAACCAGGGGAAAAAACCGGAAAAGGATGCCGTACGCGTCGAGCAACTGATTAACTATTTTACGTATGATTATCCGAAACCGACAGGCGTTCATCCGGTTCATGTCCTGACAGAAACGCAGCCCTGCCCCTGGAACAAGGCACATACGCTGGTACGTATCGGCGTGAAGGCAAAAGAAATACCGTCAGCGGATATTCCGGCGTCGAACTTTGTATTCCTGATTGACGTTTCGGGGTCGATGTTCAGCCCTAACCGCCTGCCGTTAGTCAAATCATCGCTGAAATTACTGACCAACAATTTACGGGATAACGACCGCGTGTCGATCGTCGTTTATGCAGGCGCTGCCGGCGAGGTGTTGCCTTCGACGACGGGCGCCGACAAACAGAAGATTTTTGAAGCGCTCGATGCATTGGAGGCGGGAGGCTCTACTGCTGGGGGGGCAGGTATCGAACTGGCATACAAGGTCGCGCAAAAGAATTTCATCAAGGGCGGCAACAACCGGATCATACTGTGTACCGACGGGGATTTCAATGTGGGCGTTTCGTCAGAAAAAGGATTGGAAAGCATGATAGAAGAAAAACGCAAGACAGGCGTTTACCTGACGGTTTTAGGTTATGGAATGGGCAATTACAAGGACAGCAAACTGCAGGTACTGTCGCAAAAGGGAAACGGCAATCATGCTTATATTGACAATCTTCAGGAAGCCAACCGCGTACTGGTACAGGAATTTGGTTCTACGATGTACGCCGTGGCAAAGGACGTAAAGATGCAGGTGGAGTTCAATCCGGCGTACGTAAGCGCATATCGTTTAGTTGGTTATGAAAGCAGGCTGCTCAATAGGGAAGATTTTAACGACGATACGAAAGATGCCGGCGAGCTGGGCGCCGGTCATACCGTGACTGCCTTTTATGAAATAATTCCAGTGGGCGTCAAGAATCCTTACGGCAGCGTCGACGGCCTGAAATATCAATCGACACCCGCTCCTGCATCGGCACCGGGTGTGAAAAACAACGAGATGATGACCGTCAAGTTACGGTATAAACCGCTTGACAGCGACAATAGCCTGAAAATGGAAATTCCGGTCATGGTAAACGATAAAAACAAAGCGCCCAGCGCCGATTTTCAGTTTGCCTCGGCCGTTGCCATGTTCGGCCAGTTGTTGCGCAATTCCGACTTCAAGGGTGAATCCACGTACGACGAAGTAGTAGCCTTAGCCCGCAAGGGATTCGGCGAAGACAAACAGGGATACAGGCATGAGTTCGTCCGTTTGGCTGAGGTCGCGAAGCAACTGACGCCGGAATAATAAATAGTTAATGACTAACAGTTACAATAAAACACGGATTTTTAAGTTTTTCTTAAAAAATGGACATGCATTGTAATCAAACAGTCGGGAAAAAAGCCCCTGCCCCCCCCCGATCGGGGGGGGTGGGCGAAGCTAAATTGAATATTGTATCCCTCAACATTCCGTGGCCGGCAAATTATGGCGGCGTGATTGATATATACTATAAAATCAGGGCCTTGCATGATTGCGGCGTAAAAGTCGTCTTGCACTGTTTTGAATATGAGAGACCCCGTGCCAAAGAACTGGAACTTGTGTGCGATGAAGTATTTTATTACCGGCGCCGCACCGGTCTGCTTTCAAATCTCACAATCCTTCCGTATAATGTGTATAGCCGTAAAGATAAACGACTGATTGACAACTTGCTGAAAAATGACCATCCGATTCTGTTCGAGGGATTGCATACCTGTTACTACCTGAATGACAGCAGGCTGCAGGGACGTTTCAAAATATTCCGCGCATGTAATATCGAGCATGACTATTATCGTGCGACAGGTAAAGCCGAACAAAACATCCTGAAGAAATGTTTTTTACATGTCGAAGCGCTACGTTTCAAACGGTTTCAGAAGCGGGTAGGGGATGCGGATTTACTGTTAGCCGTTTCAAAAACCGATACGGCCTATCTGCAAAAAGTGTTTCCACAAAAGACAGTGGCGTTCGTCCCCTGTTTTCACGGGAATAATGAGATCACATCGACGGCGGGGCAGTCGGATTTTTTATTATACCACGGAAAGCTATCCGTGAAGGAAAACGAGAAGGCAGCGCTGTATCTGACGGAAAATATATTCTGTAAAATGGCGCCGGTTCGTTGTGTCATTGCTGGAATGAATCCTACGGGCCGCCTGCTGAAAGCAGTCTCCCGTTACGACAACATTACCGTTGAGGCCAATCCTTCGGTCGAGCGAATCAACGAACTGATTCAAACGGCACAAATCAACCTGTTGGTGACTTTTCAAGATACGGGCTTGAAGTTAAAACTGTTGAACAGCCTGTTTTCGGGTCGCCATGTGGTAGTCAACCCGATGATGCTTGCAGGCAGCGGGCTGGATGCGCTTTGCCTGGTTGCCGATATGTCGGAAAAGATGGTTGAGCTGTGTCGCAAACAAATGGAAATACCTTTTTCGCCAGACGTGCTCGAAAAACGGCGTAAACTGTTGTTCCCTGATTTTTCAAATGGTTTTCAAGCGAAAAGGTTAATTGAAATGATCGATTTTCAAGAAATTGACTTTTCGGCGTCGAAAGCATGAATTACGAAAAGAAATAAAGCCGGCTAATGATTACTGCATCTATTGTCATCTACAACTCACCCGTGAAGGATTTGCAAACGGTTCTATCCTGTGTGGCCAACAGCATTGTGCGTACGATCTATGTGATCGATAATGCGCCCGATGCAAGCCTGAAAGCATGGGTGTCGGGCTTATCCGAAAAAGTCGTATATATTCAGGGGCAGGGAAATGTTGGATTTGGTAGGGCACATAATAGGGCCATGCGTGAAGCAATCGGGCAAGGCGCGACCTATCATTTGGCGCTCAATCCGGATATTTCGTTTCGGGAAGGCGTAATTGAGGCTTTGGCTGCATTTATGGACAAGAATCCCGACGTCGGACAGGTTATTCCCAAAATTGTGTTTCCCAATGGCGCAACACAATACGTTTGCAAACTGATACCCACGCCATTAGATTTATTACTTAGGCGCTTCGTGCCGACTAGGATGAACGAAAGGCGGACAAACAGGTTTGAATTGAGATTTTCGGGGTACAACAAACTCATGAACGCGCCTTACCATCATGGCTGTTTCATGTTTTTCAGGGTTTCGGCACTCAAAGAAATCGGCCTCTTCGACGAGCGTTTTTTCATGTATCCCGAAGACATCGACCTGACGCGGCGCATGCACGAAAAACATGCGACGATGTTCTATCCCGATGTGGAAGCGGTACACAAACATGCTGCCGCATCGCGCAAGAACATGAAAATGTTCCTCATCCATACGGTAAACATGATTCGCTACTTTAACAAATGGGGGTGGTTTTTCGACAAGCAACGTCGAACAATCAATCAACAGGTTTTAAAAGAGTTAGAAGAAAAATAGCAAAATTATTTTGCAGTTTTAAATTTATTTTTCTACTTTTGCACCCGCAAAACGACAACGGATGTTATCCGCTAATTTTGCGAATTGTCGCGAATTTGTTTCGGAACACGACGAGATGTTGCTGTTGTAATTATTCGGGGTGTAGCGCAGTCCGGTTAGCGCACCTGCTTTGGGAGCAGGGGGTCACAGGTTCGAATCCTGTTACCCCGACGGTTGAAAATCAAGGACTTACATAGAGAAATGTAAGTCCTTGATTTTTCCTGTTTTCATGCAATTTTCAAATCATTTTTGTTTCTATACCCGTGCCTCCCATCCGGGCTCATAACTGCGGCTCCAGTAGCCCTGCGCCTCGCTGTCGTTGATGATGTGCCCGTCGGAAGGGTTGATGTTGAGCGTCCGTCCCGTCCGCAACGAGATATTCGCCAACTGCATCAACAGGGTACATTTATGGCCGCCTTCCACCGTTGTGTACAGTTTTTCGCCCTTCCTGATCCCTTCGATAAAGTTGACGAGATGAATGGCATCCAAGTTTTGTCCCGGACCGATCGTACCCAGCGACTGGCTTTGCCGATCGCTTTTGACATCCTTGATCAATGCGTTCTTCTTATCGAAAATTTGATATTCATTGCCGCTGCCGATGAACAGGCTACCGCCGTCTCCATAGAAAAACACGCCAACGGAATGATTCTCGATCAGTTTTGCGTTTGCGCTATGTCCTTCCCACATCAAGGAGGCCCCATTGCCAAATTCAATATTGACCACTTGGGTGTCGGGCGTCTCCCAGTCGTCATCATAATAGTACCTTCCGCCTAACGAACTGACTTTGGTCGGATATTTCAGGTTCATGCCCCAGCACAACAAGTCGAGCATGTGCGTGCCGTTATTGAGCGTTTCGGCAGTGCCCCAATGCCAGAACCAGTGCCAATTGTAATGCACGATATTGTCTTTATATGCTTTTCGGGGCGCCGGCCCTTGCCAAAGATCCCAGTCCAACCATTCAGGAACGGCAGCTATTTTACCGATACCAATAGGCGGACGGTTGTTCACATACCAGCTCTTGCCGTAATGCACTCTCCCGATGACGCCATCGTTTAGTTCCTGAACTGCTTCGATCAGTCGCGGCCACGAACGGCGCTGCGTCCCTATCTGCACTACCTTGCCGTATTTTGCGGCCGCTTCCATCAGCATTTCGCCTTCACGCGGACAATAACTCACCGGTTTTTCGAGGTATACATGCTTTCCAGCCTGCAACGCAAGCAAGGCGGCAGGGGTATGCCAATGGTCGGGCATCGCAATCGCAACAGCATCAACCTGTTTGTCTTCAAGAACCTTACGCAGATCGCGTTCTCCCTTGGGCTTTCGCGTCTGCTCTTTCTCTACGTTGGCAATACACTTCTCGATCGCCCGTTTGTCAACATCACAGATGGTGACAATCTCACAATTGGCTTGCTTCGCAAAATTTGTCGCTAAGGCATTCCCCCGGCTGTTCACGCCTATGATTGCCATGTTGACCGTATCGTTCGCCCCGATAACGCGGCTGTTTCCGGCGATTCCAATCTCCGGAACAATTCCTCCAAAAGTCAATCCCAACGCACCAGCGCCGGCTTGCCTGATAAAATCTCTTCTTGTGCTCATACTGCTCATTTTATTATTGGTTATATTTCAGTTTACCTCTCTCTGATTGCAAAAGAACGCAAAAATCTGCGCTTTTGGGCGGCTAATATACGAATTATTTTGATGAAAGAATGTTTTGGAAGATTTTTTTTGTGATTTCTCCTAACTTGCGTTATCTTTGCACCGTTAATTTTTAATGGAAGTTATGGCCAAAAAACGTACAAAAGTCAGGAAGTCAAGGCAGAAAAATCATTTTTTCGAATCCGTAAAGCTATTTGCATCAAACAAGCAGGTGCATTTTATCGTTGGATTGCTGATATGTTTTTTTACAATTTATGTGAGCGTCGCCGTCGTGTCGTTTTTCTTCACGGGCGCTTCCGACCAAAGCATCGTCCAGAATACTCCAATCAACGAAATCCCCCCGAAAAAGGATGCCGTCAATAATTGGGCTGGCCTGCGCGGCGCCTATCTGGCCGATGTCATCGTCAACCGCTGGTTCGGTATCGCCTCTTTGTTTATGGTCTTTTTTATGGGCGCGGTTGGCATCAAATGGATGAAGTTATTTAAGGTACATCTTTTTAAACTTTTTATTATCTGTTCTTTACTGACCATTTGGGGATCACTGCTGCTGACGGTTATCTTTAGCTGGATGGGCGACCCGTTCTTTTACCCCGGCGGGAAGCACGGGCAAATGCTTGCCGAACTGCTTACTGCAAACATAGGATTCCCCGGACTGTTGCTGGTTTTGTTGACCGGCCTGATTCTAATCGCCGTCTTAATCAGCAGCAAGGCAGTCCCGATCCTGATGTCCGTTTTTTCTTTTGGAACTAATAAATCAACCTCGACAGGTACTGTCGAGGTTGATGAAGCGTTGGACGACCATGCGCGTGATCATACGACCCCAGATGGGATAACCGAGAAAAAAGTCCCCTGGTGGCGATCCATCTTTCAGAAACCAAGGCCGGAAAAAGACGATGACGACAAAGACGATGACGATGACGAAGACGAAGACGAAGACGATGACGATGAAGACGATAAAAAAGCGGAAAAAGCAGAAAAAGCGGAAAAAGCGGAAAAAGCGGAAAAAACGGATGTAGACAAAAAAGCGGGAGAAGAAGCCAGCAATGAACCGACGTTGAAAATCAATCACCCACCGAACGAAAGGGAAAAACAATTACCTGCGATCGAAGATGAGCCATTTGTCGTCAAAGTAGCCAAAGGCGATGCCGAACCGTTTGACGTGAAACAGCTCGGCGTCTATAATCCACGACTTGACTTGTCGCGGTACAAGTTCCCCGATATTAGTTTCCTCAAAAAATATGATCAATCTGAATATCAGCTTGATATGGAGGAGCAAAATGAAAACAAGAAAAAAATAATCGAAACGTTGGGGTATTTTCGAATAAGTATCATTTCCATTACAGCAACGGTTGGCCCAACGATTACATTGTATGAAGTGGTGCAGGACCCGCGCATCCGCCTGTCGAAAATTCGTAGTCTGGAAGACGACATCGCCCAACGGCTCTCGGCTATTGGCATTCGTATCATTGCTCCCATACCGGGAAAAAATACGATTGGTTTCGAAATTCCCAACAAAAAGCCTCAAATCGTTTCGATGGAATCGGTCATTGCATCGCGGAAGTTCTGCGAATCGACCTACGAATTGCCGATAGCGCTCGGTCGTACCATCACAAACGATCTTTTTATGTTCGACCTGGCAAAAATGCCCCACCTGCTGGTTGCCGGCGCTACCGGACAAGGCAAGTCGGTCGGATTGAACGTGATCATCACTTCCCTGCTGTACAAAAAACATCCGGCTGAATTAAAATTAGTGCTGATCGACCCCAAAATTGTGGAGTTTAACATCTATGAAAAAATCGAACGGCACTACTTGGCCAAAATAGCGGATATGGATCGCGCCATCATCACAAAGAACGAAAATGTGATCAAAACGCTTAAATCGCTCTGTATAGAAATGGATAACCGATATCATCTGCTGGAGGAAGCGGACGTACGCAACATTTCCGAATATAACGACAAGTTTATCAAACGAAAACTGAATCCGGAAAAAGGACATAAATATTTACCTTACATCGTTTTAATCATCGATGAATTTGGCGAACTGATCATGACTGCCGGGAAAGAAATCGAACTGCCTATTGCACGCATCACGCAAAAAGCACGGGCAGTCGGCATGCACATGATTATCGCGACACAACGCCCGTCGGTCAATGTCATCACAGGAACGATAAAAGCCAATTTCCCAGCACGTATTGCCTTTAGGGTATCTCAAATGAACGATTCGCGCACAATCATCGATTCGCCCGGGGCTAACAAGCTGGTAGGGCACGGCGACTTGCTGTTTTCTTCGCCTTCGCAAGGAGGTGACTTGAAACGGGTGCAATGTGCACTAATCGGAACGGAAGAAGTTGAAAAAATGGTCTCGTTTATTGGCGATCAAATAGGATTCGAAAAGCCTTACGAGTTGCCTGAGCCAACGGATGAAAATCTGGAAGGTGGAAGCGGCGCCATCGACCTCTCCCGACGCGACCAACTGTTCGACGAGATAGCCCGCTACGTTGTCACAAGTCAACAAGGCACCACATCGCACATACAACGCAGATTCAATCTCGGATATAACCGCGCAGGAAGGTTGATGGACCAATTTGAGGAAGCTGGCATCGTCACCGCCTCGGATGGCAGCAAAGGGCGACAGGTGCTTATTTCCGACTTGAATACCCTGGAGCAAATCCTGAATCGTTTACAAGGGTAGGTTTTAGTTTTTCAGGTTTTAGTCATTTATATTTTTTTACATGAAACGTTTTTTTTTGTTTTTCATCAGTTTTTTGATTTTCAACGGATTACAGGCTCAATCAGGCGACGCAGGCGCGATCATCGAAAAGACTTCGCAGATTTATGACGGGTGGGAAGGAATGTACGTGCGGTTTACCGCCCAACTCCGTGGCGAGTTGAACGGCATGGCCGAGCGCTTTGAAGGTACGATAAAAATGAAAAAGAATAAATTCGTACTGTCCACGCCGGATATGACGATCTGGTTCGACGGAACAACGCAATGGACCTACATCGAACGCATTGAAGAAGTCAATGTCCATACGCCCTCCGATGATGAAGTACGCTACTTGAATCCGATGATCCTTTTACGGGATTATCAAAAAGATTTCAATGTGTCGTGTACCGGCGAGAGTACATCCGTCCATGCTAAAATGGCTTACGACTTGACATTCACGCCCAAAAAGAAAAATGACATAGAAAAAATGGTCGTGCAAATAGAAAAAAGTACCTGTTTGCCGACAAAACTTGTTGTCACGATGCGCAACCAAACCCTTAGCACCGTGATCAACGAGATGAATGACATGCCCTTGGACGACGGGATTTTTACGTTTCCAAAATCTTCCTATCCAAATGCAGAAATAATTGATTTGAGATGAGATGACTAAGAATCAAAACTGGTACATCCTGTATACCTTGCCCCGTTTCGAAAAACGTGTGAAAGACCAGCTTGAGGGGGGTGGGGTAGACTGTTTTCTGCCGCTTCACCGCTGTCCCAGGGTATGGTCGGACCGCGTCAAGATGGTCGACCTGCCCCTTTTTAATTCCTATATCTTTGTCAGATGCAGGGAATACGAAGTCATGCCGCTGATCCACGTAAACGGCGTGGTCAAGGTTGTCTTTTATAACGGCCGACCGGCTATCGTCCGCCAGTCGGAGATCGATGCCATCCGGCAATTTATCGAAGAGGCCAAGGAAAAAACGCTGTGTACCGGCGACGAAGTACAAATCCTCACCGGATTAATGAAGAAGAGATTCGGCAAGATAATAAGGATAAAGAAAAAATATATTATGCTTCATGTCGAACAATTGGCGGCAACCGTCTGCGTCAATATCGAAAGCATCGTCCCGCTGAAAAAAATAGAGAAGTAGAGACGGATATGACCCGTCTCTACTTTGCTTTTTCAAAAAAAGGAAGATACTCCGGACGCTCCTGCAGTACCTTGCTCAACTCAATATGCAACGTTGCCTCCTCACTGAGTGTTTTGGATACGCTGTTCGTGGCGCTGAAGTGCCAGGTTAGTAAAATGGCCTTCTTTTTTAACGCCTTCAATTTGTTGAGTAACATCTCGTGATCGCCGTCGCCGGTAAAGATCACTACGATATCCAAACTGTGAGCAATGGAACTTTCGTAGGTCTCCAAAGCAAACCAAACATCAATACCCTTTTCGATATCAACCTGCTCGCCATATTCATTTTCGACGGTACGAAGATGCTTGTAATGAAACACGACATCCTCCTTTATCAGCCAGTCTTCAAATTTTCTCTCCTCTTCGAGCAAATGCCTGTTGATGGCGTCTTCGGTTTTGTATCGGCCACGAAAATAATGCCTTTCAGTAATATGGCAGTCGGATTCAACAAGCTGATAATGGTCGGCAAGATACTTGAGACAGAACTTCATCAATTTTTTTACGTGAAGTTTATATCCGTTCCTTCCCGCATCAAAAAATACCTTCGCATAATATCCGCCATCAATAAAGAGTCCGATGGAAATATTGCTTAACATTTCAATAGTTTGATGGGTGAAGTTGGAAATACGCTTTGGGATGGGAACAGACAGGGCATACCTCCGGGGCTTTTTTCCCGATGACAATATGTCCGCAATTATCACACTGCCAAATCCGGTCTTCATCACGCGAAAAAATCAGTCCGTCATTGATGTTGGCCAATAACTTGCGATAACGTTCTTCGTGCGCTTTTTCTACTTGGGCAACACCATCGAACAGGGCGGCGATTTTGTCGAAGCCCTCTTCCCTTGCCGTCGCTGCAAATCCAGCATACATGTCGGTCCATTCGTAATTTTCGCCTGTAGCCGCATCCAGCAAGTTTAGCGTAGTAGCAGGAACCTCGTTGTCGTGCAGTAACTTAAACCATATCTTTGCGTGCTCTTTTTCATTACGGGCCGTCTCTTCAAAGATGTTTCCAATTTGCACATATCCGTCTTTTTTCGCTTTCGATGCGAAATACAGATACTTCGTGTGCGCCTGCGATTCGCCTGCAAAGGCAGTTTGCAGGTTCTCTTCTGTTTTTGTGCCTTTTAATGGGTTCATAATTCACTTGTTTTAATGATTAATATAAAAGTGTTACATTTTTATTGTAGGGGCAAGGCATGCCTTGCCCCTACAACGTTTTTTTACTTCCATTCCTGGGCCAGCATCCGCTGATAGCTCCTGTAACGCCATTTGGCATTGTCTTCGGCTGCCTGGAACAGTTCGGCTGCTTCGGCAGGATACTGCTTGGCAACGGACGAGAAGCGTACTTCGCCTTTCAGGAAGTCTTTGAACTTATCCCATTGCGGCTCCTTGCTGTCCAATGTAAACGGATTCTTGCCTTCGGCTGCCAGGTCGGGATTGTAACGCCACAATTGCCAGTAACCGCAGGCAACCGCATCTTTTTCTTCCTGCTGGCTCTTGCCCATACCGCCTTTCAGGCCGTGATTGATACAGGGCGCATAAGCGATGATCACCGAAGGTCCGTTGTAGGCCTCGGCTTCGCGGATGGCTTTCAACGTCTGTGCCTGATCGGCTCCCATCGCAATCTGAGCAACATATACATATCCGTAAGTGGTGGCAATCATACCCAGGTCTTTTTTGCGGATGCGTTTGCCGGCTGCTGCAAACTTGGCGATTGCGCCGACCGGCGTCGCCTTGGAGGCCTGACCGCCAGTGTTTGAATATACCTCGGTGTCCAATACCAAGATATTTACATTCTCGCCGGATGCGATGACATGGTCGAGACCGCCGTAACCAATGTCGTACGACGCGCCGTCGCCGCCAATAATCCATTGCGAACGCTTCAGCAGGTAATGGCTCAGTTCGGCTATCTGCTTGCAGAAATTGCATTTGTCGGCATTGCCCTTCACTAATTCCGTGATCTGCGGCGCCAGTTCCTTCGTCTTTTCCGCATCGTTCATGTTGTCGATCCATTCCTGAAACAATCCGGTCGTAGCCGACGGACAATCGATGGCAATCGCTTCACTCATCAACTTCTTGATCCGTTCGCGAATCTTGCGGTTGGCCAACTCCATGCCCATGCCATATTCGCAGAAGTCCTCGAACAGCGAGTTGGCCCATGCCGGACCCTGTCCATTTTCGTTCTTCCGATAGGGAGTTGAAGGGATGGATCCCGAATAGATGGAAGTACAGCCGGTCGCGTTCGACGCCATGATACGGTCGCCAAACAACTGGCTGATCAACTTCAGGTAGGGCGTTTCGCCGCATCCCGAGCAGGCGCCCGAAAATTCAAACAGCGGGGTGGCAAACTGTGAGTTCTTGACGTTCGATTTAATATCAACGAGATGCTGCTTGGTCTTAACATTCGCGATGCAATAATCCCAGTTTTTCTGTTCATCAAGTTGCGTTTCGATCGGCGTCATCGACAAAGCGTTATTGCCTTTGAAGCCCGGACAGATATCCGCGCAGTTGCCGCATCCCATACAGTCGAGCACGTCGACCTGCATACGGAAAGCCATGCCCTTCATCGCGGCGGGCGCTTTTACTTCCAGCGTGTCGAAACCGGCGCCTGCTTTTTCCGCTTCGTTCATGACGAACGGACGGATGGCAGCGTGCGGGCAGATATAGGCGCACTGGTTGCACTGGATACAGTTGTCTTTGTTCCAGACGGGAACCATAGATGCGACACCCCGTTTTTCGTATTGCGACGTACCCGGCATCCAGGTGCCGTCTTCGCTGTTCATAAAGGATGATACCGGAAGCAAGTCGCCGGTCTGCGCATTGATGGGGTGTACAAGTTCGTTGACAAAGGCAGGGTGGTTATTATTGGCTACAGGATCAGTGTCCATAAGTCCTGCCCATTCGGGATCGACGGCAAGTTGTTTGTATTCGCCGCCACGGTCGACTGCCGCATTGTTCTTGTTGACAATGTCTTCGCCTTTATTTCCATACGACTTGACAATGAATTTTTTCATCTGTTCGATGGCTAAGTCGACAGGTATCACCTGGGTGATGCGGAAGAAAGCAGACTGAAGAATGGTATTGGTGCGGTTGCCCAACCCGATTTCCTGTGCGATTTTTGTCGCATTGATGTAATAAACCGTGATGTTCTTTTGCGCAAAAAGGCGTTTTACCTTAACGGATAGATTTTGCGCCAACTGTTCGCCTTCCCAGACGGTATTCAAAAGGAACGTGCCGTTTTCGCGCAATCCCCTTGTTACATCGTACATCTTCAGATATGCCTGCACATGACAGGCCACGAAGTTCGGCGTGTTCACCAAATAAGTCGAACGGATCGGCGTATCGCCAAAACGCAGGTGCGAACAGGTGAAACCGCCTGATTTCTTGGAATCGTACTGGAAATATGCCTGACTGTACTTATCGGTATTGTCGCCGATAATCTTGATGGAGTTCTTGTTGGCGCCCACCGTACCGTCGGCGCCCAGTCCGTAGAACTTGGCTTCGTACAGGCCTTCGCCACCCATGGCGATCTCTTCTTTCCTGGGAAGCGACGTGAAGGTGACGTCGTCGACGATGCCGATGGTAAACTGGTTTTTGGGCTGGTTCATGGACAGGTTTTCGTAAACGGATAAAATCTGTGCGGGCGTCGTATCTTTGGACGACAAGCCGTAGCGTCCGCCTACGATGAGCGGCGCATCATCCTGTCCGTAGAAACAGTCTTTTACATCTAAATACAGCGGCTCACCGTTAGACCCCGCTTCCTTCGTGCGGTCGAGCACGGCAATGCGTGTAGCCGTTTTGGGCATGGCCGCCAAGAAGTGCTTCGCCGAGAACGGACGATACAGATGAACGGCAAGCAATCCTACTTTTTCGCCTTTTCCCGTCAGATAATCAACGGCTTCGCGAATGGCTTCGGTGACCGACCCCATGGCGATGATCACGCGGTCGGCATCCGCCGCGCCGTAATAGTCGAACAGTCCGTACTTACGTCCGGTAAGCGCCGACAGTTCGTTCATGTATTCTTCGACAATCGCCGGTACAGCGTCATAATATTTATTCGATGCTTCACGGTGCTGGAAGTAGGTTTCCGGATTCTCTGCCATACCGCGCATCACCGGATTAACGGGGTTCATTGCGCGTGTACGGAACGCTGTCAATGCTTTCTGGTCGATCAGCGGGGCTAAATCTTCGTTTTCGAGCGCTTCGATCTTCTGCACTTCGTGCGAAGTACGGAATCCGTCGAAGAAGTTCAGGAACGGAACGCGCGACTTAATCGTCGACAGATGCGCCACAGCCGCCAGGTCCATGACTTCCTGTACCGATCCTTCCGCCAACATTGCAAAGCCTGTCGGACGGCAAGCCATTACATCCTGATGGTCGCCGAAGATCGACAGCGCATGGGATGCAATCGCCCGTGCCGAAACGTGAAATACGCTCGGAAGCAACTCGCCTGCAATCTTGTACATGTTCGGAATCATCAGCAGCAAACCCTGCGATGCGGTGTAGGTAGTGGTCAAGGCGCCTGCCTGAAGCGATCCGTGAACGGCGCCCGCAGCGCCTGCCTCCGACTGCATTTCCTGCACTAATACAGTTTCTCCAAAGATGTTTTTCCTGCCGGCTGCCGCCCATTCATCAACATATTCTGCCATGGTGGACGACGGCGTGATCGGATAAATAGCTGCTACTTCGCTGAACATATACGAAATATGCGCAGCCGCCTGATTACCGTCACATGTTAAAAATTTTTTCTCTTTTGCCATAATTACAAATTTTAAAAATATAAATCGTTAATAATTAATCTAATATAAAAAACCGAAAAGCCATAACGGAATCATATTGCCTTCGCCTTCAACGATATTTACCGCATAGTAATAATCGGGATTGTTCTTGAAATGCCTGTTGGCCCTGACACAAAACATGTGTTTGGTATCTATCAAGAAATCAGCATATTGCATCCCTTCGTTAATCATCGAATCCTTCTGTAGCTGATTAAAGAAGAATGTCTTGTACTCTTTGATGTGATTGATTGGCTCTTGAAAGATGGCATGAAGCTGGTTCGTGTTGTAGATATAGAGCGTGGAGGGCTTCTTGGGATAAACTTCACCTGCCGAATATACAAAATTTATTAACCGCGCATCTTTCAGGTATTTAATATAATTCATAACGGTCGCGCGCGAAATCTCCAGTTCCTTGCTTAGCTTACTGACGTTCGGCGTACAGGGCGCATCCAACGCAATCCTGTATAAAAGTTTGCGTAACTTGGGTAGATAACGCTGTTCTATCTGCCGGATATACATCACGTCGACTTCGAGGGTCATGTTCATGGTCTTGAGGAGGTTCTCGAAAAAATCACGTTTTTCTAAAAAAAACGGGTAAAAACCATATTGCAGGTAATCGCTGAAACACGATTGCAAATCGTTATTCATTTGCGAAGTAACCTCTTGTGCAATTGCCGGGTGGCGTAGCAGGATGTCATGGAGCGGATAGACCGGTAACTGCTTGTTTTTGACTATATTTAGAAATTCCCTGAAAGAAAAGCCGCGAAGTTGATATTCAGTAACGATACCGGTCAGGTCGGGATTCTCTTCTTTCAGCCGCATCACGGCAGAGCCTGTAAAAATAATCTGCAGGTCAGGAAATTTTTCATGACAGATGCGTAACTCCTTCGACCAGTCGGGGTACTTGAACACCTGGTCTAACAGAAGCGTCGTACCACCCTGCAAATGAAAGTCGCCCGCAAACTCAACGATCGTACGATTGGTAAAAAAGAAATGATTGAGATTGATATACAGACATTTCCTGTTATCTATCCCATAATACTCCTTCGCGTAGGATAGTAAAAAGGTAGTCTTGCCAACCCCGCGCGAACCTTTGATACCAATCAGTCGCTCGTCGCGGTTGATCTCATCCATGAGACCCCGTCGAATGATTTGCGGCGATAGATGTGATAATAGATATTTATGTGTTCGATAAAATGATTCCACAATTATTTACGCTATCTTATCTGAATTTCGGGGACAAATCTACAAAAAAAACTCGAAATTGCAAAGTCAAGTTTGCAATTTCGAGTTTTTTTTTATTATTTTCCCAATCGCTGATGTCCGGCTTGCGAATTCATTGCAAAGATGCCTTTTTGCTTTGAACGGATATCTTCAATCACGTAAAAAGCGTCGGGGTCGAACTCGTCGATGAGGGCTCTCACCCGCTGCTGCGCTTTGCGGGTGATAACGGTCTCGATGATGTCTACTTTCGAGATGGCACCCTTGCCTTTTACGCAGGTTGACCCAAAATTGTTTTGGTGAAGTAAACTTGAAAGTTGCTGACCCTCTTTCTTCGTGTATACCCGCAACATGACAAACCCGAATGCAATTTTGTTCTCCACCAGAATACCGACAAAATTTCCCGTAGCATAACCGGCCGCGTAGGCTATATAGGAAATCAGACTGTTTGTATGGGAAAAGATTTGCGAAATGATAAACACCCATATCAAAACTTCAAAAAATCCGACAACAGGCGCTTTTTTTCGCTCTCCTTTCGAGACAAATATGATTCGAAGGGTTCCCAATGTAACATCACATATACGACCGAAGAATATCACGACCGGCAATAGCCAGGGATACATATCAAAAAACTCAAACATTGTATATATTTTTTAAAAACGGCTGCAAAGGTAGTGCATGTCGAGAGGATAACAAAAAAAAGCAAACTTTTTTTTGTATTGCCCTCATCTTGCACTACCTTTGTAGCCTCAACCAACAGCAGAAATTGAAGGATTTAACGCGTAACAAAAAGGAAATGGCAACAAAAGAAAAGATAAGCAACAAGGCGCTGATTAAAAATAAACGCGCATCGTTCGATTACGAATTTATCGAAACCTTTACGGCAGGAATTGTGTTGACCGGTACGGAAATCAAGTCTATCCGCTTAGGTAAAGCAAGCCTTGTCGATACTTACTGTATCGTCGAACGAGGCGAAGTATGGGTGAAAAACATGTATGTTGCCGAATATTTTTATGGAACGTACAACAACCATGCGGTACGACGCGACCGCAAGCTGCTGCTCAACAAAAAGGAGATCAGAAGCATCGGTTCGGCAGCAAAAAACAGCGGTTTTACCGTCGTGCCAACAAAAATGTTCATCAACGACAAAGGTTTGGTGAAAGTGGTGATCGCCGTTGCAAAAGGCAAGAAAGAATACGACAAACGACAATCCTTGAAAGAAAAGGACGATAAAAGGGAAATGAAAAGAGCATTCAAAGTTCATTGATATGAAAGTAGAAATTATCACAATCGGCGATGAGTTGCTGATCGGACAGGTGGTAGATACCAATTCGGTCTGGATGGCAAACATTCTAAATGATAACGGATTTCAGGTGGTCAGAAAGACAACTGTCGGGGATGATGCCGACGACATCAAAAAATCGATCGACGAAGCGCGTAGCCGCGTTCAAATTGTATTGGTTACCGGTGGGTTGGGGTCGACGAAAGACGACATCACCACGAAGACACTTTGCGATTATTTTGGAACATCGCTATACTTTTCGGATGAAGTATATGCGCATATCAAACGGTTGTTTCAAAAAAGAGGCTTCACCATGAACGAGTTGACACAAAATCAGGCACTCGTACCCCGAGATGCTACCATTATTCAAAATGAAACCGGAACGGCGCCCTGTACCTGGTTCGAACGCGACGAAAACGTACTCGTTTCCATGCCCGGCGTGCCGTTTGAGATGAAGTGGCTCATGGAAAACGAGATTGTTAAGCGCCTGAACAAAAAATACCATCGCGATGTGTATATCAAACACTCGACGGTAAGCGTGTCGAGTATTGCCGAAGCGGCGCTTGCCATCAAACTGACCGATTTTGAAAACAACCTGCCCCCGTTTATCAAACTTGCTTATCTACCGCAATCGGGTATTATCCGTCTGCGGCTGTCGGCCTATTGCCAGGATGAACAACTGGCGGATGATACGGTTGCCGCATTACAGGGCCAACTGAAGGAAATGCTGAAAGCATACCTCGTTTCGGACGAGAACAAAAATGTTGAAGCGTTGATTGGTGATAAACTTCGGATGAAAGGATTGACAGTCGGCACAGCCGAAAGTTGTACGGGAGGTGCAATCGCTGCATTGCTGACGTCTGTTCCGGGATGTTCCGATTATTTTCGGGGAAGCATCGTTGCCTATTCCAATGAGGTCAAACAACGCCTGCTGGGCGTCTCCGAAAGCGATTTGATGCAATTTGGAGCAGTCAGCAGGCCCGTAACGGAACAGATGGCAAAGGGCGCCTTGCAGCTGTTGAAATGTGATTTTGCAATTGCCACATCCGGAATAGCCGGCCCGGGGGGCGGTACAACGGAAAAACCGGTAGGTACCGTCTGGATAGCAATAGCAGGCAAAGATGCCGTCATCTCAAAGAAATACCATTTCACAACGATCCGCGAACAAAACATTCAACGTACCGTAAACACTGCCTTAGTAATGCTAATTAATTCATTATAAAATAAATAATGGTGGCGATTGCTAAAAAACAGGCACGTTCGGGAATAGAAACCAATAAATTTATTTTGTATTCCGCTCAACTTGCACTACTTTTGTCGCATAAAATGTACGGATTAGAGAAATTGACCATACATTCATATCATACATTAATTATTAATTAAATACATACGAAAATGAAAGATTATTTTATCGGAATTGATCATCCCGCAATTGCTGCGAAAGATGTGGAAGCCTTAACCCAATGGTATTGTGATGCAATTGGTTATGAGGTGATTGCGAAAACAGACAAGCCGATTTTCATCATCAAAGCGCCGGATGGTACTTTTATCGAAATGATGCCAAAAGACGAGACGCCCCGTCCGGAACGCACGATCTGTACGCCGGGATGGTCGCACCTGGCTTTGCGGGTCAGCGACATGGATAAGGCCATGGCTGCGCTTGATGCGAAAGGCATCAGCTGGGCCGGCGCCGAGTTTGAAGCCGTCGGCGGCGGTCGCATCCGCAATTTTGCCGACCCGGAAGGAAACATCCTTCAAATGATACAAAGAACAATCAATAATTTGTAACTTGTAATTAGTAATTAGTAATTAGTAATTAAAAAAAATGCCTCTAAATTTACAAAAAAATCTTCCCGCTATCGAATTGCTGAAAAAAGAGCATATTTTCGTGATGGACTCGCTACGCGCATCCAGTCAGGACATACGCCCGTTGCGGATCGTCATTTTAAACCTGATGCCGCTGAAAATAACGACTGAAACCGACCTTGTCCGTCTGCTGAGCAACTCGCCCCTGCAGCTGGAAGTTGACTTCATGAAGATAAAAGGCCATCAACCCAAAAATACGCCGATCGAACACATGCAGCAATTCTATAAGGATTTCGATTTGATATGCGATGATTATTATGATGGCATGATTGTCACGGGCGCACCGGTGGAACAATTGGCTTTCGAGGAGGTGACCTATTGGGAAGAGTTAAAGACCATTTTCACCTGGAGCCGCACGCATGTTACCTCTACATTATATATATGTTGGGCAGCACAGGCCGGACTGTATCTTTTCTATGGCGTACCCAAGTACGATCTAAACGGTAAAAAATTTGGCATTTTCCAACATACGATGAACGAGCCCCATCTTCCTATCTTTCGCGGGTTTGACGATGTTTTTTATGTGCCGCACAGCCGGCATACCGAACTGCGGCGGGAAGATATTCTGCAGGTACCGGCGCTGAAACTGCTTTCGGAAAGCCGAGATGCCGGCGTATATATGATCGTAGGACGCGGCGGACGCGAGTTTTTTATCACCGGACATTCGGAATATGCGCCCAATACGTTGCACGACGAATATATGCGCGATTTGAAGAAAGGTCTGCCAATCACAGCGCCCGAAAACTACTATACGGATAATGACCCGTCAAAACCGCCACTTGTCCGTTGGCGCAGTCATGCAAACTTGCTTTTTACAAACTGGCTCAATTACTATATTTATCAGGAAACGCCTTTCCGGATAGAAGACATCAAAAATTTAGGTGATTTATGATCACAGCGCGTCCGGTTGAATTGCTTGCGCCTGCAAAAGATTTGACTTGTGGTGTAGAGGCTATTCTGCATGGCGCCGATGCCGTTTATATCGGCGCGCCGAAATTCAGCGCGCGGGCGGCGGCCGGCAATTCAATCAACGATATCCGTGCGCTGTGCGAACATGCGCATGTTTATGATGCGCATGTTTATGTAGCACTGAACACAATCCTTACCGATGCGGAACTGATAACAGCCGAAAAAATGATCCGGCAAATCTACGACGCCGGAGCGGATGCACTCATCGTGCAGGATATGGGTATCACGCAATTGGATATTCCTCCCATTCCGCTTCATGCCAGCACGCAAACCGATAACGTTACGCCTGCGAAAGTCGAATTTCTTACAAAAACCGGCTTCAGCCGGATCATCCTGGCGCGCGAGTTGACGCTCGACGAAATTCAAACCATCGCTACAAGCGTGCCTGACGCTTCTTTAGAAGCGTTTATCCACGGTTCGCTGTGCGTCAGTTATAGCGGTCGATGCTATTTGAGCGCTGCCATGACCGGACGCAGCGCCAACCGTGGCGAATGTGCGCAGTGCTGCAGGCTTCCTTATTCGTTAGTGGATGCGGATGAAAAAATAATCATCAACCGGAAGCATCTCCTTTCGCTGAAGGATATGAACCGTTCGGACGATCTGGAAGCGCTCATGCAGGCCGGCGTTTCATCGCTGAAGATCGAAGGCCGGCTGAAAGACCTGTCGTACGTTAAAAATATAACGGCATACTATCGTCAAAAATTAGATGCTGTCTTTGAAAAAAATCCGGCTTTCTACCGTCCTTCAGCCGGCCATTCATCGTATACATTCGAACCGCAGCCGGCAAAGAGTTTCAATCGCGGTTTTACCACCTGTATGCTGCATGGACGCGATATGAATATGACATCATTCGATACGCCGAAATCCATTGGCGAACCGGTTGGGGTGGCGTTGGCGGCGGCGGGGTCGGTGACGGTAGGGACAGCGTCGGCGACGGTAGATACGGGGCGCGCCCCGTATCTACAACAACGATATATAAAATTGAATAACGGCGACGGACTGACATTTTTCAATTCACATGGAGAACTGGAAGGTTTTCGAGTTAACCGCGTTGAAGGAAACCGTTTTTTTCCACAGCAAATGCCGCAAATACAATCCGGGACGCCCCTGTACAGAAATTATGACCAAGCCTTTGAGACGCTGCTGTCCAAACCCTCCGCCGAACGAAAGATTGGCGTAACGATGGAATGGCGTGATGATCCGGCAGGATTTACGCTGACAATGACCGACGAAACGGCTACGCAGGTAACCGTTGCGCGCCCCTTTGCAAAAGAAAAAGCCCTGAAACCGCAAGACAAAACCATCCGTACCCAACTGGGCAAACTGGGTAATACACCGTTTGCTGCAACCGGTATAATTATCTCAACCGCCGAAGATTATTTTGTTCCTTCCTCCTTGCTGAACGGGATGCGACGGGAAGCAACCGAAAGGTTAATCATGCTTCGCCGCATTCATTTCGCGCGTACATATATTATTAGTAAGATATACGACACGAAAATAGCCTATCCGCAAAAAACGCTTGATTACTCGGCAAACGTATCCAACCGGAAAGCGGAAGAATTTTACAGAAAACATCATGCGGAAGTATTGGAGCCTGCCTTTGAGATAAAGATGCGCGATGATGTTCCGTTAATGACCGCGAAACACTGCCTGCTTTACAGCATGGAATGGTGTCCGGTTCACCAGAAAAAACAATCTCGCTATAAAGAGCCTTTTTTCCTTATTTACAAAGATATACGTTTGCAATTATCGTTCGACTGTAAAAAATGCCGGATGACGCTGGGGTCGTGTCAGCGCTAAGATATACGTTTTTTCCAAGCGCGCCGGATGAAAAAACCGGAATTTTTTTTAACCGTCTGTGTACAATTCCGGAAATTTCATCTATATTTGCATTTTCAAAAAAAGATTATGAGATTTTGCTTTGGATTATTTATCGCCTTACTGCTTTTCATGTCCTGTGAAAATGTAACATTCTCGCCTTTAGTCGGCAAATGGCAATTAAAATCGGTTGAAAAAAACGGCGAGACAATCGCCGTCGATACGATATGGTATAATTTTCAATCCAAGTCAATTTTTTCACTTCAAATCTATTCGCCCCATTTCGACAGGTATTCATCGTATGTTGGCATGCGCGTACAGCACGGGGATGTAGTGACCATCGACTTGAATGATAAAACAGTCGTCTATCACGCTGACTGGAACAATGATGTCCGCTCGTTCACGATTGAAGAATTGAACAGAAAACGGTTGCTGTTCAGGAGCGAAGAAGGGTATAGGTATTATTTTATAAAGTTTTAAATAGTAGGCCAGTGGAGAATTTTCTGGATCAACTCGACAGGAATCAGCGGAAGGCTGTTGTATATGATGGCGGGCCATCGCTCGTCGTGGCAGGCGCCGGGTCGGGCAAAACACGCGTGCTGACCTATAAAATTGCACATTTGATTAACAACGGTTATCAGCCCCATAACATCCTTGCGCTCACATTCACAAACAAGGCAGCACGTGAGATGAAGCAGCGCATTGCCGCACTCGTCAATGAACAGGCGACACGCAATTTATGGATGGGGACCTTCCATTCGATATTTTACCGGATTTTACGACGCGAATCACAATATACCGGCTTTCCTGCCGACTTCACCATTTACGACTCGGCGGATTCAAAAAATCTGATAAGAACCATCCTGAAGGAAATGAACTTAGATGAAAAGAAATATCGTCCGGGCTACGTGCAAAGCCGCATTTCGTTCGCCAAAAATGCCTTGGTTACCTGCAGCGCATACATGGCCAACAACGAACTGACAAAACAAGACCAACGCAACAACATACCGCTGGTGGGCGATATTTATCAAATGTATCAAACGCGTTGCTTTCAAGCCGGCGCGATGGACTTCGACGACCTGCTGCTCAAAACCAATATGATACTACGCGACCACCCGGCGTTGTGTGCAAAATATCAGGAACAATTCCAGTATGTGCTTGTCGACGAATATCAAGATACCAACTTTTCGCAACACGTGATCGTTTCAAGATTGTGCGAACGCCACCATCGCGTTTTTGTGGTCGGCGACGATGCACAAAGCATCTACTCGTTTCGCGGGGCCAACATCGATAACATGTTGCGCTTCAAAGACCACTACCCCGATTGTCAAATATTCAAACTGGAACAGAACTACCGTTCGACACAGAATATTGTCGATGCGGCTAACAGCCTGATAGCAAACAATAAGGAACAAATACACAAGACGGTTTTTTCAAAAGGAGAAAAAGGGAGCAAAATAGCCGTTCTGTCTGCCTATTCGGATTATGAGGAGGGATACCTTGTCGCATCGAAAATAGGGAAGATGAAACGCGAAATGGGGTATTCGCTGGCCGACTTCGCCCTGCTTTACCGCACCAATGCCCAGTCGCGCGTGCTTGAAGAATCATTGCGCAAACAAATGATCAACTACCGGGTGTACGGCTCACTATCGTTCTACCAACGAAAGGAGATCAAGGATGTGATAGCCTACCTGCGTGTGATCGTGAATCCAAAAGACGAAGAATCCATCAAGCGAATCATCAATTTTCCGACACGCGGTATCGGGACTACAACACTCGAAAAATTACAGCACGCCGCCATTTCGGCCAACGTCAGCTTGTGGGAGGTGATAAAATCACCGCTTGACTACCATGTTGATGTCAACAAGGGGACACAAGCAAAGCTACAGGAGTTCCGAAACCTGCTGTTGGAACTGCAACAGAAAAACAAAGAGATGACGGTTGTGGATATTGGCGAACTGACGGTCAGACGAAGCGGTATTTACGACAGTCTGGTTCACGATAATTCGGTGGAAGGGGTCAGCCGCATGGAAAATGTGAAGGAACTTTTCAACGCCATGAACGAGTTCGCTTCGCTTCGAAACGAACAGGGTCTGGGCGGCATCTCATTGTCGGATTTTTTAATGGAAATATCACTGATGACCGACCAGGACGAGGATAAGTCCGAAAACACCGACAGCGTGACGCTGATGACCGTTCACTCGGCAAAAGGACTTGAATTTAAAAATGTTTTTATCGTCGGCATGGAAAACGACCTGTTTCCTTCGCAACAATCTATGAATAACCCGAGAGCCATCGAAGAAGAACGGCGATTGTTCTACGTTGCCATCACGCGCGCGAAAGAAAATTGTGTCGTCACTTTTGCAAAAAACCGCTTCCGAAACGGACAAAACAATTCGGCAACGCCCAGTCTGTTTCTCGATGAAATCAATAGAAAATACCTTGACTATCCCGATGAAATCGCTTCGCCGGTGAATCGATGGCGTAGTGACAATGAGGTGGTATTCGATGATATCAAACCGTATAAATCATCAATCATGAATCCGGCATGGGATGATGTTGGCGGCTTCAAAAAGGTTTCGCGTTCGTCGGACTTCAGCCATCGCCCCGTGGCGAAAGTCAAGGTCGACAGCCGACAGCCGACAGTCGACAGCCGACAATCGACAGCCGACAGCCGACAATCGACAGCCGGCAGATCGACAGGCAGCCTGATTCCCGTCCGTTCAACCAGCAAGGCAACAACGGAAGCCAATGAAGCAAAACATACGGAAAATATCATCAGAAATGCCGACTTGCAAGTGGGCCAAAAGATTGTCCATGCGCGTTTCGGCGAAGGTACCGTGCTCGCATTGGAAGGCAAAGGAAGCGATGCCAAGGCTACAGTCTCGTTTGCGAATGCCGAAACGAAAATGCTATTGTTGAAATATGCCAAATTAACAATCATACCCTCATGAGTGATCCCGCGAAAAACATGCCGTCGCCCTGTTACGTGCTCGAAGAATCGCTGCTCCGTCGCAATCTTTCACTGATAAAAGACGTGAGCCATCGCGCCGACATAGCTATTATTATGGCGTTCAAGGCTTTTGCCTTGTGGAAGACGTTCCCTGTTTGCAGGGAATACGGCTTTCGCGCCGCCGCCAGTTCGGTGAATGAAGCGCAACTTGCCTTCGAGGAGATGGGAAGCCCGGCACATGCCTGCTCGCCTGCTTATACGGACGAAAACTTCCCCGTCTTTTTGACATACTGTAGCCACATAACCTTCAATTCGCTGTCCCAGTTTCACCGGTTTTATCCCCTGACAACGTCTTCCGGCAAACTGGCATCCTGCGGATTGCGCATCAATCCCGAATTTTCGGAAGTAAGTACGGATTTATATAATCCATGTGCGCCGGGCTCGCGTCTGGGGATCACGACCGAACAGCTCGGCGATACTTTGCCGGATGGCGTTGAGGGCTTGCATTTTCATACGCTGTGCGAATCGACTTCTCACGACCTGGAAAAGACATTGGCCGTCGTCGAAGAACGCTTCGGTCGTTTCCTGAAACAAGTCAAATGGTTGAATATGGGCGGCGGTCATCTGATGACGCACAAGGATTACGACACGGATCATCTTGTCACGACATTGAAATCCTTCAAAAACCGGTATCCGAACCTTCAAGTAATACTTGAACCCGGAAGCGCTTTTGCATGGGAAACGGGCTATCTGCTGACAACGGTCGTCGACATTGTCGAGAACAACGGCATCCGAACGGCGATCATCGACGCCTCTTTTTCCTGTCACATGCCCGATTGCCTGGAGATGCCCTACAAACCGGCCATTAGGGGCGCCATCGAAGCAGGTTCGACATCCATGACAAACGAAAACAGGTACCGAATCGGCGGATGCAGTTGCCTGAGCGGCGACTTTTTGGGAGATTGGTTTTTTGAAAAACCACTTGAAACGGGCGACAAAATTATTTTCGAGGATATGATGCACTATACCACCGTGAAAACGACCATGTTCAACGGCATTCCACACCCGTCAATCGCCATGCGTCGAACCAACGGCTTCGTCGATGTGCTGCGCTCGTTCGCTTACGAAGATTACCACCGCAGGATGAACTAAATCATCATCCACAATCATTCATTTGGAATATCAAAATTTTTCATGTACATTTGTCCGAAATTTGTAAAACATTTAAATTTTCAACTGTAAAACATTTGTAAAGCGATGGGAATATTCGGTTTTTTTAGCAAAGAGAAGAAAGAGACGCTCGACAAAGGGCTTTCAAAGACAAAAGAAAGTGTATTTTCCAAGATAGCACATACCTTGATTGGAAAGAGCAAAGTCGATGACGACGTGCTCGACAATCTGGAAGATGTGCTCATTTCATCAGATGTGGGCGTCGAAACGACCCTCAAAATCATTAAACGTATCGAGAAACGGGCGGCTTCCGACAAGTATGTGACCACAGAAGAATTGACGCGGCTGCTTCGCGAAGAGATTGCCGCGCTGTTGATGGAAAATCAGTCGCAGGACGCCGAAAGCTTTGTGATTCCCGAAACTTCCAAACCGTATGTGATCATGGTCGTAGGCGTCAACGGGGTAGGGAAGACCACTACCATCGGAAAAATGGCCTACCAGTTTAAAAAGAACGGCTTCTCGGTCTACCTCGGCGCTGCTGACACGTTTCGGGCTGCCGCAGTGGAACAGCTAACCATCTGGGGCGAACGGGTAGGAGCGCCCGTTATCAAACAAAAAATGGGTTCCGACCCGGCATCGGTGGCGTACGATTCACTTCATTCGGCAAAAGCCAATCAGGCTGACATCGTCATAATCGACACGGCAGGGCGCCTGCACAACAAGATAAACCTGATGAATGAACTGACAAAGATTAAAAACGTGATGAAGAAGGTCTTGCCGGATGCGCCGCACGAAATATTGCTGGTATTAGATGGCTCAACCGGCCAGAACGCCTTCGAACAGGCAAAACAGTTTACGGCTGCTACCGAAGTAAATGCACTGGCGATCACAAAATTGGACGGCACGGCAAAAGGTGGCGTCGTTATCGGAATTTCCGATCAGTTTCGTATTCCCGTGAAGTATATCGGACTGGGCGAAGGCATCGGAGATATTCAGGTGTTCAGACGAGCGGAGTTTGTCAATTCACTGTTCGGGAAATAACGCATGAAGGGCCATGTATACTGGTGCTCGAAATGAGAAAAAATAGGGTCGATATTATCACGCTGGGCTGTTCGAAAAACCTTGTTGATTCCGAACAACTGATGCTTCAGTTTCAAAAGAACGGATATACCGTCGCGCATGATCCGAAGCGAATAAACGGCGAGATCGTCGTCGTGAATACATGTGGCTTTATTGGCGATGCACAGGAGGAATCCATTCAAATGATTCTCGAACTCGAAGCTGCGAAAAGAAACGGACAAATCGGTTCGCTCTTTGTCATGGGATGCCTTTCGGAACGCTTCAAGGAAGAACTTCAAAACGAAATACCGGGCGTTGACCGCTTCTATGGAAAGTTCAACTGGAAAAACCTGATACACGATATTGGCAAATCATATCATGCAGCGTCGGCCGACGAACGTATATTGACGACACCCTCCCATTATGCTTATCTGAAAATTGCCGAAGGATGCAACCGAAATTGTTCGTTTTGTGCCATTCCCGCCATTACAGGCAAATATAAATCGCGCCCGATGGACGACATCGTGGCTGAAACACGTGGTTTAGTTGCAAAAGGGGTGAAAGAACTGCAGGTGATCGCGCAGGACCTGACCTATTACGGCCTTGACCTGTACGGTCGCGCCGCCTTGCCTGAACTGATCGAACGCCTTGCCGGGATGCAGGGCGTGGAATGGATACGGCTCCATTACGCGTACCCTGCACAGTTCCCGCTCGACTTGTTGCGCGTCATGCGTGAACGCAACAATGTATGCAAATACTTGGATATTGCGTTGCAGCACGTCAGCGATCGCATGTTGACAAAAATGCGACGCCATATCACAAGCAGGGAAACATACGCGCTGATACGGTCGATCCGGCAGGAAGTCCCCGACATCCACCTCCGTACGACCTTGATGGTCGGCCATCCCGGCGAAACGGACGATGATTTTAGCGAACTCATCGCTTTTGTCAAGGAAATGAAATTTGAACGGTTAGGCGCTTTTGCCTATAGCCACGAGAAAGGTACGTATGCTGACATTCATTATCAAGACGAGGTTTCGGAAGATACCAAACGACAACGATTGGATACGCTGATGCGTCTTCAACAAGCCATTGCTGCCGAGAACAATGAAAAAAAAATCGGAAAAATCCTCCAAACCGTCATCGACCGGAAAGAGGGCAACTATTACATCGGACGAACAGCATACGACTCCCCGGAAGTCGACCCGGAAGTGCTGATATTGAGCGATAAACGCTTGCGGGTGGGCGACTTCTACCAGGTGCTGATTGAAAAAGCCGACCTGTATGACTTGTACGGAAAAACCATTGAACAGTCATAGAAATATTTTTTTTTACAGAAAAGTGAAAAAATATTTGGATTATTGAATACAATAAAATACTTTTGTAGCGTAATAACGAAGCAAATGTTCTATTATGAAAGATGTAGAATTGGTTACCGCATTGTCCAAAGAAATGGAGATGACGCCCATTGATGTATTAAATACGCTGGAAACGCTTTATTCATTGATTGGGCAGACAATTTCGAATAACGGGAGTATAGTTATTTCCGGTATAGGGCAGTTTGAAATAAAGAAAAAAAGAGAGCGTATTTCGGTGAATCCCGTCAATGGAAAAAAATATCTTATTCCACCTAAGCTTACACCTGTGTATAAACCGGCTCCCTTATGGAAGATATATTTGAAAAAACTAGATGAAAATGAGTGAACGTCTTACAACTCGTGGTTTAGCGGAAGTCCTTGCCAGTCAGACTGGGATGGACAGGAAGCGTGCGGAAGATTTTATTGATTCACTAGCCTTGTATATTACGCAAAGCTTGGAAAGAAATAAAATTGTGAAAATTTTCGGTTTCGGCGTTTTCAAAATCTTGCTCGTACGTGAACGTGAAAGCATTCACATACAAACCGGAGAACGATTCGTCATCCCCGCACACCATAAAATTACATTTATACCCGATAAGGAATTTAAAGAACAGATCAATCGTCCGTTTGCTTTGTTTGAACCTATCGAAACCACAGATATTGAGGCAGCAGATATCATGCAGAACCTAAAACTGCAAACGTCGAATTTGCCTTCTGACGACAATTTTGATTCGATTTCGGATGATTCGATTTCGGATGATTCGATTTCGGATGATTCACTTTCGGATGATTCACTTTCGGATGATTCATTCGAATTGATGCCGGACGCAAAAGATGACTACCTCCAAACGGATGAATCCTATCTGGAATTTGAAGAGCCTTCAGGGACTTCCCCAGTATACCAAACGGAAGACGAAATGCCAAAACCGTTTTTACCGGATGAAATCGAACCTTTCGAAATCAAAGTAAACGATCCTGCACCATTGCCGGTAGAGACATCGTACGAAGAAACGCAACCACGGTACGAAGAACCACGGTACGACGATCCGCAACAGCTTTATGAAAAACCGCTGATAGACGAACTGTTGACCGGCGAAGTGCTGAACGGCGAACTGCTGAACGACGATCCGCAACAACTTTACGAAGAACCGCTGGTAGACGAACTGTTGACCGACGATCCGCAACCGCTTTACGACGATCCGCTGGTCGACGAACTGCTGAACGACAATCAGCAACCGCTTTACGACGATCCGCTGGTAGACGAACTGTTGACCGACGAACTGTTGACCGACGAACTGCTGAACGACGATCCGCAACAGCTTTACGACGATCCGCAACAGCCTTACAAAGAATCGCTGATCGAAGAACCGCTGATCGAAGAGCCGCTGATCGAAGAACCGTCGATCCACGAATCGACGATCGAAGAACCGCAACCACCGTACGACGAACCGCCAATCGCCGAAACGTCACAACCGCAACCCCTGAACGGGTACTCGACTTATAAGCCTGAAGACCAAATGATTAATTACGAAAAGAAAAGAAAAAAACTACTTTTATGGTTGTTTCTGATCATTCCGGTATGTATTATTTTAGGAATTGGAGTCCCCATGTACATTTTTCTGCAATGGAGCTCAGGCAAAACATGGAAAGAAAACCAGCCGCCGGATATTTCAAATACGGTTTCAACTGTAAATGATAACGCCGCATTGCCTTTCGATGACGAATCATCGGTCGAAGGCGACCTGCAATATCCTGCCTCAAACGATCAATCAACACCTGACAGTGAATCGCGAAAAGATGAAGGTTCTGACGAAATCAATCGTCCTACATCTACTCCTACATCAACTTCGACAGCAACTCCTACATCAACTTCGACATCAACTTCGACAGCAACTTCGACGACAAGGCAAAATGAAAAAACAGGTATCGATTGGCTTGCACCTTCGCCCGACAATGGAAAGCCCGAAGTGAGGCGCGCCGATAAGCCAAATCAGGAAATAGAAGCACGAAATAGGGAAATTGTGATCAATTCAAGACAATCGCAATCGAAAAATGCAACTAAAACGCCTGCTAACAGCAGGTCTGCATCTGCTGCTCCTCCTTCGACTACGCCTGCCCCTGCCACAAACGCGGCAACAAGCGGCAAAACACTGCCCGCACGTGTCAGGATGCCGGCCGGCTCAACACTGATGCAGCTTGCCATGGACTATTACGGAGATAAAGTGTTCTGGGTATATATCTATGAACACAACAAAAGCCGCATAAAAAACTATAACAATGTCCCCGTCGGAACCGAATTGCAATTGCCTGCGGCAAGTACCTACAATATTGACCCCAATAGCGCTGCATCCAAAAACCGGGCACTTCAAAAACAGCGGGAATTGTTTCGTTAAGCATGCTGTTTCGACAGCAGAAAATCACAATAATTATTAAAGTGAGTACTACTTTTCTTAAATTAAACAAAAACATTCCCAAATCATACATGCTGTTAGATTTTTTTAACAGCAATTATTCCGTTTTCAAGTTTAACATTTCTATTTTTGTACGCCAAAATAAGTGATTTGAAATTTTGAATATTTTTTAAACAATAAATTTACCAAACTTATGAATGATACAGTTGATATTCGTAAATTGAACGAACTAATTGAAAGTAATAGCGCATGTGTGGCTATGATTACTTCCGGTATGGGACAGACCATTGTGGGCCAGAAACACCTGGTGGAATCCCTGTTGATAGGATTATTGTCGGATGGCCATATCCTCCTGGAAGGTGTTCCCGGATTAGCAAAAACGCTCGCAATTAAAACGCTGGCATCTCTCGTTGACGCCAAGTACAGCCGTATTCAGTTTACGCCCGACTTGCTGCCCGCCGACCTGATTGGCACGTTGATGTATAGCCAGAAAAATGAAGAGTTCTCCGTCAAGCAGGGGCCTATTTTTGCGAACTTTATCCTGGCCGACGAAATCAACCGCGCACCGGCCAAAGTGCAAAGCGCCCTGCTCGAAGCCATGCAGGAACGACAGGTTACCATCAGCGACACTACGTTTAAACTGCCTGACCCGTTTCTTGTGATGGCAACTCAAAATCCGATCGAACAGGAAGGTACCTACCCGCTGCCGGAAGCGCAGGTTGACCGTTTCATGCTCAAGGTGGTCATCAACTATCCAAAGAAAGAAGAAGAAAAACAGGTGATCCAGCAAAATATTTCCGGCGAGAAAAAGTCGGTGAAGCCCATTCTTACAACACAGGAGATACAGGACGCCCGTGAAATCGTACACCAGGTCTATTTAGACGAAAAAATCGAAAACTATATCGTCGACATCGTTTTTGCAACACGCTTTCCTGCCGAGTACGGCTTGAATAACTTGTCGAGTATGATCGCTTTTCCCGCCTCGCCCCGCGCTTCAATTAACATGGCGCTTGCCGCCCGCGCGTATGCCTTTATCAAACGTCGCGGATATGTGATTCCCGAAGATGTGCTCGCCGTATGCCACGACGTCATGCGACACCGTATCGGCCTTAGCTATGAAGCCGAAGCCAATAACCTCACATCCGAAGAAATCATCAGCGAGGTGCTGAATAAGGTAAAAGTGCCCTGAATCCCGTAAATTAGTAATTAGTAATTAGTAATTGAAACAAAGTGGAGACAAGCGAACTTTTAAAGAAAGTAAGAAAGATAGAAATCAAGACACGCGGCTTGTCGCGTCATATTTTCGCAGGTGAATACCATTCTGCGTTCAAAGGACGCGGAATGGCCTTCAGCGAAGTACGGGAATATCAATTCGGCGACGACATACGCGATATCGACTGGAACGTTACAGCCCGATACGCACGCCCTTATGTGAAAGTTTATGAAGAGGAGCGCGAACTCACGGTGATGTTGCTGATTGATGTCTCCGGAAGTAAGGATTTCGGGTCTTTCAATATGATGAAAAACGAAGTGACAACCGAAATTGCAGCAACACTTGCCTTTTCAGCGATACAAAATAATGACAAGATAGGCGTTATCTTCTTCTCCAACCAGATCGAAAAATTTATTCCTCCCCAAAAAGGACGGAAACATATCCTGTACATTATCCGCGAACTGCTCGATTTTCAACCGGAAAATAAAAAAACCGACATTTCGCAAGCGTTGAAATACCTGATGAACGTGATAAAAAAACGCTGTACGGCTTTTCTTGTGTCGGATTTTATCAGTAAAGGCAATTACTCGGATGCACTGACTATCGCCAACCGGAAACACGACGTGGTGGCTATCCAAGTGTACGACCGTCGCGAAATGGAATTACCTGCTGTGGGACTGATAAAAATGAAAGATGCTGAAACCGGCTTGGAGCGCTGGATCGACAGTTCTTCGTCCCAGACCAGAAATTTATATGGCGAATGGTGGAAACGCCGTCAGGAAGAAATGATTCAATCATTCAACAAATGTCGCGTCGATTCGGTTTCCGTGCGTACAGAAGACGATTATGTAAAGTCTTTGCTGGCTCTGTTTCATAAACGAAATTGATAAAATCCATGAATTTAAAAAGATATCAAATTGCAGGCATCCTGTTGACGTTTCTGCTTTCCTTGCAGGGAATAAAAACGTTTGCGCAACAGACGCTTATTGATGTTCAAATTGACGTGCCCGACATGATGATCGGCGAACAGACACTGCTTCACGTGACCGTCACCGCCGATAAGGGCAAGCAGGTGCTGATCCCTTTGCCTGGCGACAGGCTGATGGAGGGGGTAGAAGTGTTGGCTATCTTCCCGCCGGATACGTCGGATATCAAAAATAACCGCATCACCATCCGGTACGACCTGGTAATTACGTCCTTTGATTCAGCATTGTACCTGCTGCCGCAGTTTGTCGCCATCGATGAACGCGATACCTTGTATTCCAATCAGGTAGCGCTGAAAATATCATCTCCCGACGTCGACCTCGATAATCCGGAAGAGTATTTCGACATCAAGAACGTATGGCGTCCACCGTTCGTTCCAGCCGATTATTATGCGCTTTTCTACGGCGTTCTGTTCACCCTGTTCCTGATTTGCGTCGTCGGATATTTCATACAACGGCTGCGCCACCGACCCAAGAAAGCCGAAGTGATAGCCGAAGTGCCGAAATTGCCTCCACACGAACAGGCAATGAAAGAGCTGAAGGAAATTCGTGAACGGAAATTGTGGCAACAAGGTCGTTTCAAGGAGTACTATACTGACTTGACGGATACGTTAAGACGTTACATAACGGCTCGCTATGGCCATTCAACCTTGGAGCGGACATCGTCGGAAATACTCGAAATCGTCCGTAACGTGGAACCAAGCAACAGGGATGTCAATGATCTGCTGAAACAGATTCTCCGCCTGTCAGATTTTGTGAAATTTGCCAAACTGATTCCGATGCCCGACGAAAACGAAATCACGATGTTTAACGCCAACCTGTTTGTCGACAAGACAAAACAGGTTGAAATCACCGCGCCCCTGTTCACAGATAGCGATGAGAACAGCGCGAATCCTAATTCATAATTCATAATTTATAATTCCTAATTTATAATTCCTAATTCAAAAATGATCTTTGCCAATCCAAATTACTTATACCTACTCTTGTTGCTGATCCCGTTGATTGCCTGGTATGTCTTCCGGTCGAGGAAAAAATCAGCCACCCTTCAGGTATCAGCCCTGGATGCTTTCGATACCCCAAAAGCAACGACGCTAAAAGTATATATGCGGCATTTACCGTTTGTGCTGCGAATGGCTGCCATCGCGATCGTCATGGTCATCCTGGCACGCCCGCAGTCGACAAACAGTTGGGACACCCGCAACACGGAAGGAATCGATATCATGCTGGCAATTGATATTTCGGGCAGCATGCTTGCCGAAGACCTGAAACCCAACCGCATCGAAGCAGCCAAAAATGTTGCGGCCTCCTTTATCAACGGACGACCGAACGACAACATCGGCCTTGTCGTTTTCGCCGGCGAGAGCTTCACGCAATGTCCGCTGACAACCGACCACGCCGTACTGCTCAATCTCTTCAAAGATATTAACTTTGGCTTGATAGAAGACGGGACGGCCATCGGACTGGGGATTGCCAATGCCGTAAGCCGTATCAAAGACAGCAAGGCCCTGTCGCGCGTGATCATTCTACTGACCGACGGCACGAATAACCGCGGTGAAATAGCGCCGGTAACGGCTGCCGAAATTGCACAGGCTTTTGGCATACGCATTTATACGGTAGGCGTCGGTACACGGGGCGAAGCTCCTTATCCGCGACCAACGCCTTTTGGTATACAATATCAAAATTTTCCTGTCGATATCGACGAACCGGCTTTGAAACAAATAGCGTCTATTACCGGCGGACAATATTTCCGTGCTACCGACAATGCAAGTCTGCGAGCCATCTATCAGGAGATCGACCAGCTGGAAAAAACAAAAATCAGCGTACAGCAATACAGTAAAAAACAGGAGGAATACCTGCCCTTAGCCTTGCTGGTGTTTGCCATATTGCTGCTGGAAATGATAGTGAGAAATACATGGTTAAAAAATATACCCTAATAATGTGAATGTTATGTTTCGATTTGCACATCCCGAATATCTGTATTTGCTATTCATACTTCCCGTATTGCTTGGTTTATACATACACACCGTCAAAGCCAGGAAAAGGGCAATAAAAAAATACGGGAGCCCCGAACTTTTGGCGTCCCTGATGCCGGAAGCATCGCCAAAACGCCGCAGCTTGAAGTATTTTTACCTGTTCATCGCCATCTCCATCCTTATCTTCGTCATCGCAGGCCCGCAGTTCGGTTCAAAATTGGAAACCGTCAAGCGCCAAGGTATCGAAGTGATGATTTGTTTGGATATTTCAAACTCAATGCTGGCGCAGGATATCACGCCCAGTCGACTGGAGAAAGCAAAGCAAATGCTTTCGCGACTGACCGACGACCTGAACAACGACAAAATAGGACTGATCGTTTTTGCAGGCGATGCTTTTACCCAAATACCGATCACCTCCGATTATATTTCCGCCAAAATGTTCCTCTCGTCAATCAATCCATCCATGGTCTCAACACAGGGAACTGCCATTGGGGCGGCAATCAACTTGGCCATGCGCTCGTTTACGCCCGACGAAAGTATCGGCAAAACGATTGTGCTGATTACGGATGGCGAAAACCATGAAGACGATGCCGTTCAGGCAGCAGCTGCCGCAGCCGAAAAAGGCGTGAAAGTGAATATCATCGGCATCGGCTTACCGCAAGGTAGCCCGATTCGCATCGGTAATAACGATTTTTTGAAGGATAACGCCGGCAATGTGGTGGTCACGCAACTCAACGAAACGATGTGTCAGGATATTGCACAGGCCGGAAGGGGCATGTACGTCAGGGCCGACAATACCAATTCGGCGCTCAGAGCCTTGCAAAACGAATTGAATAAAATGTCAACGTCCGAAATCGAAAGCCAGGTCTATTCGGAATACGACGAACGGTTTCCGACATTGGCGTGGATAACGCTCGTACTGCTCGTGGTTGAATTTCTGACTTCAGAACGTAAAAACCGGTTGTTCCGGCATGTGAAACTGTTTTCTTAATCAATGAATCGTATGCAAATGATGAAAATAAAAAAAATTACCGGCCTTGCCTTGATGGTATTCACCTTGTGCGCAGGCTCGATAACCGCGCAAAAAGCAGAACGGCAAAATGTGCGTTCAGGAAACAAACAGTATAAGAAAGAAAACTTTACGGAAGCCGAAATAGCATACCGTAAAAGTATCGAAGTCAATCCACGTTCGGTGGAAGGTATCTTTAATCTTGGTAACGCGCTCTATAAACAGGAAAAATATCCCGAAGCGCTCGAACAATTCCAACTCATCGCCGGACAGGGCGAACGACTTTTGCGCGAAAACCCGGAAAATGTGACGCGCTTGTCGCAACTTTTTCATAACATGGGAAATATTGGAATGAAAACCCAACAGTATCAACAAAGTATCGAAGCATACAAACAATCGTTACGCCTCAATCCCGCGGACGAAGAAACACGCTATAACTTGGCCTTAGCCCAAAAACTGCTTCAAGACCAGGAACAGGAAGACCAAGACCAGGACCAGGATCAAGACCAGGAACAGGAGCAGGAACAGGAGCAGGAACAGAACGAAGACCAGCAACAGGATCAGGATCAACAGCAGGAAAAGGAACAAAAGCCGCAGGAAGAACAACAGTCAAACGAACAGATGAGCCGCGACAATGCCCAACAGATATTAGACGCTTTCCTGCAGGACGAAAAAGATACGCAGGAAAAAGTGAAAAAGGCTCAAATGCAACAACAGCAAAATCGTAGAAGAGAAAAACAATGGTAATAAAAATATTATTCGCATGAAAAAGAACGTTTTATACCTCATTTTGATAGTATCCTTCGCGCCTGCCGCCTGGATGGAAGCAGCAGAAGTGATTTTCAGAGTCTCTGCGCCGCCCTCGGTCGAAGCTGGTACGCAGTTCAGAATAGCCTACGAAGTAAATGTGTCGAATGGCAAGGATTTTCGATTACCCCCGGCGTTTTCCGAAGTTTTTGACGTCAAGTTCGGACCCGCATTTTCCACTTCTTCAAGTACTCAAATCATTAACGGACAACGAACGAACACACAAAGCGCTACCTATACATTCACTGTGGTCGCCAAAAAAGAAGGAACATTTACTATTGAACCTGCTACCATTCAAATAGGCAATTCGGTATTTAATTCAAGCACGTTCACTATCAATGTGCTGCCGAGAAGCCAGGCTGCCGCGCAATCACAAGCGCAGGGGGGTGGGGGAGCACAACAGCAACAACAACAAGGCGGAGGCGGCAATGCGTCTGCATCCGGCATTAGCGATGAGGATGTGTTCATGCGTATGCACGTTGCCAAACGAAGCGTATACGAACAGGAAGGATTTTTGGTGTCATTCAAAATCTATTCGCTGCTGAATTTTAACAATATTAATCCTAAATTTCCCGAGTTTGAAGGATTCCTGGCGCAAGAAATCGATCTGAAAAAGTTGGATCTGTTAACCGAACAATATAACGGACGTAATTTCCAGACGGTTGTCATCAAGCAAACGATCCTGTACCCGCAACGTGCCGGACAAATCCAGATAGGAAGCGGAAATGTCGAAATACGTCTCCGTGTGCCAACGCAGGCAAGAGTACGATCCATCTTCGAAGATTTTTTCAGCACCTACCAGGACATTGATAAAACGATCGAAACATCGCCCGTGACGATCGACGTCAAACCGTTGCCACCGGGCAAGCCTGCAAACTTTTCAAATGCGGTGGGAAATTTCACGATGAATTCGGAGATAAACAAGACAGAACTTAAAGCCAATGAAGTCGTTACAATCAAACTGACGGTCAAGGGAAACGGCAATTTACGGGTTTTGAAAAAACCGGATGTCAAATTTCCAAACGATTTTGAGGTCTACGACCCCAAGGAGACTAATAACTATAGCGTCTCAACGGGCGGTTCAAGTGGGTTGAAAACGTTTGAGTATATGGCTATTCCCCGTTTTGCAGGCGACTTTGAAATACCGGCGGTCACTTTCTCCTATTTCGACCCGCAAGATGGAACCTACAAGACGCTGAAAACCGAGCCTTACACGCTACATGTTGCCAGAGACGAAAGTAGCGTCGACGGCGGGCCTGTCGTGTCCAACTATACGAATCGCGAAAACGTCCGCTTCCTCGGCAAGGATATACGCTATCTGAAAACGCAAAAGATCAACTTTCAGTCGACCAAGGAACTGTTCTTCGGATCGTTCCTGTATATCATGGCCTATCTGATGATTACAATCCTGTTTGTCGCTTTCTTTGTCATCTACCGCAAACAAGTGAAAGAGAACTCGAATATTGCACTCGTACGCACGAAAAAAGCAAACAAGACGGCTGCCAAACGGTTGAAAAACGCGGAAAAACTGCTCCATGACAATGATGAAGAAGCGTTCTACGAGGAGGTGTTGCACGCCCTGTGGGGGTACATCAGCGACAAACTGAGCATCCCGCAGTCGTCGCTTACAAAGGATAATGTCGCGATGGAACTGATGAAGGTCGGCGTAACCGAATCCATGTCGGACGATTTTTTGAACATCATTCGATCGTGCGAGTTCGCCCGCTATGCGCCAAGCAAAACGGAAGGCGCTATGGACAAGCTGTTTGGCGAAACGATTGATGCAATCAATAAAATGGAAAATACAATCAAAAAATAAAAAGAACCATGCAATCTATCAATCGCATACTAATCGTCGGAGTGCTCCTGACCGCCATCGCCTTCCTTCCCGTTTTTGCGCAGGAAGGGGAGATCAAACAAGCAGAAACGGCTTATGCAGCCGAACAGTACGAGCAGGCAATCGAACTGTACGAATCCATCCTGAAGCATTACGGCGCCTCTGCCGAACTTTATTATAACCTCGGCAATGCTTATTTTAAAACCGGCAAACTGGCGCAAGCCATCTTGAATTACGAACGCGCCATCCTGCTGAAGCCCGGCGACAACGACGTCCGCTTCAATCTGGAATTGGTCAGACAACAGACAGTCGATAAAATTGAACCCCTGCAGCAGTTCTTCCTGAAAAAATGGGCGCTTTCGATTGAAAACATGATGAGTGTCGACTACTGGGCCATGATTGGTATCGCCGGCTTTGTGCTGTTTATCGGCTGCCTTGCCCTGTATTTCTTCTCTAAGTGGATGTATTTGAAAAAAGTAGGATTTTATTTGGGTATCGTGCTGATTTGTGCCGTCATCTTTGCGAACATCTTCGCCGCCAACCAGAAAAAACACCTTGAAAACCGCAACGGAGCCATTATCTTCACACCTTCCGTGACCATCAAAAGTTCACCCGATAACAGTGGTACAGACTTGTTTCTGTTGCATGAAGGCACGAAAGTGTTTATTCTAACTTCAGTGGGCGAATGGAATGAAATCGTGCTTGAAGACGGGAATCAGGGATGGATAAACAAAAAAGACATTGTAATAATTTGATGTATGCTCGAACAAATACTTGATTATGAACGGACGTTGTTTCTGAAGTTGAACAGTGCACATTCGATGTTTGGCGACCAGTTCATGTGGCTGTTCACCGGATTTAGCGCCTGGACGCCCGTCGTTATTTCTTTTTTTATGATACTGTTTTATGCAAACCGGCAGCGTTGGAAAGAAGTCCTGCTGATCGTTGCGGCCATCGCTTTGGTGATAACGCTTACCGACCAGTTTGCATCGGGATTCTGCAAACACTATTTTGCCCGGTTCCGGCCTACGCATCATCCTGCTTTCATACATGACGTTTCAACCGTGTTCGATTACCGCGGCGGTCGGTATGGCTTTATATCCAGCCATGCAGCCAATGGATTCGGATTTGCAACATTGACTTCGTTGGTCTTCAAAAACCGGTTTTATGCCCTTATACTTTTTTTGTGGGCATCCGTAAATGCTTACAGCCGAATCTACCTCGGCGTGCATTTCATTTCCGATATCATACCCGGCATTATCACCGGACTTTTGTTTGGATGGGCTGTATATCAACTGTTTGTCTTTTCACACAAAAAGATTTTTGGGGCGGAAAGCGGCTCTGTACCGCTTTCCGAAACACCGTATCCGCGTAAAGGCCTCACGGCTTTCTTAACGATTATGATAGGTACGGTTGTGCTGATTGGCATCGTCAGCACGCTTTACGCCTGTCAACTGATGCCAGCCATACGTATTAAATAATTAATTAAAATATTTCGATCATGACCAAAACAATGACATTTAACGAACTGCGTGACATCAAGGACCGTTTGCCGGACGGTTCCATGCATTGTATAGCAAACGAATTAGGCATCAATGTAGAAACCGTCCGTAATTACTTCGGTGGATATAATTATAAAGAAGGCAATAGCTGCGGGTTGCACCTCGAACAAGGCGGCCCCAATGGAGGAATTGTCGTCCTCGACGATACAACCATTTTAGAAAAAGCGCTCGAAATGCTTGTCAGCAAATAGCCCCAGATTCTGTATAATTTATATTATGTTAAATAGAAATGGGGTAAAATAGAGACGCATGCCGTGCGTCTCTATTTTGTGCTTTTTTACTCCTCACCCAGGAGTTTTATCATTTCATCTAATTTGTCTCCCATATCAAGGTTATAGTAAATACTGCGAAGTGTTATTTTAACCTCCAGCAATTCAGGATTCAACTCTAAAACCTTTTCAAAATGAGGTAATGACTTTCTGAACAGATCTTTTGCCTTATCTCTTTCTTCATTGTATTTTCTTACGTCGGAGATATCATTCGCTATATCCAACTGCGCTACTCCCTGATTAAAATAGATTCGTCCGAGATTGAATTGTGAATCTGGATTTTCGCTGTTTATTTCGACTGATTTTTTAAAGTATTCCTCCGCTTTTTCCATATCGTTATAGCCATTTTCATAGATATATCCTGCATAGTTATAATAGTTGGCATAGTTGGGATCATTCTTGATCGCTCCAAGCATAAATTCAATTGCTTTTTCATGCTTCCCCGATTCGATTAATACTTGTGCCAGACTTTCAAGGAAATATGATTCCAACGGGAACAAGGCAAGCGCCTCGATAAGCGTACTTTCCATATTTTCCTTATCTCCCGCATTTTTATATTCTTCAACAAGATACTGATAGATGTCATTCTGCTTGAAATCGACCTTGCTGGCACGTTTCATTGACCGAATGGCGGTTTCATGACCAAGCGTGGTAGCTGCAATGGCTGCATAATAATTTGCATAGTAGTAGTTCGAGTCGATCGGCGCATTGGCAGGCTCACCCTCTTTCAATAACGGGCTGTCGTATGCTTCAATAAACTGATCGAAAAGATTAAAAGTCATCTGGTAGTCATCCTTATCCCAATAATAACTGCCACCATTCATGTAATAAGGCAAGTTAGCTTTCATAATTGCTTTCATGTCCTTCGAATACTTAGGCTTTATCTTGCCCTTTGCATCAGGCAATTTATCTAATTGATATGCCTTTTCAAAAAAAGGATAAATGCGATAAAGCGCATCATACATGATTGCTTCATTCGGCTGCTGTCCTAAAATCTGCTTTGTACTTTCCCTGTCAAATTGCAGATTTTCGATTTGTCCTGCCGTAAACCAAGTCTTTGCATCATCTTTTGTTTCAGGATGTTCCAACGCACTTTTAATTTTCGTTCTTGCCTCTTCAATGCTGCCTTTCGTATCTTTCGCTATCCGCAAGGCATCGGTAACGTTTTTCTTCTGTCCGAAACAAACAACTACTACCAAAAAAAATCCAATTGTTAATACTAATTTTTTCATCTTTTAAAATAATTTGAGTTAATAATTTTTATTCTTTTATTTCATTTCTTTCTTCGCTATCTTCGCCAAGTTCGCCATGTTCGCCATGTTCCCCTCCCCCAGCATTTTCCGTAACGCTTTTGTTTGCAATGTTTTCCTCCTCCTTTGACGAGATAACCTTGCAAACCGATGCTATTTCGTCGTTTCGCTTATCTAAATTGATTAGTTTGACGCCCTGCGTGGCGCGCCCGATAATGTTTAAATTGACAACGTTTATACGAATTGCAATGCCTGATTTGTTGATAATCATCAGATCATTTTCATCGGAAACAGATTTGATGTCGACCAACATACCAGTTTTCTCTGTTATATTCAAAGTCTTAACACCTTTTCCGCCACGATTGGTTATCCGATAATCCTCAAGCTTCGAACGTTTGCCAAAACCTTTTTTCGAGACCACCAAGATGGATTCCTTTTCAGGATGCTTGATGCAGATCATGCCAACGACACAATCGTCGCCGCCATCAAGCGTCATTCCAATCACGCCCGTTGCCGTCCGTCCCATCACGCGCACCTTGCTTTCATGGAAACGAATCGCGCGTCCATTCTTATTGGCAATCACGACGTCGTTGTTGCCATTGGTCATGCGTACCTGAATCAGCCCATCGTCTTCGCGTAATGAAATGGCGATGACGCCATTCTGGCGTGGTCGCGAATAGGCTTCCAACGACGTTTTCTTGATAATACCGTTTCGCGTGCAGAACAACAGATAATGGGAATTGATGAATTCAGTATCGGTAGTCAGGTTTTTCACGCGTATGAGTGCGTTCACGCTGTCGTCCGAATCGATGTTCAGCAGATTCTGTATGGCGCGACCTTTGGTGTTACGCGCCCCTTCGGGTATTTCATACACCTTCTTCCAATAACATTTCCCCTTTGCCGTAAAGAAAAGAAGGGTCGCATGCATGGAGGCAGGATAGATGTACTCCACAAAGTCTTCTTCACGCGTATCGGAACCCTTGACGCCTACGCCACCTCGGGCCTGTGTGCGAAACTCGGACAACGGCGTGCGCTTGATATATCCCATGTGCGAAAGCGTGATAATCATCTCGTCATCGGCATAGAAATCCTCCGGATTCATGTCTTCCGATGCGTAAATGATATCTGTCTTACGCGCATCTCCATACTTGTCAATGATCTCCTGAATTTCATCCTTGATAACGACCATCAGGACGTCTTCGTTTTGAAGTATCTCTTTCAAGCGTTCGATTAACTTTGCTATCTCGTCAAATTCTGCACGCAACTTATCCTGTTCTAATCCCGTCAACTGCCGCAGACGCATCTCAACGATTGCACGGGCTTGAATATCCGTAAAGCCGAAACGCTCGATTAAGTTGGCAATGGCCTCCTGCGGACTGCCCGAACTCTTGATAATGGCAATGACTTCGTCAATATTGTCGGAAGCAATGATCAGGCCTTCCAGTATGTGCGCGCGCTCTTCCGCCTTCCTCAATTCATATTTTGTACGACGTTCGACAACTTCTTTCCGGTGATCCACGAAATATCCAATCAACTCCTTCAAATTCAGTTGCTTGGGGCGACCTTTCACCAGCGCGATATTATTCACGCTAAACGACGATTGGAGCGCCGTCATCTTGTATAATTTGTTCAATACGACGCTGGCATTGGCATCGCGACGGATGTCGACAACGATACGCATGCCGTTGCGATCCGATTCATCGTTGACGTTGGATATGCCTTCAAGCCGCTTGTCGTTGACAAGGTCGGCAATGTACTTGATCAAATCAGCTTTGTTGACTAAATAAGGTATCTCGCTGATGATGATTTTGTCGTGCGTAGTTGTCGTTTCAATTTCGGCTTTTCCCCGAAGCACGATCCGACCGCGACCCGTCTCGAACGCTTCTTTCACGCCCGCATACCCGTAAATAGTCGCACCGGTTGGAAAATCAGGCGCTTTCACATATTGCATCAACCCTTCGATGTCAATCTCGCCGCGCGAATCTATGTAGGCCTTACAAGCTTCCAGCACCTCTTTCATGTTATGGGGAGGCATGTTGGTGGCCATTCCGACGGCAATACCGGATGCGCCGTTGATCAACAAGTTGGGAATGCGCGTTGGCAATACCGTCGGCTCATGTAAAGTATCATCAAAGTTCAATTGAAAATCAACCGTTTCCTTGTCAATATCGCGCAACATCTCTTCTGCCAGCTTGCTTAACCGCGCTTCCGTGTAACGCATCGCAGCGGGACTGTCGCCATCGACCGATCCGAAGTTTCCCTGCCCGTCAACGAGCGTATAACGCATCGACCACCTTTGCGCCAGACGCACCATCGCCATATAGACAGACGAATCGCCATGCGGGTGATACTTGCCCAGCACGTCGCCGACGGTTCTGGCGGATTTCTTGTAGGGCTTGTCCGAGTTGTTTCCCAATTCGTTCATTCCAAACAAAATACGCCTGTGAACGGGTTTGAATCCATCCCGGACATCCGGAAGTGCGCGCGAAACAATGACCGACATGGAGTAGTCGATGTACGCGGATTTCATTTCATTGTTGATATCAATCTTGATAATTCTGTCTTCAGTCATCTTGTAATTTATTCGTAAAAGCGTGCTAAGGTACTGCTTTTTTGTGTTATGGCCAAATCAATTAACGAAAAAAACACGATTTTTTAGAAAAAAATGTATAAAAGATTGAAAATCAGGGATATTTACTCTACTGTAATCCCATTGATTGGATATTGTCATCAAGCGGCGTAAACCGTGCCGTCCATCCGCCGCCCGGCGCCAGTTGGAGTGTTATCTTCTCGCCTTGCCGTATGCGTATCCGCTCCGTTTTGTAATCGTTACCGTTCTTGTCGGCATTCAGCCCGTCTTTAAAGATTTCCACCTGATAGTCGCACGCCGGTTCCAGAAAATCGCAGCCTACGGTCAGGTCGCGCGCGTTCCAGTCGGTCATGGCAGCCACATACCAGGTAGCGCCTTTCTTTCGGGCCATCACTGCATATTCGCCTATCTTCCCCTGCAACGGAACGGTTTTATCCCAGGTAACGGGAATGGATGTGATAAAATCCAGACTTTCCTTCTCGCGCAGGTAATTGGTAGGCACGTCAACCGTGAATTGCAAAGGGGAATAATAGATAACAAACATGGCTACCTGGTGTGCGCGTGTTCCCTGCGTGACAGGGGTTCCCGTTGTGGGATGGAAATGGCCTTGGGCCTTGTTGTCCATCGACCCGGGCGCATAATCGAACGGCCCGGATAGAGAACGGATAAAGGGGATGGTTACGTTGTGCGCAGGCGTGACCTTATCGCTGCCGAAATTCTGCTCCGAACCGTAAACCGATTCAAAAGTCAGTATGTTAGGCCATGTACGCGAAAGACCAGCCGGGTTGCATGAGCCGTGATATTCCACCATCAGACCGTGACGTGCCGCCGATTCGGCGATCCGGCGGGCGATGTTTATCCCCACCTGATCGTCGCGTTCCAAAAAATCGACCTTCAGTCCTGCCACGCCCCAGTCGGCAAACATTTTCAGGTGCCTGTCCAAATCAAGCATCAATGTTTTTGCAATACACCATAAAAATACCGGTACCTTTTTCTCTTTCGAATAAGCCAGCACGCGCGGCAAATCAAGGTGGGGATGAATTTGTGAAAAGTCATGGGGATTGCACCAGCCGTAATCCATGTTGACGTACGGGATACCATTGTCCAAGGCATAATCGATAAAGAATTTGTAGGAATCAAAATTGGTTCCCGACTTGAAATCGACGCCCGTCAGGATCACCTCCTGAACGCCTGTCGCGGCGCCATACCGGAAGTTCCACCAGTCGTTGGCAATCATGCCGGGCTTTACAAACGCGAAATCTATCTGACTGCTCCGCTCGGAGGCAAGCAGATACACCAGTTCGTTATTGAGCAGCGCCGCATCATCGTCGGCAACCATTAACACCCGCCACGGGAAAGTTCGCTTGCCGTTTGTTTCCGCAATATAGTCCGTCCATTCGGTAGTCCAGACGGCCCATACATCGGTTTTGTCATCATTTGTTTTAAGCGGATACGCTCTGAAACAGCTTTTCAACGTATCGCCAACGGCATGCAGATACATGCCCGGATAGTCGTCGATATCCGATTCGGTGATGCCGATTTTGGGGCCTGCGGGCGTTTGAACCACGACGGGTAATGCCGCCACGCGACCGGAATCGATGCCTGACAGTTTCGAATATTCGTAAACCGGTTCATACATGTAGTTATTAATATTTCCCTTCCGGTAGTACCCGCAGGTATTTTCGGGAAACACAAAAGAGGTTGTTTCTCCCCGTATTTTCAAATTTCCTTCACGGTTAGCCGTAAAACGAAAAGCCACCCCTTCGTCATAAGCCCTGAAAACAAGACCGAAACCGCCCCGAAAAAGCAGTTCCAGTTCGTTGTAACGGTCTGCAATGACGCTATTCGCCCCGTAAAGCGGATGAACTGTTTGTTCGACAGTCCGGCGATTTTGCTTCACCAACTGCGGCTTTTCGCCCCATACCGTTCCGTCGTACAACTCCATGGCTACGGATGACGGCGCCAGTAACTGTCGGTCGTTACGCCACAACGAATAGGTAATCTGTTCGCCAACAGAAATTTTCAGTTCCGTTTTTTTGTCTGGCGACGATAAGCGCAGCGACACGGGCGCCGCCTGCATGGACCACGAACCCAATAATAACGTGAAGATTAATTTTAAGCGCTTCATACGATTTTATAATTGCACGGTTTTACGATTTTGATAACTTGAAAAAAACATTTTTTCATGCTGCTCTGCTGTTTATAAACTTAACGATGCAAATATAGAAGAATTTTTCCATATTTCACGCAAACAAACATCAACTAATTTTGGGATTTTTAAAATTTCAGCTATTTTTGCACTTTGAAAATTTAATATTTAGTAATACAGGAAAGAAATGACTTCGCTATATTGGCAGGAAGATATTGAGACATTGAATGTTAGCGGCCTTCAATCATTGCAGGTGAAGTTGTTGCGCGAGGCATTGGCACAAGCGGACAACGCGCCTTTTTATAAAAAATTATTTGAAGAACACGACGTTTCAGCCGATAGTATTCAATCGCTCAATGATTTGGAAAAACTGCCTTTCACGACAAAAAACGACCTGCGGTCGCAGTATCCCTACGGACTTGCGGCGGTTCCGCTGCAAAAATGCGTGCGCCTTCATTCTTCGAGCGGCACGACAGGAAACCCAACGGTCGTGCTTCACTCGCAACGCGACCTTGACCTGTGGGCTAATCAGGTGGCTCGCTGCATGTACATGGTCGGTTTGCGCGATACGGATGTGTTTCAGAACACGTCGGGGTACGGCATGTTTACCGGCGGACTGGGTTTCCAGTACGGCGCGGAAAAGTTGGGGGCGCTGACGGTGCCGGCAGCGGCAGGCAATTCAAAACGTCAGATAAAATTTATCATCGACTTCGGTACGACGGCGCTTCATATCATTCCGAGCTATGCCACGCGACTGGCGGAGGTGTTTCAGGAAATGAACATCGATCCGCGAACAGATACCCGACTGCGTGTATTTTGCATCGGCGCCGAGCCTCATTCGGAAGAACAGCGGCGCCGGATCGAGCAACTGATGGGAGTGAAAGCGTACAACTGTTTCGGGATGTCGGAAATGAACGGCCCTGGTGTGGCGTTCGAGTGTACGGAACAAAACGGACTTCATATCTGGGAAGACTATGTAATCCCGGAAATCATTGACCCGCACACCCTGCAGCCCGTTCCCGAAGGCGAAACAGGCGAACTCGTGCTGACGTCGCTCCAGCGTGAGGCCATGCCGCTGATTCGCTTTCGCACGCACGACCTTACCCGTTTCCTGCCTGGTCAGTGTCCGTGCGGACGGACGCACCGCCGCATCGCCCGCCTCAAGGGACGCAGCGACGATATGATTATCCTGAAAGGCGTCAATATCTTCCCGATACAGATAGAAACGATCCTGATGGGTTTCAAAGAGTTGGGCGCAAATTACCTGATCACAATCGAGACGGTCGGAAACAACGACGAGATGCTTATCGAAGTGGAGCTGAGCGGCCTCTTTACCGACGATTACAGTACGCTTGAGCGGTTAAGAAAAATGATTGTCCGACAACTCAAGGACGAACTGCTGATAACTCCGCAGGTGAAATTAATATCGAAAGGTTCGCTGCCGGTTTCCGAAGGGAAGGCCGTACGCGTAAAAGACAGGCGGAAATTTTAAATTTACAATTAAAATTTCCAATTATGAATTATGAATTGTGAATTGTGAAACGACGACAAACCGAGTGCAGAGGCAAACTTGTTTGACTATGTCGAGGTGCGAAGGAGTTCTTTTTACGAAGTGAAAAAATTGTGAATGATGAAACAATAACTCATAAACTTTTAATTTTTTAACTATCAACTATCAAAAAATGACCATCCGGCAAATCTCAGTTTTCATTGAAAATAAATACGGCAAGCTGTCCGAAATTCTGGCGCTGCTTGGCAACGAAAATATCCGTATTGTTGGCGCAACGGTTGCCGATACATCGGAGTACGGCATATTAAGGCTTATCGTCACAGCGCCTGATAAGGCGAACAAGGCGTTGAGGGACAATAATGTAAATGTTAATCTGACCGACGTGTTTGCGCTTGTCGCCGAGCCTTTGGCAAGCAGTTTCGCCCGCATACTTCAGTATTTTACGCAATCGGGAATCAGTATCGAATACATGTACAGTTTTTCGTTGAACGACAAATCGGTACTGATACTTCGTACCTATAATTACGAAGCGGCGCGCGACGTCATTCGCCGCCATAACCTCGAATATATAAACGAAAATGATTTAATAAATTTATAAAGCGAATGTATTATGTTTGGAATCAATGACCCCGGTATCTGGGTTGCTTATCTGATGGCATTTTTATGCCTTGTTTTTTCTGTCTGGTATGGTGTTTCACATTGGAATAACGACGAAGAAGGATGAATACGTTAGGAATCGGCATTATTGTAATGCTTTACATGTTTGTGCTTGTGTGGTTGGGCTACCTCGGATACAAACGTACAAAAAACGCAAGCGATTATCTGATCGGCGGACGCCAGGCCAATCCGTTCATCATGGCCCTCTCGTACGGTGCAACGTTTATTTCGGCTTCGGCCATTATCGGCTTCGGGGGCGTGTCGGCCACCTTCGGAATGGGTATCCAGTGGCTTTGCATGTTGAACATGCTGGTGGGCGTTGTCATCGCATTTATATTTTTCGGCAGACGAACGCGTCGGCTGGGCGCTGAATACAACGCCCATACATTTCCACAACTGCTGGGCCTACATTACGGATCGCGCGCGATACAGGTGATCATTGCTGCCGTTATTTTCGTCGGAATGCCTTTGTACACGGCTGTTGTGATGAAAGGCGGCGCTGTATTTATCGAGCAGATGTTTGCTATTGATTACAACATTGCGCTGCTTGTGTTTACGTTGATAGTAGCCGCCTACGTGATTACGGGCGGCATCAAAAGTGTGATGTATACCGATGCTTTTCAGGCTGTTATCATGTTTTCATGTATGCTGTTCCTGCTGGTATGGTTTTACCATACGATAGGCATGGGTTTTACGGAAGCCAATAAAGCCCTGACTGACATGGCGCATCTTGTACCCGAACGCTTCCTGGCCGCCGGTCATCAGGGATGGACACGCATGCCGATAGCAGGATCACCACAATGGTATACGCTGGTAACGTCGCTTATCTTTGGCGTGGGTATCGGATGCCTTGCACAACCGCAGTTGGTTGTACGTTTCATGACGGTGAAAAGCGCCAAACAGTTGAATCGGGGTATTTTAGTCGGATGCCTGTTTATTTTCGTGTCGGTAGGTACGATTTATCACATCGGACCCCTGTCCAATATTTTCTTTTACCGTACGGAGGGCGCTGTGGCATCCGATGTTGTAAAGGACATGGACAAGATTATTCCTTACTTCATCAACAAGGCCATGCCGCAATGGTTTGGCATTTTCTTTATGCTCTGTATCATCTCGGCGAGCATGTCGACCCTGAGCGCGCTGTTTCATACAATGGGTTCTGCATTCGGTTCCGATATTTTTCCGAAACTGGGGCGTCGCAGAAATGTTAATTCGTCGATGGGCGCGCGTATCGGCGTGCTGATTTCCATCCTCGTCAGTTATATCATCTGCTATACGCTGAGCGCCGGAATCATCGCACGGGGAACCGCCCTGTTCATGGGCGTCTGCGCGGCTACCTTTCTGCCTGCTTATTTCTGTTCGCTTTACTGGAAGAAAACGACCCGAAGCGGTGCATTGGCAAGTATTTGTGCGGGACTGTTTACAAGCCTTTTCTGTATGCTCTTTCTGCATAAGGCGGAGGCAGCTCCCATCGGACTGTGCCGCCTGCTGACCGGCAAGGAGATGTTGATCGAAAAATTTCCCTGGTTTGCAATCGACCCGATTGTTTTTGCGTTGCCGGTCTCGGTTGTTTGTGTTGTCGTGGTAAGCTTGTGGGGCAGCTGGCGCGATAAAAATGTGCCTGCGGCACGGTGAATATGAGTTGTGTTGTGAAAAAATTGATTTATGGACTGTTGCTTCTGTTCTTGATTTTCATTATAGGATGTGGCGCAACTGTATATAATATAATGTATAGGCCGAACTTCGCGATTACAGAGACGAAGTATGTCTATGTCCGCGCCGACAATATGGATTTCGAATCGTTATGCAAGGTATTGCAGGATTCAGCCGGCTGTCGTCAGATCCAATTTTTTAAAATCTTGGCCGAATTGCGCAAATACCCCGACAACATGAAACCGGGACGGTATGCGATTAATCCGAACATGAACAACCAGGAAGCATTAAATCGATTGCGTCTGGGCTATCAGACGCCTGTACGCATTACGTTTAATAACATCCGCCTGATCAGCGAACTGTCAATCCGCCTGACCGAACAACTGATGATAAGCGACGAGGAACTATTGTCGCAGCTAAATGATGAAAAACGTTGCGAATCGCTCGGTTTCAATACGACGACCATCAAGACCCTGTTTATTCCCAATACGTATGAAGTGTACTGGAATATTTCAGCAGAAAAACTGCTGGCACGCATGAAGTACGAACATGATGCCTTCTGGAACGAAAACCGGTTGATGAAAGCCAAATCATTGCGCTTGTCACCTGTCGAAGTCTCCATCCTTGCCTCAATCGTTGAAGAAGAAACAGCCCTGCCCGACGAATTTCCTGTCGTTGCCGGACTCTACATAAACCGCTTGTACAAGGGAATGTTGTTACAGGCCGATCCAACGCTTAAATATGCAGCAGGGGATTTTTCGCTTCGCCGCATTTTAGACCGACACAAGGCAATTGAATCGCCCTACAATACCTATTTGCATGCCGGACTTCCACCCGGCCCTATTCGCATTGCCTCCATACAAGGTATCGACGCTGTACTCAACTATACAAAACATAACTATTTGTACATGTGCGCCAAAGAAGACTTCTCCGGTCGTCATAACTTCGCCGTCACCCTCGCCGAACACAACCGAAACGCAGAAAAATACCACGCCGAACTGAACAGACGCCATATTCGATAGATGTCAATCGACTGCATCGACTGCATCGACTGCATCGACCCGAAAACCGAAAACCGAAAACCGAAATCTATTTCACCTCAATCGTTTCAACATGACGGATGATTTTGCCGTCGTTCGTTATGCCTTCGATAACCACGGAATAGGTGGTCGGGAAATCGGATGTATAAAACTCGAACGACGCACTGCCGTCGTCAGATACCTTCAGGTCGGGCTTCCAGTAGAGCGACGTGCGAAAATCGGGACTGCTGATGTATCTTGATTCTGGCGTATCGTATTTGGGCGAATAAAATTCGACGGGCGACTGATAGCCCGTTGGCATGAACGAAATATGGTTGAAGCTGGGCCTGGTGGAAGTATCATTTATCCCTCTCCGGGTAGTGATGCTAATGGCTCCGTTCCCACCCCGCATCCCGAAAACGGCAGCGCTGGGGCCTTTGAAAACGTCTATGCTTTCTACGTCATGAATGGTTATGTCGTCTACTTTGAAATCCGAATCCATGGGCATCCCGTCGAGCAAGATAAGGGGTGATCCGCCTCCACGAATTGAAATGGTACCGTCCGGATTTACATAGACGCCTGCAACCGAAAATAACATGTCCGAAACTTTATTCGGATTCCTTTTTTCGATATCTTCGCGATGGATGGTGCGATCCGAACCCGAGTTAAACCATGTATTCAGTCTCGCCTCATCTTTTTTTTCTATCTTTTTCCCTGATACGACAACTTCCGGCAACTGAATCATCCGCATATCGTCGTCGTACTGCGCCCGCTGCGCTGCCTTCGTCTTAAAACCGGACGCAGCTGACGAATCGCGACCGTAAATGTCGATGCCCGACGTCATCGGACTTGTCGGGACATGCTTCAATAGCGGAAACTTTTCCTGATTTAGCATCAATTCCACGTTCGACTTTCCTTTTTGATTTTTTGCCTGAATGAAGCAAATGACGCTATCGGGAAAATGAATAAAAAAACAAAATATACCGGTTGAATCAGTCTCCACTTCTCCAAAACTTCCATCGTTTGAAAAAAACAACACCTCGCTTTTGGCAACAGGCCTGCCCAACAGGAGGCTCCTGACCGACCCGGATACCTCTTTCGCTACTTCAAATCGGGTTTCAGGTACCACATAATGGCCTTTCATCACTTCAGCTATCTCATACCTCCTCCAACCATGCGTCAACATTAAAAGATCAAGCGCGTACGTCGCATGGGCATTGTCCTGCAAATAATAAGCCGGCGATTCAATGGTTCCCCTTAATTCGGATGAAAGCAACAGACTTGACAGTATCGTGTGATTCGTGTCAACGCCCATGTCACCGTCGTCCGTGACAGCAACCGAAACATGCCCTCCATGCAGGTTTCCTTCCGTATCGGTGATTGTTATTTTCGACAGTACGTTTTCCCTTTTTTGGTAAGCAGACTTGTCCGTCGAAAAATCAAGCTGGGCCTGGTCGTCATTTTTGTTGAAAATCAACCGTTCACTGACCGGATTCATACGCCCGTCGAACAGTACCAATTGAACGATGCCCGAAGGCAACTGGTCGTTGACGAAAACGACCGAACGATAATTGTAATTCCAGGCTTCAAAATAAAGAACCATCCCGCGTGAATGGGCAAGCAGGTATAAGGGCATCTCAGGCAGACCGGGCGTCCTTGTCAATTCTATATAATGACGCTTGTTGCGGTAAGCCGCAGCCAATGAATATGATTTTTGAACTTCCGGTAGTTTGAATCGCTTCTCCTGTCCATCTTGATTGTTGCATTTTAAAAAATAGGCCTTGCCCGCTTCCGGCATGAAATAAAACAATCCCATGCCGGCAATGTCCGTCTTGACTTCCGTAATCCTGCTGCCCGTCTCGTCAACAATTTCGCCCGTGATGGATTCAGGAACGCCATTTTTGTTCAAGGCTTTAAAAGTCGTCTTGCAACGGACGCCCTCAACTAAATAGCCCCCCTCAGGGAAAAACGATACTTCATACGTTACATTGGACTTCTTTTCATTGGACTTTTCATGGGACTTTTCATTGGGCTGTTTTTTTGCCTGTGTGTCGACCGCCTTCAAATTGCTAATCCTGACAGGCTTCGTGAAGAAGTAATCATCACCCAAGTTTTCCATGTAACGCGTATAGGCTCTCAGGGTATAATCACCTTCCGGCATGAAATCCGACAGGAAAATATTTCCATGAAACAGCCCTTCCCCATCCATGTTGACCATCACCCGGTGCATCAGCGAATCGGAAGAGTTGATCAACTCAACGTATGCGTATTGGCTGCTGGTCGCCGACTGATGGGTGAAGGCATCGACAACATACACCCTAAACCAGATTTTTTCGCCGGGTACATACATGTAACGATCCGTATGAAGATGTATTTTTTCCTGAGGGAACAAGGTCAACTGACTGATGATACTGTCCTGAACCGCCTCTAATGTGAACGCTGGCTGTGCGCTTGCGACAGCCATCAAACATAAATTCATCATTAACAGTAATAACCGCTTCATCGTAATGGGTATTTGTAGTTTAACATTGGAGCACAAAGTTAACCATTTTCCGAGAAAAAAAGTATTTTTTTTATAAAATACGCTAATTTTTTTTCATTCCAATCCCGAATCTGATGGAATCTGATGTCTGCCATGAAAAATTTTTGGGACTTTCCGGAATTTCATCTAATTTTGCAGCTCATTTGAAGCTGATTTTACATGGATAAAAAATTATTATTAGGCGATGAAGCCATCGCACAGGCGGCGATCGACGCGGGATTATCCGGCGTTTATGCTTACCCGGGAACGCCCTCGACCGAAATAACGGCGTATATTCAACAAAAAACGGCAGGCAGCGACATACACAGCCGTTGGTGTGTGAACGAAAAAACGGCGATGGAAGCGGCGCTCGGCATGAGTTATGCGGGCAAACGCACGTTGTGCTGCATGAAGCATGTCGGACTGAATGTGGCGGCTGACTGTTTCATTAACATTGCGATGAGCGGTATCAACGGCGGAATGATCGTTGTTTCGGCTGACGACCCTTCGATGCATTCGTCACAAAACGAACAGGACAATCGTTTCTATGGTGACTTTGCAATGATTCCGATGTTCGAGCCATCCAACCAGCAGGAAGCATACGACATGGTTTACGACGGATTTGAACTGTCCGAAAAACTGGGATATCCAATCCTGATGCGTATCACGACGCGTATGGCTCACTCGCGCGCTGGCGTTGTCGCCCGCGAACGGCGTGAACAAAACGCAATGAACTGCCCGGACGATGGCCGGAAACGGTTTATCTTGTTGCCGGCACTGGCACGCCAACGTTTCAGCATTTTGCTGGAAGCACAGTCGCTTTTCGTGCAATCGTCAGAAGAATCCGTCTATAACCGGTATTTTGAAGGACCTGATAAAAAAAGAGGGATTGTCACGACAGGTATCGCATTCAACTATCTTTCCGAAAACTATCCCGACGGATTCGAAAATCCGGTACTCAAGATATGCCAGTATCCGTTGCCCAAAAAACAGTTGGAAAAGATCGCTTCCGAATGTGAGGAACTGTTCGTTTTTGAAGAAGGATACCCGTTTGTGGAAACGCAACTGAAAGGTTTCCTCAACAACGGACTTGCCGTTCACGGTCGACTCGACGGCACGCTCAAACGCGATGGCGAACTGACGCCGCATACCGTAGGTCGGGCGTTGGGAAAAATCATCGAACCTACTTATCAGGTACCTGAATTAGTAACGCCGCGTCCACCCATGTTATGTCAGGGATGCGGTCATCGCGACCTGTACGATGCCTTGAATGAGGTGATCACGGCCTGGCCGCAAGCAAAAATCTTTTCCGATATCGGCTGTTATACGCTCGGCGCTTTACCGCCTTTCCGCGCGATCGATTCGTGTATCGACATGGGCGCATCCATCACCATGGCCAAAGGAGCGGCGGATGCAGGGCTGTATCCTTCCATTGCCGTAATTGGCGATTCCACCTTTACCCATTCGGGCATGACCGGATTGCTTGACTGTGTGAATGAAAATGCGAACGTGACCATTATCATCTCCGATAACGAAACAACAGCGATGACGGGCGGACAGGTTTCGTCGGGCACGGGTCGCCTCGAAGCAATATGTACGGGGATCGGCGTAGCGACGGAACATATCCGCGTGATCGTTCCGTTAAAAAGAAATCACGAAGAGATGAAGTCGATATTGCAAACGGAAATTGCATATCACGGCGTTTCAGTCATTATCCCGCGCCGCGAATGTATCCAGACGTTGACTCGGAAAAAAGCTTGAGTTTAGAGTTTAGATATTAGATATTAGAGTTTAGAGTTTAGAGTTTAGAGTTTAGAGTTTAGAGTTTAGAGTTTAGAGTTTAGCGTTTAGCGTTTAGAGTTTAGAGTTTAGAGTTTAGAGTTTAGAGTTTAGAGTTTAGAGTTTAGAGTTTAGAGATTTATGAAAAAAGATATTATTTTATCAGGTGTTGGCGGACAGGGAATCCTGTCGATTGCTGCTGTGATTGGTGAGGCAGCATTAAAAGAAAATTTGTTCATGAAACAATCGGAAATACACGGGATGAGTCAGCGCGGAGGCGATGTGCAGTCGAATTTACGCATTTCGGATAAGCCCATCGCTTCCGACCTCATCCCGTTAGGGCAGTCCGACCTGATCATCTCTTTGGAACCGATGGAAAGTCTCCGCTATTTTCCATACCTGAAAAAAGATGGATGGGTCGTTACCAGTTCCCAACCTTTCATCAACATCCCCAATTACCCCGATAAGGATAAAATTATCGATGAAATCGAGAAACTTCCAAATAAAGTGATCCTCGACGTTGAATCGATAGCAAGGCAACTCGGTTCAATCCGTGTGGCCAATATGGTTATGCTCGGTGCGGCAACACCCTTTCTGGGCATTGATTTTTATAAAATCGCCGATGGAATCAGGTCGATTTTTTCCCGAAAGAGCGATGAAATCATCGAACTCAATCTAAGGGCGCTACAGGCTGGTTTCGACGTGGCAAACACGAAATAACGGTGACAGTTGTTTTTTTTGGGCGGAATATTTTGCTTTCTCATAAATTAAATATACTTTTGTGCGTTAAATAATTTAAATCTTTTAGTTATGATTTGTCCGAAATGTGGAGTGCAAAACATGGATGGGGTAACATTCTGCGGCAGTTGTGGGGCACAAATGATGTCTTTCACACCACCTCCACCACCAGTAGACCCCCAACAGCCTGTTGAATATGGTCAACAACAGCCATATCAACAACCGTATCAACAACCGTATCAACAACCCCAAACTCAGCCCCAACAGCCATACAGCGGTGGCCAACCGGCAGGGAACATGAATCCCGGCCAGTTTGCGTCAACGCCAGGACGGCCTTCAAATGGCAGTCTTGTTCCGCCAAAAAACTACATGACGGAGTCCATTCTCGTCACTGTAATATCTTTTATGTGCTGCTGTTCGCCCATATCGGTTATATTAGGCATCATTGCTATGGTCAAGGCAAATAGCGTTAATTCAGAATTTGCGAGAGGTAATATCAATGAAGCAAACAGGAATGCAGATTCGGCCAAAAAATTAGCTATGTGGGCAGCTATCGTTACTGTTCTTTTTGCCGTACTCACCTTTATTTTGTATTTTGTCATTTTTGCAGCAATTATTAATGAATCGGGAGGTTGGGAAGAAATTATCAATAGTTTTTCATAGTCGACCCCGAACAGGATTGGCGCTAAAAAAGACGATCATGATGGCGCTAATGGTCGCCATCATGGTTGCAATCATGGTCGCAATTATTGTCGGCATTTATTTTTACGCACATTTTAATCCGGAAGATTACCGATTCTTTCCCAAGTGTCCCGTGTTTCTGCTGACAGGCTACAAGTGCCCCGGTTGCGGTACACAACGTGCATTTTATCATCTGCTTCATGGGGATTTTCGTACGGCATTCCAGTATAATTCACTCATGATACTGCTTGTTCCATACCTGTTGGCCGGCATTTTTTTTGCATTTTTTACAACTGGCGCCGCGCCTCGAATAGCGCGCGTTCACGAAATTCTTTTCGGTAAATGGGCGATACTCGTCCTTGCCGTTATCATCCTTCTCTTCGCCGTCATTCGCAATTTATGACCAATTATACGGAAATAAATTATACGGAAATAAATTTTTCGGAAATAAAATTTTCAAATGTACCGTCGGAATAGAAGATTATCAACTTTTCAATCGTTTTTAAAGGTCTTTCCTTGTAAATGATTACCTCTTTTTCGACGATTCCTCCGCCTGCTTGCGGTTGATCCGGTCGATCCGCTCGATCCGGTTGATCCGCTCGATCCGCTCGATCCGGTTGGTCCGGTAGGTCCGGTTGATCTACGGCATCTTCGTGGCTATTTTTTTTTTTTTTTCATGCTCGTTTGTACCCATTCCATCAGCCTGTTTTGAACTGACATCTTGTCGGTTTTGGTCATACAAATCACCCGATGTTTCAGCAGGAACCGCTAACATCGTTCCTCTACCTGTTATTAACCACCCTGGGTCGATATCCGTAAATCGCTCCAAAATCTTCGTCAGCACATCAGCGCTCGGATTATTGCGTCCCGACGTAATGTGTGACAAGGCCGCTCGCATAATACCGGTTTCATCGGAAAACTTGGTGGAATTCATACCCAAAACCTTCATTACTTGCTTAATTCGTTTCGCTTGTTCATTCATATAATCTATATTGTTGAGTTTGAAATATTTAAATAATTACGATATAAAAAACGTTACAAAGGTAAACAAACCAATTTACACTTGCAAATAATTCGCTTTTTATTTTTTATATCTTTGTATCGTCACCTAGCTGCGATACATTTGTAAATACTACATTCGTATAATCAAATTCGTTACAAATGTATACACAAATAACCGGCAAACACCTTTTCCAGCCTCAGGCAAAACTTCAGTGAAAAGCATTTATTTGATTAGTTACAAACATGTAAGGACAAAGAAAAAGACACATTTGAGCATCCATGACATCATTATTTAACGATTATATACGAATCCAGCCGGTTTCAATTAAACCAAAACCCTAATTGATTCGCATAAATCATTAATATGCCGATATTTTCGTGGCAATATTTTGACTAAAAAGATTTCATGAAAAATGTTTTTTCGAGTGATACAATTGTAAATTTTTCCGCGCACTACAAAAGTATTTGGATAAATACGTTGATAACTTCGCGAAATACGTTGATAACTTCGCGTAAATTCGCGAAATTCGCGGATAAATAAATAAATAAATAATTTCGCGGACATTCGCAAAATTCGCGGATAAATACGTTGATAAATTCGCGGATATTCGCGAAATTCGCGGACATTAATGCATTATCCTAAACAACATTTCTTTATATATATCACCTTTCGTAACCGATGACGTAGCGCCGAACCCTTTCATTTTGGCATCGGCTAAACGGATTTCATGGATAGTATTGAAGACTCGCGTAGCCGTGAAGTTTCGCAGTCCGAGCATATAGTCCTTTACCTGAAAATACCATTTCAACTGAAGCGTTTGCATAACGCCCCGTTCGGACTTGTCTTTCGAGTAGAAGCATATCATCAGGTTTTCAAAATAGCTGAATAGAGACGATAATATCATCAATGGACCACCATTCGCCTTGGGGTTTCTATCAAAATAATCGGCGATACGATTGGCACGCAATACATCTTTTGAAACGATGGCGTTGATAAACTCATAAACGTTGAACTCCTTGCTGATACCGATGTAGGCTTCTATTATTTCAGGCGTAATCCGCTTGGCCGGTTTGTTGTCGAAGACTACGCTCAGTTTTTCGGCCTCTTTTTCCAACCGGCACAAATCGTTACCCAAATAATCGGCCATGAGGAGCGCACTTTTCCCGTCCATATCCATGCCACGCTGATTCATGAATGTTACGATGAAACCAGGAAGTTTATCATCGTATATTTTTTTGGATTCAAAAAAAATTCCTGTTTTTTTTGCTTCAGGAAGTATACTTTTGTTACTTTCGTGCTTTTTACATTTGTAACAAACTACGAATACCGTGCTCGAAAGTGGTATTTTTATATAATAATTTAACATTTCTATCTTCGCGAGGTTTTGCGCTTCTTTCACAACCACTAACTGGCGTTCCGACATCATCGGGAAACGTCGGGCACAGTTGATGATGGTCTGCGGATCAGAATCGTTACCATAGAAAATCATCTGATTGAAATCACGTTCCGAATCGTCTAATACGTTCTTAACTAACAATTCTTCTATCTTGTCTATAAAATAAGGCTCTTCGCCCATCAAAACGTATACCGGCGCAAATTGTTTGTTTTCAATGTCCCGACAGATACCTTCAAATGTATGCTCTTTCTTAGCCATAATAGTTTTTTAATGAATGCATGAATATTCGTAATTAGTAATTAGTAATTAGTAATTAGTAATTAGTAATTTGCAAATTGCAATTGGCAAGTAGCAATTGCTACTTGCCAATTGCAATTTGCATCCTACCAACTGAACTTAATGTGTCGAATCGTTTTTTGCTTCTCAATCATCATTTGTAACGTCTTGATGCCAAACATGACATGTTCGGATGCAAATTGCCGGGTCACCAATTTATCGCTTTCATCGGTCTTGACGCCGTCCTCCTCCAGGGGCTTGTCGGAAATCATCAACAGGGCGCCGATAGGTATCCTGTTGGCAAATCCAGCCGTTAGCAAGGTAGCTGTTTCCATATCAATGCCCGTAGCGTGTGTCTTGACTAAATATTCTTTGAACGTGGTGTCATATTCCCATACACGACGGTTCGTTGTGTAAATCGTACCCGTCCAGTAGTCTTTACCGCTGTCGCGAATGGCCGACGAAATAGCCCGAAGCATTGAAAAGGCAGGGAGAGAGGGAACTTCGGGCGGCAGATAATCGTTTGAGGTACCTTCGCCGCGAATGGCCGCGATGGGCAACACGTAATCACCGATGTTATTGACTTTTTTCAGTCCGCCACACTTGCCCAAAAACAAGACGGCAGCTGGTTGAATAGCCGATAAAAGATCGATGATCGTTGCAGCGTTCGCACTCCCCATTCCAAAATTGATGATCGTTATGCCTCCTCCTGCTGCATTCGACATGGTGTTTTTCAAACCTAATACCGGCACATTAAAATGATCTGCAAACAATTCCACATATTTCGTGAAATTGGTCAGCAGTATATATTTAGAAAAATCTTCCAGCTTGCGATCGGTATACCGCGGCAGCCAATTTTCAACTATTTCCTGTTTGGTCTTCATACTTTCAAGTTATTTTTACTACTTTTGTCCCGGCAAAGATAGTGCAAGTCGAGCGCAATACAAAAAAAGTTTACTTTTTTTTATTGCCGAGACGCCGCCTATCTTCTCTTTATGAGAAAAGATAGTGCAAGTCGAGCGCAATACAAAAAAAGTTTACTTTTTTTTATTGCCGAGACGCCGCCTATCTTCTCTTTATGATTTTACCCTTCACTTATGCAATCATTAAACCTCCCCCCCTACGCCCCCCGCATAACAGTAAGAAAAGGAAAAAACTGTATTTTCGACCCCTTGCGACGCAAAGAGGTAGCGCTTACGCCCGAAGAATGGGTCCGACAGCATTTTGTCAATTTCCTGATCACCGCCCGCTCCTACCCGCCGGAGCGTATTGCCAACGAAGTATCCATCATGGTAAACGCCACATCCAAACGATGCGATACGGTCGTTTATGACGACTATCTGAAACCGCTTGTTATCATCGAATACAAGGCGCCGGACGTTCGTATTTCCAACGAAACGTTCAATCAAATTTCACGCTATAATGCCAAACTTCATGTTCCCTACCTCATGGTCAGCAATGGCCTGTCACATTATTGCTGTTTCTTGGATTACCGGCAAATGGAATACCGTTTTCTGGAAGAGATACCAAACTATTTAGAATTACTAATTACTAATTACTAATTACTAATTACTAATTACTAATTACTAATTACTAATAGCCTTGAAAGAAAAATTTTTTGAAAATAATTTTCAACTTTCAACTTTCAATTTTCAATTTTCAACTAAAATTCTTACTTTTGCACCCCGTTTAGGTTTTAATAATTGATTTAGTACAGATGATTTGGAATGAGACAATGGAGTGCATGTCGCGCGATGAGATGCACAAAATACAGACTATAAGGTTAAAGAGAGTTGTTGAGCGTGTTTATCACAACACGACTTTTTATCGTAGGAAAATGCAGGAAATGGGCGTCACGCCGGATGATGTCCAATCGATTGACGACATTGTGAAGCTGCCCTTTACGGTCAAGCAGGATTTGAGGGAAAATTATCCTTTCGGACTGATGGCATCGCCCATGTCGGAAATTGTACGCCTCCACGCCTCATCGGGCACAACCGGCAAGCCTATTGTCGTTGGGTATACACGCAGCGACCTGTCGATATGGAGCGAAGTCGTTGCGCGCTGCCTCACCGCCTACGGATTGACAAAACACGACATCGTTCAGGTTTCGTACGGTTACGGACTGTTTACCGGAGGATTGGGCGCCCATTCAGGTACGGAGTTCATCGGAGGTACGGTGATCCCGATGAGTAGCGGTAACACGCAGAAACAGATACAGCTTATGCACGACTTTGGAGCGAACGCACTGGCTTGTACGCCGTCGTACGCGCTCTTTTTGGCAGAAACCATTCGCGAAAGCGGAATCCCCATCGAAGAGTTCAAGCTCGCCGTTGGCGTGTTCGGCGCTGAACCGTGGACGGAAAACATGCGCAAGGAACTGGAAGAGAAATTAAGGATAAAAGCGTACGACATATACGGACTAACCGAGATATGCGGGCCGGGCGTGGGGGGCGAGTGCGAATGTCAGCAGGGAACGCACCTGTGGGAAGACCACTTTTTCCCGGAAATCGTTGACCCGGAAACGCTTGAACAGGTCGAACCCGGACAACAGGGCGAACTGGTGTTTACGACACTCACGAAAGAAGGAATGCCTATGATACGTTATCGTACGCGCGACCTCACCTCGCTTCATTACGAGCCGTGCCGTTGCGGACGTACCGCAGTGCGCATGAACCGAATTCTCGGTCGTAGCGACGATATGCTTATTATCAGAGGCGTGAATGTGTTCCCGTCGCAAGTTGAATCGGTCATACTCGAACTGCCGGAATTTGAACCCTACTACCTTATCATTGTCGACCGGGTTGATAATATTGATACTTTTCAAATTCAAGTGGAACTTCGACAAGACTACTATTCCGACGAAATGAGTAAAATGCTTGCCCTGAAAAGAAAAATCACCGCGCGCCTGCAAAGTGTACTCGGACTGCAACCCGACATCAAAATTGTGGAACCCCGAAGCATCCAGCGCAGTCAGGGAAAAGCAAATCATGTCATCGACAACCGGAAGTTCAACTAAACGCCCATAACCAAACGCCAATAACCAAACGCCAATAACCAAACGCCAACAACTATAAATCATGTTAACAAAGCAGTTATCAATTTTTCTGGAAAATAAAAGAGGACGCTTCACCGAAGTAGCCAAGCTATTAGGCGAAGAAGGCGTCAACATGACGGCATTTACCGTCTCCGAAAATTCGGACTTCGGCATCTTGCGCCTGATCGTTTCGGATACCGAAAAGGCAATCCGGGTTTTACGCGACCATCAGTATGCCGTGACAGAGGCAAACGTGATCTGCCTTCGTTGTCCGAACATACCGGGCGCACTAGGACGCGCGATGGACGTCATCTCCCGGTCGGGTATCTTTATCGAATACATGTATGCCTTTTCGGAAGGTGATTCGGCCAATGTGATCATCCGCCCCGACAATTTAAACGCATGTATGGAAGTGCTGAAAGCCAATAAGTTAGAACTTTTGGCGGCAAGCGACCTATACAAATTGTAATTATTAACGTTTGAAATTGCAGCTAATTCGGATAGAAGTATTACCTTTGCGCACAAAAAAACGGATATATAGTGAAAAAAATTATTTTATTTGCAAGTTTATCGGTCATGTTGCTCTCCTCTTGCGGCGAATATAACAGGTTGTTGAAAATTCAAGACCCTGAAATAAAATATTCGTATGCCAAGAAGTACTACAACCAGCAGAAATATGTACGGTCTGCCACGTTGCTGGAAGAAATCGTTCATTATTTTCGCGGTCGTTCGGAAGCTGAAGAATCGTTGTATTTGCTGGCACAGAGCTATTACAAGCAAAAAGACTACGTGACGGCAGCCGAATACTTCAAGCAATACTACAACACCTACCCCAAAGGTGAGTTTGCCGAACTCTCACGCTATTACGGAGCATACGGATTGTACCTCGATTCGCCTGACCCGCGCCTCGATCAGACGCAAACATACGAATCCATCCAGCAATTCTTGATGTATCTCGAATATTACCCGCAAAGCGAGCATGCAAAAGAAGCGCAGGACATACTGTTTGAATTGCAGGAAAAATTGGCGAACAAGGAGTTCCTGGCAGCAAAATTATATTTTAATCTCGGTACGTATTTGGGGAATAACTACCGTTCCTGCATCATAACCGCCGAGAACGCGCTCAAGAATTACCCCGATACGAAATTTCGCGAAGAACTGATCTATCTGATGATCTGCTCAAAATACGAAATGGCTATCGTCAGTATCGACGAACGCTTGCAGGGACGCTACCGCGATGTGGTCGACGAGTATTACAATTATATGAACGAATTTCCGGAAGGAAAATATGTGAAGCAGATATCGAAATTTTTCGATTTTGCAAACAGTAAAATTGAAAGAAATTATTAAATCATGGATTATGGATTATAGAAAATCAAAAGCGCCCATTAACACGGTTTCCCGCGATATGAGCAAGATGTGGGAAGATACCGGTAATATTTATGAATCAATAGCTATCATTGGCAAGCGGTCGAACCAGATTTCAGCCTACATGAAGCAAGACCTTGATAAGAAACTTTCAGAATTTGCCTCTTTCAACGACAACCTGGAGGAGGTGTTTGAAAACCGTGAACAGATTGAGATTTCGCGTTATTACGAAAAACTGTCGAAAGCCACCTTGATAGCGACGAAAGAATACGAAGACAAGGAGATATACTGGAAGAATCCGCTAAAGAAGGATTTGAACGATTGAAAACAGGTAAAAAAAACGGATTGTCGTGATTCAACGCATTCAAACGGTATATCTATTAGCGGTGGCAGGCATGTTTATAGCGCTGCTGTTTTTGCCGCTTGCCGTCATTCAAACGGATGGCGCTGTCTATGCTTTCGGCGTAGAAGGACTTCAAACAACGACTGCGATTGCGGAACTTGCGTATCCCACCTGGTCGCTCATTGCGATTGACGCTATCATCATCCTGTTATCGTTTGTGATCATTTTTACGTATAAAAAACGCGTCCTGCAGTTGCGTTTGTGCGTATACAACGCGCTGCTGATGATAGGTTTTTGCGCACTTGCCGGATTTTATGTCTGGCAGTTCAGCCATTCGCCGGAACTGCCGCACATGAAAATCAATGTTCGTTTTTGGGCTGCTTTTCCGTTTGTCGCCTTGATATTGAATTACCTGGCGATCCGCAATATCGGCGCCGACGAAGCCATGGTACGTTCCCTTGAACGGTTAAGATAAGGACAAGCTGCTTTTTCAGCCTGCTCAACTGTTCCAGATTTCCCACGAGATAAAGGCTTGCAGCAGGAGCATTTCAAGTCCGTTTTTGACAACGGCACCAGCCTCTTTTCCTTTTTTCATGAACAGCGTTTCGTCAGGATTATAAATCAAGTCATACAGTATATGATCGGGCGTCAGACATTGGTAAAGGATGTCAGGGCAGGTGTCCGTTTTAGGGTACATGCCTAACGGAGTGGCATTTATTATAACGGTATGACTATCCATCATGTCCGGCGTGATCTCGTTGTAAGTGATGCTGTTGTCTTCCTGCGTGCGCGAAACAAACAGCGTTTCAAGGCCTAATTGCTTAAGTCCGTGATAGATTGCTTTCGAAGCCCCGCCCGTTCCAAGTATCAAGGCCTTTCGGTGCTTTTCGCCCAACATCTGCTCGATGGATTGCTTGAATCCTGTTATGTCCGAATTATGACCTTCCAAATGGAGCTTTGTGAAAAAACCTCCCTTCTTAAACTTGATAACGTTGACAGCCCCGATGTTCCGGGCATTATCGGTGATACTGTCGAGCAGGGGAATCACATCCATTTTATAGGGTAACGTGACGTTCAATCCGCAAAGCGTCGGGTTGTCGGACAACACGTGCTTCAGTTCTTTCACGTCTTTGATCTCGAAGTTGAAATACTCCGCATCAATATTTTCCGACTTGAACTTATTATTAAAGTAATCTATCGAAAACGAATGCCCCAGCGGGAATCCGATGAGTCCGTACTTTTTTTTCATATCCCTTCCTCTTTTAATTAGTAATTAGTAATTAGTAATTAGTAATTCTCTTCATACGCCTCGACAATCCGTTGCACGAGCTTGTGCCTGACGATGTCCTTCTTCTCAAAATGAATAATCCCGATACCCTGAACAGGTTCGAGGATGTTCAGGGCATGAACAAGCCCCGACTGCGCGTTCGGCGGCAGGTCTATTTGCGTCACATCGCCCGTGACAATCATCTTGGCATTTGTACCGAGACGCGTCAGAAACATCTTAATCTGAAGTTTCGTCGTATTTTGCGCCTCGTCAAGTATGATGATGGCATCATTGAGCGTGCGTCCGCGCATAAACGCGAGCGGAGCTATCTGAATCGTATTGTTTTCCATATATTCTTTCAGCTTGACAGCCGGAATCATTTCCTGTAAGGCATCATAAAGCGGCTGGAGATACGGGTCGAGCTTGTCTTTCATCTCTCCGGGCAGGAATCCCAACTTTTCGCCTGCCTCCACTGCCGGACGGCTCAGGATCAACCGACGTACTTGTTTGTTTTTCAACGCCTTGACGGCGAGGGCGATGGCGATATAGGTCTTGCCTGTCCCCGCAGGGCCAATGGCAAAAACCAGATCATGTTCGTCAAAACTCCTGACAAGCCGTTGCTGGTTTTCCGACCGCGCCGTGATCGGTTTTCCGCTTATCCCGTAGATAATCAGGTTGTCCTGTTTTTCAAATTCCATTTTTTCACCTTTTATGATGTCGACCATCACTTCCTCCGTAATCGAATTGTACGATTCGCAGTATTTTTCGATCTCTCTGATTTTTTTCAGAAAAACCTCCGATTCGTCGGCCTCCCCTATCACTTTCATCACGTTTCCACGCGCCACAATCCGCAATTTCGGAAACATGTTCTTCAAAAATAGCAGATGCGAATTGTTGACGCCATAGAATGTCAGCGGGTCAACATGCTCCAATATGTATATCCTTTCAATCATCATCTAAAAGTAAACTATTCAAACCGTATCGATTTTGACGGCTCAATTTTTGTAATCAAGTACGAAGGTACAATCATCATCAGCATGGATACGACAAACGATCCGACGTTGATCAACGACACGGCGATCCAATTCAGGTCGATCGGAACGGAATCGATGTAATAAGTTTCCGGTTCGAGTTTTATCCAATGAAAGTGAGACTGTAACATGCAAAATGTCAGACCGATGACATTCCCTAAAATCATTCCCTTGACAATCAGGAATAACGATACATACAGAAAAACCTTGCGAATGTTGTTGTTGGCATGACCCAGCGCTTTCAGTATGCCGATCATGTTGATTCGCTCTAAGATGATGATAAGCAAACCGGAAATCATCGTGAATCCCGAGACCAGAATCATCAAGACAAGAATGATGACCACATTCGAATCTAAAACGCTAAGCCAATTGAATATCATCGGGTTGAGCTCTTTTACAGACCGAACGTAATAGATATTGCCCAACCGGTCTTTCTTGTCTATTAGCGTGAAATACAACTCTTCGGTCAAGTCGTCGAGGTCGTTGTAGTTATCAATATAGATTGCCATCCGGCTGACCATATCGTCGTCCCAACCATTTATGCGCCGTATGTGCTTGATGTCGCCAAACACAAAAAGCTTGTCGTAATCCGCATAGCCCGTATCATAGATGCCTGCTATCTGAAACTTGCGGGGACGCACCGCCTCCTCTTCATCGCTCACGAAATAGGTGAAAAATGATTCCCCGCATTTCATGCCCAGCAAACGGGCTGTCAGGCGCGAGACCAGGACTTGATTTCCGGTCGTTACCGGATCGATATGAATCATACTGCCTTCCACGAGATGGCTTTTTAAAAAAGTCGTGTCGAAATCCGCACCCACACCTTTGAACACGATGCCGTGAAAATCATTTTCCGTCTTAATCATACCGTGTTTGGTTGCAAAAACTTCCATTCGACGCACTCCTTTCGTGTTGAGTAGCATGTTGCGAAGCGAATCGCTGACCGTAATGGGTATCGATTCGAATGACAAGTTATTGTCGAAGTTCGACAGTTGTATGTGCGAATCGAAGCCGATCACCTTGTTGCGAACCTCTTTTTTGAATCCCACAACGATGGCAACCGATGCGATCATCACCGCCAGTCCGATAGCGATTCCCGCCATGGCAATGCGAATGACGGGAGGCGTCACACGTTTGTTGTCGCCCTTATCGCGCGAAAAATGAATCCGTTTTGCAAGATAAAATTCGAAGTTCATCGTAGTTTTCAAAGATAAAGGACCGCGGCGCTCCAAACGCTAAATCGAATTGTACTTCTCCAGCGCCTTTTCCAACACGGTCATCGCATGGGCCAAGTCTTCCCTGTTCAGGACGTATGCCAGCCTGACTTCGTTCTTGCCATACCCCGCTGTCGTATAAAATCCAGAAGCAGGCGCCATCATGATGGTTTGTCCCTCGTACGAGAAATCGCTCAAACACCAGGCGCAGAACTTGTCGGAATCGGCTACCGGCAACGAAGCCACCGTATAAAAAGCGCCCATCGGCATTGGCGAATAGCATCCCGGAATGCGGTTCAGCCGTTCAATCAGGAAATTGCGCCGCTGCAGAAACTCATTGTAAACCGAAAGCATATACTCTTCGGGCGCATCGAGCGACGCTTCCGCGATGATCTGTCCAATCAACGGCGGACACAACCGTGCCTGACACCATTTCATCACATTTTCCCTCACCTGCCTGTTTTTGGTGATGATCGCCCCGACACGTATCCCACATTCGCTGTACCGCTTCGATACGGAATCGATCAGTACGACGTTCTGCTCAATCCCCTGCAGGTGAAAGGCTGAAATATAAGGCGCGTCGGTATAGCAAAACTCACGGTATACCTCGTCGGAAAACAAAAACAGGTTGTATTTCTGTACTAAGTCGCGCAACTGGTTCATCTCCCCTTGCGTATACAGGTATCCTGTCGGGTTGTTCGGATTGCAGATCAACACCGCCTTGGTTTTGGGCGTGATCAGCGCTTCAAACTGGTGCATGGGCGGCAATACGAACCCACTTTCGATCGACGATGGAATCGTCTTGATAACCGCTCCGCATGAGATGGCAAAGGCCATGTAGTTGGCGTAGGCCGGCTCGGGGATGATGATTTCATCGCCCGGATCCAGGCAAGCCACAAAAGAAAAATGAACGGCCTCCGACCCGCCGGTCGTGATGATGATGTCGTCTACATCTACCGAAATATTGAATTTGGCGTAGTATTCGGTTAGCTTCCGACGAAAGCTGTACAATCCCTCGCTTGGCCCATACTCCAATATTTTGCGGTCGATGTTACGCATCGCTTCCAATGCAATATCGGGCGTCAGTATATCCGGCTGGCCGATATTCAGATGGTACACTTTGAGCCCCTTCTCCTTGGCGCGGTTCGCCAATGGCGCTAATTTTCGTATCGGTGATGCAGGCATACCGATACCTCGTGATGATATCGTTGGCATATTCAATAACTTTTAAGCCGACAAAAGTACCATAAAATAACGGACTAACCAACAATAAACAAATCATTTTACCGAATATTTTTGTTTTTCAACAATTATCGCTTATCTTTGCATCCTGGTTAATAATTATTAAGAATGATTGGAAAATCGGTACGCTACCCGCTGTTTGTCGTTGCAAGCCTTGTTTGCACTTCATGTGCGGTGCTGACCACGTCGCAATTGCAGCGGGTAAATAACCTGACGGTTGCTTCGGATACAGTCGTCGTGGCGCCAAAAGTGATTTTTGAAGAATTGGCGACAGTCCGCCTGGAACGCGGATTGTTCTATGCCGCGTCACTGACGTCGGCTACGGCACGTGAAAAAGAAATCAACGCACTGGCTGCGGCATCGCAGGCCGACGAGCAAATGGCGACCCGTGCAGAAGCATACGTCAACGTCCTGAACAGTTACCTGCGTGCCTTGCGCAGCATAAGCGCCGCTTCACGGTGGACAGCCTACGGTACCGAATGGCGCGGCATCGGTCGTAACATCGATTCGCTGATCCTCCGAACCAACCAGACAACGATTTTTGAAACGCAAATACCTGTCGGTTGGGCAAAACTGTCCGGTCAGTACATGGGATACCTGAATGAACGGTATATGCGCGTCCGCCAAGCGAAGGCGGTCAAAGCCTTTGTGACCGAAGGCGACACGCTGCTCGCGGTTTGTGTGGACGGTTTGGTCGACTTGCTGAAGGCCGGCGACCTGATCGACCTGATCGAAAACGAGCACGATGGATTGAGGCGAAACTACGAAGCTTACCTTCATCGGCTTGAATTGGGAGGTCTGCCGGCCGACCTTGCCGCCGACCGCAAGTATCTGGAATTAGTAAAACGCTTGGAAAAAGCTAAATATACGCGGGGGCGTTGCGTGACGGCGTTACAGGCGCTGAAGCGCGCGCATGCCAAATTGGTCGAAGAACTCAAACAGCGACAGCAGGTAGACTTCTTTATCGACGAACTGATAGAGTTGAATACATTGGCTTTACAATATAGTGGATTCAAATAATGACGTGTATGGATTCGGTTCAGGGGGTCAGTCTGCTTGGTTAAACGGTTATATTATGATAGAAACATTTCAAAATTATTATGGGAAAAAAGAACATGTAAGGAAAATATTCGCCCCTTACCGCGTTTGTCCGTTAGGTGCGCATGTCGATCATCAACATGGATTGGTATCCGGTTTTGCCATTGATAAAGGGGTTGAACTCCTGTTTGCTTCGTCATCCGACCGTATGATTGAAATGAGAAGTCTTTCTTTTCGGGGAAAAACATGCATCGACCTGAACGCCCCCACGACAGGCAAAAAGTACGACTGGGGCGATTATCTGCGTGGCGCCGTTTATGCGTTGAAGAAAAGATTTCAATTGAAATGCGGCATCAAAGGCTTGATTAAAGGAAGTTTGCCGATTGGCGGGCTGTCCTCGTCGGCGGCGGTACTCGTGGCTTACGTCATGGCGCTGTCCGAAGCCAATGATATCAGTTTGACTCCGATGGAGATCATACGGATCACTTCCGAAGCTGAACGTGAGTTTGTGGGCCTGAAAAACGGCATCTTGGATCAGGCATGCGTCGTGTTGAGCGAGCGTGACAACTTGTTGTATTTGGATACCGATTCCAACGATTACAGTTTGCTCCCCTTTTCAAACGAGATGCCTCCCTTTGAAGTGGGTATCATCTTTTCAGGTCTGACGCGAAGCCTTATTTCAAGCGACTATAATCTGCGTGTCAACGAATGTAAAGTGGCTGCGTGGAATATTCTCGCTTCAAAAAAACAAAAGTTGAACATCATGGACAAGACTTTTTTGCGCGACGTCCCCGAACCATGGTTCCACGAAACAAAAGACACTTTTCCCGAACGGTTTCGCCGCAGGGCGGAGCATTTTTTTTCTGAATGTGGACGCGTAAAGCAGGGAATGAATGTATGGCAAAAAGGTGATATCCGCACATTCGGACAGTTGATATTCGACAGTTGCAACAGTTCGATCGACAATTATGAATGTGGCAGCCCCGAATTGATTGCCCTCTACCATATCATGCGTGAGACCGGCGGGATTTATGGCGGTCGCTTTAGCGGCGCCGGCTTCAAGGGATCGTGTATTTGCCTGCTTGATCCGACAAAAAAAGAAAAGATCGAACGCAAAATCAGAACAAAATACATAGAGCGCTTCCCACAATACAAGTCAAGCTTTGAGTTTCATTGCTGCAAAACCGAGACGGGCGCCCGATTTATTGAAATAGAAGCCTGATAGTCCACCACGACGTGGCGCAATAAAACAAAGCAATCCAGCAATATGAAACACATTGTACTAGCGGCAGGTTATGCTACCCGACTTTATCCGGTTACGGAAAATTTTCCCAAACCGCTGTTGGAAGTGGGGGGCGTTTCGATTTTAGACCGGCTGCTCGGGGATGTGGATACACTCGAAGAGGTCGACCAACATCTGATAGTCAGCAATCACCGGTTTTTCCCGCATTTTGAGAAATGGTCACGTGAAAGTAGTTACACCAAAGCGATTACAATCATCGACGACGGGTCGACCGACAATGAAAACCGGCTGGGCGCTGTGCGCGACTTGCTTTTTGCCATCGAAAGCCAACAGTTGTACGACGATGACTTGTTGGTGACGGCAGCCGACAACCTGGTGACTTTTTCATTTCGCGGGTTTGTCGATTTTTTGAAGGAAAAACAGTCGTCGCTCGTCATGACGTATACCGAGCCTGACCTGACAGCCCTGCGCCGTACGGGCGTCATCACGATCGACCACCATCATAAAGTGCTGGAAATGCAGGAGAAACCGGCAAGTCCGAAGTCCCACCATGCCGTTCCGCCTTTCTATATTTATATCAAAAGCGATATCCCGCAGATGCAGTCGTGCCTGTCGGATGGATGCCATCCGGATGCGCCGGGGAACTTGGTGCGATCCATGCTGGATAAAACCGTCTTCCATGCCTGGCCCATGACCGGCAAACGGTACGATATCGGAACGCTCGAAACATATTACCAACTAAAAGACAATATCCAATTATGAAGATACTCGTTACCGGATCAGCCGGATTTATTGGCTTTCACTTAGCGCAACGGCTGCTCGCCGAAGGATACGAAACAGTCGGTTTGGACAATATCAACGACTATTATGAGGTAAGGCTGAAGCATGCCCGACTGAAGGAGACCGGCATCGACGAAAGTGAAATTGCATACGGGAGAATGCTTCAAAGCACCCGTTTCGCCAATTACCGGTTCGTCAAGCTAAACCTTGAAGACCGTCCCGCGCTGGAGTCCCTGTTCAGGGACGAACGCTTCGATTATGTGTGTAACCTGGCGGCACAGGCCGGCGTCCGCTATTCCATCGAAAATCCGCACACCTATATCGACAGTAACATTGTAGGATTTATCAATATCCTCGAATGTTGCCGGCAATGTGATGTGAAACATTTGATTTATGCAAGTTCGAGTAGCGTTTATGGCAACAGCGAAGCCGTACCGTTTTCCGAAGACGACCGCGTGGACTACCCCGTCAGCCTGTATGCCGCCTCCAAAAAGGCAAACGAATTGATGGCGCACGCGTACAGTCATCTATACCGGTTACCGACCACCGGTTTACGCTTTTTTACCGTTTATGGGCCTTACGGCCGTCCCGACATGGCGCTTTTTATCTTCGCAAAGTCCATCTACGAAGGAAAGCCTGTGAAAGTATTCAACAACGGGGACTTGAGCCGCGATTTCACGTATATCGACGATATCATCGAAGGCATCGTTCGCGTGTTATGGCATATCCCCAGTGAGAATAATCCGCATCCTTACTACCAACTGTTTAACATCGGACACTCGCAACCTGTACGGCTATTGGACTTTATCCGTACCATCGAGACCGCGTTGGGGAAAAAGGCGGTACTTGAGATGCTCCCCATGCAGCAGGGCGACGTTCATACCACGTTTGCCGATACGTCCGGCCTCGAAAATGCTGTCAATTACAAACCGAAGACCGACATTCAGGAAGGCGTGGGGAAATTTGTGGCGTGGTGGAAAAAACATTATATATTATGAACCAGGAACAGACGTTAAAAGAATTGCGCGCATCGTTGGCCGAAGTCGACGCGATGCGTCGCGACAAGGACCTGACGGAGCCTGAACGCGAAGCATTGGAACTGTCGGCTGTCGCGCTGCGCGATGCCGAACGCATGCTCGTTGCCAAGATGCAAAATCAGCTTGTCAAAGATTTGCAGGCGCAGACGGCAAGCCTCAACGAACAGGCGAAAGTGATTCGCGCCCGTGTCACGCAAATGAATAAACTCCCCAGCAAGGTCTTGAAAAATATACAGGCTGTCATCAAGACTGCCGTGAGAATTGTGGCGGCGGTGGCGAAATGGGCTTAATTAATTTGTAATTCGTAATTACGAATTACAAATTAATTAATTACTAATTACTAATTACTAATTACTAATTACAAATTACTAATTACTAATTGCAATGGAAAAGGTAAAAATTGGAATTATAGGGCTTGGGTATGTGGGGCTACCTTTGGCGAGGCTGTTTGCTACACGATATCCGGTCGTTGGGTTCGACATTAACAAAACGCGTGTAAACGAAGTCGTGGCCGGTAACGATCATACGTTGGAGGTCGACGAAACTATCCTGAAAGCCGTGTTGAAAGGTGTTGACAATGACGGGGCGGGGCTGTTTTGTTCGTACGACAGCAACGACCTCAAAGGGTGTGACTTCTACATCGTGACGGTACCCACGCCGGTCGACAAGAACAACCGACCGGACATGACGCCGCTGTTGAAAGCGAGCGAAACGGTAGGAAAGGTAATGGGTAGAGGGGCTATCGTCGTGTACGAATCGACGGTCTACCCTGGCGCAACCGAAGAAGACTGCATACCTGTCGTCGAAAAAGTGTCGGGCTTGACCTTTAATGTCGATTTTTTTGCGGGATATTCACCCGAACGAATCAACCCCGGCGATAAAGCGCACACCGTGGAAAAGATTAAAAAGATAACCTCCGGTTCGACGCCGGAGGCAGGCATGCGGGTTAACGACTTGTATGCTTCCGTGATCGTGGCTGGTACCCATCTTGCGCCCTCCATCAAAGTTGCCGAAGCAGCAAAAGTAATCGAAAATTCGCAGCGCGACATCAATATTGCGTTTGTCAACGAACTGAAGATCATCTTCGACCGGATGGGAATCGACACGAAAGCCGTCCTCGAAGCCGCCGGTACCAAATGGAACTTTTTGCCGTTCAAGCCCGGCTTGGTGGGAGGTCACTGTATCGGCGTCGACCCCTACTACCTGGCGCAAAAAGCACAGGAATATGGCTATCACACCGAAATCATCCTTGCCGGACGCCGCCTGAACGACAGCATGGGCAAATATGCCGCCAGTCAAGTAGTGAAAAAAATGATAAAAAAAGGCATCCTTGTCAAAGGTGCCCACCTACTTTTACTGGGTATCACCTTCAAGGAGAACTGCCCGGATGTACGCAACACAAAGGTGGTTGACGTCGTCCACGAACTGCGCGAGTACGATATGAACATAACTATCTACGACCCGTGGGCCATTCCTGAAGAAGTAAGACATGAATATGGATTGGACATCATCACAAAAATGCCGGAATCGAAATTCGACGCCATCGTTTTGGCCGTGGCACACAAAGAATTTGAAGAAACCGATTTTTCCGCGTTTTTAAAGCCCGTCGGCATTTTATACCCTATCGTATAGAATCAGCGCATTATGTTCCGTCTCCGCGTTTGTGATGAATGATCAAAGTGGAGGGCATCTCTTTCAGGATATCTTTGCACTCCTCGGAAATGATTTGCCAGGTTTGATAGGTGATCAACATTAAATCCGTGTTTCTGACAATATCTTCGGTCAGGTCTTTCTCAAAAGGTATGGCCGTCTCCTTAGCTGTCTGAAGGTAGCCCGACAAGGCGCCGGCTACGGCCCGGCTATCGTCGGACGTCGGACTGACGCGGTCCATCAACTGCACAAACCCGTGCGTCGTCCGCTGTAACCACCTCACGTAAGTAAGTAATTGCAAATCGCTTTCAGCGTTGAAGACGGCAAGGATATTGTTGGCGCGAATAAACTGACGGTTGATAAATATCCCCACCGTACTGTTGCTGAGCCTGATGTATTCTTTTGTCTTGTCATTCAGCAACGAACTGGGCGAAAAGATGGCAGGCGCCTTCAATTTGCCAAAGAACATGCGCTCCAACCGTTTCCATGAGTGGACGGCATGGACGTCGGTCTCCAGATTGCTCATCGAAATGCCGGAACCGACGAGCAGAAAGTCGAAGCCCTCGTCATTGACAACCGAGCAGATGTGTTGTGTGATGTTACTGCAAACTTCATACCTGTTTTCGATCGTCAGGTTTAACTTGCCGGCCTCATACTTGATGGGCGCAAAACTCTTCTCTTCAAAATCTTTTGTGTTGTCGGGATTGACGTCGAAACCTGCCGTCAAGTGAAGCGCCGTAAGTTCCAGCTTCTTGTCGCCCTTCGAAAACAACTGGTGCGCCAAGTCCAACATGACCTGCCCGTTGCTTGCCCGGGCAAACGAAAGCAGTACTTTGAACGAATCGGTCTTCCGTTTTTCCTCCCGTGCGAACTTGATTCGTTCGGAAGTACGGAAACAAACACTGATCAACGAGATCAAGGGCATAGTCATAAACGTGGTCACCAACGTCATTATCACCATCATGACAAAAACGACCGGCGTCAAAATGTTCATTTCCAGCCCGATGGAGAGCACAACAAGCTGAATCAGTCCGCGCGTGTTCATGAACGCACCCATGTACAGGCTGTTTTTCCAACTTTCGTTCGAAAAACGCGCGGCCACAAGCGTACCACCAAATTTCCCGACAATGGCAACAAGGATAAACAAGCCGCATAACATCCACATCTCTCTACCCTGTATCAGTCCGATTTTAGTCTGCAACCCCGTATACACAAAAAACAAGGGAAGAAACAACGAAAGCGAGACATCTTCAATCTTTTCATTCAATATCTTGCGGAACTTATAGTTTTCGGGCATGACCATACCCGCAACAAAAGCGCCAAACAGCGCATGTAGCCCCAAAATCTCGGTGATATACGACGAAAGAAGCAAAATAAAAAACATCAATGCCACCAACGGCTTGCTTACCACCTCACGGTTATGGTGCAAATCGCCGATGATCCGCAAGACAGGACGCACCACCCACACCATCACGCCCACGTAAACAAGCGAAAACAATACATTGTAAATGGCGCTGTTCATGGTTCCTGCCTGCGCGTAGGCAATGACAGCCGCCAGCAGACACCAGGCCGTAATGTCGCCATTGGCCGCACTGGCCAATGAGAGCGTGCCCAAGTGCGTACGCGTCATGCCCCGCTCCTGTATGATCCTTGCCAAGACAGGAAAAGCCGTTATACTCAACGAAATCCCGATAAAAAATGCAAAAGTGAGAAACTGCGTCTCTTTATATGAATACGCTTCGTAAATGTATAGCGCCATCCATAATCCAAGGAAAAACGGCACAATCGTACTGGCGTGACTTATCAGTACCGTGTCTTGAAAGCGCTTGCGCACCACGCTTAAATCCAGCTCCATCCCGATGATGTACATGAACAGTATCAAACCGAACTGGCTTAACACCTTTAAATAAATGAGCGATTCTTCGGGAAAAAGCGCCGCCGATACCTGCGGGAAAAAAAATCCCAATACGGAAGGCCCTAACAGAATACCAGCCATGATTTCGCCAATGACCGCCGGTTGTCCGATTTTTTTGAACACGATGCCGACAATGCGACAGGTAGCCAGAATGACGATGAGTTGTAACAACAGGATACCGATGACCGACTGAACATGCTCGGTTGTCAGACGTGCAAACAATTGAAATCCGCCACCATGCGGGCTGCTGTCGGGCGAAACGAACGCTCCGGCAGCATACAATGCATTACCTTTTTGAACTACCCAATATATCAATAGGCCAAAAACAATCATCATCACGGTATAAAATGTCATTTTTCTTGATTCCTTTTTCATTGCCTCCATCACATTTTAGCAAGCATTTATAACGCTTTGAATTAAGCAAAGATACGCAAAAAATAGTTTTTGGAAAATTTTTTTTTCGTTAATTTGAAATTTTTTTTTCAAAACCATTGGTATGTGAAAATAGATAAGTATATTTGTACGTTGAAAATTAAAGTATTAGAGTTGATGAAACCAAAGAAGTTAAGCATCCTGCACGACGACCCGTGGCTGGAACCCTATCGCGATGCAATCGAGAACCGTTATCTTTTTGCCGTTCAAAAAGAAAAGGAACTGACGCAAAACGGTTCGTTTTCCTTGTCGGCCTTTGCTTCGGGATACCTGTATTTCGGCCTGCACCGCCACCCAAACGGATGGGTCCTTCGCGAATGGGCGCCAAATGCCACAGCCATCTACCTGATCGGCACCTTTAACGGGTGGAGCAAAAATGAAAATTTCAGGCTGAAAAGCATTGGAAACGGCAACTGGGAAATCATGCTCCCCGGCGACTATATCCGCCACCGTGATTTGTACAAGCTGCTCGTCGAATGGCCGGGCGGCCACGGCGAGCGCATACCGGCATGGTGTCAGCGCGTGGTGCAGGACGCACATACGAACATTTTTTCCGCACAAGTCTGGCATCCCGCCAGGCCCTACCTTTTTACGAACACCCCCACCCCGCTCCGAAAGCCACTGCTGATCTACGAATGTCATATCGGCATGGCTTCGCAGTACGAAAAAATAGGGACGTATGAGGAATTTCGGAACCTGATCCTGCCGCGAATAGCCGCAAACGGATACAATGCCATCCAGATCATGGCCATTCAGGAACATCCGTATTACGGTTCTTTCGGGTACCATGTGAGTAGCTTTTTTGCCGCATCGTCGCGCTTCGGTACGCCCGACGAGCTGAAACACCTGATTGACGATGCACACCGGTACGGCATGGCCGTGATCATGGACATCGTCCACAGTCACGCCGTCAAAAACGAAGCCGAAGGGCTGGGATGCTTCGACGGTACCAACTATCAGTATTTTCATGGCGGCACACGACGCGAACACCCGGCATGGGATTCGCTTTGCTTCGATTATGGCAAGCATGAGGTGTTGCATTTCCTGCTGTCAAACTGCAAGTACTGGTTGGAAGAATATCGCTTCGACGGTTTCCGCTTCGACGGCGTCACTTCCATGCTGTACTACAGCCACGGACTGGGCGAAAATTTCGCTAACTACAGCGATTACTACAACGGTCATCAGGACGGCGACGCCATTGCCTACCTCACGCTGGCCAACAAACTCATACACGAAGTGACCCCGCATGCCGTGACCATTGCCGAAGAGGTAAGCGGAATGCCCGGCCTTGCCTCCCCCTTCAACAACGGAGGGTATGGCTTCGATTACCGAATGGCCATGAACATACCCGATTTCTGGATCAAGACGCTGAAAGAGAAAAAAGACGAAGACTGGCACCCGTCGGCCATCTGGTGGGAAACGACCAACCGACGGCACGACGAGAAAACAATAAGCTATGCCGAAAGCCACGACCAGGCGTTAGTTGGCGACAAAACAATCATGTTCAGGCTCCTGGATGCCGATATGTACTGGCACATGCAAGCAAGCGACCACAACCTGAACGTCGAACGCGGCATGGCATTGCACAAGATGATTCGCTTAGCCACCGTTTCCACCATCAATGGCGGATACCTCAATTTTATGGGCAACGAGTTCGGCCACCCCGAATGGATCGACTTCCCGCGCGAAGGCAACGGTTGGTCGCATAAATACGCACGCCGTCAATGGAACTTAGTCGACGATCACAACCTGAAATATCATTTTCTGGCCCTGTTCGACCAAGCGATGCTGCAACTCGTCAGTAGCGTCGAAAACTTCGAATCGACACCCGTACAAAAGATCTGGGACAGCGACAACGACCAAATCCTTGCTTTCATGCGAGGCCATATACTGTTTGTCTTTAATTTTAATCCGACAAAATCGTTTGCCGGTTTTGGCCTGCCAACTCCGCACGGGAAGTATACAACTATCCTCAACACCGACGATAAACGATTTGGCGGCAACGGACTCAATGACGATACCATCGAACATTTCACCCAAGACGACCCGCACCGTCAAATCCCGTACAAAGGCTGGCTCCAACTCTACCTCCCCGCACGCTCGGCGCTCGTGCTGTATTTGAATGACCGAGAACTCAAAACTTAAAACATAAAACAATGTACACCTTCAAACCCATTTTCAAAGAAATCATCTGGGGAGGAACGGATATACTACCGTATAAAGGATATCCGGCCGACACCCGCCGAATCGGCGAGAGTTGGGAACTCTCGCACGTGGAACAGCATTTTTCGGTTCTGGCAAATGGCGCGCTGGCCGGTCATACGATCGATGCGTTGATTGACGAAAGCGGCGAACACCTCCTCGGCACCAAAGCCATCCGGCATTACGGTCGCATATTCCCTTTGCTGATCAAATTCATCGATGCGCGCGACAACCTGTCCGTTCAGGTACATCCGAACGACTATCTCGCCAAGGCACGTCATCAATCGTTCGGCAAAACTGAAATGTGGTATGTCGTCAAAGCAACGCCCGATGCAGTCTTGTACAGCGGATTTTCACAACAGATAGATGCGGACGAATACGTCCGTCGCATGGATGACCAAAACATCATGGAAGTGCTGCAAAAACACCATGTCAAGGCAGGCGACGTCTTTTTCCTGCCTGCCGGACGCGTCCATGCCATCGGCGCGGGCTGTTTTATCGCCGAAATACAGCAAACAAGCAACATCACCTACCGTATCTTCGATTATAACCGGAAGGATGAATATGGCCATGCGCGCGAACTCCATACCGAACTGGCAAAAGATGCCATCGATTATACCGTCAGTCAGCATTATGCGACCACCTATACACCTGTCGAAAACGAACCGACAACGCTCGTTCAATGCCCGTACTTCACGACCAATCTGCTACAGCTTAACCAAACGGTCAAACGGGATTTTTCTGCGCTCGACTCCTTTATAATATATATATGTATAGGAGGCCAAGCCATACTCACCGACAACAGGCAACATACATGCACGGTGCGACAAGGACAAACAGTCCTGATCCCGGCCGATACGGCAAGCCTGTCGATCGCCCCCGAACCATCGGTACAACTGTTGGAAACCTACCTGTAAAAGATAAATACAGTCTAAATTTTATTAAAAATTGTTATTTTCGTTGTCCGTCATTCGCTATTCCTAAATTTATTTCGTACTTTTGCACAAAATTTTAAATGAAAATGAATTTATGAAGAGAACTGTTTTATTTTTTAGCGTCTTTTCGGCGGTGATGCTGCTTTACGGTTGTAACAATCAGGGAGGTAAGGCCAAAGCTGAAAAAAGTCAGGATGAAAATGCCGTTATCGTTGAAATTCCCGACGCAAATTTCAAGGCTTACCTGTTGGAACACTTCGACACAAACAAGGATGGAGCCCTTTCCCTGTCGGAGGCCAAAGCAATTAAGGCCATTGACTGTTCGGGCAGAAGCATCCGAAGACTTGACGGCATCGAAAAATTCGCAAACCTTGAAAGTTTGGATTGTAGTAATAACCAACTGGATAGAATTATTCTGGTGGAAAACAAACTGCTTGAGAGGCTGAATTGTACCGACAACGGCGACCGCCTGTTTGTAAATATCGGCATGTCGAGCAAATTGTTGAGAAAAGAGTATCAAAAGCCCGGCGCAAACGCAATGCCCGACACGGCGCCCGGCGTCAACGGTGTAATCGACATCAACAAAGTCACTTACGACCAGCACAAGCACTTTGAGGTTCAAGTGTCGTTCGACTACTAACAATCAACATGCTTTTCAAACAGTTTTGGCTGTGGACGCTCGCTGCATCACTGGCACTGTGCGGATGTGCCGGCAAGTCGTTTGGCATGATCGCCGATCCCGACAGGATATACATCCATCATTTCGCGACGGCGCTGTTTCAATGGATTGAAACGGACGACCCGGAAGTCCTGCACGCGCTGCTCTGCGATTATCCACAGATGCTGGCGATGCTCGACAATGCGTTGTTCAAAACAAACCTCGACGATTCGATCGCTTTTTTTAGCCGGCTCAAAGACTATTATGCCGATCCATCGCTTCAGTCGTTGTACAAGGATGCCATCACCGTTTTTGATGCTGACGCACCGGCGACCAAACAGGTCGAAAACGAACTGTCTCTCGGCTTCACACGGCTGAAGTCGATGCTGCCTACCCTGCAAGTCCCCGCTGTCTATATGCATGTATCAGGCCTACAGCAAAATATCATTGTGGCCGACAGCCTGCTTTCTTTCTCGATCGATAAATATTTGGGGCGTGATTATCCGTTGTACAAGGAGTTCTTTCACGGTTACCGGCTCAAAGACATGACGCCCGAATGTGCTGCAAGCGACGGCCTCTACGCATGGCTTGCATCCGAATATCCCTATCGGGAAAAAGCAAGCGATTTGCTCGAACTTATGGTCTACGAAGGCAAGCTCATCCACCTGCTGACACAGGCAGGATGCAACTATACGCCTCAACACCTCATGTCGCTGACTGACGCCGACTATCAGTGGTGCCTGAAAAACGAATCAGCCATCTGGAAAACGCTTTTTGCACGCAAACATGCCGAAACGACCGAAAAGGCGACGATTGCAAGGTATTTTCACCCCGCCCCTTCGGTATTTTTTTCGGAAGATGCCCCCGGAAACCTTGGTAAGTTCGTAGGCTACAGGATTGTAGCGAAATACATGCAGCAGACAAGGGAAAGCTGCCAGCACCTGATGAACCATTGCGACGCGCAGGAAATCCTGAAAAAGTCGAAATATAAACCGTGACATTGACTGCCAATGACCCATTAATCATTTTTTTATATGAAACTTATTGATACAAAACTACTTGACGAGACAACGGAAAAGGCCCGACTATCGCCCCGTCTCCGCATGAACCACAACTTCCACGAATCGTTGGACGACCCGGTCAACCGGCTGATAAATGCCATGGAACCGGATACCTACCTGCGCCCTCACCGGCATCAGAACCCCGATAAAGACGAGATATTCCTGCTGTTGCGCGGCAAAGCCGTCCTCTTCCTTTTCGACGATCGGGGAACGGTTGCCGAATGGGTGATGCTCGACCCGAAAGCTGGCATGTACGGAGGCGAGGTGCCTTGCAACGTGTGGCATACCCTCCTCATTTTGGAAACTGGAAGTGTGGTGTACGAGATAAAAAAAGGCCCGTTCACCCCATTGTCGCCTGAAAACATGGCATCCTGGAGTCCGGAGGCGGAAGATACGGCAGGTGTGAAAAAATTTATGGATAAACTCAAATCATACATCAACAAATGAACACGACCCATCAGGCAATAAAAAAATACCTGCAGGAAAAGGAATGTGAAAAATTCTCGCTCAAAGCCGTACTCTTCGATATGGATGGCGTGCTCTACGATTCCATGCCAAACCACGCCTACTCCTGGTCGAAGGTGATGCAGACTTTCGGAATGAACATGACACGGGAAGAAGCATACATGCATGAAGGACGCAAAGGCGACGATACGATAAGCCTTGTCGCCCGACGCGAAGGCAAGGATATCTGTGCGGAAGAAAGAAAAAAAATCTATCGGACTAAAACGGAAATTTTCAGTTCGTGCGCCGAAGTATTGCCCATGAAAGGAAGCGTGGAACTGTTGCGCAAGGTGACTGAATCAGGATTGTTCGCCATGCTCGTGACCGGATCAGGCCAACCGACCCTGTTGGACCGCCTGAACAGTGATTTCCCAAACTTCTTCACGCGCGACAGAATGATCACGTCGTTCGATGTGAAAAATGGCAAGCCCCATCCTGAACCCTACCTCAAAGCGCTTCAAAAAGGCAACTTGATGCCGCACGAGACGATTGTCATTGAAAATGCACCGCTCGGAATCGAAGCCGCCCGGACAGCCGGACTGTTCGTCGTTGCCGTCAACACCGGCCCCCTGCCCGATTCCATCTTGCTTGATGCCGGAGCCAATGTCCTGTTCGCCTCCATCGAAGCCCTGGCTGACGAATGGGAACCGTTTCGCGATTCCTTGCTGACCCCTGAATAAGGTATGGCACGATTGTAAGGGCAAGGCATGCCTTGCCCCTACTGAACGAAAACGTACCACGTCATCGGTAGAAAAAATGCGCAAAAATAAAAATTATGCGCAAAAATTCTACCAATTAATCAGAAAAAAATAATTTTGCAGGCTGAAATTTGTAGAGACGGCTCATCGCCGTCTCTACTTAAAAAACTGAAAACTGTAAATTATATGAAGATTATTGTATTGGCGAAGCAGGTGCCCGACACGCGAAATGTTGGAAAAGATGCGATGAAGGACGACGGAACGGTGAACCGGTCTGCCCTACCTGCTATCTTTAATCCTGAAGATTTAAACGCCCTTGAGCAGGCATTGCGCTTGAAAGATCGGTTTCCGGGAACGACGGTGACCCTGCTGACGATGGGACCCGGTCGTGCCGCGGAGATAATCCGCGAAGGTTTGTATCGCGGGGCCGACGACGGCTACCTGTTGACCGACCGCGCATTTGCGGGCGCTGACACGCTGGCTACCTCCTACGCGTTGTCGATGGCAATCAAGAAAACAGGCGATTTCGATCTGATCATTGGCGGTCGACAGGCCATTGACGGCGATACCGCACAAGTCGGCGCACAGGTAGCCGAAAAACTCGGTTTGCCGCAAATCACCTACTGCGAAGAAATTCTTTCAATCGTAGATAAAAGAATAACCGTCAGGCGCAGTATCGCGGGAGGCATCGAAACGGTAGAAGGCCCCTTGCCCATCGTACTGACGGTAAACGGCTCTGCCGCTCCCTGCCGCCCCCGTAATGCCAAACGACTGCAAAAATACAAGTACGCCTTGGGACACTTGGAGAAAACAGCGCTGGAAAAAGCAGGAAACACGTTGCGATATACTGAATTGTACAAAAAACATCCCTATCTGAACCTTGTCGAATGGAATGTGACGGATATCCATGCCGATGCAACGCTGTGCGGCTTGTCGGGATCGCCGACCAAAGTGAAATCAATACGCAACATCGTCTTTCAGGCAAAGGAAAGCAAAACCTTTACAGCCTCCAACGATGATATCGACAAATTGATGAACGAACTTAATCATTTAATAATATGAATCATATTTTTGTTTATTGTGAAATGGAAGAAGGCGTGATTGCCGATGTGAGCCTCGAACTGCTAACGAAGGGGCGTTCGTTGGCCAATCAACTTCAATGTCGGCTGGAAGCAGTTGTTGCGGGAAGCAACTTGACGGCGACGGCGGATATGGCGTCGGATATGGCATCGGATGTGACGGCGCGTGAGGCGTCGAATATGGCGTCGCATGAAGCATCGCCCCCGTCGACTATCTCCGTCGAGGAGCAGGTCATGCCCTACGGCGTGGATGTATTACATCTATTCGACGACGAGCGTCTTTACCCTTATACCTCGAATCCACACGCATCCGTGCTGGTTAATCTTTTCAAGGAAGAAAAACCGCAGATATGCCTGTTGGGCGCGACCGTTATCGGGCGCGACCTTGGGCCGCGCGTCTCATCGGCGCTTGGTAGCGGACTGACAGCCGACTGCACATCGCTCGAGATCGGTTCGTACGAAGACAAGAAACAGGGAAAAACGTATGACAACCTGCTTTATCAAATCCGTCCCGCCTTTGGCGGAAATATCGTTGCCACGATTATCAACCCCGAACACCGTCCGCAAATGGCAACCGTGCGCGAAGGCGTCATGAAAAAAGCAATCACGAATGCAAGCTACCGCGGCGAAGTCATCCGGCACGATGTGAAAAATTATGTTTCCGACGACGATTTCATCGTAAGTGTGATAGAACGTCAGGTCGAAAAAGCAAGACACAACCTGAAGAACGCCCAGGTCGTCGTTTCCGGTGGATACGGCGTAGGGTCGAAAGAAAACTTTTCGCTTTTATTCGATCTGGCAAAAGTCTTGAACGCCGAAGTGGGCGCCTCGCGCGCCGCTGTCGATGCGGGATTCTGCGACCATGACCGCCAAATCGGGCAGACAGGCCTGACCGTTCGCCCGAAAATGTATATCGCCTGCGGCATATCCGGCCAGATACAACACGTCGCCGGGATGCAGGAAAGCGCCATCATCATTTCCATCAACAACGACCCGAACGCTCCCATCCATGCGATAGCCGACTATGTCATCGTAGGCGCGCTCGAAGAAGTGATTCCCAAAATGATTAAGTATTATAAAAAAAACAGTAAATAAAGCATCATGGCCAACTATTATACGGACACGCCGTCACTGAAACATCACCTGCACCACCCCGCCATGCGGCGCATTGTCGAGCTGAAAGAACACAACTTCAGCGACTGCGAAACGTTTGATTATGCACCGGTGGACTACGACGACGCCATGGACAGTTATGAGAAAATTCTCGAACTTGTCGGCGAGATTTGCGACACGATCATTGCTCCAAATGCAGAAGACGTCGACAAGGAAGGTCCTACCGTCGATAGCGGACGCGTCGCCTACGCAAAAGGAACACAAACAAACTTAGAGGCAGTACGCAAGGCAGGTCTAATGGGCATATCGTTGCCCCGTCGTTTTGGCGGACTCAACTTCCCGACGACGGTAAACATCATGGCAGCCGACATGATATCGCGCGCCGATGCAAGCTTCGAAAACCTGTGGGGCTTGCAGGAATGTGCCTCAACACTTTACGAATTTGGCAACGACGACCAGCATCGACGCTATATCACGCGCGTCTGCGACGGCGAAACCATGTCGATGGACCTCACCGAACCCGATGCCGGGAGCGACCTGCAGGCGGTGATGCTCAAAGCCACGCTCGACGAAGCCGAAGGATGCTGGCGGTTGAACGGCGTCAAGCGTTTCATCACAAACGGCGATTCCGACATCCATTTGGTATTGGCCCGCTCGGAAGAAGGGACAAAAGACGGGCGCGGACTGTCCATGTTCGTCTACGACAAGAGGAACGGTGGCGTCACCGTCCGCCGAATTGAAAACAAACTGGGGATCAAAGGCGCCCCTACCTGCGAATTGGTATTCCGTGATGCAAAGGCCGAGCTATGCGGCGAACGGCGTTTAGGATTGATCAAATATGTCATGGCGCTAATGAACGGTGCACGTCTCGGCATCACATCGCAAGCCGTCGGTATCAGCGAAGCAGCCTGTCGCGAAGGTTATGCCTACGCCCTCGAACGCCGACAGTTCGGCAAAGCCATCATCAACTTCCCCGCCGTATACGAAATGTTGGCCTTGATGCGGGCAAAAACGGATGCCTCACGCGCCATGTTGTACGAAACGGCACGTTTCGTGGACGTCTACAAAGCCCTCGACGACACCGCCCGCGAACGCAAACTGACCCCCGAAGAGCGTCAGGAACAAAAAACGCACGCACGACTTGCCGATGCTTTCACGCCCATGGGAAAAGCCATCTGTACCGAGTATGCCAATCAAAACGCATACGACGCCCTGCAAATACACGGAGGCTCCGGATACATGAAAGATTATGCATGCGAACGCCTGTACCGCGACGCCCGTATCACCAATATTTACGAAGGAACGACGCAAATGCAAGTCGTCGCCGCCATTCGCTACGTCACCTCCGGCTTTTACCTGAATCGGATACGCGACTATCAAGCGATCGACTACAAACCGGAACTGGCCGACCTGAAACAGCGACTGACGGAAATGACAAATATATATGAAAAGACGGTGTCCCTTGTTATGGAAGTAAAAGACAATGAATACCTCGATCTCATGGCGCGCCGCTTAGTTGAATCCGCAGCACACTGCATACTCGGATATCTGTTATTACAGGACGCCCACGCCCACGATTCATTCCGCAATTCCGCCGAAGTATACATCCGTTACGGGCAAGCTGAAGTCTGTAAAAATCAGGAATATATAAACAATTTCAAACCGGAAGGCTTGAACGTGCTAAAAACTACTTTTTAATCAGTTTGCCAATTTGAGTTTTACCTCCCGACTGTATGTGGATCAGGTAGATGCCCGACTTCAAGGGTGAGAAGTCGGCTTGACCGTCGGTAATCGACTGCGAATAGACGATCCTTCCCGTTATGTCGTACACGGTAACGATTCCGCTTGTCGCCCTGAAGTATGCCCTGTCGTAAACGGGATTCGGATAGAACAATGCCTTCTGCCCCGCAATGACCGGATTGCTGCTCTGGGTTTCAACCAGATGCGATTGTACGAATTGCATGATCTCCTCCACGTGGTCCATACAGTCGCCATTGTCCTTTTTAAAGAAATAACTGTGAGGCGCTCCGTCAAAACGATAATGGATGACTTCGTTCTCCGGGTCGGGATAAGTGACCTTTTCGACGGTAATATCGTTCGATGGCGGATAGTTCAAGACCTGCTCCGTATAAGGAGCGCCCGTCGCATTGGTTTGCGCCCAATAGTTGAGAACATCCACCATGGGCATCGCCAACGAAATTTGCATTAAATTCTGCATGTACGAACCGGTATAGGGTACTACTTCGTCCGTAAGGCTATGAAAATCGCAAACCGGAATTTTTGTACTGTAATCCTTGTTCTTAATTTTTAGGCCCATGGAGCCTGCAATCGAAATGATCCCCGATAACCGTTCGCCGCTTATCAAGGCATACTGATACGTCATGTACCCGCCCATCGAAGTGCCGAGCAAAAACAAATTTTCTTCCGGAAGGTCGTAATCCGCAACGACTTCATCGATCGCCCGATTGATAAAATTCACGTCATCAAGTTTTTCGTTCAGCTCCTCGTTTATCAGGTTAAGAGGCCCCAAGGCGACGCGTACGCCCAATCCGCATCCCCAGACCGAGTTCAATGAAAGTTGGTCGCTGATTAAATATGCGAAATTGTCAATTATATCATACAAATTCCCATTCTGTTCAGGCAGCGCCTGCGGCGCAACAATGGCCAGGTTCAACGAATTGGCCACATCGGTGATATCGTACTGATTGAAAAAATCGTACATGTTACGATTGAATCCATGCAGACATACGATGATTCCATCCGCTTTTGTCTTCGTGGGATGCGAGGGGATGTACACCGCATACTCCCGTTCAATTTCGTTGACAGTTATCTTTTTCAGTACCGGTTCATCCGCCACGACGGAGCCTGTCATCAGCAGCCACGCCATGATGGCCACCCCTATTACGCTTGATTTCATGTAAGTTCTCATAGTTTTATCTTTTTATAGTTAGTATAGCCAATCTTTGAGTTGCAAAGATAACATCTATTGCGCACAAAACAAAAAAAACAGGATTTTTATTTTGCATGGCTGACGGTTTTTTACTATTTTTGCACGTTGTAAACCTAAAAGTTGAAACATGAGTACGACGGAAAAAATCAAATGCCTTATCATAGGCTCGGGGCCGGCAGGGTATACGGCAGCTATCTATGCGTCGCGCGCGAATCTGAATCCGGTCTTGTATGAAGGGATTCAGCCGGGCGGGCAACTTACGACAACGACAGCGATCGAAAACTTTCCGGGATTTCCCGCAGGCATCGACGGCGTCGCGTTGATGGACAATTTTCGCACGCAGGCCGTCAGGTTCGGCGCCGACATCAGGCGGGGTATTGCTACCGAAGCCGACCTCTCCGCCTACCCTTTCAAGATCACGGTAGATGGAGAGAAGGCGCTTGAAGCCGAAAGTCTCATCATTGCCACCGGGGCGACAGCCAAGTATTTGGGACTTCCCGACGAGCAGAAATATGCGGGGATGGGTGTGTCGGCATGTGCTACGTGCGACGGATTTTTCTATCGCAAAAAAAATGTCGCCGTGGTGGGAGGCGGCGACACCGCATGCGAAGAGGCGCTCTACCTTTCGACGCTTGCCAGGCAGGTGTACCTGATTGTACGCAAACCTTTCCTCAGAGCCTCCCCCGTCATGCAGCAAAAAGTGTTGAGCAAGCCAAACATTACCGTGCTGTTTGAACACAATGCAATCGGACTTTTCGGTGAAAACGGAGTAGAAGGCGCTCACTTAGTCAGGCGGCTGGGTGAAGCCGGCGAAGAGCAGGTCGACATTGCGATCGACGGCTTTTTCTTGGCTATCGGACATACGCCCAACACGCAACTGTTCAAGCCATGGCTGCCAACCGATCAAAACGGATACCTCATCACGGAAAACGCAACGCCGCGAACCCGTATACCGGGCGTTTTTGTCGCCGGCGATGTAGCCGATCCCGTTTATCGCCAGGCAATCACTGCCGCTGCAAGCGGTTGCAAGGCCGCCCTCGAAGCCGAAAGATTTTTATCCGTCTGCGTGTAATATGGAAAATTTATTCTATATTTGCGGTGTTTTAATTTTCAAAAAACGAAAAGATGAAGAAGACGACAGGAAAACCATTTTCGACCTGTACTGTACGTTGGAAACCACTTCATAATAAGGTTTTTGAAAGACTGTTTGCAAAAGCCGAAATTGCAAAGATGTCAAAAAAAGACAGAAAGGAATACGATGATTCACTAAAAAACTATAGAGACATGAACGCATTATTGAGAGATATGAACACATTATTGTATGACTATACAAAAGAGGGTATTATCATCCTACGCTCTTTCAGCGGGAGGGTTTCAGCTTTTTTTTTTAAAGTTCATCGTAAAGGTTCTTCCAGATGCAAGAGTATTACATTATTTTGTAATACCAAAAATTTTTTTTGATTTTTTTTTTTGCATCCAGAAAAAAAATGTACATTTGCGGCATAATTGAAATGTGCTCGTCGGTAACATTAACAAAAAAAAGAAGTCGATGCGTATGTTGTGTTTTGATAATTTATTAATAATTAGTTGATAATGTTTTTTTTACTGTCTTTGTGCGCTTTTTTTATATCTTCAACATTTGCGATATTTACGATTCCGTGGATATTAAAAATTGCTCATAGGCATTTTCTGTACGACATTCCCAATGAACGCAAGCTGCATAAAAATCCGGTGCCCCGTCTTGGAGGGCTGGCCTTTTTCTACTGCATTTTGTTTTCCATGTTATCCATATTCATCATTGCCCACCAATTCATGGATACGGTCGAACAGTACGTATTTTCAAACAGCTTCTTTCTGTGCGCCTTGCTGTTGCTGCATATTGGCGGATTAAAAGACGATCTGATTGGCGTGCTTTACCGGCATAAGTTTCTCCTGCAGATTGCATCCTCCCTTTTGATTGTATTTTCAGGTCTATATATCAATCATTTCTACGGACTGTTCAGTATTGAAGCCATCCCGGCGTGGATGGGCGTTCCGTTGACTGTTCTTGCGATCGTCTTCATCATCAACGCCATCAATCTGATTGATGGAATAGACGGCCTTTCGTCAGGAATAAGCATTATTGCCCTACTCATCTACGGCACCCTGTTCCTGATGCAGGATGAATGGTATTATGCCATACTCGCCTTCAGCTCCCTTGGCGTACTCTGTATTTTCTTTTGCTATAACGTGTTTGGAAGCATCGCAAACAAGCAAAAACTGTTCATGGGCGATTCGGGGAGCATGATGATTGGATTAATTCTGAGTGTAATGGTCATTAAGTACATGCACTATGCGCCCCACAGTGTGAAACCGTTTGGCGATACGCTTGTCATGGCTATCTCGCCCATTTTAGTCCCGGCGCTCGACGTTTTGCGCGTCATGCTATCACGTATTAGAAGGCGCAAGCATTTGTTTACCGCCGACCGCTCCCATATCCATCATAAACTGATAGACATGGGACTAGGCAAAACAAAGGCTTTACTATTCTTACTGGGTGTCTCTTGCGGATTTTGCTTGATCAATTTCTTGTTGGTTCCGCTTTTCAGCACGCTGGCGATTTTCATTTTCGATGGCGCGCTATGGATATCCGGGAATATGTATTTGACGTTTCGCATAAAAAAATCAAAAGTACCCATACTTGCACATATCTAAAAAAGCACGTATATTTGCACGATTTTTTTACGCGGCACCGGTTAGTTTTTTAGTTCCATGATTGGGACTGACGTGCTTTTGTATTAGATATAGTATCAATATAAGGCATTGATAATTAGACATTTAATTCAAATTTCATAATTCATGTTCGACTCCGTATTCATAGGTTTAGGATACATCGGTCTCCCTACCGCCGCTTTCGCCGCATCCAAAGGGCTGACAGTGCTGGGAGTTGACGTCAATCCCGCGGTAGTGGAAACCGTCAACCGGGGTGAGATTCACATTGTTGAACCCTACTTGGGCGACCTCGTTCAGTCGGTGATCCGTTCCGGACGTTTGCAGGCGGCGCTACAGCCACAGGCAGCCGACGCTTATTTCATCGTTGTCCCTACCCCGTTCAAGCAGAATCACCGGGCTGACATTTCCTACGTCGAAGCTGCCACGCGAGCCGTCATCCCGCTGCTGAAGCCCGGCGATTTGTTTGTCATCGAATCCACATCGCCGGTCATGACGACCGAAAGAATGGCTTCCATGATTTTCAGGGAACGCCCCGAACTGAGCGGGAAAATCTACATTGCTTACTGCCCAGAACGGGTTTTGCCGGGCAACGTCATTTACGAACTCGAACACAACGACCGTGTGATAGGCGGTATCAATCCCGAATCCACGCAAAAAGCCTGCGCCTTTTATGCCCGTTTTGTCAAGGGCGCCCTTCATCCGACGAACGCCCGTACTGCCGAGATGTGCAAGCTGACCGAAAATTCGTCGCGCGACGTACAGATAGCCTTTGCCAACGAACTGTCCATGATATGCGACAAAGCCGACATCAATGTATGGGAGTTAATCGATTTGGCCAACAAGCATCCGAGAGTCAACATCCTCCAGCCCGGCTGCGGCGTAGGGGGGCATTGCATTGCGGTCGACCCCTGGTTCATCGTCTCCGACTACCCCGAACAGGCGCAAATCATCAAACGTTCGCGCGAAACCAACGACTACAAAGCCGACTGGTGCGCCAATCGCGTGCTGGAAGCCTGCCGCGAGTTTGAACGAATAAACGGCAAGGAACCGGTAGTAGCCTGTATGGGCTTGGCTTTCAAGCCCGACATCGACGACTTACGCGAATCGCCGGCCAAATACATCGTTTCGCGCATCATCAGCGAATCCAACGCCGAAGTACTGCTCATCGAGCCGAATATCGAAAAGCATAAAAGCTTCAACCTGACAGATTACAGGGAAGCCTTCCGAAAAGCCGACATCGTCGCTTGGTTAGTGGCCCATACCCCCTTCAAGGATTTACCCGAAGACAACGCGAAAATCGAGCTTGATTTTTGCGGTGTAAGGAAAAACTGAAGCATATTAGAATGTTGACAAAAGTATACCACAGAGTTGTACGCAAGCGGGGCGGAAGTGCAGTAGATAACGGCGTAATATTTTAACATTTAAACAATTAAGAAGTTAAACCCGACACAAAGAAGGGATTTTGAAATGAAAAAAGTATTTAAGTTTTACTTATTTGTATTGTTTTTTTCGTGTAACAAAGAAAAAGAGAGTGAAGAAACAGATGGTGTTCCGTTCAAACTTTGCGCATGTAAAGAACATCCCGACTATTTGCCACGTTTGCGCGATGATATACAATACACTGAAAAGGATGTTTATTTTTTAAGGATTCCATTCCACGTGAATTATGGTATTATATTTCAACTATGCCGGATTTTGCGTAAATAGTTTATACGAGTGAAATGGATATTATGGACATGAACAGTTTGTGGATTAGTAGAATTCCATGAGGATTACCCGAATGGGCATTACCCGGATTGGGCAAAATTTGTATTTTACCCGATTTCGTAAAAAAATATGATTGTTCCTGAAAATGGTTGTAAAGTATATATTGAAGGCTTCGTGTACGATTGGTCTTGTTGGACTGCTGTAGGAAGTGTGTATCCATTCGATTATGTATTGACAAAATTCAAAAGGATAGACTGATAATGTTGTTGTAGGCAATGCAACGAAAACGAAGCAGATAATACAGAAGCAAATAAAAATGAAAGACAAAGATAAAAACATACAAGAAACGCAAGCGGGTAGCAGCGCAGTGGACAATGAAACGGAAAATAATGAATATTGAATAAAAAAAACAATTTGAGAAAATAGATTAACTTTGTATTTTAAACCAATAATAAAAAAACAGACAATGAAAGAGACGATTTCTTTTACAAAGGTGGTAGACACATTGTATAGTTTGCCGTTTGACCAGCGAATAGAATTAAGCGATTTATTGATACGCAATATTGCACTTAGTCGACGACAACAATTTGTGGAAAATTACCGACAAGCAGAAACCGAATTAGTAGGTGGAAAATTGACCTTTTCCTCAAACATTGACCAACTCAAAACAATGTTGTAATGGAAGTTTCATTTAGTAGTTCTTTTAAGCGAACATTCAGGAAACGAATAAAAAACACAACAACTGAAAGTGATTTTTGGGTAGCATTGGAAGTACATACGGATAACCCCTTTTATGCGGTCAGGGATATGTATGATATTTGTATTCAAAATGGAGGCAGTGCAAAATGAAAGTATATCATGGGAGTTACACAAAAATTGATGAAATTGATTTGTCAAAAGGTGAGTTAAACCGTGATTTTGTTCGTGGTTTTTATGTTGCAAATATTTATAAGCAAGCGGAATTTTGGGCAAAACGTAAAGGTAAAAAGCAGAAAAACAACGGAGTAATAACTGAATTTACTTATTCCGGATTTTTAAATGTCTGAATTTAAGGCAATAGATACTTATTTTAATTCAAGAGCATTTTCTGATTTGGTAGATGAAAATACCGAATTGTACAAAAAATCGTGGCAAGAAATTTACGAAATGCTGAAAATCGAGTTGAATTTGCCTTTCGCAACGGTTTGGGGAATGAGGAAGGAAAAAAAGTAGAAAAATATCTAAAGATGTCAAAGCTTTTTAAAAATTAAAGACAAGCCCGACTGAGGCCGAGGCGATGCCGTTAAAATCCTTCTTCACTTTATAACTATCAAATGCGGCGTCAACTACATCTATCCCTACGTTCAAGTAAGCTGAAAATTTGTCCGAAAACCTGAAAGTATTCCACAACCCACCTCCAATAAGGAAAGTAGAATGTTTTTCGGCACTTTCCAATGTACTTTTCACTTTAAAAGCATGAGCGCCGCCAATTCCAATGTAGGGCATCAGATTGTAAAAATTATCGGGCGAATACGAGCGAATGCAGTTCGTTACATCAAACAATATATCAGCTCTGCCCAAAAAATAGTTCTCATCAACCTGGAACGTCCGTTTTTGAAAATAGGGAACTACTTTCCCGCCTTCCAACATGATTCGGCTTCCCAAGTACTTGTTGAACCATTTACCCACAAATACGTTTCCTCCTAAAGTAGGCTTTTTCCATACTTCAAAATCGTTCGTGGCATTGTCGTTAATAAAAACGTTCCCTTTTACGCCTATTCCAAGAAAGAAATTCTTTCTCTTTGCGTCTTCATCGTTGGCAGCTTCCCGATTTTTCCGCACTGAAGTAGAATCTTTTTGGTTATTCTGAGCCGAAACAGAGCAGAGAAGCAAAAAATTTAAACCGAATAATAAAAATAATTTTCCCATAGTAATTTAATTATAAACCAATTATACATTTTTTTAAAAATCTCTTATCGCTTTTTTGTCGCAAAGGTAGTAACTTATTTTTAATTACAAAGTTTTTTTGGGGGTGAATGGTATAAATTTTAAACGAAAAAGGAGATGCAAAAATAATCTTGAAAAAAATGATATATCTGATAAAATTTTATGCCACACTTTTGCCTTGGATGCACAATGATCTAATTCTTAGTAAAGTGAAATCATTATTAGAATCAGAATTGATTTCATTCATGCAAGTGAATAATTGCCGAAAGCATCCACAGGGGCGAAAATAATTTTTAAAAACAATTGGTCTGAAATTATTTCCTATTATTTAGGTTCTTTTAATATGATTTTTTTTAAAAAAAATATTTCTAAATTAGTGAGTCAAAATGAAACCTTTTTTAATGGAGTGTTTTGGGTCATTTTAGGAAATTTATTTTCAAAGGGGTTGTCACTATTAGCAAGCATAATAGTAGCACGTTTTTTAGGGAAATTCGCTTTTGGCGAATTTGAAATGATAAAATCAACATTAACTCTATTTGGCCTCTTCTCCACTTTTGGATTAGGATATGCGATTACAACTTTTTCATCAAGATTAACAAAAACTACACCCAAAAAAATATTTTCCTTAGTATCATATAGTAAAAAAATTACACTTTTTACAAGTGTTTCATGTGCATTGTTATTAATTATTTTTTCTAATTGGTTGAGTATTGATACGCTCGAAGCACCACATCTTTCTTCTCCATTAAAAATTGCTAGTATTTTTATAATTTTTAATGCTATTAATGTAACTCAAACTGGAGTATTAGCGGGTCTTAAAGCTTTCAAAACTGTTGCATTAATTAATTTTATACTTGGAGTTGTTAGTTTTCCAATTATGATAGTATCAATTATTCTATTTGGTTTTTATGGGGCAATATTAGGTATGGTTGTTTGTATAATAATCAATTATTTATTAAATAACATTTTTTTGATAAAAGAATTTAAAAAACAAAATATTTATAAAAATGAATCTTCATTTCTTGAAAAAAGAGAAAAAAAAGAACTATTATTGTACGCATTGCCAATAGCATTGGGAGAAGGATTTTATGCAATAACATCTTGGGGGTTTAATACTTTTCTTATTAGGTTATCTGATTTTGGGGAATTGGGAATTTATAATGCTGCTAATCTATTGGCGTCGTCGATATTATTCATTCCAGTCTCTTTAGCTCCATTAATACTTTCGTTTTTATCATCTGCAATAATATATAAAAAGGATTTTAAAAAAATGCTGATATTGAATATAAAATTAAATATTGGCATAACTTTGATTTTATCTCTTCTATCAACAATAGCATTACCCTTGATTATTAAGTTATATGGAAAAAGTTATTTTGGATCGGAATCTTGTTTTTTGATTTTAATTTGGACAACAGTACTTATGGCATTAAACAATGTCTATTCTCAAGTTTTTTTATCATTGAAATTAGCATGGGGGCATTTTTATTTGAAAATTATTAGACAATCATCTATTATTCTTTTTTGTATATTCTTTATTCCAATTTATAAAGCATTAGGGTTATGTATTAGTATATTATTTGGACATATAATAAATCTGATTATTTCAATTCTTGTTGTAAAATATAAATTAAGGAGATTCAGCGTATGAAATTTATATTTAAACTATTAGTGTTTTTTACAAGAAATAATTCTTTTTTTGATATATAATATTTAAGGGAAATTAGAAAGTATGCTTTTCAAAAGATGTATAAATCCAAAGATTTATCTGTTGGTCGATCTGTATATCTCAGATCTTCTCATTATAATAAAAATTCATATTTAAATTTGAAATCAAATTTTGTTTTAGGTAATTATGTTACTATTGACTATTCCGGAGGCCTTACAATCGGTAATAATGCTACTATTTCAGATAATACTATGATTTTTACTCATGAACATCAGTTAGTTCCATTCGTTCAATTCAAGAAAAATTTAATATCTTTTTCTGAATTAATTATTGATGATTATGTATGGGATTGGAACAGGAACTATCATTACTGCAAATGTAAAGTATATAAAAAAAGGTTGTGTTATTGGTGCGGGATCGATTGTGACAAAAGACATTGATTCATAGTTTTCTATAGTTGCAGGTAATCCAGCCCGGTTTATAAAATATAGAGATATAATTGAATAGGATATGACGATATCAAATAATAAATCAATAGTAACTTTTATTAGTCTGCCATTGTGTATAATTTGCTTATTACTTAGAAAGCAAGACGTAATATATTATGGTTTACTTATTTATTTAATTCAATATATTACAATTACAGTAATTATTTTTAAAGAAAAAATGAATTACTTGCTTTTTTTATCTCCTTCATATTTATGTATTTCTTACCTAAGTCTTAATTTTATATTAGGTCATTATACTGTTTCTAGAGGAATAGGATTTGATTTGAAGTATTTTCATGCATTTCAAAACTATGAAAGCATAAATTTTATTACTATATTTTTTTTATTATGTAATTTATGTGTTTTTCTTTCTATGAATTTTAAAAGTTCAGATATTATTATCGCAAATAAATTTGAAATAAAAAATAGTTTCAAACACATTAATGGACTTATAATATTAGGATTAATTTTTGCATTAGGTTTTTTAACGATTGATTTTTCATTTTTGGGAGGAGCCGGAAATTTTAATTATTCTATAAGACTAGGATTCGGAATTATTCTGGTTTTCATTTTAAACAAAAAAAATGTAAGCAAATATTTTTATTATTCTACTTTATTACTATTATTCTTAATAAATCACTATGACAGTAAGAGAGAGATATTATATATTATCATATTAATTGTATTTTTTGAATTAATAGAGAAACAAAAAACTATAAAATTTGGTTTTAAAGAGTTATTATACTTTTCATTTGTGTGTTTGTTGTCAATATTTATTATTTTAACATCATCAATAATGAGAGGTTATGGAAACTATAATGTAGATAATCCAGTAGAAGCATCACATCACATAATTAACTATATAAAAAGAGATGATGCTAAAAATGTGCTCGTTGAAAATTTTGAGTTATTAACCGAGTATGGCAATGCTAGTAATGCAATAGACTATGTGTATAAAAGAGAAGTTGGTCTTTTATATGGCTCAACGTTTTTAAAATTCATTTTTTTACCAATCCCTAAAAAAATTTTTCCAAAGAAACCTGCGAGTATGATTAATATTTATACAACTAAATTTGCTCCAGACTTTAGCGCAAGAGGGGGTTCGTATCCAATTTCCGTGTATTCAGAAGCATTTTGGAATTTTCATTTATTAGCTCTTTGTTTTTTATACTTTATTTTTAAGTATTTTAATCGCTTATACATGAAATTGATTTTTTATGTAAAGCAAAAGATTTTAAATATTAAATCGTTTTTTTTATTATATATGTACATAACAATTATTCAATTTATAAGAGGTTCTGGTTTTGAACTTTGGTTATTATATGCAATTGTATCACTACCTTTTTCTTTTTTAATTATTATATCGTATAAAAAAATTAAAATTATCAACTAACATATATACAATGTTTATGATATTATTGTGAATTAATAAATAAGTAAAAATATTATGAATAACCAAAAAGTTAAAGTTTTAATTCTAGGAAATCGAATAATGCATTATAGAGTTCCTATTTTTAATATCTTATCCGAAATTTTTGATGTTACAGTGGTATATTCTTATCCCTTAGATTTCATGATTGCTGTTCAATGTAAATTTAAAACACTTCATTTACCAGCAAGGAAAATAAGTAAATTTCTTATTCATAACCATGATATTTTTGAATTATGCAATCAATATGACGTTGTTATTGCATTTGGACAGATAGTATACCTCAAATACAGTACACTTGGGTTAAGGAAAAATAAACAATTTAAGTTGATTTATTGGGGTATTGGAGTAGCAGCCTCTTATACTCGAAAGTATGATCAATCATCATGGCTACATAATAAACTGGAATATTTTTTAAAGAGTAAAGCAGATGCCTTAGTCTTTTATACAGACTATCCTAAAAAAAAATATGTTGAAAACGGTTATAATTCAGATGCTCTTTTTACTGCTGTTAATACTGTTGAAGTAGAGAAAATAAAATTTGATTTGGATAAAAAAGATAGCATAATTTTTATAGGAACTTTATATAAGCAGAAAGGCATAATGAGTTTATTTGAGGAATATGAAAAAGCCTACAAAATAAACAACAATATACCTATTTTAAAAATTATTGGCGGCGGAAATGATTTAGTTTTAGTTAGAAAGTGGATTTTAGAACATAATTTGTCTGATAAAATACTTTCCTTAGGACCTATTTATGATTCAAAAAAGAAAAAAGAGATTTTCGAAACTGCAATTGCATGTTTTTCTCCAAATCAAGCCGGTTTATCTGTACTTGAATGTATGGGGTACGGTATTCCTTTTATTACTCTGAGAGATGCAATTACAGGAGGTGAGATTTTCAATATTGAAAATAATGTTAACGGGATTATTTTGGATAATAAAACGAAAATGTCTGAAATAATACTTGATATTGCATCTAATTCCAAATACTATATAACTATGGGAAATAATGCCTATAATTACTATTGGAATTTCAGGAAACCCCCAGATATGGCAAAAGGACTTATTGATGCGATTAATTATGTTTCAAATAAATAAAATCAAAAACAATGACGAAAAGATTGCTTTCCAATATAGCAAAAAGCGAGTAATTATTTCTGCTTCTATTAACAGCGAACATGATTTCGTTGCGACTTTACTCAACCCGGCCTAATTGTTAAAAATACAGGTCCTGATAAGTTACCAATAATTTATGATTAACAAGTTTATTTTAGTTGCTCCTTTATCATCTTTATCAAAACGGTTAAGATTATTCAAAATTTCCAGGTTTGTTTATAAAGAATTATGTACTAATATAGCCCATTTCAGTTGGGAAAGAGTTCAGGGTGAAAGTGAAGAAGTTGGGTTGGGATTCAAACCTGAAAAGAAAATACTTTTAAGAGGAGGCGGTTATGGTGGAAAAAAAAATAAAGTCATGTATTTTTTATGGATGTGGAAAGTTTTTTTATCTAGTTTTACAATTAAAAAAAATGATGTTGTTTGGGCATTAGGCTTTGAAAGTGCTTTTCCATTATTATTATTGAGTAGAATAAAAGGTTTCAAAATTTTTTTTGATGATGCAGATCGTTTTTCAATGTTATTTAACCAATCTTTTTTTACAAATATAATATCTCTTTTTGAAAAGGTGACATCTCGAAATGTTTACAAGCATATTATTCCATCAAAAGCAAGATACGGTTTTAATAGCGACCGTTTTTTCCTTTTACAGAATACTCCTAGTGAAATAGAATTAATTAATTCTTATAAAATATATAAAGAAAAAACATGGATTAATGCGCAATTAGTTGTATGCATTAACGGTTGGTTGAGCAGCGATCGGGGCATGGATATTGCTTTGAAGTTATCTAAAGAATTAATAAACAACGATGTTGCTTTCATTTTGGTTGGTCAATTAGAATGTTCAGATGCGATACAGTTATCTCAACAAGGAAATGTACAATATATAGGAACAGTATCAAATGCAGAAGCATTAGCAGCTTACTACGCTTCAGATTTTGTTTTCACATATTATAATCCTAAAAAGGTGATTAATATTTATGCAGCATCAAATAAATGGGGTGATGCAATAAAGACTAATATTGGAATTATTGTAAATAGCGAAGTTATAACAGCCGATTTTTTAATAAGAGAAAGATTGACAATTTCATATCAATATGAGGACTATATGTCTGTTGCTTCTGAACTTAGAAAGTTTTGCGCAGACAGACAAAGATTAAAACTTTTGAAACAAAAAATGAATTCAATTTCAAATAATTATCCATATTATGAATATCAATTAAAGGAACTATTTTCAACCATTTAAAAAATATTTTTTATATTTAAATACCTACTATGATATAAAAATCGCATATGAAAATTATTTATAAGTAATTGATATAAGTCTCCCATTAAACTTTTTGTCTTCCCATGCAAACCGATCTTTCTAAATTCAACAATAATTGGTATAAACCCGGTGGCCATATATTAAGATGTGCTTTATGGTTTCTTACAAATGGATTATTTCTTCGAAATTCATTAAATCCTTTTTCGGGTTTAAAATGTTGGTTACTACGTTTTTTTGGAGCTAAAGTGGGAAAGGGAGTTAACATTAAACCTTCTGTGAACATTAAATATCCGTGGCGATTAACAATTGGAAATTATTGCTGGATAGGTGAAAATGTGTGGATTGACAACATTGAAGATGTAGTTATAGGTAATAATTGTTGTATCTCACAAGGAGCCATGTTACTTTGTGGAAATCATAACTACAAGAAAAGTACTTTTGATTTAATTCTGGGAAAAATCGTTTTGGAGGACGGCGCTTGGATTGGAGCAAAGTCTACGGTATGTCCCGGCGTTACTGTAAAATCTCATGCAATATTGACCGTTGGATCAGTAGCTACTAAAGACTTACAACCTTATACAATTTACCAAGGAAACCCTGCATTGCCTATACATCAAAGAAAAATCGAAGTATGAAAGTCTCAATCATAACAGTATGCTACAATAGTAAAACTTATATCCAAACTACCATTGAATCTGTTTTGTCACAGACTTATAGCGATATCGAATACATTATTGTTGATGGAGAGTCAACGGATGGAACAATAGAAATTATTAAAAAAAATGAGTCAAGATTCGAGAGTGGCCGACTAAAATGGATATCCGAACCCGATCATGGAATATACGATGCTATGAATAAAGGTATAAGATTGGCAACAGGCGAAATAGTCGGTGTACTCAACTCTGATGATTTTTATAATAATTCACTTTGTATTAAGATGATAGCTGATGTTCTTAAAGATCCGAATATTGATTGTTGTTTTGGAGATATGCGATATGTAAAACCTGAAAATATTAATAAAACAGTACGATATTATTCGTCTTCTCGTTTTCATCCAAATTTGTTTCGCTTTGGTTATATGCCGGGACATGCCACTTTTTTTGTTCGCACTAAGTATTTTGAAAGAATTGGTTATTATAAATCAGATTATCAAATAAGTGCTGATTATGAACTGTTGATACGATTTCTTTATATTCATAAATTAAAATATAAATATATTCCATCAGTTTTGATAATAATGAGAAACGGAGGGATTAGCACAAGATCATGGAAAAGTAATTATATTCTTAATAAAGAAATTGTTAAAGCGTGCAAGGAAAATGGAATTTATACCAATCTTTTTATTTTATCTTTGAAATATTTTCGGAAAATTTTTGAATTTATTCACGTCAAATAACTCTTTTTACTGGCATAAATGGCTTAAGTGTTTACATTCTGATTTTCATTTTAAATCATCATCCCATAAATAATAACATATCAAGTAAATAAAAAATGAGAATTTCAATTATCACCCAAGAGGACTCCTTTGTCATTCCGAAGAACATAGAATTGTTATTAAGAGAGAAGAATATTGTTGTCGCTTCCATATACACCGTAGAAGGGAAAGGGTCGCTTCAAAATAAACTCAGTTATTTCGTTAAAGGGTTCGGTTTCTTGCAATCGTTCAAGATGGGCATAATCCTTGTTTTTTCCAAAGTACTTGATAAAATTGACCTCCTGTTGTTCAACGGTAAATTGCCAGGTGAGAAAAGAAGTATCAGTATCGTAGCAAAGAAACATCGAATTACATTTGGTGTCTTAAAGAATTTGAGAGATATAGAAACGTTGAATGTATTGCGTTCGCAAAACTTAGACTTGATATTATCCTTTTCTGCCCCTTGTATTTTTCCTACTACTTTGCTTGAAATTCCAAAACACGGATGTATAAACCTTCATTGTTCTTTGCTTCCTGCCTATGCTGGTGTACTACCCAGTTTTTGGACGATGTATCACAAAGAAAAGATAAATGGTGCCACTGTCCATTTTATGGACGATAAAATAGACAATGGTGATATATTGGGACAAGTTTGTATTGACATCTCCGATTGTCGTAGTATGTATCAATCTATTTGTAAAACCAAACAGGCAGGAGGCGAGTTAATGATTGATGTTATCCACCGGATAATGACTGATAACGTTCAAGTTATTCCTAATGATACTTCAAAAGGAAGTTATTTTTCATGGCCAACCATCAAACAAATACAGGACTATCGCAAAAAAGGAGGTAGATTGATATGATTTACAAGTTAGTACCCTTGATGTATATTGAGATTCAAATTTCCAATGAATTATTGTTTGAGCATAAGAATTTACGTTGGATACAAGTTAATTCGGATGATTTATGGCTATGAATATCCTCTCTTTTGACATCGAAGACTGGTACAACTGTGACTTCATCACGCCCGATTTCAACTGGGACAAATACGAAGTCCGCATTTACGAAGGAGTAAATCGAATTTTGGAGGAATTAGACAGGCGAAGTATTAAGGCAACTTTCTTTTGTTTAGGATGGGTTGCTGAAAAACATCCGGATGTCATTCGGCAAATTCATCAGCAAGGTCATCATATCGGTAGTCACTCTTACCAACATGAGTTGTCTTTTCGTTTCGATAGAAACGGTTTTAGAAACGATACTGAAAAATCGAAAAAACTTATTGAGGATTTAATTGGACATGAAATTGATGCATTTCGAGCGCCGGGTTTTTCGATAACAGAATCAAATACTTGGGCTTTGGAGGTATTAGCTGAAATGGGATTTCAATATGACTGCTCACTTTTTCCAGCGCCACATGATTATGGCGGTTTCCCTAACTATGGAAAAGCTGAACCTGCCTTGTTGAAGTTGCCCAATGGTGCTTTTCTAAAAGAATTCCCGATGAGTATTCATCGTCTTTTTAGTAAAAACATCGTTTTTTCAGGAGGTGGCTTTTTTCGATTGTATCCATATTGGTTGATCAAAAAGTGGGGGAGTCAAACTTGTTACTTGATGACGTATTTTCATACCAGGGATTTCGATCAAGATCAACCGATCATTAAATCGCTTCCATTGATGCGAAAGTTTAAGTCGTATGTAGGTCTTAAAAGATCGTTTTCAAAATTAAAATATTTTCTTGAAGACTTTGAATGGGTCAGCGTAAAAAAGGCAGATGATATGATCGATTGGAATAAAAATAGAGTTATTGAATTGCAAAACTACTCGTAATAAAATGATTGATTTTGAAGATATTATTCGTGAAATGGAGGGAGAGGATGATTATATGGTTTTCTGTCAAAACAATTTCGGATTCGTTTTTTAAAGACAATTAATGAGTATTTTGGTTACGGGAGCATACGGTTTTGTTGGAACGAATCTTTCCAATGTGCTAAAAGATAAATACATACTTTGGGCTTTAGATACTTCAGAAAAACGCTCTATTGCATATTCCCGGTATTTTTCATGGGAAAATTTAGAAATGATTCCGTGGGATGACGTCGATACCATCATCCACCTTGCAGGCAAAGCGCATGATACAAAAAGCAGGAGCGATGCGCAAGTTTATTTCGACGTCAATACCGGATTGACACGGATTATCTTCGATTATTTTCTGCAATCGAAAGCTAAACAGTTTATCTTTTTCAGTTCGGTGAAAGCGGTTGCCGACAAAGTTGAATGTGGTTGTCTTACGGAAGATGTCATACCATGCCCCAAAGGGCCGTACGGGGAAAGCAAAATGGCGGCTGAAGCGTATATCCAAAAAAAAATTCGGGAGATGGCGGGCGATCCTGAAACAAATGCAGGCTGTCGCGACGATAAGCGTTTTTACATTTTCCGCCCCTGCATGATTCATGGTGCAGGAAATAAAGGTAACTTGAATTTGTTATACGGGATTGTCAGAAAAGGGGTACCCTACCCTTTAGGCGCTTTCGATAATAAACGTTCGTTTTTGAACGTCAGTAACTTATCGTATATTGTCGAACAGTTCATACAGAAAAACCCGGATTCGGGCGTCTATCATCTGGCTGACGACGATCCGATTTCGACGAACGAAATAGTCGCGTTGATTGCGAGGGTAAAAAACAAAAAAACAAGGATTTGGAATGTAAATCGTGCGTTCATCACTGCGATGGCTAAGATCGGGACTGTATGTCGTCTTCCTTTCAATTCGGAACGATTGCATAAACTGACTGAAAACTACGTTGTTTCCAATGAAAAAGTAAAAAAAGCGCTGAAAATAAATCACTTGCCGGTTGATGTTCGGGCAGGATTTCTGCAAACACTATCGCGTTTTGATGAGGATAACAACAAACAATAATGAAAGTATAAATATGAAATTGATTGAAGAATTATTAACAAAAAATCAAAAAGAATTAAAAGAATTCCTCTTTGAAAAAATGACCAACCATGGGTATGATGTAACTCGAAATGATGCCGAAAGTGGTTATTTGAAATGTGAATTTTCAAATGGACATCATTCGCTGTTGATTGCTCATTTGGACACGTATAATAGTGTTGTTCCCAAACGTATTGTTGTCAAAGGCAATATTATTGTCGGATACGATAATGAAAATGAACGTTGTATTTTAGGCGGTGACGACAGGTGCGGTGTTTATATCATCTTGAAATTGTTGGAAAATGGTTATCGTCCTCAAGTTTTGTTTACAGAAGATGAAGAAAATGGTTGTTTGGGAGCAAAGGCATTCAAGAATAACGAGGAACAGTTTTTAGAAAAAATAGATTATTGTATTCAAATTGACAGATGTATAAACGATAACCCAGACAATTATGTTGATTATGATGTTTCAAATGAACATTTCAATAAGTTTATCGAACGTTTGGGGTTTGATATAAAGATGACAGGGACAAGCAGTGATGTTAAGCACATAGCGCCCTATTTGAAAATTCCTGGTGTAAATGTATGCGCAGGTTACCACAACGAACATGGGGCTGATGAATATATTAATATGGAAGTTGTTGAAAAAACGTATAGTAAATTGCAGAAAATTTACGAAAACCGAAACGACAATGTTGTATCTTATGATTATGTATAATCTGACCAAGCGATTTTTTGATATTATCCTGTCGCTGTTTGCATTGATTGCCCTCTCCCCTATCCTGGTGCCTGTTTGCCTGATACTTTTGCTGACGGGCGAGCATCGTGTGTTCTATTTTCAAGAACGCATCGGTCGCGGCGGTAGGCCTTTTCAGGTGTGGAAGTTTGCCACCATGCTTAAAAACAGCCCGAACATCGGAACAGGTACCATCACGACACGGAATGATCCGCGCGTGCTTCCGGTCGGTCGGTTCCTGCGAAAAACGAAACTCAACGAACTGCCCCAACTGATAAATATCCTGAAAGGCGACATGAGCATTATCGGGCCGCGTCCGTTGGTCGGTGAACGATATGCGTTGTATGCCGAAGACGTCCGCAGTTGCATCGACCTCCTCCGACCGGGTCTATCGGGTATCGGTTCGGTAGTATTTCGGGATGAAGAATTTTATGTATCGCAGGCAGACGATCCAGTAAGCTACTATAATGAAAAAATTCATCCGGTTAAGGGAGCACTGGAAAAATGGTATCACCGGAACCGGTCGCTGTATGTTGATTTCATGATCATTTTTCTGACATGCTGGACTATCCTGCTCCCCCAAAGCAACCTCATCTACCGCATGTTCGACGACCTGCCGCAATTTGCGCCATAAGACAGGTAACTGAAACGAGCAGGCAACAGGGCAAAAAAAGCATATTATATAAAAATGTTGATAACGCAATTTATTGCCGATCATATTACGCATAGGCAACAGAGTATGTTCGTGCGTGATATGGAGGCGAACGATGAAACACTTGGCGACGAAATTGGGGGAAGTTCAGTGCTTGTAATAGGTGGAGCCGGTTCGATCGGCTCTTCTTATATCCGGGCGTTGCTTCGGTATAAGCCCCGCAAATTGGTCGTAGTTGATATTTCGGAGAACGGGCTTGCGGAACTGACGCGCGACCTGCGCTCGACTTATGGTATGTTTGTACCGGATGCGTATCTCGCCTACCCTGTCAATTTTGCGGATGCTGTTTTTGAACAGTTGTTCGTAAACGAGAAGGGATTTGATATTGTGGCAAACTTTTCGGCGCATAAGCATGTACGTAGCGAGAAAGATGTGTATGCGATAAAGGCGTTGCTTGACAACAATGTGCTGAAAGCGCGGAAGCTGATGGCGTTGTTGACCGTGTTTCCGCCACGCCATTTCTTTTGTGTCTCGACCGACAAAGCGGCTAATCCGGTGAATATCATGGGATGCAGCAAAAAGGTGATGGAGGAGATGATCATGACTTTCGCGCCGCAAATAAAAGTATCGACCGCCCGGTTTGCCAATGTGGCTTTTTCGAACGGTTCACTGCTTGCAGGGTTCATGGAGCGGGTGATGAAGCGTCAGCCGCTCAGCGCTCCGGAAGACGTAAGGCGTTATTTCGTTTCTCCGGAAGAGAGCGGACAGATATGCCTGTTGGCGAATATACTTGGAAACAGTCGCGAGATATTTTTCCCGAAATTAGCGGAAGGGCAGATGATGACTTTCACAACGATTGCCGATGCGTTCCTGGCGTCGCTTGGTTTCGTTCCGTATCGTTGTAGCAGCGAAGAGGAAGCCAAGCGTTTTGCAGCAGAAATGAAAACGGATACGAAAGTGTACCCTGTCTATTATTTCAGCTCGGATACAACGGGTGAAAAGGATTTTGAGGAGTTTTACGTCGCGGGAGAACATGTTGACATGAACCGTTTCGAAGCGTTGGGAGTCATAACGGATTATCCCTGCAAAAGCAAGGAAGCGGTCGATGCGTATCTGACGTCGCTGACCGACACGCTGGTACGACCGGACGTGACAAAAGCCGAAATCGTTGCCTCGCTCCGGTCGTTCGTCCCCAATTTCGGACACGAAGAAAAAGGAAGAAACTTGGACCAGAAGATGTGATGATGTATCGTTACTTTGTTCCACAAATAAGACAATGATATGATAAGTAAAGATAAAATCAAAGATGTGATCAGATATTTTCAGGATTACGCGGCAGAGGTAGAAGTGTTGCCGCGTCCTGTATCTCTGGAGGAAAACGGAAATTATGTATTTATTGGATTGCGGCGTGTTGGCAAAACTTATATGCTATTTCAACAAATTCAGCAACTTATATTAAGTGGTGTTCCAAAGCAGCAGATGCTGTATATCAATTTTGAAGATGAGCGACTCTCCGAACTGACTACTTCCGATCTGTCGCTTATACTCGACTGCTATAACGAAATGTTTGATTACAAGCCTATTTTGTTTTTGGACGAGATTCAACTGATTGATAAATGGGAGAAATTTGCCCGCCGAATGGCCGATTCAAAATACCGTGTTTATATATCCGGCAGCAATGCAAAAATGTTAAGCAGCGAAATTGCTACAACATTGGGTGGACGGTTTTTGATAAAAGAGATTTACCCTTTTTCCTTTCGGGAATTTTTGGGAAAAAAAGGTATTGAACTGTCAAAAAATTGGCAGTATGGAAATGAGAGAACTACGGTTTTAAGGACATTTGAGGAATACTTCTACTATGGCGGTTTACCTGAACTGATGCTTTTTAGTGAAAAACGTCACTGGTTGAACAGTTTGTATCAGAAGATATTTTTCGGCGATTTGATTGCCCGTTATGAAATCAGAAACGTTTTTGCAATGAAAATATTAGTAAAAAAAATAGCGGAAAGCGTTCGTCAACCGATTTCATACAGCCGAATGGCAAATATCGTATCAACTGTTGGAAAAAAAATCGGGAAATCGACAGTTATTGAATATGTTGATCATTTGAAAGAAACGTGGATGTTGTTTTCATTGCCAAATTACTTGGCCAAGCTCGCAGAACGGGAGAGCAATAGAAAATATTATTTTTCCGACAATGGTATCCTCAATCTTTTTCTTTTCGATGGCGAAACAATCTTATTGGAAAATCTTGTCGCTATAGAACTAAAGAAAAGATATGGCGATGAAGTATTTTACTATCATAATAAAATTGAAGTTGACTTCTTTTTGCCGGAGCAGCAAATGGCAATTCAAGCGTGTTATTCACTTGGCGACATCAATACCCGTAATCGTGAAGTGAATGCCCTATTACAGCTTTCTAATCATTGGCAAATAACCAAATATCTGATAATAACCAAAGACGAAGAAGCAATAATTACCGAAGAAGCCATTCAAATCGAAGTTGTTCCAGTATGGAAATGGCTTCTGAATACATCAAATGGAGCAAATATGCACCATCCGTCTTATATATAAGACGAAAATGTACTATTTTCGTCTTGTATGCAAGACGCTTTCAGACTTCGCTGTCCGCGACGCTGGAATGTATCAATTATGCAAAAATGCGTTACGCATTTTTGCATAATTGGTAAATAACCCTTAACTTTGCAATCGAAACAGCGAGTTCGGAACTGAAGGTTTTGATATGCGACTTTTCTAAAAGCGAAACAAAAAATGTGCGTACCAGATGAATATAAGTGATAAAAATTAGTATATTTTTTAAATAAAATGAGCTTAAGTGATAATATATTATCAATTATTGAAAACTCGCCCCATGCCATTGTCATCGGAGTTGCAGGGCAGGTAAAACAAAGGCGACTGGAGTCGGCGCTTACCCAAAAAGAATTGGCGAAGCGCGCCGGTATTCCTTTGCCTACTTATCGACGCTTTGAACGTACAGGCAAAATTTCGTTTCCATCATTGGTAATGTTAGGCATCGTACTGGGAATGACAAATGAATTTTCGGAATTGTTTGCGACTAAGACTTATCGTAATATGGACGAACTACTTAAACATAAACGGGCATTAGAACGAAAAAGGGGCAGAAAAAATGGATGATATCAGCATTGATCGGCATTGATTACCACAACGTTTGATTGCGACGGAAGAGCAATTGCAGATTGAATATCTGGTGTTTGGTCAGTTTGGGCAATGCGTAAACGTCCTTGTGACGCGAGAGGTGGTGAAGGTCGGAACCGGTATGGTCGTAATGACCTTCCTGTAATAGCGTTTCGGCCTTTTTGCGTACCTCAGTACCGTAAACGCCGGTCAGCGACATGTAGTTTAGCTGGAGTTTAATGCCTTGACTTTTTAAAAGTACATAATCATTCATATCCATGTAACGATAGCGCTCGGGATGTGCAAGTATCGGCAAGTAATCGCTTTCCAACAGGTCTTCAAGTATTTGCATCAATCCCAGCGGAGGCGTCAAGTAGGACGTCTCAACTAAAACATGACGGTCGGCAAACGTAAGCAGACCGTCTTTTTTATGTTCTTCAAAAGCGGCTTCCAGCATGTACTCGGCGGCGAGCCGCACTTCGGGGATGTCGGTTATGCCTTCTTCTTTCAGCCCTTCAACAAACGAATCGAAACGCTCCGAGAGGAATGCGGATGTGTTTTTTGAAAAATCTGACATGATGTGGGGCGTCAGATAGACGCGCCCTACCCCGTTGTTACGAAGCCAACGCAACGATTCGACTGCTTCGGCAAAGTATTTTACACCATCGTCGACGCCCGGAAGGATGTGTGTGTGCACATCCGTAGCGCCGTCCAACAGTCCGGAAGCGATAATGGATTTTTTTGATGTAAAAAACATTTGAATTGTGAATTGGTGGTTTAACTATGCCCGGCAACAAAAGAAAAATAACGGGAAAACGTGCAATGGCTTGTTGGACTAATTATCTTTGCTTTTGCCGTAACCGTAACCATAACCGTATCCATAACCATATCCGTATCCGATGTCCTGTCCTACTCCATTCAGGATGATGGCCATATTTTTCAATTTCTTCTCGTGATATAGCTGTTCGATGTCGGGCAACATGCGTCGGTCGAGCTTTCCGGCACGGATGACGTACAACGTAAGGTCGGCCACCCGATTGGAGATCAACGCATCGGCAACCAGCAAGCATGGCACATTGTCGATCACGATATAATCGTACCTGCTTCGCAACCCGTTTACCAAGTCGTCGAGGCGATTGCTCAGCAACAGTTCTGCCGGATTGGGAGGCTCCGGGCCGGCATGGATGATATCGACGTCGGGAAAATTGGCGTCTTGAATGATAAGTGAATCCACGTCGTCGACAATTTTCGACAGGTAGCTTGTCAGCCCGACTTCCGTTTTCTGCCCGCTGTTGTCGAGTTCCTTGCCAATGGTTCGCTTGCGGATGTCCATATCGACAAGCAACACTTTTTTACCGGTCATCGCCAAGCTTGCGGCGAGGTTGGACGATACAAACGTCTTGCCCGATCCCACGTTGGTTGATGTGGCCATGATGACTTTCAGGTCGTCCTGTTTCACGCGCATGAACTCCATGTTCGTACGTATGATGCGGAACGCTTCGGAAATAATGTCACGACCGCTTTGTTTGACGGCTATTCCTTTGTCTTTCATCTTCTTATAGGGCACTTCTCCCAAGAAAGGGATGGAAAGCGCCGCCGTGATGTCTTTGCGTCCGCGAACTGTAACATCGGAAATCGTCATCACATAGAGCGTGGCCGACGGGATGAAAAGTGCGACTAAAAAAGCGGCCATCAAAATCATGGAAGTGCGTGGCTCGACAGGCAGGGTGCTGCCGATGGCGGGATCGATGATACGCGCCGTGCTTTCCGTGATGGCTTTGTTAAGCGCGTTCTCCTCGCGCTTATTCAAGAGATAAAGAAAGAGGTCTTCCTTGATTTTCTGTTGCCGGCTGATCGTGTTCACGCGCGACTGCTGTTTGGGCATGGACGTCACGCGCGCGCGCAGGCGTTGCGTGCGTGCGCTTGTGTTTTGTAATTGTATATCCAAGTTTACAATCAGGTTGTCAACTGCCCGCACGATGTTCTGATAACTGGCCAGCAAATCGTTATTGATATTCTGAACAACCGGATTCCGCTCGCTGCTGCTTTTTATCAGACGGTTTCGATTGAGAAGGGTTTGGTTATAGTGGGCTATCTGGGCTTCTAAGTTCAGATCGTCAATACCGGTATTGGCCGGTATCATCGAGGTACTGTTGGACGGGTTCGACAGAAATGCGCGCATCGTCTCGGCCATCGCCCGACGGTTCTGGGTGATAAAAATGGAGCGGTCGGATTCGCTGCTCTCCTGAAGGGCTATCTGCACGTCGCTCTGCATATCCGTGAGGTTATGCTCGGTCTTGTACGACATGATTTGCAGATCGACGTCGCCCAGTTCTTCTTCGATGATGACAAGACGCTCGTTGATGAACTCTTCCGTATTGGTGGCCATAATGTTTTTGTCGGTTATCGCATCTTCGTTATAGATGGCGATGACGGTGTTCAACACATCTTCGGCCCGCTGTACGGAGAAGTCCCGGATGGAGAGGTAGACGACCGACGTCTGTCTGTCGGCCTGACTGATCGTCAAGGCATGGCGGTATCGATCCACAACCATCGAAAAATCGGACTTCGTGACGGTAATGATTTTGTTGTACCATCCCTCGTTGTACCACAGTGTGGGCGCGACGACAAGCCGTCCGACCGGCGTGAGCACCGTATCGTTGAGTTGTGCGATCACCGGCTGTTCGTCTCTGACCTCCTTCGTGTTGAAATCCCAAAGCATCACTTCATTGGCGGATAGCGGTTTGGCCTTCAGTAAGGCCTGCGGGGTTTCCTCTTCATTCAAAAAGGTGATGACGACGGGCGATTTTGTATAAAGCTCGTGCGTCCGCAGTTTGATTTTTACCGTATAGCTGACGTCAATTTTCAGTCGTCGAACGGCTTCCGTCATCAATTTGTTACTGCCAAAAACAATCATCTCGTTATTGACGTTGTTCTTGCCTTCAACGATGGAAAGGTCTTGAAACATGGCTGTTTCGTTGGACCCGTACTTGTCGTCCTTGATCAGCACGGTCGCTTTTCGCTCGTATACTTTTGGCGCCTGCATCAGGTAATAGGCGGCAATGGAGAGACACGCCCCTATCGAGATTGCATACCAATACCATCTGTGCAAGACGATGCCGATGACGTCGCGAAGGGTAATGGAGGGCTCTTCTTTGACCCGCACGCTGTCGGTAACATTTGTTTCGTTCATATCTTATCAGTTATTTTGAAAAACCTACAATTAACGTTACGCCAGTCAATATCACGGAGACGACCGACAACCACACCGACACGCTGTTGTTTTGATTGATATTGCTTTGCTGTATCCTGCGTTTGTTAGGCTCTACATAGACAATGTCATTTTGTTGCAGATAGTAATGGGGAGAGGTGAACAACTCCTTGCTTGTCAGGTCGTGCCTGAGTATGGTACGCTCATTGTTCGATTCGCGAATGACGAAGACCCTGTCGCGACGCCCATAGATCGTCAGGTCGCCTGCCATGCTCAACGCTTCGAGCAAAGTGACCCGCTCACCCAAAATGTTGAAACTGCCGGGGCGGCTTACTTCGCCCTGTACCGAAATCTTGAAATTCAGCAAATTGATCGTAATAATGGGATCGGAGAGATGACCTTCGGCTATCAGCTTGTCTTTCAGCAGATCGCGCAGTTCGTTTCGCGAAAGCCCTTCCGCCTTGATTTTTCCAAGAATCGGGAAGTCAATATTTCCTTCATTATCTACTAAATAGCCCAACAAGCGCTGCTGGCCGTAGGTTTCGCCCCCAACATAATAGTTCGACATGGGCAGATTATAGGGCATGGCGGCTTCCGTAGCCATGCTGTTAACCATGATCGCAAGCAGATCGTCCTGGTGAATGATCATTTCGTAGGAGGCAATGTTCTTATTGCGCAAATAATCGCCGGCATCTTGAAAATAAGCTACATTGGATGGTGTAATACAGGAGGTGAAGAACACGAATGCCATCGTCGTCAAATACAGTCCCTTTTTTATCATTTTTTTTCTAACTATATAATTTCACAAATCAATTGATGGCGCAAACGGATATTTCTGAAAACAAGTTTGCCTCTGCATTCAGTTTACAATTAGTAATTAGTAATTAGTAATTAGTAATTAAATTGAGTCCAGGGCTTTCTCCTCAGCGGAAGGAGGGGGATTCGAACCCCCGGTACGGTTACCCGTACGACAGTTTAGCAAACTGTTGGTTTCAGCCACTCACCCATCCTTCCTTGTGTCGCGAGCTGAATTATTTCTCAAAAGCGGATGCAAAGATAAGGACAATTTTTATATATCCAAACATTTATTCGGTAACTTTTTTGCACACTGTCAAATTTTCATTACTTTTGCATACTTTTTTGCAATTCAACTTTAATTATATATATATGTATAGAACAAAAACTTGTGGAGAATTACGCCTGAAAGATGAAGGAACCTTTGTCACACTTGCCGGATGGGTTCAGAAAAAACGCATCATGGGCGGCATGACTTTTATCGACCTACGCGACCGGTATGGCATTACACAGTTGGTTTTCAATGAACAGATAGACCCGTTTCTTTGTGAAGATGCCAACGGACTGGGGCGTGAGTTTGTGATTCAGGCCACTGGCACAGTCAAGGAACGTTCCAACAAAAATGTTCATCTCATGACTGGCGAAATTGAGGTTGTCGTCGTAGCCATAAACATTTTAAATGAAGCGCTCACGCCACCTTTTACGATCGAAGACGAGAGCGATGGGGGCGACGATCTCCGCATGAAATACCGGTACTTAGATTTGCGGCGCGGCATTGTACGCAAAAATCTGGAGATAAGGCATAAAATGGCCATCGAAACAAGGCGTTACCTGAGCGAAGCGCAGTTTCTTGAAGTCGAAACGCCCGTACTCGTCAACTCGACGCCCGAAGGCGCCCGCGATTTTGTTGTGCCTTCACGGATGAATCCGGGACTTTTCTATGCGCTGCCACAGTCGCCGCAAACGTTGAAACAGTTGTTGATGGTTTCGGGGGTTGACCGCTATTTTCAGATTGTCAAGTGTTTTCGCGATGAAGACCTGCGCGCCGACCGCCAACCGGAATTTACGCAAATCGACTGCGAAATGTCGTTTGTCGAACAGAATGATGTCCTGCAAACATTTGAAGGACTGACCAAGCATCTTTTCAGTTCGGTACGAAACATCACTTTCAACGAGGATTTTCCGCGAATCACCTGGCACGATGCCATGAAGTATTACGGTTCGGACAAACCTGACCTCCGCTTCTCAATGAGGTTTGTCGAGTTGCAGGATATCCTGAAAGGTGCCGGCTTCGATCTCGTCGATAATGCCGGATATGTTGGCGGTATCTGCGCCGAGGGCGCTGCCTCCTATACACGCAAGCAAATCGACGGGCTGACTGATTTTGTGAAAAGACCGCAGATTGGGGCAAAAGGCCTGCTTTATGCACGAATAGAAAATGATGGAAGCGTGAAGTCAAGTTTCGACAAGTTTTATTCACAGGAGACACTCCAGCAGCTGAAAGCGGCTTTCGACGCCCAGCCCGGCGACTTGATACTCATACTGACAGGTGATGAGCCGGATAAAGTGCGCAAACAATTAAGCGAACTGCGCCTCGAGATGGGAAACAGGCTGGGCTTACGCAATAAAAATACTTTTGTCTGCCTTTGGGTGGTCGATTTCCCGCTGTTGGAATGGGACGACGAAACACAGCGCTATTATGCCATGCATCACCCGTTTACTTCGCCCAAACCGGAAGATGTTCCGCTGTTAGAAAGTAATCCCGGCATCGTCCGTGCAAGCGCTTACGACTTGGTTATCAACGGCGTAGAAGTTGGCGGCGGCTCTATCCGCATCCACGACAGCCAGCTTCAAAAGCGCATGTTCACGATCCTTGGCTTTACGGACGAAAAAGCGCAGGCACAGTTCGGATTCCTGATGAACGCCTTTCGCTATGGAGCGCCTCCGCATGGCGGTATTGCGTTCGGGCTGGACAGGCTTGTGTCGTTGTTTACCGGATTGGATTCCATCCGCGACTGCATCGCGTTCCCCAAAAACAACTCCGGTCGCGACGTGATGCTCGACGCGCCTTCCGTCCTGGATGAAGCGCAACTCAAAGAACTTAACATCAAGATCGTAGCAGATGATAAAAATTAAGGATATACTGAAAGAGATCGAACGGCTGGCGCCGCTCAGCCTGCAGGAGGGTTACGACAATGCAGGTATCCAGATTGGCGATGTCGACCAACCGGCTACCGGCGCACTTATCTGTCTGGATGTGACGGAAGAGATCGTTGACGAGGCAATCGACGGTAACTGTAACCTGATCATTTCACATCATCCGCTGGTCTTCAAACCTTTAAAATCCATCACCGGCAAGAATTACGTTGAGCGATGCCTGATTAAGGCCTGTAAGAACGACGTCGTCATCTATGCCGCTCATACCAATCTGGACAATACGGTTGGCGGTGTAAATTATAAACTGGCGGAACTGTTCGGGCTCGAAGACGTCCGTATTTTATCCCCGCAGAAAAACTGCCTGATCAAAATGGTCACCTACGTGCCCGAACATACGGCTGAAAAACTGCGTAATGCCCTGTTTAAGGCCGGAGCCGGTCATATCGGCAATTACAGCTCGTGCAGTTTCAACACCGAAGGCCAAGGTACTTTCTTGCCCATGGAAGACAGTCATCCGTACTGTGGCGAAATTGGATCGATCCATACTGAAAAGGAGATACGCATCGAGACGGTCTTTCCCGCCTATTTGAGATCGACCGTCATCAATTCGCTGTTGTCGGTACACCCTTACGAAGAACCCGTTTACGACCTCTACATGCTGGAAAACGAATGGGTACAAGCTGGAAGTGGCGTTATCGGTAATCTTCCGGCATGGGAAGACGAGTTGATATTCATGCAACGGATCAAGGATGTGCTTCATGTCGAATGTCTGAAACATTCGCTGCTGACAGGACGCAAAATTCGTACGGTAGCGATCTGTGGCGGCAACGGCAAGTTTCTTATCCAGCAGGCCATCGAGGCAGGAGCAGATATATTCATCACCGGCGAAGCGAAATACAATGATTTCTACGATGTTGAGCGTAATATTTTACTGGCCGTAACCGGCCATTATGAAAGTGAAATTTTTACAAAAGATTTGCTCTTTCACTTTTTATTAAAAAAATTTCCTAACTTTGCAGTTCAAAACTCGATAGTAAATTCAAACCCAATTAAATATTTTTAAAAATGGCAAAAAAGACAGAAACGAAAACAGATAGGATTGAAGCGGAAAAAGCGGCGGAAAAAGCGACCTCCAAAGTATCGACAGCGAAACAAAAAGCGGAAACGGCAGAAAAAGTGGCGGACAGGAAAAAAACCGCAACAAGCAGGAAAGCCGTCTTGCAGAAAAACGTAACCGATATAAATGCAACGCCGGAAACAGTTCAGGACGATTTGGCGCCGGTGGAGACAGCTGCATCGCCATCGAAAAACAAGGAAACAAAAGAGTTTACGGTGGAAGAAAAACTTTCCATGCTGTTTAAACTTCAAATCGTAGTATCGGAGATCGACAAGATAAAAACGCTGCGCGGCGAGCTTCCGTTGGAAGTGCAAGACCTTGAAGACGAAATAGCCGGACTTAAAACACGCCTTGAAAAGTTCCAGGTCGAAATACAGGAACAAGACATGAATGTTGTGGCGCAACGCAATAGAATTTCAGAATCGAAACTACTGATTGATAAGTATAAAAGCCAATTGGATCAGGTACGTAACAACCGCGAGTTCGACAATCTGTCGAGAGAAGTTGAGTTTCAGGAACTCGAAGTTGAATTTTCGGAGAAGAAAATAAAAGAGTTCAATGCCGCCATCAAACAGAAGAAAGAGAGTATTTCGGGATTCAAGGAAGTCCTGGAAGGACGCAAGATCGACCTCGAACAGAAGAAAAAAGAACTTCACGAGATTGTAAACGAGACACGTCAGGAAGAAGAAAAACTTCGCGACAAGGCAAAATCCATTGAAGAGAAAATTGAATCACGCTTGCTGAACGCGTTCAAACGCATCCGCAAAGGCGCCCGTAACGGATTGGCCATTGTGAATATCGAACGCGATGCCTGCGGCGGCTGCTTCAACAAGATTCCGCCTCAAAAACAGTTGGACATCAAGCTGCACAAGAAAATTATCGTTTGTGAATACTGTGGACGTATTATGATTGATCCGGAGATGGCTAAGATGGTTTAGAGTTTAGAGTTTAGAGTTTAGAGTTTAGAGTTTAGAGTTTAGAGTTTAGAGTTTAGAGTTAAATAAAATCTTAAATTTTTTTTGAGTTGCTTGGGTTGGGGTTGATATGCAAGGTCGGTACATATATCGAAACTAACTGCTTGCTGACTTCTGAAGAGCCTGTGGTTGTGGGTTTTAGCGGAGGATGCGATTCTGTTTCGTTGTTGTTTATACTCAAGCATCTGGGGTATGGATGTATTGCTGCTCATTGTAATTTTCACCTGCGCGGAGACGAATCGGATCGGGATGAGGAATTTTGTCGGATGTTTGCGAATCAACAGGATATCCCTTTTGAAAAGGTCGACTTCGATACCCGCGCTCATGCTGCCCGACAGCATGTTTCAATTGAAATGGCGGCGCGTGAATTACGGTATGAGTGGTTTGAAGCGCTGCGTGGAAACAAGTCGTGTCAAGCCATTGCCGTAGCGCATCATCGCGACGACAGCAATGAAACGATGCTTCTCAATATGATACGCGGAACCGGCATACGCGGCCTGTGCGGAATTAGACCCCGCAACGAGCGGATCATACGCCCGTTGCGCTGCGTCGGCAAAGATGACATCGTCCGGTTTGTCGATGAATATCAGCTTCCATATATGACCGACAGCTCCAACCTCTCGGATGCGTATACCCGCAATCTGGTGCGCTTGCACCTGATACCTTTGATGAAAAGGATTAATCCAGCTGTCAGTGAAGCGCTCGATAGAACGTCGGAGCACCTTGCCGACGTTGAAAACATCTTTCTTCAAACAATAGCACATGTCGGGAAATCGTTGCTGGAAGAAATCGATGACGACGTCTTCAGTATCTCTATCAATAAACTAAAACAGCAGCCTTCGCCTCAAACAATCCTATACGAACTGCTTCGGCCATTTGGCTTCACACGTCAGTTATCAAGCGATATTTATTCCTCGCTATCAAGCGAATCCGGCAAAATATTTGATGCGCCCCACGCGGGTTACCGGCTATTGAAGGACCGACATTCGCTGTTAGTCAGTAAAAAAACGGAACTTACGGAAGAGATGTATCAAATACCAGCAAATCATACTGACTTTGTGCATCTTCCCATTCGCCTGACCATGAAGCAAGCGAGCGTAGACAGCGCTTTTGAAATAGATAAATCACAGTCGACCGCTACGTTCGACTACGAAAAGATAAAATTTCCGCTCCTTTTGCGAAAATGGCGTGTTGGCGACTGGTTTGTCCCTTTCGGCATGAAAGGTCGAAAAAAGCTAAGCGATTATTTTACAGATCACAAGTATAGTCTTCTCAAAAAAAGTAAGACATGGGTACTGTGTAGCGGAAACGACATACTTTGGGTCGTTGGCGAACGTGCCGATAACCGTTTTCGCATTGAAAAACACACAAAATATGCCCTCATTGTAAAATTTTTTCCGGATAATTAGGCCAGTAAATAAAAATATATTATCTTTGCAGCGTCATTATCTCAAATACATTTGAAATATTTCGACACAAATCATTTTGAACATACTATTTTACAGCTTTATCAGGTTTGAAAAAGTGCACCTCGTAATGAATAATTATTATTTAAGTAACTTATTATATTATTTTTAAAAATGCAAAAATATAAGATTCACGAATTAAGTCAAAAAGAATTATCCGAATTGCAGGATATTGCTCAATCATTGGATATTCCCGACATCAAGACTTTTGAAAAAAGTCAATTAGTATATAGAATACTCGACGAGCAGGCTATCTCGGTTGCCGGTCAGCAAGCGCAAAAATACGCCCTCCGCCAAGAAAGGAAAGCAAGCAGGGAAAATGAAAAGAAGCCGGAAAGCAAACAGGCTAAAGCCGTTACAAAAAAACAAACGAAGGGCTCGGAAAATGCGAACGAACTCAAACGTAGAGGACGCCCGCCAAAAAGCAATCCCGAACAGGAGCAAAACGCCACCAAAACAAAATCGCAAGGTCGCGGTCGCCCTCCAAAAGTCAAAACCGTACAAATCAAGGAGCCAACTGCTAATGCTGCACCGACGTCGGCCACGACGCCTGCCAAGATGCCTGCCAAGACACCTGCCGCGACACCTGCCGCGACACCTTCCGCGACGCCTGCTGCAAAGTCAAGCAAGGCAACGGCTTCTGCAACTGCAACTGCAATTACAAACCTAACGCCAAGCCCAATCCCGACGACGGCATCCCCAACATCAAGCGCGAAACCAACCCCCGTTGCACCACTTCCAGCAGAAGAGCAACAAAAAGCTAAAAGAGGACGGCCTAAAAAAATAAAAACGATATTCATTTCGCAGCAACAACAACAGCCACAGCAACTGTTGCAGCAGCCAACGCAGCCAACGCAACAGCAGCCAAATCAGCTGCAACCGCAACAGCAGCAACAATCGCAGCAATCGCAGCAGCAACAGCAATCGCAACAGCAGCAACCGCAACAGCAATCGCAACAGCAACCGCAATCGCTATCGCAACAGCAGCAACAATCGCAGCAACCGCAACAGCAACAGCAGCAGCAACAGCAGCAACCGCAATCGCAGCAACCGCAATCGCAGCAACAAAAGCAACCGCAAACGCAACAGCAACTGAAGGAGCAACAGCCGCAAAGAGTTCAATTCAGCAACTTTTCAACGAGCACACAAACACCCGTCAAGGAGATTATTGACGACATCTCTACCCCCGCAAAGCCGGCAGTAACTGAACAGAAAAGTACTGGCTTCGTCAATGAACCGAAAGCGCCAACTGATACGCCAAAAGACATTAGCCAAATCGGGAAGCAAGCTGAAAAAGTTACGCAGGAACATCCGAAACGTATCATATTCAAACATCGTACGGACTCCAATTCAATGCTTGACCAAGTGATTCCGATACATACGGTGGTCGAAAAAAAGCAGGAAATGCAAACGTCCATGACTTCTACAACCGAAACAGCAGGAAATATCCAAAAACCTGTGCATAATCAGAATCATAATCAAAATCAAAATCAGAATCAAAATCAAAATCAGAACCGTCCTGCAAAACAGCCTTTTATCAACGCCAACAGTATCAATCAGCGCCAACAGCCACCCCCCGTTCAGCTGGAACCCGAAAAAACATTCGACTTCGAAGGTATACTGATTGGCTCCGGCGTTCTGGAAATCATACAGGACGGATACGGTTTCTTGCGCTCTTCCGATTATAATTACCTGTCCTCACCGGATGATGTGTATGTATCGCAAGCCCAAGTGAAGTTGTTCGGCCTCAAGTCGGGCGATGTAGTAGAAGGCCCGATCAGACCGCCCAAAGAGGGTGAGAAATATTTTCCATTGGTAAAGGTGGATAGGATTAACGGACTGTCGCCGGAACAGGCACGCGACCGCGTTCCCTTCGACCACTTGACACCGCTTTTCCCCGACGAAAAGTTCATGCTGACAACAAGACGCTCGCCCAAAGTATATGATCAAATAGCGGTTCGCGTTGTCGATTTATTCTCGCCCATTGGAAAAGGACAACGAGGCCTTATCGTCGCACAGCCCAAAACCGGAAAAACGATGTTGCTCAAAGACATTGCCAATGCAATCGCCGCCAATCATCCCGAAGTGTACATGATCATTCTTTTAATTGACGAACGCCCGGAAGAAGTGACGGACATGGCGCGTAGCGTAGATGCCGAAGTCATTGCTTCAACGTTCGACGAGCCGGCTGATCGCCACGTGAAAGTGGCCGACATCGTCCTGAGCAAAGCCAAACGTATGGTAGAATGTGGACATGATGTGGTCGTACTGCTTGATTCAATCACCCGTCTGGCACGCGCCTACAATACAGTGCAGCCCGCATCGGGCAAAGTGCTGTCGGGAGGCGTCGACGCCAATGCCCTGCAAAAGCCCAAACGTTTCTTCGGCGCCGCCCGCAACATCGAAAATGGCGGAAGCCTGACTATCTTGGCCACCGCCCTGACCGAAACAGGTTCGAAAATGGACGAAGTGATCTTCGAAGAATTTAAGGGAACAGGAAACATGGAGTTGCAACTCGACCGCAAACTTTCCAACAAACGTATCTACCCTGCTGTCGATATTATCGCCTCCAGCACGCGACGCGACGACCTGTTGCAGGACGAAGCCACCATCAACCGCATGTGGGTGCTGCGTAAATACCTGTCGGACATGAACTCGATCGAAGCGATGGAGTTTGTCAAAAAACAGATGGAGCAAACCGTCGACAACATGGAATTTCTGGCCTCCATGAATGGATAGAGCGCGAAAGTTTAAAAAATATTTTACCTCAGGATACCCTCAACAGCGCTTTTGCGTTGTCGATGGCGGCTTGGGTCTTTTCGGAGCCGCTCAACAGGCGGGCAATCTCGTCAATTCTTTCCGCATCGGATAAACGGCGGATATGCGTCACGGTGCGTTCTGACGTATCTTCCTTATATACAAAATAATGCGCCTTCCCCTTTGCCGCTATCTGGGGCAGATGCGTGATCGTTATCACCTGCATCTTCGTCCCTAAGTCCTGCATGATACCGGCCATCTTGTCGGCTATCTCGCCGGAAACACCCGAATCTATCTCGTCAAAAATGATCGATGGAAGCGCCGAACAGCCTGCGATCATCGATTTGACACACAACATCAGCCGCGAAATCTCGCCGCCCGATGCGGTCAGCGCTACCGGCTTCAACTGCTCGTTTTTGTTGGCGGCAAACAGGAAACTGACGTCGTCCATACCATCGGACGAAGGCGCCGGTTTGCCCGTAAATGATATTTGAAAACGCGTGTTGGGCACGCCCAACAATACCATCCGGTCTGTTAATTGTTTTTCGATTGTCACGGCTGATTTTTTGCGTAATGCGGTAATCTCTTCGGCCATCCTGACGATCGACTGATAGGCATCCTGCTGTTTTCGGGTAAGCAAGTCAATTTGATCCTCAAAAGAATCAATCATTTGCAGTTGAGAACCGTAATCATTGCCTATTGCAATCAGTTCGTCAACGGTGCTGACCCTGTGCTTGTGCTGTAACGAATACAGCAAATTAATCCTGTCGTTCACCGATGCAAGGCGGTCGGGGTTGAACTCTATTTCGTCTGTCAGCATATTCGCTTCCGACGATAAGTCGTTCAGGTCGATAAATGCCGAGTGCAGCCGTTCGGCAAATTCATCTGCTTTCGGAAACCAGGGCGATAATTGTGTCATGGCCGACCATGCTTCTTTCAGCGACCCGACAACCGAATGATTTTCGCCGCTCAGTATAGCTGTAACCTTATATAAGGCCGTTTTGATTTCTTCCGAATGTGAAAGTATTTCCAATTCCTTCTCCAATGATTCCTGTTCGCCGGCTTGCAATTTGGCTGCCGTCAACTCTTCATGCTGAAAACGGATGTAGTCTTCTTCTTTTTTCGCACGAAGCGCTTTTTCCCGTAACGCTTCCAATTCCTTGCAAACTGACAGGTAGCCATCATATTCGTGACGGTAAACGGACAATTTTTGCCCCGTTTGTGCCATCAAATCCACGACATTCAGCTGAAAGTGCATATCGGTAAGCAGCAGGTTGCGGTGTTGCGAATGGACGTCAATCAGATGCGCCCCTAAATTCTTAATGGTCGAAAGCGATGCCGGCGAATCGTTAATGAATGCACGTGATTTGCCTGAACTGTATAATTCGCGTCGAAAAAAACATTCCGACGCTTCATAATCCAAATCATTTTCATCGAAGAAAGTTTCGAGATGATAGGATGAAATATCGAAAACAGCCTCGATGACACATTTATCGTGGCCTGTCCGGATGCTTTTCGAATCGGCGCGTTCGCCCAGAACAAGCGATAATGCGCCCAGAATAATCGACTTGCCGGCGCCCGTCTCGCCGGAGATGACTGAAAAACCATCATCAAAATGGATGTCCAATTCGTCAATCAGCACATAATTTCTGATACACAGCGACTTTAGCATAGCCTATTGTTTTAAGGAATCAAAGCGCGACGAGGCTGTTGGAAACAAGTCGGTAAACAATTGATGCGCATCCTGTTTCTCCTGTACGGTAGCTTTTGAATAAATGGAAACGGTTTCATCGAGTTTGCACTCGCTGAAAAACTGTAACAGCACTGAATTAGGTCGGGCTTTCTTCAGTTCTTTCAAGGCAGGCAGGGCAGCAATCAGGTTCGTACGGCCCCGATCGGCATTTGCCGCCATTTCATCCAATCCTTTACGGTGATAAGTATACCACATCGAATGGAATCCATCACCTTGATTTTCAACTAAGGCTGTTGCAAACGCATGTCGATTGCGCTTGTTGCCGAAAGCAGTCCATCCGTTCCAGGCGGGCTGCGACTGCGCCATGGTCACGATCTGTTGTGCCTGCTGGAAATAAGGCTGTCCGCCGTTGGGCGAAAAGCTGTCATAATCAAAACCGATAACCATGTATATAAAATAAATGATGGTAGCAATCAGATTGCTGTTGATCATGTTTTCGGTGTATTCGAGCGGTTCGAACTCTGTATAGTTAAAATCAAATTCCGTATCGCGATAGTTGAAGATAGTGGTCTGATAGCTTGAATTATAGACCGGACGACGTGCCTGCACCTGTATCTCGCAACTGAAATGATTGTCTTCCAACGTATTTACGATGATCGTAAAAGTACAGTCAATGCGTTCATTCTGATAAAACGTGGCCGTCGTCCATTTTTTGTTATTGATAAATTCGATCAACGCCGTTTGCAGGGTACTGAAAATTTGCTTGTTTGAACCTTGTACCTTATCGCTGTTGATCGTGAGCGTGGCGTTCAGCTCCTGTGCGCGAACAGCAACTGAAAAATAAGATACACATAGCATTAAAATGATAATTTGCCTCATTTTTTTATATTTTTTGCTGAATTACCTCGATGCAATCAAATAGTCGATGATAGCCGCTGCCACCTCCTTTTTCGTCTGCAACGGAATATCCGTTGCCTTACCCGTCCTGTCAATGATCGTCACTTTGTTCGTATCGCATCCGAAACAGGCATTTTCTTCGCTTAAAGAATTGAGTACAATCACATCCAAGTTTTTACGAATCGATTTTGCCTTTGCATGCGCCATCGCATCTTTTGTCTCAAGGGCAAAGCCGACAAGCGTCTGATGCGGCTGTTTCATCTTTCCCAATGCAGCGGCAATATCCCTGTTCCGTACAAGTGTTAGCGTCATTTCTTCCCGATTTTCGCGTTTTATCTTTTCATACGCCTGCTGTGCCGGTTTGAAATCTGCTACAGCAGCGCATAATATAGCCATATCGGATGCCGGAAAGGCATTGACGGACGCATCATACATCTCGTCGGCCGATTCCACATCCATGCGATGAATCGCGGGGTGAACCGTGTTAAGCGACGTCGGTCCGGCGATGAGCGTAACGTCAGCACCCTGTCGGGCGCATGCTTCCGCCAAAGCAAAGCCCATCTTTCCGGACGAAAAATTACCAATATAACGGACAGGGTCTATCTTTTCGTATGTCGGGCCGGCAGTTATCAGGATATTCTTTCCCTGCAACACGTTTTGAGCGGTAAAAAAATCGGATAACACGTCAACTATCTCGCACGGTTCGGCCATACGTCCTTTGCCCTCCAATCCGCTGGCAAGGAAACCGCTTGATGGCTCAATGACATGATTTCCGTACGAGCGTAGTTTTTCGAGGTTCTGCCGTGTCGAGGGGTGTGCATACATGTCGAGGTCCATCGCAGGCGCTACAAACACCGGCGCTTTGCACGACAAATAGGTAGTGACCAGCATGTTATCGGCAATCCCATGCGCCATTTTACCGATTGTCGTCGCCGTAGCCGGCGCGATGAGCATGGCATCTGCCCAAAGCCCTAAGTCGACATGGCTGTTCCATGTCCCGTCGCGATTCGAGAAAAAATCACTGACAACAGGGTGGCGGCTTAGCGTCGCCAAAGTCAGGGGCGTGATGAATTCCTTCCCGGCGGGCGTGATAACCACCTGAACATCTGCGCCTTGCTTTATTAGCAGCCGAATGAGTACCGCCGCCTTGTAAGCGGCGATGCTTCCTGTTACCCCAAGAATGATTTTTTTTCCGCGCATTGCTATTCATATAGGTAGGGGCAAAGCATGCCTTGCCCCTACGTTTTCAATCTGTTAAATATTTCGGTAAACCGTTTCTTCGTATCAAGGGCAAAATCACCCTGCATGATCCAGCCATAATACCCCGTGTCTTTTTTCAAAATATCGGTAGCCAACTGACCTTTATATTTCCCAAAGTTAATGACCTCCTGACCATTTTCATCATAAATCAAACGATAGGCAAAATCGACATTGTTAGCCACGCTCGAAAAGGCAGAAAGCGCCTCCACATCGTTTTGAAGTTCAGGATACTTGTCTAATTGCGCCATCAACACTTCGTAAGTAGCCCGTGTATCGCTCTCCGCCTGGTGGGCGTCCGACAACACTTTCCCGCAATAAAATTGATACGCCGCGATCAGGTTTCGCGGTTCCATTTTGTGGAATATCGTCTGCACATCAATAAATTTTTGCTTGTTCAGGTCGATATCCACGCCGACGCGCAAAAATTCTTCGGCCAACAGGGGTATGTCAAACCGGTTCGAGTTGAATCCAGCCAGGTCGCACCCTTCAATCTGCTCGGCAAGCGACTTGGCAATTTCCTGAAATGTCGGACAATCTTTCACATCATCGTCGGTAATGCCATGAATAGCCGTCGCCTGTGCAGGTATCGGCATCTGCGGATTGATGCGTCGTGTCTTGCTTATCTCCTTGCCATCGGGCATGATCTTCAAAAATGATATCTCGACAATACGGTCTTTCGCAACCTGAATGCCGGTAGTTTCCAGATCAAAGAACACAAGCGGATTTTTTAGATGAAGTTGCATGATAGGTGGCTTCAAAAATCATTTAACATCAACGGCACCAGTAACATCAGCAAATCTTCGTTTTCCTTGTTTTCGGCAGGCACCATAACGGCGGCACGGGAAGGATCGGCCAATTGAAAAATGACGTTTTCAGCAGAAATATTCGAGAGAATATCAATCAGACAAGTAGCCTTGAAACCGATACTCAACGGTTCAGCCGCATACTGACACTCCACCCTTTCTTCGGCAGAAGTAGAAAAATCAATATCCTGCGCATATATAATCATTTCATTTTCAGCAAACTGCAACTTTATTAATCCGTTCGACTGACTTGTAAAATAGGAAACGCGTTTTAAGGCCGTCAGAAAACTCAATCGGTCGATGGTAGCCAGGTTGGGATTGTCGATGGGGATGACCGCGTTGTAATTCGGATAACGTCCCTCGATCAGTCGGCAAATCATCTCGAAGGTATCCGTTTTTATGTGTGCATTGTTTTCGTCGAACGTAATGGTTACGTTTTCTGTGTTCTTGATTAGCAGGTTTTTCAGCATGTTAGCCGGTTTACGGGGCAAGATAAAGGAAGCGTGATCTTCCGATCTTACGGATAAAGTACGCAAGCGCATCAGCTTATGACCGTCGGAAGCCACCATCGTCAGGTTGTCGGGGAAGAAATCAAAATAAACGCCATTCATCACCGGACGGAGTTCATCTTCGCCAATCGCAAAAAAGGAGCGGGTGATGCCGTTATACAATATTTGCGATTCAAGCATGATGGAAATGGCATTTTCATTTAGGGGTTTCCCCTTCGGATATGTATCGCCATGGTGCCCTGGAACGGTGAATTTGCCGTTTAGGTATTCCACATTCACGAACATGGTGTCATCATTGACCTCAACCGTCAATGGTTGTTCTGACAATTCTTTCAACGGGTCTAATAAATGCTTGGCCTCGATGGCAAACTGTCCTGAACCTTCAACATGTATGACGTCGACTGTGGTAACCAACCGCGAATCCATGTCGGAGGCAATAATGGTTAGCTTCTCATACTCCAGATCGAAAAGAAAACTGTCCAAAATGGGGATAGTGCTTTTGCTTGCAATCACCTTACTGACTGTCTGTAGGGCTGTAAATAGCGCTGAACTTGTTACGATAAATTTCATTTTCTTCTATATTTTAGTGGGTTAATTAATAATCTTCCTCCAAATAAACGAACAAAAGTAATCATTTTTTTTGAATATGCAATTTTAAGTTTCGGTTCATAAAAAAAACTCCTTCCCCATGCGGGAAAAGAGTTTTGAAAATATCAATCCTATAAAACCTATTTTTTGAAATAATCTTTCACGTCATCGTTCGGTATCATTTCTTCTTTGAAAGTATACGCTCCGGTTTTGGGTGATTTCACCATTCTAATCACTTTTGAATAGGTACGTCCGACGCCTGTCTTGAATGTTGCTACTGCTTTTTTTGCCATAATGATTACCCTCCTATTATTTTATTTCCTTGTGAACCGTCATTTTCTTCAGTATGGGATTGTATTTTTTCAATTCCATACGGGCGGTTGTATTCTTACGGTTTTTCGTCGTGATGTAACGCGACGTGCCCGGCATACCGCTTGCCTTGTGTTCGGTACACTCCAATATGACCTGTACCCTGTTTCCCTTTATTTTCTTTGCCATGCTTTACTCCTCCCGTTGTTTATGCGTTTAAATAACCTCTTTCAGCAGCGGTCTTGAGCGCTGCATCTAGCCCTACTTTATTGATCAGACGCAATCCGGCGGCTGATACATTAAGGTTGATCCAGCAATCCTGCTCTACCCAGTAAAACTTTTTCGTGAAAAGATTTACGTTGAACTTGCGCTTCGTACGCAAATTCGAGTGGGCGACATTGTTTCCCGACTGCGCCTTCTTCCCTGTGATTTGACAAATTTTCGACATCGTATATGTTGTTTTTTAATTTTTGCGGGTGCAAAGGTACGGTATATTTCTTGAAAAACCAAAACTTTGCATCAAAAATATTTTTTAACGTGCAATTTTGTGCGCAGAATGAGACTCGAACTCACACACCGTAACCGGCACTACCCCCTCAAAGTAGCGTGTCTACCAATTTCACCACCTGCGCATTTAGTAACCTATAACCTCAACTATAGTGCCCGGAACAGGACTCGAACCTGCATGGCTTTAACCCCACTCGCACCTGAAACGAGCGCGTCTACCAATTCCGCCACCCGGGCCTATTACACTAAAAAAAGACGACCGCTGTCGCACTTTACCATCAAACGAGAGCGGAAGACGGGACTCGAACCCGCGGCCCTAACCTTGGCAAGGTTATGCTCTACCAACTGAGCTACTTCCGCAATTTCTGTACTCGCTGCTCGAACTGTCGCCTTGCCAAGGTTAGAACCATTCATTATCTTGGGGCAAGGTTATGCTCTACCAACTGAGCTACTTCCGCAATTTCTGTACTCGCTGCTCGAACTGTCGCCTTGCCAAGGTTAGAACCATTCATTATCTTGGGGCAAGGTTATGCTCTACCAACTGA